>Ga0222426_100108_pt1 | contig 133185 bp, 131 predicted proteins | sample 2B50Ametagenome_FD_180087 | JGI IMG/M metagenome (GOLD analysis project Ga0222426, IMG submission 180087) | Enriched microbial communities from leaf-cutter ant dump, University of Wisconsin, Madison, United States - 2B50A (version 2) | ecosystem: Environmental > Terrestrial > Nest > Insects...
CAGCCAGGCGCCAAAGGTCTCGTTGCGCCAATAGCCTTGTGCCCGGTAATGGTCGGCGAAGGATTTCGGCCAGATCTGGGTCGGAAAGACGGACGACATAATTGTGATACTCATGATAATGAGAATGATTATAGACTTTTGGATCGTCAAATCCAGTCGTGGCGCCGGTCGCCCGGGCCGGGCCGGCGGAGATTCCGGCCGGGATGCGCGGCGACGTCAGTGCGACAGCCCGGCGTCGCCCATCCAGGCGGACAGATCCAGCCGCGTCAGGCGCCAGGCCGGATCGGGCGTGGGCAGGCACAGGGCGGCGCAGTCCGCAGGCGACTGCCACAAGAGGCGGACGTGCAGGCCTTCGGCCGCGGGCAGGCCCGCGACACGCAGCCAGCCGTCGCCGGTGGCCCGCAGGCGCAGGCAGCCGGGTTCCATGGACAGCCCCAGGCCGCAGGCCTTCAGGACGGCCTCGCGGCATACCCATTCGGCGCAGAACGCCTGGGCATCCGGCAGTCGCGTCGGGGGGACGCCGTCTTGCAGGCCGCCGGGGCCGGTGCCGTCCGGGTCCCGGCCCGTCGCGAAGCGGAACAGTGCGTTGTCCGCCCGCCCGGGGCAGGCTTCCACGTCCACCCCCAGTGGCTGCCGGCCGACGGCTGCCAGCACGTGCCCGCCGCTGTGGGCCAGGTTGAAGTGCCAGCCGGCCGGGACGGCCAGCCCGGGCTTGCCGCGCGGGTCCGCTGCCAGCGCGATGTCCGTCGGCGGCCGGCCCAGGCGCTGCGCCAGCAGATGGCGCGCCAGGGCGCGTGCCGTCAGGCTGCGCAGGCGGTCCTCGGGCTGGCGCAGCCGGGTGATCCATTGCCATTCGGCATCCGGCAGCAGTCGGCGCAGCAGCCGCGCCTGCGCCGGATCGGGCAGGCCGCGCAGCGCGACGATGCGGGTCCCGTCCATGATTGCGGCTTATTGCGCCGCCAGCGCCACGGCGCGTTGCGCAGACGCGGGCAGGGCCTGGCCGTGGCCGATGCCGTCCAGAAGCTCCAACCGGCATGCCAGGCGCGGGATGCCGGCCAGCCGGCGGGACAGGTCCCGCAGCGCCGGCAGGGTCGGGATGCCGTCCCCGGGTGTGCGGGGCGCGGCGGCCTCGGTTCGCGGATGCCAGCGTTCGTCGGTGCCCGCCATCAGCGTCAGCCGCACCGGCCGGGGCGGCGGGGCATCGCGCAAGTCAGCGAGCCGGGCGGCGGCCAGGCCGTCATGCCACCACAGGGAAGGACTGGCGCAGATCACCTGGGCGAATGCCGCCGGCCGCCGCGCCAGGGCATGCAGCGCGCAGAGGCCGCCGTAGGAATGGCCGTACAGGCTCAGGCGGGCGTCGTCCAAAGCCGCCTGGTGCCGGGCCCAGTCCAGCATCGGGCCCAGCAGCTCGTCCAGAAAGGCGTCGGCGCCGCCGCACTGCCAGCCGGGCGTGCGCGGATCGGGCCAGTGGCCGCCGTCCGGCGCCGGCGGCGTGTAGTCCAGCGCGCGCCGCGCGAGGGCCTCCCGGCCGTCCGATCCGTGCGGCCCGTGGGCCGGGATCAGGACGGCGCAGGCATCCAGTCCGCCGGCGTGCGGCGGCAGGGGCCAGACCCAGTCGCCGTCCAGCAGGACCAGCAGCGGCCAGCCGCCGGCGGGGGGCGCGGCCTCGGGCAGGTGCAGGCGCAGCCGGCGCCGCGCGCGCTTCGCCGGATCGGTGCCGGGGCCGTCCAGGACGGTTTCCCGCAGGCTCATGGCTGGGGCCGCAGGTCGACCAGGTAGGTGCCTTCCAGGGGAACGGCCAGGAATTGCGCGTTGACCTCGCGCAGGGTATTGGCCGGATCCGTATCGGCGAAGCGGTCGGGGTGGATCCAGCGGGCCAGGGCCTCGATGAACACCACGTGCAGCGGCGAGTCGTTGAATGCATGCCAGATGCCGTGGCTGTTGCCCGAGCGCACGGCCGGCAGGGCATCCAGGTGGTTGGCCTCGATCAGGCGCTGCAGGCTCTCGCGGGCCTGGGTCTCGGACACGCCCGCGCCGATGGCCAGCCCCTTGGCGGCGCGCGAGCCGGTTCCGGTCGCCACGTAGACCTGGGGCGCGCGCGAGTTGATGTATTCGAAATTCAGTTTGCCGGTCGCGCTTTTCAGCACGTCGGCGCCGATGTTGTGGCCGCCCGCGTAGCGCACCATTTCATTGAAGGTGCCCACGCCCGGCGAATTGCAGCAGTCGGTGCTGCCCGCGTGCGCGTGGACGAAGACGGCCGGGCGCTGCGGGTCGGGCAGCCCCTGCAGGCGCTGCGCGATGGACCGCATGTGATGCGTGTAGAACCGGATGAAGGCCTCGGTCTGCGTCTCGTGGCCGATGGCCCGTCCCAAGGCCCGCAGGCTGGGAATGGTGTTCTCCATGGGGCGCATGAAGAAATCGATGACGATCACGGGGATGCCCGCCGCCTCCAGGCGGCCGATGAGCGGCGACTCGCTGGCCGCCTGGCCCGGCGCCAGGCCGGCGAAGGACGCGGTCATGACGACCAGATCGGGCCGCAGCGCCAGCGTGCGTTCCACGGAGAAGGAGTCCGCTGTGTGCCGTCCGACCACGGGGACGCCGGCCAGGCCCGGAAAGCGCCGCAGGGCGGCCCGGTAATCCGGCTCGAACGAGGTCTTGAACTCGTCGGACCAGCCCGCCAGGATCGAGGCGGGGTCCGGCGTCAGCAGGGACAGCACCTGGAAATGGCGCGCCTGCGCCAGCACGACGCGGTGCGCGGGCCCGGGCAGCGTCACCTGGCGGCCCAGCACGTCGGTGACCTGGATGGGCGCGGCGGCCGCCGGTCCGCCGGCCAGCAGCGCCAGCATCGTCAGGCAGGGCGCCAGCAGCCGCACGGCATGGCGCAGAAGGCGGGAGGTCTCGGGATGGCTCATGGGCGTCGGATAAGCGGGGTTGGAATCAGGATGCCGGCGCGCACAGCCCGTCGATCAGGATATGGGGCAGGCCGCGCGAGCAGGTCTCCACGCGCGCCGAGACCTGGTAGACGGCGGCCAGCGAGGCGGGCGTGATGACTTCGCGCGGCGAGCCGTGTCCGGCCAGCTCGCCGTCGCGGATCAGCAGCGCCTCGTCGCTGCGCTGCAGGGCGATGTTCAGGTCGTGCAGCACGATCAGGGTGGTCAGGCCGTGCTCGCGGGTCTCCTGCGCCAGCAGGTCCATGACGTGGCATTGGTAGTTCAGGTCCAGGGCGGACAGGGGCTCGTCCAGCAGCAGCAGCCTGGGTTTGCGGATCAGCGCCTGGGCCAGGCCGACCAGCTGTTTCTGGCCGCCCGAGAGCTGGTCCAGGTAGTGCATGGCCAGGTGCTCGATGCCCAGGCGGCCGAGCACGTCCAGGATGCGCTGCGGGGTGGCGGACTGGGCGCCCGGCTGCAGGTCCGAGGCGCGCGCCGCCACCATGACCGACTCGAACACGCGCAGGTGGACGGCGGGCGGCAGCGATTGCGGCAGGTAGACCACGCTTTGCGCGCGCCGCTCGAAGGACAGGCGGGTCAGGTCCTGGCCGTCCAGCATCACTTGGCCGCCCGCCGTCTTCAGCAGCCCCGCCAGTGCCTTGAGCAGCGTGGATTTGCCGCTGCCGTTGGGGCCCAGCAGCGACACCACGCGGCCCGGCAGCAGCGGCCCGGCCGTCAGGTGGCGGATGATGGGGCGGCGGCCATAGGCCGCCGACAGGTCCTGGATCTGCAGCATGGTCTATTTCATTTGGCGGCGCAGCACCACCGCCAGGAAAAACGGCACGCCCACCAGGGAGGTCACGATCCCTACGGGAATGATGATGCCGGGCACGATGTTCTTGGACGCGATCGAGGCCAGCGACAGGATGGTGCCGCCCACCAGGGCGCTGCCGGGCAGGTAGAAGCGGTGGTCCTCGCCGAACAGGCGCCGTGCGATGTGCGGGGCGATGAGGCCGACGAAGCCGATGACGCCGACGAAGGCGACGGCCAGCGCCGCCAGCACGCTGATGCGCACCAGCGCCGTCAGCCGCAGGCGCGGCACGTCGATGCCGAAGCTGGCCGCGCGGTCCTCGCCCAGGCGCAGCGCGGTCAGTTTCCAGGTGTCGCGCAGCGACAGCGGCAGCAAGACGGCAAAAGCCGCCAGCAGGATGCCGACCTTTGCCCAGGACGAGCGCGCCAGGCTGCCCATGGTCCAGAACACCAGGCCCTGCAGCGCCTCGGCGCTGGCCACGAACTGCACCAGCGAGACCGCCGCGTTGAAGGAGAACACCAGGGCGATGCCGAACAGCACCAGGCCGGCGGTGCTCATGGCGCCCCAGCGCGCCACCGCGTCGAGCAGCAGGGACGACACCAGCGCGAAGACGAAGGCGTTGGCCGGGATCGTCCAGGACTGCGGCACGCCCGGCAGCGAGAGGTCGAGCACGATCGCCAGCGAGGCGCCGAACGCCGCGGCCGAGGACAGCCCGAGCGTGAAAGGGCTGGCCAGGGGGTTGTTCAGGATGGTCTGCATTTCCCCGCCCGCCAGGCCCAGCGCCAGGCCCACGGCCACCGCCATCAGCGCATAGGGCAGGCGGATGTCCCAGACGATCACCCGGGTCGTCGGGTCCGACTGGGCGGGGTGCAGCAGTGCGTGGCTCAGTTCGGACCATCCCAGTCCCGAGGGCCCGAGCATGAAGTCCGCCAGGATGGACACCAGGATGACGGCGCCCAGCAGGGCGACCAGCATCCAGCGGCGGCGCAGCATGCGCCTGTAATCCAGCAGGGCGGGGGCGGGAGTCGTCAGGGTGGAGTCCATGCCAGGGGGCCTCAGGCCCGGCATGCGGACCCGCGTGCTTGAAACCTGAAAAGAATGAGAACTGTTTACGGTGGAGAAAGTATAGTGGATCATGACCGTCCCCGTCCCGAACTCCATGACCGTGGCTGCGCCCATCTCCGATTCCGATCTCGCATTCGACCTGCCCCTGCCTGCGGGGCGCGCCTGCTCCGTGCGGATTGCCGTGCCGCCGGGGCTGATGCCCGCGGCGGGCTGGCCGGTGGCCTACGTGCTGGATCTGCGGCAATTCGATGCGATGCGTGCCGATCCCGGCGGCCTGCCGGGCCTGCTGGTCGGCCTGGGGCCGGATGACCCGGCGCGACGCGTCTGGGATTACACGCCGCGCCTGCCGTCGCGCCCGGCGCCGCCGCCCGGCGCGGATGGCGACGCCGCGCGCTGGCTGCGCGTGCTGGACCAGGTGCGCCGCCATGTCGCCGCCACCTACCGCCTGGACGCGCGGCGCCAGGCGCTGTGCGGGCATTCCCTGGGCGCCCTGTTCGCCCTCTATACGATGACGCACCGGCCCGGCGCGTTCGATGGCTACGTGCTGTCCAGCCCCTCGGTCTGGTGGGGCGGCGGCTATGCGGGGCGGCTGCTGCGGCGCCGGCGGGCCTGGCTGTGCGCCCGGGGCCTGCCGGCGCTGGGCGTCAGCCTGACGGTGGGCGAGCACGAGCAAGGCCTGGGGCCGGACGATGCGGATGCGGCGCCCGAGGAGCGCGAGCGCCGCCTGGCCATGCGCCGCTCGCGCGCCATGGTGGACGGCATGCATGCGCTGGCGGCGGAATTCGCCGCTTGTCCGGGCCTGCGCTGGCGCAGTGCCGTGCTGCCGGGCCGCAGTCACCGGACGGCGCCGCTGGATGCGCTGATGGCGGGCTGGCGCTGGCTGCTCGACGCGCGGCGCTGATCGCGCGCATCTCCGGTAATTTGATAACGAGAACCGTTATCGTTTATATTCGCAAGAATTTTTACCGGTTCACACAGTTGCACAGCAAGGAAGATACATGACCCTCTCCAAGGCCCAGGGCCGCGCCCTGCCGCACATCGGCCTTCTCGTGGCGCTGGGGCTGGCCGCCCCGGCCGGCGCCCAATCCAGCGACGGCGTCGCCCAGCTCGACCGCGTCGTCGTCAAGGCGGAACAGGAATTGAAGCAGACGCCGGGTGCCTCGACCATCACGGCGGCCGACATCCAGAAATCGCCCCCCGCCAACGACGTGTCGGAGATCATCCGCACCATGCCGGGCGTGAACCTGACCGGCAATTCCTCCAGCGGCCAGCGCGGCAACAACCGCCAGATCGACATCCGCGGCATGGGTCCGGAGAACACACTCATCCTGATCGACGGCAAGCCCGTGTCCTCGCGCGGGTCGGTGCGATTCGGCTGGCGCGGCGAGCGCGACACGCGTGGCGACACCAACTGGGTGCCGCCGGAGGCGATCGAGCGCATCGAGGTTCTGCGCGGCCCGGCCGCGGCACGCTACGGCAACGGCGCGGCCGGCGGCGTGGTGAACATCATCACCAAGCCCGCCCCCGACAAGCTGAGCGGCTCGGTGTCGGTGTACGCCAACTCCCCCGAGCACAGCGACGAGGGTTCGACCGCCCGCACCACCTTCAACCTGGCGGGCCCGATCTCGGACAGCCTGGATTTCCGCCTGACCGGCAGCGCGGCGAATTTCCAGGGGGATGCCTGGGATATCAATGAAGGGCATCAGTCATTTCGGGGAAAAAACAATAGCGATACGTTTCCCGCCGGCCGAGAGGGTTTCAAGAATCGTGATCTCAGTGGTGTATTGAGCTGGAAGCCCGCGGCAGGACACAAGATCGATTTCGAGGCCAGCTACGGGCGCGAAGGCAATATCTATGTGGGTGATACGCAGAACACCAATACCGACAAAACGGGCTATGTAAAGAGCTCCCTGGGCGGGGAGACCAATCGCATCTATCGCCAGGCATACTCCATTACCCACAATGGGGACTGGAATTCGGATACCCATACCCTCAGCTATCTGCAGTATGAGCAGACCCGCAACGCCCGGATCCTGGAGGGTCTGGCGGGCGGCACGGAAGGACTGTTTACAGGTCACGAGTTCGGCGACATCAATTTGCGCACGCTGACGGCGCACACCGAAATGAACCGGCGCCTGAACTGGGGCGGTATCGACCAGATGGGGACTTTTGGCCTGGAGTGGGTACGTCAGGATCTGGAGGATAAGGCTTCAAACCTGGCCTCGCGGAATCCGGCTGCCCCACCCAAGATGCCCGAAGTCCCGTTTGCCTACAACCCCAAGGTGCATGCCAACATCTATTCGGTGTTCGCCGAGGACAACTTGTACATCGGCGACCATTGGACGGTGACCCCCGGCCTGCGTTTCGACCACCACAGCCTGCAGGGCAACAACTGGAGCCCCTCGCTGAACCTGTCCTATATGGTTGATGAGCAATGGACGGTGAAAGCCGGTATCGCCCGGGCATACAAGGCGCCGAATCTGTACCAGAGCAATTCCGGCTACGTGCTGTACAGCGCCGGCAACGGTTGCTGGGGGAATTCCGGCGCGACCGGCGAGCCGGGCTGCTTTCTCCGAGGCAATTCGGATCTGAAGGCGGAGACCAGCATCAACAAGGAGTTGGGGATCGAATTCCGCAGTCCGGATGGGCTGGGCGCCAGCCTGACGTACTTCCACAATGACTATCGTGACAAGATCGAAGCCGGGCGCGCGCCGATCGGTTCGGTGGGCGCCAACAACGTCTACCAGTGGGAAAACATCCCGCGCGCCGTCGTCCAGGGGTTGGAAGGCAATCTGACCTGGCCCTTCGCCCGGGACTGGCTGTGGTCCACGAATTTCACCTACATGATCGAGTCGAAGAACAAGGAGACCGGCGAGCACCTGTCCACCATTCCCGAATACACGATCAACAGCGCCCTGGACTGGACGGTGACGCCGGCCTGGTCCCTGCGCGCCAAGGCCACCGTCTACGGCGAGCAGGAGGGGCCGAAGTACGACTACTACGGCCAGCCGCTCACCGGCAGCGCCACGGACAAGATTCCGCCCTGCGCCCTGTTCGGCCTGAGCACGCAATACAAGGTGAACAAGCACCTGCGGGTGACGGCGGGCGTGGACAACGTGTTCGACAAGCGCATCTTCCGCCGGGGCAACGCGATTGGTGTGAACTTGGACAAGCCTGACAATGCAATCTACGGCGCCGGCGCCTACACCTACAACCAGCCTGGCCGCGCCTTCTTCCTGGAAGTGACCAGCTCGTTCTGATTCTGACGCCGCTGTGGTTCTTCGGTCCCGCGCCCTCTACCCCGGAGGGCGCGGGATTTTTTGCTGTCGGAAAAACATCCTATCTGACAGGGACATGCCCCGATCACGACCGGTATAGTTTCAACGATCGGATAGACCCTTCACCGGCCCTCATGATACGTTATACGCATAACGCATCATGGGGGCCCATCATGCATAAGCGGATGACCATCACGCTGGATGAAGAGGTCTATGACGGCCTGTATCGGACCGTAGGGAGACGCCATATGAGTCAATTCATCGAAGACCTGCTCCGGCCTCATGTCCTGGGCGATTCACTGGACAAGGGCTACCAGGACATGGCGGCGGACGAGGGCCGCGAACACGAGGCGCGGGAATGGTGCAATGGCCTGGCGGGTGATCTGGCGGACGATCCGACACCTGCACCCGAATCAAAAGACTCCCATGCGCCGCGGTGAGGTCTGGTGGGTGGAGTTCGATCCCGCAGTAGGAAGCGAAATCCGCAAGACGAGGCCCGCCGTGATCGTCAGCAATGATGCCGCCAATCGACATCTGGTCCGGGTGGTCGTCGTGCCCTTGACCAGCAACGTGGCGCGCCAATATCCCGGCGAGGCATTGGTCACTCTGAACGGGCGACCCGGCAAAGCCATGGCGGACCAGATCATGGCGGCGGACAAGGCGCGGCTGAAGGAGCAGTTGGGCAGCCTGAGCAAATCGGATGTGCTGGCGGTCGAAGACGCGATCAAGGTGCACCTGGCCTTGCCGCGCTGAGGCTGATTACGCCCGGAGCGCCGGCTTTCTCGGCCGCCCGCGCGGTGCCGGGCTGACGCGCCGCGATGCCAGGCGGCCCAGGTGGGTGAGGAAAATCTTTTCCCCCAAGGCCCATTGTCCGCGCAGGGCCGCCTCGATCTTGCGAGCCTGATCCTCGTCCAGGCCCGCGATCAGGCGCTTGCGCCAGGCCGCCTGGCGGGCGAACGGCGTGTCGCCCTCGCGCCAGTAGTCCGGATGGTCGCGAAGCAGGCTGTCCGCGCCGTTCCGGGTGCGATCCGCACCGGCGGCCGACAGGCCCGCGTGTTCGGCCGCCGAGGACCACGGCCATTGCGTCGCCGTGCCCACGTGCCCGGTCGCGACCGGCAGCATCTCCAGCCACGCCATGGCCGGCAGCACCCAGCGCCCCGGTTCCAGCAGCGCGTTGCGGTAACGGCCGGCGTACACCCGGGTGCGCATCAGCCCGGAGCCCATCCGCCGGCCCAGGCCCTGCATCAGGCGCGGCAGCGCCTGCGGGTCGCCGGGGGTCGCCAGCAGGGTGATGCGGTCGGGCAGGATGAGCCAGGCGTGCAGGGCGGTCGCAGGCGCCGGGGCGGGTCCGGAAAATGCGGCGCATTCCTCCGCCAGCCAGGCGCCGATCCGGTCCAGCACCGGGCCGGGCGCGGGCGCGCTGGCCGGCGCCAGCGGGTGGGCAAAGCGCGCCTCGACCAGCTGCGGGATGCGGGGAGCGTACAGACGGGGGAGGCGGGCCATAATGAAGGCCTGAGGCAGGCCGGTGCGATGCGTCCCTGAATTATAGGGACATCCGTCCCGTCGCATCCGCGGCCCGCGCGGGAACCGGGAACCGTCCGTTGTCCGGATCATAATTCAAACGATCGTTTGAATTATGATCGTAAATCAGCGACAATCAGGAAATCGGCTTTCGGCAAGGAATCAGAGAATTCCCTGGAGCGATCCGCTGCAGGGGCCGACACGCCGGGAAGCCGCCCCATCCGGGACCTTCCATCATTGCGAGAGGACACCATATCATGCAAACCAGTCAGTCCGCCCCCTTGTTCATCCGCCGTGTGGCGGTGTGCGGCGCCGGGGTCATGGGCGCGCAGATTGCCGCCCACTGCGTCAATGCCGGCGTGCCGGTGGTGCTGTTCGATCTGGCCAAGGACGACGGCCAGGGCGGCAAGAACGCCATCGTGCAGCGGGCCATCGCGCAGTTGAAAAAGCTCAACCCCGCGCCGCTGGGCGTGGACCGGCTGTCCGGCCTGATTACGCCGGCCAATTACGACGAAGACCTGCGGCTGCTGGCCGATTGCGACGTGGTCATCGAGGCCATCGCCGAGCGCCTGGACTGGAAGCGCGACCTCTATCACAAGCTCGCCCCGGCGCTGAATCCCCATGCCATCGTGGCCAGCAACACCTCGGGCCTGTCGATCACGTCCCTGTCCGAGGCCCTGCCCGAAAGCCTGCGTCACCGCTTCTGCGGCGTGCACTTCTTCAACCCGCCCCGCTACATGCCGCTGGTGGAGCTCATCCCCACGGCCGCCACCGAACCCGCCCTGCTGGACCAGCTGGAGACCTTCCTGGTGTCGCAGCTGGGCAAGGGCGTGGTCCGCGCCAAGGACACGCCGAACTTCATCGGCAACCGGATCGGGGTGTTCGGCATCCTGTCCGTCTTCCATCACACCCAGGCCTTCGACCTGCCCTATGAACTCGTCGACGACCTGACCGGCACCCGCCTGGGCCGCGCGAAATCCGGCACCTACCGTACGGCGGACGTGGTCGGCCTGGACACCCTGGCGCACGTCATCGGCACGATGAAGGACCAGCTGCCCGACGATCCCTTCCACGCGCATTTCGCCGTGCCGCCGGTGCTCGCCGGCCTGATCGGGAAGGGCGCCCTGGGCCAGAAGACCAAGGCCGGCTTCTTCAAGAAGGAAGGCAAGCAGATCCTGCGCCTGGATCCCAAGGCGGGCGAATATGTGCCGTCGGGCGAAAAGGCCGACGACGAGGTCAAGGACATCCTCAAGGAACGCGATCCAGCCGCCCGCCTGCAGGCCCTGCACGATTCCGATCACCCGCAGGCGCAGTTCCTGTGGGCCGTGCTGCGGGACACTTTCCACTACAGCGCCGTGCACCTGGCCGACATCGCCGACAGCGCGCGCGAGCTGGACCAGGCCATGAAGTGGGGCTTTGGCCACAGCTTCGGTCCCTTCGAGATCTGGCAGGCCGCCGGCTGGCAGCGGGTCGCCGGCTGGATCAACGAGGACATCGCGGCGGGCAAGACCCTGTCGTCCGCGCCGCTGCCCGCCTGGGCCACCAGCGGCCCGGTGTGGGACCAGCAGGCCGTGCACACGCCCCAGGGGTCCTTCAGCCCGGCCAGGAACGCCTATGTGCCGCGCAGCACGCTGCCGGTCTACCAGCGCCAGGTCGGCGCGCCGCGCCTGGTGGGCGAAGGGCCCGCCCTCTCGCCCAACGTGGTCTACGAGAACGACGCGGTGCTGTGCTGGACGCTGCCCGCGCCGCATCCCCAGGACGTCCTCATCACGTCCTTCAAGACCAAGATGCACACGCTCAGCCCCGACGTGGTGCGCGGAGTGGTCCACGCGGTGGACCTGGCGGAACAAGGCTACAAGGCCCTGGTCATTGGCCAGCTCGAGGATCCGTTCTCGGCCGGCGCCGACCTGAAAGCCATGCTGCCGGCCTTCATGACCGGCGGCGTCAAGGCCGTCGAGCCCATCCAGAAGGAAATGCAGGACATGGTCCTGCGCCTGCGCTACGCCCAGGTGCCGGTGGTCGCCGCCGTGGCCGGCCTGGCGCTGGGCGGCGGCTGCGAGCTGTCCGTGCATTGCGCGCGCCGCGTCGCCCACCTGGAAACCTACATCGGCCTGGTGGAGGTCGGCATCGGCCTGGTGCCGGGGGCCGGCGGCATCACGTACAGCGCGCGCCGCGCGGCCGAGATCCAGGCGCAGTCCGCCCCGGATGCGCCGCTGTTGGCCTACGTGAAGAATTTCGTCCTGGCCGTGGCCACCGCCCGCGTGTCCAAGTCGGCCCTGGAGGCCCGCGAGATCGGCTACCTGCGCGAGTCCGATCCCATCGTCATGAACCGCTACGAGCTGCTGTACGTGGCGGTGCGCGAGGCCGCGAACCTGGCCGAGCAGGGCTATCGTCCGCCGCTGGCGGCCCGCTTCCCGGTGGCCGGGCGCGACGCCATCGCCACGCTGAAGGCGCAGCTGGTCAACATGCACGTCGGCGGCTACATCAGCGACTACGACTTCCACATCGCCGAGCAAGTGGCCCACGCCATCTGCGGCGGCGACGTCGATCCGGGCAGCCTGGTGGACGAAGCCTGGATGTTGAAACTCGAGCGTGAGGCCTTCCTGGGCTTGCTCGCCAATCCCAAGACCCAGGAGCGCATTGCCGGTCTCCTGCAAACCGGCAAACCTGTCCGCAATTAAGGAGACCTTCGATGACTGCTCTGCAACAAGCCTATATCGTCGCCGCGAAGCGCACGCCCATCGGCAAGGCACCGCGCGGCATGTATTCCCACACCCGGCCCGACGAACTGCTGGCCAAGGCCATCCAGGGCGTGCTGGCCCAGGCGCCGAACCTGGACCCGGCCGCCATCGAGGACGCCATCGTGGGCTGCGCCATTCCCGAGGGTCCCCAGGGCCTGAACGTCGCGCGGGTCGGCGTGCTGCTGGCCGGGCTGCCCCAGTCCGTCGGCGGGGTCACGGTCAACCGCTTCTGCGCCTCGGGGCTCACGGCCGTCGCCATGGCCGCCGACCGCATCCGCGTGGGCGAGGCCGACGTCATGCTGGCCTGCGGCACGGAATCCATGAGCCTGGTGCCCACCATGGGCATCAATACGTCCTTCAGCCCGGACGTGTACCTGAACGAGGACAACATCGGCATCGCCTACGGCATGGGCGCGACGGCCGAACAGGTCGCCGAGCGCTGGGACGTGTCCCGGGCCGACCAGGACGCCTTCGCGCTGCGCTCGCACCAGCGGGCGCTCGCCGCCCAGCAGGCGGGCGAGTTCGACGACGAGATGCTGCCGGTGGAGATCGTGCGTCGCGTGCCGGACCTCGCCACGGGCGAAGTGCGCGAGACCCGCCACACCGTGACGCTGGACGAAGGCCCGCGCGCCGACACCAGCCTCGAAGCCCTGGCGCGCCTGCGCCCGGTCTTTGCCGCCAAGGGCAGCGTGACCGCGGGCAACAGCTCCCAGACTTCCGACGGCGCCGGGGCGCTGCTGGTGGTGTCGGAGCGGGCGCTGAAGGAGCACAATCTGACGCCCCTGGCGCGCTTCGTTTCCTTTGCCGTGCGCGGCGTGCCGCCCGACATCATGGGCATCGGGCCCAAGGAAGCCATCCCCGCCGCCCTGAAGAAGGCCGGCCTGACGCTGGACCAGATGGGCTGGATCGAGCTCAACGAGGCCTTTGCCGCCCAGTCCCTGGCCGTGATCCGCGACCTGGGCCTGAACGAGGACGTCGTCAATCCCATGGGCGGCGCCATCGCCCTGGGCCACCCTCTGGGCGCCACCGGCGCGATCCGTTCGGCGACCACCATCCACGCATTGCGCCGCCACAAGCTGCAGTACGGCATGGTGACCATGTGTGTCGGCACCGGCATGGGCGCCGCAGGCATCTACGAGCGCTGCTGACGGCGGATCGGGCCGCACTGCGGCATCCGGGCCCCCGGCGAGAGCCGGGGGCTTTCGTTTTTCTGTTTCCGCCGGGCCGTCGCGATCGGGCCGGTCGCGCATATACTGGCCCAACGTTTCCGCAATGATCGCAACCCGCCATGTCCCTGCATCCTGTCGCTTCCGATCCCGCCTTGCCGCCCGTGCTGACCGAATTGTCCGAATGGAAGCGGTTCGTCGTGGCGGCCCAGACCTGCCCGTCGCGCGCCGACGGGCTGGACCTGATCGAAGCGCCCGGGCTGGTGCTGGATTCCAGCGGACAGCGGCATTCGCCCGCGCTGCTGGCCGCCGGCGAGGCGTTGCTGGGCGCGCGGGGGTTCGAGGAGCAGCGCCGCCGCCTGCTGGACGGCGAGGCGGTCAACGTCACCGAGGACCGTGCCGCCTGGCATACGGTGCTGCGTTCGCCGACGGCGCCGGCCGAGGTGCTGGCCGAGCGCGAGCGCATGGACGCCTGGGTGCGCCGGGCGGACGCCGAGCGCCGCTGGCGCCACATCGTCCACGTCGGCATCGGCGGCTCGGACTGGGGCGTGCGCCTGGCGGTGTCGGCCTTCGGCTATGCGGGCACCTGGCGCGACGTGCGCTTCGTCGCCAATATCGACGGCCACGCCATCGAGGGCGGCCTGTCGGGGCTGGACCCGCACGATACGCTGGTGGTGCTGGTCTCCAAGTCCTTCACGACATCCGAAACCCTGGAGAACGGCGCCCGCGCGCGGGAATGGCTGCAGGCCGCGGGGCTGGACCCGGCGGACCACCTGGCCGCGGTGACCGCGCGTCCGGAACGCGCCCGCGCCTGGGGGATCCGCGACGCTCATATCTTCCAGCTGTGGGACTGGGTGGGCGGCCGCTTTTCCATCTGGTCCGCCGTCAGCCTGACCACGGCCCTGGCGGTGGGGACGGACGTGCTGGCGGGCCTGCGCATGGGCGCCGCCGCCATGGACACCCATTTCGCCCAGGCGCCGGTCGCCGTCAACGCGCCGGTGCGCATGGCGCTGGCCGGCATCGTCAACCGCAGCATCCTGGGCCAGGGATCCCTGAACATCGCCCCGTATGATTCCCGCCTGGCAAACCTGGTCCCCTACGTCCAGCAGCTGGACATGGAGTCCCTGGGCAAGTCGGTGGACCAGGACGGCCGCCCCGTTGGCGTGCCGACCGGCCCGGCCGTCTGGGGCATGCCCGGCACGGATGCGCAGCATACCTTCTTCCAGTGGATGCACCAGGGCAGCGACGGCGCGCCCGTGGACTTCATCCTGTGCTGCCAGGCGGACCATCACTGGGCGGCGCATCATCGCCAGCTGCTGGCCAACTGCCTGGCGCAGCGCGAGGCGTTGATGCGCGGCAAGACCCTGGCGCAGGCGCGGGACGAATGCCTGGCCGAGGGCATGAGTCCGCAACAGGCCGGGCGGCTGGCGCCGCACCGGGTGCATCCCGGCGGCCGCCCCAACCATCTCGTCGCCCTGCCGCGCCTGTCGCCATATTCGCTGGGCGCGCTGCTGGCGCTGTATGAACACCGCGTCTTCACGCAGGCCGTGATCTGGGGCATCAATCCCTTCGATCAGTGGGGGGTGGAATACGGCAAGGTCCTGGCGCGCGGCATTGCCGCCGCGCTGGCGCCCGATGGCGGCGGCCAGCGGGCCGATGAGGCGCGCACCGGCCATGACGCGTCCACCCGGCACTGGATCGGGCAGCTGCGCGGCTAGGCGGCCACACTGGCCTTGGTCCGAGGCGGATCCGGGTCAACCCTGACGTAGTTTTGCGACTTCCCCGCCCATCGGGGGTTTCCTATCCTGTGCGCTCCAGCCCGGGACCGCTCTCGCCCGAGAGACCCGGGACCCGGGCCGCCGCCCGCGGCGGCCGATCCCTCACAGGAGACCTGCCATGCGAGAACGACTGGATTGCGCCTTGTTGACCCTGGCGCCGGACGACTGGGTGGCCGCCCTGAGCGGCCCTCATCTGGGCGGGCGGCTGCACCTGCACGCCCTGCGGCGCGACCGGACGGCGGCCGATGCGCTGCTCGGCGATCCCGCGCTGACCCGCGGCCGCTACGATGCCGGGCTGCTGTATGCCGACGAGGCCTCGCTGCCGGCCTGGAGGACCGCGCTGGCCGCCCGGGCCGGCCGCCTGCCCGCGGTGCTGCTGGTCTATGCCGTGGGCCTGCGCGCCCAGGCGGTGCATGACCTGATCGGCCTGGGCGTATCCGATTTCGTGCGCCCGCCCTTCTGTCCCGAAGAACTCCGCGCGCGAGTGGAAAGCGCGCTGGGCCGGCTCGCCCGGGTCGGCCTGGCCGAGCCGGGGCCCGATTATGGCGGCGCCGTCCGGGGCGGGATGCTGCCCGCGGCGGACGGGCCGACCGAGGCCGATCTGTGCGACACCATCCTGGACCGTTCCGGCGAAGAACTCGAAGCCTACGCGGTGGCCCTGGCCATGCAGCGGGCCACGTCCCGCGAGTCCTTCCGCGAGGCCAAGAGCCAGGTCGTCGCGCGCTTCGAGCGCGCCTACATCCGCGCCGCGCTGGGGCGGCACGGCGGCAACGTCACGCTGGCGGCCCGCATGGCCCAGAAGCACCGCCGCGCGTTCTGGGCGCTGATGCGCAAGCACGACATCGACCCCGCGCCGTACCGGACGGACATCGAGGGGGCCGAGCCCGCCCGGGCCGGGTAAAATCCAGGCTTGCCCTCTCATCGAGCCGCCATCGCGTGGATCACGCGACCCCGCCCACAGGAAACCCGACGTGACTCAGTTGAAAAATGATGTGTTTCTGCGCGCGCTGCTGCGCCAGCCCGTGCCCTACACCCCGATCTGGATGATGCGCCAGGCGGGGCGCTACCTGCCGGAATACAACCAGACCCGGGCCGAGGCCGGTTCCTTCCTGGGGCTGGCGCAGAATCCCGAATATGCCTGCGAGGTCACCCTGCAGCCGCTGCGCCGCTTCGACCTGGACGCGGCCATCCTGTTTTCCGACATCCTGACGGTGCCCGATGCCATGGGCCTGGGGCTGCAGTTCGTCGCCGGCGAAGGGCCGCGCTTCGAGCGCCCCTTGCGCGACGAATCCGCCATTGCCGCCCTGCACGCGCCCGACATGGACCGCCTGCGGTACGTCTTCGATGCGGTGTCCCTGATCCGCCGCGAACTCGACGGCTCGGTCCCGCTGATCGGCTTTTCCGGCAGCCCCTGGACCCTGGCCTGTTACATGGTCGAAGGGCAGGGCAGCAGCGACTACCGGCAGATCAAGACCCTGCTGTACCAGCGTCCCGAGCTGCTGCATCGCATCCTGGACGTCAACGCGCAGGCGGTCCAGGCCTACCTGAATGCCCAGATCCGCGCCGGCGCCCAGGCCGTCATGGTCTTCGACAGCTGGGGCGGCGTGCTGGCCGACGGCATGTTCCAGGAATTCTCGCTGCGCTACACCCGCCAGGTCCTGGACGGCCTGGTCCGCGAGCACGAAGGCCGCCGCGTGCCGGCGATCGTCTTCACCAAGGGCGGCGGCCAGTGGATCGAGGACATCGCGGCCATCGGCTGCGACGCCGTGGGCCTGGACTGGACCGCCAGCCTGGGCGCCGCGCGGCGGGCCGTGGCCGACCGGGTTGCCTTGCAGGGCAACCTGGACCCGATGGCGCTGTTTGGCGGCGATGCCGCCATCCGGGCCGAGACGCGCCGCGTGCTGGCGGACTTCGGTCCGGTGGGGGCCGGCGGCCACGTCTTCAACCTCGGCCACGGGATCTCCCAGTTCACGCCGCCGGAGGCCGTCGTGTCCCTGGTCGACGAGGTTCATTCGGCCAGTCGCGCCTACCATGCATGAGCGCCGGGCGCCGCAAGGGCGGCGCGGGGCGGGACTTGACTTTTGTGCTTATGCACAATTTTGACGTCATCGGGGTTAATACCGAGGATCCGGGAACAAATCTCGGTATCCTTTGTAGTCTGTTGTTTTATATACGGAATTTAAAAAATACTGGTGTTTTGACAGGTCTTGACGCGTTGGGGGAACTGGTATCCATGAATCTGTTCCTCCTTTCTCCACAAAGTTATCCACAGGCCTGGGGCAAGCCAGCCGATGCTTGAACGATCCGACTCCCCGACAGCGGCCGATCCGGCGCCGGCGCCCCGGGTCTATCTGGCCGTGGCGCTGGACGTGCCCCTGCCGGGGCTGTTCGACTATTCCCATGATGCGCCGGTGGCGCCCGGGGTCCGGGTGCGGGTGGTGTTCGGCCGCCGGGCCATGGTCGGCATGGTCTGGGAGATCCGCGAGCGCCCGGCCGTCGCGGCCGGACGCGTGCGCGCGATCGAGGCCGTCCTGGACGATCTTCCCCCCATGCCCCCGGACTGGTTGCGGCTGGCGGATTTTGCGGCGCAATACTATCACCGTCCGCTGGGCGAAGTCCTGCTGCCGGTGCTGCCGCCTCCCTTGCGCAAGGCGGCCGCCTATACGGGCGCCCGCTCGGCCGGCGGGCCCGTGCGCCGGGCCGACCGGCGGCCCCTGGCGCGCCGTGGCGCCCCGATGGCCGAGGACGCGGGGGCGGCGTCGTCCCCCGCCCTCAATGCCGGCCAGCGGGCCGCCCTGGAAAGCCTGACCGGGCTGCTGGCGCAGGGGCGCGGCGTCGCTTTGCTGCATGGCGTGACGGGCAGCGGCAAGACCGAACTCTACCTGCGCCTGGCCGCCCAGGTGCTGGCCCAGGGCCGGCAGGTCATGATCCTGGTGCCCGAGATCAACCTCACCCCGCAACTGGAACACAGCGTGCGCGCCCGGCTGTGCCGGGATCCCGCCCAGCTGGCGGTCCTGCACAGCCGCCTGTCGGACGGTGATCGCCTGCGTGCCTGGCTGCGTGCCGCGCGGGGCGAGGCGGACCTGCTCCTGGGCACCCGCCTGGCGCTGATGACGCCGCTGCCGCGCCTGGGCCTGATCGTGGTGGACGAGGAACACGACCCGTCCTACAAGCAGCAGGATGGACTGCGCTATTCGGCGCGCGACCTGGCCGTCTGGCGCGGGCATGACCTGCAGATCCCCGTGATCCTGGGCTCTGCGACGCCGTCCCTGGAAAGCTGGCGCCGCGCGCGGCGCGGGGATTACCGGCTGGTCAGCCTGCCCGACCGCGCCCAGGCCCAGGCCCTGCCCGACATCCGCCTGGTGGACACCCGCCGCGCCCAGCTGGAACAGGGCTTCACGCCCCAGTTGCTGCAGGCGCTGGCCACCCGCCTGGAACAAGGCGAGCAGAGCCTGGTGTTCCTCAACCGCCGCGGCTATGCGCCGGTGCTGCGGTGCCCGTCCTGCGGCTGGGTCAGCCAGTGCCGCCGCTGTACGGCGCATACCGTGCTGCACCGCCTGTCCGGCCGGCGCGCCGTACTGCAATGCCACCACTGCGGCGATGCGCAGCCGGTGCCCCGGGCGTGCCCCGATTGCGGCGACCAGGACCTGCAGCCGATGGGGCGGGGCACGCAGCGGGTCGAGGAATTCCTGGCCGGGCATTTCCCGCAGGCGCGGATCGTACGCATCGACGCGGACGCGACTCGCCTCAAGGGCAGCGCGGAGGCGCTGTTCGCCCAGGTGCACGAGGGGCAGGCGGACATCCTGGTGGGCACCCAGATGGTGTCCAAGGGCCACGATTTCGCGCGCCTGGGGCTGGTGGGCGTGCTGAATGCGGACGCCATGCTCTTCGCCCAGGATTTCCGGGCGCCGGAGCGCCTGTTCGCCCAGCTGATGCAGGTTGCGGGCCGGGCCGGCCGGCGGGCGGGGGGTGCGCAGGTCATCGTCCAGACCGATTATCCGGACCAGCTGGTCTACCAGGCCCTGCAGCGGCACGACTACGCGCGTTTCGCCGAGTCGGTGCTGGCCGAGCGCGAGGACCTGGGCCTGCCGCCGTTCTCCAGCCAGGCGCTGCTGACGGCCCAGGCGACGCGGCTGGCCGACGCACTGGAATTCCTCCAGGCGGTCCGCGGCGAGGCCGAAGGCCTGCCCGAGTCCGCCGGTGTGCGCCTGTATGACGCGGTGCCCTTGCGCATCGTCCGGGTGGCGCGCATCGAACGCGCCCAGTTGTTGCTCGAGTCCCCTGGCCGCGGCGCCCTGCATCGGCTGCTGAAGGCGCTGATGCCGCGGGTCGAGGCGCTGGCCGCCGGCCGCCCGGTGCGCTGGGGCATCGAGATCGACCCGCAAGAGATCTGAATATGGACTTGAACGACAGCCAGCGCCAGGCCGTGCACTACCTGGACGGTCCCTGCCTGGTGCTGGCGGGCGCCGGCAGCGGCAAGACGCGCGTGATCACCCGCAAAATGGCCTATCTGCTGCGCGAATGCGGCTACCAGGCGCGCCACGTGGTGGCCTTGACCTTCACCAACAAGGCGGCGCGCGAAATGAACGAGCGGGTGCGCACGCTGGTCGATCCGCGGCTGCTGCGCGGCCTGACGGTGGGGACCTTCCATTCCCTGGGGCTGCGTTTCCTGCGCGAGGAGTACGCGGCCCTGGGCCTGAAGCGCGGCTTTTCCATCCTGGACGCCACGGATGCCCAGGGCATCATCCAGGAACTGCTGGCGACGACCGACCGCGCCCGCCTGCGCGCCGTCCAGCAGACGATTTCCCTGTGGAAGAATGCGCAACTGGATCCGGATGCGGCCGCCCGGGTGGCCATGGGACCCGACGAGGCCGAGGCCGTGCGCGTCTACCGCAGCTACGAGGCCACCTTGCGCGCCTACCAGTCCGTCGATTTCGACGACCTGATCCGGCTGCCGGCCCGGCTGCTGCAGGACGACGAGACCGTGCGCCAGCGCTGGCAGGCGCGGGTGCAATACCTGCTGGTGGATGAATACCAGGACACCAATGCCTGCCAGTACCAGCTGGTGCGCCTCTTGTGCGGCGACCGGGCCATGTTCACGGCGGTGGGCGACGACGATCAGGCCATTTATGCCTGGCGCGGCGCCACGGTCGAGAACCTGGCGCAACTGGAGCGCGACTACCCGAGGCTGCGGGTGATCAAACTGGAACAGAACTACCGTTCGGTGCAGCGCATCCTGCAGGCGGCCAACCAGGTGATCGGCCACAATCCCAAGACCTTCGACAAGACCTTGTGGTCGGACCTGGGGGTGGGCGACCCCATCGGCGTCACGCCCATGGACACGGACCTGATCGAGGCCGAGTCCATCGCCATGCGTCTGTCGGCCGCCCGGTTCGAGCGCCAGGCGCAGTGGAAGGATTTCGCCGTGCTGTATCGGGGCAACCACCAGGCGCGGATCATGGAACAGGCGCTGCGCACCCTGCGCATCCCCTACACGGTTTCCGGCGGACAGAGCTTTTTCGACAAGGCCGAGATACGCGACGTGCTGGCCTGGCTGCGCCTGATCGCCAACGAGGACGAGGATCCCGCCTTCATCCGCGCCGCGACGACGCCCCGGCGCGGCATCGGGCAGGGCACCCTGCAGGCGCTGGGCGCCGAGGCGGCCCGCCAGGGCGTTTCCCTGTTCGCGGTGGCGTCGGAGGCGACCGAGGCGCTGCTGCCCACGGCCCGCCAGCGCGAGGCGGTGCTGTCCTTCACGCACCTGATCCGGCACTTCCAGGCGCGGGCGGACCGGCGCGGCGGCGCGGTGCCGTCCCTGCCGGGCGCCGCCGTCCAGGGCGACCTGCTGGCCTTCGATCCCGACCCGCCAGTTGGCGCCGGCACCGCGCCGGTGGCGGTCCCGACGCCAGCGGGGCTGGACGGCGCCGCGGTGGGCATCGACGGCCTGCGGGGAGATGATGCCGCGCGCGTCCTGGACGATCTGCTGGCCGCCATGAATTACGAGCGCCATCTGTACGACACCCTGGACGAGCGCCAGGCCCAGACGCGCTGGACCAATGTGATCGAACTGCTGGAGTGGCTCAAGCGCAAGGCGGACGAGGATGGCCTGACCCTGCTGGAGCTGGTCCAGCACGTGGCGCTGGTCACCATGCTCGAACGCTCGGACGACGAGGAGCCCGACGCCGTCAAGCTGTCGACCCTGCACGCGTCCAAGGGCCTGGAATTCCCGCACGTCTACCTGATCGGCGTGGAGGAAGGCCTGCTGCCGCACCGCGGCGGCGACGACGAGGGCGACGTCGGCGAGGCCGCCATGGCGGCCCGGGTGCGGCGCATCCAGGAGGAACGCCGGCTGATGTACGTGGGCATCACCCGGGCGCAGAGGACCTTGCAGATCAGCTGGTGCCGCAAGCGCCGCCGCGGGCGCGAGGACGTTCCCTGCGAGCCTTCGCGCTTCATCGCCGAGATGGGGCTGCAGGCCCAGTCCGACCAGCCGGCGGCGGGTTCGGAAATGGACCCGGACCGGGCGCTCAGCAGCCTGAAGAACCTGCTGCGGCGATGAAAAAAGCCGCATCGTCTCCAGACGGTGCGGCTTCTCGTGCCAGTGCCCTGCGGGCGCGGGCCGGACCGGGTTACCAGTGCGCGCGGTTGTACAGCATGTTGCGCGCGCGCGCTTCGGCCTGGGCGTTCAGGCCGGCCACCACAGCGCGACCGACAGCCTTGGCCCCGCGGTTCAACGCGCGGCCCACGGCGCGCAGGCCCTTCATCAGGGGCAGGGGTTGCGATTCGCTCAGAATCGTATGGGCGTAGGCGCGTTCCAGCGCGTCGGACATCAGGTTGGGGGCGTAAGCGTGGTTCATGACTGACTCCTGTTTCAGAAGCTTCAGATTTTCGACAACGCCAGTATAGGGTAAACCCTAGGATAAAAATAGGGGTAAACCCTAATCTTTATCAGAGGGCCGGTTTTGCTGGGAAAGTGTGGTGAAAACCACGACATGGCTCAGCCCTTGCGGGCGAAGAACTTCTGGAACGCCGCCTGGGCCTCGGGCGATTTCAGGCGCTCGAGGAAGACCGCCGCCTCGGCATCGAGCACGCGGTGCACCGAATCGCGATCCGGCGCGCGCAACAGCCGCTTGCTGGCGCGCAGCGCGGCGACGGGTTGCGCCGCCAGGACCTGGCCGCAGGCGCGCGCGGCGGCCAGCGGGTCGTCCTCGATGCTGTCGATCAGCTGGCCGGCCAGCGCCTCCTGCGCATCGAAGGGCTGCGCCTGCAGCAGCCAGCGCGCCGCCCGGCGCGCCCCGGCCAGGCGTGGCAGCAGATAGCTGGATGCGCCTTCGGGACACAGGCCCAGCGGCACGAAGGGCAGGCGAAACACCGCGCTGCGGTCGGCGTAGACGAAGTCGCAATGCGCGAGCAGGGTCACGCCCACGCCGACTGCCTGGCCCTGCACGGCGGCGATGACGGGCACGTCCACGTCGGCCAGGGTGTGCAGGAAGGCGATGGAACCGACGTCGCCGCAGTCCTGCGGCATCTGGAACTCGGCCAGGTCGTTGCCGGCCGTGAAGTGGCCGCCCGCGCCGTGCAGGATGACGGCGGCGCAGCCGGGATCGGCATCCGCCGTCCGCAGCGCGCGGTCGATCTCGCGGTACATGGCGTCCGTGAGGGCGTTGCGGCGCTCGGGCCGGTCGATCGTGACTTCCAGGAGGCGGCCGTGGCTTTCGATGCGGATCATGCGCAGGTCTCCGTGACGAAGCCGTCCTGGAGCGCCCGGACGGCCTGTTGATATTCCTCGCGCAGGCGCGCGACGATGTCGGCGGTCGGCTGCACGCTGTCGATGTTGCCCACGCCTTGCCCGGCGCCCCAGATGTCGCGCCAGGCCTTCTTGCTGTCGCTGCCGAAATTCGTGCCTTGCGCGGCCGGCAACTGGTCCGGATCCAGGCCGATGTTGCGCACGCACGGCTTCAGGTAGTTGCCGGGAATGCCGGTGAAATACGGGGTGTACACGATGTCGGCCGCGGTGGTGTCGACGATCATCTGCTTGTATTCGGGCTGGGCGTTGGCCTCGGCGCTGGCGATGAAGCGCGTGCCGACGTAGGCGAAATCGGCGCCCATGGCGCGCGCCGCCAGCACGTCCTGTCCCCGGCTGATGGCGCCCGACAGGCAGATCGGGCCGTCGAAGATGCGCCGGACTTCACCCAGCAGGGCGAAGGGCGACAGGGTGCCCGCGTGGCCGCCGGCCCCCGCGCACACCAGGATCAGGCCGTCCACGCCCGCGTCGATCGCCTTTTGCGCATGGCGCAGCGTCGTCACGTCGTGGAAGACCTTGCCGCCCCAGCCATGCACGGCGTCCACGACCTGGCCGGGTGCCCGCAGGCTGGTGATGATCAGGGGCACGCGATGCCGCGCGCAGGTCTCCAGGTCCGCCTGCAGACGGTCGTTGGACTGGTGGATGATGTGGTTGATCGCGTACGGCGGGATCGGGCGGTCGGGATGCTCGGCGCGCAGCGCGGCCAGGCCGGATTCGATCTGCGTCAGCCAGGCGTCCAGGGTTTCCTGCGGCCGGGCGTTCAGCGCCGGCATGGATCCGATGATGCCGCTGGCGCATTGCGCGATGACCAGCGCCGGGTTGGACACGATGAACATGGGGGCGGCCATGACGGGCAGCGCCATGGTCTGGTGCAGCGATGCGGCTAATGGGTGGGGCATGAGTGGGTCTCCGCAGAATAACTCGCCCATTCTAATTCAAACGATCGTTTGAATCATTCGGGTATTCCATGAGACCGCCTGCCGTAGAAACAAAAAGCCCCTCGGGCCAGGAGCGCGAGGGGCGGTAGGGCCGGGGATGGGCTGGTTATTTTGCCGCGTCCACCATGTACTGGATGGCGGCCTTGAGTTCTTCGTCGGTGGCTTGCGAGCCGCCGCGCGGCGGCATGGCGCCCACGCCGGAGATCGCTTTCTTCAGCATGGTGTCCAGGCCGGTCTTGATGAACGGTTCCCAGGATGCCTTGTCGCCGAATTTCGGCGCGCCGGCCACGCCCACCGAGTGGCAGGTGATGCAGACGGACTTGTAGAGTTTTTCGCCGACCTCGTTGCCGGCCGATGCCTGGGCGGCCTCGGGTTTGGGTTCCGCCTTGGGCTCCGCGGGCTTGGCCTGGGCCTGGGCGGCGGGCTGCGCCGCCTGGGGCTGGGCAGCCGGCGCGGCCGCGGGAGCGGGGGCGGCAGCCGCGGCGGCCGGCGCAGCGGCGCCATTGCCTTCGGGGGCCTTGGGCTCGGGGAAGTCGGCGCCGGAATGGTTGGTCATGTAGGCCACCGCGCGGGCGACCTCGAAGTCGTCCAGCGAGGAATTGCCGCCCTTGGGAGGCATCGCGCCGATGCCGTGGATGGCGTTCTTGACCAGGTCGTCGAAGCCTTGCTTGATGAACGGGGCCCAGGCTTCCTTGTCGCCGAATTTCGGAGCGCCGGCCACGCCGGTGCCGTGACAGGCCGAACAGGTGGACTGGAAGACCTGTTCGCCGGTCTTGAAGACCTTGGGCGCGTTGGCGTCGACCAGCTTGAATCCGGCCACGGGCTGGATGCGCTTGGCGATGGCTTCTTCGGTCTGGCTGTCTGAGCCGTAGCCCGTGCGGATCGAGGAGCCCACCAGGTTGACCAGCAGAATGATGACCGAGATCGGGATCAAGAAGGCCAGGACGACCGTGATCAGCAACTGTTTTGGTGTCTTGATGGCACTTTCGTGACCATGTCCGTGTTCGGCGTGTTCTGGGAGACTCATGATGGGTTCCTGGGATATTGGAATGCGGCCATTGGCCCGCCGCCGGTGACGTGTCGCCCGACAGTCTGTATTGCAGGCCTCAACCTTCGATTATAGCGACAGGCCCACGACACTGCAGGGATAGGATAAACCCGCTACAATGTCGAGCCCGCGCATCGCAACGGTGCGCGACCGTTTCGGCCGCCAGGCCGGACATCCCCAGCGCCTGTAGTTCAATGGATAGAATAGGAGTTTCCGAAGCTTCTGATACAGGTTCGATTCCTGTCGGGCGCGCCAAATTATCGTGTGGGTCGATCAGTTCCGTCAGCCTGCACTGAATTTCCTGACCTCCATTTCCATCAGACCCGCAGTTCGCCACTTGATTTAGGAAACGAATGTTTCCTATAATGCCGGCATGGACGCACATCCCAACATGCCGGCGGCACGCAGCGTGGGCCGCCCGCGCGAATTCGACATGGACGAGGCGCTGGACGCCGCGTCGCGGGTATTCCGCGAGCGCGGGTATCACGCCACGTCCATCGCCGACCTGCGCGCCGCCATGCACTTGACCGCCGGCAGCCTGTACAAGGCGTTCAAGGACAAGCGCGCCATTTTCGTCGCGGTCCTCGACCGCTACATTGCGTCCCGTGATGCCGCGCTCGCCGGCTGGCTGGCCTCGGCGCGCACCGGGCGCGAGAAGGTCCTCGCCGCGCTTCGCAGCTATGCCGAGGTCTCGCATGACGCCGAGGGCCGCCGGGGCTGCCTGATCGTCGGGGGGCTGAGCGGTATCGACACGTTCGACGAGCCGCTGGCGCAGCGGTTCCGCCAGTCCCTGTCCAGGCTCGAGCGATTGTTCGCCGGCTTCGTAGAGCAGGGGATCCGGGATGGTTCCTTGCCGGCCCGCCTCGACCCCCAGGCATCGGCGCGCTACCTGCTGTGCGTGGTGGAAGGCCTGCGTGTGCTGGGCAAGCGTGGCGCTGGAGAGGACGAGGTCGAGGCCATCGTGGCTCAAGCGATGCAGGCCCTCGCATGAAATTTTTTTGCCCAATTGGGAAACGATAATTTCCTATATAAACCAGGATCTCTCGTGCCATGCCTCAGGTTTCTCCTTCAGAACGCCCCGTCGATCTCGGCTCCCGTTGGTTCTTCGCCATGGCGGTGGTGTTTGCCGTCGGCATGATGGGGACGACATTGCCGACGCCCCTCTATCCTGTTTATCAGCAGCGCCTGGGCATGGACGATTTCCAGGTGGCGGTCGTTTTTGCGACCTACGCGTTCGGCGTGCTGGGCGCCCTGGTGCTGACGGGGCCCTGGTCCGACCAGCTGGGCCGGCGTCCCATGCTGGCGGGGGGACTGCTGCTGTCGGGGGCCAGTTCGCTGCTGTTCCTGTGCGGCGGGCACCTGTGGCTGCTCTTGCTGGGCAGAGGCTTGTCCGGCGTGTCGGCCGGCCTGCTGACGGCGACGGCCACCGTCGCCATCATCGAACTGGCACCGGCGCGGCGCAAGGCGCAGGCGGCAGTGCTGGCCGCCGCGGCCAACATGGGGGGACTCGGTCTGGGGCCGCTGCTGGCCGGCGTGCTCTCGCAGTATCTGCCCTGGCCGATGCGCCTGCCTTATCTGGCGCATCTCGGCATGTTGGCCGTGGCGGCCGGCCTCTTGTCGGGCTGTCCCGAAACGGTGAAGCCTCCGTCGCCTTCCCTGCGGCGGTTGCATCGGCAGACGTTGAGATTGCCGGCGGACGCGCGCCGTGCATTCTTGCCGGCCGCCGTGTCGTGCTTTGCCGGATTCGCCCTGCTGGGATTGCTGACGTCACTGGAACCCGCCATCGTGAGCAAGGTGCTGGGCATCACCAGCCGCGCCCTCATCGGCGCCCTGGTCTTCCTGGTGTTCGCGGCGTCGCTGTGCGGGCAGATCCTCCAGCGGCGGGTGGCCGCGGGCGCGCGATTGCCGGTGTCGTGCGGGATGCTGATCCTGGGCGCCGGGCTGCTGGCCGGATCCATGGCGTTCAATTCAGGGGGGCTGCTCGTCGTGGGCGCTGTCGCGGCCGGACTCGGCCAGGGCGGAATCTTCGCCGCCAGCATCCTGGCCGTGACCGCGGCGAGTCCGGCGGCCGAGCGGGCGTCGGTCACGTCCCTGTTGTTCATCGTGGTTTACCTGGCGGTGGCGCTCCCTGTGCTCGGACTCGGCCTGGTCATCGGCGCGATGGGGCTGCGCGCCGCCGGCGTGACGTTCACCGTCCTGGTCATGCTGATCTCCGTTGCCGCCCTCGCGGTGCTGGGCCTGCGACGGCGGAGCGCTTCCCTTCCGGCCTGACGGCCGGACACTCATCCTGATTGGAGCAACCATCCTCATGAATACTTCCACCCACGCTTCCTTCGCCGGACCCGGCGACGGGTCCGGATTCGACGCCGCCGCGTTCTGGACGATGTTTCGTCATCGCCAGGCGCAGGTCGGCAACGTGAATCTGCATTACGTCGAGGGCGGCTGCGGCAAGCCGGTCCTGCTGATCCCCGGCTGGCCGCAAAGCTGGTATGCCTGGCGCCGCGTCATGCCGGCGCTGGCGGCCGCGGGACGCCGGGTCATTGCGGTCGATCCGCGGGGCCTGGGCGATTCCGGCAGGCCCGCGCGCGGCTATGACCTGGAGACCGTGGCCCGGGACTTCCACGGCTTTTCCGCATTGCTGGGGCTGGGCGACGACGGCCCGGTGGATGTGGCCGGACATGACGTCGGGGCATGGATCGCCTATGCGTGGGCCGCGGACTGGCCCGGCGACATCGGCCGGCTGGCCCTCTACGATGCGGCGCTGCCCGGCATCACGCCCGCGCCTTCGGGCGGCCATGCCTCGGAGGAAGCCAACATCCGCAGCTGGCACTTCGGCTTCAATCGGCTTGCCGATCTGCCCGAACTATTGGTGCAGGGCCGCGAGCGCGCGTATCTCGGCTGGCTGTTCAAGGCGAAGATGCTGGACCCGTCGGCGATCGCCCCCGCCGATCTCGACGAGTACGCACGCGTGTTCAGCGCGCCGGGCGCCGCCAGGGCAGGTTTCGACTATTACCGGGCCTTGTTCAACGAAGGCGGGATTGCACGAAACCAGGAGCGCGGCGAGCGTCCGCTGACGATTCCCGTGATGGCCTGGGGGGCCAGCGCAGGCGTGGGCAACGTGCTGCTGGACACCCTGCGCCGCGTCGCCGCGGACGTTCGCGGCGGGACGATCAAGCCGTGCGGGCACTACATCCCTGAAGAGCAGCCCGGCACGGTGATCGACCAGCTGACCGCCTTTTTTTCCGGCTAGCCGGTTCTGGAGGACAGCATGCCGTGCCGCCGGATCAGGCGGCCTTGACCAGCGCGGCGTGAAAGCGCGCCACGTAGTCCTCGAAGCTTTCCGTATCGGCGGCCTCCAGGGCCGCCTGCTGCGCCAGCGAATCACGGGCCGCCTGGGTGTAGGCGGCCAGCGCCTCGGGCGGCAGGCCGCGCGCCTGCAGGGCGGCCCAATGGGCCTGGCTCTGGGCCAGGGTCCAGTCGTGGAATTCCTGGCCGCTGTCGCGCAATGCCTCCAGCAGGCGGGCGGACGGCGTGGCGGCGGGATCGTCGACCTTGGCGGCCTGCAGCGCCAGGGCCTGTTCGTGGCCCGTGTCGCCGCTGTGGGCATCCAGCAGCGTGGCGTAGGGGGCGATGCGTTCGAGCGTCGAGGACGCCCAGTCCCGCAGATCGACGGGCTCGCCTTCGCGGCTGAGCCGCAGGCCGGGCCGGCGGCCTTCGCGGGCGACCAGGCCGAAGTTCGCCTGGCTTTCCTGACAGGTGCCGGGCGCCGGGAACAGCGGGCTGTCCTCGATCGCGCAGAACAGCAGGAAGGCGTCCAGGAAGCGGCTGGTATCGGCCGAGATGCCGGCGGGTTCCCAAGGATCGATGTCCATGCAGCGGACCTCGACGTACTGGATGCCGCGCTGGCGCAGGATGGTGTTGGGACGCTCGCAGCGTCCGGCGGTCTGCTTGGGCCGGATGTTGGCGTAGTACTCGTTCTCGATCTGGAGAATGTTGGTGTTCAGCTGGATGCGCTGCCCGTCGCGATGGGTGCCGATGGCCTCGTAGGCGGGCCAGGGCGTGGTGACGGCGGTGTGGATCCGCGCGGTGAAGGTGTCCAGGTCGTTGTAGCAGAGATGCAGTTCCGACTGGGTGGGGTTCTTGTAGCCCAGGTCGCTCATGCGCAGGCTGGTTGCCCAAGGCAGGCAATAGGTGTCTGGGCTCAGGCGCGTCAGCTGGGATTCGAGGCCGGCATGCTGCAGAAAGCTGCGCGAGACCGCCGGCGAGGCGCCGAACAGGTACATGAGCAGCCAGGAATGGCGCATGAAGTTGCGGATCAGCCCCATGTACCCGGCGTTGCGGCGGTCTTTGGCAGAGGCGCCGGCCGCCAGCAGGTCCCAGGCCGGCTCGGGCAGCGAAAAGTTGTAGTGCACGCCGGCGATGCACTGCATGATCTTGCCGTAGCGCCAGGCCAGGCCCTGGCGATAGACGTGCTTGAGCATGCCGGTGTTCGATGCGCCGTACCAGGCGACGGGGATGTCGGCCTCGGCCGGCAGGTGCGCCGGCATGGACTGGTTCCAGATGGCTTCGCCAGGGTTGCGCAGCGCCACGAAGGCGTGGATGTCGGTGAGCTCGCCGACCAGGGTTTCGGGCGAGGGCAGGGGGCTGGTGACCAGCTCCAGCAGCGCCTCGGAATAGTCCGTGGTGATGTGCGGATTGGTCAGCGCGGCGCCCAGGGAGGCCGGATGCGGGGTGAGCGCCAGGTTCCCCGCCGCGTCGACCCGCAGGCCTTCTTTCTCGATGCCGCGCCGGATTGCGCGCGGGATCTCGGGGTGCGCAGCCAGCAGGCTGAGCCGGTCAGAGGCCAGGGTCATGATAAACGGTACCGGGTTGGTCTTGATGGACGGATTTTAGCTGACCTCGTCCCGCCACCCGGCACAGTTTCAGCCGGTCCGGTCGAGGTTCAGGAGATTGCGGTGCAGCGCCTGGGCGATGGCGGCCTGGCGGGACCGGACGCCCAGCTTGTCGCAGAGGTTGGTGATGTGGAAATTGGCGGTCCGTTCGGTGATGCCCAGGATCCGGCCCATTTCCCAGCTGGTCTTGCCTTGCGATGCCCAGTAGAGGCACTCCTGTTCGCGAGCGGTCAGTTTGGTCATGTCTTCCCCCTTCATCATTCTTATCGGCTGCTGCGAGCAACCGTGAGCGAATGTATCATAAAGTGAGTAATCCCATCCCCCTTCGCGATGTTTTTGTCCGGTTTTCCGGCTGGCGCGGCGGTGCCGCGCGGTCCGTCCTGAGGGCGGCGGGGTGCTAGAATAGCCGCAGACTTGGCGCCGATTTGCCTGATCCGCTTGCGGGCGCCCCATAAATCCAGCTAAAGAGGTCCCGATGACCGCCATTGCCTTGCCCCCCGATACCGCCGCGGCGCCCGCCGCCGCCCGCCCGCCCGTGCCGCCAGGCAGCGTGGGCTACGTGTCTCCCCAGTTCCTGTCTTTCGACGAACCGCTGACCTTGGCCAGCGGCCAGGTGCTGCCGTCCTACACCCTGGCCGTGGAGACCTACGGCCAGTTGAACGACCAGCGCAGCAACGCGGTGCTGGTCTGCCATGCGCTGAACGCGTCCCACCACGTGGCCGGCATGGACGCCGAGCATCCCGAGCAGATCGGCTGGTGGGACAATATGGTGGGTCCCGGCAAGGCGGTGGACACGGACCGGTTCTTCGTCATTGGGATCAACAACCTGGGTTCGTGCTTTGGCTCGACCGGCCCGACCACGATCAATCCCGACACCGGCCGGCCGTGGGGGGCCTCCTTCCCGCTGCTGACGGTGGAAGACTGGGTTCACGCCCAGGCGCGGGTGGCGGACCATTTCGGCATCGAACGGTTCGCGGCCGTGATGGGCGGATCGCTGGGCGGCATGCAGGCGCTCAGCTGGGCGATCACCTGTCCCGAGCGGGTGGGCGACTGCGTCGTCGTGGCCAGCACGGCGCGCCTGACGGCCCAGAACATCGCGTTCAACGAGGTCGCCCGCCGCGCCATCCTGACCGACCCGGATTTCCGCGGCGGGGACTACGGCGACCAGGGCGTCGTGCCCGTCAACGGCCTGTCGGTGGCGCGCATGGTCGGCCACATCACCTATCAGTCCGACGAGGTCATGGCCTCCAAGTTCGGGCGCGCGCAGCGCGCGCCCGGGCCGACGGGGGACTACCGCTACAACTACGACGTCGAGTTCGAGGTGGAATCCTATCTGCGCCACCAGGGCGAGAAATTCTCGCGCTATTTCGACGCCAATACCTACCTGCTGCTGACCCGCGCGCTGGACTATTTCGATCCGGCGCGCGCCCACGGCGGCGACCTGGCCCGGGCGCTGTCGCCGGCGCAGGCGCGCTTCCTGCTGGTTTCGTTTTCCACGGACTGGCGCTTCGCCCCGGAACATTCCCGCGAGATCGTCCGCGCGCTGCTGAAGAACCAGCGCGAGGTCACCTACGCCGAGATCGACGCGCCGCACGGGCACGATGCGTTCCTGCTGGGCGACGTCCGCTACCATGCCATCGTCCAGGGGTACTACGACCAGATCGCCCGCCGCCTGGACCTGGGCGAGCGGCGGCAGACGACGGGGGTGCTGGCATGAAACCGGCTGCGGCCCTGGCCGATACGGCCCCGCTGGCGCCCGCTGGCGCGCCGGGACTGCCGTCCGATGCGCCGCCGCGCATCGACTTGCTGCGGATCGCCTCGTGGATCGCGCCCGGCAGCCGGGTGCTGGATCTCGGATGCGCCGACGGCCATCTGCTGGCCTATCTGCAACAGACGCGCCAGGTCACCGGCGCAGGCGTCGAGATCGACGACCAGCGGGTGATTGCCGCGGTCCGGCGCGGGGTGCGCGTCATCCAGCAGAATCTCGAAGAAGGCCTGGCGCTGTTCGGCGATCAGCAATTCGACACGGTGGTGCTGTCCCAGACGCTGCAGTCCATGCACCATACCGAGCACATCCTGCGGGAGATGGCGCGGGTCGCCCGCTACGGCATCGTGTCCTTCCCGAATTTCGGCTACTGGCCGCACGGCTGGTCGATCCTGAGGGGCCGCATGCCCGTCAACGACCAGATGCCCTACCAGTGGTATGACACGCCCAACATCCACTTGTGCACCCTGCGGGATTTCCAGTTGCTGGCCGGCCAGCTGGGGCTGCGGATCACGCACCTGGCGACCTTCCGGGGCGAGACCGAGATCCATTGGCTGCGCGGCTGGCGCAGCATGCTGGCGGTGTACCGGTTCGAGTCGCCGCTGGGCAGGCAGGGATGACGGCGGGCTGGCGCATTTACGGCCGCCGGCGCGTCGCTCCGCTGCTGGTGCTGGGTTTTGCCAGCGGACTGCCGCTGGCCCTGACCTCCGGCACGCTGCAGGCCTGGGCCACGGTCGAGCAGGTGTCCCTGCAAAGCATCGGTTTCCTGACCCTGGCGGGGACCGCCTATACCCTGAAATTCCTCTGGGCCCCCCTGGTGGACCGCTATGCGCCGCCCTGGCTGGGACGGCGGCGCGGCTGGGTGTTCCTGACGCAGTGGCTGCTGGCGGCCTCCATCGCCGCCATGGGGTTCTTCAATCCCGGCTCGCAGCTGCAGACCCTGGCGCTGCTGGCCGTGTGGGTGGCCTTCCTGTCGGCCACGCAGGATATTGCCTTCGACGCCTACAGCACGGACGTCCTGGGCCACGAGGAAAGGGCCGCCGGCGCGGCCCTGAAGGTCATGGGCTACCGCCTGGCCATGGTGGTGTCGGGGGGCCTGGCCCTGATCCTGGCCGACCAGTGGCTGGGCTGGGGACGGACCTACATGCTGATGGGGGCGCTGATGGCGGTGTCGTCCCTGGCGACGCTGTGGGCGCCCGAGCCCGAACAGGCGGCACAGCCGCCGCGGGACCTGCAGCAGGCGGTCATTGCGCCGCTGCGGGAGTTCTTCGGGCGGCCAGGCGCCTGGACGGTCCTGCTGTTGATCGTGCTCTACAAGCTGGGGGACGCATTCGCGGGCGCGCTCTCCACCACCTTCCTGATCCGCGGGGCGGGTTTCGACGTCACCGAGGTCGGCATGGTCAACAAGGTCTTCGGCCTGGTGGCGACCATCATCGGGGCGCTGGCGGGCGGCGGCCTGATGGCCCGCCTGGGCCTGTACCGCGCGCTGATGGCCTTCGGCCTGCTGCAGGCGGTATCCAACCTGGGCTACTGGATGCTGGCGGTGACGCCGCCGCACCTCTATTCCATGGCCCTCGTGGTCGCCGTGGAGAACCTGTGCGGCGGCCTGGGCACCGCGGCCTTCGTCGCCCTGTTGATGGCCTTGTGCCGCCAGCGGTTCTCGGCGACGCAGTTCGCGCTGTTGTCGGCCTTGTCGGCAGTGGGGCGGACCTACCTGGCCGGGCCGCTCACGCCGGTGTTCGTCGAGCACCTGGGCTGGCCGTCGTTCTTCGTCATGACGGTGGCCATCGCGCTGCCCGGCCTGGCGCTGCTGTGGTGGATGCGCAGGCTCGTCGGCCGCCTGGACGAGGATCCCGCAGCATGATGGATGTCCGTTCGCGAATATTCGCTTGTTGTTTGTCGCCAGAATGAGCCCGGCGATTGGTGTTTAATCGGTTTGCCCCGGAAATCTCAAGATCCCGCGTCCGGCGGGAGCCCGTTCATGCTCTCCAAACTCCGTCTGCTCCTTGACCGTTTCACCCTGATCCTGATCGCCGTGGTGGCGGCCGCCACCCTGCTGCCCGCGCATGGCCAGGGGGCGGTGTTCTTCGAGCGGCTGACGGCGGCGGCCATCGCGCTGCTGTTCTTCCTGCATGGCGCCAAACTGTCGCGCCAGGCCATCATCGCGGGCGCCACGCACTGGCGCCTGCATGGCGTGATCTTCATCTGGACCTTCGTGATCTTTCCCCTGCTGGGCTGGGCGCTGCGGCCGGTGCTGGTGCCGCTGCTGGGACAACCCCTGTACGTGGGCGTGCTGTACCTGTGCGTCCTGCCGGGGACGGTGCAGTCGGCGATCGCGTTCACCTCGATCGCGCGGGGCAATGTGCCCGCCGCGGTCTGCGCGGCCTCGGCTTCCAGCATCGTCGGCATCGTCATCACGCCCTTGCTGCTGCAGTGGCTGCTGAAGACCGACACCTCGGCCCTGGACAGCCATTCGCTGCTGCATTCGATCCTGCGGATCGGCGAACAGATCTTCCTGCCTTTCGTGGCCGGCCACCTGATGCGGCCGGTGATCGGCCGCTGGATGGACCGCCACCGCAAGCTCGTCACCAACGTCGACCAGAGCTCGATCCTGCTGGTGGTGTACACGGCCTTCAGCGAATCCGTCGTCGCCGGGCTGTGGCATCAGGTGGATCCGCAATCGCTGGTGTGGCTGGTGGTGGTCTGCTGCCTGCTGCTGGCCGCCGTGCTGGCGCTCAACACCTGGTCCACCCGCAAACTCGGTTTCCGGCGGGCCGACGAGATCACCATCGTGTTCTGCGGCTCGAAGAAGAGCATGGCGACGGGCGTGCCCATGGCCGGCGTGCTGTTCAGCGCCAGCGCCATCGGTCCGGTGCTGCTGCCCCTGATGATCTTTCACCAGATCCAGCTGATGGTCTGCGCGGTGCTGGCCCAGGACTATCAGCGCCGGGACGATCTGGCGCACCGGCCCGTTCCCGTGCCCTGAATGCAAAAAACCCCGCCGAAGCGGGGTTTCTGTCTGGCCGCCGGTGCCCTGGCGGGGACCGGGGCGCGGAATCAGGCCGTGGTGTGCAGCAGGGTGCCGACCGCGCCGCCGTTGGCGAGCTGGGGCACGCTGGGCACCGAGTTCACCAGGCTGAGGATGGTGTTGGATTGACCGTCCAGGACTTTGCGCAGCAGCAGATTCTGCTTTTCCTGCATCATGGACCAGTTTTGCAGGCCGGACGCGGCGGCAACAGTGCTTTCGACGGACTCGGACATCAGGGGCTCCTGGTTGGGACTACCGTGTTCAGTATGTGACTTCTGAAAGATTGTACTGCAGTTCATGCGACTTTGGCATGTTTATTCCAGGGAGGCCTCGTAGTCGATGGTCAGCGGCGCGTGGTCGCTGAAGCGCTGTTCCTTGTAGACGGCGGCATGCCGCGCCCGCGCGGCGATGCCGGGCGTGGCGATGTGGTAATCGATGCGCCAGCCGACGTTCTTGGCCCAGGCCTGGCCCCGGTTGCTCCACCAGGTGTAGGCTTCGCCGCCGGTGTCGGGGTGCAGGCCGCGGTAGACGTCGATCCAGCCGCGCTGCTCGAACAGCTGTGTCATCCAGGCGCGTTCCTCGGGCAGGAAGCCGCTGTTCTTCAGGTTGCCTTTCCAGTTCTTCAGGTCGATCTCGCGGTGGGCGATGTTCCAGTCGCCGCAGATCACGAATTCCCGCCCGGTCTCGCGGTGTTCGCGCATCAGGCCGTCGAGCCAGCCTTCGTAGTGGTCGAGGAAGCGGTATTTGGCGGTCTGGCGCTCGTCGCCGCTGGACCCGGAGGGCAGGTAGGCGCTGACGACGCTGAGCGCGGGCCAATCGGCCCGCACGATGCGTCCTTCGGCATCGAATTCGGGGCATTCCATGCCGATGGTGACGGCGTCGGCGGGGCGGCGCAGGTACAGTCCTACCCCGCTGTAGCCTTTCTTCTGGGCGTGGTGGAAATGGCCGGCGTAGCATTCGGGATGGCGCAGGTCGTCGGTCAGGTCCGTGTCCTGGATCTTGATTTCCTGGAGGCAGACGATGTCGGGCTGCTGTTCCTGCAGCCAGCCGGCCAGGCCTTTGCGAAAGGCCGACCGGATGCCATTGACGTTCAGTGTGGTGATGCGCAGCATGGGTTCTCTGGGATGTCAGTCGGCAAAGCGGAAACTGGAGATCGTCAGTCCGCCGAGGGCGTCGGATTCGTGGTGGAAGCAGTGGCCGGTGCTCTCGCCGGCCGCGCCGGCGGCGACGAACAGCGGCACCAGGTGGTCTGCCATGGGGTGGGCGATCCGGGCCGCGGGGGCGTCGTCCCACCGGCGCAGCCGGGCCAGGCGCTCGGCCGCCGGCGTGCCCGCCAGCGTATCCTGCAGCCAGGCGTCGAACAGGGTGGAGGGCTCGCGCCCCGCCTCGTTGAACGCCCGCAGGTTGTGATAGCTCAGGCCGCTGCCGATGATCAGGATGTTCTCGTCGCGCAGGGGCTGCAGCGCCGCGCCCAGGGCATGATGCCAGTCGGGGTCGAACCCGGCCTCGATGGAGAGCTGGACCATGGGGACCTGCGCCTTGGGATACATGACGTAGGCCGGCACGAAGGCGCCGTGGTCGTAGCCGCGCCGGGTGTCCTCGGCGACGGGGATCCCCCGGGCGCTCAGCAGCGCCTGCGTCCGCGCCGCCAGACGGGGCGAGCCGGGCGCCGTGTAGTGGATCTCGTAAGTATCGGCCGGGAAGCCGTGGTAGTCGTAGACCATGCCCGGCTGCGGATGGCCGCTGACCTTGACCTGGCCGCGCGTGATCCAGTGGGCCGAGATCATCAGGATGGCCCGGGGCGCCTGGGGCAGCGTGGCCGGGATGCCCTGCAGGGCGGCGGTCAGCGCGGCATAGGTGGTCTTGGCTTGCGGCATCCACGGCCAGGGGCCGCCGCCGTGGGAGATGAAGTAGACAGGTTGACGCATGATCGGGGGAGGGTGGTGAGGAAGTTCGAATCCAGATCATAGGCGGACTGGGCCTGAAATGCATGGCGGGCGGTGGCGGCAGGCCTGAATGTCCGATAATGTGGCCTTTCCCGATTGCGAGATTTCCGTCATGACCGGTTCCCATGCCCAAGCCTTCGTCCGTTTCGCCCTGGAGCAAGGCGTGCTGCGCTTTGGCGAGTTCGAGACCAAGTCCGGCCGCCTGAGTCCGTATTTCTTCAATGCCGGCCTGTTCAATGACGGGGCGAGCGTCGGCCGCCTGGGGCGGTTCTATGCGCGGGCGTTGCTGGACGCCGGCGTGCCGTTCGACATGTTGTTCGGTCCGGCCTACAAGGGGATCCCGCTGGCCACGGCGACGGCCATTGCGCTGGCCGGCGAGCCGGCCGCGGGGGGTCGCGAGGCGCCTTTTGCGTTCAATCGCAAGGAGGTGAAGGACCACGGCGAGGGCGGGGTGCTGGTGGGGGCGCCGTTGCGGGGCCGGGTGGTGATCATCGACGATGTGATTACGGCGGGGACGTCGGTGCGCGAGTCGGTGGCGCTGATCCGCGCGGCGGGCGCGCAGCCGGCGGCGGTACTGATCGCGTTGGACCGCATGGAGCGCGCGGGGGTGGATGGCGCGCTGTCGGCGCATTCGGCGGTGCAGGATGTGGAGCAGACGTACGGGATCCCGGTGATCAGCATTGCGTCGCTGGTGGATGTGATGGCGCTGCTGGAAGGGGATGCCGCGCTGGCGGAGCACCGGGAGGCGGTGGGGGCGTACCGGGATCGGTATGGGGTGCGCTGAGCCGGATTGCTTGCCGTTGCCTGACGATTGCGTGGGTTCGCTTGCGGTGGTGATTTTGGGTTCTTGAGCCGGCCGGATCGGGTGCCGGGCCCCGGGCGCAGGTCGGCCGGTCCCGGCTGCGCCGGGACTGCTCGGCCGGATGGCCTCCGACAGCGCCCGGGGCCCGGCACCCGATCCGGCCTCACGGTATCCGGAGTCCGCCATGTGCGTCGGGACGGGGCATGCCGGCCTGCGCCGCGACGTCCGAACCCGCCGGGCAGAAGGCCGTCAGCGGGGAGGCAAGTGAGCCACTGTTTGAGCAAGACGGGTGCGGTCAGTCCGGGGGACTGACCGCCTTGCGAGTTTGGCGAACGCCCCGATGAGGGCCTGGCGCCCGGGGAGTTCCGGCGCGGCCGGAACCGGGTGAGCGGCGCGGCGCAGGCCCGCATGCCTCGGCCGAGGTCTTGCAGAAAGACCGCGGCCTTATGGAATCCGCTCGTCGAGACAGCGGCATCCCCGCCGCTCAGGCGTCCAGCTTGCGCTTGAGGATCTCGTTGACCTGCTGGGGATTCGCCTTGCCGCGGGCCGCCTTCATCACCTGGCCCACCAGGGAATTGAAGGCCTTCTGCTTGCCCGCACGGTATTCCTCGACGATGGCCGGATTGGCCGCCAGCACCTCGTCGATCATCGTTTCGATCGCGCCCGTGTCGCTGATCTGGCGCAGGCCCTTGGCCTCGATGATCGCGTCGGCGTCGCCGCCCGATTCGCCGGCCCACATCGCGGCGAAGACGTCGCGTGCGATCTTGGTGGAAATCGTGCCGTCCTGGATGCGCGCGATCAGGGTCGCCAGTCTTTCCGGCGGGACCGGCGACTGGGCGATGTCCAGGCCGTCGCGGTTCAGCGCCGCCGACAGCTCGCCCAGGATCCAGTTGGCCGCCTGCTTGGCCTGGCCGGCCGGCAGTGCGGCGGCCACGGCCTCGAAGTAGTCCGACACCGCGCGATGCAGCGTCAGCTGCGCCGCGTCGTAGGGGCTCAGCCCCATGTCGGATTCGAAGCGCGCCCGCTTGGCCGCCGGCAGCTCGGGCAGGGTCTGGCGGATCTGCTCGATCCAGTCGGGCGAGACGATCAGCGGCGGCAGGTCCGGGTCGGGGAAATAGCGGTAATCGTCGGAGTCTTCCTTGGTCCGCATGCTGCGGGTCTCGTCCCGGTCCGCGTCGTACAGCCGAGTTTCCTGGACGACTTTGCCGCCGTCCTCGATCAGTTCGATCTGGCGGCGGACCTCGTACTGGATCGCGCGCTCGAGGAAGCGGAAGGAATTCAGGTTCTTGATCTCGCAGCGCGTGCCGAATTCGGCCTGGCCGCGCGGGCGCACCGACACGTTGGCGTCGCAGCGGAAGGAGCCTTCCTGCATGTTGCCGTCGCAGATCCCCAGCCAGACCACCAGGCCGTGCAGCGTGCGGGCGTAGGCCACGGCCTCGGCGGCCGAGCGCATCTCGGGTTCGGACACGATTTCGAGCAGGGGCGTGCCGGCGCGGTTCAGGTCGATGCCGCTGGAGGATTCGCCATGCGGACCGGTGAAGTGCCCGTGCAGCGACTTGCCGGCGTCTTCCTCGAGGTGGGCGCGGGTCAGGTTGACCGTGTGTTCCTGTTCGCCGACGAAGAACGACAGCCGGCCGCCGACCACGATGGGCAGCTCGAACTGGCTGATCTGGTAGTTCTTGGGCAGGTCGGGGTAGAAATAGTTCTTGCGGGCGAAGACCGATCGCGGGGCCACGTGGGCGCCGACGGCCAGGCCGAACTGGATGGCGCGTTCCACCGCGCCCCGGTTCATGGCCGGCAGCGAGCCGGGCAGGGCCATGTCGACCGCATTGGCCTGCGTGTTGGGTTCGGCGCCGAAACGCGTGCTGCTGCGGGAAAAGATTTTCGACTGTGTGGACAGCTGGGCGTGCGTTTCCAGCCCGATGACGATTTCCCAATCCATTATGCGAGTTCCGGTGTGCGTTGGTGCCAGTCGGTGGCTTGCTGGTAGCGGTCGGCCAGGGCCAGCAGCCGGCCCTCGTCGAAGTAGCGGCCGACGATCTGCAGGCCGATGGGCAGCCGGCCCGAGTCCCCGCCGAAGCCACAGGGGATCGACATGGCCGGCAGGCCGGCCAGGCTGACGCCCAGGGTATAGATGTCGCCCAGCCAGTCGGCGATGGGGTCCTGGCGGTTGTCGCCGATGCGGCGGGCCACGTCGGGCGTCACCGGCCCCATGATCACGTCGCAGTCGTCGGCCAGGGCGCGGCGGAAGTCGTCGGCGATCATGCGCCGCACGCGCTGCGCCTGCAGGTAGTAGGCATCGTAGTAGCCGTGCGACAGCACGTAGGTGCCCACCAGGATGCGGCGGCGGACCTCGTCGCCGAAGCCTTCGGAACGCGAGCGGCTGGTCATGTCGGCGAGGTCGGTGTATTGGGCGGCGCGGTGGCCGTAGCGCACGCCGTCGTAGCGCGACAGGTTGCTGGAGGCCTCCGCCGGGGCGATCACGTAGTAGGCCGGGATGGACAGCCGCGTGAGCGGCAGGGAGATCTCCACCCGGCTGGCACCCAGGGATTCGAAGACCTGCAGCGCCGATTCGACGGCCGCGCCCACGGCCGGCGCCAGGCCCTCGTTGAAGAATTCGCGCGGCACGCCGATGCGCAGGCCTTTCAGGGGCTGCTGGCCGGCGGCCTGGAAGGCCCCGCGCGCCGCCTCGAAATCGGCCTGGATGCGCCCGCCGGTGTTGGGGCGGCCGTCGCAGCTTTCCAGGCTGGTCGAGTCCTGCGGGTCGAAGCCGCTCATGGCGTCGAGCAGCGGCACGAGGTCCTGGGCGCTGCGGGCCAGCGGGCCGGCCTGGTCCAGGCTGGATGCGTAGGCGATGATGCCGTAGCGGGAGACCGTGCCGTAGGTCGGCTTGATGCCGCTGACGCCGCAATAGGCGGCGGGCTGGCGCACGGAGCCGCCGGTGTCGGTGCCGGTGGCGCCCAGCACCAGGCCGGCCGCCACGGCGGCCGCGGATCCGCCCGAGGAGCCGCCTGGGATGCGTTCGGCATCCCAGGGATTGCGCACCGGGCCGAAGGCGGAGTTTTCGTTGGCCGAGCCCATGGCGAATTCGTCGCAGCTGAGCTTGCCCAGCGAGACGGCGCCGGCCTGGCGCAGGTTGCGGACCACCGTGGCGTCGAAGGGGCTGACGTAGCCCTCCAGCATGCGGCTGGCCGCCGTCGTGCGCCAGCCCTCGGTGACGAACAGGTCCTTGTGCGCGATGGGGATGCCGGTGAGCGCGCCGGCGGTGCCGTCGGCGAGCGCCTGGTCGGCCGCCCGCGCCTGCGCCAGGGTGAGTTCGTCGTCGATCTGCAGGAAGATGTTCGGGTCGGCGTGCGCGCGGGCCGCGCGCAGGGCGTCGGCGGCCAGTTCGGCGGCGCTGACGCGCCGCGAGCGCAGGGCTTCGCCCAGCGCCTGGATGCTGTGGAATTCGGAAAGCTGGCTCATGGGGGCTTATTCGATGACGGTGGGCACGAGGAACAGGCCCTCGTGGGGGGCGGGAGCATTGCGCAGGCAGGCGTCGCGCCGGGCGGCGGACTGGGCGGGCTCGGCCGTGTCGTCGCGCAGCCGCAGGGCGATTTCCTGGTGGGCGGCCAGCGGATGGGCCATCGGCTCGATGCCGGTGGTGTCCACGGCCTGCAGTTCTTCGATCAGGCCCAGGATGCGGTCGAGCTCCTGGCGGGCGCGGGATTGGTCATTGGAATCCAGCCGCAGGCCCGAGAGCCGTGCGAGCCGTGCGATGTCCTGTTCGGTCAGTGCCATGTTGTCTTGCCGGAGAGGCCGCCGACGGGGACGGCCGGATGAGTGTGTGCGGATGTGACCCGGGAGCGCAAAAGCGGAGGTTTTGCAAAACTTTCCCCCTAATTCCGGGCATGTCCATAGAGGATTATAAGTTATCATTACCGATTCCATGCGGCTTGCCAGACCTGTGCTGCCGCGCTGGCGGTTGTTTGTCGGCGACGCCGGGTCTGCAGCGCGGAATCAATTCCACCCCCATTTTATTAGTGCGCCCATGTTCGGATTCCTACGCAGCTATTTTTCCAGCGATATGGCGATTGACCTCGGCACGGCCAATACGCTGATCTATGTCCGCAGCAAGGGCATCGTGCTCGACGAACCCTCGGTCGTCGCCATCCGCCACGACGGCGGGCCCAACGGCAAGAAAATCATCCAGGCGGTCGGTCACGAGGCCAAACAGATGCTGGGCCGGGTGCCCGGCAACATCGAGGCCATCCGCCCCATGAAAGACGGCGTCATCGCCGACTTCACCGTGACCGAGCAGATGCTCAAGCAGTTCATCCGCATGGTGCACCCGCGCAGCATGCTGGCCCCCAGCCCGCGTATCATCGTCTGCGTGCCCTGCGGCTCGACGCAGGTCGAGCGCCGGGCGATCCGCGAATCGGCCCTGGGTGCCGGCGCCAGCCAGGTCTACCTGATCGAGGAACCCATGGCGGCGGCCATCGGCGCCGGCCTGGCCGTCTCCGACGCCAGCGGCTCGATGGTGGTGGACATCGGCGGCGGCACGACCGAGGTCGCGGTGATCTCCCTGGGCGGCATGGTCTACAAGGGCTCGGTGCGCGTCGGCGGCGACAAGTTCGACGAGGCCATCATCAACTACATCCGCCGCAACTACGGCATGCTGATCGGCGAGCCCACCGCCGAGCTCATCAAGAAAGAAATCGGCTCGGCCTTCCCCGGCTCGGAGATCCGCGAGATCGAGGTCAAGGGCCGCAATCTGTCCGAGGGCGTGCCGCGCAGCTTCACGGTGTCTTCGAACGAAATTCTCGAATCGCTCACCGATCCGCTCAACCAGATCGTGTCGGCGGTGAAAACCGCCCTGGAGCAGACGCCTCCCGAACTGGGCGCGGACATCACCGACAAGGGCATCGCCCTGACCGGCGGCGGCGCGCTGCTGCACGACCTGGACCGCCTGCTGCAGGAAGAAACCGGCCTGCCCGTGGTGGTGGCCGAGGATCCCCTGACCTGCGTGGTGCGCGGCTGCGGCGAGGCGCTGGAACACCTGGAACGCCTGGGCGGGGTCTTCATCTACGATTGATCGGTTGCCGACCGATCCCTGCCAGCCATGCGTGAACCCGGGACGCTCAGACTGTTCAAGCGGGGGCCTAGCGTCGAAGTGCGCCTGGTCCTGCTGCTGGCGGCCTGCCTGGCCCTGATCATCACCGATGCGCACTGGCCGGTCCTCAATCCCGCGCGCCAGGCGCTGTCGGTCGCCATCTATCCTTTCCAGCGCCTGGTGATGGCGCCCCGGGAGGCCCTGGACTACGTCGACAGCTGGTCGCATGCGGCCGCACTCGCCCGCGAGGAGCAGGACGCGCTGCGCCGCCAGCAGATCGAGATGGCGCAGCTGGTGACGCACGCCGCGCAGCTGACCACTGAGAACGAACAGCTGCGGCGCCTGCTGAACGTCTCCGAATCCATTTCCCAGCAGTCGGTGGCGGTCGAGGTCTTCTATGTGCCGCCCAATGCCTTCAGCCACCGGCTGATCTTCAATAAGGGTTCCAACGCCGGCATCGCGCCCGGCATGCCGGTCATCGACGAAGGCGGGGTGGTCGGGCAGATCATCCACGTCACGCCCTTCACGTCCGAGGCCGCGCTGCTGATCGACGACCAGGTCTCCATCCCGGTGCAGGTGCTGCGCAACGGCCTGCGGCTGATCGCCTTTGGCAGCGACGAGGTCGGCAAGCTCGAGGTGCGCTATCTCAGCGCCAGCATGGACGTGCGCCCGGGCGATACGCTGGTCACCAGCGGGATCGGCGGGCTGTTCCCGGCCGGCCTGTCGGTCGGGCGCGTCGACAAGGTGGACCGCGACCCGGGGACGGGGTTCGCAATGGCCGTGGCCGAGCCCCTGTCGCACCCCGAGCGCTACCGCCATTTCCTGGTGCTGCGGGTGGACGTGTCCAAGGTACCCAAACCCGAGGAGATCGAGCGTGCCCTTGGATCGCAATAAACGGCCGGCGGGCGGCTCTTCGCTGATGTCCCTGCAGCCGGTGGACGTGGCGCCCTTTCATCGGCCTTCGTCCGCCCTGCTGGTCTGGGGGTCCCTGGCGCTGGTGTGGCTGGTGTCCCTGCTGCCCTGGCGCCTGTGGCACCCGGTGCCCGACATGCTGCTGCTGGTGCTGGTGTTCTGGTGCCTGCACGAGCCCGGCCGGGTCGGCCTGCTGACTGCGTTCGTGCTGGGCCTGCTGATGGACGTCCACGATTCCGGCCTGCTGGGCCTGCACGCCCTGAACTACCTGCTGTGCGCGTATGGCGTGCTGCGCCTGCATGGGCGGCTGCGGCATTTCAACGTGTGGGTGCAGACCTTCCACATCATCCCGGTGCTGGCGCTGGCCGCCCTGGTGTCCCGGCTGCTGGGCGCATGGCTCAACGGCGAATGGGTCGGCTGGGACTGGCTCTGGGCCGCGCTGATCACCGGCGCCCTGCTGCCGCTGGCCGACGTCCTGTTGCTGCTGCCGCAGCGTCGCCTGGACGGCGACGACGTCGGCGCGGTCTGACGGCCCCATGTTCGAGTTCCGCAAGACCGGCCTACAGCAGCGGCAGACGGTGCTGCTGCGCGCCTGGGTCGCGGGGCTGTTCGCCCTGGCGTGCCTGCTGCTGCTGGCGGGCCGGCTCTGGTACCTGCAGGTGGTGCGCTACGACAATCTTGCGGCGCGCGCCGACCAGAACCGCATCACCATCGTGCCGATCCCGCCCCGGCGCGGCCAGATCACGGACCGCGACGGCGAGGTCATGGCCACCAACCAGCGCGACTACACCTTGCTGGTCACCCGCGCGCAGGTGCGGGGCAAGGTCGAGGACCTGCTGGCCCGGCTGCGCGAACTGGTCTACATCAGCGAGGGCGACGAGCGCAAGTTCCTGCGCGCCTATCAGCAAAGCGGCCGGTATGCGCCGGTCCTGCTGCGCAACAACCTGAACGACATCGAGGCGTCCTGGTTTGCCGTGCACGCCTTCGAGTTCCCCGGCGTGAGCCTGCAGGCCCGCTGGGTGCGGTCCTATCCCCTGCACGAATCGGCCGCCCACGTGCTGGGTTTCGTCGGCCGGATTTCCGAGGCGGACGAGCAGCATCTCGAGGACTCCGGCCAGGAGGGCAATTACCGCGGCACCCTGGTGATGGGCAAGAAGGGCATCGAGAAGACCTGGGAAAAGGTCCTGCACGGCCGCACCGGCGTGGAGGAACTGGAGGTCACGGCGACGGGTCGGCCCGTGCGCGAGCTCAGCCGTACAGACCCGATCCCGGGCGCGAACCTGGAACTGTCCCTGGACGCCGGGCTGCAGAAGCTCGCGGAGGCCCAGTTCGAGGGCCGGCGCGGCGCGCTGGTGGCCATTGCGCCGCATACGGGCGAGGTCCTGGCCTTCGTGTCCTCGCCGTCCTTCGATCCGAATCTGTTCGTCGACGGGATCGACGTCGACAACTGGCGCAAGCTGAACGAATCGCCCGACCACCCGCTCATCAACCGGCCGCTGTACGGCACCTATCCGATCGGCTCGACCTACAAGCCCTTCGTGGCGCTGGCGGCCCTGGAAATGGGCCTGCGCAGCCCGCAGGAACAAGTCCCCGATCCGGGCTATTTCGAGCTGGCCGGCCAGAAATTCCGCAACGCGGGTGGCGCGGCCTACGGCCCGACCAACATGCACAAGGCCATCGTGGTCTCGTCGGACACCTATTTCTTTTCCCTGGGCGCGCTGATGGACGTGGATGCCCTGCACGATTTCAGCAGCCAGTTCGGCTTCGGGCAGATCACCGGCATCGACCTGGACGGCGAGCGGCGCGGGGTGCTGCCGTCGCGCGCCTGGAAGCGCAAGACCTACAAGAAGCCGTCGCAGCAGCACTGGTACCAGGGCGAGACCGTGTCCGTCACGGTGGGCCAGGGGTACAACGCCTTCACCCTGCTGCAGCTGGCCCAGGCCACCGCGGTGCTGGCCAACAATGGCGTCTACATGAAGCCGCACCTGGTGCGGCGCATCATCGATCCGCTCACCGGGCGTTTCAGCTATCCGGTGCCGGCGCCCCAATACACCATCCCCCTGAAGCCGGAGAACCTGAAGGTCGTGCGCGACGCCATGGTGGACGTGGTCCGCAAGGGCACCGCGCGACGGGCCTTCGAGGGCGCGGCCTACCAGGCGGCCGGCAAGACCGGCACGGCGCAGGTCTACAGCCTGCGGGGCGCCAAGTACAAGGCGCATGCCGTCGATGAACGCCTGCGCGACCACGCGCTGTTCATGGCCTACGCGCCGGTCGAGGATCCGCAGATCGCGGTGGCCCTGATCGTCGAGAATGGCGGCTGGGGCGCGTCGGTCGCCGCGCCGATCGCGCGCACCGTCTTCGATTACTGGCTGGATCCGGCCCGAGTCGCCAGGCGGGACCAGCAGCTGCGGGCGGAGCAGGCATCGCGCAAGGCGGTCAACGCCCTGGATACGTCGGCTGGCGCCGGCGGCCCGGATGCCTTGCCCGCGCCGGATGACGAGGGCGCGCCGGAACCCGCGCCGCTGCCGGATGCGGACACGCCCGCGGAAGACGGAGCCGAGGAGGGCACGCCATGAAACTGATCTTGCTGGCCGCCCGGCGGATGCTGTCCGTGCTGGACTGGCCCCTGTTGATCCTGCTGGTCGTCATGGCGCTGGTCGGGATGGCCACCATGCACTCGGCCGTGGGCAATACGGACTGGCGCTTTGCCGACCAGCTGCGCAATTTCCTGATCGCCTTCGTCGCCATGTGGGCCGTGGCCCTGATGCGGCCCGCCTTCATCATGCGCACGGCGCCGTACTTCTACGTGGCGGGGGTGCTGCTGCTGACGGCGGTGATGCTGTTCGGCGTGACCAGCAAGGGGGCCACGCGCTGGCTGGACCTGGGCTTCGGGCGGGTCCAGCCGTCGGAGATGATGAAGATCGCCGTGCCGCTGATGCTGGCGTGGTATTTCCAGCGCCAGTCCAGCGGCCGCTTCCGTGTGCTGGATTTCCTGGTGGCGGGCGTCCTGCTGCTGGTGCCCGCCGCGCTGATCATCGACCAGCCGGACCTGGGCACGGCCCTGCTGGTCCTGGCCTCGGGTTTTTGCGTCATCTATTTCGCCGGCTTTTCCTTCAAGCTGCTGGTGCCGGTCGTGCTGGCGGTGGTCATTGGCCTGGGCACGCTGGTGACCTATGAGGACCAGATCTGCCAGCCCGACGTGGACTGGGTGGTGCTGCACGACTATCAGAAATACCGGGTCTGCGTGCTGCTGAACCCGGGCACGGATCCGCTGGGCAAGGGTTTCCACACGATCCAGTCCATGATCGCGGTCGGCTCGGGCGGCGTCTACGGCAAGGGCTACATGCAGGGCACGCAGACCCACCTGGATTTCATTCCCGAGCGCACCACCGACTTCATCTTCGCCGTGTTCGCGGAGGAATTCGGCTTCTATGGCGGGGTGACGCTGCTGGTGTTGTATGCCCTGATGGTGCTGCGCGGCCTGACCATCACGGTGCGCGCGCCCACGCAGTTCGGGCGGCTGCTGGCCGGGGCCATGTCGATGATGATGTTCGTCTATGTGTTCGTGAACATCGGCATGGTGACCGGCGTGCTGCCGGTGGTGGGTGTGCCCCTGCCATTCATGAGCTACGGCGGGACCGCCCTGATGACGCTGGGGATCGCGTGCGGCCTGCTGATGAGCATCGGCGCGCATCAGCCGAGGTCGGGCTCCGGCTGATACAGCGCCAGCAGCAGCCGCGACAGCGGCGCCGGCATGCCCAGGTCCGGCAGTCCGGCGACCGGCACCCAGGCGGATTCGCCCGCCTGGACGGAAATCGCGACGGGGTTGCGGGACGCGCGTGCGCCGCCCGGATCGCGTTCGGGCGGGGCGAGCGCCTGCACATCCCGGATCGGGGGCGGCGGGCCGGCCAGCCGCAGCCGGACGGGCTGCATCAGCAGCCGGAAATGCGTGAAGACATGTTCGATCGCGGCCAGCGCCTGGTGCCGCCCTTCAGGCGCCGGCAGCCCGGCGCACAGCGTCTCCAGCCCCGCACTGTCGGCGAAGGCCGGCAGGGACCACAAGCCGCCCCAGATGCCGTTGGCGGGCCGCCGCTGCAGCCACAGGTGCCCCTCGCACTCCAGCACCAGCATCCAGCAGCTGTGGGCCGGCTGGCTGCGCCGGGCGCGCGGGGCGGGCAGCGTGTCCTGCAGCCCCAGGCGGAAGGCGGCGCAGTCCGATTTCAGGGGACAGCGCGGGCAGTCGGGCCGGCTGCGGGTGCAGACGGTGGCCCCCAGGTCCATCTGGCCCTGGGTGTAGGCCCGCATGTCGAGCTCCGGCGGCGCGCGATCCAGCCATGCCTGGGCCTCGGCCCACAACGCCCGGAGCGTCGCGGCCGAGGCGGGGTCGCCCTCCAGGGCCAGGTAGCGCGTCAGCACCCGGCGGACGTTGCCGTCCAGGATCGGGACCCGCTCGCCGGCGGAAAAGGCGGCGATGGCCGCCGCCGTCGACCGGCCGATGCCCGGCAGCGTCTCCAGTTCCGCCGCGCGGGTGGGAAAGCGCCCGCCGAACTGGTCGCGTATGGTCTGTGCGCAGCGGTGCAGGTTGCGGGCGCGGGCGTAGTATCCCAGCCCCGCCCAGGCCTGCAGCACGGTGTCGGCGGGGGCGTCGGCCAGCGCGGATACCGTCGGAAAGCGGGCCAGGAACCGTTCGTAATAGGGAATCACCGTGGCGGCCTGCGTCTGCTGCAGCATGATCTCCGACAGCCAGATGCGGTACGGATCCCGGGTGTCCTGCCATGGCAGGTGGTGGCGGCCCGCCTGCCGCTGCCAGGCCGCGATCCGCGAGGCGGGGTCGAGCGCCGCCCCCATCAGAACCGCGTGTGCCGGGTCACCGACAACCGGGCGGCGATCGCCCCCAGCAGGATGATGAGCAGGCCCGACAGCAGCAGGTCGGGGGTCGCAGGCAGATGCAGGGTCCAGTCGATCCCGTAGCTCCGGGCGAACCGCCCCAGCAGCGTGTTCAGCGGCGCCATGGCCAGCCAGGCCAGCAGCAGCGCCAGCAGGCTGGCGGCCAGGCCCGTCAGGGCGCCCAGGTAGAGGAAGGGGCGGCGCACGAAAGATTCGGTGGCGCCCACCAGCCTGGCGACGGCGATCTCCTCGCGCTGCGTCAGGGCCTGCAGGCGGACGGTGTTGAACACGGTGGCCAGCACCACGACGATGACCGCGATGCCCAGCAGGCCCAGGCCCACCCGGACGAAGGACAGCAGCGACTCGAGGCGGCGCACCCATTCGCTGTCGAGCTGCACGTGATCGACGCCCGGCCATTTGGCCCAGGCGTCGGCCAGTGCCTGGGCCTGGCGCGCCGGAGCGTCGGAGTCTTTCAGGGTGACGATCAGCGCGTCGGGCAGGGGATTCTCGCCCAAGGCGTCCAGCGCCCGCGCCCAGGTGGGGTCGGACCGCAGCTGGGCCATCGCCTGCGCGCGCGGCAGCAGCCGCGCGGCGGCGATCTGGTCGCCCGCCTGGTCCCGCAGGCGCGTGAGCAGGTCCTGCTGCTGGGCCGCCGTGGTGTCCGGCGAGAGAAACAGGGTGAGCTCCGGAGCCACGGCCAGCTGGCGCGCCAGCGGCTGGCTGGACTGCAGCACGGCGGCGCCCAGGATCGGCACCGCCAGCATGAGCGAGATCACGACGATGTTGGCCAGCGACGAGAGGGGGTGCAGGCGCAGGCGCCGCAAGGCGACGCGCAGCGCATACCGGTGGTGACGCAGCCAGCGCTTCATGCCGGGACTCCCGCCAGGTCGCTGAAGCGGCCGGCGTCGATGTGCAGGGTGCGCTGCGCGTAGCGGGCCATCAGCGCCGTGTCGTGGGATGCGATCAGGGTCGTGACCCCGACCTGGTTGAAGTCCCTGAAGACGTCCATGATGTGGGTGGCGCTGTCGTGGTCCAGGTTGGCGGTGGGTTCGTCGGCGATCAGGATGGCGGGCCGCCCGACGATGGCGCGGGCGATGGCCAGGCGCTGCTGTTCCCCGCCCGACAGTTCGATGGGCAGCAGCCCTTCCTTGCCGCGCAGGCCGACTTTCTCGATGGCGGCGCGCGCCCGGGTCGCCGCCATCGAGGGCTCCAGGCCCTGCACGGCCAGCGGCAGCAGCACGTTGTCGAATGCGTTGCGGTCGAACAGCAGGTGGGCGTCCTGCAGGATCAGGCCCACGGTGCGGCGCAGGTAGGGCAGCGTGCGGGACGACAGGCGGTCGATGCGGTGGCCGTTGACAGTGACGGCCCCGCGGCTGGCGGGTTCCAGGGCGCCGACCAGTTTCAGCAAGGTGGATTTTCCCGCCCCGGAGGGGCCGGATACGAAAATGAACTCGCCGGGCTCGATGCGGAAGTTGACGTCGGCCAGGATGTTGCGGCCGCGTCCGTAGGATTTGAAGACGTGTTGAAATTCGATCATGCGGTGCCTGCTTCAGGTCCCTGCTACCCGTTCGCCCGATTGTATTCGTTTCGCTGCCGGCCGATGCGGTGCCCGCAGGCCCTGGCCGCGAAAAACCGGCTCGGCAACAACGACTTACATTTCATTTGCGACATCCTGCTACGCTAGATCCGTCTCGTCCGGTACAGGAGAATGTTCATGCTTGAATCAACTCGGTATGTCATGCGTGCGGGGGCCCTGGCGAGCCTGCTCGCACTGGGAGCTTGTGCCAACATGTCCCCGCAGGGACAGCATACGGCGGTCGGCGCCGGGGCCGGCGCCGCCATCGGGGCGGGGCTGGGCGCACTGGTCGGCGACAGCAGCCAGGCGGCCATGATCGGGGCCGGGATCGGTTCGGTGGTCGGCGGTGTCGTCGGCTACAACTGGAAGGGCATCAAGCAGGATGTCGAGAAGTCCGGCGCGTCGGACTTGGGGGTTGCAGTGATTGAGATGCCTGACGGCACGTTGAAGGTCAATATTCCCAGCAATGTGTCTTTCGATACGAACAAGTCGGTGCTGAAGCCGGCCCTGCTGCCGGTGCTGGACAGCGTGGCGCGGGCGCTGAACCAGCATCCGGAGTTGCGGGCGAAGGCCGTCGGCTATACGGATACCACGGGCACGGACGCGATCAACATGCCGCTGTCGCAGCGCAGGGCGGGGGCGGTGACGCAGTACCTGGCGGGTCAGGGCGTGGCGCCGGGCCGGCTGATGGCCGAGGGCCGGGGGTCGGCGAATCCGGTCGGCGACAACAATACGGCCGAGGGGCGGGCCTTGAACCGGCGGGTCGAACTGTACCTGTATGCGGTGAAGTAGGTTCGGTTCTTTCCCGGATTGCTTGGGTTCTTGATCGCTGGCTTCTTTTAGTTGGTTCGGGGGCGGGCTTGTTCTTGAGTCGCCCGGGGAGGCCACGAGCCCTCTGCCGACCGTGTCTGGCGGCCCTTCGGGCTTCCCGGATCTTCTTCGTCCGAGCGGGCGGCGGGCGAACTCGGCCTCCGGCCTCAAACACGCCCGCCGACACCTTCCGCTCTCCCTTCAGAAGCATCCGGCGCCAGACAATGTCGGCGCCGGGCCCGTGACCTCCCCGGGCTGGCATCCGTTGACGGCGGGGGATTGCCGGAGCCGCCCCTTCAAGCCTTCTGATAAATCTCCGCTCCCTGGGAAATGAATTCCGCCGACTTCGCCGCCATCCCCTGCGCCAGCGCGGATGCCTCGTCCAGGCCGTTTTCCTTGGCGTAGTCGCGCACGTCCTGCGAAATCTTCATGCTGCAGAACTTCGGCCCGCACATCGAGCAGAAATGCGCCACCTTCATCGAATCCTTGGGCAGCGTCTCGTCGTGGAACGCCCGCGCGGTGTCCGGGTCCAGCCCCAGATTGAACTGATCCTCCCAGCGGAACTCGAAACGCGCCTTCGACAGCGCATTGTCGCGGATCGCCGCGCCCGGATGACCCTTGGCCAGATCGGCGGCGTGGGCCGCGATCTTGTACGTGATGATGCCGTCCTTCACGTCCTTCTTGTTCGGCAACCCCAGGTGCTCCTTGGGCGTCACATAGCACAACATCGCCGTGCCGTACCAGCCGATCAGCGCCGCGCCGATCCCTGACGTGATGTGATCGTAGCCGGGCGCAATGTCCGTCGTCAGCGGCCCCAGCGTGTAGAACGGCGCCTCGTGGCAGTGCTCCAGCTGCAGATCCATGTTCTCGCGGATCATCTGCATGGGGACGTGTCCCGGCCCCTCGATCATGACCTGCACGTCATGCTTCCATGCCACCTGCGTCAGCTCGCCCAGCGTCCGCAACTCCGCGAACTGCGCCTCGTCGTTGGCGTCGTAGCCCGAGCCGGGCCGCAGCCCGTCGCCCAGCGAAAAGCTCACGTCATAGGCCTTCATGATCTCGCAGATCTCTTCGAAACGCTCGTAGAGGAAACTCTCCTTGTGGTGGGCCAGGCACCACTTGGCCATGATCGAGCCGCCCCGGGACACGATGCCCGTCATGCGGCTGGCCGTCATCGGCACGAAGGGCAGGCGCACCCCGGCATGGATCGTGAAATAGTCCACGCCCTGCTCGGCCTGCTCGATCAGCGTGTCGCGGAAGATCTCCCAGTTCAGTTCCTCCGCCACGCCCCCGACCTTCTCCAGCGCCTGGTAGATCGGCACCGTGCCGATCGGCACCGGCGAATTGCGGATGATCCACTCCCGGGTCTCGTGGATGTGCTTGCCGGTGGACAGATCCATGACCGTGTCGCCGCCCCAGCGGATCGCCCAGGTCATCTTCTCGACCTCCTCGCTGATGTCCGACCGGATGGCGGAATTGCCGATGTTGGCGTTCACCTTGACCAGGAAATTGCGGCCGATGGCCATCGGCTCGACTTCCGGGTGGTTGATGTTGGCCGGGATGATGGCGCGCCCGCGCGCCACCTCGTCGCGCACGAATTCCGGCGTGATGATCGCGGGGATGGACGCGCCGAACGACTGGCCCGGGTGCTGCCGCGTCAGCCGTTCGGCCAGGCGGGCGCCATCCGGACCGCTGCCGCGCAGCGTCTCCACGTACTCCTCGCGGCGCAGGTTTTCGCGGATGGCCACGAATTCCATTTCCGGCGTCACGATGCCCTGGCGGGCATAGTGCATCTGCGTCACGTTGGCGCCCGTCCTGGCACGCCGCGGCGCACGGGTGCGCACGAAGCGCAGCGCGTCCAGCTCCGGATCGGATTGCCGGGCGCGGCCGTACTGGCTGGTGAGGCCGCGCAGCTCCTCGGTGTCGCCACGCTCCAGGATCCACGGCAGGCGCGGCGCGTCCAGGCCGCGGCGGATGTCGATCGAGGCTTCCGGGTCGGTATAGGGGCCGCTGGTGTCGTATACCGTCAGGGGCGGATTGCATTCGCCGCCGAACAGGGACGGCGTGTCGTCCTGCAGGATCTCCCGGAAGGGCACGCGGATGTCGGGCCGCGACCCGGTGGCATGGATCTTGCGGGACCCGGGCAGGGGCGCGACGGCGGCCTTGTCCACGGTGGCTTGGGTAGCGAAAAACTGGGGATTGCTGTTCAAGATGGAGCTCCAGGTTCGAAGGATTTCGGAAATGGAGCCGAGTCGGGGAGGAGGAAAAGCGCGTTCCGGGAAAGGGCTGGACACCGCGCACGCTCCCAGCATCGGCATTATCCGTACTGGTACGAAGGGTGTTTCTCAACCCGCCGGCATTGCCGTCGAGTACCCCTGCGTGGGACGAAGTATACGGGCGGTCCGGCCGTGCTGTCACCGCCGGACCGGAATACTCAGTATTTGGAGCGCAGCAGATTGTCGATCAGTGCCGACACCGTGGATTCCACGGTCTGGCGGTCTTTGGGATGCAGGGACCAGAACAGGTGCGGATCGATCGAGGGAAAGGGCCAGGGCAGCGCCGGCTCCTGCGGGGAAAGCGACAGGGGCTCCGGGGTCTCGGCGGGGCTGTCGCCGCGGCTGAGCCAGTAGATGTCGACTTCCAGCGCCTGGGCGAGGTTCAGGAGCTTCTTGGGAGACAGCCGGCTGCCGTTCTCATAGCTGGCGATCGCGCTTTGCGACAGGCCGCAGGCACGCGCCAGCTGTGCTTGCGACAAGCCGCGCCGGATCCGTGTCTGTCGTAAGCGTTCGCCAAAGGTCTCCACGACCCAATTGGACTAAAAACAGATATTACATTGGTGGTAATCAGCAATCGCAAATGTAATAATTAAGAATTTGTAGCTATATGTTGCCGCTTGGCACCGGCTTGCACATCGCGGGGCGGCCGGGCAGGAAGGCGGCGGATCAAGGGGGCATCATGGAGCTCAAGGTCGGCGTGTTGGCGCCGCAGACCAACGAATGGGTACGTCATCTTTCCGACAGCGGATGCGAGGTCGCGCTGTATGCGCAATATCCCGCCCTGCGTGCCGCGCTGGCCTCTGGGGGGCCCGACGATCTGGACGCGCTGGTGCTGATGGCGGACGTGGCGTCCAACTGCCGGGCCGCGCTGCTCTGGCGCCGGGTCCATCCGGACCGCAGCCTCGTGGCCTGGCACCGGCAGCCCGTCGGCCCCGAACAGGCCGCCCTGCTGTCGACGGGCGTGGATTACGTGCTGCGGGCGGACGATCCGCCCGGCCTGCTGCTGTCCGTCTTGCAGGGTCTCAGCTACCGCCGCGCGCGGTTCGGGGCCGACGTGCAGCCGCCTCCGCTGGCCGCATCGCGGCTGCCCGACCTGGACCACCGCATCGGCGCCTGGCGGTTGGTGGACGAGGGCTGGCGTCTGGTCCACGGGGACTCGGATCCGTTGCGGCTGACGGTGTCGGAGCGCGCCCTGTTGTTGTGCCTGTTCGAGGCGCCCGGCCACGTCGCCAGCCATGCGGACCTGATCGCCGCCGTCCTGCAGGTATGGCAGCCGCGGCAGCAGGCCCGCATCCAGGACCCGCGCTGCCGCAGCATCGTCAGCCGCCTGCGCCGGCGCGCGCGCGACGCCGGCCTGTCCGAGCCGCCGATCGAGTCGCTGCGCGACTTCGGCTATGCCTGGGCGTTGTGAGCCTCAGCGGTAGCGCTGCACGCCCAGGTCGTCGCTGCGGATCGCGGTCGGACGGCCGGACACGATGTCCGAGATCAGCTGGCCGCTGCCGCAGGACATGGTCCAGCCCAGGGTGCCGTGGCCCGTGTTCAGGAACAGGTTGTCCAACGGGGTGCGGCCGACGATGGGCGTGCTGTCGGGGGTCTTGGGGCGCAGGCCGGTCCAGAAGTTCACGTCGCCCGGGGTGTAGCTGCCGGGGAACAGGTCGTTCAGCACCATCTCCAGGGTGCGCTGGCGCCGCTGGTCCAGGTGGGTGTCGTAGCCCACGACCTCGGCCATGCCGCCCACGCGGATGCGCTGGTCGAACCGGGTCAGGGCGATCTTGTAGGTCTCGTCCAGCAGCGTGGACACCGGCGCCCGGTCCGGGTCGGCGATGTCCACCGTGATCGAGTAGCCCTTCATCGGATAGACCGGCAGGTCCAGGATGCCGCGCAGCAGCAGGGGCGAATACGAGCCCAGGGCGACCACGTACGCATCGGCCTGCAGGACGCCGGAAGCGCACTGGACCCCGCTGATGCGCCCGCCGGCCTGGAGCAGCGACTGGATGGTCTCGCCGTAGCGGAACTGCACGCCCAGGCCCTCGGCCAGCCGGGCGAGCGCCTGGGTGAACAGCCTGCAGTCGCCGGTCTCGTCGTCGGGCGTGCGCAGCCCGCCCACGAGCTTGTGGCGGACCTGCCGCAGCGCGGGTTCGTAGTCGGCCAGATGGTCGCCGTCGACCAGCTCGTAGGCCACGCCGGCGTCGCTGAGCGCCTGGACGTCGCGCTGGGCGTCGTCCATCTGTTTCTGCGTGCGGAAGAGCTGCAGCGTGCCCTGGCGCCGGCCCTCGAACTGGATGCCGGTGTCGGCCTGCAGCTGATGCAGGCACTGGCGGCTGTGGGCCGACAGCCGCAGCATGCGGTCCTTGTTGGTGGCGTAGCGCGCCGGGGTGCAGTTGCGCCACATCTCGAACATCCAGCGCAGCTGGAACAGGCTGCCGTCGGGGCGGATCGTCAGTGGCGCATGCTGCGTGAACAGCCATTTCAGGGCCTTCAGCGGGATGCCGGGGGCGGCCCACGGAGACGAATATCCGAACGACAGCTGGCCGGCATTGCCAAAGCTGGTTTCCTCGGCGGTGCCGGATTCGCGGTCGAGCACGATGACTTCGTGCCCCGCGCGGGCCAGGTAGTAGGCGCTGGTCACCCCCACGACGCCGGCGCCTAGAACGAGAACCTTCATGATCGAACCTCAGGTGGATTAATTTTTGATGATGATAGGCGATGGTCCCAGGTGATTTTTCATGAAAAAATAGGGTTTTCATGAATTTTGCATTGTGTGGCAGGGCGAAGTCCGGCGTGGCAGGACAAAATGCTGGGCCGGCGGAAAGCGTCCCGACCCGGGCCGGATTGCACCCCGGCGCGGCCCGTGGACAGCCCTGCTTTGGGGGATATCATGCGTGTTCAAAAGGAATCCGTCCATACCCTGGACAAGATCGATCGCCGGATCCTGGACCTGTTGCAGCAGGACGGCAGGCTGTCGATGACGGAGCTTGCCGACGCGGTGGGCCTGACGGTCACGCCGTGCATCGAGCGGGTCCGGCGCCTGGAGCGCGACGGCGTGATCACCGGCTATCACGCCCGGGTGTCTCCCGCGGCGCTGGATGCGGGCCTGCTGGTCTTCGTCGAGGTCAGCATGTCCAGCAAGTCGGAGCGCACCTTCGAGGAGTTCCGCCGCGAGGTGCTGTGCGTGCCCCAGGTGCTGGAATGCCACCTGGTGTCGGGCGAGTTCGACTACCTGATCAAGGCGCGCATCAAGGAAATCGGACAGTACCGCAATCTGCTGGGCAACATCCTGCTGAGGCTGCCGGGCGTGACCCAGACCAAGAGCTGCGTGGTGATGGAGGAAGTGAAGGAAACCCTGTTCATTCCGGCGCAGCGCTAGCGCTGCGCGGCCGGGCCACCACCAGGTTGTCGCGGTGGATCAGCTCGGGGTCGGCGAGATGCCCCAGGATGTCCGCGATGCGGGCGCTGGGCTGGCGCAGGATGCGGGCCGTGTCGGCCGCCGAATAATTGATCAGGCCGCGACCGCATTCCACGCCGTGCTCGTCCACGCAGGCCACGACGTCGCCGCGCTCGAAGTCGCCCTCGACGTCGATCACGCCGATGGGCAGCAGGCTGCGGTGCCCCTGGGTCAGGGCCCGCACGGCGCCGGCGTCCAGGGTGACGCGGCCGCGCAGGCGCAGGTGGTTGACCATCCAGCGCTGGCGGGCGGACCGCACCGGCAGGACGGCCCGCAGTTCGGTGCCGATGGCCTCGCCCGAGGTCAGGCGCCGCAGCACGGCGGGCTCGCGCCCCGAGGCGATGATGGTGTGTCCGCCGCTGTTGGCGGCGCGCCGCGCCGCCAACACCTTGGTCAGCATGCCGCCGGTGCCGATGGCGCTGCCCGACCCGCCCGCCATGGCTTCCAGGGCGGGGTCGCCCGCCTGGCCCTGGTGGATGAAGCGGGCATCGGGATGCTTGCGTGGGTCGGCGCTGTACAGGCCCGCCTGGTCGGTCAGGATGACCAGCACGCTGGCTTCCACCAGATTGGTGACCAGCGCGCCCAGCGTATCGTTGTCGCCCACGCGGATCTCGTCGGTGACGACGGTGTCGTTCTCGTTGACGATGGGCACCACCCCGAGATTCAGCAGCGTCACCAGGGTGCTGCGCGCATTCAGGTAGCGGCGGCGATCGGCCAGGTCCTCGTGGGTCAGCAGGATCTGGGCCGTGCGCACGCCATGGCGCGCGAAGGCGGCCTCGTAGGCCTGGATGAGGCCCATCTGGCCGACGGCGGCGGCGGCCTGCAGCTCGGACATGGCCTTGGGGCGGCGTGGCCAGCCCAGCCGCGCCATGCCTTCGGCGATGGCGCCGCTGGACACCAGGACGATCTGGCGCCCCGCGGCATGCAGGGCCGCGATCTGCTGCGCCCATTGGGCGACGGCCTCCAGGTCGATGCCGCGGCCCTCGTTGGTGACCAGGGAGGATCCGACCTTCAGGACCAGGCGGTGGGCGTCCCGGGCGACGGAGGGGGGGAGGGCGGAGGCGGTCATGCGGCGGATCGGGCTGGGTTCAGGGGCGTGCGCTCGGGCGTCGGGCGAGGGGGTGGTTCAGGCGTCGGGCGACTCGGGGTCGTCCAGGGCGCCCGGGGCGAAGCGCGGGTCCTCGTCGTGCGCGTGGGCCGCCTGCTGCTGTTCGTCGAGCCAGGACTGGATCGCGCCCATGAGCGCCTGGGTGCCCGACCCGGTCAGCGCCGAGATCCCGAAGACCGGGCCGGTCCATTGCAGTTCGTCGCAGATGCGCTGCTGGACGGCGGCGGGGTCTTCGATCATGTCGAGCTTGTTCAGCACCAGCCAGCGCGGCTTGGCCGCCAGTTCCGGGCTGTAGCGTTCGAGCTCGCGCACGATGGCCTGCGCGTCCTGGATCGCCTGGGCGCAGGCGTCCGTCTCGGGGTCGGGGGAATGCACGTCCAGCAGATGCAGCAGGACCCGGGTGCGGCTGAGGTGGCGCAGGAACTGATGGCCCAGCCCGGCGCCTTCCGAGGCGCCCTCGATCAGGCCCGGGATGTCGGCGATGACGAAGCTGTGCGAGGCCGAGGTGCGGACCACCCCGAGGTTCGGGTGCAGGGTGGTGAAGGGATAGTCGGCGATCTTCGGCCGCGCGTTGGACACGCGCGTGATGAGCGTGGATTTTCCGGCATTGGGCATGCCCAGCAGCCCCACGTCGGCCAGCACCTTGAGTTCCAGCCGCAGGCGGCGTTGCTCGCCCTCGCGGCCGGGAGTGAACTGGCGCGGCGCGCGATTGGTGCTGGACTTGAAGTGCAGGTTGCCCAGCCCGCCGCTGCCGCCGGCGGCCAGCGTGACCTGCTCGCCATGGCGGTCCAGGTCGAAGAGCTGCTCGTCCGTGTCGGCGTCGTAGATCACCGTGCCCACCGGCATGCGCAGCACGATGTCCGGCGCGCCGGCGCCGTACTGGTCGGAGCCGCGCCCGTTTTCGCCGTTGCGGGCGCGGTGCAGGCGGGCATAGCGGTAGTCGATCAGGGTGTTGATGTTGCGATCGGCGACTGCCACGATGGAGCCGCCGCGCCCGCCGTCGCCGCCGTCCGGCCCGCCCATCGGGATGAATTTTTCCCGGCGGAAGCTGGCCACGCCATTGCCGCCCTTGCCGGCGATGACCTCGATGGTGGCTTCGTCTACGAATTTCATGATGGATATTCTACCCAAACAAAAAGACCCTGCTGAACAGCAGGGCCTTTTGCCGGATCAGGCGGTGATCAACTCACCGCGTTGACCGAAACGGTGCGCTTGTTGAGCGCGCCTTTGACCGAGAACTGCACGGTGCCATCCACCAGGGAATACAGCGTGTGGTCCTTGCCGATGCCGACGTTCACGCCGGGGTGGAACTGGGTGCCGCGCTGGCGGACGATGATGCCGCCGGCCAGGATGGCCTGGCCGCCGTAGACCTTGACGCCCAGTCGTTTCGATTCGGAGTCGCGGCCGTTGCGAGTCGAGCCGCCGCCCTTTTTGTGTGCCATGATTGTGCTCCTGCGTTGACCGTATCAGGCCGCAACGGCGTCGATGCGGATTTCGGTGTAGTTCTGACGATGACCTTGGCGCTTCTGGTAGTGCTTGCGCCGGCGCATCTTGAAGATCTTGACCTTGTCGTGACGGCCTTGTGCAAGAACGGTGGCTTTGACCGCGGCGCCGGCAACGAAGGGCGTGCCGATCTTCAGCGCATCGCCTTCGCCGACCGACAACACCTGGTCAAGCGAGATTTCTTGCCCAATGTCAGCCGGTATCTGTTCGATTTTCAGTTTCTGGCCAGCGCAAACACGATACTGTTTGCCGCCGGTTTTTATGACCGCGTACATGGGGGTTTCCTGTGAAAATTCCCGGCAAAGGCGCCCTGCGAAAGAATCCGCGCAAATGATTTGCCAAGGCCGGGGATGCCAAAAACGGCCCGTCTTTTCAAAAAAGATAGGCCAAGCCCGGCATTTTTGCAGATTTCGGCTTGAAAATCAAGTTTCTAAGACCGGTAGTCCGCATTGATGCTGACGTACTCGTGGGAAAAGTCACAGGTGTAGACGGTGTCGGCGACCTGGCCGCGCCCCAGGGCGACCCGCACCAGGATCTCGGATTCGGCCATGATGCGCTGGCCGTCTTCCTCGCGGTAGCCGGGGTCGCGCCCGCCGCGGGTGGCGACCTGCACGTCGCCCAGCCACAGGGTCAGGCCCGAGACGTCCAGATCGTCGATGCCCGCGTAGCCGATGGCCGCCAGGATCCGCCCCAGGTTGGGATCGGAGGCGTAGAAGGCGGTCTTGACCAGCGGCGAGTGGGCGATCGAGTAGGCGACCTTCAGGGCTTCCTCGGTGGTGGCGGCCTGTTCCACGCGGATGGTCATGAATTTGGTGGCGCCTTCGGCGTCGCGCACGATCTTCTGGGCCAGGTCGCGGGCCGCGTCCGTCAGTGCCCGGGCCAGGACGTCGAAGCGCGGATCCTGTTCGGAATCGATGCGCGCGTCGCTGGCGCCCGTGGCGATGAGGATGAAGGAGTCGTTGGTGGAGGTGTCGCCATCGACCGTGATCCGGTTGAAGGACTGGTCGGCGATCCGGCTGGCCAGGGTCCGCAGCAAGGCGGGCGGCAGGCCGGCGTCCGTGCCCAGGAAGCCCAGCATCGTGGCCATGTTGGGGCGGATCATGCCCGCGCCCTTGCTGATGCCCGTGATCGTCACCGTGGCGCCGCCCAGGTCGAGGCGCTGCGAATGGATCTTCGGTTGCGTGTCCGTCGTCATGATGCTGTGCGCGGCCTCGAACCAGTGGTCGGGGCGGGCGTCGGCGATGGCTGACGGCAGGGCGGCGACCAGACGGTCGACGGGCAGGGGTTCCAGGATGACGCCGGTGGAAAAGGGCAGGATCTGGTCCGCCCGCACCCCCAGCCGGTCCGCCAGCGCGGTGCAGGTGTCATTGGCTGCCCGCAGCCCGGGCTCGCCCGTGCCGGCATTGGCGTTGCCGGTATTGATCACCAGGGCGCGGATACCCTGGCCGGCGGCCAGGTGGGCCTCGCAGACCTGTACCGGCGCGGCGCAAAAGCGGTTGCGCGTGAAGACCCCGGCCACGCTGGCGCCCTCGTCCAGCAGCAGGACCGTCAGGTCGCGGCGCCCCGCCTTGCGGATGCCGGCCTCGGCCGTGCCGATGCGGATGCCCGGCACCGGAAAGATCGCGTCGCGCGCGGGGATGTGGAGATTGATGGCCATGATGAGCTAGCGTCGGTGGGTCGCCTGCGGACGGCAGGGGGCGAGAAACAAACCCCCATTTTATGACGAATGGGGGTTGTCGGGATGCGGCCCCGGCCGGCGTCCGGCCGGCCCGCGGCGTCGCGGCGCCCCGCGCGGGGGCGGCTGGCCTCAGGCGGCGGGCAGGCGGGCGTAGGTGGCCTGCTTGAGGTCGCCCAGCAAGTCGAACAGCGTGGATCGCGCCGCCGGGGCCAGCCCGCCCAGCAGGGCCTGGATCCAGGATTCGTGGGCGCGCTGCATCCGGCGATGATAGCGGCGGCCCTTGATCGTCAGCCGGATCAGGGAACTGCGGCGGTCGCCTTCGTCGCGCGTGCGTTCGACCAGACCGTCTTTTTCGAGCTGGTCGGTGATGCCGGTGATGTTGCCGTTGGTCACCATCATCAGGCGCGACAGTTCGCTCATCTTGAGGCCTTTGGGGGCGTGGGTGAGCTGCGACATGAGGTCGAAGCGCGGCAGCGTGGTCTGGAATTCGCTGCGCAGGCGGCTGCGCAGTTCGTTTTCGATCAGGGTGCAGCAGCTGAGCATGCGCAGCCACAGGCGGAGGTCGGCGGGCTCCTGCCCCGTCGCACGGGTTTCGAGGTCCGGGATGTCCAGGGCAACGGCGGGATGTTGCGTGGCGGCGTAGTGGGAGTAGTCGGTCATGGCGCGCCTTCGGGCCGTGCGGGCGGCCCTTTCAATGTGGATGACGGACTTAGTTTAGAGATCGAATGCCAATGCTTCCTTGTCCTGGGTCAAGAAATTTGAAGTTCATATCAATCCGTGCCGGCCGGTCGGCCGGCACGGGGGCGCGGCTCACAGCCCGGCGAAGACCCGGTCCGCCGCGTCCAGGGTCTCCTGGATGACGGCGTCGTCGTGCGTGATGGACACGAATCCGGCCTCGAAGGCCGAGGGCGCGAAATGCACCCCGGCCGACAGCATGCCGTGGAAGAACCGCTTGAAGGCCTCCTGGTCGCAGGCGGAGACCTCGGCCAGGCTCGTCGGCGCCGATGCGCGGAAATAGAGGCCGAACAGCCCGCCCTCCCAGTCGCCGCTGAAGGCCACTCCGTGGCGGCGGGCGCTTTCCACCAGGCCCTGCACCAGCTTTCCGGTCTGCGCGTGCAGCCGTTCGTAGAAACCGGGCTCGGCCAGCCGCCGCAGGGTCACCAGGCCGGCGGCCACGGCCACCGGGTTGCCCGACAGCGTGCCGGCCTGGTAGACCCCGCCCAGGGGCGCGATGTCTCCCATGACGTCGGCGCGGCCGCCGAACGCGCCGACCGGCATGCCGCCGCCGATGATCTTGGCCAGCGTGGTCAGGTCGGGGGTGACGCCGCACAGGCCCTGCATGCCCTGCGGGCCGACGCGCAGGCCCGTCATGACCTCGTCGAAAATCAGCAGGGCGCCATGCCGCGTGCACAGGGCGCGCAGGCCTTCCAGGAAGCCGGGGGCGGGGCGCACCAGGTTCATGTTCCCCGCGATCGGCTCGACGATGATGCAGGCGATCTCGTCGGGGTACTGGGCGAACGCGGCCTCGACGGCCGCCAGGTCGTTGTAATCCAGCACCAGCGTGTGCTGCACGAATTCGGGGGGCACGCCCGCGGAGGAGGGGTGGCCGAAGGTCAGCATGCCCGACCCCGCCTTGACCAGCAGACTGTCGGAATGGCCGTGGTAGCAGCCTTCGAACTTGATGATCTTGGGCCGGCCGGTATGGCCGCGCGCCAGCCGGATGGCCGACATGGTGGCCTCGGTGCCGGAGCTGACCAGGCGCACCTGTTCGATGGACGGGATGCGGTCGATGATGACTTCCGCGATCTCGACCTCGGCCTCGGTGGGCGCCCCGAAGGACAGGCCGCCCTCGGCCGCCGCCTGGACGGCGCGGACGACCTCGGGGTCGGCGTGGCCGAGGATGGCCGGACCCCAGGATCCCACGTAGTCGATGTAGCGGGCGCCCTCGGCGTCCCAGAGGTAGGGGCCCTGCGCGCGCTGGATGAAGGGCGGGGTGCCGCCGACGGAGCGGAAGGCCCGGACGGGCGAATTCACGCCGCCGGGGATGGCGCGGCAGGCGCGTTCGAACAGTTCGGTGTTGCTGGGCATGGTTCGGTTCCGGTGTGACAAGGGTTCAGGAGAACAGGGCGCTGCATCGGCGGGCGGCTTTCCGGATGTCCGGGGCCTCGAACAGGGCGCTGATGACGGCGATGCTGTCGGCGCCGGCCTGGATGACCGGGCCGGCGTTGTCCGGGCCGATGCCGCCGATGGCCACGACGGCGGGGCGGGGCGCGCAGGCGTCGGCCAGCCGCCGGCCGGCCCGGATGTCGTCCAGGGATGCCCGGACGGCGTCGGGCTTGACCGCGGACGGGTACAGGGCGCCGAAGGCGATGTAGTCAGGACGGTCGCCCAGGTGCCGGCGCGCGAGCTCCGGCTGGTTGTAGCAGGAGCAGCCGATCAGCTTGCCGGGGCCCAGGGCCTGGCGTGCCTGGGCGAGCGAGCCGTCGTCCTTGCCCAGGTGGACGCCGTCGGCGTCCAGCTCCGCCGCCAGCCGCCAGTCGTCGTTGACGATCAGCGGCAGGCCCAGCCGCAGGCACAGCGCCCGCACCTCGGTTGCCTGGGACCGCCGCGCGGCCGCCGGGCCGTGCTTGCGCCGCCATTGCAAGACCCGCATGCCGCCGGCGTGCGCCTCTGCGATGGCCGACAGCAGACGGTCGGTGTCGTCCCAGTCGGGGGTGACGCCGTAGAGGCCGCGGGGAAACCGGGTGTCGTTCATGGCGAGGCGTGCCGCAGGATGTGCTGGCCCATCCCGGGATGGATGCGCTGTTCCAGCATGGCCGTCGAGGTGGCGACGGCTTGGCGGACCGCCTCGGGGGGTTCCAGGCCGCGGGCCAGCATGCAGGTCAGCACGGTGGCCAGCAGGCTTTCCGCGTCGCTGGAGCGGATCGGCGCCGGCGCCCAGGACCAGCGCCGGGCCGGCTCGTCGCGGGTGTGCAGCGTCAGGCCGTTGCGGTCGGGGCTGATCGCCGAATTGCTGGACAATACGTGCGAGGCGCCCAGTTCGAGCAGCGCCTCGATGGGATCGTCCGCGCCCACGGCCGACAGCAGCCCCTGGCCGGCCCATTGTTCCGGCAGGGCGGCGTCCACGATCACGACGCGGGCCTGGGGCACCAGCAGGTCCAGCAGCGCGCCCAGCGTGTCCTCCGGGTCCAGGTCGTCCAGGTCGGGAATCGCGGGCGGGGTGCCCAGCTGCAGCACCAGCGGCAGGGTGCTGTAGTCGGCGGCGATCTGCGCCAGCGCGGCGATGGTCTCCGGGTCGTACTGGAGGCCGATCTTCAGTGCGCCGATGGCCATGTCTTCGAGCAGGCAGCGCGCCTGGTCGTCGATCAGCTCCGGCGAGAGGCGCTGGATGGACTCGGCGCCGGCCGTGTCCTGGACGTGGATGGCGGTGACCACGGACCCGGCGTGCGACCCCAGCCGGGCGCAGATAACCGCGTCGATCGGGAGGTTGCTGGCGCCGCTGGGATCGAAAGAGCCGAAAATCAGCGGCAGGGACAGGGATGTAATGAGCGGGGAGGCCATGAAGCGGACTGCGGGCCGGCAGGATTAGGTACTATGGCTCCATTCTAATGGATGCGGCCCGCCACGTTTGCGCGGGCATGTTGCAAGGCAGGAATTCTCATGCGGACATGGATGTGTCTTATTTGTGGCTGGATCTACGACGAGGCGGCCGGCTTCCCGGAGGACGGGATCGCGCCGGGCACCCGTTGGGAGGACGTCCCCCCCAACTGGGTCTGCCCCGAATGTGGCGCCCGCAAGGAAGACTTCGAACTGATCGAGATCTGATACTCTAGTCACATGGGCCGCTTGGCCGGACTACAGGGGATTGCCATGACGACAGAACCGCATGCTTCCGACAGCCGCTCGCGTATCGATTTGTCCCGGCAGTTCCTCCTGGCCATGCCGGGCATGGTGTCGGGCGAGCTCGCGAATACCGTCATCTACGTCTGCGAGCACACCGAGCACGGCGCGCTCGGCCTGGTGGTCAACCGCCCCACCGACATCACGATCGGCGACCTGCTGCAGCGGATCGACCTGCCCCTGTCGCTGGAGATCGGCCCGGTCGGCGAATCGCCGGTCTTCTTCGGCGGCCCGGTCCAGACGGACCGGGGTTTCGTGCTGCACGTGCCCCGGGGGGAATACAACTCCAGCATCCCGCTGGGCGACGACGTGGCGCTCACCACGTCGCGCGACGTGCTGCAAGACGTCGCGGCCGGCCACGGCCCGGCCCGCCTGCTGGTGACGCTGGGATATGCCGGCTGGGGCGCGGGCCAGCTCGAGGACGAACTGGGCCGCAATGCCTGGCTCAACGTGCTGGCTTCCAACGAGATCCTCTTCGAGACCCCGGCCGAGCAGCGCTACGATGCCGCCCTGGCCCAGCTGGGCATCCGCTCGTCCATGTTGGCCAGCGATGCCGGCCATGCCTGAGGAAGTCCTGCTGGCCTTCGATTTCGGCTTGAAGAAGATCGGGGTGGCGCTGGGCAACACGCTGACCTCCAGCGCCCGCCCCCTGTGCATCCTGACGCCCTCGACCCGCGACCAGCGCTTTGCCCAGGTCGGCGCGCTGCTGGCGCAGTGGCAGCCCGACCGCGTGGTGGTCGGCCTGCCATTGACGCTCGACGGCGGCGAGCAGCCGGCCTCGCAGCACAGCCGCCGGTTCGCCCACCAGCTGGAAGGCCGCTTCGGGGTCCGGGTCGAGCTGGTGGACGAGCGCGGCTCCAGCCTGGAGGCCCAGCGCATCCTCGGCACCCACGCGCCCGACGACGCCATGGCCGCCGCCGTGATCCTCCAGCGCTACCTGGATCAGCAGGTATGATGGACGGCATCGCCCGGACTGGCCGGGCGCGGGGGGATTCGTGGCGCTCTTGCTGTTCCTGTTTCGATCGGTGCTGGTCTCGGTCTGGATCCTGCTGGGTCTGCTGACCGAACTGGCGGTCTTTCCCTGGCTGGGGCGCGCCCGCAGGCGCTGCGTGGTCGGCGGCTGGTCGCGCTGCCTGCTGGCCCTGTGCGGCGTGCGGGTCCGGGTCCAGGGGCGTCCGGTGCTCGATGGCGCGGTCCTGTGGGTGGCCAATCACGTCTCCTGGGTGGACATCTTCGTGCTCAACGGCGTGCGCACGACCTCCTTCGTCGCCAAGAGCGACATCCGCCGCTGGCCGGTGATCGGGCTGCTGGTGGCCTGGGCGGGGACGCTTTTCATCGATCGCGGACATCGCCACGCGGTGCGCGAGGCGGGGCGCGAGATGGCGGCCTGTTTCGCGCAGGGCGACGTGGTGGGCCTGTTCCCGGAGGGCACCACCACAGAGGGGCTGGATGTGGCGTCCTTCCATGCGGGCCTGTTCGAGGCCGCGGTGCGGGCAGCCGTCCCGGTGCAGCCGGTCGCCCTCCGGTTCCTGAGGGGCGGGCGCCGCGCGCCCGAACTGGCTTTCGTCGGCGACCAGACGCTGGTGGCCAATCTGTGGTTCCTGCTGGGCGCCCGGGGGGTGGTGGTGGAGTGCGAATTCCTCGCGCCGGTCACGCCGGATCCGGCCCTGGACCGCGGTCAGCTGGCCCGCCGGACCCACGCGGCCGTGCGCCGGGCGGTGGTGGGCGGGCAGGATGCCGCCCCCGCGCCCGCCGCAGCGGCATAGCCGTCCGCGGGCGGCTCAGCGGCAGTCCGAGCAGTCCTGCTGGACCCGATGGTGGTCGCGCAGCCGCAGTGCGGTCAGCGACCGCCCCCAGACGCAGCCGGTGTCCAGGCAGATCGTGTCGGGGCGGATGTTCAGGCCCAGGGCGGACCAATGGCCGAACACGACGACCTCGTCCCGGGCGCGGCGTCCCGGCAGGTCGAACCAGGGGTGCAGATCCGGCCCGGCCTGCGGGCCGGCCTTGTGGTGGAAGTCCATGCTGCCGTCGGCGCGGCACACGCGCATGCGGGTCAGCGCGTTGACGATGACGCGCATGCGGGCCGGGCCGCGCAGGTCGTCGCGCCATTGCACGGGCTCCTCGCCGTACAGGTCGTGCACCGCGCGCGCCCAGTCGGGCTGGCGCAGTGCCGTCTCGATCTCCCGGGCCAGCGATTGCGCCTGGTCCAGGGTCCAGGCGGGCAGGATGCCGGCGTGCACCACGACGTGTCCGTGCTCCCGGATCATCAGCGGCCGGTGGCGCAGCCAGTCGAGCAGTTCGTCGCGGTCCGGCGCGTCCAGGATGTCCTGCAGCGTGTCCGACTTGCCGGCCTTGCGCACGCCCGCGGCCACCGCGAGCAGGTGCAGGTCGTGGTTGCCCAGGACCGCGCGCGCCCGGGCGCCGAGGCCGCGGATGAGCCGCAGCGCGCCCAGCGAGTCCGGACCGCGGTTCACGAGGTCGCCGGCGAACCAGATCTCGGTGCCGGGCAGGGACAGTTCGGGGCGGGCCAGCAGCGCCCGCAGCGCGCCGGCGCAGCCCTGGACGTCGCCGATGACCCAGACGTCGCCGTCCGGGCTCATGCCGTCCCCCGTTCCAGCCGCCGCTGCCGCCACCAGAGCGCCAGGGGGTGCCGGTGTTCCATGGCCAGCAGGGTGATCAGTGCCAGCCCCAGGCCCAGCATGCTGGGCACCAGGGCCGTGGCCCAGGGCGGCCAGTCGCCCAGCATGCCGGCATTCAGGGCCAGCTGGTTCAGCATGAAGAAGCCCACGCCCAGGATGATGCCCAGGAAGACCTTGGGACCGATGCCGCCGCGCCGGGTCTGCATGAACCCGATCGGCGCCGCGATGGTCATCATGACCAGCAGCGTGAAGGGGTAGGCGATCTTGCGCCAGAGGGCGACCTCCTGGCGGTCGGTCTGCAGGTGGTTGCTGCGCAGGTACCGGATGTAGTCCACCAGGTCCGTGATGGCCATGCGCTCCGGCGTCAGGATGCGCGCGATGAGGCGCTCCGGCGTCAGCGAGGTCGGGATGCTGCGGCTGTCCAGGTGGCGCACCTCGCTGACCGGCGCAACCGGGATGCGGGCGTCCGCCAGGGCGGTGGCCGGCTGGGCCTGGATGCGGGTCTCGGTCACGCCGCTCAGGGTCAGGCTGCCCTGTTCGAACTGGCCGCTCTTCGCCTGGACGTAGGCCTGCAGCGTGTCGTCGGCGCGGAATTCATAGAGCACCACGCCCTGCACGCGGCCCTGGCCGTCGAGCTGGTGGATGTTGATGATGCGGGTGCCGCCGCTCGAATCGCCTTCCTTGAACCAGTAGCCGCTGGACAGGCGCCCGCCGTCCGTGCGCCCCAGCAGTGCGAGCCGCGATTCGCTGCCGCGCAGCTCGGCGGCGGGCGTGATGTATTCCGACAGGATGTAGGCGCCCGCCATCAGGGGGATGGCGATGAGCCACAGGGTGCCCAGCAGCTTCAGGCCGCTGACGCCCGAGGCCCGCAGGATCGTCAGCTCGTTGCGCTGGGCGAGGCTGGCCAGCGCCAGCACGGCGCCGATCAGCAGGCCGATGGGCAGCAGCTCGTACAGGTGGTTGGGCAGGTCCAGGGCCTGCAGGTAGAACAGGTTCAGCAGCGTGAGGCGGTCGCCGACCTTGTCCAGGCCCTCGATCAGGGCGAAGAACATGAACAGGCCCACGAGCGCGACCAGCACGACCGTCGTCGAGCGGTAGATTTCGCGGGCGATGTAGTGTCGGGCCGTGCGCATGGGTCGGGATGCAGCGAAAACCTCAATAGTACTCTGATCGGCGCGGCCGGCCGCGCGGCCGTCAGGGGACCTCGACCTGCGGCATGCGGGCGCGCACCGTGGCGGCGTGCGAACGCAGGTAGCCCGTGGCGCCGTGGCGGTCGTAGTAGGCGGGGTTGGGCAGCATGGCGGCCAGCTGCGCGGCCTGCGTGCTGGAGAGCCGGGCCGCGTCGGTCTTGAAGTAGTGCCGGGCGGCGGCCTGCGCGCCAAAGGTGGCGCTGCCCCACTGGGCGACGTTCAGGTAGAGCTCCAGGATCCGCCGCTTGCTCATGACCCACTCGATCATGTAGGTCAGGATCAGTTCCTGGCCTTTGCGCAGATAGTTGCGCGAATTGGACAGGAACAGGTTCTTGGCCAGCTGCTGCGTGATCGTCGATCCGCCCCGGCGGCGCGCGCGGCCCAGGGCCTCCTGGCGCTGGTTGTAGCGCCAGGCCTTGCGGATGGCGTCCCATTCCACGCCATCGTGTTCGACGAAGCCCGAGTCCTCGGAGGCGATCACCGCCCGCTTGAGCTGCGTGCTGATGCGGTCGTAGGGCACCCACTCGTGGTGCAGTTGCGCCCCGGGGTCCCGGGCCCTCAGGGCGTTGAGCGTGTCCTGCATGACCGGCGTGTTGTGGGGATTGCGGAACTTGAACCAGACCACCATGCCCAGCAGGCCCACTTCGTACAGGAACCCGGCGCACAGGGCCACCATCAGGACCGTGGCGATCAGGCGGCGGACCCTCATGGGGTATCCGTGTCCAGCCCCGCCCGGGTGAAGTGCCAGGTGCGGGTGATCGCCAGGATGTCGGTGCGCGCGGCCAGCTCGGGCGGCAGCGGCGCAAACGGCGCGGCCAGCTCGACGATGCGCCGCGCCGCGCTGTTGAGCACGGCGTGGGGGGACGGGCGGTCGAACTCCAGGTGGTCCAGGGTCCCGTCGCGGCGGATGTAGACGGTCAGCTGCAGGTCGCCGTAGATCCGGCCGCGCGCCTCGGGGGGATAGTGTTGCGTGCCGATGAGCTCGATGCGCTGGCGCCAGGCCTCGACGTATTGCGCGTAGTCCGCGGCCCGGACCGAGGGCGCCGTGAAGGTCTGGCGCGGCAGCGCGTTGTAGCGCGCGATGCGGGCCTTCAGCGCGGCGATGCGGGCGTTGAGCACCAGGCTTTCCTGCTCGCGGTCGTCGTCGCCCGGATCCGCGCTGCTGCCCAGCAGCCGCGGGGCGGGGCGTGCCTGCGGCACCGTGTCGCGCGATTCCAGCTGGGTCAGCAGGCGCCGCTGCTCGGCCTCCAGCTCGGCCTGGCGCCGGTGCAGCGCCTGCAGCACCGCCTCGTCGGCCAGGCCCTCGGCAGTGCGGGGCAGGGGCGAAGCCGCCATGCCGCGATCGCGGTCTCCGCCGCCGTCCAGGTTCTGCTGAGCCAGCGCCTGGGGCTTGAGCGGCGCCTGCTCGCTGCGGCTGTTGACGAGGGTGATCTCCAGCGGCGATTCGTGGGCGACGGTGGCCGGCGCCTGCAGCCGCCAGGCCAGCAGCAGGGCATGGACGCAGACCGACAGCAGCAGGGCCAGCGCCATCCGGCTGCGGCCTTCATGGCGGTGTTCCAGCAACTGCAGGGGCAGCAGGTTCGCCGGCTGTGTCATGTCGTTCAGAGCGCTTCGCGCAGGCGGCACTCGATGTCCAGTCCCAGTTCATCGTAGCTCAGAATGTCCAGCGCCAGCTCCTGGCCGCGTTCGAACGCCGGCAGGCCGTTGATGCGCGTGACCAGCGGGGCGCAGGCCAGGCGCACGAGATTTTCCCGCAGGACGTGGGCGCGGACCTCCTTGAGGCCCTGCTGCTGCAGCCAGCGGATGCACCAGTAGCGTTCCATCGAGGACTGGAATTCGCCCCAGAGGGTGTATTGCGAGTCGAAGGCGCCGATCAAGGCGTAGAGGTCGGCGTCCTTGGGCTTGAACGGCGCCACCAGGCGGGCGGAGACGCCGTGCTCGGCGGCGGCCAGGATCTGGCCCTGGTTGACCAGGTCCACATAGCGGCGCAGCGGCGAGGTCGACCAGATGTACTGCGGCACCGCGATCGATTCGTGCGGCAGCGCCTGGGTCGACATCCGCGTGCGCCCCATCTGCTGCGAACGGTAGATGCCCGGGACGCCGTGGCGAGCCAGCAGCGCGCCCCACTGGGTGTTGGTCAGGATCATGTATTCGGCGACCAGGCGCTCCAGCGGCGCATTGCGCTGGCGCGGGATCAGCCGGATGATCGAATCGGGGTCGTCGGGCGGCCCGTCCAGCTCGAAACTGTATTCGACGCGGTCGTTGTTCTCCGCCCTGCCGCGGACCTTGTCCCGGGCCGCGCCCAGTTGCTGCGCGAACTGCCACAGCGGCCGCAGCCAGTGGGCGTGGGGCAGGTCGGCGTCCGGATCGGACAGGGCCTCGGCCGTGACGTGCGCGCCCAGCCGGTCATGGCGCAGGTTCCCGGTGATCCGGATGCGTTCCAGGCGGGTCTCGGTGGCCAGGATCTCGCCGTCGGCCAGGCGGCCGGTGACGTACAGCGACAGCGCGGGACGCCACTGGCCTTCGTCCAGCGAGAACGCGGCGATCAGTTCGCGCGGCAGCATCGGGATCTTGTCGCCCGGCATGTAGACGGTGGACATGCGGCTGCGCGCCATGCTGTCGAATTCGCTGCCGCGCGCAATCGCCAGGGCCGGCACGGCGATATGGATGCCTACCCGGATCGTGTCGGCATCGGGCTGGGTGACGGACAGCGCATCGTCGATCTCGATGGTGCTGGAGTCGTCCACGGAATAGGCTTCGATGTCGGTGGCGGGCAGGTCGGCCCCCCAGTCCTCGACGGCCATGGGCGGCCATTCGGTGCCCTTGGGAAAATGGGTCGCCAGGAACCTCTGGCGCATCATGCGCAGCGGATCCGGCCAGACGCCCAGCGACAGCAGCAGCTTTTCCGGACTGACGCCCGTCTGCTGGACGGCGGCGTCGAAGGCCTTCCATTCCAGCGAATTCTTGTCCGGCCGGTCGAGAAAAGCGGGCGCGGCCTCGCGCAGCGCCTCGGGCAGGCGGCCGGCGACCATCTCGTCGGTCCATTGCTGCTGCTGTTCGGCCTGCAGGCGCTTTTTCTCGATGGCTGCCAGCGCGGCCTGGAGGATGTCCGGCGGCGCCGGCCGGAAGGTGCCCCGGCCGCGCCGGTGGAAGTAGGCCGGGGCCGCCGACAGCGCCAGGATCAGCGCGGTCTTTTCCACGGCGTCCGGCGCGTGGCCGAAGTAGTCCTCGGCCAGCGCGGCGGCCTCGAATTCCTGCTGCGGCGCGAATTCCCACAGGAAGTCGGGCTCCAGGGTGGCGGCCAGCGCCTCGGCGCGCGGCAGCAGGGTCTCGGGCTGGGGCTGGTCGAAGGTGAACAGGACATTGTTGCGCTTGATCTTGCTGCGCTTGCCTGAGGCCGATTCCACCTGCAGCGAGGTGTCGGCTTCGGAAAAAATCGTTTCGGCCTTGAGTTTGCCGGCGTCTTCGTAGAGAACGTGCATAAAAGGAATGGGGGAGGTCAGTGGGGCGGACGGGCCTGGGGCGATGCGGGCGCGCGTTGCGCCAGCGCATCCAGCACTCTGGCATGGATGCCGCCGAAGCCGCCGTTGCTCATGATCAGGATGTGGTCGCCGTCCCGCGCAGCCAGGCACAGGGCGTCGACCAGCGCGTCCAGCCGGTCGCCGGACCAGGCCAGCCGGGGCCCGAGCGGTGCGAGGACGCGGGCGGGATCCCAGCCCAGGGCCTGCTTGCCCGCGGTTTCGCCGTAGCAGTAGACCTGGTCGGCCTGGACCAGGGAATCCGGCAACCGCGCGGCCATGGTGCCGAGCTTCATGGTGTTGGAGCGCGGCTCGAGCACGGCGAGGATGCGGGCGTGCGGGCCGACACGCCGGCGCAGGCCGTCGATGGTGGTGGCGATGGCGCTGGGATGGTGGGCAAAATCGTCGTAGACGGCGACCCCGCCCACCGTGCCGCGCAGTTCCAGCCGGCGGCGCACGCCCCGGAACGCGTTCAGCGCGGCGAGCGCCGCATCCACGGGAATCCCGGCGTGGCTGGCCGCCGCCAGCGCCGCCAGCGCGTTGGCGCGGTTGTGCAGCCCGGCCATGGACCAGTCCAGCCAGCCTTGCGGCCGGCCATCGCGCAGGATCTCGCAGCGGTCCTCGCCGCCGGCCTGCGGGCGCGCGCACCACAGGCCGCCGTCGCCGAAGGTCTCGACCGGCGTCCAGCAGCCGCGCGCCAGCACCCGGTCCAGCGCCGCGCTGTCGGCCGGACGGATGATCCGGCCGCCGGCCGGCACGGTGCGCACCAGGTGGTGGAACTGGGTCTCGATGGCCGCCAGGTCGGGGAAGATGTCGGCGTGGTCGAATTCGAGGTTGTTCAGGATCGCCGTGCGGGGCCGGTAATGCACGAACTTGGAGCGCTTGTCGAAGAACGCCGTGTCGTATTCGTCGGCCTCGATGACGAAATGGCGGCGGTCCGGCTGGTAGCGGGCCGAGACCCGCAGGTCGGGCGCCACGCCCCCGATCAGGAAATTGGCGGGCTCGCCCGCGTGCTCGAAGATCCAGGCCAGCAGGGCGCTGGTGGTCGTCTTGCCGTGGGTGCCCGCGACCGCCAGCACGTGCTGGCCCGGCAGCACGTGGTCGGCCAGCCACTGCGGCCCGGAGGCATAGGGCAGGCCGCGGTCGAGGATGGCCTCCATCAGCGGGTTGCCCCGGCTGACGACGTTGCCGATGATGTACAGGTCGGCGCCCAGGGCGATCTGGCTGGCGTCGAAGCCCTCGACCAGCTCGATGCCTTGCTCGCGCAGCTGCGTGCTCATGGGGGGGTAGACCCCCGCGTCGCAGCCCGTGACCCGGTGCCCCGCGGAGCGGGCGATCAGGGCCAGGCCGCCCATGAAGGTGCCGCAGATTCCCAGTATGTGTACGTGCATCGTATCCTCCGGCCTGTATTGTAGGGCCCAATGCTATGATCATTCGACGACGGTTTTCGATGGATGTGCGATGGACAGGCGGTCATTTCTGGGTTCGGCTTGCGCCGCCCTGCTGGGCGCGGCGGCCGGTCCGGCTGCGGCCCGGGCGGCGATGCTGCCGGCGGATCCGGTGTTCGGCCGCTCCTTCGAGGACCTCCAGGGCGCCGCGCAGGCGCTTTCCGGCTACGTCGGCCGGCCGCTGGTGATGAATTTCTGGGCCAGTTGGTGCGCGCCCTGCGTGCGCGAGATGCCGCTGCTCGAATCCCTGCACCATCGGCACCCGGACCTGACGGTGCTGGGGCTTGCCATCGACACGCGGGCCAACGTGCTGCGCTTCCTGGACAAAGTGCCGGTCTCCTACCCGGTACTGCTGACCGGCACCCAGGGCATCCCGCTGATGCGCGAGTTGGGCAACAAGGGCGGGGGCCTGCCCTTCACCGTCCTGTACGACCGGCACGGGCGCGCCGATTCGATGGTCATCGGAGAGCTGCACGAGGATGAGCTGCAGGCCCGCGTGGCCAGGATACTTTAGGTTTCAATTTTTCTGCCGCTGTCCCGGTTGGTGGCTGTTTTAATGGACAAATCGACGGTTTTAGCGTAAAAAGACGCTTTAAGGGCTGATGCGTTCAGGTTGTGGCTGCCCCTGCGGGATCTCGATGGTCCCTCCTGGCAGACCCCCGGGGCACCCCGTCATTCAGATGCGGCCGTCGTGGATTTCCCCTGCTGTCCAGGGGCGCAACGACGGCGTATTTGTTTCTGCAGCCCGTATCTCATCATGGATGGCCCGCGGATACCGGGCCTGCAAACAGGAATCGTTTCTCATGGATCTTAGAAAACTGAAGACACTGATCGACCTGGTGGCCGATTCGGGCATCGCCGAACTCGAAATCACCGAAGGCGAGGGCAAGGTCCGCATCGTCAAGTTCTCTCAGACCCCCGTGGCCGCCCCGGCGCCTGTGGCGGCCGCGCCTGCCCCGGTGGTGGCCGCTGCGCCGGCCGCCGCGGCGCCCGCGGCGCCGGCGGTTCCCCAGGGTCATCAGGTCAAGGCGCCGATGGTCGGCACGTTCTACCGCGCGCCCAATCCGAATTCGCCCGCCTTCGTCGAGGTCGGCCAGACCGTCAAGGAAGGCGACCCCCTGTGCATCATCGAGGCCATGAAGCTCCTGAACGAGATCGAGGCCGACAAGTCGGGCGTGGTCAAGGAAATCCTGGTCGACAACGGCGAACCGGTCGAATACGGCCAGCCCCTGTTCATCATTGCCTAAGCCATGTTCGAAAAGATTCTGATTGCCAACCGCGGCGAAATCGCCCTGCGGGTTCAGCGCGCCTGCCGCGAGCTGGGCGTCAAGACCGTGGTGGTCCACTCCGAGGCCGACCGCGAGGCCAAGTACGTGCGGCTTGCCGACGAGTCGGTCTGCATCGGCCCGGCTTCGCCGCGCGACAGCTACCTGAACATGCCGGCCCTGATTTCCGCAGCCGAGGTCACCGACGCCGAGGCCATCCACCCGGGCTACGGCTTCCTCTCCGAAAATGCGGACTTCGCCGAGCGGGTCGAGAAAAGCGGTTTCGTGTTCATCGGGCCGCGCCCCGAAAGCATCCGCACCATGGGCGACAAGGTCAGCGCCAAGCAGGCCATGATCGCCGCCGGCGTGCCAGTGGTGCCCGGCTCCGACGGCGCCCTGCCGGATGATCCCGCGGAGATCCAGCGCATCGCGGCCCGCGTGGGCTATCCGGTGATCATCAAGGCCGCCGGCGGCGGCGGCGGGCGCGGCATGCGCGTCGTCTACGACGCCGAGTCGCTGCTCAATTCCGTGGCCATGACCCGCACCGAGGCGGGGGTTGCATTCAACAACCCCGAGGTCTATCTCGAGAAATTCCTGGAGAATCCGCGCCACATCGAGATCCAGGTGCTCGCCGACGGCGAGGGCAAGGCCGTCTGGCTGGGCGAGCGCGACTGCTCCATGCAGCGCCGCCACCAGAAGATCATCGAGGAAGCCCCTGCCCCGGGCATCGACCGCGCGGTCATCGAGCACATCGGCGAACGCTGTGCCGAGGCCTGCCGGCAGATGCGCTACCGCGGCGCGGGCACCTTCGAGTTCCTGTACGAGAACGGCGAGTTCTTCTTCATCGAGATGAACACGCGCATCCAGGTCGAGCACACGGTCACCGAGATGATCACCGGTCTCGACCTGGTGCAGTGGCAGCTGCGCATCGCGGCGGGCGAGAAATTCACCCTGCGCCAGCGCGACATCCACCTGCGCGGCCATGCGATCGAATGCCGCATCAACGCGGAAGACCCGCACAAGTTCACCCCCAGCCCCGGCAAGATCACCAACTGGCACGTGCCGGGCGGCCCCGGGGTGCGGATGGACTCGCACGTGTTCACGGGCTATACCGTGCCGCCGTACTACGATTCCATGGTGGCCAAGCTCATCGCCTACGGCGACGACCGCCACCAGGCGCTGATGCGCATGGACATCGCGTTGTCGGAGATGATCGTCGAAGGAGTCCGCACCAATATTCCCCTGCACCGGGAACTGCTGCAGGACGAGCACTTCATCAAGGGCGGCACCAGCATTCATTACCTCGAACACAAGCTGGCCCAGCGGAACTGAGGGCGGGGCATGCGTGAACTGGTACTGAGCTGCACGGAAGAACAGGCGGAAGCCTGGTCCGACGCGCTTCTTGAGGCGGGCGCCCTGTCCGTGTCCGTGGAGGACGCCGACGGCGATACCGACCGCGAGCAGGCGCTCTTCGGCGAGCCCGGCACGGAACCCGAGGTCCTGGCCTGGCGGCGCAACCGGCTGGTGGCGCTGCTGGCGGACGGCGACGATCCCGAGCAGCTCCTGGCCTCGCTCGACGGCCTGGCCGGCCCGGCCCCCACGGCGGACGACTGGCAGCTGCGCACGGTGCCGGACGCGGACTGGGTCCGCCTGACCCAGTCGCAGTTCGGCCCCATCACCGTGGGCGACCGCATCTGGATCGTGCCCAGCTGGCATCGCGAGGACGCCGGCCTGCCCGAGGCCGGCGAGCACGACGGCATCGTCCGCATCGAGCTGGATCCGGGCCTGGCGTTCGGCACCGGCAGCCACCCCACCACGCACCTGTGCCTGGAGTGGCTGGCCGCCCATCTGCAGGGTGGGGACACCGTGCTGGACTACGGCTGCGGCTCGGGCATCCTGGCGATCGCGGCGCGCCTGCTGGGTGCCGGCGAGACCTGGGCGGTCGACATCGACGAACAGGCGGTGCTGTCGACCACGCACAATGCCCAGGCCAACGGGGTCCAGGTCCGGGCGTGCCTGCCGGATGCGCTGTCGGACGGCACGCGGCGCATCGTCGTCGCCAACATTCTGTCCAATCCCCTGAAGGTCCTGGCGCCCATGCTGTGCTCGCGGGTGGCGCCTGGCGGTTCGCTGGTGCTGTCCGGCGTCCTGGAACGGCAGGCCGAAGAGGTCGCCGCGGCCTACGCCCCCTGGATGACGCTGCGGGTCTGGGCTGCGCGGGATGGCTGGGTCTGCCTGGCCGGCCGCAAGGGCTGACCGGCGGGAGAGCGGGGCATGGACCTGACCACGCGCTGCCCGCAATGCGGAACGGCTTTCGAGGCCAGCCTGGCGGACTTGCAATTGCGCAAGGGCTACATCCGCTGCGTGCAGTGCGCGCACATCTTCGATGGCTACGCCGAGGTCGTGTCGGGGCCCGGCCCGGCACAGGCCGGCCCCGATGTCCCCCGCGTCGAGCGCCGCTCGCCGCCGCCTCCGGAACCCCGCATCGAGCGCCGGGCCGTGCCCGCACCGGTCCCCCCCGAACCCGACTTCAGCACCGGACCCGAGCCCGACATCTTCGATCCCGCGGCGGACGAACCGCAGGTGTTCCGTTCCAGCCGTGCCGCTCCGGAGCCCATGCCCGGCCCCGGCCCGTTCCGCGTCGAGCCGCAGATCGGCCCGGAGGACCGGCCGGCGCCTTTCGTGGTCGAGGGGCGTCCAGGATATCGGGGGCAGGGCGGTACGGCGGCGCCCCTGCTGCCGGCGGACGAAGGCCCGCCGTGGTGGGACGGCCCCGCGCGCCTGGCCGCCCGGCTCCTGCTGCTGGTGTTGCTGCTCCTGCTGGCTGCCCAACTGGTCTACGTCTATCGGGCGCAGCTGGCGCAGGCGGCGCCTTCCTTGCGCCCCTGGCTGCAGCGCGCCTGCGTGCCGCTGCGCTGCCAGGTGCCCTACGCCCGCGATCTCGCGCAGATCACGATCACGGGCTCGGCCCTGAAGATCCAGGAGCCGCCGCCGGAGGACCGGCGGCAGTCCCCGCCGGAAGCCGGGCAGGAGTCGCAGCGGTTCGTGCTGCAGGCGACCTTGCGCAACCAGTCCGCGCAGGCGCAGGAATGGCCGACGATCGTGCTGGACCTGAAGGACGCGGCGGGCACGCTGCTGGTACGGCGCAATCTGTCGCCCGCCGACTACCTGGGCGCGGAGGCGGCCTCGCATCCCTTCGCCGCCGGCGGCGAAGTGCTGGTGCAGGTGCCGCTGACCCTGAGCGGCATGCGGATCAACGGCTACCAGCTCGAGCTGTTCTACCCCTGAGGAAAAACCATTCATGACCCAGAACAAGGATGTGCTGATTTGTGGTTCCATGGCCTTCGACACGATTGCCGTGTTCGAGGGCCGCTTTCGCGACCACATCCTGTCCGACAACCTCAAGTCCTTGAGCGTGTCCTTTTTCGTGCCGACGCTGCGCAAGGAGTTCGGCGGCTGCGCGGGCAACATCGCCTACAACCTCAAGCTGCTGGGCGGCCATCCCGTGCCGGTCGGCACGGTGGGGCAGGATGCCGAGGACTACATGCAGCGGCTGCGCGACCTGGGGATCGACACCCGGCTGGTGCGGGTGCTGCCGGATGCCTACACGGCCCAGTGCTATATCACGACCGACCTGGACAACAGCCAGATCGCCTCGTTCCATCCGGGCGCCATGATGCGTTCCGCCGAGAACGACCTGAGCGGCCGCGCGGCCCGCTGGGCCATCGTCTCGCCCGATTCCAAGGACGGCATGTTCACCCACGCCGAGCGCCTGTGCGCCGCCGGCATCCCGTTCATTTTCGACCTGGGCCAGGCCATGCCGCTGTTCGACGGCGAGGACTTGCGCCGCATGCTGGCCATGGCCAGCATCCTGACCGCCAACGATTACGAGGCGAGTGTGATCGAGGACCGCATGGGGCAACCCATGGACGTGATCGCCGCCGGGCTGACCGCGGCGGTGGTCACGCGGGGCGCCGAGGGTGCCACGCTGTACGAGCGCGGCACGCAGACCGCGATCGCGCCGGTGCCCGTGACGCAGGTCGTCGACCCGACCGGTTGCGGCGACGCGCATCGCGGCGGCCTGCTGTACGGACTAGTCAACGAGTGGTCTCTGTACGATGCCTGTTGCTTGGCGAATGTGATGGGGGGCTTTAAAATTGCCAGTCAAGGTCCGCAGAACCATAACCCGTCGCGCGATCAGATCATGGCGGCACTCCACCGCCACTATGGCGTCACTGCGGGCGCCCTCGCCTGATCTGCTGTTTGTGTGCTGTTGCAGGAGTCCCTTCATGGCGATCCATTCCCTTAACCTCCATTCCCGCGCGCTGCGCCTGACCGCGGCGCTTGGAATGTCACTGTCGCTGCTGGCCCTGGCGGGATGTGCCAACCAGTCGGCCTCGGGCTCGGTCTATACCTATGGCCAGGCCCAGCAGGAACAGATCGTGCGTTATGGCACGGTGGTATCCGTGCGTCCGGTCGTCATCCAGTCCGACAAGTCTTCGGGCGTGGGCGCGCTGGCGGGCGGCGCCCTGGGCGGCGTGGCCGGCAGCGCCATCGGCGGCGGCCGCGGCCAGATCCTGACGTCCATCGGCGGCGCCCTGCTGGGCGGCCTGGCCGGCAATGCGGTCGAGAACCAGGTCGGCAAGACCCAGGGGCTGGAAATCACGGTGCGCCTGGACAACGGCGAGACCCGCGTCATCGCGCAGGCCAACGACATCGCCCTCAGCTCGGGCCAGCGGGTCCAGGTCATCAGCGGCGGCGGGCCGACCCGCGTCGTGCCGATGTAATGAAAACGGGCGCCCTGCGGGGCGCCCGATGCTTTTGGGGGTCGCGGCGCCGGCCGCAATGGCCCGGCGCTAGACGCCGAAGGTCGAGAACACCAGGTGGTTCAGGATCATCATGACGATCTGTGCCACGACCAGCAGCACCAGCGGCGACAGGTCCAGGCCGCCCATGCGCGGCAGCATGCGCCGGATGGGATCCAGCAGCGGCGCAGTCAGCGTGTAGAGCACCGGCATCACCGGCGACAAGGGGTTGATCCATGACAGCACCGCCTGGATCAGCGTCACCCAGACGATCACATTGAACAGCCATTTCAGGCCGACCAGCAGTCCGCTCAGCAGGACTGCGCCGATGGCCGAGGCCGGCGGCAGCATGCCGCCCATGGCGATCAGCCAGGTCAGCAGCAGATAGACGATCGCCGTCAGCCAGCAGGCCAGGATGCTGGGCCAGTCGAAGCGTCCGCTGGACGGCACGACCCGCCGCAAGGGCTGCACCAGCCAGTCGGTGACGCGCAGGATGGCTTGGGAATACGGATTGAAGGGGTGCAGGCGGATCGCGAAGATCCAGGCTCTCAGGATCAATGCGATCCCGAACAGCGAGAAAACGATATCGATCAGAAAGATCAGGATGTCACGGACCATGCGGCGCTCTCAGACGGCATCAGATAGTAGGTGGCCATTGTCGCATTAGCCAGAAAGATGCGGCAAATCCGGCGCCTGCGATGCTGCCGCAGCGTGGCGGAAAAATCCCCGGGACGGCACGGGGCCGTCCCGGGGATCCGGAACGGCGCGTCAGGGACGGCCGGCCAGGGGGAAGGGCCAGCTGCCCGCCGGATTCGCATCCGTGCGCGCCGCGGGCGCGGGGGCCGCGGGTTTGCTGGCGGCCTTCTTGGCGGGAGTGGCCTTGGTGGCGGCCGGCTTCTTGACGGCAGCGGCCTTGGTGGCGGGTTTCTTGGCGCTTGCCGCCTTGGCCGCTGGCTTGGCCGCCGCAGCGGGCTTGGCGGCTGCAGGCTTTTTGGCGGCCGGCTTTTTCACGGCGGCGGTTTTCTTTGCCGTGGCGGCGGCCGGTTTGGCTGCCGGTTTCTTCGTCGCTGCCGTGGCCTTGGCGGCGGGTTTCTTGGCGGCGGCCTTGGCAGCCGGCTTGGCCGCGGGCTTTTTGGCTGTTGCCGTCTTGGCCGCGGTCTTGGTCGCTGCCGTCTTGGCGGTGCTGGCCTTGGCCGTGGTCTTTGCCGCCGGTTTGGCCGCGGCCTTCTTGGCCGGCGCGGCCTTGGCGGTCGTGGCCTTGGCGGGTTTCTTGGCGGCCGCCGGTTTTGCCGCGGTCTTCTTCACGGCGGTCTTGCCGGCTGCGGCCTTGGCGGCCGCGGGCTTGGCCGCGCCCGCCTTGGCGGAGGCGGTCTTTGCTGCGGTCTTGGGGGCTGCCGGCTTGGCGACGGCTTTCTTGGGGGCTGCCTTGGCTGCCGGCTTGGCGGCCTTGGTCGTGGCGGCCTTGGTAGTGGCCTTTGCTGCGGTGGTCTTCGGGGTGGCGGCTTTCTTGGCGGGGGTGACTGCGGCTTTCTTGGCGGTTGCCATTGTCGTGCTCCTTGGGTGCAAAAGGAAACGTCCACCCATTTGATATGACCCCCACACGTCCGGTGCGGCCCATCTCAAATGGCGCAGGCGTGCAATATCATGAATATCGCACGCCTTCAAGTCTATCGTAAGGAGTGGGGGCTTCCAAGCATTATCGGCCGCGGCGCGGCCATTATGCGGCCAGAGGATTGCCGCCTGTCTCGAAAAAGTTGCGTTTCGATTTGGCGGCGCCGGGTCTCAGAGATAAAACATGGCCTTGGCGAGGAACACGATCAGGACCACGTGGCAGAAGACGCTCAGGTGGATGAGCTGGAAATGGCGGGATTTCAGCCGGCCCGTGCCGCTCATGAGCATGGCGAAAATGAAGTGCCCCAGCACGCTGAAGGCGAGGATGATCTTGATCCACAGCAGGGTGGCGAAATGGCTGGAGAACGGCTGGGCAAGCGCCTCGCGGAACTGCCATGCCATTCCCAGCCCCGCGCCGAACAGCACGATCATGACGAAGGGCATGATGCGGCGCGCGCGCCGGCCGATGGCGAGTTCGACGTTGCGCATGGCCTCGCGTCCCAGCGGCTTGCGGATGCCTTCGAGGATGAGGACTTCGAAGAAGACCGTGCCCACGAACATGATGGCGGCAAACAGGTGCAGCGTGACGAGTAAGGAATGGCTCATGTCAGTAGAATGAATGTTTTCCCGCGGACGTCACGGGCTCGGGAAAATTGTAGGCCGGGGCGCACGTCCCGGCGGGATCGGCCCTGCTGCGGTCGGGGATATTGGATGACAATTGTCATGAACAGGAATCAAGCAATGCGATTCATTCGACTTTCCACGGCGATGGCCGCGGCGGTCGCCGCCGGCGTCCTGGCGGGATGCGCGTCCACGCGGCCGGCCGCGACGGCCGAGGCCCAGGCGCGCCCCCCGGCCTGCACGGCGGCCGCGGCCGGCGATGCGCTGGTGGGCAACTGGCTGTCGGTCACGGCGCAGAAGGGCGTGGCGGGGTCGCTCCGGACCCTGTATACCCTGAATCCGGATGGCACCATGAGCTACGTCGAACAGGTCAAGCGCCCGCGCACCCCTTCGCAGGGGCTGGAGGAATCCGGTTGCTGGACCCGCGATGGCGACACGCTGGTGCTGCGCACGCTGGAGTCCAATGGCGTGCCGGTGAACCTGGACGATCCGATCTACAGCAACCGCTACCGCATCATCCGCGCCGATGCGTCCGAACTGCGCCTGCAGGGCGAGCAGGGCAGCATCCGGGCGCGCCGCATGTCGCCCGGATACCGGCTGCCTTTCTGACGCTGGCGCTCAGCCCAGGCACGCGTCCAGGCGCTCCAGCACCGTGGCGCGGCCCAGCAGGGCAAGCACGGCGCCGATCGACGGCGTGTGTTTCTGGCCGGTCACGGCGACCCGCAGCGGAATGGCCAGCTTGGGCATCTTCACACCTTCGGATTTCAGGATGTCCTTGATCAGCGCGTCGAGGGCTGGTTCGGTCCAGTCCGCCTGGGCCTGGGCCTGGGCGCGGGCCTGGAAGACGCGCAGCAGGCCCTGCGCGGCCGGGTCCAGGACCTCGGCCTTCAGCGCCGCATCGGCGGGCGCGTAGGGGCCGCAGAACAGCATGGCGCCCTCGGCGAGGTCTTCCAGGGTTTCGCTGCGGTCGCGCAGCAGGGCCATGATGGCCGGCAGGTCGGCCGCCTGCGGATTGCCGCCGCGACGGGCGATGCGCGGTGCCACCCGCTGCGCGAGGTCGCCGGGTTCCAGCTGGCGCAGGGCGTGCGCATTGACCCAGTTCAGTTTCTTGGGATCCCATTGCGCCGCGGAGCGGCTGAGATGCCGGGGATCGAACCACTCGACGAACTGCTCGCGGCTGAAGAGCTCGTCGTTGCCGTGGCTCCAGCCCAGGCGGGCCAGGTAGTTCACCATGGCCTCGGGCAGGTAGCCCAGCCGGTCGTATTCCATGACGCTGACCGCGCCGTGGCGCTTGGACAGCTTTTCGCCGTCGGGGCCCAGGATCATGGGCACGTGGCCGTAGCGCGGAGGCTCGGCGCCCAGCGCCCGCAGGATGTTGATCTGGCGCGGCGTGTTGTTGACGTGGTCGTCGCCGCGGATCACATGGGTGATCCGCATGTCCCAGTCGTCCACGACCACGCAGAAATTGTAGGTCGGCGTGCCGTCCGGGCGGGCGATCACCAGGTCGTCGAGCTCGCCGTTGTCAAAGCTGATCGGGCCCTTGACCAGATCGTCCCAGGCGGTGACGCCGTCCTGCGGACTGCGGAAGCGGACCACCGGCTTGATGCCGGCCGGGACGGGCGGCAGGGTCTTGCCCGGCTCGGGCCGCCAGGTGCCGTCGTAGCGCGGCTTGGCGCCGGCGGCGCGGGCGCGTTCGCGCATGGCCTCGACTTCCTCGGGCGTGCTGTAGCAGTGGTAGGCCGTGCCTTTGGCCAGCATGTCGGCGATGACCTCGCGGTAGCGGTCCATGCGCTGCATCTGGTAGAACGGACCCTCGTCGGCCCGCAGGTCCAGCCACTGCATGCCGTCCAGGATCGCCTGGACGGCCTCGGGCGTCGAGCGTTCGAGATCGGTGTCTTCGATGCGCAGCACGAACGTGCCGCCGTAGTGGCGCGCGAAGGCCCAGGAAAACAACGCGGTCCGGGCGCCGCCCAGATGCAGGTAGCCTGTCGGGGAAGGGGCGAAACGCGTGCGCACGGGGCGCTGTGGAGTCTGGGTCATGGCGGTATGCGGCAACGGGGAACGCGGGCGAACCCCTGTAGAATCAGAATGGAAATCGTGTATTTTAAAGGACGCCCCGTCTTTGGGTGTCCAGGGTTCCATCCATGTTGCGTCATCGCCTGGCGGCCTTGTTCGAGCCGCGCTCCTTGCTGGTCCTCAGTTCGCGCGAACTGCCGGTCGCGCAGACGCCGCCGCCCATGCTGCGGGGGCGCGTCGCGGACGTGCGCGTGGACGCCGCCGGCCAGTGGCGCTTGCCCGGGCGCCTGGAGTTCCTGCAGGAAGGTCAGCGCCTGGACATGGCGCTGCTGTGCCTCGATCCGGCCCGGCTGCCGGCCGCCCTGGGCGCCTTGCGCGCGTACCGCCCCCGGGCCCTGGTGCTGCTGCCGCACGAGACCCCGTCCGCCGATCCGCTGGAAACCCGCACCTATTGCCAGGCCTGGGGCCAGATGAATGACTGCCTGGTGCTGGGGCCCGGCGCCCTGGGCATCCAGCGGCCGCACCTGGGCCTGAACCTGGGGCTGGATGCGCAAGGCGCGCCGGTCGGGCGCGTGGCGCTGGTCGCGCAATCGCGCATGGTGGCCGCCGCCGTACTGGACTGGGCGGGCGACATTCAGCTGGGGTTCTCGGCCGTCGTGTCCACGGGCGACACTTCGGGCGTGACGGTGGCCGAGGTCCTGGAGTACCTGTCGATGGATTCCCGGTCCGACAGCATCGTGCTCTACCTCGAAGAGGCCGATTCCTCGCGCCGCTTCACCAGCGCGCTGATGGCGGCAGCCAGCGTCAAGCCGGTCATCGTGCTGAAATCCGGCCGCCAGGGGCCGGGCCACGAGCCGGCGGCCGATGCCGTGTTCGATGCGCTGCTGCGCCGCACGGGCGCGGTCCGCATCCGTTTTTTCGTGCAGCTGTTCTCGGCCCTGAAGGTGCTGGTCCACGCCAAGCACCAGCGCGGGCGGCGCATCGCGCTGTTTGCCAACGGCCACGGCGCCGCGCACCTGGCGCTGGACGCCGTCGGCACCGGCGGCCCGGTGGTGCGCGCCGACCTGGGGACGCAGACCCGTCGCGACCTGGCGGCGCTGCTGGAGCCGGGCGCAGCGGTCGACAATCCGGTCGTCAGCCATGCGCCGCTGGATCCGGCGCGCCTGCGCCAGGCCCTGACCCTGCTGGCGGCCGACAGCAACGTGGATGGGGTCCTGGTCCTCATCGCGCCGGATCCCTTGTCCGACATGGATTCGGCGGCCGAGGCCCTGGCGCAGTTCTCCGAGGCGGCCAGCAAGCCCATCATCTCGTGTTTCCTGGGCGATGCGTCGATGCGGACGCAGCGCCACCGGCTCGACGCCGTCGGGCTGCCGGCCTTTCGCACGCCCGAGTCGGCCGCCCACGCCTTCGGGATCCTGGCTTCGTACCATTACAACCAGACTCTCTCCCAGCAGGCCCTGCCGCCGGAGATGCTGAACCGGCCGCCGCGCCTGGACGAGGCCCGCGCCCTGCTGAACGACGCCATCATGTCGGGCAAGACGGAGCTCGACCGCGCCAGCTGCCGCTGGCTGCTCGACTGTTTCCACGTGCCGATCCGCATCGAGGACCAGCCGGTGCCCGAAGCCGCGCGCCAGAACGTCCCCATGTCGATCCAGGTCCGCCAGGACGCGCGGTTCGGCCCCTACCTCCAGTTCGGGCCTGGGGGGCGGCCGGCGCGGCTGGCGTCGCCCCACCGGGAGATCGAGCTGCCGCCGCTGAACAACTACCTGGCCCGCCAGCTGATCCAGCGCGGAAAATTCTGGCCGCGCGTGCTGGAACGGGATCTCAGCCCGGCGGTCTTCGAGCAGCTGCGCGAATCCCTGGAACGCATCTCGGAGATCGTCAGCGCGCTGCCCGGGGTGCGGTCCCTGTGCATCGATCCCCTGTGGTGGGACGACACCAGCCTGTTCGCCGATGAACTGCGCATCGGCCTGGACCCGAACTACGACGGCGAGCGCCCGGAAAACCAGGCGTACCGGCACATGGCCATCCATCCCTATCCCCGGCGGCTGGTGCAGTCCATGGCGATGCCCGACGGCCAGGAATGGCTGCTGCGCCCGATCCGGCCCGAGGATGCCGTGCTGCTGCAGGAATTCGTGCGCGGCCTGTCGGACGAGTCCCGCTACATGCGCTTCGTGTCCATGCTGCGCGAACTCACGCCCCGCATGCTGGCGCGCTACACGCGCATCGACTACGACCGCGAGGTGGCGCTGGTCGCCACGGTGCAGGTACCCAATCCCGAAAACCGCGGCCTGCTGCGGGAACGCATCGTGGGCTTTGCCCATTACCTGCGCAATGCCGACGGCCAGGGCGCGGAATACGCGCTGGTCATCGCCGACGACTGGCAGCGGCGCGGCCTGGGCGCCCAGCTGATGCGCAGCCTGATCCACGTCGCCCGCCAGCAGGGCCTGAGCTACATCGAAGGCCTCGTGCTGGCGACCAATCGCGCGATGATCGGCCTGATGACCTCATTGGGCCTGCGCAACGACCCCGACGAAGAAGACCCAGGAATGAGAAGGATCTGGATGAACCTGGACACAAAACAGTCCTGAGGACTGTTTTGTGCCTGGTTCATCCGAGCGGCTTGCAAGCCGCGAGGTGGATGCGCCGATCCAAGAGTCCTGAGGACTGTTTCGTGCGAGTCTCAGCCGAGCGGCTTGCCAGCCGCCGGGTCCAGACGGAACACGCTCACCAGGAAGTCCCGGATGTCGACGAGTTCCCTGGGGTGCAGCCCATGCGGCATGGGGTAGGTGTGCCATTGCACGGCGTGTCCCTGCGCCAGCAGTGCGTCGCGGCTGACCTCCGCGTAGGCGAGCGGCACCACCATGTCCTGCGTGCCGTGGGCCATGAAAATGGGCGTGCCGGCATTGGCCGGGTGCTGCTCCGCCGCTGTGGTGTTGCGCAGCGGCAGATAGCCGGACAGGCCGATCAGGCCCGCCAGGCGGTGCTCCAGCCGCAGGCCGGTGTACAGCGCCATGGCGCAGCCCTGCGAGAATCCGGCCAGGACGATCCGCTCGCGCGGGATGCCGCGCCCGGCCTCGCGCGTGATCAGCCCGGTGATGGCGTGGCGGGTCGCGCGGATGCCGTCCACGTCCTCGCGCGCATCCCGGTCCAGTCCGTACAGGTCGTACCAGGCGCGCATCGGCATGCCCTGGTTCAGCGTCACGGCGCGCACGGGCGCGTGCGGGAACACGAAGCGGATCGCGGGCAGGTCAGGGTGGGCGAGCTCGGGCACGATGGGCTCGAAATCATGCCCGTCGGCCCCCAGGCCGTGCAGCCAGATCACGCTATGGGTCGGCTGCGGACCGGTGGTCCGTTCAATCGTCTCCAGCGTCGTGTCCATCGGGGGCGTCATCCTTGAATTCGAGTTGCTTCAGGGTCTGGAAAAGGGCGCGGTAGTGCTTGCGCGCGGGCTCGCGCCCGGGCGCCAGAGACTGGTTGTCCCGGGCCTCCTTGCGGGCCGCGCGGATCTGGGCCCGCAGCGGCTGGACGTCCAGGTGCGGGAAGGCTTCCAGCAGCCGCGTCAGGGCCTCGTCGCTGTCCAGCAGGCGGTCGCGCAGGTCTTCCAGGCGGTGCATGGCGCGCGTCTGCTCTCGCGAGCCGTTGGCCCATTCGGCCAGTTGTCGCCGCAGCGCCGGCGCGTCGGCGTGGCGCAGCAGCTTGCCGACGTAGTGCGTCTGGCGGCGCCGGCCCTCGTGGGCGTGGATCCGCTGGGCCAGGGCGATGGCCTCGCGCAGCGGCTCGTCCAGCGGCAACTGCGCCAGCCGCGAGGCGGGCAGGGCGATCAGTTCGCGGCCCAGATCCAGCAACGCATGCAGGTCTCTTTTGATCTGGGATTTGCTGGGCCGTTCGTCGCGGACGGATTCGTCGTCCGGAAGGCGTTCATCCATGGGTCGGGCATAAAATGGGTTTCAATTGGCTATGATAACCGTCTTGACCCCGGCAGATTGCGCATGAAAGAACCCACCGACGATTTCCTGGACATCCCCGCCCAGCAGGCCCAGTTTCGCCAGCTGGTGACGGACGCCTTGCGCTGCGCGCGCGAGGCCGGTGCCTCCGATGCGGCCGCGGAGGTCTCCGAAAGCCGGGGGCTGTCCGTGGCCGTGCGCAACCGCACACTGGAGACCATCGAGCAGACCCGCGACCGTTCCCTGGCGGTGACCGTCTTCGCCGGCCAGCGCCGCGGCTCGGCCTCGACCTCCGACTTTTCGGCCGAGGCGCTTCGCAAGACCGTCGAGGCGGCCTGGCACATCGCGCGGCACACGGCCGAGGATCCGGCGGCGGGCCTGCCCGATGCGGACCAGCTGGCCCGCCACTATCCGGACCTCGACCTGCATCATCCCTGGGCCATCGACGTCCAGGGCGCCGCCCGCCTGGCCATCCAGGCCGAGCGCGCCGCGCTGGCGACCAGCGAGCAGATCACCAACACCGAAGGCGCCTCCCTGGACACCATGGAAGGCCATTTCGTACTGGGCAATTCGCGCGGATTCCTGGGCGGCTATCCGTATTCGCGCCACAGCCTGTCGGTGGCGCCCATCGCCGGGCGCGGCGACGGCATGCAGCGCGACTTCTGGTACACCTCGGCCCGCCGCGCCCAGGACCTGGCCGCACCCGCGCGAATCGGCCGCTATGCCGCCGAGCGCGCCCTTTCCCGGCTGAACGCCCGCACGGTGAAGACCGGCCACTATCCGGTGCTGTTCGAGGCTCCCCTGGCCGTGGGCCTGCTGGGCGCGCTGGTCCAGGCGACCAGCGGCGGCGCCCTGTACCGCAAGGCCAGCTTCCTGCTCGACAGCCTGGGCAAGCCCGTCCTGGCCGACCACCTGGACGTGGTCGAGAACCCGTACATCCCGGGCGCCCAGGGCAGCTCGCCGTTCGACGCCGAAGGCGTGCGCACCCATGCGCGCCGGGTGGTCGACCAGGGCGTGCTGACCGGCTATTTCCTGTCCACCTATACGGCCCGCAAATTGGGCATGGACACCACCGGCAACGCGGGCGGGTCCCACAACCTCAGCCTGCGGTCGCGCCTGACCCACCCGGACGACGACCTGGCCGCCATGCTGCGCAAGATGGACACCGGCCTGCTGGTCACCGAGCTGATCGGCCAGGGCGTCAACTACGTGACCGGCGACTATTCCCGGGGCGCTTTCGGCTACTGGGTGCAGGGCGGGGTCATCCGCCATCCCGTGCACGAGGTCACCATCGCGGGCAACCTGGCCGACATGTTCCGCCAGGTGGTGGCGGTGGGCGCCGACGTCCATGCCCGGGGTTCCAAGTCCACCGGTTCGATCCTCATCGAGCGCATGGCGGTCGCCGGGCTCTGACCGGGGCATTCCGGACTGCACACCGCCGGATACACAGTGTAATATCGCAAGGTCGCTTTCCCTCTTATTCGAACAACAGGAGATATCTCATCATGCAGCGTCGTGCATTTCTGAAAAAGGCCGGGCTGGGGGCTGTCGCCGGCACGGCCGCCGTGGCCGCGCCCGCCATCGCGCAGACCACGCCCCAGCTCAACTGGAAGATGACGTCCACGTACTCGCCCGCGACCCCGGCGCTGTATTCCACCGCGCAGCTGTTCTGCAACATGGTGAAGGACCTGACGGACGGCAATTTCAACATCCGCCTGTACCCGGTCGGCGAACTGGTCCCGGGCTTCGGCGTCATGGACGCGGTCGGCAACCGCACGGTCGAATGCGGCCAGACCGCATCCTATTACTACTACGGCAAGAACCCCGCCTTCTGCTTCGACACCGCGGTGCCCTTCGGCCTCAACGTGCGCCAGATGAATGCCTGGATGCAGGAAGGCGACGGCCTCAAGCTGATGCGCGAGCTGTTCGCGCCGCGTGGCATCATCAACTTCCCCTTCGGCAACACCAGTGCCCAGATGGGCGGCTGGTACCGCAAGGAAATCAAGACCGTCGCGGACCTGAAAGGCCTGAAGATGCGCACGGCCGGCTTTGCCGGCGAGGTCCTGTCCCGCATGGGCGTGATCCCGCAGCAGATCGCGACGGGCGACATCTACCCGGCCCTGGAAAAAGGCGCACTGGACGCCGTCGAATTCGTCGGCCCGGTGGACGATGAAAAGCTCGGCTTCCAGAAGGTCGCCAAGTACTACTACTATCCGGGCTGGTGGGAAGGTTCGGCCCAGGTGTCGCTGTACGTCAACGACAAGGCCTACGCCGAACTGCCCAAGCCCTACCAGGCCGCGATCGGCGTGGCCTCGCGTGCGGCGTCCACCCACCTGGTCGAATACTACGACAACAACAACCCGGACGCCTTGCGCCGACTGATCGCCAACGGCGCCGTGCTCAAGAGCTTCCCGCGCGAGGTCATGGACGCGTCCTTCGAGGCGTCCAACGTCGTCTACAAGGAATTCTGCGACAAGGACCCCGGCTTCAAGAAGATCTTCGACAACTACATGGCCTTCCGCGACAACATCGTGCCCTGGTTCCGCGTGAACGAGGGCGCCTACGACAATTACCTGGGCGCCGTGCTGTCCCGCCATAAAAAGTAATCGTTTCGTCGGCAGATAGTCCGCACGTCAAGGCGCCTTCCCAAAAGAAGGCGCCTTTTTCTTGGCATCGAAAGGTGCCGCTGGCGCCGTTGGCGCGTGGAGGGGGGGGCGACGCGCCCCAACCAGCGGTCCGCCCTGCGGGCGGACTGCCCGGGTCTGCCTCGTCCAGGCGGGCGGCGGGCGAACTCGGCCTTCGGCCTCAGACACGCCCGCCGACTTCCCCCGCCTTCCCTTCGTCAGCACCCGGCGCTGGTCGACCGGGCGCGTCGGCCCCCCCTCCACGCGCCAACGGCGCTAACCCAGACCATCGTTTGCCCCAACATCCCACAACCATGTACAATGGTCGGATTTTCGTTTCGAATCAATTCGTACGGGTCAGCGGCCGAGCCCTTTTGGGCCCCGGGATAAGACCTAGACGGACGTAGTGAAAATTCGACGGAAATCCTTCATTCATTTCATCAGGAACACCATCATGAAGACCTTTGTGGCCAAGCCGCATGAAGTCAAGCGTGACTGGTTTGTGATCGACGCCAAGGGCAAGGTCCTCGGCCGTGTGGCCAGCGAAGTCGCACGCCGTCTGCGTGGCAAGCACAAACCCGAATTCACGCCGCACGTTGACACCGGCGATTACATCGTCGTCATCAACGCCGCCGATATCGTCGTGACCGGCGCCAAGGCGCAGGACAAGCGCTACTACCGTCACTCCACCTACCCGGGCGGGATCACGGAAACCAACTTCCAGAAAATGCAGCAGCGTTTTCCGGGCCGTGCCCTGCAGAAGGCCGTCAAAGGCATGCTGCCCAAGGGACCCCTGGGCTACGCCATGGCGAAAAAGCTGAAGGTCTATGCCGGTGCCGAGCACCCGCATACCGCGCAGCAGCCGCAACCCCTGGACATCTGAGGATAGGCCATCATGATCGGTAATTGGAATTACGGCACTGGCCGCCGCAAGACTTCGGTGGCGCGGGTGTTTCTGAAAAAAGGCACGGGCAAGATCATCATCAACGGCCGTCCCATTGACGAATACTTCGCCCGGGAAACCGGCCGCATGGTCGTACGTCAGCCGCTCGAGCTGACCAACCACCTGGAATCCTTCGATTTCCACATCAACGTCCATGGCGGTGGTGAATCGGGCCAGGCCGGCGCCGTGCGCCACGGCATCACGCGCGCCCTGATCGAGTACGACGAAACCCTCAAGTCGCCGCTCAAGCAGGCTGGTCTCGTGACCCGCGACGCCCGCGAAGTCGAACGCAAGAAGGTCGGCTTCCACAAGGCCCGTCGCCGCAAGCAGTTCAGCAAGCGCTGATACCCGTTCCCGGGCGGCCCGCCGCCCCGGACGCACAAAGGCCCTGGCAGTTCATGCCGGGGCCTTTGTGCATGGGGCCGGATCCGGGCACCGCAGGGCAAGCACCCGGCCTGCGCATGTCATAATTGAGAAACCGGCCAGCCCGCATTCGCGGCGGGCCGGCCGTTTTTCAGACAGGATGACAGCGCATGACCACGAACACCACGAATCGCATCAAGGCCGGCATCGTCGGCGGGACCGGCTACACCGGGGTGGAGCTGCTGCGCCTGCTGTCGCAGCACCCGGGCGTGCGCCTGCACGCCATCACCTCGCGCAAGGAATCCGGCATGCCGGTGGCTGACATGTTCCCCAATCTGCGCGGACACGTGGACCTGCGCTTCCAGACCCCGGAAGACGCCGCGCTCGACCAGTGCGACGTGGTGTTCTTCGCGACTCCCCATGGCGTGGCCATGGAACAGTCGCCGGCGCTGCTCGAGCACGGCGTCAAGGTCATCGACCTGGCCGCGGACTTCCGCCTGCAGGACGTCGATGCCTTCGAGCGCTGGTACAAGATGCCCCACAGCTGCCCGGCCGTCCTGCGTGACGCGGTCTACGGCCTGCCCGAGCTGGACCGCGAGCGCATCCGCAACGCCCGGGTGGTGGGCAACCCGGGCTGCTATCCGACGACGGTGCTGCTGGGCCTGGCGCCGGTGCTGCAGGCGCAGCGCCCCCTGGTGGATACGGCGCACATCATCGCCGACTCCAAGTCCGGCGTCTCCGGCGCCGGCCGCAAGACCCAGGTGGGATCCCTGTTCTCCGAGGCCGCCGACAACTTTGCCGCCTACGGGGTGGCCGGCCACCGCCATCACCCCGAGATCGCCGAATGCCTCACGCGCATCGCCGGCCAGCCGGTGGGGCTGACCTTCGTGCCGCACCTGGTGCCGATGATCCGCGGGATGTTCTCCACCCTGTACCTGCGGATCCTGCCCGAGGCCATGGACACCGATTTCCAGGCCCTGTACGAGCAGCGTTACGCCGACGAGCCTTTCGTGGACGTGATGCCGGCGGGCAGCCTGCCCCAGACGCGTTCGGTGCGCGCATCCAACATGCTGCGCATCGCCGTCCACCGCCCGGCCGGCGGGGACACGCTGGTGATCCTGGTCGTGCAGGACAATCTGGTCAAGGGCGCCGCCGGCCAGGCGGTCCAGAACATGAACCTGATGTTCGGTCTGCCCGAGACCACCGGCTTGCGGCAGGTCGCCGTCCTGCCCTGACGGGAGGCCACCATGGCACGGGATCCCGCGCGGGGCGGATTCAGGCGCTGGCTGGCCCGCGCCCTGGCGACGGGGCTGGCCTTCGTGCTGGTCTTCATCGCCGGCGCGGCGGCCATGCACCTGGGCATGCACGCCGGCGACCGGCAACGCATCCAGGGCCTGCAGGACCAGCTGGCCAGCCAGCAGGCGGAATCGGCCCGGCTGCTGGCCGATGCGGACGCCGCCCGCAACGAGGCGGAGATCCAGGCGGCCACCCAGCGGGTGCTGCAGGACAAGCTCGCGGAACTGCAGCAACAGCTCGGCCAGGTGCGCGACCAGCTCGCATTCTATGAACAACTGATTCCGCCCGGCCCCGCGGGCGCCGTGGCGATCCGGGCTTTCGACATCCAGGCCGAAGGCGACTTCCTGCGCTATCGGGTGCTGCTGACCCGCAATGCCGCACCCGAGGCGCAACCCTTCAAAGGCCGCATGCGTTTCGTGGCCGAAGGCCTGCGGCAGGACAAAACCGTTAAAATGGAGCTTGGTCCCCCGCAGGTCGCCGATCCGGCCGGCGGGACGGAGTCCGCGCCCGCCGATCCGCTGGCGCTGGTGTTCGACCAGTTCCAGCGCGGCACGGGCGTCCTGCAGGTCCCGTCGGGTGTGCAGATCCGGTCGGTGCGCCTGGAGATCCTGGAAGGCGAGACGGTTCGCGCCACCCAGGATGCTGTCTTGAATCGCGCGGCCCCGGCCGCGCAGGAGTCTCAACCATGACCGTCATTGAACACGCGGATCTCGACGTTCCGCCCAGCCCCCTGATCTTCACCGACGCGGCCGTCGCCAAGGTCCGCGAGCTGATGGCCGAAGAAGGCAACGACGCGCTGAAGCTGCGGGTGTTCGTGCAGGGCGGCGGCTGTTCGGGATTCCAGTACGGCTTCACCTTCGACGAGGACGTGGCCGAGGACGACACGACCATCGAGCGCGACGGCGTGCAGTTGCTGGTCGATGCGATGAGCTTCCAGTACCTGGTGGGTTCCGAGATCGACTACAAGGACGACCTCGAAGGCTCGCAATTCGTCATCCGCAATCCCAACGCCAACACGACCTGCGGCTGCGGGTCCTCTTTCGCGCCCTGATCAGGCGGGATACAGGCACCCGGCGATCGTCGCGTGCCGCGCCCCCGTCACGGCGGGCAGGCAGGCCGCCCGGCCCGCCAGATGCGCCTGGGCCAGCCAGGCAAAGGCCAATGCTTCCACCGACTGCACCGGCACGCCCAGGCGGTCCGTGGTCGCCAGCGGGCAGGGCAGGGCGTCCGCCAGCCCGCGCATGAAGCTCCCGTTCAAGGCACCGCCGCCGCAGGCCAGCACCTCGCGGGCATGCGGCGCGTGGCGCGCGATCGCCTGGGCGATGGTCTCGACCGAGAATCTCAATAGCGTCGCCTGCACGTTCGCGGGTTCCGGGGGCACCGGCAAGGCGTCGATCCGCGACTGCAGCCAGTCCAGGTTGAAAAGGTCGCGCCCCGTCGACTTGGGCGGCGGCTGCCGCAGCCAGGACTCGGACAGCAGGACGTCCAGCAGCGCCGGGTCGCAGCGGCCCTCGGCGGCCCAGGCGCCGTCGCGATCATAGGGCTCGCCCCGGTGGCGCTGAATCCAGGCGTCCATCAGCATGTTGGCCGGGCCGGTGTCGAATCCCCGCACGGTTTCGTCCAGCAGCGTCAGGTTGGCGATGCCGCCCAGGTTGAGGATGACGCGGCCTGCGCCCTGGCCGAAGCACGCCGCATGGAAGGCCGGCACCAGCGGCGCGCCCTGGCCGCCGGCGGCCACGTCCCGGCTGCGAAAATCGGCGACGACCGCGATGCCGGTGCGCTCCGCCAGCCGCGCCGGCGCGTTGATCTGCACGGTATAGCCCGATTCGGGCGCGTGGCGCACGGTCTGGCCGTGCGCGCCGATGGCCTGGACGTCGGCGGCCCGCAGGCCGGCCCGGGCCAGCAGCGCCTCCACGGCGTCGGCGTACCGGTCGGCCAGGGCATTGGCCGCCGCCGCCGCGCGCGCGAGCTCGTCGGCGCCGGGCACATTCAGCGCCAGGAGCTCATGGCGCAGGGCATCGGGCAGGGGCAGGCTCACGCTGGCCAGCGTCCGGATGGAAAAGGATGGGTCGGGCGCCGCGCGCGCGCCGGCTGCCGGCGACAGCCGGGCCAGCACGCCGTCGACCCCGTCCGTGCTGGTGCCGGACATCAGTCCGATGAAGCAGCCGTCCTGGGGGCGGGTCATCTGCCGGGATGCGGAACCGGGGCGCCGCGCGTCAGCGTTCCGCGACCTGGATGCGGCTGTCCTGCAGGCGTGCCAGCATTTCCATCTGGGGTTGGTAGCGGGCCACCAGGGCCTCGAAGGCCTTCTGGTCGCCGTGTTCCAGCGGGCGCGCCACCGGCAGGTCCACCGCCAGCGGATCGACCGGCTGGTTGTTGATGCGGAACTCGTAGTGCAGGTGCGGGCCGGTGGCCCAGCCAGTCTGGCCGACGTAGCCGATCAGCTGGCCCTGCTGGACGTGGTCGCCCTTTTTCAGGCCCTTCGCAAAGCGGCTCTGGTGGGCGTACAGCGTGGAATACTTGCCGAAATTCTTGAGGATGATGACGTTGCCATAACCGTTCTGGCGGCCGATGAACTCGACCGTGCCGTCGGCCGTGGCGTGGATCGGCGTGCCCGAGGGCGCCGCATAGTCCACGCCCTTGTGGCCGACCCATTTCTTGTGGATCGGGTGCATGCGCATGCCGAAGCGCGAGCTGATCCGGGTGAACTTGATGGCGGTGCGCAGGAAGGCGCCTTTCAGGCTCGCGCCCGAGAAGTCGTAGTAGCCGCCCTGGCCCTGGCTGTTCTGGAACCAGACGGCGCTGTAGGTCTTGCCCTTGTTGATGAACTCCAGGGCGCGGATGTGGCCGGACCCGACCGTCTCGCCTTCGTGCAGGTAGACGTCGTACACCACGCGGAAGCGGTCGCCCTTGCGCAGGTCTTTCAGGAAGTCGATGCGGCTGCCCAGGATGTCGACCATCTCCATGGTGACGGCGTCGGGCAGCTGCGCGTCGTCGGCGGCGCCGAACAGCGAACTGGTGATCTCGCCCTCGGCCACGCGGGACTCGCGCACGGCCGCGGTGGAGCGTTCCTGGGCGGTGAAGCCGCCGTGGCCGTCGGGCCGGATCTCGAGCCAGGCCGACTGGACGCCGGACTTGGCGCTGGCGCCGGGCGTGTGGGCGTAGCGCAGCCAGACCATGTTGCCCTGGTCGTCCAGGGCCGCCTGCACGGCGCGGCCCGGATACAGCTTGTAGATCGAGCGGGCGCTCTTTTCGTGGGTCAGGAAGGCCAGCAGGCCGTCCTCGTCGACGCCCAGCCGGTGCAGCAGGTCGGACACGGTGTCGCCGCGGCGGATGCGCGTGGTGGCGATGTAGGGTGCGGAGTCGTGCTTGCTGGCGCCCATGGGCGGCAGATCGAGTGTCTGGCGCGCCTGGAAGACGGGTTCGGGCGGGGTGGTGGGCTTGACGACGGCCAATGCGGCGGCGGTCAGAAACAGGCCGCCGGCGGCAAAGAGCAAACTGCGGGTGACGTGGCGGTGGCGTTGTGTCTGGTGGGCGGCAGGCATCATGGGCGGTGGTGGATCCGGTATGTTCTGGCAGTGCTGCGCCCGGCGCCCGCCCGACGGGCGCGGCGCGGAATCGATGCGCGACGATGGACCCGGCTGGCTGGACACCCGCAAGCGGGGGCTCTGCTAATATGGGGCTCCCCGGGTGCTCGGACGTCGAATGTGTTGTACAGAAGCTGCGATGGCACGTTATGCTAGCGCATTAAATTCGATATATCGAGCATTTTTTCAATTTTTCTGATAAAGCCGTCATCATGTCGTCCCCCACCGCCCCTGAAGACCCCCAGATTGCCCATGATCTGCGTGTGGCTCAGCGCGGCTGCGATGAATTGCTCGTCGCGTCCGAGTTTTCCGCCAAGCTGGCCCGCAGCCGCGCAAGCGGCACGCCCCTGCGCATCAAGCTCGGCCTGGATCCGACGGCGCCCGACATCCACCTGGGGCATACGGTCGTGCTCAACAAGATGCGCCAGCTGCAGGACCTCGGGCACACGGTGATCTTCCTGATTGGCGACTTCACCGCGCAGATCGGCGACCCCAGCGGGCGCAATGCCACCCGCCCGCCGCTCACGCCCGAGCAGATCCGCGAGAACGCCAAGACCTACTACGCCCAGGCCAGCCTGGTGCTGGATCCGGCGCGCACCGAGATCCGCTACAACTCCGAATGGTGCGACCAGCTCGGCCCCCGGGGCCTGATCCAGCTGGCGTCGCGCTACACCGTGGCGCGCATGATGGAGCGCGACGATTTCACCCGCCGCTTCAAGGGCGGCGTGCCGATTTCGGTGCACGAGTTCCTCTACCCCCTGCTGCAGGGGTATGACTCCGTCGCCCTCAAGGCCGACCTGGAGCTCGGCGGCACCGACCAGAAATTCAATCTGCTGGTGGGCCGCGAACTGCAAAAGGAATACGGCCAGGAACCCCAGTGCATCCTGACGATGCCGCTGCTCGAGGGCACCGACGGCGTCGAGAAGATGTCCAAGTCCAAGGGCAACTACATCGGTATCACCGAGGCGCCGGATTCGATGTTCGGCAAGCTCATGTCGATTTCCGACACTCTGATGTGGCGCTATTTCGAGCTGCTGTCCTTCCGGTCCCTGGAAGACATCGCGGCGCTGCAGGCGGAGATCTCCGCGGGACGCAATCCGCGCGACGCCAAGGTGCTGCTGGCCCAGGAGATCGTGGACCGCTTCCATGGCGCGGGCTGCGGCGTGCGGGCGCTGGAGCATTTCAATGCCCAGTTCCGCGATGGCGCCATCCCCGAAAACCTTGCCGAGATCTCGGTGGGGCAGGGCCCCATGGGGATTCTCAAGGTCCTGCGCGAATCCGGCCTGGCGGCTTCGGCTTCCGAGGCCCAGCGCAACATCGAGCAAGGCGGCGTGCGCATCGACGGTGCGCGCATCGAAGACAAATCCCTGCAGCTGCCGGCCGGCACCTACGTCATGCAGGTCGGCAAACGCAAATTCGCCCGGGTCACCCTGACCTAGGCCGCCATCTCCCGGAGGCCCCATGAAACTGCATAGCGAATCCTTTCCCGATCAGGGGGTCATTCCCGAACGCAATGCATTCGGACGCATCGACCCGCAAACTCATGTGGCCCTGGCGGGCAATTGCAACCCGCACCTGGCGTGGTCCGAGGTGCCCGACGGCGTCCGTTCCTTTGCGGTGCTGTGCGTCGATCCCGATGTGCCGAGCCAGCCCGACGACGTCAACCAGGTGGGCCGCGAAGTCCCGGCCGACCTGCCCCGCGTGGACTTCTACCACTGGGTGCTCGTCGACGTGGCCCCCGAGGTCCGCAGCCTGGCCGAGGGCAGCTATTCCAGCGGCATCACGCCGCGCGGCAAGGCCGGCCCCCTGGCGCTGGACGGCACCCGGCAGGGGCTGAACGACTACACCGGCTGGTTCTCCGCCGACCGCGACATGAACGGCGATTATTTCGGCTACGACGGCCCCTGCCCGCCCTGGAACGACGCGCTGGTGCACCGGTACGTCTTCACGGTCTATGCCCTGGACGTCGCCGAGCTGGACGTGTCCGGGCGCTTCACCGGCGCCCAGGCGATCGCCGCGATGCAGGGGCACGTGCTGGCCAAGGCCTCGATCACCGGGACCTATACGCTGAACCCGCGCCTGCACGCGCTGTGAACGGATCCCTTCGCGCTAGAATGATTTGATTTGCCGCGCATGTCGCGCACCGCCCATTTTTTTCCTCGTCTTCAGGATCATTCATGTTTGACCGCTCCCGTACCCTCGACCAGGCCGACCCCGCCGTCTGGGCCGCCATCCAGCAGGAAAACGTCCGCCAGGAACAGCACATCGAACTCATCGCGTCCGAAAACTACGCCAGTCCGGCCGTCATGCAGGCCCAGGGCACGCAGCTGACGAACAAGTACGCCGAGGGCTATCCGGGCAAGCGCTACTACGGCGGCTGCGAATACGTCGACGTGGTCGAGCAGCTGGCGATCGACCGGGTCAAGCAGATCTTCGGGGCCGAGGCCGCCAACGTGCAGCCCAATTCGGGTTCCCAGGCCAACCAGGGCGTCTACATGGCCGTGCTCAAGCCCGGCGACACGGTGCTGGGCATGAGCCTGGCCGAGGGCGGCCACCTGACCCACGGCTCGCCGGTCAATGCCTCCGGCAAGCTGTACGACTTCCATTCCTATGGCCTGGACGCCAACGAGGCGCTGGACTACGACAAGCTCGAAGAGCTCGCCCGCACCCTCAAGCCCAAGCTGATCGTGGGCGGCGCTTCGGCCTATTCGCTGCGCATCGACTTCGAGCGCATGGCCCGCATCGCGCACGACAACGGCGCCCTGCTCATGGTGGACATCGCGCACTACGCCGGCCTGGTGGCGGGCGGCGTCTACCCCAATCCGGTGCCGCATGCCGACTTCGTCACGACCACGACCCACAAGTCCCTGCGCGGTCCGCGCGGCGGGGTCATCATGATGAAGTCCGAATACGAGAAGATCATCAATTCGGCCATCTTCCCCGGCATCCAGGGCGGCCCGCTGATGCACGTCATCGCGGCCAAGGCCGTGGCCTTCGGCGAGGCCCTGCAGCCCGAATTCAAGGCCTACGCGGCCCAGGTGGCGGCCAATGCCCAGGTGCTGGCCGATACGCTGGTCAAGCGCGGCCTGCGCATCGTGTCGGGCCGCACCGAAAGCCACGTCATGCTCGTCGACCTGCGCGCCAAGGGCATCACCGGCAAGGCCGCCGAGGCCGCGCTGGGCCAGGCCCACATCACGGTCAACAAGAACGCCATTCCCAACGATCCGGAAAAACCTTTCGTCACCAGCGGCATCCGCCTGGGAACGCCCGCCATGACCACGCGCGGCTTCAAGCAGGCCGAGGCCGAGCTCACCGGCAACCTGATCGCCGACGTGCTCGAACATCCGGACGACGCCGACACCATCGCCCGGGTCCGGGCGCAGGTCCACGAACTGACGGCGCGACTGCCCGTCTATCGCTAAGCCAACCGGGCGGGCGCCGGCTGGCGCCCGATACGCTGATGAAGTGTCCGTTCTGCAGTTGTCCCGACACGCAGGTCGTGGACTCCCGAGTTTCCGAGGAAGGCGACACGATCCGCCGGCGTCGGCGCTGCACGGCCTGCGACCGGCGTTTCACCACCTACGAGCGTGTCGACCTGATGATGCCGGCCGTGGTCAAGCGCAACGGCACACGGGCCGATTTCGACCCGGCCAAGCTGCGCTCCAGCATGGCGCTGGCGCTGCGCAAGCGTCCCGTCAGCGCCAGCGCGCTGGATGCCGCGGTGGTCCGCATCCAGGAACACCTGCTCACCAGCGGCAAGCGCGAGGTTCCGTCCGGCTACGTCGGCGAGCTGGTCATGGCCGAGCTGCGGCAGCTGGACCAGGTCGCCTATGTCCGCTTCGCGTCCGTCTATCGCAGTTTCGAGGACATTCGCGAGTTCGTGCACACCATCGACGAGTTCCGGGCTCCCGACCATGGCCGTTCCTGAGCAGACCAGCCAGTCCACGGAAGACCACCGCTGGATGCGCCGCGCGCTGACCGTGGCCGAGCAGTCCCTCTATCTCAGCAATCCCAACCCGCGTGTCGGTTGCGTCCTGGTGCGCGACGGCCGCTGGCTGGCCGAGGGCTGCACCCAGGAGGCCGGCGGCCGCCACGCCGAGGCCCAGGCCTTGTGGTCGGCGGCCGAACAGGGCCTGGACGTGCGCGGCGCCACCGCGTACGTCACCCTGGAGCCCTGCAGCCACCAGGGCCGCACGCCGCCCTGCGCCGACGCGCTGATCGCCGCGGGGATCTCGCGGGTGGTGGCGGCATTGCAGGATCCCAATCCCCGCGTGGCGGGCAGCGGCGCGCAACGCCTGCGCGAGGCCGGCATCCCGGTGGACATCGGGCTGCTGGCCGAAGACGCGCTGGCCCAGAACCCCGGCTTCTGCGCCCGCATGACGCGCGGCACGCCCTGGGTCTGGCTGAAATCGGCCTCGTCGTTCGACGGGCACACGGCCCTGGCCGACGGTCGTTCGCAATGGATCACGGGCGACGCCGCGCGGGCCGACGGCCATGGCTGGCGCGCGCGCGCCTGCATGGTGCTGACCGGCATCGGCACGGTGCTGACCGACAACCCGCTGCTGGACGTGCGCGCGGTGCAGACGCGGCGCCAGCCGGTGCGGGCCGTGCTGGACACGCAGTTCATCATCTCGGAACAATCGCGGCTCTTCAACGGCGATCCGGTCTGGATCTTTACCGCCCGCGCGGACGCCGGCAAGGCGGCCCGCCTGGCCGGGCGCAACGTGCGGGTGATCGTCCTGCCGACGGGATCCAACGGTGCGCTGGACCTGAATGCCCTGATGCGCTGGCTGGGGGCGCACGAGATCAACGAGGTCCACGTCGAGGCCGGCCCGCGCCTGCAAGGCGCGCTGGTGGCCTCGGGCCTCGTGGACGAATGGGTGGCCTACGTGGCGCCCAGCATCATCGGCGACGGCCAGGGCCTGGCGTCGTTGCAGGCGCCCCTGGCGTCGCTGGACCGCGCCTACCGTTTCGAGTTCCTGGATGCGGTAAAGTTGGGCGCTGACATGCGCCTGCGCATGCGCCACCCGGGCCATTGGCAGGCGCTGCGCGCGGCATGCGGCTTGCCCGCCTAGCGCGTCCCGCCGCCCCGGGCGGCACGAACGTTTTCATGGATGGAATCCTCATGTTTACTGGAATCGTGGCGGCGGTCGGCCGCATCACCGAGGTCCGCCCGCTGGGCGACCACGAGGACGCGGGCGTGCGCCTGGTGATCGACGCGGGAGACCTGCCGCTGCAGTCGACGCGCCTGGGCGATTCGATCGCCATCCAGGGCGCCTGCATGACGGTGGTCGCCCTGGAGGGCACCGCCTTCGAGGTGGACGTGTCCCGCGAAAGCCTGGTGCGCACCTGCGGGCTGGACCGCGAGGGCGAGGTCAACCTGGAACATGCCTTGCGCATGGGCGACAGCCTGGATGGGCATCTGGTGGCCGGCCACGTGGACGGGGTCGGGCGGGTGACCTGCTTCGATGCGGTCGGCGAATCGACGGAACTGCGCATCATCGTGCCGGCGCACCTGTCCAAGTACCTGGCCTACAAGGGGTCGCTCACCGTCAATGGCGTCAGCCTGACCATCAACCGGGTCGACGACCAGGAAGAAGGCACGGAGGTCTCCATCAACCTGATTCCCCACACCGTGCAGGTCACCACGCTGCGCGCGCTGGAGGTCGGGTCCCAGGTCAATCTGGAGGTCGACCTGATCGCCCGCTACGTCGAGCGCATGGTCGGCGGGGCGGGCCTGCCGGCCGCCGCGCCCACGCTGCCTTGATTCCGGACATTTCATGCTAGAATGACGGACTTCGCCTGTTCGGTCTGACCGCAGGTGTGCAGGACAGGTGGCCGAGTGGTTGAAGGCGCACGCCTGGAAAGCGTGTATACGTGAATAGCGTATCGGGGGTTCGAATCCCCCCTTGTCCGCCAGGAATTCATCCAGGACCGTCCATGACGGTCTTGAAAGCCCTAGAGAATCAACGCTCTAGGGCTTTTTTGTGTCCGCAGAGACTGCTATAGACGGTACCAACATCTGCCATCAGGTGATGGTATTTTGCAGGGCCGATACCAGCAGCGCAAGTTTTCGTACCATCAAACCCCCGGGCGGCAGGGTAGGGGGCATCAAGTGATGTGTAGGGTATTCTCATCTCCGGCATGACTCGGACAGATATGCGTCTATACCTGACAGTACGAGACCTGATAGCAATAACAGCGTACCGAGCCAAAAAAGCCATATCATTTTTTTCGACAGAAGGACATATCCAGCACCTGAATATTTGGCCATTAAAAAGGTGCCTATAAATTGCAGAGAAAGAGCTGTGTAGGTCAGCATGGTATCTATGTAGAGGAGTTCTTGAGTAATTGCTATGGATGCTAAGGAAACTCCTCCACCTCCGCAATACACCTCCGTCCCCCCCCGTGGACACGGGGCAGGCACCCACCCCCACCCCCTCACCTATCGCGGAAATATGAGAAGTCCAAAAACTTGAATTGATTTTTATGGTTTGTCACAATCGTCTCACTCAGAGGAGAGGGGCAACCATGAACCAATGGAGTGACTACGACAGGCCGCCCGCGATGCGCCCGGGGGTAGAGGGGCCGACGGTGCGACCGATGAACGAAAGGGTCGTGCGCTGGCGGGGGATTGATGACCAGCACAGCGGGCGGGTGTTCATGACATCAACGGATGCTACGGATCAGTCGTTGCCGCTCCCTGCATTTGCTTTTGATGTGCCTGTTGTAGGGTGCAGGACGGCTCGGTTGTTTGGAAGGGATCGCCCCAGAAACCTAGAGGCGCTGCTATTTCCTGAGCCAAAAAGGCAGACGTTCAGAGTCCGCATTGCTTCGTTCCTGGCACGGTTCCGACGCAGGAGGTCGTATGGCTGACTGGAGGGACTATGACCGACCGCCAGCAATGCGACCCGGGGTAGGTATAGACCCGGCGTTAATTTGTAATCGTCCACAGGAGCCGGAGGAGTGGCTCGGGCCGCCGCTAGTTACGGGGCGTCAGGTGTGGTCTGGCCCCTCTTACCTAGTCGGGAAAGACATTGTGCTCTGGCGATTCATCCATGAGCCGCACGGGGGATTTAATTGCGTGCAGTGCATAGATGGCGATGGCCGAGTGCGTATGGGGTCGATACATATTAATGTGAAGGGCCATTCTCGACAGCAGGAGCCCCAGGCGGCTGGCTCTTTTGCTCGGTTGCGCCGCATCTTGTGGGGAAAGGTCTAGACGCGGGCGCGTTGTAGCAATTCCCAAACGCTGACACCCAGCGGGGCACAGATTCGTTGCAGGTTGATGATGGTCAGATTGTGTTCACCGCGTTCGATGCCGCCCATGTAGCTACGGTCTACCCCGGCTTCGTGTGCAAGCGACTCCTGCGATAGGCCCACTTCGGCCCGCAGTGTTCGGATTGCCTGCCCGATGCCGACCAAAGCAGGGGCACCAGCATGATTTGGGGATGGTCTCGCCATGCCCGACATGCTGGTTTATTGCCGTATGTGAAACCACGGGATACGATACCCATAGTTTCACTATGACAAATTGATACGAGGGTGACATGAACGAGGCGTCTGTCCTGGCGACTAAGACAGCGTGGGTTGTCGGTGTGTCCTTCTTCTTGATCTGTCTTGCGTCGGGGGCCTATGCAAGGCACCTGAACCAGACGGCATTCAAGGAGGGGGCGACTATCACGAGGGCGGCTGTCTGGGGCAAGACGGTGGTATCTGCGCTATGTGTGTTTGTTCTAGCGACCATCGCCGGGACGGTGGCAAGTTCCCTCCCTCACTGGTTATTTGATGCGCCTCGGGGCGATCCGTTGTCGTTGAAGTCAGGCGTATGGGCCGTATTGTTTTTTGTATTTGTCCTCAAGCATCCAAAAAGGGCAGCCCCTGAGTCCAAAGGACGGAAACTCAACATACCCGGTCAGGCTAAAGATTGGGCCTGGGTTGTGGGCTTGGCTGTCGCCGCCGTTGTCGTTTGGGGCGTGGTGTTCAACTTGAGGGATAGCGGCCCGCCCAAGCGACCCACCATCGTGCAGCAGATACGGGCCGCTAACCCTGCAGTAGCACGGTACACCGACGAGGAAATCATGGACTGGTATCTACGGCGGCTCAATGCGCGGATTGGAGACTTGGAGTATTCCCAGCAGCAGTAACCGCGCTACCCCCTGACACCCTCCAGCAGGGCCGCTACAGCCCGGTCCAGGGCTTGGCGGGCCTGGGACCGCCCCCCATGTTTCAGGCCGTTCATTGCGGCGGTGGCCTTGCCTTCGACAGTTCGGGGGCCGGTGGACCGCTTCCAGGGCTTCCAGCGGCGGATGGCTTCGGCTTGTCGTGCGCGGCGTTCTTCGGTCCAGCGTGTTGCCATGGCGTAATAGTTCGGTCGTGGTGGGGTGTCAGCCGGTCATGGCTTTCAGGGTGATGGCGGCTTGGTACTGACAGCGCAGGGCCAGCCGCCCGTAAATATCGCACTCCTGCACCGTGCCAGCCTGGGCCGCTCGATTGGCGAAGGCCAGAAACAACCGGTCCAGGTCCAGCAGTTGGGCGGCCATCAGGGCGTCCGATGTTTTCCTATCAGCGGTAGATCGGGTCAGGGTGTCAGGCACGAGAGGGACGGGGGGATTGGGGGCGGAAAGGGTGGCGGCGAAGTCGTCGGCCATCGACAAGATAATTTCAGCGGTGGGAACATTTGTCATAGTGTGTCCTCGATTCCCCCGACGAGTGCTGGGGGGTACATTTGTCTTAGTTCGTACGTCCGATTGATCCGCTCCCGTGACGGGTGGCGGGTACCCATAGGGATACCCCGCCCGCCCGTCAAAACTCGGGGCTTGCGCCGGGTGACGGGTGACGCCGGTTTTCGGCACAACCGTCACCCGTCATGGCGAACGGCCCCCCCGTCGAGGGTGTAGCCATGCCGTCCGTCCTTGCACAAGGACTTCAACCCATCAGCGGCGGCCCCCCGTCGGCGATCTCGTCCGGGCCTATCCCATGGGGGTGCATGGGCCAGCATTTCGGCAATGACATCGGCTTCCGCCGCCTCGGACCCGAAATCAATCATCAGGGTACGCAGGGAGTCGATGGCGAGCTGTTCCCATTTGCCCAGGGGGCGGGACTCCACCGGCACGGCGGCACCCTTCACCACACAACTGGTAATCGAGTCGCCGTCGGCATCCTGACCCACGGTGATCGTCTCCAGGTCGAACCCGTACACGCTACCGTCTACCCCATCCTTGGACTTGGTGACTTTCAGAGTACGGCCCCCGGCCTTGCGGGTCACTTCCAATTCTGCATCAGCGGCAGCCTTCAACCCAGACCACCCCCGCGCCCCCCGGCTGGCATCCTTCCCGGCGTGGTGAACCAACATGACGGTTGCCCCGGTGTGCTGGTGCAGGAACTTACAATGCCCCAGGGCCTTACCCATGTCCTCCCCGGCATTTTCATTCGCGCCGGGGGTCATCTGGGCGAAGGTGTCCAGGACGATGAGATCAGCCCCGCCGCTGTCGGTAATGCTTTGGGTCAGGGCAGCAACGTCGGCAGGCTGCATCAGGTTCGGGGCGGCGTCCACGATCCCCAGGGGCAGATCGGCAAACGAGATACCGTGATGCTGTTCATAGGCGCGGACCCGGCCCCCGAATCCTCCCGCACCTTCCGCCGCCACGATGACAACCCGCCCCGGTTTGGTCCGCATCCCGCGCCAGTTCACGCCTCGGACGATAGCCCCGGCCAGGTCCAGGGCGACAAACGATTTACCCGCGCCGGATTCGCCATAGAGGACAACCAGACCCGCCCGGGGAATCAGCCCCTTGATCTGCCACTCAGCCGGGGGGCGGGCCAGAAATTCACCAGCGGCCAGCACGGGAAACCGGGGTGGGGTGTCAGGGGCGGGCAGTTGCAGGGTGGCGGGTGCAGGCAGTTGCGGGGCGGCGGTGGGGGTAGCGTCGGGCAGGACCGCCCCGGCATCACGGGCCATCTTGACCAGGGAGCCAATACCGACACCGGCACCCAGGCGGAACGATGCCCACTGTTTCGCCAGTTCGTCCGGGCCGGGGTAGCGATGGGCGGCCCGTGCGCTCCATTCGTCCCAAAGTGCGAGGCCTTCATCATCGCCCTGGTACTCCTCATGCAGAGCCATCCCTACCTTGATCCAGTCGTCCCGGGAACAATCCGGTGACAGGGCTTCCAAGCAGGCGGCGAGGCGTTCGACGGTCATGGCCGGGTACAGGCCCGCGCTGAGTTCGTCGTTTACGGCGAACCCCTGGGGAATATGCACGATGGTCGGGGCGGTATCTCGCGTGGCAAAGTCCAGCAGCCATTGCGGCGCGTCCGCCAGGGCTCCCGCGTTCTTGGCGCTGCACCCCTCCAGGTCGTGCCGGATGACATAGCCCCCGTCAGCGCGGATGTCTAACCCCGGCCCAATTTTGCCCGCTGAATTCCGGGCAGACACCCCCGCAGGCAGACGGTAATGCAGGTGTGCGCCGCCGCTGCGAGTCCCGTACCCGAAGGTCTTAGGTGCCGAATAGCCCCGGTCCCGCATGGTGGCAATGCCATCGACACCGTTTTTCCTGTCAATATCCAGCACCAGCAGGTTGCCTCCCGTCGGCTGGCCTACCAGCGCGTCAGGGTGTGCCTGGTTCCAGGCTGCGATCTGGTCGAGGTCTGCGGATGCGTCCTTAAATCCGTGCGGGGTCAGGGGGCGTTTGTCAGCCCCGCACGGAAAGACCGCGATGCCCGCAGCGATCAGCGGGGCGGCACGTTCAGCGAACGATGCCCGGGCCATCAATGCGCACCCCCAGGAATCGAAGTCAACCCGTGCCGGTTTGTGAAACTGGGCGGCAGCGGGGCGCGGCGGTATCCTGCCGACCAGTCGGGGCGGGTGTATTCGCTCAAGCTGTCGAACCACACCAGCGCCTTTTGATGCAGGGCCGTCAGCCGATGGAGGCGGATTACCCAGGCTGCATCATGTTCCTGGCACCAGCGGGCGAAGGATTCCGGGGTGGCGGCATCGTCAGTGGTCAGGGTGTGGGTTGTGCAATCAGCGTTGCCGCAGACCCGCACGGCCAGCCCCGGCCCACCAAACCGGACGCCCAGCACGGCAACCCGCTTATCGTGGCCGCACTTGTAGATTTCGAGTTTCTCCAGCGCCCGGACGTAGGCGGCATCTGTCATCTGGGCCGCGTTTGCACCATTGGGACGAATGTAGGCGTTCGTAGTACCATGCATATGTCTGTTCCCTATTGAGTAGATTTGTGACAGTCCAAAAAGCAAACCCCGCCGGACCAGGGCGGGGTTTTTTCTTTAGGCGGCTGCATGGTCCAACGCCCGGGCTTTCAGCTTGTCGGCGTAGGCTTGCAGGTCCGCCGTGGGGATGTACCGGGTGCGCCCCTCGTTGTAGCCCTGGGGGCAGTCGGGATCGTTCTTGATCCGGTCCCACAGAGTGGACAGGCCCATATCAAGGAATTGGGCGGCGAGGCGGGGACGCATGCGGACGGGGGTCAGGCTCATAAAAGACTCCAAGGTAATCCCCGTGGATTGCGGGGCTGGTCCGTATGGTCCCATCACGCCCCCCGCCCGCCTAGGGACACTTATTTGCCATTTTTTTACGGGAGCGTCTGATGACTCGTTGCATGGCCCCTAGGTCGCCTACGCTTTCGGCAGCGACGGGACAGCGAATGTCACAGATACGCAGTACTGATTCCGTGTTTTGTTCGGCAGCTTCTCGGGATGCCCCCGTTTGCCGGAGTATGTTGTAGATGCTCAGTATGAGTGCATCCTCGTCTGGTCGTGGCGGTTGCCCGGGGGTATGCCTTGTCGCATAGACCTGTTGTTCATAGGCTTGCAGGGCTGTATCGACAGGGGTGCCGTTCGCTACAGCGGCTTTCACCATGAAAGGGACCGCCTGGGGATCAGGCAGGGCCTGGGTTTTTTCGTGATGCTTACGCAGCCGACGGGCGTATCTCTGTTGAGTGCGTAATGTCGGCAGCGCCTGCATGACCGCCCGCTTTGCTCGAAACTGCGCGATTAGTTGCACAATCTCCCGCTCGTATTGGCTGGTATCAACCCCTGGCGTATGGAGTGCTTGTTGGATGGCCCGCATATCGTCTGCCGTCAGCGGTTCGACGGAGACCATATGCGAGAAGGGGACCGGGTTCTTAATGGTCATGCAGTCCCCCTTGATTACGCGGCCCGGGCCAGTTGGACCACGTTGTCCGCCCGCTGCACGTCGAGGAAATCGGCCCATGCCTGCATCATCGTGGCCCGCTGGGGCAGGTACAGGGCGTGGTTATAGGCAGCGGAAACTTCGTCCCGCTCCTGGTGGGCGAGTTGCAGTTCGATATGCTCGTGGGGCCAGCCCTGTTCATGCAGCAGGGTTGAGGCCACACCCCGGAACCCGTGGCCCGTCATCCGGCCTTTGTAGCCCATCGCATTGAGGGCGGCGAGGATGGCGTTATTGCTCATGGGGCGGCGGTGGTCCCGATCATTGGAGAACAGCAGCGGGCTATCCCTGGTCAGTTGCTGCACGTCGGCCAGGACTGCCAGGGCCTGACGTGAGAGGGGCACGACATGGGGTGTCCGCATTTTCATGCGATCTGCCGGGATGACCCAGCGGGCCGCGTCGAGGTCGAATTCCTCCCAGCGGGCACCGATCAGTTCGCCAGTTCGGACGAACGTCAGGGCCATCAACTGCATGGCCAGTCGGGTACGCAATCGCCCGTTGTAGCGATCAATGGCCCGCAGCAGGTCGGGCAGTTCTTTTGCGTCCACGCGGGCATGGTTCGACTTATTGCGAGGTGCGAGAATGTCCGCAGGTTTGATGTCTGCCGCTGTATTACGGGGTGCAAGGTCGTGGGCCACGGCGTACCGCATGACCTGTCCGCAGGTTCCCAGCACACGCTTAGCGACATCGGATGCGCCGCGTCGGTCGATCTGTTGGATCAGGTCCCGGAATGCGGACGCCGGGATTTCAGAGACGGGCAGGTTCCCGATGATGGGGAAGGCGTCTGTCTCCAGCCGCCGGATGACATATTCTGCATGTCTGGGGGTTCTGGACAGTTTCCACCGCCCGAACCATTGGCGGGCCACCCGCTCGAATGTGTTTTCAGCGGCAGCCGCCCGGGCTGCGTGGGCGGCCTTGCGTTCGGCCATGGGGTCCTGATCTGCCGCCAGCAGTTTACGGGCTGCATCGTGGCGTTCCCGGGCCAGGGCCAGCGGAACATCAGGATAGGTCCCGAACGATATGGTTTTTTGCTTGCCGTGAAATCGAAAGTTCCATCTCCACAACTTGCCGCCCGTCGGCATAACGCGCAGATACAGACCGCGTTGATCGGACAAGTTGTAGGGTTTGTCGGTAGGTTTCGCGGCGCGGCAGGCCGTATCCGACAACTGGGTGTTACGGCGGTGCGCCGTCGTGGTGGTGGTCATGGGGCATACTCCAGCATAATGACAGCCCCGACGGATGCCGGGGGCGGGACCGGGGGGTTAGTCGGTCGTGGCTCCTGTGAGCCATGCGTGGAGCGCATCGTCGGGATAGCAGACGTGGCCATCCTCGATGCGAAATGGCGGGCCGACCCTCCGACCCGTTGCCAGATATCCATTCCGCCAGCGGCGGACTTGGCTTACCCGGACTCCTAACAGCAATGCAACTTCGTGTTCCGTGTACATATAGTTTCCCTCAGATGAGATGGTGTGAACAGCACCTGATGGGCGTTTTGGTGGTACACGGTCTTTGCGTCAGGGCGAAAGCTAGGAAAATCAGGGCTTTCAGGGCGTCTTGTGAATCCCCCCTTGCCCAAGATTTCCCAGCCCCTGATGCCTTCCGGTTCAGGGGCTTTCGTTTTTGCGCGGGCATGCGCGTCGACTCAAGGAGCTCCTGTGCCGAACACCGAAATCGCCGCCCTGGCGGCAGACATGACCGCCTGGCGGCGGGACATCCACCGGCATCCCGAACTGGCTTTCGAGGAACGCCGCACGGCCGGCAAGGTGGCGCAATTGCTGCGGTCCTGGGGGATCGAGGTCCACGAGGGCTTGGGCGGCACGACCGCGGTGATCGGCGTGCTGCACGGCAGCCGTGGTCCGGGCGGGCGCAGCCTGGGCCTGCGCGCGGACATGGACGCCCTGCCCATGCAGGAGCAGACCGGGGCGGACTACGGATCCGTGCACGAGCATGTCTTCCACGGCTGCGGGCACGATGGCCACACCGCCATCCTGCTGGGCACGGCCCGGTACCTGGCTGCGCACCGCGATTTCGCTGGCACCGTGCACTTCATCTTCCAGCCCGCCGAGGAGACCCTGAGCGGCGGCCTGGCGCTGATCCGCGCGGGCCTGTTCGACCGGTTCCCCTGCGACGAGATCTACGCGCTGCACAACAACAACTGCGTGTCGCTGGGGCAGGTGGGCGTGCGCCCGGGCGCGATCCTGTCGGCCTGCGACTGGTTTCGCATCCACATCACGGGCGTGGGCACGCATTCGGCCATGCCGCACAAGGGCGTGGACCCCATCCTGGCCGGCGCGGTCCTGGTGCAGGCGCTGCAAGGCGTGGTCAGCCGCAACGTGGACCCGCTCGACGTGGCGGTGCTCAGCGTATGCCAGTTCCATGCGGGCACGGCCATCAACGTCATCCCCGGCACCGCGCAGCTGGAGGGCACGCTGCGCACCCTCACGCCGCAGGCGCGCCAGGTCGCGCTGGACGGCCTGCAGCGCGTGTGTGCGGGCGTAGCGGCTGCCCAGGGGTGCGAGATCCGCTTCGAGCACCTGCAGAGCTCGCCCGCCACGGTGAACGCGGCCGGGCAGACCGAGGTCGTGCGCCAGGCTGCTGCGGCGGTGCTGGGCGCGGCCCAGGTGATCGATTGTCCGCCGCTGATGGCGTCGGAGGACTTCGCCTACATGCTGGAACAACGCCCTGGCGCGTATTTCTTCCTGGGCCACGACGGTCAGACGTGCCATCATCCGGGCTTCGATTTCGACGACCGGACGCTGGCCACCGGGGTGGCGGTATTTACGGAGATCGTGCGCCAGCGCCTGGGCTGAGCGGTCCGCGCGCCGCTGCCGCGAAGCTGCGTTCCCAGGCCGGGCGCATTCGCGTCAGGCGGGCGGCGAATCCCACAGCGCCTGCTGGGGGCTGTGGTCCCGGTCGTATTGAGGTTCGCCCGGAAAGCGGCCCGCCGCATCGGCCCAGGCGATCTGGAAGACCCGGGTCGATGCGCCGAAGCGGCTGCTGGCTTGCGCCACCCGCTGCGTCAGCACGAAAGGTGTCGATACGTCGCGCAGGACGACCGGGATGCGGGCGGCATCGGCGGGCAGCGGGCCTTCGCGCAGGCCGCCCGATTTGCGCGCATGGGCCACGACGTCGGAGATCACGTCCATGGCCAGGGCGTGATCCAGGGTGCCGGTGATGATGAGTTCGGGCAGTTCCGAGCGCGACAGCCCGATCGTGTGCAGGAACCAGTCGGCCGGGTCCATGTCCTCGTCGGCCACGACCAGGTGCGTGTAGTCGTGCCATTTCAGCTTGTCTTCCAGGAAGCCCTGCAGCTTGCTGCGGTTCCTGTCTTGCTCGGATGTCGCCATGCCGGGATTATCAGTCCATTCCGGGCACGGTGTTCGAGAACCCGCAGTCGACGTGCAGGATTTCGCCCGTGATGCCCGAGGCCAGGTCCGACAGGAGGAAGGAGGCGGCGTTGCCCACGTCCTCGATGGTGACGTTGCGGCCCAGCGGCGACTGGGATTCCACGTACTTCAGCATGTTGGAGAAGTCGCGGATGCCGCTGGCGGCCAGGGTCTTGATGGGGCCGGCCGAGATGCCGTTGGCGCGCAGGCCCTTTTTGCCCAGGGACTTGGCCAGGTAGCGCACGCTGGCCTCGAGGGAAGCCTTGGCCAGGCCCATCATGTTGTAGTTGGGGATGGCTTTTTCGGCGCCCAGGTAGGTCAGGGTCAGCACCGAGCCGTTGCGTCCTTCGAGCAGCGGCAGCGCCGCCTTGGCCAGGGCGGGGAAGCTGTAGGCGGAGATGTCGTGGGCGATGCGGAAGTTCTCGCGCGTCATGCCGTCCAGGAAATCGCCCTCCAGGGCATCCCGGGGAGCAAAGCCGATCGAGTGCACCAGGCCGTCCAGGCCGTCCCAGCGCTCGCGCAGCGCGGCGAAGGCCGCGTCGATCTGGCTGTCGTCACCGACGTCGCAGGGGATGACGATGTCGCTGCCCAGTTCCTTGGCGAAGCCGCGCACGCGGTCCTCGAAGCGCTCGCCGACGTAGGTCAGGGCCAGTTCGGCGCCCTGGGCGCGGCAGGCATGCGCGATGCCATAGGCGATGGACCGGTTCGAGAGGACGCCGGTGATGAGGATGCGCTTGCCGTTCAGAAAACCCATGATGTGTGATCCTGTGATTGAATTGTCTAGCTCTGGACGTCCGTGCCGGGCACGCGCAGGCGCTGGCCGGTCGACAGGGCCGAGCCCTTGAGGTTGTTCAGCTTGCGCAGGGCGTCAACGGAGGTGTTGTAGCGCCGCGCCAGCGAGTACAGGGTATCGCCCTTGCGGATCGTGTGCGTGCGGATGCTGGGCGCCGGGCGGGGACCGGTCGCCCGAAGATGGCGGGGGGCCCCCGCGGCGGGTGCGGCGCCGCCGGGCGCCGCGACCTGGCGCACGATCGGCATTTCCTCGCCGGGCGTGTAGGACGCCAGCCGGATGCCGGTGTCCTCGGTCGCGGCGGGCGCGGGGATCAGCAGCGAGGCGACGGTGGCGCGGGTCTGCCGGGACGTCAGGTTGTTGGCCTGGCGCAGCTGGCTGAGCGTGATGCCGTGGGCCTTGGCGATGCTGGCCAGCGACTGGCCGCGCGCCGGATGGACGACCTGCCAGGACGACAGGCGCCCGGTGTAGGTCTTGAGGTTGTCATTGAAGATCGCGACCTTGTCCAGCGGCAGATGCAGCGCCGGATTGTGCGCGCCCAGGATGACCGGACGGTTGTAGGCCGGGTTCAGGGCGCGGAAGTCTTCCACCGGCATTTCCGCCAGGGCGGCGGCCACCGCGATGTCCATGTCGCGGGACTTGTGGACCGTGGTGAAGTAGGGGGTGTTGCTGACCTTGGGCAGCGTGATGCCGTATTTTTCCGGCCGGGCGATGATGTTCTTGATGGCTTGGAGCTTGGGGACGTAGTTGCGCGTCTCGTCCGGCATGTCGAGCTGGGTGTACAGGGGCTCGTTGCCTTTGCTGACCGCCTTGTCGATGGCGCGCTTTACAGAGCCTTCCCCCCAGTTGTAGGACGCCAGGGCCAGGTACCAGTCGCCCTGGAAGTCGTACAGGTAGCTGAGGTAATCCAGGGCGGCCTGCGTCGAGGCGACCGGATCGCGGCGCTGGTCGCGCCACCAGTCCTGCTGCAGCTTGTAATGGAGGCCGGTGCTGGGGATGAATTGCCACAGGCCGGAAGCCTGGGAACGCGACAGGGCGTTGGGGTCGTAGGCCGATTCCACGAACGGCAGCAGCGCCAGTTCGGTGGGCAGGCCGCGGCGGTTCAGCTCGTCGACGATGTAGTACAGGTATTTGCCCGCGCGCTGGCTCATCAGCAGGACGGACTGCGGATGCGCGGCGTAGTAGTCCGTCCAGTAATCGACCCGGTCGCTGTGCAGGTTGGGGATGGCGAAGCCGCGCCGGATGCGGTCCCACATGTCGCGGGGCGGGTGGGTCAGGTCGACGGTGCGTGACGTGTCTTCTGCCACGTAGGCCTGGCGCTGGTCGGTGGAGGCGCGGTGCGTGGCACAGCCGGCCAGGAGCACCAGAATCAGCGGCAGGATCAGTCGCAGGATTTTCATGGGTGGATCATTTGAATTGGTTCTTCCATTCGCGAAGACAGGCAAACACCGCCTGGGGCGTGTTCAGCAATGCGGCCGCGTGCCGGCTGGCCGCGGCCTGCACATCCGGGTGCCGGGTGCGCAGGAACGGGTTGGTCTGCAATTCCAGGCCCAGTCGGGACGGCACGGTCGGCAGGCCGCGGGCGCGCAGCTGCGCCGTTTCCTCGGCGCGCGCCTGCAGCGCGGCGTTGTCCGGCTCGACCTGCAGGGCCCAGCGGATGTTGGACGCCGTGTATTCATGCGCACAACATACAAGAACATCCGGCGGCAAGTTCTGGATTTTACTCAAGGAATCGAGCATTTGTGCAGGGGTGCCCTCAAACAGCCGCCCGCAGCCCGCCGCAAACAGCGTGTCGCCGCAGAAAATCACCGACTGGTCGCGGTCCAGCCGGCCTGCGTAGGCGATGTGGCCCGCCGTGTGCCCGGGGACGTCCAGGACCTGGAAGCGCAGGCCGGTTCCGGGCAGGTCCACCGTGTCGCCCTCGCTGAGGCGCACGTCGCAGACCGGGATGTTTTCGCGGCTGGGTCCGTAGACGGGGGCCCCGGTTCGCTGGTGTAATGCCTGCACGCCGCCGACGTGGTCGTTGTGATGGTGCGTGACCAGGATGGCCTCCAGCACCAGCCCATGCGTCAGGCGCTGCAGCACCGGCCCGGATTCGCCCGGGTCGATCACGACCGCATGGCCGTTTTTCTGTACCATCCAGATGTAGTTGTCCGACAGGGCGGGGATAGGCGTCAGCGTGGCCGGCGCGTCAGGGGTCGGGGCGACGAAGTTCATGGCAAAGGAGTCAGGGTGGCACCGCAACGCGCAATGCCGATCGAATTGGCGGAATGGCTGGAGACCCCGGTCGGCCGGTACGTGCGCGCCTGGGAACAGCATCAGGTCGACGCCATGGTCAGCAATGCCTTCGGCTATCATGCCATACAAATCGGCCTGCCGCATTGGGATCTTCTGCAGGCCAACCGCATCCCCTACAAGGCCTGGGCGCACAGCCCCGACGCCCCCTTCGGCACCCGGGCCGGCCGCCTGGTCTGCGAGCCCGAACAACTGCCCTTCGACACCCAGAGCGTGGACCTGATGGTCATGCCGCACACGCTCGAATGGTGCGCGGACCCCCACCAGGCGCTGCGCGAGGTCGAGCGCGTGCTGATGCCCGAGGGACGGGTGGTCCTGACCGGCTTCAATCCCTACAGCCTGTGGGGCCTGCGCGAATCCCTGCCGGGCCTGGCGCTGCAGCTGCCGGTGCCCGTGCCGTCCCAGGTATCGCCGTCGCGGCTGAAAGACTGGTTCAAGCTGTTATCCTTCGAGCTCGATCGCGGCCGGTTCGGCTGCTACGTGCCCTTGTGCTCGACCTCGGCCTGGCTGCAGCGCTGGCAGTTCATGGAACACGCCGGCGACCGCTGGTGGCCCGCGGGCGGCGCCGTCTACGCCATTGCGGCGGTCAAGCGCGTCGCGGGCATGCGGCTGGTGGGGCCGGCCTGGCGCAAGGGACGCCGCCGCAGGGTCCGCCGCGAGGCGGTCGCCCCCGTGGCCAACCGGGTCGAGGACATCCGGCGCTGACTGGCGCGGGGAGCGCGGGCCATGGGGCGCCGCGCATCAGGACGAGGAATGAATGGCTGAACCTTTGGTGGATATCTGGACGGACGGGGCGTGCAAGGGCAATCCCGGTCCTGGGGGATGGGGCGCGCTGCTGCGCCAGGGGCCCCATGAAAAGACCCTGCATGGCGGCGAGCGGCTGACGACCAACAACCGCATGGAACTCCTGGCCGTGATCCAGGCCCTGCGGGCGCTCAAGCGCCGCTGCATCGTCACGGTGCATACCGACTCGGTCTACGTCCAGAAGGGCATGACGGAATGGCTGCCCAACTGGAAACGGCGCCAGTGGCGCACCGCCGACAAGAAACCCGTCAAGAACGCCGACCTGTGGCAAGACTTGGACGCCCTGGCCGCGCAGCATGAATTACACTGGCGCTGGGTCAAGGGCCATGCCGGCGACCCCGGCAACGAAAGGGCCGATGCGCTCGCCAACCTGGGCGTGGAAGAGCTGGCCCGCAGCGACTGATATCGATAGGCTTATGCGTCAAATTGTCCTGGATACTGAAACCACCGGCCTGGAGCCCGAGCAGGGGCACCGGGTGGTCGAACTGGCGTGCGTGGAGATCGCCAACCGCCGGGTGACGGACCGGCACCTGCACCTGTACCTGAACCCGGACCGCGACAGCGACCCCGAGGCGCTGCAGGTGCACGGGCTGACGACGGAATTCCTGTCGGGCCACCCGCGTTTCCACGAGATCGCCCACCAACTGGTCGATTTCGTGCGCGATGCCGAGGTCATCATCCACAACGCGTCCTTCGACGTGAAATTCCTGAACGCCGAGCTCAAGCGGGCCGGCCTGCCGCCGTTTACGGAACTCTGCGGCAAGGTCACCGATTCGCTGATGGCCGCGCGCGAGATGTTCCCGGGCAAGCGCAACAATCTGGACGCACTGTGCGAACGATTCGGGATCTCCAACGCGCACCGCACCCTGCACGGCGCCCTGCTGGACTCCGAATTGCTGGGCGAGGTCTGGCTGGCCATGACGCGCGGCCAGAATTCGTTGCTGGGCGATGGCGCCGAGGACCGCGGCGGCGCAGCGCGCGCCGGAGGCGCAGGCGCGCTGGCCCGGTTCGACGCGTCCGACCTGCCGGTGATCGAGGTCTCGGCCCAGGATCTCCAGGCGCACGAGGCCTATCTGGACGATCTGGACAAGGCCGCGGGCGGCCGCAGCCTCTGGCGCGAGATCGAGTCCTCGGGTCAGGCGGAATCGCCCGCCGCCGTCCCGGCCTGAATCCGCAGGGCGCGGCGGAGCAGCCCGCTGCCGGGCCGGCCTCTCGTCCATCCGGACGCATCGGGCGGCGGCGCCCTGCGCGGGCTTTCGGTTTCGTGTACAATCTCGGTCTTTCCAGTCGGCTGTCCTTGCGCTTCCTGCGCTGATCCGGACAGCATCCCGATTGGGCGGTTAGCTCAGTGGTAGAGCACTGCCTTCACACGGCAGGGGTCACTGGTTCGAACCCAGTACCGCCCACCATGAAAATCACGATAATCGGCATCGGCCTCGCAAAGGCGTGTGCCCGATCCTTGCGCGAGGCAAGCCGGTAGAACCCGCTTCAGAGCGCGGCAGTCCGGAAGTGCGCCTGCAGATGGTCGATACAGACTTTTACCTTGGCGGAATTGTCCAGCCGTTGGGGGAAGACAGCGTAGATGCCTGCCTTCTGGAGATAGCCCGGCAGCAGGTGTACGAGCGCGCCCGATTCCAGGTGCCTGTGGACGTCCCAGAGCGAGCGTAGAACGATGCCGTGCCCTGCCAGCGCCCAGGCCAGGGCGATTTCACCGTTGTTGGTGGTGAGCGAACCCTGGATCTTGACGCTGGAGACGACATTCTTGCGGGACAGGGACCATACGCCCACTGGATGGTCGCGTTCGCGCACGATCAGGCAGTTGTGGCGCAACAGCTCCTGCAGCGTGCGGGGGGCGCCGTGTTTTTCCAGGTAGGCTGGCGCAGCGCACAAGATGCGGTGGTTGTCGGCCAGAGGCCGTGCAATGTAGTTCGGGTCGATCGTGTCGCCGATGCGGATGTCCAGGTCGTACTGTTCCTTGGCCATATTGACCAAGTGGTCCAGGAGATCCAGCTCGACCTGAATGGCGGGATGACGCAGGGAAAAATCCGCCAGGGCGGGCGCCACCACCTGGCGGCCGAAACCCATGCTGGTCGAGATCCGCAGCGTGCCGCGGGGTTCGCTTTTGAATTCTGCGATCCGGTCGTGCAGTCGTTCGACGTCCTGCAGGATCTGCAGGGTCAGCGCATGGACCTCCTCCCCTTGTTCGGTCAGCGTCACCTGCCGGGTCGTGCGGTGAAACAGACGGGCACCCAGTTCGGTTTCCAGCAGCTTGATGTGTTTGGTCACGTAGGCGGGTGAGATGCCAAGCATGCGCGCGGCCTGGGAAAAGCTCTGGTAGCGGGCGGCCTGGCTGAATACCCTCAGGGCGTCGATCGTCAAATGATCTTTCATGGTTCGTGAAAACTGTTTTAACAGAATGGGAATTGTAGGGTGGATGACTCCCCTATATAGTCGATCCCACGATTTTTCATACATACGTACATCATGAATACTTTCAATATCGCCGTGATTCCCGGGGACGGGATTGGCAAGGAGGTCATGCCCGAAGCGCTGCGGACACTCGAAGTCCTGCAACGCCGGCATGGCCTGTCCCTGAATTTCGAGCATCTGGATTGGGCCTGCGCCGAGTACTGGCAGCAGCATGGCGACATGCTGCCGCCTGACTGGTTCGAGCGCCTGAAGGGCTTTGATGCGATCCTGTTCGGCGCCGTCGGCTGGCCCGACCTGGTGCCCGACCATGTGTCGCTGTGGGGATCGTTGCTGAAGTTCCGCCGTGATTTCGATCAATACATCAATCTGCGGCCCGTGCGGCAGATGCCGGGGGTGCCGGCGCCTCTGGCCGGGCGCAAACCGGGCGAGATCGATTTTCTGGTGGTGCGTGAGAATACCGAAGGCGAATACACCAACTTGGGCGGCCGGATGTATACCGGGACCGAGCGCGAGATCGTGATCCAGGAATCGGTCTTTTCCCGCCACGGCATCGACCGCGTCCTGAAATACGCCTTTGATCTGGCGCAGCGGCGCCCGCGTCGCTCACTGATGTCCGCGACGAAATCCAATGGCGTCGCGATCAGCATGCCGTATTGGGACGAGCGGCTTCAGGCCATGGCGGCCCACTATCCAGACGTGACGTGGGACAAGAATCACATCGACATCCTGTGCGCGCGTTTCGTACTGCAGCCCCAGCGTTTCGACGTGGTGGTCGCGTCGAACCTGTTCGGTGACATCCTGTCCGACCTGGGGCCGGCCTGCACGGGCACGATCGGCATTGCGCCGTCCGCCAACCTGAACCCCGAGCGGGTCTTCCCGTCCTTGTTCGAGCCGGTTCACGGGTCCGCCCCGGACATCTATGGGCAGAACATTGCCAATCCGGTGGGCATGATCTGGTCGGCCCAGATGATGCTGGAATTCCTGGGCGACCGGGATGCGGATTGCCGCGCTGCCGCGGCCGAACTGATGACGGCCATCGAACAGGTGCTGGAGCACGGGCCGCGCACCCGTGACCTGGGGGGCGACGCAGGCACGACCGAAATGGGCCGTGCCATCGCCGAACGCCTGGCGACGCTGTAAAGCGCCAGGACGGACATGCCCTCAGGCGAAGCGTTCGAAGTTGAACGGTGCCAGATCGACCTTGGGCGTGTTTCCCAGGATCAAGTCGGCCGTCGCCTCTCCGGCGGCGGGCCCGATCCCGAACCCATGCCCTGAAAACCCCGAGGAAAGATACAGGCCCGGCACCGATGTCAGCGGCGCGATGACCGGCATGGCGTCGGGCGTTACGTCCATATACCCGCCCCAGGTCTGGGCGATTCTTGCAGTCCTGAAGCTGGGAAACACCTGCTGCAGTTCCGCCCAGGCGCCGCGGAGCATCCGGTCGTGCGGTTTCGGGTCGAGCACCCGGCACTTTTCGAACGGCGTCGGTCCATTCACGCCAAAAGAGCGGGGGATCATGGCTTCCTCGAAAAATCGCTTGCCGAAATTGACGCGGATGAACATCCGGTTTTCCATCCACGCCCTCCAGAATTTCCCGATCAGCCTGAAGCTGTCGGGAACGACGTCGGCCAAGGTCGAGGCAAGCCGCGATACGGTATACCCCCCATCGGGCCGTTTGCAGCAAGTGAAATCCTGGCCATTCAAACCAACCGTGAACCCGGCATCCATGGGCTCGGTCCGGATGACGGATCCGCGCACCTTCAGCTGCGGGAAATCGACTCCTTCGTTGCCGCAGAACAGGCGGGACCATACGCCCGCGGCCACCAGCACCGCCTGGGCGCGAACCTCGCCGCGTTCCGTGACAACGGCGCTGACGCGCCCCGCGTTTCTTTGCAGACCCCGTACGGCGCACTGTTCGAAGATCTCGACGCCGGCGTCCTGTGCCAGATCGGCGATTTTCCGGGACGCCACGAGCGGGTTCGCGACGCCATCCATCTGGCTGTACAGTGCGCCCTTCCAGCTGCGGGTGGCACCGGGAGTCATACGGCTCACTTCCGCGGTGCTCAGCAGACGGGCGTCGGCACCCAGTGCGTTGGCCTGCTTGCACCAGGCTGCGTGTTCCGCGGCCTCGGCATCGGTCCGCTGAAGATACAGCAAGCCATTGCGGCTGAACCCTACGTCCACGGTCCTCTGCAGCTCCTCCCATAGCGTGTTGGCGCGCAGTGCCAGCGGCAGTTCTTCGGGCGTCCGGCCCAAGGTCCGGACCCAGCCCCAGTTGCGGCAAGACTGCTCCGCCCCCACCGAGCCTTTTTCAAAGACGGCCACGCGCTGCCCGGCCGCGGCCAATGCCCGTGCAGCGGAAACGCCGATGATGCCGCCTCCGATGATGGCCACATCGACAGATTTCGGGAGGCGAGATTCTTCCTGATTCATATGCACAAATTCCAGATCAACATCTTCAAGCCGGACATCCGAGGGCATCGCGAAGCCGGTACCAGCCAATCACCAGAGAAGCGGCGGATTGACGCAAGGGATGAAAGGGCAGCCGCCGGATCGGAGTGACGGGATAAGCCAGACCGTCCGCATCCCCCTCGGACACCGCCTTTGCAAGCAGGCGCCCCATGGCGGTCCCCATGGCCATTCCCCGGCCACAGTATCCATAGCTGGACCATATCCCCGGCGAGAGATGATGCAGGTGGGGGAGATCATCGAGCGTCATGCCGACGCGGCATGCCCAGCCATAAGGCCAGTCCACCGTGCTCAGCGCGGGAAACCTGGCAATGGCGGCCTTTCGCAACTGCGTGCGGGTTGCCTCATCAAGGTGATCCGGCTTTTTTCCTCGCCCGCCAATCACGAATCGGCCCTCGGCGTCCACGCGGCAGTAATACGTGATCTTGCGTGTCTCCGAGAGACCGCACCGACCAGGAATGATTTTTTCCAACAGCGCGGATGGAAGCGGGTTCGTTGCGATCTGCGCGCTGGAAACAGATACGTAGGATTGCGCGATCGCCGGCCAGAGCCGGTCGGTATAGGCATCCGTTGCAATGATGACGTTTCGCGCCTGCACCGTGCCGTCCGCGAGCGTCAGCACACCGCCCGTCGAACCCGACGGCGTGACGGAGTGCACCCGCGAATGCTCGTAGAGCGCGGCTCCGTGGCTCGCAGCCGCCGCCGCCAATCCACGCAGGTACGCGAGCGGCTGGACCGAGCCGGCTCGCGTTTCACACAGACCGGCGGTCCAGAATGAAGATCCGGTCGCGGCCTCCATCGCTTCCCGATCCAGGAGCCTGACCCGGCCGCCCCACGCACCGAGCTCGGCGGCACGCACCTTGACGGCCTCGGACGATGCGGGTGAGAACGCGGCCTGGATCCAGCCATTGCGGGTCGCAGCGCAATCAATGCGATAGCGGTCCACCAAGGAAAAAAGCACATCAGGGCCGGAAAACGCCAACTGCAGCATGGAACGCGCCATTTCTGCGCCGAACCGGCGGCTGAGTTCCGATGGCGCGGGCTTCAAGCCCGGCACAATCTGTCCGCCGTTGCGTCCTGACGCCCGGCCTCCGATGTTGCCGGCGTCAAACAGCATGACCTTGTGGCCGGCTTCCGCCAGAAACAAGGCAGCCGTGACACCCGTCACACCACCGCCGATCACGGCGACGTCGGTCTTTCCGGCACCCTGAAACTCAGGAAAAACCTGAGGATTGGGTGCGGTGTGCTCCCACAGCAGGCCCGCTTGGCCAGGCGGCTGTGCCAGCGATACCGCACCGGCGGTGTCAGCCATGGGTTGTCACTCGTTTCAAGAAATCCTGCAAGCGGTCATTGCGGGGGCTCGTGAGCACCTGCTTGGACGGACCCTCTTCCACGATGCGACCATCGGCGAGAAACAGCACCCGGTCCGATACCTCGCGCGCAAACGCCATTTCATGCGTGACGACCACCATCGTCATGCCTTTCTCGGCCAGGTCGCGCATGACTGCCAGCACGTCGCCGACCAGTTCCGGATCCAGCGCGGACGTCGGCTCGTCAAACAAGATGGCCTCCGGCTGCATGGACAGCGCCCGAGCAATGGCGACGCGTTGCTGCTGGCCACCCGAAAGCTGCTGCGGGTATTGGTCCGCCTTGCTCGCCAGGCCCATGGAATCCAGCAATTCGAGGGCGCGCTTCCTGGCTGTCTCCGGCCGTTCCCCTTTCGTGTGGATCGGCCCTTCGCTCACATTCTCCAATGCGGTGCGATGGGGAAAGAGGTTGAACCGCTGGAACACCATCGCGACCCGCTGACGGATCTGGCGAATGCTCTTGTCGCTGGCATCGACCAAGTCGCCATCAATCGTGATCTGGCCACCTTGATATTTCTCCAGGCCATTGATGCAGCGCAACAGGGTGGATTTGCCCGATCCCGAGGGACCGATCAGGCAGACGACTTCGCCCTTGTTGATCTCGGCATTGATCGAATCAAGAACAACATGCTCGGAAAAGGACTTCCTGAGGTTGTTGATGCTGATCATTTCTTCCCTCCGAGAAACTTCTCCAACTTTCCGACTCCGTACATCATGGGCAAACACATCAGGAGATAGATCAAGGCAACCAGCGTGAACACCGTGGCGCTCTTGAAGGTGGCCGCCGCAATCAGCTTTCCTTGCATGGACAGCTCGACCACCGTGATGACGGCAGTCTGTGAAGAGTCCTTGAGCATCATCACGACGTTGTTGCCATAAGGCGGCATGGCAATCCGGAAAGCCTGGGGCAACACGACCCGGCTCATGAGCTTGAAGCGCGACATGCCCAGGGCTTCCGCCGCCTCGAACTGTCCTGCATCCACGGCCTCGATCCCGCCGCGAAATACTTCCGCCATGTAGGATGAATAAGCCAGCCCCAAGCCGAGGGCACCGGCCTGGAAGGCTGTCAGATTCAGACCCATCCCTGGAACCACGAAGTACATGTAGAACAGGATGACGATGATGGGAATGCCTCGAATCACGTTCGTCACGATCCGGCTCACGTGCGCCAGCCAGGAAACTCCACACACGCGCAAGAGCGCCCAGAACAAGCCGAGTACCGTCGACAGGATCAACGCCAGCAAAGTGACATAAACCGTCGTAACCACACCCTGCAGCAACGTCGGAACGAAGGTGACGGCATCACTAAAAAAGGACTCAAACATGTCTTCTCATGCAAACTTGATGGTTGGAGGAAGTACTCCTGCACCAGGACACAGGCTGGAACTTACTGGATGATGTTCCACTTTTTGAGGATGGCGTCGATGGTGCCTTGCTCCCGCAGCTTGGCCAGAGCCTGGTTGATCTGGTCCCGGCGCGCTGTATCGCCTTTGCGCACGGCCAGGCCCACCGTCGTTGCGATCGAAGACTTGTACCCGGAAACCAGGCGCACGCCCTTGCCCGTTTGCTGCTTGGCAATGTAGGCCATGGTCGGCCCGTCACCCATCGCGACTTCGATCCGGCCCAGGCGGACGTCATTGATCATGTCGTTCATGGAGTCGTACATCTTGACGTGGTCCTCGCCGACCGCGCTTTCCAGCGGCTTGACATAAACGACCCCGATCTGCACGCCAATCGTTTTGCCCTTGAGCTCGTCCATGGACTTGTAATCCGTCTTGTCCGATTCCGGCACGACGAGCCCTTCGCCATACTGGAACACGGTGTCGGTGAAATCGACGACCTTTTCGCGTTCAGCGGATTTTGAGAAAGCCGAAGAAATGACATCGATCTTCCCCGTCTGCAACGCGGGAACCAGGGACGAGAAGGGGATGGACATCATGTTGACCTTGAAGTGCGCCTCCTTCCCGACCGCATTGGCCACTTCGATCATGACCCCTTCCAGCGCATTGGTTTGAGGATTCAGAAAATTGAAGGGAACGGCTGTGGGCGTCGCGCCGACGTTCACCACGGGCAATTCAGCAGCGGCCGAATAAGCCGCAGGCGCCACGCACAGAGCTGCCGTCACACAAGCCAGTCCTACGAATCGTTTCAACATGAAGGTCTCCTCAGATCTATGTTTCGCAGCCCGCCAGCAGGCTGCGTGCATCCGCATACGTCATCGAGTTGCGATAGAATTCCTATCGAATAGCGATCACAAGTAATCGCTAACAGATTTTTTAATCCTGACCTAAAGCAAGTGTCAAGAGATAAGGGCGGGGGTTCGGGTTTATCCGGAGAGGCTCCCAGCCCCCAGCGGGCCGGCAGCACAGACGATGCGCTTATGATGATCCTCACGTCGTTCGTTCACATCAGGATCGACCTCACTTCGCAACCCTCTGCTCACGTATGCAACCGACTCAATCCGCTCTATATGTCCAATCTCTCGGCGCCGGAATTGCCGTATTGAGGGCGTTCGATCAAACTCGCCCGGCCATGAATCTGCCCGAAATCGCCGCGGCGGCTGGCATCACGCGCAGCACCGCTCAACGCCTGGCGTTCACGCTCCAGACGCTGGGGCTGTTGAAAAAAGACCCGAAAAGCAAGAGATACTCGCTGGCTCCGGACGTTCTGGACATCGCCTGCAATTATCTGGAGGCGCACCCGCTGTTCGATCGGGCCAATGCCGTCATGCTGGAACTCAATCGAGAGACGGGTGAAACCGTCAACCTGAGCGAACCGGCGGGTTTGGACATGATGTACATCTGCCGGTTTCCGAGCCCGATGCGGCTGCTGGTGCATATGCCCCTGGGCAGGCGTATCCCCATGTTCTGCTCTTCTTCGGGCCGGATGTGGCTATCCAGTGTCTCTGACGAACGGGCCATGGATATCCTGGAACGCAGCGAACGTTTGAAGTTCACCGAGCATACGATCACGGATCTGGACCTGCTGCTTGAGGAGATCCGCCGCGCCCGGGACAATCGCTACGCCTACTGCCTCAACGAGTATTACCAGGGTGATTTGGCCATGGCCGTGCCGGTGTATGGCCGGTCCGGCCAGATGGAAGCGGCCCTGCAGCTCTCGGTGCCCAGTTCAAAATGGGATACGCAGCAGGCGCTGGAACATTTCATCCCCAAGATGCAGGAAGCCGCCTTGCTCATGCAGCGCACGGGACCCGCCAGCAATCGGCCCGTGCATGCGGCGACCCGCGCACCCGGGCCCAAGGACCAGGTGGCGGCGCCGCCGGGCACGAGGCTCTGAGGGAGCGCGGGAGAGGGGATACGTCCCGCCTCAGTCGTCCGGGAATTCCCATTTCTGGGCGCTGGCGCCCGCGAGTTCCTGGACGCGCTCTTCGTCCTGGCCGAATTCGGCCGCGGAACCCGTGTGGGTGATCTGCCCCCGGTCCAGGACGTAGGCGCGGTCCGCCACCTCGATGGCGGCGCGGACGTTCTGTTCGATCAGCAGCACGGACGTGCCGGCGTCGCGCGCGGCGACGATGACGTCGAAGACGTTCTTGACGATCAGGGGCGCGAGCCCCTGGGACGGCTCGTCGAGCAGCAGCAGGCGCGGATTCAGCAGCAGCACGCGGGCGATGGACAGCATCTCCTGTTCGCCGCCCGAGAGCTGCTTGCCCTTGTGGTGCTTGCGTTCCTCCAGGCGCGGGAACAACTGGTAGATCCGCTGGATGTTCCAGTGGCCCGGGCGGTCGACGGGGACCTTGAGGTTCTCGTCCACCGTGAGGTTGGCGAAGACGCGGCGGCCTTCCGGCACCAGGCCCACGCCCAGGCGGGCGATGCGAAACGGCGGCAGGTGCGTGGATTCCTTTCCGAAGACCTTGATGTGGCCGCCGTGCGCGGGCGTCAGGCCCATGATGCTGCGCAGGGTCGTGGATTTGCCGGCGCCGTTGCGACCCAGCAGGGTCACCAGCTCGCCTTCGCCGACCTCCAGGTCGATCCCGTGCAGGATGTGGCTTTTGCCGTAGTAGGTGTGCAGTTGCTGAATTTCAAGCGCCTTCACGTTTTTCCCCCAGATAGGCCACTTGCACCTTTTCGCTGGCGGCGATCTCGTCGGGCGTCCCGACCTCCAGCACCTCGCCTTCCGTCAGCACCGTGATGCGGTCCGCCAGATTGAAAATGACCCGCATGTCGTGTTCCACCAGGACGATGGTGAGCTTTTGCTGGCGGTGCAGTTTCCGGATCAGCGCGGCGGTGTCGTAGGTTTCCTGGCTGCCCATGCCCGCGGCCGGCTCGTCCAGCAGCAGCAGCTTGGGCTTGAGGGCGAGCGCCATCATGATCTCGGTGGACCGCTGGTCGCCGTGCGAGAGCTCGCCGACGTGGCGGTCCGCGTTCGCGGTGAGCCCGCCGGTGTCCAGCAGCTCTTCGACCAGCGCGTCGGTCTGCGCGACCTGGCTGCGGGTGGAGAAGAGTTTCATCCGCAGCCCCTGCGTCACCTCGACGGCGATGCGCAGGTTCTCGCGCACGCTGAGCTCGGGGAAGATCTCGGTGATCTGGAAGGTGCGCGCCATGCCCAGGCCGACCCGGTCATGGGGCGGCAGGTCCGTGACGTCGCCGCCGTCGAAGACGATGCGCCCGCCGGTGGGCCGGTAGAAGCCGCTGATCATGTTGAAGAACGTCGTCTTCCCGGCGCCGTTGGGGCCGATGATCGCGTGCAGCTCGCCTTCCTCGACGTTCAGCGAGACCTGGTTGACCGCCGTCAGTTCGCCGAACCGCTGCGTGACCTTGTTGACTTCGAGCAGGCTCATGATGATTTTCTCTGCAACAGTCCCACGATGCCGCGGGGGATGAATAGCACGACCAGGACGAAGATCAGGCCGATGAAGAACATCCAGCTGTCGGTGATGCTGGACAGGTAATCCTGCAGCACCACGAAGATCGCCGCGCCCAGCAGCGGCCCCCAGAAGGAGCGCATGCCGCCGATGACCGCCATCAGCACGAAGTCGCCCGACTGGGTCCAGTGCAGGTTGTGGGGGCTGACGAAGTTGTTCAGCATGCCGTACAGGGACCCCGCCACCGCCACGAAGATGCAGGATGCCGTGTACGCCAGCCAGACGTGGCGATTGACCGGTATGCCCAGGAACCGCGCCCGGCGTTCGTTTTCGCGCATGGCGAGCAGGGTGTGGCCGAAGGGCGAGCGCAGCAGGATGGCCATGAGCGCGGCGCAGACCGCGAACACCACCAGGGCGGTGTAATAGAAGACCAGGCTGGAGGACAGGTCGATCTGCGCGAAGCCCAGGTCGATGGGCTGGCGATGGAAGGTCAGGCCGTTGTCGCCGCCGGTGACCGAGTTCCAGCGGAAGGCGATGAAATAGAACACCTGGCCGAAGGCGATGGTCGCCAGCGCGAAATAGATGCCGCGCAGCTTGGCCAGCAGGTAGCCGATGATGGCCCCGCCCAGCGCACCCGTCAGGATGCCGGCGAGGAACCCCAGGGGCGTGCTGGGGATCAGGTACTTGATGACCAGGCCGGTGCCGTAGGCGCTGAGCCCGAAGTAGGCCGCGTGCCCGAAGGCCATGATGCCTGAATGCCCGACCAGCAGGTTAGTCGCCATCGCCGCCAGGCCGATGATGAGGACCCGGGATGCCAGGTCGGTGTAGCCGCCGACGGCCCCGATCCACACGGGCAAGCTCAGCAGGATGGCCCAGACGATGATCAGGCTGATCGATTTGCCAAGGGTATTGTTCACAGTTTGGTCCCACCTTCTTCACCGAACAGGCCATGCGGCCGGATCAAGAGCACCAAGGCCATCATGACGTAGATCGTCGCTTCGGAGGCCGAGGGATAGAACACGGTGACCACCCCGGCGGCGATCCCGATCAGCAGGCCGCCGAACAGGGTCCCGATGAGGCTGCCCAGCCCGCCCACGATGACGGCGACGAAGCTCGGCATGATCAGCTGGTCCCCGATGGTTGGGGTCAGGCCCAGCATGCCGGCCGCCAGGACCCCCGCCAGGCCGGCGAAGAAGATGCCCAGGCCGAAGTTCAGGTTGCGCAGGATGCGCACGTCCACCCCGAGGGCCGAGACCATCTCCAGGTCCAGTGTGCCGGCGCGGATGCGCATGCCCAGCCGGGTCTTCTTGAGGATGAGGAACAGGATGACGACGGCGACGGCGACCAGGGCCACCATGAACACCCGGTAGCCGGTCAGGAAGAAGAGCGTGGGGCTGAGCGGGGACTGCAGCACCGCCGGGACCTGCACGGGCAGGCCCTGCGCGCCCCAGATGTAGCGCACGGAATCCTGCAGCACGAAGGCCAGGCCGAAGGTCAGCAGCAGGCTGTAGAGCGGGTCGCGCTGGTACAGGGGCCGGATCAGCACGCGTTCGACGACGATGCCGATGAGGGCGGTGAGAAATGGCGACACCAGCAGGGCGCCCCAGAAGCCCAGGTACGGATGCAGGGTGTAGGCGATGTAGGCGCCCAGGGCCAGGAAGCCGCCGTGGGCGAAGTTGATGACGTTGGTGAGATTGATGATCAGCGACAGGCCCAGAGCCATCAGGGCGTAGAACGCGCCGATGACCAGTCCGTTGAATACGTTGAAAAGGACCAGTTGGGTCACGTGGCGTCTCCGTTTAACAAAATGGTCCCCATTCGGGTGGTGGAGGTACCCAATGCATGGTGTCGGCAGGGAAAATCATCGGGCGGCCCGAAGGCCCGGGATCCGGGGCGGGGGTCGTCCGATGTCCAGCGCATGCGTCTGATCAGGCCGGCCAGGTCATCTTGCACCCGGTCTCTTCGACCGAGGGCGCGATGGTCTTGCTTTCGATGACTTCGTCGACCTTGAAGAGATCGTCCTTGCCCGCGTCCCCCTGCTCTTGCGCGTGGCCGGCCCACAAGGTGCCGATGAGCAGGTGCTGGTCCGCGCGGAACGTGGCGGGGTGCGGTTGCAGGGCGACTTCCGGGGGCAGCGTGAGGCCGTTGAGCGCCCGGGCCATCTTGACGGCTTCCAGGGACTTGGCGGTGTTGGCGGCCAGCGCACAGGCATGGATGGCGGTATGGCCGAACCAGGTGCGCGCCGTCGGGACGCGTCCGGTTTTCTTGATGATGGCGTCGGTGAATTCCTTGACGTGGGGCACGCCGGGCTGGTTCCAGTACCACTCGATCACCCAGTTGCCGATGCGCGAGGTGGGCGGCAGGGCCTCGAGGGTCTCGAGCTCGATGTTGGCGCCGGCGATGTGGAACCGCTTGTCCAGGCCGAACTGCACCGCCTGCTTGAGCACGTTGGTCTGGTCCTCGCCGTTTTGCAGGATCACGATGACGTCCGGATTGGCTGCCTGGGCCTTGATCAGGTAGGAGGAATATTCGGTCGTGCCCAGCGGAATCAGGTCCGCGCCGAGGTTGGTCGCGCCCAGTTTCTGCAGGTTGACCTTGTAGGCGGACAGCAGCCCGTGGCCGAAGGCGTAGTCCGGGACCAGGAAATAGAATTTCTTGCCGAAGCGCTTGACCAGGGACGGCGCGATGGCGTTGACCAGCAGCGTCGTGGACGGATCGACCTGGTAGACGTTCCAGTGGCATTCGCTGCCGGTGATGGGGTCGGCGTGGCCGCCGGGATCCATCATGAAGACGCCTTTCTCGTAGGCGACGGCCGACATGGCCATCGTCAGGCCGGAATTCACGTTGCCGACCAGGAAGTCGACCTTGTCCTTGTCGATGAGCTTGCGCGCCTTCTGGACGGCGACCCCCGCGTCGCCGCTGGTGGAGTCCTCGACAATCAGCTGTGCCGGCCGGCCCAGGATGCCGCCTTTGGCGTTGATTTCCTCGACGGCGAGTTCCATGCCGTGCAGTTCGTTGCGGCCCGTGATGGAGTAGGTGCCTGTGAGCGGGTTGTCGACCCCGAGCTTGACGGGCTGTTCGCCTTGCGCCATGACGATCTGGGGGGAAGCCAGGGCGGCCACGCCGGCCGCCCCTGCCTTCAGCAGCGTGCGGCGGCTGACCGCCCCCATGTTGCCGTGATTGTCGTTCATGTGAATCCTCCTCTGGTACGCCTGGGTGACGTGCGTCGCCGCAGAGGCGGCGCAGGTGAGTGAATCTTGAAAACAACCGGTACTGTCGAAAATCATGTCCCCTGACGGGGACGAAATCAGTTTCCTGCCGCGAAGGAACGTCTGTCAATGCGGGATTACGGTAGACGCCGGGTCCGGCGGGACGCACGGCCCGCATGTTTCCAGGCGGGCGTGGCGGCGGGACGAAAAAAAGCCCGCCGCGCGGAACGCGGCGGGCCGGGTCGTGGGACCGGGGCTTACAGGATGGGATAGCTGGGGTCTTCGCCTTCGGTCAGCAGGCCGGCGCTGCGGGCTTCGCGCAGTTCGTTCAGGACCTGCGCGCGGGTCAGCGGCTGCGCGTCGACGGACGAGGCGGGATAGTCGGCCTGCTCGCCAAAGCTGACCAGGCCGCGGGCCTGGGCCTGGCGCAGCTCGGCGACCACTTCGGCGCGGGTGGTGTCGCTATGGGAGGCTTGCTCCACCGGGTAGGCGTGTTCGCCGATCTGCACCAGACCCTGGGCTTGCGCTTCGTGCAGTTGCTGCACCACTTGGGCGCGGGTCAGCGACGGGGCGGCTTCGCCCGCCTGGGCGATGCCGGCGGTGGCGAGACCCAGCGAGAGGGCGGCAAGGGTGGCGGTGACAGCGACTTTCATGATGGTTTCCTTCATATCGGGTGAATGTTGAGAGGCCGGACGCGACGGGCTTTCCGCGTTGCGTTTCAGTCCTGCCTCGATGGAAGCCAGTGTGCGCTTTTGCTGCGCTGCGATAAACTGGGTCAATGCGAATTCAGCTTTCCATTTTTGCGAGTAATCGGACGCCATCGGCCTGCGGCCGGCGCTTCCGCATCGCAAGGGCGCCGTCCCGGCCGGACCCATCATGCAGCCCTCTCTGAACGACATCGAGCTGTTCGTGGAAGTGGCCCGCAGCCAGGGGTTCACGCGCGCCGGCGAGGCGCTGAACATGCCGGCATCGACCATTTCGCGCCGCATCGCGCGGCTGGAAAAATCCATCGGCGTGCGCCTGTTCAACCGCTCCACCCGCAAGGTCGCGCTCACGGAAGGCGGGGCCGCCTATTTCGAGCGCTGCCGGCACCTGATCGAGGAAGCGCGCATCGCCCACGAGATGCTGCTCGACGGGACCCGCCAGCCGCAAGGGCACCTGAAGGTGTCGCTGCCGTCCAGCCTGGTGCTGGCCTTCCTGCAGGAGGCGCTCTGGGAATTCTCGCGCCGCTATCCGGAAATCGAATGCGAATACGATCTGGGCGTGCACAAGATCGACATGCAGGCCGACGGGTTCGACGTCGTGATCCGCGCCTCGCATGCGCCGGACTCGCGCATCGTGTCGCGGCGGCTGGGCACTCTGGCCCTGGGTTTGTATGCCTCGCCGGCTTACCTGCGGGAGCACGGCATTCCACAGACGCCGGAAGACCTCGAGGGCCACGAATGCCTGCGGGCCAGCAGGTCGCGCGAGGACACGGTCTGGAAGCTGCTCTCGGCGCCGGGCGAAGAACGCCACGTCCGGGTCCGGGGCCGGATCGCCATCAACCACGTGCTGATGCTGCGCCGGATGGCGGAGCAGGGCGCCGGTATCGTGCCGCTGTCCATCCGCGACCGGCGGCATGACGACCAGCTCGTGCGGGTGCTGCCCGGCTGGACCTTCGAACCCATCCCGATGGTCGCCTTGTTCCCCTCCCGCATGATGCCCGCCCGCACGCGGGTGTTCCTGGATTTCCTGGACGAGGAACTCTCGCACGTGGACATCCTGGGACGGGAATCGGGGGGCCAGCCGCGTCTGCCGTAGGGGCTGGCCACAGTGACGGAGACATTCAGGGAGACACGTCATGAAGATGCGAGCTGCGGTACTGCGTGAGATGGGGCTGCCGGCCCCCTACGGAAAGAGCCGGCCGCTCCGGATCGCGGAGGTCGACCTGGACGACCCGGGGTTCGGCGAGGTCCTGGTGAAGATCAAGGTGGCGGGCTTGTGTCATTCGGACCTGTCGGTCATCAATGGCGACCGTCCACGCAGCCTGCCGATGGTGCTGGGGCACGAGTCCGCCGGCGAGGTGGCGGCGGTCGGCGCCGGGGTGGACGACCTGCGGCCCGGGGATCACGTCGTCACCGTCTTCGTGCCCAGCTGCGGGTGCTGCGCGCCGTGCATGTCCGGCCGTCCGGCACTGTGCGAGCCGGGCGCCCGGGCCAATACGCAAGGCGTCCTGCTGGGCGGCGCGCGGCGCCTGCATGCCGGGGCGCAGCCCCTGAACCATCACCTCGGAGTGTCGTGCTTCGCCGATTACGCCGTGATCTCCCGCCGCTCCCTGGTCAAGGTGCCTGCCGGCCTGTCCCACCGCGAGGCCGCCTTGTTCGGCTGCGCGGTGCTGACCGGCGCGGGCGCGGTCATCAATCGCGCCCGGATCAAGGCCGGCGACACCATCGCGATCGTCGGCCTGGGCGGTGTGGGGCTGAGCGCGCTGCTGGCCGCGGTGGCGGCGGGCGCCCGCCGGATCGTGGCGGTCGAGCTGGACGAAGACAAGCTGGCACTGGCGAGGACGCTGGGGGCCACGCACGCGGTCAATCCGAAATGCATCGGTACGGACGCGGAATGGCTGGAGGCCGCGGGCGGGCCCGTGGATTGCGGCTATGACACGGCGGGCGGCGTGCCGGCCTTCGGGACCGCGTACAAGCTCACGCGGCGCGGCGGCCTGACCCTCACGTCGGGCCTGCCGCACCCGAAGTCCGCCTTTGCGCTGCCCCTGTCCCAGCTGGTGGGCGAGGAGCGCGAAATCCGGGGCAGCTACCTGGGCTCCGGGGTGCCCGCGATCGACATCACGCGCTATGTCGA
>Ga0222426_100109_pt1 | contig 133161 bp, 133 predicted proteins | sample 2B50Ametagenome_FD_180087 | JGI IMG/M metagenome (GOLD analysis project Ga0222426, IMG submission 180087) | Enriched microbial communities from leaf-cutter ant dump, University of Wisconsin, Madison, United States - 2B50A (version 2) | ecosystem: Environmental > Terrestrial > Nest > Insects...
CACCAAGATGAGCATCGGCCAGGTCATCCGCGCCGCCCTGCCCTGGCTGTCGATCCTGCTGGTCTACCTGGTGTTCATCACCTACGTGCCCATCGTCAGCCTGTGGCTGCCGGGCCTGTTCGGCTAGACATCAGGCAGTGTCGCGACGAAGACGGCCGCCCCATCCGGGGCGGCCGTCTCGTTTTCGGGGCCGCTGCCGATGCGGCCGGCAGCGGGCAGGGGCGCGAGAGGAGGCTCGTCAGAACAGCTTGCCGAACTGGTTGATCAGCAGGTAGATCGAGAAGCCGCCATAGAACAGCACGGCCCACAGGATGGCCACGTAGCGCACACCGGTGAGGCCGATGGCCCGGGGCAGCATGCAGCGGTTGAGCTGGATGAGCAGGACCGAATATACGAACATCACCAGGCCGTTGAGCGCGGAGGCGATCACCAGCAGCAGCAGCGGCTGGCTGACGCCCGAGAGCAGAATGACCGAGCCGAAGGCGACCATCAGCCAGACCACCAGGAAGTACAGCCGGCTTTCGGTCCAGGTGGTGCTGTCGCGCAGCCAGTTGGTCTTGGCGATGTCCGCCACGATGCGGCCGATCATGTCCAGCACCGTGAGGTTGGTGGACAGCAGCACCACGACCCCGGTGAACCAGAAGGCCGGCCCGACCCAGCTGCCGACGCGCTCGTTCAAGGTCTCGCCCAGCAGGCGCACGAAATCGAAGTTCTGCGCGCTGCCGCCCACGCCCAGGTAGGTGTAGGCCAGCATCATGAACAGCAGGATGGCGAACAGGCCCAGCACGAAGAAGGTGATGAACTGCTCGCGGTCGGCCACCCGCCACCAGCCGCGCCAGCGCTGCATGTTGGCCTGGTCCTGCGGAAAGAAATGGCCGATCGCGGCGCCGGTGGTTTCCTCGCCGGTGATGGGCGACACGATCTTGGGCAGCAGCGCGCCCATGCCCATGCCCTTGTCCCGCACCCAGTTCGATTGCGCGAGGTTCATCACGCCGCCGGCCCCGGCGAAGGCGATGGCGCCCAGCAGCAGGGCGATGGGCAGCTTGCCGATCGATTCGGGGATCTTCGGGACCTCGGTCGTGAAGCCGGCGACCAGGGCGGACCAGGATTCGCCGTTCAGCAGGCCGACGACGATGTAGATCATGAAGAGCACGATCAGGGCCACCAGGAAGAACTGGATCTTTTCGACGGTCTTGTAGACCACCGGCGAAACGGTCAGGATGATGCCGATCAGCACCAGCGAGGCGATGGTGATCGGGATGACCGCGCCCTCGGACAGGCCGAAGGCGTAGGTGAGGGCGGTCGAGCTGCCGGTCGCCCAGCCCGGCCACATCCAGGGGACCACGGCCATGATGATGAACATCCAGCTCCAGGGCTTCCAGAGGCGTGTGAAGCCCGTGACCGCGGTTTCGCCGGTCGCCAGGGTGTAGCGGGTGATTTCCATGTTGAGGAAATACTGGGTGAGGATGCCGATCGTGGCCAGCCAGACCAGCGCCAGTCCGGTCTGGGTCGAGATGTAGGGCCACAGAACGAATTCGCCTGAGCCGATCGACCCGGCCAGCAGCAGTACGCTGGGGCCGACCACCTTTTTCAGGGGCAGCGGCTCGGGCAGGTCTCGGTAAGTGACTCCGGGCAGGTTCGTGCTGCGGATCTCGGCAGCGGGCTGGCCAGAAGCGGCGGAACTGACGACAGGATCGACCATGTGCAATACCTCTTTGAAATGAAAGACGTTTTGCAAGGAAGGCCGTGCATGCAGCCACGGCGATCACCGGCGGCTTGCGATGTTCAGCAAGATGTCAGCACATGCTAGGAGCGAGGACGGGATCGGTCAAGACTTGACCAAGGGGATCGAGGGTTAACACCGATCCCCGCTCAGCGAGCGGAGCAACTGCACGGTCTCGTGCGCGGGCAGCCCCATGACGCCGCTGTGGCTGCCCGACAGATGCGCGACGAATGCGGCCGCGCGGCCCTGGATCGCGTAGCTGCCGGCCTTGCCGAAAGGCTCGCCGCTTGCGCAGTAGCGCTGGATGTCCTGGGCGTCCAGGATCTGAAAGCGCACCTCGCTGACCTGGAGCGTCTCCAGGATCCGGCCCTGGAAGGCCACGGCGACGGCCGTGTGGACCTGGTGCGTGCGCCCCGACAGGCGCGCCAGCGTGGCGGCGGCATCGGCCGCGTCGGCCGGCTTGCCCAGCACCGCGCCGTCCAGGATGACGGTGGTGTCGGCGCACAGGATGGGGGATGCCTCCCAGCCGGCCGGCCACGCGGCAGGGACGGACCCGGGCCGCCCGCCCGCCGCCAGCCATTCCATGGCCTGCAGGGCCTTGTTGCGGGCGGTCCGGCGCACGTATTCCTCCGCCGTTTCGCCGGGGATGCCGGGCTCGTCCTCGCCGTCGGGCGGCGGCACGCGCAGCACGCCGTGGACGATGCCCAGCTGGTCCAGGATCTCGTGGCGCCGCGGGCTGGCCGAGGCCAGCAGGACGAAGGGCGGGATCATGGATTCACGCGCAGGATCTTCAGGCCGTTGGTGCCGCCGCTGTCGCTGTAGAAATCGCCCTTGGTGAGGATGATCCAGTCGCCGGCCTGCAGCAGGCCGCGCTGGCGCAGGATGTCGATGGCGGCCTCGCTGACCTCGGACGGCGGCAGGGCCGCGGCATCGAAGGGCACGGTGTAGACCCCGCGGAACAGGGCGGCGCGGCGCTGCGTGGCCGCATGGCGGGTATAGCAGTAGATCGGGACGCCCGAGCGGATGCGCGACATGATGAGCGGCGTATGTCCGCTTTCGGTCAGGCTGATGATGGCCTTGATCCCCGGAAAGTGGTTGGCGGCATACATGCTGGCCAGGGCAATGGTCTCGTCGCAGCGGGTGAAGGTCTCGCCCAGGCGGTGGTGGGACTTGACGTTGGTGGGCTCCTGTTCGGCGCCCAGGCAGATCCGGGCCATCGCCTGGACGGCCTCGACCGGGTACTGGCCGGAGGCCGATTCGGCCGACAGCATGACGGCGTCGGTGTAGTCCAGCACGGCGTTGGCGACGTCCGAGACCTCGGCGCGGGTGGGAATCGGACTGTCGATCATCGATTCCATCATCTGCGTGGCCGTGATGACGAGCTTGTTGAGCGTGCGCGCGTGCTGGATGATGCGTTTCTGGATGCCGGCCAGCCGGGCGTCGCCGATTTCCACGCCCAGGTCGCCCCGGGCGACCATCACGCCGTCGCTGGCGCGGATCAGGTCGTCGAGCGCCGCGTCGTCGGCGACCGCCTCGGCCCGTTCGATCTTGGCCACGATCCAGGCCGCGCTGCCGGCCGCCCGCACCAGCCGCCGGGCCTGCTCGATGTCGGCGCCCGAGCGCGGAAACGATACCGCCACGTAGTCCAGGTCCAGTTCGGCGGCCAGGCGGATGTCCTGGTGGTCCTTGTCCGTCAGGCTGGGCGCGGAGATGCCGCCGCCGCGTCGGTTGATGCCCTTGTTGTTGGACAGCGGCCCGCCTGTCACGACGACCGTGTGGACGGCCGCCTCGTCGACGGATTCGACCCGCAGGATGACCCGGCCGTCGTCCAGCAGCAGTTCGTCGCCGGCGGCGCAGTCGCGGACCAGGGGCGGGTACTCGATGCCGACGATGGCAGCCGTGCCGGCATCCAGCGGATGACGGGTGGAGAGCGTGAACCGGTCGCCGGCGCGCAGCTCGATGGCGCCGTCCGTGAATCGGGCGATGCGGATCTTGGGACCCTGCAGGTCGCCCATGATGGCGACGTGGCGGTCGTGGCGCGCGGCGATCTCGCGCACCAGCCGGACCCGCTCGCGATGGTCGTCGGCCGAGCCGTGCGAGAAGTTCAGGCGCGCCACGTCCAGGCCGGCCAGGATCAGGGCCTCGATGCGGGCGGCGCTGGAGGTGGCGGGCCCCAGCGTGGCGACGATCTTGGTGCGGCGGCGGGCGGTCATGAAGGCTTCCTCAGGCGCGGTGATAGGGATGGCCTGACAGGATACTCCAGGCCCGGTACAGCTGCTCGGCCAGCAGGATGCGGACCATGGGATGCGGCAGCGTCAGCGACGACAGGCGCAGGGTCTGCCGGGCGGTCCGTTTCAGGTCCGCGTCCAGGCCGTCGGGTCCGCCGATGATGAAGGCCACGTCCTGGCCGCCCGCCCGCCAGTCTTCCAGGTGGCCGGCCAGGTCGCGGGTGCCCAGGTCGCGGCCGTGCTCGTCCAGGATCACGCGCCAGACGGTCTCGCCGTGCAGCGCGGCTTCGATGCGCTGCGCCTCGGCCTGCATCATCTGCGCCGTCGTTTTTCCGTGGGTCCGCGGCTCGGGCCGGATCTCGTGCAGTTCGATCGCGCAATCCCGGGGCATGCGCTTGGCGTAGTCCTGCCAGGCGTCCTGTACCCAGCCGGGCATGCGGGTGCCCACGGCATAGACGCGCAGCCTCATGCCTCGAAGTCGTCGTCCGACAGCCCCGTGGCCTGGGCGGGGCCGGTGGGCAGCAGCCTGACGCGCACGGGTTTGGCACCCCAGATCTCTTCCAGGTTGTAATAGCTGCGGATGGCCGGCTGCATGCAGTGGACGACGATGTCGCCAAGGTCGATCAGGACCCATTCGCCGGTGTCCTCGCCCTCGAAGGCGACGACCTCCAGCCCGTGCTGCTTGGCCTGTTCGGCCACCCGGCTGGCGATGGCCCGGGTCTGGCGGTTGGACGTGCCGCTGGCGATGATGACGCGATCGAACAGGCTGGTCAGGCCGGTGGTGTTGAAGACCTTGATGTCCTGAGCCTTGGTGTCTTCCAGGGCGTCGATGACGAGGCGTTGCTGTTTTTGCAGGTTCATGAATTTCCAGAACTGTCCGGCTGGCATGCCGGATGTTGGTAAAGCCGGTGGGCGCGGATGTAATCGAGCACCCGCGGGTCGAGCTGTGCCTCGGGAACACGTCCCGCGGCCAGGGCGTGGCGGATGGACGAGGCCGCGATGTCCCTGGGCGGAAAGGGAATGTGCGCCAGTCCGCCGGGGCGCAAAGCGCGGGCCAGTTCGTCTGGCGGTTCGGGCAGCGAGCCCGGGCGTTGCGCCACCGCCAGACGGACATGGTCCAGGATATCGCGCCAGCGGTGCCAAGTACAGAAGTTGGCCAGCTGGTCGGCGCCCAGGATCCAGGTGTAGTCGGCCGTGGCGGGCAGCGCCAGGAGCGTGTCGATGGTGTAGGTGGCGCCGGGTCGCTGGAGCTCGACCGGATTGACGCGCAGGCGGGGGTCGCCGCCGCAGGCGAGCTCCAGCATGGCGAGGCGGTGCTCGGGCGGCGCGCCGAGCTGTCCGCGCTGCCAGGGGCGGCCGGCGGGCAGCAGCTCCACGTATTCCAGATGCAGCGCCTGGCAGGCGGCCCGGGCCAGCGCGACGTGGGCGCAGTGGACCGGGTCGAAGCTGCCGCCCAGCAGGCCGACCTGGGGCTTCAAAGCCATGCGCGGGGTTTCAGGTAGGCGGCCAGCGCTGCTTCGGGCGAGCCCGGTTCCGGCGTCCAGTCGTAGCGCCAGCGGGCAATGGGCGGCATGGACAGCAGGATGGATTCGGTGCGCCCGCCCGACTGCAGGCCAAAGAGCGTGCCGCGGTCGTAGACCAGGTTGAATTCGACGTAGCGTCCGCGCCGGTAGGCCTGGAAATCGCGTTCCCGCTCGCCGTAGGGTGTGTCGCGGCGCGCCTGGACGATGGGCACGTAGGCCGGGACGAAGCAGTTGCCGACGGATCGGGTCAGGGCAAAGCAGGTCTCGAAGTCGGGCGTGTTCAGGTCGTCGAAGAACAGCCCGCCCACGCCGCGGGTTTCCTGGCGGTGGCGCAGCAGGAAATAGTCGTCGCACCAGGCCTTGTAGCGCGGATATTTGTCCTCGCCGAAAGGCGCCACGGCATCGTGGCAGACCTGGTGGAAATGGCGGGCGTCCGCTTCCACCGGATAGTAGGGGGTCAGGTCCAGGCCGCCGCCGAACCAGAATACGTCCTGGTCGCCGCCGTGGCCGTGGGCGACGAACAGGCGCACGTTCATGTGCGTGGTCGGGACGTGGGGATTGCGCGGATGCAGCACCATCGAGACGCCCATGGCCTCCCAGCTGCGCCCGGCCAGTTCGGGGCGGTGGGCGCTGGCCGAGGGCGGCAGGGCATGCCCGTGCACGTGGCTGAACAGGACGCCGGCGCGCTCGAAGACCGTGCCGTCCTCGCAATACCGGGTCAGGCCGCCGCCGCCTTCGGGGCGGGTCCATGGATCGCGGCCGAAGGATGCGCCTTCCAGGGTTTCGAGGGCCCCGACGATGTCTTCCTGCAGGCGGGAGAACGTGTCGTGGACGAGTTCGACGGGAACGAGCATGCGGGTCTCCGGGGTTTCAGTCGTGTTTCCTGGCGCCGGCCAGCGCGCGCCAGCCGATGTCGCGGCGGAACTGGCGGCCTTCGAAGACCGTCTGGTTGACGGCGTCGTAGGCCGCCTGCTGGGCGCGGCGGATCGAATCCGCCAGGGCCGTGACGCACAGCACGCGTCCCCCGCTGGTGCGCAGCTGCCCGTCCTGCAGCGCGGTGCCGGCGTGGAAGGTCACGCAGTCCCCGGTGTCCGGCGCCAGGCCGGTGATGGCGTCGCCCTTGCGCGGGCTGTCGGGGTAGCCGGCCGCCGCCAGCACCACGCCGACCGCCGTGCGCCGGTCCCAGTCGATGTCGGCCTGGTCCAGCGTGCCGTCCAGGGCATGTTCCAGGGTTTCGGTGAAGTCGCTCTTGACGCGCAGCATGATGGGCTGGGTCTCGGGGTCGCCCATGCGGCAGTTGAACTCCAGGACCTTCAGCGGCCGGGCGGCATCGGGCCCCGGGCCGATCATCAGGCCGGCGTACAGGAATCCGGTGTACGGGATGCCGTCGCGCGCCATGCCCTGGACCGCCGGCTGGATGACCTCGCGCATGATGCGGTTGTGCAGGGCCGGCGTGACCAGCGGGGCGGGGGAGTAGGCCCCCATGCCGCCCGTATTGGGGCCGGCGTCGCCATCCAGCAGGCGCTTGTGATCCTGGCTGGTGGCCAGCGGCAGCACATGATGGCCGTCGCACATGACGATGAAGCTGGCTTCTTCGCCGTCCAGGAATTCCTCGACCACCACGCGGGCGCCGGCCGCGCCGAAGGCGCCGTCCTCGCCCAGCATCAGGTCGACGGCCGCCAGGGCCTCGTCCTCGGTCTGCGCGACGACCACGCCCTTGCCGGCGGCCAGGCCGTCGGCCTTGACGACGATGGGCGCGCCCTGGGCCCGGATGTAGTCCTTGGCCAGCCGGGCGTCGGTGAAGGTCTGGTAGGCCGCGGTCGGGATGCCGTGGCGCTGCATGAAGGCCTTGGCGTAGTCCTTGGAGCTTTCCAGCTGGGCCGCGGCGCGCGTCGGCCCGAAAATGCGCAGGCCGGCCGCGCGGAAGGCGTCGACGATGCCGGCGGCCAGCGGCGCCTCGGGGCCCACGACCGTAAAGGCGATCTTTTCCTGGCGCGCGAACGCGATGAGGGCGTCGGTGTCCTGCAGCGGCAGGTTTTCCAGCAGCGTCGCGCGCGCAGTGCCGCCGTTGCCGGGCGCGACGTAGATCTTCTGCACCCGGGGAGACTGGGACAGCCGCCAGGCCAGGGCGTGTTCGCGGCCGCCCGAACCGATCACCAGGAGTTTCATTCGTCGTCCATGACGGCTGTGGTGTAGACCTCCTGGACGTCGTCCAGGTCTTCCAGGAGATCGATGATCTTCTGCATGCGCTCGGCGTCCTCGCCGGCAAGCTCGACCTTGGACAGGGCCTTCATGACCACGCCGTGGACCTCGGCCTGCAGCCCCGCGCCGTCGAAGGCGAGCTTCAGCGCCGTGTAGTCGCCCGGCTCGCAGGTGACCTCGATCACGCCTTCCTCGTCGGACTGCACGTCGTCGGCGCCGTTCTCCAGCGCGATCTCCATGACCTGTTCCTCGGAGGTGCCCGGGGCGAAGATGAACTGGCCGCAGTGCTTGAACATGAAGACCACGCTGCCGTCCTGGCCCAGGTTGCCGCCGTGCTTGCTGAGCGTGTGCCGGACCTCGGAGACCGTGCGCTGGCGGTTGTCGGTCATGCAGTCGATGATCAGGGCGGCGCCGCCGATGCCGTAGCCCTCGTAGCGGATTTCCTCGTAGTTGGCGTCGTCGGCGCCGCCGGCGCCGCGCTGGATGGCGCGCAGGATGTTGTCCTTGGGCATGTTGGCGCTGGTGGCCTTGTCCCAGGCCAGGCGCAGTGCGGGGTTGGCATCGGGGTCGGGGCCGCCGGCCCGGGCGGCCACGGTGATTTCACGGATGATCTTCGTCCAGAGCTTGCCGCGCTTGGCGTCCTGGCGCCCTTTGCGATGCTGGATGTTTGCCCACTTGCTGTGTCCGGCCATGATGTGTCAACTAGGAAAAACGGAGAATCGGAGATTTTAACGCCTCGGGCCGCTTCAGTCCGCCGCGGACGTATCGCGCCCCGTCCGTCGCGGGCCGGCCGGTCCGGCGGAATCGGGTGCGGCGCGGCGCGGCCCCGGCCAGGCGACCGCGGCCAGGATCAGGGCGCCGCCCGCCAGTGCGCGGGCGGAAGGGTACTGGGCGAACAGGATGGCGGCGAAGGCGATGGCATAGACCGGCTCCAGGGCGATGACGATGCCCGCGGTGCGGGCCTTCACGCGGGCCAGGCTGGAGACCAGCAGCGTATGCGGCAGGGCCGTGCAGAACACGCCCAGCAGGACGAGCCAGAGCCAGTCCAGTGCCCGCAGCGAGCCGGACTCCGGCACGCACCCCGGCAGGATCAGCAGGGCCACGATTAGGTTCTCCCAGCAGGCCAGCTCGCGGCCCGGCACCAGGCTGACCGCCTTGCGGTTGGCCAGGGCGAACAGGGCGAAGCTCAGCCCGGAGAGCACCCCCCAGGCCAGGCCCGCCGCAGCCTGGTCGCGCAAGTCGAAGGAGGGCGCCACGAGGGCGAGGCCGGCGCTGACCAGCGCCACGGCCATCCACTCGGCGCGGTGCGCGCGCTCGCGAAACAGCAGTCCCTCGAGCACGGTGGTGAAGGCGGGAAAGCTGGCGAAGCCCAGCGTGGCGACGGCGACTCCGCCCATCTTGACCGCCGTGAAGAAGCTGGTCCAGTGAAGGGCGAGCAGTACGCCCGCCGCGAGCAGCGGCGCCCGGGCCGCGCGCGGCGGGCGCCGCAGCCTGCGGCCTGCCCGCCGGATGAACCACAGCAGGGCGGCCGCGGCGAACAGGGCGCGCCCGCCCGTGATCAGGGCCGCGCCGGCCCGGATGAGCTCGCCGAGAATGCCGCTCAGGCCGAAGAGCACGGCGGTCAGGTGGATCGCGAGCCTGGCTTGGCGGGAATTCATGCTATTTTGATCGGATCGGCAATGTTTCGGCAATACGAAGCCCGCGGCGGGCAGGAGGAAAACGCGATGGACAAGGCGCAGGTCATACAGATCAGTCAGCACGGCGGACCCGAGGTCATGCAACTGGCGCAGATCGAGGTCCCCCCGCCCTCGGCCGGCGAGGTGCGGATCCGCCAGAAGGCGATCGGCCTGAACTTCATCGACATCTATTGTCGCACGGGCCTGTACCCGCATCCGCTGCCGCACGGCCTGGGCTTCGAGGCTTCGGGCATCGTCGAGGCGGTGGGACCGGACGTCCGCCATGTCCGGGTCGGCGACCGGGTGGCGTACGGCCAGAGCCCCATCGGGGCCTATGCGAGCCTGCGCAACGTGCCCGGCGACCGCGTGGTCGCCATCCCGGACGCCGTCAGTTTCGAGCAGGCGGCCGCGCTGATGCTCAAGGGCCTGACCGTGCAGTACCTGTTTCGCCAGACCTACCGCCTGCAGGAAGGCGAGACCATCCTGTTTCATGCCGCCGCCGGCGGCGTGGGCCTGATCGCGTGCCAATGGGCCCGCGCCCTGGGCGTGCGGCTGATCGGCACGGCATCGTCGCAGGAAAAGGCCGAGCTCGCGCGCCGCCACGGCGCCTGGGAGGTCATCGACTACACCCGCGAGGACGTGCCGGCCCGGGTGCTCGAGCTGACCGGGGGCCGCAAGGTGCCGGTGGTCTACGACGGCGTCGGCCGCGCGACCTGGGAGATGTCCCTGGACTGCCTGCGGCCGCGGGGCCTGATGGTCAGTTTCGGCAATGCGTCGGGGCCGGTCGAGGGCGTCAATCTGGGAGTGCTGGCGGCCAAGGGCTCGCTGTACGTCACGCGCCCCATGGTCTCGGCCTATACCGCGACCGCCGAGGCCATGCAGGCCGCGGCGGCCGAGGTCTTCGAACTCGTCACCGCGGGCAAGCTCGACATCGTGATCGGTCAGCGCTTTGCGCTGAAGGACGCCGGCCAGGCTCACGAGGCGCTGAAATCCCGCCGGACGACCGGCGCCACGGTCCTGACGCTGGACTGAGCCGCCGGCCCGGCCGGGCCCGCATCGCGGACCGGCCGGCCGGGGGGCGTGCCTGTGCCTGCGTTCAGCCGGCCCGGTGGTAGCCCTGCACGCGCTCGACTTCCTGCCGCGAGCCCAGGATCACGCCGATCCGTTGATGCAGGGCCTCGGGCTGCACGTCCAGGATGCGGGTCTGGCCGTCCACCGCGAGGCCGCCGGCCTGCTCGACCAGGAAGCTCATGGGATTGGCCTCGTACATCAGGCGCAGCTTGCCCTTGCGGCCGGCGGCGCGCGCATCGCGCGGGTACATGAAGATCCCGCCGCGCGTCAGGATCCGGTGGACGTCGGCCACCATCGAGGCGATCCAGCGCATGTTGTAGTTCTTGCCCAGGGGGCCGGTCTCGCCCTGCAGGCATTCCTCGATGTAGCGCCGCACCGGGGCTTCCCAGTGGCGCATGTTCGACATGTTGATGGCGAATTCGGCGGTCTCTTCGGGGATGCGGATGTCCTCGTGCGTCAGCAGCCAGGAACCCATTTCGCGGTCCAGGGTGAAGCCCATGACGCCGGCGCCCACGGTCAGCACCAGCATGGTCTGCGGGCCGTAGATGGCATAGCCGGCCGCCACCTGGCGGGTGCCGGGCTGCAGGAAGTCGGCCTCGGCGATCTCGCGTCCGGCCGCCTCGGCCGGGGCCTGCAGGACCGAGAAGATGGTGCCGATCGAGACGTTGACGTCGATGTTGGACGAGCCGTCCAGGGGATCGAACAGCAGCAGGTTCTGGCCCTTGGGATAGTGGTTGGGAATGCGGTGGATGGTCTGCATTTCCTCGGAGGCCATGGCCGCCAGGTTGCCGCCCCATTCGTTGGCCTCGAGCAGGATCTCGTTGGACAGCACGTCCAGTTTCTTCTGGATCTCGCCTTGCACGTTCTCCGTGCCCTGGCTGCCCAGCACGCCGCCCAGGGCGCCCTTGCTGACGGTATGGCCGATGGCCTTGCAGGCCCGCGACACGGTTTCGATGAGCAGCCGGACCTCCGGCGAGACCGCCTTGTGTTCCCGCTGCTGCTCGACCAGGTACTGGGTCAGTGTTTTGAATTTCAAAGTGTTCCCCATGAAAAGAAAATCGGTGTCCGGGCCGCCGCCCCGGGTTCAGGCGTCCAGCGCCTTGGAGACGATCTCGTGCACGTTGCGCGACAGGCCCGGGGTCGCGCGCACCCGCTGCAAGGCCGCCCGCATGCCTTCGCGGCTGGCGGGTTCGAAGCGCGCCCAGTTGTCGAACGCGCGGGCGAGCCGCGCGGCGACCTCGGGATTCAGTTCGTTGAGCGCCAGCACCTGATCGGCCCAGAAGTCATAGCCTTCGGGCGTGTGCAGATTGGCCGGGTTGTCCATGACGAAGCGGAAGATCACCGCGCGGGCGCGGTTGGGCGTGCGCAGGGTGAAGTCCGGCAGCGCCATGAGGGCGCGGATCCGCGCCACGGAGCTGGACGGGGCGGCGGCCTGGATGCTGAACCAGCTGTCCAGGACCAGCGGGTCCCGCTGCCAGCGGCGGTGGAAGTCCTCCAGCAGGTCCGCGCAGTCTTGCGGCGCATGCTGCATCAGCGCGCTCAGCGCGCCCAGGCTTTCGGTCATGTTGCGCGCGCCGGCATATTGCTCGCGCGCGCTGCGCACGGCGTCGGCCTCGCCCCCGGCCAGCAGGTATTCCAGGGCCAGGCCGCGCAGGGCGCGGCGGCCGGAAGACACGGGATCGGGGGAATAGGGGCCGCCGTCGTCGGCCAGGGCATCGTACAGATCGCGCCAGCGCGCGGCCAGGCCGGCCCCCAGCGCCGCCTGGGCGCGCCGCCAGACCGCCACCGCCGCCTGCGGATCCATGGGCTGGCTGCGCTCGATCAGCTCGCGCAGGGCGGGCAGCGCCAGCAGCCGGGCGCGGTAGGCGGGCGAGAGCGTGGCGTCGTCCAGCGCGGCCTGCCACAGTTGCGCCAGGGCAGCGGAGCCGGACAGGGCGGCGCCTTCGCGCTGCGCCCGGATGCCGTCGAGCAGGTGGCGCAGGGCGGTCTCCTGCGTCGCATCCCAGCGTGCGAAGGGGTCGGGATCGCAGCGCGCGAGGAGGGCGAGATCGGCGGCGCTGCGCCCGGATTCGATGATCACCGGGGCGGAGAAGCCGCGCAGCAGCGAGAGGACGGGCGGCTGGTCCACGCCCTCGAAGGTCCAGGACTCATGGGATTCGCGCAGCTCGAGCACCACTGTGTCGCGCGGCTGGCCCTGCCACTGGACCGGCATCGGCCGCCCGGCCCCGTCGAGCAGGCCGACGGCCACGGGGATGTGCAGGGGCGGCTTGTCGGCGACCGGCGCGCGGCGGGCCTCCAGCCCGACTGGCTCGCAGCGCTGGTGCAGCGTCAGGCGCAGGCGCCGCGCGGCCGCATCGTAGTCCTGCTCGACGCGGACGCGTGGTGTGCCGGCCTGCTCGTACCAGCGGCGGAAGACGCCAAAATCCTGCCCCGGATGGCGGCGGGTGTAGACCGATTCCATGGCGTCGACGAAGTCGTCGCAGGTGACGGCCTGGCCGTCATGGCGGCGGAAGTATTCGTCCATGCCCTCGCGAAAGCCGGATTCCCCCAGCAGCGTGTGCTGCATGCGGATGACTTCCGCGCCTTTCTCGTACACCGTCGCGGTGTAGAAGTTGCCGATCTCCTGGTAGCTGTCGGGGCGGATGGGATGCGCCATGGGGCCGGCGTCCTCGGGAAACTGCATCATGCGCAGCACGTGCACGTCGTCGATGCGCTTGACGGCGCGGGCGCTGGCGGCCTCGCTTGCGGGCAGGCCTTCGGCCAGCATGTCGGCGGAGAATTCCTGTTCCCGGAAGACGGTCAGGCCTTCCTTCAGCGACAGCTGGAACCAGTCGCGGCAGGTGACGCGGTTGCCGGTCCAGTTGTGGAAGTATTCGTGGCCGATGACGTCCTCGATGCGGCGGTAGGCGCCGTCGGTGGCGCTGGCGGGATCGGCCAGCACGTAGGCGGCGTTGAAGACGTTCAGGCCCTTGTTTTCCATGGCGCCCATGTTGAAGTCGCGGGCTGCGACCACCATGAAGCGGTCCAGGTCGAGTTCCAGCCCGAACCGCCGCTCGTCCCAGTGCAGGGCGCGGGCCAGGCAGTCGAGCGCCCAGCGGGTCTGCTCGCCGCAGCCCCGGTCGCTGTAGACCTGCAGCAGCACGGCGCGGCCGCTGCGGGTGGTGTCGGTGCGCTCGATGCAGTCGAAATCGCCGGCAACCAGCGCGAACAGATAGCAGGGTTTCGGGTGCGGGTCGCGCCAGACCGTCTGGTGGCGGCCGTCGGACAGCCTGGATTGCTCGATGAGGTTGCCGTTGGACAGCAGCGTGGGATAGGCGGCGGGGTCGGCGCGCAGCACCACCTCGTAGCGGGCCATGACGTCGGGGCGGTCCGGAAACCAGGTGATCCGCCGGAAGCCCTGGGCCTCGCATTGCGTGAAGAGCTTGTCGCCGGAGACGTACAGCCCCATCAGCGTGGTGTTGCGGGCGGGGTGGCACGCGCTGAGGATCTCGACCGTGAATGGCTGTCCGTGCGCGGGCGGCGTCAGCTGCAGGGCGGTCTCGTCCAGCGCGTAGTCGGGTTCGGCAAGCGCCTTTCCGTCGATCCGGACCTCGATCAACGTGAGGTCCTCGCCTTGCAGCACCAGCGGCGTCCCGGGCCGGGTGCCGGGCGCCGGCTCGAAGCGCAGGGTCGAGCGCACCCGGGTGGTCTCGGCCGCCAGGTCGAATTCCAGCCGGACCTCAGGAAGCCGGTAGGGGAAAGGACTGTAATCCTGGCGGTAGATCGTCTGGGCCACATCGGTGCGCATGGTATTTTCCATCAAGCCTTCGTCAAGCCCTTATTGTAGTCGGCTGTGGACCTGCGGCGGCCTGCGACAGGCTGTATCCGAGTGCAAGCCGCGGCTTTCGTTCCGCATGGGCTGCGTCTATGATGAAGGGGTTGCGTCTGCGGGTCCGGTGTCCGATGTCACGGCTTGAGAATATTTTGCGCGCGGTATCGCGCTGGCTGGGTCTGGCCTGCCTGGGAATCGCCCTGGGGGGTTGCGCCAGCGTTTTTTCGGCCCAGGTCACACGCTACCAGCAGTGGCCGGCGGACAGCCAGGGCGCGCGATACTGGATCGAGCCCGATGCGGCCCAGCAGAACAATCTGCAGTTCCAGTCCTTCGCCGATACGGTGCGCGCCGCGCTGGGGCCCACGGGGCTGGTCGAGGCGCAGTCCCCGGATCAGGCCCGTTTCACGGTCCACATCGAATATGGCAGCCACCAGGAACAGGGCTGGCGGCAGCGCCTGGTCGACCCTTATTTTTATGGCGGATTTCCCGGGCCGGGATTCGGATACGGGTATCCTCATTATTGGGGCGGGGTCTGGGGGGCGGGACCGGTGGTCGAAACCGTCCCGGTCGTCGTCAATCAGCTGCGGTTGTCGGTCAGGATCGACGACCGCGAGCAGCAAGGCCGCGAGGTCTATCGCGCCACGGCGGTGACGACGGCCCACGAGGACCGGATGGGCGCGGCGATGCCGTATCTGGCCCGGGCGGTGTTCGACCGTTTCCCGGGCCGCAACGGCCAGGTCGTGCGGGTCAAATACCCGCTGGAATGACGTGGCGCGGCTGCCTTTATGCCGCCTTGTCGATCAGGAACGTATCGCGCGACACGCCCGCGGCCTCGGCCTCGGACACCCAGCGCGGCGGCTTGCCGCGGCCTGTCCATTCGGCCTGGGTTTCAGGATGGCGGTATTTGGGCGGAATCACGCGCTTGGCGCCGGACGCCGCCTTGCGGGTCGCGCCGCTGGCGCGCGGTGCGGCCTTGCGGTCGAATGCGGCGGCGATTTCTTCGGGAGTAATGCCATAATCACGCATGGAACGCACGATCGACGTGATTACGGGCTTGCGCTGCTTTGCCTGCAGCGTTTCCAGTTGTTTTTCGATTTTGGCCTTTTCTTTTTCGAGCCGGGTTTTTTGTGATGCGTAGTTGGTACGGGCCATGCTGTGCTCCGAGGATGGAAGTTCGGGGTTTATCGGTATTCGGAAAACCCTGAATCTGGCATTCTGCAGAATACGATTCAGGTCGTTGTGGATTTTAATCGGTTTCTTATTGTCTTGCATATCTCGCGGCGCGGCTCATTATGTATCAGATATTGAATTTCCGGTGGCCGCGAGCCATTTCAAGGGAGTCTGCGGATGTCCGATGTGCTGGATAAATCACTGCGGGTCGCCGCGGTTCAAATGGTTTCCGGGCTTTCCGTCCAGGAAAATTTGCGGCAGGCCGGTCAGGGGATCGCGCAAGCCGCGGGGGATGGCGCGCGCCTGATTTGCCTTCCGGAATATTTTTGTTTCATGGGCCGGCGCGACCAGGACAAACTCGCGCTTGCCGAAACGCCGGGAAATGGTCCCATCCAGGATTTTCTGGCGGAACAGGCGCGGCGCCATGAAATATGGCTGGTCGGCGGGACCCTGCCGCTGCGCAGTCCGGATGCCAGCCGGATTTATAATGCGTGCCTGGTATTCGGCCCCGACGGGCGATTATGCGCCCGGTACGACAAGATTCATTTGTTCGGTTTTCGCAAGGGCGAGGAATCCTACGATGAATCCGTCGCCATCCGGCCGGGCGACCAGCCGCCGCAGGTATTCGACATGCCGTTTGGCCGCGTCGCCCTGGGCATCTGCTACGACCTGCGGTTTCCCGAGTTCTTCCGGGCGCAGGGGGACGTCCGCCTGATGGTGCTGCCGGCGGCTTTTACCTGGACCACCGGTTCGGTACACTGGGAAGTGCTGTTGCGCGCAAGAGCCATCGAGAACCAGTGTTACGTCCTGGCCAGCGCCCAGGGCGGCACGCATGAAAACGGCCGGCGCACCTGGGGGCATTCGATGCTGATCGATCCCTGGGGCGAGGTGCTGGACTGCCTGCCCGAAGGCCCCGGCGTGGCCGCCGGCGTGCTCGATGCGGACCGCCTGGATTCCGTTCGCCAGTCGCTGCCGGCCCTGCGGCATCGGGTCTTGTAATCGTATTGATGGATATCGTCTCTGATGAAAGTGATTGAACCGGGCCTGGATGCCCTGAATACCGCCCGCTCGCTGTTGCTCGACCCCTGGGGGCTGGATGAATCCCACCTGGCCCGGGCGCTGTCGGAAATCCATAGCCACCGGGTCGATTATGCCGACCTGTATTTCCAATATAGCTGCTCCGAAGGCTGGAGCCTCGAAGAAGGCATCGTCAAGACGGGCAGCTTTTCCATCGACCAGGGGGTCGGGGTGCGCGCGGTCAGCGGCGAAAAGACGGCCTTTGCCTATTCGGACAGCCTGTCGCCCGCCGCGCTGCTGTCCTCCGCCCAGGCGGTGCGCACCATCGCGCGCCAGGGGGCCGGCCGGCGCCGCGTGGAAGGCGGGCCGGAGACTCCCCATCACCTGTATCCCGCGGTCAATCCGGTCGATTCCCTGTCGGCGCCCGACAAGGTCGCGCTGCTCGAACGCGTCGAGGCCATGGCGCGCGCGGCCGACCCCGAGATCATCCAGGTCATGGCCGGCCTGGCGGCCGAATACGACGTCATCCTGGTCGCCGGCAGCGATGGACGGCTGGTGGCGGACGTGCGCCCGCTGGTGCGCCTGTCCCTGACGGTGATCGCCGAACGCCAGGGCCGCCGGGAAATGGGGCATGGCGGCGGGGGCGGGCGCACCGGCCTGGCGTATTTCACCGACGAGGTGCTGCGCGGCTATGTGGATCGCGCCGTGCACGAGGCCCGGGTCAACCTGCAGGCCCGGCCGGCGCCCGCCGGGCAGATGACCGTGGTGCTGGGATCGGGATGGCCAGGCATCCTGCTGCACGAGGCGGTGGGACACGGCCTGGAAGGCGATTTCAACCGCAAGGGATCCAGCGTGTTTTCGGGCCGCATCGGCGAGCGGGTGGCCTCGCGCGGCGTGACCGTGGTCGACGACGGCACGCTGCCGGACCGCCGCGGCTCACTGAACGTCGACGACGAAGGGCATCCGACCCAGCGCAACGTCCTGATCGAGGACGGCATCCTGCGCGGCTACATGCAGGACTCCCTGAACGCGCGCCTGATGGGACAGGACCCCACCGGCAACGGCCGGCGCGAATCCTACGCGCACCTGCCCATGCCGCGCATGACCAATACCTACATGCTGGCGGGAAAGGCCGATCCGCAGGAGATCATCGCGTCGGTCGATCGCGGCCTGTACGCGGTGAATTTCGGCGGCGGCCAGGTCGACATCACCAGCGGAAAATTCGTGTTCTCCGCCTCCGAGGCGTATCTCATCGAGAACGGCAAGGTCACCCATCCGGTCAAGGGCGCGACCCTGATCGGCAGCGGCCCCGAGGCCATGCGCCGCATCGGCATGATCGGCCACGACCTGGCGCTGGATTCGGGCGTGGGCACCTGCGGCAAGGAAGGCCAGAGCGTGCCGGTCGGCGTGGGAATGCCGACCCTGCGCATGGACGGACTGACGGTGGGCGGCACGGCCTGAACGCCGCCGGGGCGGTCAGCGGCCGCCCGCCGTCCGGCCGAACACCTGCCGCAGATAGGCGAGGAAAGTCTCGTCCGTGCAATGTTCCTTGCCCGGACTGTCGGCCAGCTTGGCCGTGGGCATCCCGTTGCATTCGAACAGCTTCATGACGATGTTCAGCGGCTTGGGGCCCAGGTCGTTGGTGAGGTTCGTGCCGATCCCGAAGGCAAGCTGGACCTGGTCGGCGAAGTGCCCGTAGATCTCCAGCGCCCGGGGCAGGTCCAGCGCGTCGGAAAAGACAAAGCGCTTGCTGGCCGGGTCGATGCGCAGCGCCCGGTAGTGCGCCAGGGCTTTCTCGCCCCACGCGATGGGATCGCCCGAGTCGTGGCGCAAGCCGTCGAAGAGCTTGGCGAAATACAGGTCGAAGTCCGCCAGGAATGCGTCCATGCCGACCACGTCGGTCAGCGCGATGCCCAGGTCGCCCCGGTATTCCTGCACCCAGTCCTCCAGCGCGCTGCGCTGGAAGTCCCGCAGCCGCACCTTGCCGAATGCCTGATAGGACTGCAGGTATTCGTGCGCCATGGTGCCCACCGGGACCAGGTTCTGGGCGCGCGCCAGAGCCACGTTGGAAGTGCCGGTGATGATGCCGGGCGCCGCGGCCCGCAGCCGCCCGACGACCTCGGCCTGCCAGTCGCGTGAAAAACGCCGGCGCAGGCCGAAGTCGGAGATCTGCAGGGGAAACCGGCGCGGGGGCGCCTGGGAGAATGCCTGCAGCAGGTCGATCTTGGCCTGCAGCCGGCGGCGCCCCTCGGCCAGGACCTCGGGGGTCTGGTAGCGGCGGAAATAGAGCTCGTTGACGATGGCGAGCACGAAGATCTCGAAGCCCATGACGTGGACCTGCGGCCCCCGGGCCACGATGCTCAGTTCGTCTCCGTCCGTGCCGATCTCGATGAAGCGGCGCTGGAAATGAAAGAGCGACAGGAAATCGACGAAGTCGGACTTGATGTAGCGCAGGCGTCCGAGATAATCGAGCTCGTCCTGGGTGAAGCGCAGGCTGCACAGATGGTCGATCTGCGCCTCGATCTCCGGCGCCAGCGCGGCCAGGGAATGTTCGGGCCGCGTGCGGGAGATGAACCGGTACTCCGCCTGCGCCGCCGGATGCCGGTGCAGCATGGCCTGCCACATGGTGAATTTGTACAGGTCGGTATCCAGCAGGGATACGACGATGGGCCGGAATGCGGCAAGGCTCATGGGATGGGTCTGAATGAAATCTGCTCGGGTCCATGTTAGCGGATTTCAAACGCCCGCTTGAGGTATAAGACGCACAGAAGCACAACCATTCCGCAGGAGACCTTTCATCATGTCGTCCCAGTTCCCGGTTGCGGCCGCGTCGGCCCATGCGCATTCCCTGTTGGTGCGGGAGATCTTCGAGTCCGCCCGGGCCACGGCCAGTCCCCATGCCATCGTCCACCAGGGGCGGCGCCTGAGGTATGCGGAATTCTTCGAGCGGGTCCGGCGCCTGGCCCGCGCGCTGGCGAATCTCGGGGTGCGCGAGGGCGACACGGTGGCGGTCATGGACTGGGACAGCCACCGCTACCTCGAGGCGTTCTTCGCCGTGCCCATGATGGGCGCCGTCCTGCAGACGGTCAACGTGCGCCTGTCGCCGGAACAGATCGCCTACACCCTGAACGATGCCGGCGCCGGCGTGCTGCTGATCCATGACGATTTCGTGCCCATCCTGGGTTCGATGCGCGCGCAATTGCAGACGGTGCGCCGCTGCGTGTCGCTGACGGACCAGCCCGGCGGCGGCCGCTCGGGGCCCGACGGCGAGTACGAGGCGCTCCTGTCGCGGGCCGACGCCGGTTTCGATTTTCCCGACCTGGACGAGCAGACCCGCGCCACCACGTTCTACACCACCGGCACCACGGGCCGCCCCAAGGGCGTCTATTTCAGCCACCGGCAGCTGGTCCTGCACACGCTGGCGACGGCGGCGGCCCTGGGCAGCCCCTTCGCCCAGGGAAGGCTGCACCGCGCCGACGTCTACATGCCCATGACGCCCATGTTCCACGTGCATGCCTGGGGCCTGCCCTACGTGGCGACGCTGCTGGGGCTGCAGCAGATCTATCCCGGCCGCTACCAGCCCGAGGAACTGCTGCGCCTGATCCGGGATGAGAAAGTCACCTTTTCACACTCGGTGCCGACGATCCTGCACATGCTGCTGAATCACCCCGATGCGGCGGCGACGGATCTCACCCGCCTGACGATGATCATCGGCGGCTCGGCCCTGCCGCAGGGGCTGGCGCAGGCCGCCCTGGATCGCGGCATCGACGTGTTCACGGGTTACGGCATGTCGGAGACCTGCCCGATCCTGACGCTGGCGCAGCTGCGCGGCCCGGCTGGCGGCGCCGGCGACCCGCTGCGCGACCGCACCCGGACCGGCTACGCCATTCCGCTGGTCGCGCTGCGCGTGGTCGATGAGCAATTGCGCGACGTCCCGCACGACGGCGCGAGCATGGGCGAGGTCGTGGTGCGCGCGCCCTGGCTGACGCAGGGATACCTGCACGATGCCGAGGCCTCGGAGGCCCTCTGGCGGGGCGGGTGGCTGCATACCGGCGACATCGGCGCCCTGGACGAGCGGGGCATGCTGACCGTGACCGACCGCCTGAAGGACGTCATCAAGACCGGCGGCGAGTGGGTCTCGTCCCTGGCGCTGGAAGACCTCATTTCGCAGGACCCTTCCGTCAGCGAAGTGGCCGTGGTGGCCGCGCCCGACGAGCGCTGGGGCGAACGCCCGCTGGCGATGATCGTGCTGAAGCCCGGACAGGCGCCCGACGCCGCGCGGATCCGGGCGCTGGTGCAGGCGCAGGTCGATGCCGGCCGCCTGTCGCGCTATGCGGTGCCCGACGAAGTCCGTTTCGTCGACAGCCTGCCGCGCACCAGCGTCGGCAAGCTGAACAAGCGCGCCATGCGCGACGAACTGCGTGGCGGCGGCCAAGGCGCCTGAACCCGGCCGCGCCCGGCCGGGCGCGGATCAGTCCTTCAGGCGCGCCCGCTGCGCCTTGACGCGCTCCAGGGTCTCGCCGAACTGCGCCAGGCGGGCCTTTTCCTGCTCGACCACCGCGGCCGGCGCCCGCTCGACGAAGCCGGCATTGGACAGCTTGCCGTTCGCCTTGGCGATTTCCTTGTCCAGCCGGTCGATTTCCTTGTCCAGCCGGGCGCGTTCGGCCGCCACGTCGATCTCGACGTGCAGCATGAGCTGGGTGGTGCCCACGACCTGCACCGGCGCGCCCAGGTCCGGCAGGCGGTCCACCGCCTGCACGTCCTCGAGGCGGGCCAGGGCCATCAGGTAGGGCCGCATGTCGTCCAGGTCCGCCGTGGCGCCCTGCACCAGCAGGGGCACTCGCTGTCCCGGCGCCAGGCCCATTTCGCCGCGCAGGGCGCGGATCGCGTCGGTCAATGCCTTGAAGGCGTCCATCCGGGCGACCGCCCCCGCATCGAGCAGGTCGTCGCGGGCCTGGGGATAGGGCTGGACGCTGATGCTGGCAGTCTCGCCGGCCGCGCGCACGCCCGCGGCCACGGACACCTTTTGCCAGAGCTCTTCGGTGATGAAGGGCATGATGGGGTGGATCAGGCGCAGCAGGGTTTCCAGGACGTGGATGAGAGTGCGCCGGGTCGCGGCCTGGGCAACGGCGTCGCCCGTTTGCAGGCGGACCTTGGCCAGTTCCACGTACCAGTCGCAATATTCGTCCCAGATGAAGTGGTACAGGCGGTCCGCCACCTGGTCGAAGCGGTATTGCGCGAAGCCGGCGTGCACGTCGGCGGTCAGCCGCTGCAGCCCGTCGATGATCCAGCCGTCCGCGAAGGACAGGTCGCCGTCGCGCGGCTGCCCCAGCTCGTGCCCCTCGACGTTCATCAGCACGAAGCGCGTGGCGTTCCAGAGCTTGTTGCAGAAATTGCGGTAGCCCTCGCAGCGTTTCAGGTCGAAGTTGATGTTGCGGCCCAGCGTCGCATAGGCCGCCATGGTGAAGCGCAGGGCATCGGTGCCGTAGGCGGGGATGCCCTCGGGGTAGTCCTTGCGCGTGCGCTTGCGGATGGCCTCGGCCTGTTTCGGGTTCATCAGGCCGGCCGTGCGTTTTTCCAGCAGGGGCTCCAGGGCGATGCCGTCGATCAGGTCCACCGGGTCGATGGTGTTGCCCTTGGACTTGGACATTTTCTTGCCTTCCATGTCGCAGACCAGGCCGTGGACGTAGACCGTGCGGAAGGGGACCTGGCCGGTATGGTGCATGCTCATCATGATCATGCGCGCGACCCAGAAGAAAATGATGTCGAAGCCGGTCACCAGCACGCTGGAGGGCAGGTAGCGCGCCAGGTCGGGCGTGCGCTCGGGCCAGCCCAGGTCGGTGAAGGGCACGAGCGCCGACGAAAACCAGGTGTCCAGCACGTCCGGGTCCCGCGAGAGCTGCCCCTGCACGCCGGCGGCGCGCGCCTGGCGTTCGGCCTCCTCGGCCGAGCGGGCGACGAAGATGCGGCCGTCCTGGGCGTGCCAGGCGGGGATCTGGTGGCCCCACCACAGCTGCCGGGAAATGCACCAGTCCTGGATGTTGCGAAGCCACTGGTTGTAGGTGGTCGTCCAGTTTTCCGGCACGAACTTGACGCGCCCGTCGGCCACGACCTGCAGGGCCACGTCGGTGATGCTCTGGCCAGGGTGCAGGCTGTCGGCCGGGGCGGGCTTGCTCATGGCGACGAACCACTGGTCGGTCAGCATGGGCTCGATGACGCTGTTGGTGCGGTCGCCGCGCGGCACCATCAGCTTGTGCGCGCGCACCTGCTGCAGCAGCCCCTGGGAATCCAGGTCGGCCACGATGCGCTTGCGGGCCTCGTAGCGGTCCAGGCCGCGGTAGGCGGCCGGGGCCTCGTCGCTGATCCGGGCGTCCAGCGTCAGCACGCTGATCATGGGCAGGCCGTGGCGCTGGCCCACGGCATAGTCGTTGAAGTCGTGCGCCGGGGTGACCTTGACCACGCCGGTGCCGAATTCGCGGTCCACGTAATCGTCGGCGATGACGGGGATCTCCCGGCCGACCAGGGGCAGGATGACCGTCCGGCCGATCAGGTGGGCATAGCGCTCGTCCTCGGGGTGCACCATGACCGCGACGTCGCCCAGCATGGTCTCGGGGCGGGTGGTCGCGACGACCAGGTGGGTCAGGTCGCCGGCCGGCTGCGCCAGGGGATAGCGGATCTCCCACATGTGGCCGTCTTCCTCGGCGCTGACGACCTCGAGGTCGGACACGGCAGTGCCCAGCACCGGGTCCCAGTTGACCAGCCGCTTGCCACGGTAGATCAGGCCCTGCTCGTACAGGCGCACGAAGACCTCGACGACGCCGCGCGACAGGCGCTCGTCCATGGTGAAGTATTCGCGCGTCCAGTCGCAGGACGAACCCAGGCGGCGGAACTGTCCCGTGATCGTGCTGCCGGATTTTTCCTTCCAGGTCCAGACGCGTTCGAGAAAGCGTTCGCGCCCCAGGTCGTGGCGCGAGACGCCCTCGGCGTCCAGCTGTCGCTCGACCACGATCTGCGTGGCGATGCCGGCATGGTCGGTGCCCGGGATGAATACCGTGTCGTCGCCGTTCATGCGGTGGTAGCGGACCAGGCCGTCCATGATCGTCTGGTTGAAGGCGTGGCCCATGTGCAGGGTGCCGGTGACGTTGGGCGGCGGAAACTGGATCGCGAACGGGGCGGATTCCCGGCCGGCGGCGGGCTCGACGTGCCGCCCCCCGGCGAACAGGCCTTGACGGTTCCATTGGTCGTACCAGCGGGACTCGATGTCCTGGGGTTCAAAGCTTTTGGGCAGGGAGGCGGTAGAGGAATCGCTCATGGCGTCGGGCAGCGAAAAAACGATTATTGTAGGCGGATGGCGGGGAAATCGCGCATGGTAAAATGCACGGTTGACCGTTCGCATGGGCGGATCCCGCCACCGGGCGGGTCGCGCATGGCTCGGGATTCATTCTACCTTTTCATCGGGAAACCCCATTTCCCTTCGACACCACCGGAATATCCTCCATGGCTATTGAACGCACCCTTTCCATCATCAAGCCCGACGCCGTCGCGAAGAACGCGATCGGCCAGATCGTCGCCCGCTTCGAGCAGGCCGGCCTGAAGATCGTGGCAGCCCGCCTGCAGCAGCTGTCGCGCGACGAAGCCGAACGCTTCTACGCCGTCCACAAGGAACGCCCCTTCTTCAAGGACCTGGTCGACTTCATGGTGTCCGGCCCGGTGTTCGTCCAGGTGCTGGAAGGCGAATCCGCGATCTCCAAGAACCGCGACCTGATGGGCGCCACCGATCCCAAGAAGGCCGCGGCGGGCACCATCCGCGCCGATTTCGCCGACAGCATCGACGCCAACGCCGTGCACGGCTCCGACGCGCCGGAAACCGCCGCCGTGGAAATTGCTTTCTTCTTTCCCGAAAGCAACATCTTCAGCCGCTGATCGCGGCTGAGCCGCCCCGGCTTGCCGGGGCGTGATTTTTATGGGTTGACCGTTCATGTCTGCTTCCGATACCGTCAAGGATCTTCCGGTCCGTTCGCCCGGGACGGCCGCGCCGTCCCCCGGGACGGGCCGCCCGGCGGGCGGCCCGGACTCCGGCACCGTCAATGTCCTGGGCCTGGATCCGGCCGCGCTGGAATCGCTGGTCGCCCAATGGGGCGGCAAGCCGTTTCGCGCGCGCCAGCTGTCCCAATGGGTACACCAGCGGGGCGTGGACCGCTTCGCCGACATGAGCGATCTGGCCAAGGACTTCCGCGCGCGCCTGGAGGCGGACTGCGTCATCCAGGCGCCGCCGCTCAACATCGAGAAACGCTCGGCCGACGGCACCCGCAAGTGGCTGTTCGACATGGGCCTGGGCAATGCCATCGAGACCGTGTTCATCCCGGAGGACGACCGTGGCACCCTGTGCATCTCCAGCCAGGCCGGCTGCACGGTCGCCTGTCCCTTCTGCTCGACCGGCTACCAGGGCTTCAGCCGCAACCTGACGACGGCCGAGATCGTCGGCCAGCTCTGGTACGCCAACCGCGCCCTGCGCGACGACCCGCAGGCGGCCCGCCTGAACGGCCCGGCCGACGACACCCAGCGCGCGGTCAGCAACGTGGTCATGATGGGCATGGGCGAGCCCCTGCTGAACTACGATCAGGTGCTGGGCGCCCTGCGCCTGATGGTCAGCGACCACGCCTACGGCCTGTCGCGCCGCCGCGTGACGGTGTCCACCTCGGGCGTGGTGCCGATGATCGACCGCCTGGCGCAGGATTGCCCGGTGGCGCTGGCGGTGTCCCTGCACGCGCCCAACGACACCCTGCGGGACCGGCTGGTGCCCCTGAACCGCAAGTATCCCCTGGCGGAATTGCTGGACGCGTGCAACCGCTACCTGGAATACGCGCCCCGCGACTTCATTACATTCGAGTACATTATGCTCGACGGGGTCAATGACGCCGACGAGCAGGCCCGCGAGCTCATCGAGATTGCGCGCCGGGTCCGTTGCAAGTTCAATCTGATTCCGTTCAATCCGTTCCCCCAGTCCGGCTTGAAACGCTCGCCCGCCGCCCGCATCCGGCTGTTCGCGCAGCAGCTGACCGACGCCGGGCTGGTGGTGACGGTACGCAAGACCCGGGGCGACGACATCGACGCCGCCTGTGGCCAACTGGCGGGCGAGGTCCGCGACCGCACCCGCATCAACGAGCGCCTGCCGGACCGCGCCCGGATCGTCATACGAAAAAAGGAGCATGGATGAGTGAACCCCAGAGCGATATCCTGGCACGGCAAGACGCCGCGGGCGATCCGGACCCGCTGTCCATCGGGGGGACGCTCCGGCAGTTGCGCGAGACCCGCGGCCTGACGCTGGCCGAGGTCTCGGCGCGCATCAAGTATTCCGCCGTGCAGCTGGGCCACCTGGAGGCCGCGGACTGGGCGCGCCTGCCCGAGGGCGTGCCCCTGCGGGGACTGGTGCGCAATTACGCGCGCTTCCTCGAGGCCGACGTGGATGCCGTGCTGCGGCTGCTGGATGACGCGGTGGGGTCCACCCGGCCGCATCCCACGGTCACGGCGCTGGGTGCCCGCCGCGCCCTGCAGCAGGCCGACATGACGCCCAAGGGCGAGCCCGCGCACCGGACCTGGGCCTGGCTGCTGCTGATCCTGGTGCTGTTCGGCGTGGTGGGCGTGTATGCGGTCAACCGGGGCTGGATCCCCGATCAATGGCTGGTGTTTGATTGGTTGAAGGCCCTGCGTTCATGACTTCCGCTTCCCTGAATTCCGAACCGTCGGCCGCCGCCCGCCGGCCCACGCGCGGCGTGGCCGTGCGCTGGGGCGATCACGTGGTGCGGGTCGGCGGCGACGCGCCGGTCGTGGTGCAGTCCATGACCAACACCGACACGGCCGATCCCGAGGCGACCGCCCGCCAGGTGCGCGAGCTCTGGCAGGCCGGATCCGAGCTGGTCCGCGTGACGGTCAATACGCCCGAGGCGGCCGCCCAGGTGGCGGCCTTGCGCAACGCGCTGGACCGCATGGGCGTGCCGGTGCCGCTGGTGGGCGATTTCCACTACAACGGCCACAAGCTGCTGACCCAGTTCCCGGATTGCGCCCAGGCGCTGTCCAAGTACCGCATCAACCCGGGCAATATGGGCGGCGGCAAGCGTCGCGACGACAATTTCGCGCAGATGATCGAGGTCGCCTGCCGCTACGGCAAGCCGATCCGCATCGGCGTCAACTGGGGCAGCCTGGACCACGAGCTGCTGGCCCGGATGATGGACGAGAACGCCGCGCGCCCCGATCCCTGGACCGCCAACGCGGTCATGCGCGAGGCCCTGGTGGTCTCGGCCATCAGCAACGCCGAACGCGCCCAGGAACTCGGCCTGCCCGGCGATGCCATCGTGCTGTCCTGCAAGGTCAGCCACGTGCAGGACCTGATCGCCGTCTACCAGGAACTGTCGCGGCGCTGCGACTATCCCCTGCATCTGGGCCTGACCGAGGCCGGGATGGGATCCAAGGGGATCGTGGCCTCGACGGCCGCCCTGGCCGTGCTGCTGCAGCAGGGCATCGGCGACACCATCCGCATTTCGCTCACGCCGGAACCGGGCGGCGACCGCTGCCGCGAGGTCGTGGTCGCCCAGGAGATCCTGCAGACCATGGGGCTGCGCGCCTTCACCCCGATGGTGGTGGCCTGCCCGGGCTGCGGACGCACCAGCAGCACCGTCTTCCAGGAACTGGCCGCCAGCATCCAGGCCTACCTGCGCACTCAGATGCCGGTCTGGAAAAACCAGTATCCGGGCGTCGAGAACATGCACGTCGCCGTCATGGGTTGCGTGGTCAACGGCCCGGGCGAAAGCCGCCACGCCGACATCGGCATCAGCCTGCCCGGCACCGGCGAGGTCCCGGCGGCACCCGTGTACGTCGACGGGCAGCGCACCGTCACCCTCAAGGGCGATACCATCGCCGAAGAATTCAAGCAGATTGTCGAAGACTATGTAGCCCGCCGCTACGGACGGGAGGCGGGCGCGGCGCCCGCGCACCGTCCCGGCGTCGTGCCGCGCCAAGCACATTGATCCATGTCCGAATTCAAGAAGGTTGCCGGCCTGACCGGCATGAAGGATACCCTGCCGCCCGAATCCGGTCGCTGGGAGCAGCTCGAGGCCCTGGTGCGCGACTGGCTGGCCGCTTACGGCTACCAGAACATGCGCACGCCTGTGCTGGAACATACCCGCCTGTTCACCCGGGGCATCGGCGAGGTCACCGACATCGTCGAGAAGGAAATGTATTCCTTCGTCGATCCCCTCAATGACGAGCGCCTGACGATGCGGCCCGAGTTCACGGCCGGCATCGTACGCTCGGCCATCGAACACAATTTCCTGTACGACCGGCCGCGCCGCATCTACGCCATGGGGCCGGTGTTCCGCCACGAGCGGCCGCAGCGCGGGCGCTACCGGCAGTTCCACCAGATCGACGTCGAGGCGCTGGGCTTTCCCGGGCCGGACGTGGACGCCGAACTCATCATCATGCTGGCGCGGCTGTGGCGCCTGCTGGGCCTGGACGACATCCGCCTGGAACTGAATTCCCTGGGGCAGCCGGCCGAGCGCGCCGCGCACCGGGCCGCCTTGATCGCCCACCTCGAGCAGCACATCGAGGTGCTGGACGAGGAGGCCCGGCGCCGCATGCACAGCAACCCCCTGCGCGTGCTGGATACCAAGAATCCGGCCATGCAGGACATGGCCAACGCCGCGCCGCGCCTGTTTGATTTCCTGGGCGAGGAATCCCTGGCCCACTACCAGGGCCTGTGCGCACGGCTGGACGACGCCGGCATCGCCTATACATTGAATCCCCGCCTGGTGCGCGGCCTGGATTATTACAACCTGACCGTGTTCGAATGGGTCACCGACCGGCTGGGGGCTCAGGGCACCGTCTGCGGCGGCGGGCGCTACGACGGGCTGATCGAACTGCTGGGTGGCAAGCCTGCGCCCGCCGTGGGTTTCGCCATCGGCATGGAGCGCCTGCTCGATCTGTGGCTGCAGGACGCGCCCGAGCAGGCGGCCGACGAGTGCCAGGTGTATCTGGCGCACCAGGGCGAGGCGGGGCAGCGGCAGGCCATGCGGCTGGCCGAGGCCCTCCGGGACGGCGGCCTGCGGGCACTTGTTCACGCCGGCTCGACTGGGTTTAAATCACAGTTCCGCCGCGCGGACGCCAGCGGCGCCGCCGCGGCCGTCATCGTCGGCGGCGACGAGCTGGCGGCCGGGGCCGCCACCGTCAAGTGGCTGCGCGCCGAATCCGGGGCGCAGCAGGAATCGGTCGCCTTCGACCAGCTGGTGCATCATCTCAAGCAAAGGATCTGACGAAAGTCATGGCATACGACCTCGAAGAACAGGAAAAAATCGACGCGCTGAAAGCCTGGTGGGAACGCTACGGCACGCTGACCATGGCCCTGGTGCTGGCGGTGCTGGCGGTGTTCGCGGGCTGGCGCGGCTGGCAGTGGTACGAGACGCACCAGGCGGGCCAGGCCATGGGCTATTACGAGGCCCTGGAGACCGCGGCCGGCCAGCCCGGCGACGATGCCGTGGCGCGCATCAAGGCGGCCAGCACGGCGCTGCGCGGCGACTATGCCGGATCGGGCTATGCCGCCCGCGGCGTGCTGGTGGCCGCCTGGGCCCTGCAGGAACGCAAGGACCTCGATGGCGCGCGCGAGCAGCTGGAATGGCTGGTGCGCGACGGCTCGGCGCCGGCGCTGCAGGCGGTGGCGCGGCTGCGCCTGGCCGGCGTGCTGCTCGCCCAGGAACAATACGAACCGGCGCTGGCCCAGCTGCAGGGCGAGGCCCCGGCCGGCTTCGCCGGCCTGTACGCCGACCGCCGCGGCGACGTGCTGGCGGCCCAGGGCCATGCCGACCAGGCCATCCAGGCCTGGCGCGATGCGCTCAAGGCCTTCGGCGCGGACCCGGCGGCGCAGATCGTCCAGCTCAAAATCGATGCCCTGACCGGAGCCTGATTCCCATGCGTACCCCTGTTCGTCTGTTTCGCGCCGCCGTCCTCTGCCTGACGGTGGCGGGCCTGTCGGGCTGCGGCCTGTTTGCCACGCACGACGCCCGCTTCGACCCGGCCGCGCTCACCGACTACGCGCCGACGCTGTCGGTCGGCACGCGGTGGTCGACCTCCATCGGCAGCGGTGGGGACTACGGCTTCGCCCCCCAGCTGGTGGGCGACACGGTCTATGCGGCCACGCCGTCGGGCTCGGTGGCCGCCCTGGACCTGGCGACCGGCGCCGTGCGCTGGCGCGTCGGCGACCAGCCGCTGCAGGCCGGCGTCGGCAGCGACGGCCGGACCACGGCGGTCGTGACCCGCCAGGGCATGGTGGTGGCCTATGACGCCCAGGGCAAGGAGCTCTGGCGCAGCCAGGCGGCCAGCGCGGTCAATGTGCCGCCGGCGGTGGGCAATGGCATCGTCGCCGTGCGCACCACCGATTACCGCATCCAGGCCTTCGACGAATCGAGCGGCAAGCTGCGCTGGACCGTGCAGCGTCCGGGGCCGGCGCTGGCGCTGCGCACCAGCATCCGGATGGTGGTGGCCCCCCATCTGCTGGTCGCCGGCATGCCCAACGGCCGCCTGCTGGTGATCGACGCGGCCTCCGGCACGGTGCGCTGGGAAGGCACGGTCTCGGCCTCGCGCGGCGCGTCCGACCTGGAACGCATCAGCGACGTGGTCGGCGAGCCGCTGACCGCCGGGCCGCTGCTGTGCGGCGTCAGCTACCAGGGCCGGATCACCTGCTTCGACGTGTCCCAGGGCGGGCGCGCGGTCTGGTCCCAGGACGTCTCCTCGGCCACGGGCATGAGCAGCGACGGCCAGCGCATCTACCTGCCGGACCTCAGCGACACGGTCCATGCCCTCGACCTGAAGGACGGCCATGAATACTGGAAGCAGTCCGCGCTGCTGAACCGGCGCCTGACCGCGCCCGCCGTGGCCGGCAACGCCGTCGCGGTGGGCGACTTCGAGGGCTACCTGCACTTCCTGTCGCGCGCGGACGGCAGCCTGATGGCGCGGCTGCAGGTCGGTGGCGGGCCGGTGCAGTCGGCGCTGCTGTCCACGCCCCGGGGCCTGGTGGTCCAGACGGGCGGCGGCAACCTGATGCTGGTGAGCGTGAGTGACTGACGTGCGTTTCAAGCCCGTGGTCGCCTTGGTCGGGCGCACCAATGTCGGCAAATCGACTCTTTTCAACCGCCTGACGCGGTCGCGCGCCGCGTTGGTGGCCAACATCTCCGGCCTGACCCGCGACCGGCACTACGGCGAGGGCAGGGTGGGGGATTTCCCCTTCATCGTGGTCGACACGGGCGGCTTCGAGCCGGTCGCCACGCGCGGCATCCTGGTGGAGATGGCCCGCCAGACGGCGCAGGCCATTGCCGAATCCGACGTCGTGCTGTTCCTGGTGGACGGGCGCGAGGGCATCAACGCGCATGACCACGAGATCGCCCGCCTGCTGCGCAAGTCCGGCCAGCGCGTGCTGCTGGCCGTGAACAAGGCCGAGGGCATGCGTCATCATGCCGACCTGGCCCAGTTCCACGAGCTGGGGCTGGGCGAGCCGCACCCGATTTCCGCCGCGCACGGCGACGGCATCTCCGCGTTGGTGGACGAGGCACTGGCGCCCTTGCGCCAGACGGCCGAGGCGGATGCGGCGCCGGACGCCGGCGACGGCGATGGCGACGGTCACGGTGACGAGGATACGGCGCCCCCCCATCACCGCATCAAGCTCGCCATCGCCGGGCGCCCCAACGTCGGCAAATCGACGCTGATCAACACCCTGGTGGGCGAAGAGCGCGTCATCGCCTACGACCTGCCGGGCACGACGCGCGACGCCATCGAGATCGAATTCCAGCGCGGCCCGCGCCGCTACACCCTGATCGACACGGCGGGTCTGCGCCGCCGCGGCAAGGTCTTCGAGACCGTCGAGAAGTTCTCCGTCATCAAGACCCTGCAGGCCATCGAGGCCGCCAACGTGGTGCTGCTGCTGATCGACGCCCAGGAAGGCATCTCCGACCAGGATGCGCACATTGCGGGCTTCGCCCTCGAGGCCGGCCGCGCCCTGGTCGTCGGCCTGAACAAATGGGATGCGGTGGATCAGGATCAGCGCGAGTGGGTGCAGCGCGAATACGACCGCAAGCTGCGCTTCCTGTCCTTCGCCCGGGTCCTGCACCTGTCCGCCCTGAAGGGCCAGGGGGTCGGCCCCGTGCTGAAGGCGGTCGACGCCGCCCACGCGGCGGCCTTCGCCAAGCTGTCCACGCCCCGGCTCACGCGCACCCTGCAGGCCGCCATCGAGCAGCAGCCGCCGCCGCGCAAGGGGATTTTCCGGCCCAAGATGCGCTACGCGCACCAGGGCGGGCAGAATCCGCCGCGCATCATCATCCACGGCAATGCGCTCGATGCCGTGCCCGATTCCTACCGGCGCTATCTCGAGGGCCAGTTCCGCGAAGCCTTCAATCTGGCCGGCACGCCCCTGAGCGTCGAATTCAAGTCTTCCCACAATCCCTATCTCAAGGACGCCAATCCGTGAGCACGCTCTGGAGCGACCACGTCGCGGGGCTGGTTCCTTACGTGCCGGGCGAACAGGCCCGCATCCCGAACCTGCTCAAGCTCAATACCAACGAGAATCCCTACGGGCCCTCGCCCCGGGCGATCAAGGCCATGCAGGCGGCGCTGGGCGACGACATGCGCCTGTATCCCGACCACGAGGCCCTGGGCCTGCGCCAGGCGATCGCCCGGCGCCACCGGCTGGAGCCCGGCCAGGTGTTCCTCGGCAACGGCTCGGACGAAGTCCTGGCCCACCTGTTCAATGCGCTGTTCCTGCGCGGCGGGCGGCTGCTGTGGATGCCCGACGTCACCTACAGCTTCTACCGGACCTACTGCCGCCTGTACGACGTGCCGCACCGGCTGATACCGCTGGCCGAGGACTTCAGCCTGCGGGTCGGGGATTACACGGACGCCGCCGACCAGGAGCCGGCCGGCATCATCTTCGCCAACCCCAATGCGCCCACCGGCCTCGATGCCGGGCTGGAGGCGATCGCCGCCATTGCCCGCGCCCGGCCCGACTGCGCCGTGGTGGTGGACGAGGCCTACGTGGATTTCGGCGCCGAATCGGCGGCGACGCTGCTGGGCGATTTTCCCAACCTGGTCGTCGTGCATACGCTGTCCAAGTCCCGCTCGCTGGCGGGGCTGCGGGTCGGCTACGCCCTGGCCTCGGCCGAGCTGGTCGAGGGACTGCTGCGCGTCAAGGACAGCTTCAATTCCTATCCGCTGGACCGGGTCGCCCTCGCGGGCGCGCAGGCCGCCATCGAGGACGGGGACTGGTTCGACCATACGCGCCGCGCGGTCATCGACGCGCGCGAGCATCTGGCCCGCGAGCTGCAGTCGCTGGATTTCAGCGTGCTGCCTTCGAAGACGAATTTCGTCTTCGCGCGGCACCGGCGGCAGGATGCCGGCGTCATCGCCCGCGGGCTGCGCGAGCACGGCATCCTGGTGCGCCACTTCCAGGCCCCGCGCATCGAGCAGTACCTGCGCATCACCGTCGGCACGCCGGAACAATGCGCCCGCTTGTGTGATACGCTGAAGACCGTCTTGTCTGCCTGATCCGTCCGGCGCCACCCGCGCGCCGGCGGGTCGGTGCTGCAGTGCATGAATCGCATTAAAATAGTCGGCGACGCTTCCGAATCCGGCCAGCCGGCCGGTTCCCAGAGCTTCTCCACCATAACTTCAATAACCGGAGCCTCGTCCATGAGCAATAAAGGGCAAATTCTTCAAGACCCCTTCCTGAACGCCTTGCGCAAGGACCATGTGCCTGTCTCGATCTACCTGGTCAATGGGATCAAATTGCAGGGCCAGGTCGAGTCCTTTGACCAATATGTGGTGTTGCTGCGCAATACCGTTACGCAAATGGTCTACAAACACGCCATTTCCACCGTTGTCCCGGCCCGTCCGGTTTCCTTCCAGGTGGACGACTCTGCTGAATAAGTTTCCGGCCGGACCGGTTCCCTTCCAGCCCGCCGTGCGATCCGCGCCGGCGGGCGTTCGTTTTGGCGCTGGCGCCCGGCGCCCCGCGTGCCGGCGCGCGGCCTCAAGGGCCTGGCCGGCGGCCGGCAGGCCAAGGGGGCTTTCATGACCGCGCTCGTCATCAGCGTCGATCTGGGCGATCCGGACTACGCCGCCCATGCCGAGGAATTCCTCATGCTGGCCCAGGGGGCGGGCGCGGACATCGCCGAGGTCATGGTGGCCCGCCGCAGCCGCCCGGACGCCGCGGGATTCATCGGCTCGGGCAAGATCGAGGAGGCCGCCGCCCTGGTCAAGGCCACGGGCGCCGAGGTCGTGCTTTTCGACCAGCCGCTCAGCCCGGCGCAGCAGCGCAACCTCGAGCGCCATTTCGAGGTGCGGGTGGTCGACCGCGTGGCGCTGATCCTGGACATCTTCGCGCTGCGCGCCAAGAGCCACGAAGGCAAGCTGCAGGTCGAGCTGGCCCAGTTGCAGCACCTGTCCACGCGGCTGACGCGGATGTGGACCCACCTGGAACGGCAGCGCGGCGGGATCGGCGTGCGCGGGCCGGGGGAATCCCAGCTCGAGACCGACCGCCGGCTGATCGGCGCGCGGGTGCGGGCGCTGCGCGACCGCCTGGACCGCGTCCAGCGCCAGCGCCTCACGCAGCGGCGCGCGCGCGTGCGGGGGCAGACCCTGTCCGTGTCCCTGGTGGGCTACACCAACGCGGGCAAGTCGACGCTGTTCAATGCGCTGACCCGGGCCGACGCCTATGCGGCCGACCAGCTCTTCGCCACGCTGGACACCACCACCAGGCGGGTCTGGATCGAAGGCGCGGGGCAGGTCGTGGTGTCCGACACCGTCGGATTCATCCGCTCGCTGCCGCCCACGCTGATCGCCGCCTTCCGGGCCACCCTCGAGGAAACCGTCCATGCCGATCTGCTGCTGCACGTCATCGATGCCGCCAGCCCGCAGCGCGACGAGCAGGCGGCCGAGGTCAACAAGGTCCTGAAGGACATCGACGCGGACGAGATTCCGCAGATCCGGGTCTATAACAAAATCGACACGGCCGGATACGAACCCCGGGTCGAGCGAAACGAACATGGTACGATTGCGCGAGTCTTTGTCAGTGCCCTGCAGCGCAGCGGCCTGGATGGTTTGCGGCAGTCGATCGCGGAATTTGGGGGGTCAACGGGAAACAATGCGTGGAATGAAACTGTTCAACCTGAATGATCCGGGCTGGGGGCGCGGTCAGCAGAATCAGGACAACAATCCGCCCGACAAGCCCAATTCCGCCGGCGGCCCGCCGGATCTCGACGAGGTGTGGCGCGATTTCAACAAGCGCCTGTCCGGCCTGTTCGGACGGCGCGGCGGCGGGCGCGGCCCGCGCATGCCCTCGGGCGGCGGGCTGCCGTCGCTGCCGGGGCCTTCGCCGCGGTTCGTGTTGCTGGTGATCATCGCCGCGATCCTGCTGTGGCTGGCCAGCGGCTTCATGATCGTCCAGGAAGGCCAGGTGGCCGTGGTGACCCGCTTCGGCAAGTACGTCCACACCCTGAATCCCGGCCTGCAGTGGCGCATGCCGTATCCGATCGAGAACTCCCAGGACGTCAACATCGCCCAGCTGCGCACCTTCGAGGTGGGCTTTCGCGGTTCCTCGCGCAACAAGGTCCTGTCCGAATCGCTGATGCTGACCAACGACGAGAACATCGTCGACGTGCAGTTCGTCGTCCAGTACCGCTTGCGTCCCGACGGGGCGCCGGCCTACCTGTTCAACACCAGCCAGCCGGACGAATCGGTGCGCCAGGCCGCCGAGACCGCCATGCGCGAGATCGTTGGCCGCAAGCCCATGGACTTCGTCCTGTACTCGGGGCGCACCGAGGTCGCGACCGAGGTCCAGACCCTGGCGCAGAGCATCCTGGACCGCTACAAGACCGGGATCCAGATCTCCACGGTCGCCATCCAGAACGTGCAGCCGCCCGAGCAGGTGCAGGCGGCGTTCGACGACGCCGTCAAGGCCGGGCAGGATCGCGAGCGCCAGATCAACGAGGGCAACGCCTACGCCAGCAAGGTCATTCCCGAGGCCGAGGGCCAGTCGGCCCGCATGATCCAGGAGGCCGAGGGCTACAGCGCCCAGGTGATCGGCAAGGCCCAGGGCGACACCTCGCGCTTCGACAGCGTGGCGGTCGAGTATTCCAAGGCGCCCGCCATCACGCGCGAGCGCCTGTACCTGGAGACCATGCAGGACATCCTCAGCGATACCGCCAAGGTCATGATCGACGCGCCGGTCGGCAACAACATGCTGTACCTGCCGCTGGACAAGATCATGCGCGAGGCCGCGGCGGGCGGCGGCGCCCGGGCGGGCGCGTCCGGCGGGAATTCCGGGTCCTCGGGCGATTCGTCCGGCAGCGTTGCGGCGGGCGCGGCGGGCGCCGCCCAGGCGACCTCCAAGACCACGCCGTCGGGCCGGTCCGGGTCGCGGGGCGTTCCTTCCGGCCTGGACGCGCTGATGAGCAGCCCGTACTCGAACTAGGAGCCCAAGATGCAACGTTTTTTCCCCGCCCTGGTCGGTCTGGTCCTGCTGGTCGCGGCGCTGTCGTCCTGCCTGTTCGTGGTGCGCGAGCGCGATTCGGCCCTGCTGTTCGCGCTGGGCGAGGTGCGTGAGACCATCACCGAGCCGGGCCTCTACTTCAAGTATCCGCCGCCCTTCGAGAACGTCGTCTACCTGGACAAGCGCCTGCAGACCATCGAAACCCGCGATCCCGAACGCATCCAGACCGCCGAGAAGAAAAACCTGCTGATCGATTCCTTCGTCAAGTGGCGCATCGCGGATCCGCGGCTGTACTACGTGACCTTCGGCGCCAACAGCGGCGCGGCGGTCGAGCGCCTGCAGGCGCAGATCCGCGACGCCCTGAACGCCGCCGTCAACGTGCGCACCGTCAAGCAGGTGGTGTCCAGCGATCGCGACACCATCATGAAGGAAATCCAGAATTCGGTGGCGCAGCGCGCCAAGCCGCTGGGCGTGGACGTCGTCGACGTGCGCCTGCGCCGCATCGATTTCGCCCCGGAAATTTCGGAATCCGTCTATCGCCGCATGGAGGCCGAGCGCAAGCAGGAAGCCAACCGCCTGCGGGCCAGCGGCGCGGCCGACAGCGAGCGCATCCGCGCCGAGGCCGACCGCAAGCGCCAGGAGATCCTGGCTCGTGCCTACGCCGAATCGCAGGCCAAGCGCGGCGAGGGCGATGCCACGGCGGCGGCGATCTATGCCCGTTCCTACGGCAAGGATCCCGAGTTCTACAGCTTCTACAAGAGCCTGGACGCCTACCGCTCGGCGTTCTCGGGCGACGGCAGCACGCTGGTCCTCAGCCCCGATTCGGACTTCTTCCGCTACTGGGACCGCGCGCAGGGCACCAAGCCGGCGCCCGCCCGCTGAAGGCGCCGCGTCCGCGACCTGGCCCGGATGCCTGATGCAGGGCATCCCCGCCGGGTCGTTTTCCTTCTGGCTGTGATTTGGGAATGAACAGAACATGATGTCGAACTGGCTGCTGCCGGAGAACCTCTCGGACGTCCTGCCCGCCGAGGCGCGGCGCATCGAGGAACTGCGGCGCGAACTGCTGGACCTGTACCGCACCTACGGCTTCGAGCTGGTGGCGCCCCCCATGGTCGAGTACCTGGATTCGCTGATGCCGGCCGATGACGAGGCCTTGCGCCTGCGCACCTGCAAGCTGGTCGACCAGCTGTCGGGCCTGACCATGGGCGTGCGCGCCGACATGACGGTGCAGGTCTCGCGCATCGACGCGCACCTGCTCAACCGGCCCGGCGTGACGCGCCTGTGCTATTGCGGCCCGGTCATCCACGCCCGCCCGTCCGGCCTGATGTCGGACCGGGAACTGCTGCAGATCGGCGCGGAGATCTTCGGCCATGCCGGCGTGCAGTCCGATATCGAATGCGTGCGCCTGGCCCTCGAATCCGTGCGCCGCGCCGGGGTGGGGCAGCCGCGCCTGGATCTCAACCATCCGGGGGTGGGGCGGGCGCTGGTCGACGCCGATCCCGCCCTCGCCGACGTCGCCGATGCCGTGTTCGACCTGCTGAGCGCCAAGGACGTGCCGGGCCTGGAGGCCTTGTGCGCCGACAGCGGCGCGCGCGCCGACAGTCTGCAGGCCCTGCGCGTGCTGACCACCCTGTACGGCGACCTGGACACCGTGGACCGTGCCCGCCAGTGCCTGCCGGACCTCCCGGCCGTGCATGCGGCGCTCGACGCCCTGCGCACGCTGTGCCTGGCGCTGCCCGATGCGCCGATCGCCATCGACCTGGCGGACATGGGCGGCAGCTACGGCTATCACTCGGGGGTGGTGTTTTCGATCTATGCCGCGGGCTGGCACGATGCCCTGGTGCGTGGCGGCCGCTACGACGGCATCGGCCGCAAGTTCGGCCGCTCGCGCCCCGCCACGGGCTTCAGCCTGGACCTGCGCAAGCTGTCGGCCGGCCTGCCCGAGGCGCGCCCCGTGCCCGCCATCCGGGCGCCCTGGTCCGACGACCCGGCGCTGGCCCATGCCGTGGCTGCCCTGCGGGCACAGGGGCACGTGGTCATCCAGAGCCTGCCGGGCGAGCCCCAGCAGTACGATGAATTCCGGGTCGGCCAGGAACTGGTTTCGGCGGACGGCGGCTGGGTCCTCAGGACTGTCGCCGCCTGATGGTATAAACTTATTCGTTTCCCAAGGCGGCATGGTGCCGTCGCAAGCAAGGCTTATGAGCAAGAACATCGTCGTGATCGGCACCCAGTGGGGTGACGAGGGCAAGGGCAAGATCGTAGATTGGCTCGCCGAGTCCGCCCAGGGGGTCGTGCGCTTCCAGGGGGGGCACAATGCCGGCCATACGCTGTGGATCAACGGCAAGAAGACCATCCTGCGCCTGATCCCCTCGGGCATCATGCATCCCCACGTCACCTGCTATATCGGCAACGGCGTGGTGCTGTCGCCCGAGGCCTTGCTGGGCGAGATCGCCGAACTCGAATCCGCCGGGCTGGACGTGCGCGCGCGCCTGCAGATCTCCTCGGCCTGCCCGCTCATCCTGCCGTACCACGTGGCGCTGGACCAGGCCCGCGAGGCCCGCAAGGGCGAGGGCAAGATCGGCACGACCGGCCGCGGCATCGGGCCGGCGTACGAGGACAAGGTCGCCCGCCGCGCCCTGCGCGTCCAGGATCTCTATGATCCCGCCGTGTTCGACGAAAAGCTCGCCGAGGTCCTGGACTACCATAATTTCGTGCTCACCCAGTACCTGGGGGCCAAGCCGGTCGAGGCCAGCCAGGTGCGCGATCAGGTGATGGCGCTGGCGCCGCAGATCGAGCCCATGGTGGCCGACGTCTCCAGCAACCTGCACCTGGCCCGCAAGGGCGGCCACAACCTGCTGTTCGAGGGCGCCCAGGGCACGCTGCTGGACATCGATCACGGCACCTATCCCTTCGTGACCAGCAGCAATTGCGTCGCCGGGGCGGCTGCCGCGGGCGCCGGCGTGGGGCCGCAGGCCCTGGATTACGTGCTGGGCATCGCCAAGGCCTACACCACCCGCGTCGGCTCGGGGCCGTTCCCCACCGAGCTGCTGGACGACACCGGCCTGCGCCTGGCGACGGTGGGCAAGGAATTCGGCTCGGTCACCGGCCGGCCGCGCCGCTGCGGCTGGTTCGACGGCGCCGCGATGAAGCGCTCGGTCATGATCAACGGCCTGACCGGCCTGTGCATCACCAAGCTCGACGTGCTCGACGGGGTCGAGCAGATCAAGATCGGCGTCGGCTACCGCTACAAGGGCCAGTTCCTGGATGTGCTGCCGTACGGCGCCCACGCCGCGGCCGAAGCCGAGCCCGTGCTCGAGGAAATGGCCGGCTGGACCGAATCCACCGTCGGCATCACCGAATACGACAAGCTTCCGATCAATGCCCGCCGCTATCTCGAACGTATCGCCGAGGTGTGCGACGTGCCGATCGACATGGTCTCGACGGGCCCGGACCGGCTGGAAACCATCGTGCTGCGCCATCCGTTCCAGGGCTGATGCGCCAACCGAAACCGCAAGCCCGCTTGCGGTTTTTTTGATTTTTCTTCAAAGGTGACAGGAAAAACACCATGAGCACTCCCCCGAGCACCGATCGCGACCTTTGGGTCAGTTGGGAACAGTATCACGCGTTGATCGAACAGCTTGCGCTCCAGGTCCACGAATCGGGCTGGGCGTTCGACAAGATCCTGTGTCTGGCGCGCGGCGGGGTGCGCGTGGGCGACGTGCTGTCGCGGATCTTCGATCTGCCGCTGGGCATCCTGGCCACCAGCAGCTACCGCGAGGCCGCCGGTACCGTGCAGGGGCAGCTGGACATCGCCCAGTTCATCACGATCACGCGCGGGACGCTGGACGGCAAGGTGCTGCTGGTCGACGACATGGTCGATACCGGCCTGACGTTCTCGCGCGTGCGCGACCACCTGCTCAAGCAGTTCCCGGGCATCACCGAACTGCGCACGGCCGTGCTCTGGCAAAAGGGGCACGCCAAGGTCCAGCCCGACTATTTCGTCGCCCAGCTGCCCACCAATCCCTGGATCCACCAGCCCTTCGAGGACTACGACAGCCTGCGGCCGCACCAGCTCGAGTCCTGGATCCGCAAGGGGGTGCGCAGCGCCTATCCGGATTCCCAATAGGCCGACAAAGCATGGATTCGCAAGCGGATCCATGATAGAATCATCTGCTTATCCGGATACGGATCATTTCGTATCGCCGGTTTTTACTTCATTTGACCGTGGGCGCACCGGCAGCCGTCGTGCCGACACCCATGATTTTGTACAGGCCATCAAGGATTTACATGCCGATTGTCCGCCTCAAAGAAAACGAGCCCTTCGAGGCTGCCCTGCGGCGCTTCAAGCGCACCATTGAAAAGACCGGTCTGCTGACCGAACTGCGTTCGCGTGAATTCTACGAGAAGCCCACCGCCGAACGTAAGCGCAAGCTGGCCGCTGCCGTCAAGCGTCACTACAAGCGCATTCGCAGCCAACAACTGCCGCCGCGACTCTATTGATTGATTCCTGAATCCTTCATCCAGGAACTGCTCGCGCGCGTCGATATCGTCGACATCGTCGGCCGGTACGTGCAGCTGCGCAAAGGGGGCGCAAACCTGCTGGGTTTGTGCCCTTTTCACACTGAAAAAACGCCGTCGTTCACCGTCAGCCCGACCAAGCAGTTCTACCATTGCTTCGGCTGCGGGGCCCATGGCAGCGCGATCCATTTCCTGACCGAACATACCGGCGCCTCGTTTCCCGAGGCGGTGCGCTCGCTTGCCGCCAGCGTCGGTCTGACGGTCCCGGAAGAGCCGCGCACCCCGCGCCAGCGGGCCGCCGAGCGCGAGCGCCGCGAGGAAGGCTCCCGCCAGCGCGACATCCTGCAGCAGGCCCAGGCGCATTACCGCGCGGCGCTCAAGCAGGCGCCCCAGGCCATCGCCTACCTGAAAAAGCGCGGACTGAGCGGCGAGATCGCCGCGCGCTACGGGCTGGGCTGGGCGGCGGCGGACCGCCGTGGGCTGGCCGCCGTCTTTCCGCACTACGAGGATCCGGCGCTGATCGAGTCCGGCCTGGTGATCGAGGCCGAGGACGGCCGCCGCCACGACCGGTTCCGCGGCCGGATCATGTTCCCGATCCAGAATGCGCGCGGCCAGCTGATCGGTTTCGGCGGGCGCCTGATCGAGCCCGGCGAGCCCAAGTACCTGAATTCCCCGGAGACCCCGCTGTTCTCGAAGGGCCAGGAGCTCTATGGCCTGCACGAGGCCCGCGCGGGCATCCGGTCCGAGGGCTGCGTGCTGGTCGTGGAAGGCTATATGGACGTGGTCGCCCTGGCGCAGTTCGGCCTGTGCAACGCGGTGGCGACGCTGGGCACTTCCACGACCAGCACCCACCTGCAGAAGCTCTGCCGCGCCAGCGACCGGATCGTCTTCAGCTTCGATGGCGACGGGGCAGGGCGCAAGGCGGCCTGGCGGGCCCTGCAGGCCTGCCTGCCCTGGGTGGCCGAGGATGTCTCGATGCGTTTCCTGTTCCTGCCGGAAGGCCAGGATCCGGATTCCTACGTGCGCACCTACGGCGTGCAGGCGCTGCGGGCGTACCTGGACGAGGCCCTGCCGCTGTCACGCTTCATGCTCGAAGAGCTGGCCGCGCGCCACGACCTGCGCGAGGCCGAAGGCCGCGCCGCCTGCGTGCACGAGGCGCGGCCGCTGTTTGCGCAGATGCCCGAAGGCGGCTATCGCCTGCAGGTCGAGCGCGAGTTCGCCCAGCAGGTGCGCCTGACGCCGGAAGAGCTCAGCCGCATGCTGGCGGCCGCCGGTCGCGGCGGGCCGGCCGGGGCGGCGCCCCAGGCGGGCGGGGCGGGCCGCGGCGGGCTGCCGGCCGGCGCGGCGGGCGCCGCCCGGGCCGCGCGCGCCCCGGATCCGCAGGCCGCCGGCGCGGGCCCGCAGCCGTCGGGGGCGGAATTCTCCGGGCAGGAGCCCCCCTGGCTGGCCGCCGAACTGGGCCAGGACGCGGGACGCCCGGAATTCACGGTCGACGCGCGGCGCGGCGGGCGTCGGCGGCAGGCCCGCACGGTCACTCCCATGGCGCGGCGCCTGCTGCGCCTGCTGCTGGCGCATCCGGCGCTGGTGGATGGCCTGGGCGACCAGCAGCTTGAATTGCTGGCCCACCATCCCCATCTGCATCTTGTCCGGGAGCTGATCGGCCTGGCAAGCGCCTGCGGCGGCCGGCATGCCGGTGCGCTGCTCGAGGCCGCCGACCCGGATTCGGATCTGGCCGCGGCGATCCGCGACCTGTCCACCGAGGTCATGGCGCAGGAATTGCCGGATCCCCAGGCGGAGTGGCGCGACGCCTTGCGGCAGATCGAACTGCAGGCGGTGCAGGAGCAATGCGACCGCCTGATCGAGGCCGGGCTGGGCGACGAGGCGCAGCGCCGGCGCTACCAGGATCTCAGCCGCCGGTTGGCGCGGCTGAAGACGCGAACAGGATGAATCTTCCTGTCAACTGCAGTAAACTACATGGTTTTCAATAAGTTGAACGCCTTGACAGAACCGTCAACCGAACTGACAACGGAATCGAGCACATGACCCAAGCAACTGGCAAAACCCCTGTGGCCGCCAAGAAAACGGCTGCCAAGAAGACCAAGGCCCAGAGCGCTGAGCTCGAATCCGTGGTGAAGGCGGCCAGTGCGACGGCGGCGGCGCCTGCAGCGGCGAAAACGGTGGGCAAGGTCCCCGCAAAGAAGGCGGGCAAGACCGCCGCGAAAAAGACGGCCGAACCTCGCGCGCCCAAGGCGCCCAGCGGCCGCAAGCCCGGCCGCCCGGCCAAGAACGCCAACAATGACGGCGGGGACTACGTCGACGACGATGCCGACGACGGCGAGGTCATTCCCGATCTCAAGCCGCTGCCCAAGCGCGGCGGCAAGCGCGCCAAGGGCGAAAAGGAAAGCCCCTCGCGCAGCCAGATGACCCCCGAGGAACAGGAAGCCCGCCGCAACCGGCTCAAGATCCTGATCAAGCTCGGCAAGGACCGCGGCTACCTCACCTACGGTGAAATCAACGACCACCTGCCCGACGACCTGGTCGACGCGGAGGCCATCGACGGCATCATCAGCACGTTCAGCGACATGGGCATCTCGGTCTACGACCAGGCGCCGGATGCCGAGACCCTGCTGATGAGCGACAACGTGCCCTCGGCCACCAGCGACGACGACGTCGAGGACGAAGCCGAGGCCGCGCTCACCACCGTGGATTCCGATTTCGGCCGCACCACCGACCCCGTGCGCATGTACATGCGCGAGATGGGCACGGTGGAGCTCCTGACGCGCGAGGGCGAGATCGAGATCGCCAAGCGCATCGAGGACGGCCTCAAGCACATGGTCATGGCCATCGCGGCCTGCCCGACCACGGTCAACGAGATCCTGGAACACATCCGCCGCGTGCGCGACGGTTCCGCCCAGATCGACGAGGTCGTCGACGGGCTGATCGACGAGGAAGGCGAGGAATACGCGGGCTCCGGGGTGTCGTCCGACGACGACGACGGCCCGGCCGGCGGCATGAGCAGCAAACAGCTCGAATACCTGCGCGCCAAGGCGCTGAAGAAATTCGACCAGGTGGAAGTCTGGTTCGACAAGATGCGCGTGGCCTTCGAGAACGACGGCTACAAGTCGCCGGCCTACGTCGAGGCCCGCGAGGCCATCCACGCCGAACTCATGGGTGTGCGCTTCACCGCCAAGATGGTCGAGCGCCTGGCCGACGCGCTGCGCGCCCAGGTGGCCGAGGTCCGTGCCCAGGAGCGCGCGGCCATGGCGATCTGCGTCACCCGCGCCGGCATGCCGCGCGCGCATTTCATCAAGGCCTTCCCCGGCAACGAGACCAACCTCGACTGGGTCGCCCAGGAGGTCGCCGCCGGCCACGACTATTCCGAAACCCTGGACCGCCACGCGCCGGCCGTCCTGGAGATCCAGCAAAAGCTCATCGAGCTGCAGCGCAGCGTGGTGCTGCCCCTCAAGGACCTCAAGGACGTCAACAAGCGCATGGCCACCGGCGAGGCCAAGGCCCGCAAGGCCAAGCGCGAGATGACCGAGGCCAACCTGCGGCTGGTGATTTCCATCGCCAAGAAATACACCAACCGCGGCCTGCAGTTCCTGGACCTGATTCAGGAAGGCAATATCGGCCTGATGAAGGCGGTGGACAAGTTCGAATACCGGCGCGGCTACAAGTTCTCCACCTACGCGACCTGGTGGATCCGGCAGGCCATCACCCGTTCGATCGCCGACCAGGCGCGCACCATCCGGATTCCGGTGCACATGATCGAGACGATCAACAAGATGAACCGGATCAACCGCCAGATCCTGCAGGAAACCGGCGCCGAGCCAGATCCCGCCACGCTGGCCCAGAAGATGGACATGCCGGAGGACAAGGTCCGCAAGATCCTCAAGATCGCCAAGGAACCCATTTCCATGGAAACGCCCATCGGCGACGATGACGATTCCCACCTGGGCGACTTCATCGAGGACACGGGCACCGTCTCGCCGTCGGATTCGGCGCTGCATGGTTCCATGCGCGACGTGGTCAAGGAAGTCCTGGATTCCTTGACGCCCCGCGAGGCCAAGGTCCTGCGCATGCGCTTCGGCATCGAGATGAGCACAGACCAGACGCTCGAGGAGGTCGGCAAGCAGTTCGACGTCACCCGCGAGCGCATCCGCCAGATCGAGGCCAAGGCGCTGCGCAAGCTGCGCCATCCCAGCCGCGCGGACAAGCTCAAGAGCTTCCTGGAAGGCCAGTAAGCCCTGCTTGCGGCGGCGCGCGCCGCGACGGACGAGGCCGCCTTCGGGCGGCCTCGTTCATTTCAGCTTGCGGTACAGGGTGCTGCGGTGCACGCCCAGGCGGCGTGCCGCACGGCTGACGTTGCCGCCGCAGTCTTGCAGCGCCTGCCGGATGGCGGCCTGTTCCAGGTCCCGCAGGCGGACCGCCGTCCCGGCGTCCGGGGCGGGGTGCCCGGGGAGGACGGCATCGTCCGGCTGGCCGGAGGGCATCGCCCCGGCCAGGTCGTCCGCCGGCGTGGCCGGCCGGACCGCCAGCCCGGCGGGCAGCTGGGCGGGGGTGATGGCCGGGTGGTCCGGATACTGGCATCGCAGCCGCCGCAGGACGCTGCGCAGTTCCCGGTAGTTGCCCGGCCAGGCGTGGCGCGCCAGCGCCGCCGCGGCGTCGGGGTGGAGCCGCCCGCCCAGCAGCCGGTATTGCCCGGCCACGAAGTCCGCCAGATCGGGGTGCTGGCGCAGCGGCGGAAGTTCCAGCGGCATGTCCTGCAGGCGGTAGTACAGGTCGGCGCGAAACAGGCCGCGCGCCACCAGCGCTTGCAGGTCCTGGTGGCTGGCACTGATCAGGCCGAAGTCCAGCGGAAAGCGTTTCTCCGAGCCCAGGGGCTGGACCTCGCGTTCCTGCAGCACGCGCAGCAGCCGGGTCTGCAGGCCCAGCGGCATGTCGCCGATCTCGTCCAGGAACAGGATGCCCTGGTGCGCCTGGCGCAGCAGGCCGCGCGCGCCGTCGCGGCGGGCGCCGGTGAACGCGCCGGCCTCGTAGCCGAACAATTCGGACTCGATCAGGTGTTCGGGCAGCGCCGCGCAGTTGATGGCGATGAAGGCGCCGTCGCGGCGGGCGCTGCCGGCGTGGATGTGGCGCGCCAGGACCTCCTTGCCGGTGCCGGTTTCGCCGTGCAGCAGCACGGCCAGCCCGGCATCGACCGCCTGGACGCCGTGCCGCAACAGCGTGCGCTGGACCGCGTCCGGCTCGGGCAGCCCGGGGAGGTCCACCGGCCCGGGCCGCTGCCGGGCAGGATCGCGGCGGGCGGCGCGGGCCGGCCGGACGGGGGTCTCCAGGCGCCCGGCCAGCGGGCGGCCGTCGTGGCGCCGCCACTGCGCCGGCCCGTCGCGCAGGGGGCCGTCGATCCACTGCGCCCAGGGCGTGCCGATCAGTTGCCAGTCGGCGTCCAGCGCCTGCAGCGCGGCCTCGTTGGCGCCGGCGATGCGCGCCTCGTCGTCGAGCAGCAGGATGGCGGGCTCGGCGTCGGGGGCGTCCTGCGTGCCGGGATGAAAGATCATCCGGCGCAGCGGGCTGTCGGCCAGCAGCCGGTTGCCGATGCCCCGCGCCAGGCGTCGCACCAGGGGCAGGGCGTAGTCGCAAAGCGTGGCCGCCGGGCCGGTCAGGTCGAGGATGCCCAGGATCTCGCCGCGGCCCGAGAAGACCGGCGCCGCATGACAGCTGAGGATGCGGTTGCGGGCCAGGAAGTGTTCCGCGCCGTGGACGGCGACCGCCCGGCCCTCGTGCAGCGCCGTGCCGATGGCGTTGGTGCCGCGCCGGGACTCGGCCCAGCTGACGCCTGGCCGCAGGGCGATGCGCCGGGCCTTGTCCAGGAATCCAGGGTTGCCGCGTTCGTGCAGGATCAGGCCGCTGGGATCGGCCAGCACCACGATGCTGCCGGTGGAATCCGCCAGGGATCCCAGGGCGCAGAGGCTGGGTTCGGCGTGCCCGAGCAGGGGCCGATGCGCCTCGATCCGCAGCCTGAGGTCGGCCAGCGGCAGCGGGTCGGGGTCGGCCAGCAGCCGCGGATCCAGGTCGGCGCAGCGCAGCCAGGACTGGCGGATGCCGGCGGCCGCGCGGGGCCGGGGGCTGGTGGCGAGAACGAGCGGGGGTGAGTGCTGCATGGGCGTCTCCGTCCGAATCGCGAGTCGGGTGGCGCAGACCGCAGCGACACCGTCGCACAATGCACGGGCGACTGTCGCATTTTGCGACAAGTCTCTGTTTTAAAACCAGATTTCCGATCAGTATGCCATTGCGCGGGGCGCAAGGAAAGCCCGTGCCCCAAGCGCCTGGCATGGCTTTTGCTTTGAACAAGGCAGGAGGCCGGCGCATGGGGCGCCGGCGGATCCGCCGCCCGGGCCGTCCGGGCGCGCATCCCGACACAAGGAGACTGACATGGACATGACCGATCTGAAGCACTTCGGGATCGACATCGGCTTTCCCTACAAGAAGCACTACGAGAACTATATCGGCGGGCGCTGGGTGGCGCCGGCGGCCGGGCGCTACTTCGACAACCTCTCGCCCATCACCGGCCAGGTTTTCTGCGAAGTGCCGCGCTCGGATGCGGCCGACGTGGATGCGGCCCTGGACGCCGCGCATGCGGCCCGGCGGACCTGGGGAGAAACCTCGGTGGCCGAGCGCGCCGGCGTACTGCTGCGCATCGCCGACCGGATGGAGCAGAACCTGCGCCTGCTGGCGGTGGCCGAGACCATCGACAACGGCAAGCCGCTGCGCGAGACGATGGCTGCCGACCTGCCGCTGGCCATCGACCACCTGCGCTATTTCGCCGGCTGCATCCGCGCCCAGGAAGGCGGGATCTCCGAGATCGACAAGACCACGGTGGCCTACCATTTCCATGAACCCATGGGCGTGGTGGGCCAGATCATTCCGTGGAACTTCCCGCTGCTGATGGCGGCCTGGAAGCTCGGCCCCGCACTCGCCGCCGGCAATTGCGTGGTGCTCAAGCCCGCCGAGCAGACGCCCGCCTCCATCCTGGTGCTGATGGAGCTCGTCGGCGACCTGCTGCCGCCGGGCGTGCTCAACATCGTCAATGGCTTTGGCAAGGAGGCCGGCGCGGCGCTCGCGGCCAGCAAGCGCATCGCCAAGATCGCCTTCACCGGCTCGACGCCGACCGGCAGGCACATCCTGCATTCGGCCGCCGACAACCTGATCCCCAGCACCGTCGAGCTGGGAGGCAAGAGCCCGAACATCTTCTTCGCCGACGTGATGGACCGGGACGACGCCTTCCTGGACAAGGCCCTGGAGGGCCTGAGCATGTTCGCCCTGAACCAGGGCGAAGTCTGCACCTGCCCGTCGCGCATCCTCGTGCAGGAGTCCATCTACGAGCCGTTCATCGAGCGCGCGATCCGGCGCGTGGAATCCATGAAGACCGGCCACCCGCTGGATGCCTCCACCATGCTGGGCGCCCAGGTCTCGCAGGCGCAGATGGAGAAGATCCTGGGCTATATCGACATCGGCCGCGACGAGGGCGCGCAGTGCCTGACCGGCGGCGCGCGCAACGTGCCGGGCGCGGGCCTGGACCAGGGCTTCTACGTGAAGCCCACCCTGCTGTTCGGCAAGAACAGCATGCGGGTGTTCCAGGAAGAGATCTTCGGACCCGTGGCCTCGGTGATGACGTTCCGGGACGAGGAAGAGGCGATCGAGATCGCCAACGACACGGACTATGGCCTGGGCGCCGGGGTGTGGACGCGGGACGGGTCACAGGCCTATCGCGTCGGCCGGCAGATCCAGGCGGGGCGGGTCTGGACCAACTGCTATCACCTGTACCCCGCCCATGCCGCCTTCGGCGGCTACAAGCAGTCGGGCATCGGGCGCGAGACGCACAAGATGGCCTTGAATGCCTACCAGCAGACCAAGTGCCTGCTGGTCAGCTACAGCCCCGAGGCCCTGGGCTTCTTCTGATCCGGACGGGGCGCCGGCCCCGTCCGCAAGGCCTGGCTCAGGCAGCCTGGGCCTGGTCGGCGGCGCCCATCCCGGCCAGCGGCTGGGCATGGGCGTCGGTCTGCAGGGTGGTGTCGCCGGACAGGGCGGCATCCAGCTGGTGCTTGTCCAGCTCGCCTTCCCAGCGCGCCACCACGATGGACGCGGTGGCGTTGCCCACCAGGTTGGTCAGCGCGCGGCATTCGGACATGAACCGGTCCACGCCCAGGATCAGGGCCATGCCGGCCACCGGCACCGAGGGGACGACCGAGAGGGTGGCCGCCAGGGTGATGAAGCCCGCGCCGGTGACGCCGGCCGCGCCCTTGGAGCTCAGCATGGCCACCAGCAGCAGCAGGATCTGGTCGCCCAGGCTCAGCGGAATGTCGCAGGCCTGCGCGATGAACAGCGCGGCCATCGTCATGTAGATGTTGGTGCCGTCCAGGTTGAACGAATAGCCGGTGGGGATCACCAGGCCGACCACCGATTTCGAACAGCCGGCGCGCTCCATCTTCTGCATGAGGGTAGGCAGGGCGGCCTCGGACGAGCTCGTGCCCAGGACCAGCAGCAGTTCCTCGCGGATGTAGCGCACCAGCTTCAGGATGGAGAAGCCGTTGTAGCGGGCCACCGCGCCCAGCACCACGACGACGAAGAGGACGGCCGTGGCGTAGAAGGTGCCGACCAGCATCGCCAGGTTCAGGACCGATTCGATGCCGTACTTGCCGATGGTGAAGGCCATGGCGCCGAAGGCGCCGACGGGCGCCGCCTTCATCAGGATCTCGACGATCTTGAAGACGGGGCCGGCCAGGGCGGTGAGCAGGTCGACCACGGGTCGGGCGCGTTCGCCGATGATGGCCAGGGCGATGCCGGACAGCACCGCGACGAAGAGCACCTGCAGGATGTCGCCGCTCACGAAGGGGCTGAACATCGTGGCCGGGATGATGTTCATCAGGAAGCCGGCGATCGTGGTGTCGTGCGCCTTGGACACGTAGCTCGCCACGGCGCCATTGTCCAGCGTGGCCGGGTCGATGTGCATGCCGGCGCCGGGCTGGATCAGGTGGCTGACCGTCATGCCGATGATCAGCGCCAGGGTCGAGAACGTCAGGAAATACAGCATCGCCTTGCCGGTGACGCGGCCCACCTTCTTGAGGTCGCTCATGGCGGCGATGCCCGTGGTCACGGTCAGGAAGATGACAGGCGCGATGATCATCTTGACCAGCTTGATGAAGGCGTCGCCCAGCGGTTTCATGGACTCGCCCAGGGATGGGTAGAAGTGCCCGAGCAGGATGCCCACGGCGATGGCGAAGACCACCTGCACGTACAGGATCTGATAGAAGCGCTGCTTTTTCGCGGGCGCGGTGCTGCCTTGGATGTCGAACATGGTCTGCGTCTCCAGACGGTGGCCGGGTGCGGCGTCGAGATGCCGCCGGAATCGACCTTGTATTGGAAGAATCGGGGTCTTGTGCAAGCCCTCCGGAGAGTCCACGAGCAACAGTCGTGCCAACTTTCAACGTGCGGAACGGTCCCAGTACAAGCCCATGATGGGAAAGGGAAATCCGGCCGCCGGCGGGGCGGGGGCATGGGGCTTGCTTGGGGATTTGTGCGGATTTCCGCCCATCAACGGGTTAGAATGTCCGGGAAATCACACAGATGAGCCCGCCCATGTCCTCTTTCGCAGATCGCGCGCCCGGCGCGCCGGCCGGCGGCGCCGGCCCCTCCGGCCGCCGGGCGCGGGCGCTGGCCTGGGGCGCCGCGGCATTGATCGCCGTCGCCGCCTTGCTGTGGGCCGCCGGGTACTGGGCGCGCGAGCGGGCGCTGCGGGACCTGGCGTCCGAGGCGCGGGCGACCGCGCAGCTCAGCCTGGCGGCGCTGGGCCACAAGCTCGACAAGTTCCGCGCCATCCCGCGCATCCTCGCCCAGGACACGGCCCTGGTGTCCGCGCTGCGGGCGCCTTCCGCCGCCGGCCAGGACCGGTTGAACCGGCGGCTGGAGTCCCTGGCCCGCGACCTGGGGGCGGCCGTGCTGTACGTCATGCGGCCCGACGGCTTCACCTGGGCTTCGAGCAACTGGCGCGAGCCCGATTCGTTCGTCGGCCACGACTACCGTTTCCGGCCGTATTTCCGCGATGCGCTGAGCTTCGGCCAGGCGGCTCATTTCGCCCTGGGATCCGTGAGCCATGACCCCGGCCTGTACCTGTCCCGCCGGATCGGCGGGACGGACGAGCCGCTGGGGGTGGTGGTGCTGAAGCTCGCCTTTCACGATCTGGAGTCGGCCTGGGCGCGCAGCGGCATGCCGCAGTTCGTGACGGACGCCCGCCAGGTGGTGCTGCTGGGATATCCGGGGGACTGGCACTATCACGTCGCCCGCCCCCTGTCGGCGGCGCAGGCCGCCCGGGTGCGCGAGAGCCTGCAGTTCGGCGCGGCGCCGCTGGACCCGCTGCCGCTGGCGCCGCTGCCCGGCGCCCCGGCGCGTCCGGACGGGCTGCTGCGCCTGACGGACGCCCAGGCGGGGCTGGACGCCGGCACGCTGCTGCTGCCCGTGGTGCTGGAGGTGCCCGCCGTGCCCGGCTGGCGCCTGTATCTGCTGCGGCCGGTGTCGGCGGCGCTGGATGAGGCGGCGCTGACCGCCCGGGTGCTGGCGCTGCTGGTGGTGCTCTTGTCCGCGCTGGCCGCCTGGGCGCTGGCGCGGCGTCGCCGGCGGGCCCTGCGGCTGGCGGCGGCGCGCCAGGCGCTGGAGGCCGAGGTGCGGCTGCGCACGCGCGAACTGCGCGAGGCCAACGACAGGCTCCAGTCCGAAATGGACGAACACCGGCGCACGGAATCCCGCCTGCACGAGATGCAGGACGAGCTTGTCCAGGCCAACCGCCTGTCGCTGCTGGGGCAGGTGGCCGCGGGCGTGGCGCACGAGATCAACCAGCCCGTGGGCGCCATCCGCACGTATGCCGACAATACCGCCGAGTTCCTGCGGCGCGGCCAGCTGGACCGCGTGCGCGACAATCTGGCCGCCATCGTCCGGCTGACCGAGCGCATCGGCGGCATCACCCAGGAACTGCGGGCCTTTTCCCGCAAACGGACGGCGCATGTCGAGTCGGTCGACCTGGATGCGGCCCTGGCGGGCGCCCTGATGCTGGTCGGCCCGCGGCTCGACCGCCAGGGGGTCGGCCTGGAGGACGGGCGCCGTGGCCCGTCGCCCCGCGTGCGGGCGGACGCCCTGCGGCTGGAGCAGGTCTTCGTCAACCTGCTGCACAACGCCCTGGAGGCGCTGGAAGGCCGTCCCGGACCCCGGATCGCGCTGTCGGTGGACGCGGCGGACGACTGGGTGCGTGTCAGGATCGAGGACAACGGCCCGGGGATCGAGCCGGCCGCGCGCGAGCGGCTGTTCACGCCGTTCTACACGACCCGCGCCCAGGGCGTGGGGCTGGGGCTGGTCATCTCGCGGGAGATCGTCGCCGAGTTCGGCGGGGTGCTGGACGTTCTGGATGCGGCCGCCGGAGCGGCCTTCGAGGTGAAGCTGATGCGCGGGGAGGAGGCGGCGTGAACCCGATCGATGTGGTGTTCGTCGACGACGACGCCGATGTGCGCGATGCCAATGCGCAGGCGCTGGACCTGCAGGGCGTGGCTGTGCGCGCCTGCGCCGGCGCGCGCGAGGCCCTGGACCTGCTGACGCCGGACTTCCCCGGGGTGCTGGTGACCGATGTGCGCATGGCCGACATGGACGGCCTCACCCTGTTTCGCCACGTGCGTCGGCTGGATGCCGACATTCCCGTGATCCTGATCACGGGCCACGGGGATATCGAAATGGCAGTGGGCGCCATGCGCGAGGGTGCCTACGATTTCCTGTCCAAGCCGTACGCGCCCGAGCGGCTGCTGGCGGCCATCCGCCACGGCGTGGCGCAGCGCCGGCTGGCCCTGGAGAACCGCCGCCTCAGGGAGCAGGCCGCGCAGCAGCCGGACGCGGCCTCGATGCTGATCGGCAACACGCCGGCCATGGTGCGCATCCGCGAGCTGCTGCGCCACGTCGCCGATGCGGACGTGGACGTGCTCGTCCGCGGGGAGACCGGTACCGGCAAGGAGGTCGTGGCGCAGGTCCTGCATCGGCTGGGCAAGCGCGGCGCGGCGCCGTTCGTCGCCATCAATTGCGGCGCCCTGCCGGAATCGGTGATCGAAAGCGAGCTCTTCGGCCACGAGGCCGGCGCGTTCACCGGCGCGCAGAAACGCCGCATCGGCCGCATCGAGCATGCGGACGGCGGCACCCTGTTTCTCGACGAGATCGAGAGCATGTCGCCCGCCATGCAGGTGCGCCTGCTGCGGGTGCTGGAGACGCGCCAGGTGGCGCCCCTGGGCACCAACGAGCAGCGGCCCGTCGACGTGCGCGTCGTGGCCGCGACCAAGGTCGACCTGGCGGCGCCCGCCATGCGCGCGCAGTTTCGCGAGGACCTGTATTACCGGCTCAATGTCGTCACCATCGAGATCCCGCCCCTGCGGGAGCGGCGCGAGGACATTCCCGTGCTGTTCACGCATTTCGCCGCGCGCGCGGGGCAGCGTTTCGGCAGCCCCGTGCCGCCGGTGGGCGCCGCCCTCTGGCGGCGCCTGATGCGACACGACTGGCCCGGCAATGTCCGGGAGCTGGCCCATGCGGCCGACCGCCACGTGCTGGGCCTGTCGGGCGCGCAGGACGAGTCGCCCGATGCGGGCCCGGCCGAGCCGGCGGGCAGCCTGCCCGAGCGGATGGACCGCTACGAGGCGGAGCTGATCCGCGAGACGCTGGCCGCGCACGGCGGCGAGATCAAGGCGACGCTCGCGGCCCTGGGCCTGCCGCGCAAGACCCTGTACGACAAGCTGCGCCGCCACGGGATCGACCGCCAGGCCTACGCGCGGTCCGAACCCGCCGGCGAGGCGCCGGCCGGGGTTCAGGCCGGGTCCTCCGGCGCCTGAGCGGCCGGCCCGGCCCGGCCCTGCGCCCGCAGCCGGAAGTCCCGGGGAGACTGTCCGGCCGCCTTGCGGAAGAACCGCGTGAAATGCGCGGGTTCCGAAAAACCCAGGGCATCCGAGATCTCGCCGACCGTCATGGTGGTGTAGACCAGGCTGCGGCTGGCCTCCAGCGCCAGGCGTTCGTGGATCAGCCGCAGCGGGCTCTTGCCGGCATGCGCGCGCGTCACCAGGTTCAGGTGCGTGGTGCTCAGCCCCAGTTCGCGGGCATACCAGGCGACCGTGTGCTGGCGGGTGTGCGAGCGTTCCAGCAGTTCGCCGAAGCGGGCATAGTGCTGCCGCCCGCGGGCGTCCCGGGGGCGCGGCGAGCCCTCGGCGGGGTGCTCCCGCAGGCTGGTGTACAGCAGCGTCAGCCACGCCTCGATCCGCGCCTCGCGGAAAGGCTGGCGGGCCGCGCGCAGGCTGTTGATCCGCGCGCAGGCCTCGTGCAGGCCGGCGCTGTGCGGACCGGCGGAGAACTGGTGCAGCACCGGCCGGCCCGGCGGCGCACCCGAGGGTCCGAGCCCCCGGGCCAGGTGCGTCAGCAAGGCGTTGGTGATCGTGATGACGTAGCCGGCGCAGTGTGCATCGAATTCGAAGCCATGCACGTACGCCTGGGGGACCTCCACGGCCGCGGGCCCCCGGATCGCTGGCCGGGCGTCCTCCAGGCTGACGAGGGCCTGGCCCTCGTGCAGGTACAGGATCTGGTAGAGGCCGGCGTGGCGGTGCGGACGGATGTGCCAATTGTGCAAGCGGCTGCGGGAGGCGATGGTCTCGCAGTGCAGCATCTCCGCCAGAGGCCAGCCGGTGTGCTCGCCGTACAACTCGAACAGGGGCGCAAGTTGGAAATGGTTCATATGGGCAATTTTATGCTTCAAAAGTCCATTCTCAAACCGGCTGGAAGCGTTCACCATGATGCCCATGCCGGGACTGTCTGGGTGCCATGGGGCGCATCCCGCCGGCCGGAGGAGAATCATGAAAACACAGGTTGCCATCATCGGCGCGGGGCCCTCGGGGCTGCTGCTGGGCCAGTTGCTGCATCGTTGCGGAATCGACAACGTGATCCTGGAGCGCCACACGCCGGACTACGTCCTGGGCCGGGTGCGGGCCGGGGTGCTGGAATACGGCTTCGTCGATCTGATGCGCGAGGCCGGCGTGTCCCGGCGCATGGACGCCGAAGGGCTGGAGCACGACGGTTTCACCCTGGCCTTCCAGGGGCGCCGCCACCGCGTCGACATGAAGGCGCTGACCGGCCGGTCCGTGCTGGTGTACGGCCAGACGGAAGTCACGCACGACCTGATGGATGCCCGGCAGGCCAGCGGCGCGCCGATTTACTACGAGGCCACCGACGTCGAGCTGCACGATTTCCTGGACGGCAAGCCGCGCGTGACCTTCCACCACCAGGGCCAGCGGCACACGCTGGAGTGCGACTACATCGCCGGCTGCGACGGCTTCCACGGCGTGTCGCGCAAATCGGTCCCCCAGGACCGCATCCGCAATTTCGAGCGGGTCTATCCCTTCGGCTGGCTGGGCCTGCTGACCGATACGCCGCCGGTCGAGGAAGAGCTGATCTACGTGCACAATCCCCGCGGCTTCGCCCTGTGCAGCATGCGCTCGCACACCCGCAGCCGCTACTACCTGCAGTGCAGCCTGGCCGAGCACGTCGAGGACTGGTCCGACGACCGCTTCTGGACCGAACTGTCGAACCGCCTGCCCGAGGACGTCGCCGCCAAGCTGCAGACCGGTCCCTCCTTTGAAAAGAGCATCGCGCCCTTGCGCAGCTTCGTGGCCGAGCCGATGCGCTTCGGGCAGCTGTTCCTGGTGGGCGACGCGGCCCACATCGTGCCGCCGACCGGCGCCAAGGGCCTGAACCTGGCCTCCAGCGACGTCTATACGCTGTACCACGCCCTGCGCGGCGCCTGCCTGGAGAACCGCCCGCAGCTGCTGGACCGCTATTCGGAGATCTGCCTGCGCCGCATCTGGAAGGCCGAGCGCTTTTCCTGGTGGATGACCTCGCTCTTGCATGCCTTCGAGGGCGATCCGTTCAGCGAACGCATCCAGCGCGCCGAGCAGGACTACTACACCAGCACGCAGGCGGGGCTGACCACCATCGCCGAGAACTACGTGGGCCTGCCTTACGAGCCCGTCGTCTGAAGCGGGGAGGGCGCCGGCGGCGCGCCCTCGAACATCCGGCGCCGGAAGTCCTTGGGCGCGGCGCCGGTCAGCCGCTTGAAGAACCGCGTGAAATAGCCTGGATCGGCAAAGCCCAGTGAGTCGGCGATGGCACTGACCGGGCGGGCGGTGTAGATCAGCTCGCGGCGCGCCTCCAGCAAGAGGCGCTCGTGGATCAGTTGCAGGGCCGTCTTGCCCGCCTGCGCCTGGGCGACGGCGTTCAGGTGCGCGGCGGTCACGCCGATACGGCCGGCGTACCAGCCGACCTGGTGCTGCCGGGAAAAATGCGTCTCGATCATCTGCGCGTAGCGCGCCAGGTGCAGGCTGCCGGGATCCGGTTCCGCCGCGGCCGTGTCGGCCGGATGGCGCACGCGGCGTTGGGCCTGGACCAGGATGATGCCCAGCAGGGCCTCCAGCAGCGGGCCGCGTTGCGGGTGGTGGGGCCGGTGATATTCCTCGTCCAGCCGGTGGAAGGTGTCGTCGGTGTAGCGGTCCGCGGCATCCGGCGCCAGCACGACCGGATCCGCGAGCGCGTCCAGGCTCAGCCCGTGGCGCTGGCACAGCGGGCGCAGCAGCGCATAGGTCAGCGTCAGGATGTAGCCGCCGGCATTGGGGCGGAAGATGAACTCGTGGACCACCCGCTGCGGGATCAGCACGATGTGCCCGCCGTCCAGCACCCGGGTCCGGCCGTCCAGCACCACCGTGACTTCCCCCGTCTCCAGGAACAGCAGCTGGAACAGGTCGGCGTGCTTGTGCGCCGTGACATGCCAATTGTGCAATTTTTCCTGTGCCGCGATGGTCTCGCAGTACAGCGGGTCCGGGCTGGTCCAGACATTGCCGTAGCCATAGAGTTTATAGATCGGCACCGTGGTGTGGTCGTGCGCCGGGGGGGCGGGAATCAGTGGATCCATGATTTTCCTGCCGCAGGATTCGATCCACGAAATGTACATTTTTAATCGGCAAAAATCCATTCCCGGCCGTGCCGGCCGGCGTCATCATGAGCGCGTCTGATGTGGAGTTGCCCCGGGGCTTCGTTCGGCAAGCCCCCGGCCCCCGGTTGCGGGGCGGGGCGTTTTTCTAGGAGACCAGCCATGACGACAACTGATATCCGGCGCCGCCGGCGGGAGATCCCCGGCACGGTGATCTTCGACGGCGACCTGGCGCGGATCGGCTACGCGCTCAACCGCATGTGCTTCAGCTTCAATTCCGCCCAGTGCCGCCAGGCCTTCCTGCAGGACGAGGAAGCCTACATGACGCGCTACCACCTGAGCGACACGCAAAAGGCCGCGGTGCGCAGCCGCGAGGTCCTGCGCATGATCGCGGCGGGCGGGCACCCCTATTACCTGGCCAAGCTGGCCGGGATCTTCGGTCTGGACATGCAGGACATCGGCGCTCAGCAGACCGGCGTGAGCAAACAGGAATTCCAGGCGAAACTCGCCGCGGCAGGAGCATGACATGGCGCATCTCATCGGCAGCATCAGCACATCCCACGTACCGGCCATCGGCGGCGCCCTGGCCCGCCAGAAGCAGCAGGACGCCTACTGGAAACCGTTCTTCGACGCCTACGGCAAGGCGCGCGAATGGCTGGCCCGGCAGCGTCCGGACGTCGTCGTCATCCTGCACAACGACCATGGCCTGAATTTCTTCCTCGACAAGATGCCCACCTTTTCCGTGGGCGCGGCGGACACCTACCAGACCGCGGACGAGGGCTGGGGCATTCCGGCGCTGGTCCAGCCCAAGGGCTGCGTGGACCTGTCCTGGCAGATCGTCGAGACCCTGGTGGCCGACGAGTTCGACATCACCACCTGCCAGGAGGCCCTGATCGACCACGCGGTCTCGCTGCCGCTCGCGCTGCTGTGGCCCGAGGGCCAGCAATCCGGGGCCTGGCCCGTGGAGATCGTGCCGGTGTGCATCAACACCGTGCTGGCGCCGTACCCGTCGGCCGCCCGCTGCTACCGCCTGGGCCAGTCGCTGCGCCGGGCCATCGAGTCCTGGGACGACGACCGCCGGGTGCTGGTGATCGGCAGCGGCGGCCTGTCCCACCAGCTGGATGGCGAGCGTGCCGGCTTCATCAACAAGCCCTTCGACCTGCAGTTCATGGACAGCCTGGTGGACGATCCCCAGTGGATCACGCAGTATTCCAACGAGGAACTCGTCGAGCTCAGCGGCACCCAGGGCATCGAGCTGCTGATGTGGGTGGCGGCGCGCGGCGTGCTGGACGACACGCCGGTGCGCCGGCACCACGCCCACTACCACGTGCCGATCTCCAACACCGCCACTGGCCTGCTGGTGCTGGAACCGGCCTGAGGCCGCCGGCGTGTTCTTTTGGCGCGATAATCTGTGCTGGGCGCGAGGATCGCGCCCCCCGACATTCACCTTGGCGCCCGGGGCGGCGATCCCGGCAGCGCGCGTCACGAGATTCCGCATGCCAGATTCTATTCTGTATGAGCCTCTCTATGTCCAGCCGGGGCACCTCCTGCGGCGGGCGCAGCAGATTTCGGCCTCGATCTTCCATGATGAAATCGGCAACTGCCTCACGCCCATCCAGTATGCGGTGCTGTGCGTGGTGCTCGACAACCCGTACGTGGACCAGGGCTCGATGGCGGGCCTGGCGGCCATCGACACTTCCACGGCCGCCAGCGTGGCGACGCGGCTCGAGGAAAAAGGCCTGCTGGTGCGCGAGGTGGACCCGGCCGATCGCCGCCAGCGCCGGCTGTCCCTGACGCAGGCCGCGCGCGACCTGCTGGTCGAGGTCAACGCGGGTATCGCCCGGCTGCACCGGCGCATCTTCGAGAAGTTCTCGGCCGAGGAAGAGGCCCAGTTCATGGTGTTGCTGGAAAAACTCGTCCACCTGAACAACCACCAGAGCCGGGCGCCGCTCATGCCGGCGCCGGGCGGGGCTTGCGGGACCGAGCCGTCCGTGGCGCCGTCCATGCAAGGGTAAGTACCCAGAGGGTTAGTCCCAGTTCATCCGCCAAGACCCGGTTTGTAGAATGGTCAAATATTCAGTGTACTGAATAATTAAGCCTCAACAGATTGGACTTTGCCGCCGGCTGTGCGCGCCGGCCCAGGAGGACTTCCCATGTTTCCCATGAATGCCTGGTACGTCGCCTGTACCCCGGACGAGATCGCCGACAAGCCCCTGGGCCGCAAGATCTGCGGACTGGAGATCGTCCTGTATCGCGGCAAGGAAGGCCGGGTCGCCGCGCTGGAAGACTTCTGTCCCCACCGCGGCGCGGCGCTGTCCCTGGGGTCCGTCGTGGACGGCAACCTCATGTGCGGCTACCACGGCCTGGTCATGGATTGCCACGGCAAGGCGGTGTCGATGCCCATGCAGCGGGTGGGCGGCTTTCCCTGCATCCGCAGCTACCCGGTCGAGGAACGGTACGGCTACATCTGGATCTGGCCGGGCGATCCCGCCCGCGCCGACGCGGCCGCCATCCCGGTCCTGCCCTGGGCCGACAACCCCGAGTGGGCCTTCGGCGGCGGGCTCTATCACATCCGCTGCAGCTACCGCCTGATGATCGACAACCTCATGGACCTGACCCATGAGGCCTATGTCCACGCGGGCAGCATCGGTCAGGAGGAAATCGACCAGTCGCCGGTGCGGACGCAGATGGATGGGGGCCAGGTCGTCACCAGCCGGGAAATGCATGGCATCGTGGCGCCGCCGTTCTGGCAGCTGGGCATGCGGGCCAGCGGGCTGGACGACCAGGCGCCGGTCGACCGCTGGCAGTATTCGCGCTTCACGGCGCCGGGCAGCGTGCTGATCGACGTCGGCGTGGCGCTGGCGGGCGAGGGCGGCATCAAGGCCGATCCGGCCAAGCGGGTGTCGGCCATCGTGGTGGACTTCATGACGCCCGAGACGGAGACCTCGCATTGGTATTTCTGGGGCATGGCGCGGCATTTCAAGCCGGACGACGCGGCCCTGACGGATTCCATCCGCGAGGGCCAGGGCAAGATCTTCAGCCAGGACCTGGCCGTCCTGGAGGCGCAGCAGCGCAACCGCGAGGCCTTCGGCGACCGGCGCCTGCTCGCCCTGAACATCGACGCGGGCGGGGTGCGGGCGAACCGGATCCTGGACGATCTGGTCGCCGCCGAAAGCGCTTTGCCGTCCGGCGCCGCCGTCGGCTAAAGTGCATCGAGTCCCGGTTCCGGCGCCCGGCGCATGGCCGGACGGGAACCGGGCGCACGAGAGAGAAAGTCATGACCGATATTTTGCTGTCCGTCCGGGTCGCCGGGATACACCAGGCCGCCCAGGACATCGTGAGCCTGGACCTGGAGGATCCCGCGGGTGGGCTCCTGCCGGCCTTCGCGCCCGGCGCCCACATCGACGTCCACCTGCCCGGCGGCCTGATCCGCCAGTATTCGCTGATGAACGACTGCCGCCAGCGCGCGCGTTTCCGCATCGCGGTGCTGCGCGAGCCGCAGTCCCGGGGCGGATCCGTGGCGGTGCACGAGCAGGTCCGCGCCGGCGACCTGCTGCAGATCAGCGCGCCGCGCAACCGTTTCGAGCTGGTGCCGGCTGCGCACAGCCTGTTGCTGGCCGGAGGCATCGGCATCACGCCCATCCTGTGCATGGCGACCGAGCTCGAGGCCCGCGGCGCGGATTTCAATCTGCACTACAGCTGCCGCAGCCGCGTGCGGGCCGCTTTCCTGGACGAGATGGACGCGCTGGTGCGCGCCGGCCGTGCCCATCTGCATTTCGACGACGAGCCGCAGACCGCGGCGGACATGGCCGCCTTGCTGGACCAGGCGGCGCGGGACGGCGCCGTGCTCTACGTCTGCGGCCCCGCGGGCTACATCGAGTTCGTCCGCAGCCAGGCGCGCGCGGCCGGCATCGACGAGACGCGGGTGCGCTTCGAGCATTTCGCCCTGGACGAGGCCGACAAGCCGCGGCTCGACGGCCAGGACGTCGCCTTCCAGGTGCAGCTGGCCAGCACCGGCGAGACCTTCGACATTCCCGCGGACGAGACCATCACGCATGCCCTGGACCGCCAGGGGGTGTTCATTCCCGTGTCCTGCGAGGAAGGCATCTGCGGCACCTGCCTCACGGGCGTCAAATCCGGCATTCCCGACCACCGCGACACCTACCTCACCGACGAGGAGCATGCCGCCAATGACCAGTTCACGCCCTGCTGCTCGCGCGCCCGCACGCCGCTGCTGATATTGGATCTGTAGGACCGTTTCACCCGCAAGCACAATCGACAACACCCAAGGAGACGACTCGTGAGACATCCCATCGGCACACTGCTGGCCGCCTGCGCCTTGACGGCCGGCGCGCTGGGCGCGGCCCAAGCCCAGGACCTGAAGATCGGGATGGTGGTCCCGGCCTCGGGGCCCTTCGCGTCCACCGGGCTGCAGATCATGAACGGCGCCCGGCTCTATCTGGACGAGCATGGCGGCATGCTGGGCGGGCGCAAGGCCGTCCTGCTGGAAAAGGACGACACCGGCATCTCGCCGGCCATCAGCAAGCGCCAGGCGCAGAACCTCCTGATCCAGGACAAGGTCGACATCCTGGCCGGCTTCGGCCTGACGCCAGCCGCCTTCGCCGTGGCGCCCCTGGCGACCGAGGCCAAGGTGCCCATGATCGTCCTGAATGCGGCGACCTCGTCCATCACGGAGAAATCGCCCTACATCGTGCGCACGTCCATGACCCTGCCGCAGGTGGCGGCGCCGATGGCGACCTGGGCTTCCAGGAACGGCATCGGCTCGGTCTACCTGCTGGTGGCCGACTACGGCCCGGGACACGATGCCGCCGCGCAGTTCAAGAAGACCTTCACGGCGGCCGGCGGCAAGATCGCCGGCGAGATCCACACCCCGCTGACCAGTCCGGATTTCGCGCCCTTCCTGCAGAAGATCAAGGACGCGGGGCCGGATGCGATCTTCTCCTTCGTGCCCAATGGCGAGCAGGGCGTGGCGCTGGCCAAGGGCTACAAGGAGCGCGGCCTGGACAAGGCCGGCATCCGCCTGCTGGCCACCGGCGACGTGGTCACCGAGGACGTGCTGGGCGCCATGGGCGACAATGCCCTGGGGATGATCACCTCGTTCCACTATTCCACGGCGCACGATTCGCCCGAGAACAAGGCCTTCGTCGCCGCCTACGGCAAGGCCTATCCGGGCGTGCGTCCCAACATGGTCGCGGTGGCCTCCTATGACGGCATGCGCCTGATCGACGAGGCCCTGAAAAAGGACGCCGGCAACGTCAAGGGCGACGCCTTCATCGCGGCGGTCAAGGGCATGCAGTGGACCAGCCCGCGCGGCCCGGTGGAAATCGATCCGCAGACGCGCGACATCGTCCAGAACGTCTACATCCGCAAGGTCGAAAAGGTGGATGGCGTGCTGCAGAACGTCGAGTTCGACACCGTGAAGGCCGTCAAGGATCCGGGCAAGCAGTAATCCGGTCCGCCCGGGCATTCCGGAGGCGGTGCCGGCGGACATCCGCCGGCACCGCCTTTTTCCGTCAGCCATAGCAAGCCGCTATAGCTGCTAGTCGCCGATGCGGACTGGCGCAGCCGCCTCGCAGCGGAGATAATCGGTTCACTATGGCACAGAATACACAGACACGCGCGATCGCCGGCATGCCGGTGTTTCCCATCGGCCTGGGCTGCATGGGCCTGAGCCACGGCTACGGTCCCGCAGCCGATCCCGGCCGCGCCGAGGCGCTGCTGCTGGGCGCCCTGGATCTCGGGGTGACGCTGTTCGACACGGCGGCGCTCTACGGCTTCGGCCATAACGAGGAACTCGTCGGCCGGGTGCTGTCCCCCCATCGCAGCCGCTTCGTCCTGGCCAGCAAATGCGGGCTTTTCCGCGGCCCGGACGGCAAGCGCCAGATCGACGGCCGCCCCGAGACGCTGCGGCGCACCTGCGAGGACTCGCTGCGGCGCCTGCGCACGGACGTGATCGACCTGTATTACCTGCACCGCTGGGACAAGACCGTGCCCATCGAGGACAGCGTCGGCGCTTTGGCCGACCTGGCGCGCGCCGGCAAGATCCGCCACATCGGCCTGTCCGAGGTCTCGGCCGCCACGCTGCGCCGCGCGCATGCCGTCCATCCGGTCGCGGCCGTCCAGAACGAATATTCCCTGTGGTCGCGCAACGTGGAGATCGCGGTGCTGCAGGCCTGCCGCGAGCTCGGCACGGCGCTGGTGGCCTTCAGCCCCCTGGGCCGGGCCTTCCTGGCCGACGGCCTGCCGTCGCTGGCGCGGCTGTCGGACACCGACCTGCGCCTGCGGATGCCGCGCTTCCAGCCCGAGGCTTTCGAGCGCAACCAGCGGCTGCTGGACCTGCTGCGCGAGCGGGCCCGGGCGCTGGACTGCACGCCGGCCCAGCTGGCGCTGGCCTGGCTGCTGCACCAGGGCCCGGACGTCATTCCCATCCCCGGCACCACCGATCCGGCGCACCTGCGGGAAAACCTGGCGGCCGCCGGCCTGGCGCTGGACGATGGCCTGTGCGCGGAACTCGCGGCGCATTTTCAACACGACCGGGTCGCGGGAGACCGCTACGGCCCGGCCACACTGACGGAAATCGACACGGAGCAGTTCCCCGGCGCCTGACCGGCATCCGGGGCGCCGCCGCGCCGTTTCGTGCAAGGAGGATTCATGCAAGCGACACAGTTGGGACTGATCGGCTATGGCGAGGTCGGCGGCATTTTCTGCGCCGGCCTCGGGCCGCAGGTCGGGGGCGTGCGCGCCTGGGACATCAAGCTGGCCGATGCCGCCGCCGCGCAGCCGCTGCGCGAGCGGGCGCGGCAAGATGGCGTCGGCCTGTGCGCCTCGGCGGCCGAACTGTGCGCGGCCAGCAATCTGGTGATCTCGGCCGTCACGGCCTCCAATACCGTGGCGGTGGCCCGCGAGGCCGCCGCCCACCTGCGGCCGGGCACGGTCTTCCTCGACCTGAATTCCGCCTCGCCCGGTGCCAAGCGCGAGGCCGCCGCCCTGGTCGAGGCGGCTGGCGGCCACTACGTGGAGGCCGGCGTGATGACCTCGGTGCCGCCCTACGGCATCCGGGTTCCGATGCTGCTGGGCGGGCCGCATGCGAAAGCCTTGGCCGGACAGCTGTCGGCGTTCGGCATGGACGCCAAGGCCGTGTCCGATGAACTGGGCATTGCCTCGGCGATCAAGATGTGCCGCAGCGTCATGATCAAGGGGCTGGAAGCCCTGGTGATCGAAAGCTACACCGCCGCGCGCGCCTATGGCGTCGAAGACTACGTGCTGCCGACCCTGCAGGAGACCTTCCCGTCGATCGACTGGACCGAGCAGGGGCGTTATTTCTACAGCCGGGTCGTCCAGCACGGCCGCCGCCGCGCCGAGGAGATGCGCGAGGTCGCCAACACGGTGCGCGAGGCGGGCTTCGAGCCCTGGATGGCCGCCGCCACGGCGGAAAAGCAGGATTGGGTGGCGGGCCTGGCCGCGCAAGGCGTGTTCGAGGGTGTCGAGCGGGCCGGCGGCTGGCAGGCCTATGCCGACCGCCTGATCGCGCGGGCCGCGAAAAAAGCCTGAACGGCGCAGGTCCGCGCGGGCAGTCAGGCGCCCTCGGCGCCCGCGGCCCGGAACGGGCGCGTCACTCTGTTTGAATCATCGTCGCCGGATAGGCTTCGCGCACCGTTGCCCGGATCAGGTCCAGCATGGCCTGCTGCGTCAGCGTCGTGATGCGTCCCGACGCGGTCGCGAGGTACAGCCGGCTTTGCAGTTCCGGCTGGCTGATCGGCCGGATGTGGTAGCGCTCCGGCTGCGCGGAGGTCAGGACGGCGTGCTCGGTCAGGATGGCGTATCCCGCGCCGTCGGCCACCAGGTCCAGGATCGCCGGCACGCCGTCGATTTCCAGGCGGATGTTGGGGCGGCAGCCGATCAGCGCCATCTGGGATTCCAGCAGCATGCGGACCGTATGCGGCCGGTTGGGGATGACCAGCGGAATGCCGGCCAGCGACCGCAGCGGCATGGGCTGCTCGGACGGGTGGGGACCCTTGGGGCCGACCAGGTACAGCAGCTCGCTGGTCAGCGGATAGAGGTCCAGTTCCGCCGAGGCGGACGGGTTGTAGAGCAGGGCGATGTCCAGGCGCCCGGCCAGCAGCCATTCCTGCATCATCAATGACAGGCCCTCGCTGATCGACAGCGTGGCGTTGGGCAGCTGTTTGCGGAACTTGCGCGTCAGCTGCACCGTCAGCATCTTCGAGGCGCTGGGGGCGATGCCCAGGGCGACCCGGCCCGCCAGCGCGCCCTGCACCCGGCCCATGTCTTCCTTGGCCCGCTCGATCTGGTGCAGGATGCCGCGGCAATGGTCCAGCAGCAGCTTGCCGGCCTCGGTGGTCGTCACGCCCCGGCCGTTGCGGTTCAGCAGGTTCTGGCGCAGCTCGACCTCCAGCAGGCGCACCTGCCGGCTCAGGGCGGGCTGGGCGATGTCCAGCGCGTGCGAGGCCTGGGTGAAGCTGCCCAGTTCCGCGACCCGGGTGAAGTATTCCAGCTGCTTGAGATCCATATCAGGGTTTACCCTTAATGCTAGGCATAGAACCGGGTTCATTATAGCATTTTGATATAGCAGCTAGTCGGTTCATGCCCTTATTTATCAAGCTGTATCCGCCCATAATGACTCCACTCTCCCGCTGATGGTGATGTGATGCAAAAGCCTCTTCCCACTCTGTTCATGCGCGGCGGCACCTCGCGCGGCCCGTTCTTCCTGGAGTCCGATCTGCCGGCGGATCCGGCGGTGCGCGACCGGGTCCTGCTGGCGGTGATGGGTTCGCCCGACCGCCGCCAGATCGATGGCCTGGGGGGCGCCCATCCCCTGACCAGCAAGGTCGGAATCGTGCGCGCCGGCACCCGGCCGGGAGTCGACGTCGAGTTCCTGTTCGCGCAGCTGCAGCCCGACCGTGACACCGTGGACACCACGGCCAACTGCGGCAACATGCTGGCGGCGGTGGTGCCCTTTGCGATCGAGCGCGGCCTGATCGGGCCGCAGGGCGACGAGACCACCGTGCGCGTGCTGACGCGCAACACCGGCATGCAGTGCGACATCACCGTGCTGACGCCCATGACCCCCGAGGGCCGCCGCGTCAGCTACGAAGGCCAGGCGCGCATCGACGGGGTGCCGGGGACGTCCGCCCCCATCACCATCAATTTCCTGGATACCGCGGGTTCGGTGTGTTCCGGCCTGCTGCCCACCGGACGGGTGCTGGACCGCGTGCGGGTGGACCCCCCCGCGGGCGCGGATTTTCCCGCATTCGACATCGACGTCACCTGCATCGACAACGGCATGCCGCTGGTGCTCTTCCGGGCGCAGGACGTGGGCTGCACCGGCCAGGAGAGCCCGGCCGAACTGAATGCGGATACGGCGCTCAAGGCCCGGATCGAAGCCCTGCGGCTGAAGACCGCCCAGCTGATGGGCCTGGGCGACGTCAGCGGGCGCAACTATCCCAAGATGACCCTGGTGTCCGCGCCGCGCGACGGCGGCGCCATCAGCACCCGCTGCTTCATCCCGCACGTCTGCCACGAGGCCATCGGCGTGCTGGCCGCCGTCACGGTGGGCACGGCCTGCGTGCTCGACGGCTCCGTGCCCCATGCGCTCGCGCAGTTGCCCGGGGGCGCGCGCAAGGCGGTCTCGATCGAGCACCCCAGCGGGGAATTCACCGTCGAGCTCGAACTCGACCCCAACGACCCGCAGAAGGTCGTCCGCGCAGCGCTGCTGCGCACGGCCCGCCTCATCATGCGCGGCGAAGTCATGGTTCCGGCAGCCGCCTGGCGGGCCGGGGATTCGGGCGCGGCCATTCAAGGCTGAACCCCATCACAAGAGGAATCTGCAGACATGAGTCGAAAACCTTTGATCATCGATTGCCACGGGCACTACACGACCGCCCCGCAGGCGCTGGCCGACTGGCGTGATCGCCAGGTGGCGGGGATCAAGGACCCGTCCCAGGCGCCCAAGGTCTCCGACCTGCGCATCAGCGACGACGAGTTGCGCGAAAGCATCGAGTCCAACCAGCTGCGCCTGATGCGCGAACGCGGTTCGGACATGACGATCTTCTCGCCACGGGCCAGCTTCATGGCGCACCACATCGGCGACTTCCAGGTCTCCAGCACCTGGGCGGCCATCTGCAACGAGCTATGCCACCGGGTGTCCACACTGTTTCCGGACCATTTCGCGATGGCGGCCATGCTGCCGCAGTCGCCGGGCGTGGATCCGGCCACCTGCATTCCGGAGCTCGAAAAGTGCGTGCGGGACTACGGCGCGGTCGGCATCAACCTCAATCCCGATCCGTCCGGCGGCCACTGGACGGCGCCGCCGCTGTCCGACCATTCCTGGTATCCGCTCTACGAGAAAATGGTGGAATACGACATTCCCGCCATGATCCACGTGTCGACCAGCTGCAATCCGTGCTTCCACACGACCGGGGCCCATTACCTGAACGCCGACACCACGGCCTTCATGCAGTGCCTGACCTCCGATCTGTTCAAGGATTTCCCGACCCTGCGCTTCGTGATCCCGCACGGCGGCGGCGCCGCGCCGTATCATTGGGGACGGTTCCGCGGCCTGGCCCAGGCGCTGAAAAAGCCCCTGCTCGACGAGCATTTGCTGAACAATGTGTTCTTCGACACCTGCGTCTACCACCAGCCGGGCATCGACCTGCTGACCCGTGTGATTCCGGTCAAGAACGTGCTGTTCGCCTCGGAGATGATCGGCGCGGTGCGCGGCATCGATCCCGAGACCGGGCATTATTTCGACGACACGAAGCGCTACATCGAGGCGGCCACCGTCCTCAGCGATGCCGACCGCTTCCAGATTTACGAGGGCAATGCGCGGCGCGTCTACCCGCGCCTGGACAGCGCCCTGAAGGCCAAGGGCCTTTGATCTTCAAGAGGAACATGGACATGAGCACTCCCCTGAACCAGCTGGGCGTCGTGCACCGCACGATCCGGCGGGCCGATCCGGCCGCCGTCGAGCAGCTGTCGCATTTCGGTGTGGCGACCATTCACGAGGCCATGGGCCGCGTGGGCCTGATGAAGCCCTACATGCGCCCGGTCTGGCGCGGCGCGCGCATGTGCGGGACGGCCGTGACCGTGCTGCTGCAGCCGGGCGACAACTGGATGCTGCACGTCGCGGCCGAGCAGATCCGCCCGGGCGACGTGGTGGTGGCGGGCTGCACCGCCGACAGCACCGACGGATTCTTCGGCGACCTGCTGGCGACCTCGTTCAAGGCGCGCGGCGCCCGTGGCCTGATCATCGACGGCGGCGTGCGCGACGTCGACACGCTGGAATCCATGGGATTCCCGGTCTTCGCCCGCGCCATCAGCTCCAAGGGCACGGTCAAGGGCACCCTGGGTTCGGTCAACATCCCCGTGGTGTGCGCCGGGGCGGCCGTGACGCCGGGCGACGTGGTCGTCGCCGACACCGACGGCGTGGTCGTGGTGCCGGCGGCGGTGGCCGCCGAGGTGGCCTCCCGGGCCCAGGCACGCGAGGACAACGAGGGCAGCAAGCGCGAGATCTTCGCGTCCGGCGTGCTGGGCCTGGACTACTACAAGATGCGCGAGGGCCTGGAAAAGGCCGGGCTCAAGTACATCGACTGAGGATCGCGCCCATGAGCACACCCGAAACCTTCGTGAAGACCCCCGGCTGGCTGGATTACTACGACGGCCCCAGCCGTCCGCGTTTCCGGCTGCCGCCGGACGCGGTGGACGCGCATTGCCATGTCTTCGGCCCCGGCGCGGTCTTTCCCTACGCGCCACAGCGCAAGTACACGCCCTGCGATGCGCCGAAAGAGGCGTTGTTCGCCCTGCGCGACCACCTGGGCTTTGCCAAGAACGTGATCGTCCAGGCGACTTGCCACGGCACGGACAACCGCGCGCTCGTCGACGCGCTGCGGGCCGCCGGGGGCAGGGCGCGGGGCGTGGCCACGGTGGCGCAGGACGTCACCGACGCCGAACTGCGCGAGCTGCATGAGGCCGGCGTGCGCGGGACGCGTTTCAATTTCGTCAAGCGCCTGGCGGATTTCACGCCGCGCGAGGTCCTGGCCGACATCGCGGCGCGCATCGCGCCGCTGGGCTGGCACGTGGTGGTCTATTTCGAGGCCAAGGACCTGCCCGAGCTCTATGATTTCTTCACGGCGCTGCCCACGACGGTCGTGGTCGACCACATGGGCCGCCCCGACGTCACGCAGCCCGTGGACGGGCCCGAGTTCCAGCGTTTCGTCACCCTGATGCGCGAGCATCCCAACATCTGGAGCAAGGTCAGCTGCCCCGAGCGTCTCAGCCAGTCGGGTCCGCCCGCGCTGGACGGCGAGCAGCATGCCTACCAGGACGTGGTGCCCTTTGCCCGGCGCCTGGTCGAGACCTTTCCCGACCGCGTCCTGTGGGGCACCGACTGGCCGCACCCCAACCTGAAGTCCCACATGCCCGACGACGGGCTGCTGGTGGACTACATTCCTCAGATTGCACCGACCGCCGAACTGCAGCACAAGCTGCTGGTCGACAATCCGAACCGCTTGTACTGGAGGTGAACCATGTCCCTGAACAAGCCATATACCGACATTCCCGGCACCACGATTTTCGATGCCGACCAGTCCCGCCTGGGCTATCACCTGAACCAGTTCTGCATGTCGCTGATGAAGGCCGAGAACCGCAAGCGCTTCCTGGCCGACGAGCGCGCCTACCTGGACGAATGGCCCATGAGCGAGGACCAGAAGCAGGCCGTGCTGGCCCGCGACCTGAACCGCTGCCTGGAGCTGGGCGGCAACATCTATTTCCTGGCCAAGCTGGGCGCCACGGACGGGCGGTCCTTCCAGTACATGGCGGCCAGCATGACCGGCATGTCCCAGGAAGACTACGCCGCCATGATGCTGGCGGGCGGCCGTTCCGCCAAAGGCAACCGCAAGATCGGAGATCCCTCATGAGCCAGACCCACGCGCGCATCACCGCCAGCGTCTACACGTCGCACGTGCCCGCCATCGGCGCGGCGCTGGACCTCGGCAAGTCCGGCAATGAATACTGGGCGCCGCTGTTCCAGGGCTATGAGCCGTCGAAGCAATGGATGCAGGACCACACGCCCGATGTGATCTTCCTGGTCTACAACGATCATGCCACGGCCTTCAGCCTGGACATGATCCCGACCTTCGCCATCGGCTGCGCGGAACGGTTCCAGCCCGCCGACGAGGGCTGGGGCGCGCGTCCCGTGCCGCCGGTCATCGGCCACCCCGAGCTCGCCTCGCACATCGCGCAGTCGGTCATCCAGCAGGATTTCGACCTCACCATCGTCAACAAGATGGACGTCGACCATGGGCTGACCGTGCCGCTGTCGCTGATGTGCGGCCAGCCCGCGGCCTGGCCGTGCCCCGTCATTCCCTTTGCCGTCAACGTGGTGCAGTACCCTGTGCCCTCGGGACGCCGCTGCTTCCAGCTGGGGCAGGCGATCCGCCGCGCCGTCGAAAGCTTCGATCGTCCCCTGAACGTGCATATCTGGGGCACGGGCGGCATGAGCCACCAGCTGCAGGGGCCGCGCGCCGGCCTGATCAACCGCGAATTCGACACTGCGTTCCTGGACCGGCTGATCGCCGATCCCGCGGGGCAGGCCGATGTCCCGCACATCGACTACGTGCGCGAGGCCGGGTCCGAGGGCATCGAGCTGGTGATGTGGCTGATCGCCCGGGGCGCCATGGCGGACGTGGCCGGCGGGCCCGCGCCGCGCGTCGTGCACCGCTTCTACCACGTGCCCGCGTCGAACACGGCGGTGGGGCACCTGATCCTGGAGGAACAATGATGGCCGAGCAAACCCTGAAAGTCGCCCTGGCGGGCGCCGGCGCCTTTGGCATCAAGCACCTGGACGGCATCGCCCGGATCGACGGCGTCGAGGTCGTCGCGCTGGTGAGCCGCGACCTGGAAAAGACCCGCGCCGTGGCACAGAAATACGGCATCGGGCACGCCGGCACCGATCTGGACGAGGTGCTCGCGCGCCCCGAGATCGACGCCGTCATCCTGTGCACGCCCACCCAGATGCACGCATCGCAGGCCATGGCCTGCCTGCGCGCCGGCAAGCACGTGCAGGTCGAGATCCCCATGGCCGACAGCCTGAAGGACGCCGAGGCGCTGGCCGCCCTGGCCGCGCAAAGCGGCAAGGTCGCCATGTGCGGGCACACCCGGCGCTTCAATCCCAGCCACCAGTACGTGCACCAGCGGATCCGCAAAGGCGAGTTCCACATCCAGCAGATGGACGTGCAGACCTATTTCTTCCGCCGCACCAACATGAATGCGCTGGGCGAGCCGCGCAGCTGGACCGACCACCTGCTGTGGCACCACGCCGCCCACACGGTGGACCTGTTCGCCTACCAATGCGGCAGCCCGGTGGTCAAGGCGCATGCGCTGCAAGGGCCGATCCATCCGACGCTGGGCATCGCCATGGACATGTCGATCCAGCTCAAGGCGGCCAACGGCGCCATCTGCACGCTGTCCCTGAGCTTCAACAACGACGGCCCCCTGGGGACGTTCTTCCGCTACATCGGCGATACCGCCACCTACATTGCCCGTTACGATGACCTGATCACCGGACGCGACGAGGTCATCGACGTGAGCCGGGTGGACGTGTCCATGAACGGCATCGAACTGCAGGATCGAGAATTCTTCGCCGCCATCCGCGAAGGGCGGGAACCGAACGCCAGCGTGGCGCAGGTCCTGCCGTGCTACCAGGTTCTGCACGAGCTGGAGCAGCAACTGGCCGGTTGACCGGCCCGCATTTTCCCTTTTCCCACCAGGAGTGAGACCATGAAATTCATCAAGACCCTCGGGGCGATGGCGTTGGCCTTCAGCACTGCCGCCGCTTTCAGCCCCGCCCAGGCCAAGGACCTGAAGATCGGCATCGTCATGCCCATGTCCGGTCCGTTCGCCGCGCACGGCAAGCAGATCAAGCACGGCATCGACCTGTACCTGGCCGAGCATGGCGACACCGTCGCCGGCCGCAAGGTCCAGATCCTGATCAAGGACGACACCGGCATTTCGCCGGCGGTCGCCAAGCGCCAGGCGCAGGAACTGCTGATCAAGGACAAGGTCGACATCCTGGCCGGCTTCACCCTGACCCCCAACGCCTTCTCCGTGGCCCCCCTGGCCACCGAGGCCAAGGTGCCGATGGTCGTCCTGAACGCCGCGACCTCGTCCATCACCGAAAAGTCCCCCAACATCGTCCGGGTCTCCATGACGCTGCCGCAGGACACCGCGCCCATGGCGCAGTGGGCCTACGCCAACGGCATCCGCTCGGTCTACACGCTGGTGGCCGACTACGGTCCTGGCCATGACGCCGAGAAGCAATTCCAGAAGACCTTCACCGAGCTGGGCGGCAAGATTATCGGCGAGGTCCGCACGCCGGTCGCCACCCCCGACTACGCGCCCTACCTGCAGCGCATCAAGGATGCCAAGCCGGATGCCGTCTTCCTGTTCGTGCCCAACGGCGAGCAGGGCGTGGCGCTGGCCAAGGGCTTCAAGGAACGCGGCCTGGATCAGGCCGGCATCAAGGAACTGGCTACGGGCGACGTGACCGACGAGGACGTGCTCAACGCCATGGGCGATGCCGCCATCGGCATGATCACGTCCTTCCATTATTCCGCCGCTCACGACTCGCCGGAAAACAAGGCCTATGTCGCCGCCTACCACAAGGCCTTCCCCAACGACCGCCCCAATTTCGTGTCGGTTGCCGGCTATGATGGCATGCACCTGATCTACGCCGCCCTGGAAAAGACCAAGGGCGACGCCAGCGCGGCTGCCTTCATGGACGCCGTCAAGGGCATGAAGTGGACCAGCCCCCGCGGCCCGGTGGAGATCGATCCGCAGACGCGCGACATCATCCAGAACGTCTACATCCGCAAGGTCGAAAAGGTGGATGGCGTGCTGCAGAACGTCGAGTTCGACACCATCGAGGCGGTCAAGGACCCCGGCAAGCAGGGTTGATTGCCGCGGAACGGGCGGCCCGGCCGGGCCGCCCGTTCCGGGTTCCTGTGGTGGCGGCGCGTCGCGGGGCGCGCCGCCCGGTTTACCCTCCAGGATGAATCATGACTATATTGTTCGATGGCCTTGCCTACGGCATGCTGCTGTTTCTGATCAGCGTCGGCCTGTCCGTCACGCTGGGCCTGATGAATTTCGTCAATCTGGCCCATGGCGCCTTCGCCATGCTGGGCGGCTACGCCTGCGTGGTCCTGCTCAACGGCTACGGCGTTCCGTTCCTGGCGACCCTGCCGGCCGCGGTGATCGTGCCGGCGATTGTCGGGGTCATCCTGGAACGCCTGCTGTATCGCCGCCTGTATGCCGCCTCGGACCTGGACCAGGTCCTGTTTTCGATTGGCCTGGTCTTCATGGCCGTGGCCGCGGCGCACTATTTCTTCGGCGCCCAGCAGCAGCCCCTGCACCTGCCTGACTTCCTGTCCGGGCAGATCCATGTGATGCCGGGGCTGGATCTGGGCGTCTACCGCCTGTTCCTGATCATCGCCGGATTGCTGGTGGCCGTGCTGCTGCAGTGGTCCGTCATCCGGACGTCCTTCGGCGCGCGTCTGCGGGCCGCGGTGGACAACCAGCGCGTCGCGCGCGGCCTGGGCGTCGACGTCAACCGGGTGTTCAGCCTGACCTTCGCGCTGGGCTCGGCGCTGGCCGGCCTGGGCGGCGCCCTGGGTGTGGAAATGCTGGGCCTGGACCCCGAATTCCCGGTCAAGTACCTGGTGTACTTCCTGATCGTGGTGTCGGTGGGCGGCAGCGGCAACATCCTGGGATCGCTGTACGCCGCCATCCTGCTGGGGGTCGCCGACGTCGCCGGCAAATACTACATCCCGCAGGTCGGGGCGTTCATCATCTATGCCGTCATGGTGGTGACCCTGATCTATCGTCCGCATGGCCTGTTCGGCCGCTCTCACAAATAGGATGCCGACATGACGAGCTCTTCCTCTTTCGGGTCCGGCTCCGGCGTCGCGCAGCAGCGGGCGGCGGTGCAGGCCTATCGACGCGCGGCGCACTGGAAGCCGCTGGAATACCTGTTCTGGTGCCTGCCGGTCCTGGCCTATTTCGCCTTTCCGGGCAATTACCTGCTGCTCAGCCAGATCGCCATCACGGGCCTGTTCGCCCTGTCGCTGGACCTGATCTTCGGCTATGCCGGCGTGATTTCCCTGGGCCATGCCGCCTTTTTCGGCATGGGCGCCTACACCGTCGGCCTGCTGGGCTCGCACGGGCTGGGCGATCCGCTGCTGGGGCTGGTCCTGGCGGCCTTCTTCGCCGGCGTGCTCGGTTTCCTCAGCAGCTTCCTGTTGCTGCGGGGCAGCGACCTGTCGCGCCTGATGGTGACGCTGGGTGTCGCGCTGATGCTCTACGAGCTGGCCAACAAGTTCACCAGCATCACGGGCGGGGTCGACGGCATGCCCGGCATCGAGATCAAGCCCATCCTCGGGATGTTCGACTTCGACATGTTCGGCCGGGTCGGTTTCATCTATTCGGTGATCGTGCTGTTCGTCCTGTTCTGGGTGGCGCGGCGCCTGGTGTATTCGCCCTTTGGCCAGAGCCTGAGGGGCATCCGCATGAACGTGCTGCGCATGCCCGCGCTGGGGGTGCCGGTCAACCGCCGCCTGGTGAAGATCTACACCATCGGCGCGGCCTATGCCGGGGTGGCGGGCGCCTTGCTCGCCCAGACCAACCAGTTCGTCTCGCTGGACGTGCTGAGCTTCCAGCGCTCCGCGGACCTGCTGCTGATCCTGATCCTGGGCGGCGCCGGCCATCTGTACGGCGGCCTGATCGGCGCCGTCGTCTTCGTGATGATCAATTATTTCCTGTCCGACATGAATCCGCAGTACTGGCAATTCTGGCTGGGCCTGATCCTGGTGCTGGTGGTGCTGTTCGCGCGCGGCGGCATCCTGGGCACCGCGCAACAGTGGATACAGTCTTCCCGGCAACGGGCCCAGGCCAACGCCCGCACGGAGTCCCCTTCATGAATCCGGTTCTGCAAACTCACGACCTGGTGCGCCGCTTCGGCGGGTTCGTGGCGACCGACCAGGTCAATCTGTCGATCGCGCCGGGCGCCCGCCACGCCCTGATCGGCCCGAACGGGGCGGGCAAGACCACGCTCATCAACCTGCTGACCGGCTATCTCGAACCCTCGTCGGGCCGCGTGAGCCTGCTGGGGCAGGACGTGACCCGCATGCCGCAGCACGAACGCTGCCGCCAGGGCCTGGTGCGCACGTTCCAGATCAACCAGCTCTTCATGGGCATGACGGTGCTGGAATCGGTCGCCCTGGCCGTCAGCGAGCGCGAGGGGCTGGGCACCCAGTGGTGGAAGCCGCTGGCGGCGCGCGCCGAGGTCGTCGACGAGGCGGCCGCGATCCTGGACCGGCTCAAGCTGCTGCCCGACGCCTACGAAACCACGCGCAACCTGGCCTATGGGCGCCAGCGGCTGATCGAGATCGCGCTGGCCCTGGCGCTGCGGCCCAAGGTCCTGCTGCTGGACGAGCCGGCGGCCGGCGTGCCGACGGGCGAGAGCCGCGAACTGTTCGAGACCATCGCCCAGCTGCCGCGCGATGTCACGATCCTGCTGATTGAACACGACATGAACCTGGTCTTCCGTTTCGCGGAGAGAATTTCCGTGCTGGTGTCGGGCGCCTTGCTGATCGAGGACACCCCGGCGGTCATCGCCCACCATCCCCGGGTCAAGGAAGTCTATCTCGGAGAGACCCATGGCTGAACTCGTGCGCATGGAAAACGTCTGGGCGGGTTACGGCGACGCCGTCATCCTCGAGGACCTGTCTTTTTCGCTGGCGGCGGGCGACAGCCTGGCGCTGCTGGGCCGCAACGGCATGGGCAAGACCACGCTGCTGGCCACCCTGATGGGGGCCACGCGCCTGCGCAAGGGCAGCATCTTCCTGGAGGGCCGGGACATCGCCCGTGTGCCCAGCCACCAGCGGGCCCGTGCCGGCCTGGGCTGGGTGCCGCAAGAGCGCGACGTCTTCCGCTCGCTGACGGTCGAGGAGAACCTGACCGTCGTGGCCCGGCCCGGCGAGTGGACCCTGGACCGCGTCTACGACCTGTTCCCGCGCCTGCGCGAACGCCGCGCGAACCTGGGCAACCAGCTGTCCGGCGGCGAGCAGCAGATGCTGGCCATGGGGCGCGCGCTGATGCTGAATCCCAAGGTGCTGTTGCTCGACGAACCCCTGGAAGGCCTGGCGCCGCTGATCGCCCAGGAACTGCTGCACATCATCGACCGCATGGTGAGCGAGGGCCGCATGGCGGTGATCCTGGTCGAGCAGCATGCCCGCCAGATCCTGCCGATCACGCGCCAGGCCTTGATCCTGGAGCGCGGCAAGGTCGTCTACGCTGGCGACAGCGCCGAACTGCTGCGCGACGGGGATGCGTTGGACCGCTGGCTGGGGGCAGGCTCCACCGAGGCGGACGAGCCGGCCGCGCCGGCGCCCGCCGCCGGTGCCGCACCCATTCCCGCGATCGACGCGATTCACGACGAGCACCGCGCGATCGCGGCCATCCTGAGCGCCCTGTCACGCGTCGTCGACGAGATCGAGGCGGGCCGCCTGGAGCCGGATTTCAAGCTGCTCGCGAGCATGGTCGAGTACATCTCCGAGATGCCCGACAAGCTGCACCATCCCAAGGAAGACCGCATCTTCGCCCTGCTGCGCGCCAAGACCGGCGAGTTCGACGTCCAGCTGGATCAGCTGGAGGCCGAGCACCGCGACACCGTGCCGGCCACCAGCCGCCTGGACCGGGCGCTGGTCAGCTACGTGCAGGGCGGGGCGCAGGCCTTCGGCGGATTCCGCGACGCCGCCCGCACCTACATCGCCAACGAGTGGGTCCACCTCAATACCGAAGAGACCCACGTCCTGCCGGCCGCCCGGCGCCTCTTCAGCGCCGAGGAATGGCGCGACATCAACGCGGACTTCGCCCGCAACGGCGACCCGTGGTCGGGACCCGGCAACCGCTACGCGGAGCTCTTCAAGCGCATCGCCAACCTGGCGCCCGCACCGGTGGGGGTGGGCGCGGCCGGCGGGCCGGCGCGGTCCTGAGCCCCTTTGCGGAGGCGGGACGGCGTTCGCGTCCGCCCGCCGTGCTCAGCCGCGCCGCCGCATCAGCGCGGCGTGGCAGACGCCACCGAGCACCAGGCCCCAGAAGGCGCTGCCGATGCCCAGCAGGCTCATGCCCGAGGCCGTGGCCAGGAAGGTCACCAGGGCGGATTCCCGGTGTTCCGGCGCCTGCAGCGAGTCGTGGATGCTGCCGCCCAGCGTCCCCAGCAGGGCCAGGCCGGCGATGGCGGCGACGAGCTCGTGCGGAAAAGCGGCGAACAGCGCCACCACCGTCGCCCCGAAAATACCCGTGAGCAGGTAGAAGATCCCGGCCCAGACGGAAGCCTTGTAGCGCTCGCGGGTATCGGGATCCGCGTCCGGGCTCATGCAGATCGCCGCCGTGATCGCCGCCAGGTTGTAGGCAAAGCCGCCGAAGGGCGCCAGCGCCACGCCGGTCAGGCCGGTCCAGGAGAGCAGCGGAGAAGCCGGGACGCGGCCGTAGCCGTTGGCCCGCAGCACCGCCAGGCCAGGCACGTTCTGCGACGTCATGGTGACGATGAACAGCGGCAGCGCCACGCCGATCAGGGAGGACAGGGAAAAGGCGGGCGGCATCCAGACGGGGTGGGCGGGCGTCCAGTCCAGGCCGCCCAGGGACAAGCTGCCTTGCGCCAGGGCGCACGCCATGCCGGCCAGCAGCGCCAGTGGCACGCTGTAGCGCGGCAGCAGGCGCCGTGCCGCGACGAAGGCCGCGAACATGGCGATCACCAGCGTCGGCCGGCCTTGCATCGAGGCAAACAGGTCCATGCCAAAACGCAGCAGGATGCCGGCCAGCATGGCGGAGGCCAGATGGCGGGGTACCCAGTCCATGATCTTCTGGAACCCGCCCGTGAGGCCACACAGCGTGATGAGGAGGGAGCTGGCGATGAACACGCCAATGGCCTGCGCCAGGCCGATGTCGCCCAGGCTGGTCGCCAGCAGGGCAGCACCCGGCGTGGACCACGCGGTCAGCACGGGTGCCCGCCAGGCCAGCGACAAGCCGATGCAGGTGACGCCCATGCCGATGCCCAGCGCCCACATCCAGGATGCGAGCTGCGCGTCCTGGGCGCCGGCCGCACTGGCGGCCTGGAAGACGATGGCGACCGAACTGGTATAGCCCACCAGAACGGCGATGAAGCCCGAGGAGACGTGCGAGATCCGCAGCCAGCCCCGCAACCCCTCGCCGGGGAGGCGGGCGCCGGCGCCCGGATCCCGAGGGGCCGTCATTGGGCGGCGCGGGTGATGCCGTGAGCCCAGGCGAACGCCTGCTGGATGAGCGGATCGACCTGTTCGGCCCGCACGCCCAGTGCCCGCAGCAGCGGAGCGGGATCTTCGGGCGCATCGCGGTCCGAGGGGAAGACCAGGGCGGCCAGCCTCAGGTCGGCGCCCAGTTCGCCGTCGCGCCGCAGCAGGGCCTCGCGGATCGGCACGTCCACCTGGACCTGGGCGAGCAGGTCGCCCATGGTGCCGTGGAACAGCTGGTCCATGATGGACAGGATGCCGGTGGTGAAGGCGGCCTCGGCCCGCACGGCCTGTTCCGGAAAGCGCAGCGTGGAGAGGGCTTCCATCAGGTGGGCGCGGGCGCTGGCCTGGATCAGGGTGGGCGACAGGTAGCCCGCGGGGCGGCCCGATTCGGTGTACATCAGGACCTGGATCCAGCGCTGGAGCTCGCGTCGGCCCAGCAGCATGATGGCCTGGTTCAGGGATTCGACCTCCTGGCTCAGGCCGTAGGCCGGCGTATTGACCATGTCCAGCAAGGTCTTGACCAGTTCGGCGTCCTGCTTGAGGCAGGCCTCGATCTCGGGGGCCTCGCCTTCGCCCATGATCAGGGTGACCAGGCGCAGCAGGGTCTTCTGGCGCGGCGTGAGCGATGCGGCCGCCACCAGGTCCGTCGGCCAGTGTCCCTGGAAGACGGTGAAGCCCAGCAGCAGGAAATTGTCCAGCGTCGCCTTGTCATTGGGGTTGAGCGCCATCAGCAGGCGTCCGGCCTGCTTGTGCTGGAAGCTCTGGCGGAAGATGTCGGCCTTGGCGCTGAGCGCGGGGTCGAAGCCGACCGCCTTGACGAAGGGCAGCAGGGCGCTGCGTTCGGGCTGTGCGGCGAGATCGCCGCGCAGGGAGAATTTCAGGCCGGCGTGCGCCAGTCCCTGGAGGGCATGGATCAGCTCGGGGGTGATCTCCAGAGCGTCCGGGAATTCCAGGTAGCAGCGGTTGCGCGGCAGGGTCAGGGTGAAGGCGTTGTTCAGCAGCGCCGGCGTCGCGTCGATCCAGTGCGGGGCATAGGCGAGGAACTGGTTGGCGCCGTGCGCGCGCGCCGCCTGGATCAGGGCGGCGCCGGCGTCGGCCTGGGCGGCGTCGGCCCACAGCACCCGCAGGCGGTAGCCGTGCAGGCCGCGGTTCTGGTCCAGGATGGGTTCGCGGCGGATCAGGAACGGCGGCAGCGCCGCGGTGTCCTCGTCCTGCGGCGATGGGGTGTCCGGCTCGGCCATCAGGGTGTTTTCCATGGTGCTCCTCTGGATGCCCGGGCGGGTGTTCCGTACCGTCTCGCGCCAGGCGTGCGTTCTTTTTGCTTGTGGCTGACCGACCGCGGACGACCGGTGCGCATCACATTATAGGGAAGTCTACAATCGGGGGGTTCATTCACTGGAGAATCCCATGCCCGGATTGCTGCCCCAGGTCGACCCCGACGGCCTGCTGGAATATTCCGTCGTCTATACCGACCGCGCGCTGAACCACATGTCCCAGTCCTTCCAGGGCGTGATGCGCGACATTTCGCGCACCCTGAAGTCCGTCTACGGTGCGCAGTCGGCCATCGTGATCCCCGGCAGCGGCACCTTCGGCATGGAGGCCGTCGCGCGCCAGTTCGGCACGGGCCGGCGCTGCCTGGTGATCCGCAATGGCTGGTTCAGCTACCGCTGGACGCAGATCTTCGAGGCCGGCGACATCCCGTCCGAATCGCGCGTGCTGAAGGCCCGCCCCGTCGAGGCCGGCGAGCAGCCGCACTTCGCGCCCCCGCCGGTGGACGAGGTGGTCGCCGCCATCCGGGAATTCAAGCCCGAGGTGGTCTTTGCCGCGCACGTGGAGACGGCCTCCGGCATCATGCTGCCCGTCGACTACATCCGCCAGGTCGCCGATGCCGTCCATGCCGTCGGCGGCCTGTTCGTGCTGGACTGCATTGCCTCGGGCACGATCTGGGTCGACATGCGCGACGCCCACGTCGACGTGCTGATCTCCGCGCCGCAAAAAGGCTGGACCTCGTCGGCCTGCTGCGGCCTGGTGATGCTGGGCGAGGCCGCCCGCGAGCGCATCGAATCGACGCAGAGCACCAGCTTCGCCTGCGACCTGCGCAAATGGCTGGGCATCATGGAGGCCTACGAGAAAGGCGGTCACGCCTATTACACGACGCTGCCCACCGACTCCCTGACCGTGCTGCGCAACGTGATGGCCGAGACCGGGTCCTACGGCTACGACCGGGTCCGGGCCGAACAGCAGCAGCTGGGCGACGCGGTGCGGGCGCTGCTGCGCGAGCGCGGCTTCAAGAGCGTCGCAGCCCCCGGCTTCGAGGCGCCGGGCGTGGTGGTCAGCTACACCACCGACGACGGCATCCAGTCCACGCGCAAGTTCGCCGAGGCCGGGCTGCAGGCCGCCGCCGGGGTGCCCCTGGCCTGCGACGAGCCCGCGGGCTTCAAGACCTTCCGGATCGGCCTGTTCGGCCTGGACAAGCTGCACAACGTCGAACGCACCGTCGCGACGTTGGCGCAGGCGCTGGACCGGATCGGCTGATACCGGCCGCGGGCGCCGGCGGCCCCGCCGCGTCCGCGGCGGGCAGCCGCAGCGCGCCCGGCCTGCGTCCCTACGGGCGCAGCCGGTATCCCGTGCGGAAGATCCAGGCCACGATGGTCAGGCAGATCGCCAGGAACAGGGCGGTCATCCCGAGGCTGAGCCATACGTTCACGTCGGCCAGCCCGAAGAAGCTCCAGCGAAAGCCGCTGACCAGGTACACCACCGGGTTGAGCAGCGTCACCTGCTGCCAGAAGGGCGGCAGCATGTCGATGGAATAGAAGCTTCCGCCCAGAAAGGTCAGCGGCGTGATGATCAGCAGCGGCACGAACTGCAGCTTTTCGAAATTGTCGGCCCAGATCCCGATGATGAAGCCCAGCAGGCTGAAGGTCACGGCCGTCAGCACCATGAAGGCCGCCATGGCCGCCGGGTGGTCCACCCGCAGGGGCACGAAGAGCGCGGCGGTCGCGAGGATGATGATCCCCAGGATGATCGATTTCGTCGCTGCCGCGCCCACGTAGCCCAGCAGGATCTCCAGGTAGGACATCGGCGCGGACAGGATTTCGTAGATGGTGCCGGTGAACTTCGGAAAATAGATGCCGAAGGCGGCGTTGGAGATGCTGTGGGTCAGCAGCGACAGCATGATCAGGCCGGGGACGATGAAGGCGCCATAGCTGACGTCGCCCACCTGCTGGATGCGCGAGCCGATGGCGGTGCCGAAGACCACGAAATACAGGGAAGTCGAGATCACCGGCGCGACGATGCTTTGCAGCAGGGTGCGCCGCGTGCGGGCCATTTCGAATCGGTAGATGGCGTAGACGGCGGGCCAGTTCATGCGGGGCTCCGGATCAGGTCGACGAAGATGTCTTCCAGGGATCGTTGTTCGGTGTCGATGTCGGCCAGCGCCAGGCCCTCGGCCTGCAGCGCGGCCATCAGGGCGGGGACGTCCTCGCCGGCCTGCGGCGATTCGTAGCGGTAGCGCAGCGCGTGGCCGTCCTGGTCCAGCTCCAGCGGCCAGCGGCTCAGGCCCGCGGGCAGCCGGGACACGGGCTCGCGCAGGCGCAGCGTCAGGCATTTCTGGCCCAGCTGGCGCATCAGCCGGGTCTTTTCCTCGACCAGCAGCAGGCGCCCGTGGTTGATGATGCCGATGCGGTCGGCCATTTCCTCGGCCTCTTCGATGTAGTGGGTGGTGAGGATCACCGTGACCCCCGTGGCGCGCAGCGAGCGCACCAGGTTCCACATGTCCTTGCGCAGGGCGACGTCCACCCCGGCCGTGGGTTCGTCCAGGAACAGGATGTCGGGCTCGTGGGACAGGGCCTTGGCGATCATCACGCGCCGCTTCATGCCGCCCGACAGGGTGATCAGGCGGCTGTCGCGTTTTTCCCAGAGCGAGAGCGCCCGCAGGGTGCGCTCCAGCCCGGCCGGGTCCGGCGCCTTGCCGAACAGGCCGCGCGTGAACCGGACCGTGTCCCACACCGTCTCGAAGGCGTCGGTGGTGAGTTCCTGGGGGACCAGCCCGATGGCCGAGCGCGCGGCGCGGTAGTCGCGTACGATATCGTGGCCGGCCACGTGGACGCTGCCGGCGCCCGGATTGACCAGGCCGCAGACGATGCTGATCAGGGTGGTCTTGCCTGCGCCGTTGGGGCCCAGCAGGGCGAAGATCTCGCCGCGCCGGATGTCCAGATCGATGTGGTCCAGCGCCTGGTGCCCGGAGGCGTAGGTCTTGCTCAGTTGCCGGATGGCGATGATGGGGTCGGCCGGGGCGGGGTGCATGGCGGGGTCCGGATGATCGGCGGGGTTTGAAGAATCCCATAGGTTAACCCGAATGGGTGAAGAGGAAACAAGTGCGATCCAGCATCACCTTCAAGCTGTTCCTGGCCATTCTGGCCACCTGCATCGTGGTGGCGCTGGCGATGGGCGTGGCGGTGCGTGTCAGTTTCGACAGCGGTTTCGACGACTACGTGCAGGAACGCGAACATCAGCGGCTGGGGACCCTGGCCCGGCTGCTGGCCACCGACTACGCGGAATCCGGCGAGCGCTGGGGCTTTCTGGCCGACCGCCGCGACCGCTGGTGGCGCAACCTGCGGCTGTCGCGCCGCGACCTGGCCGACGAGCGCGGCCGCGGCGAGCCGCCGCTGAGGGTGACGCTGGTCGACGCCCAGGGGGCCTGGCTGGCCGGCCCGCCGCTGCCGCGGGAATCCAGCGTCCGGCGCACGCCGATCGAGGTCGACGGGCAGACCGTCGGATGGCTGGTGACGCCGCCTTTCGTGCCCCGCGTCGTCAATGACGACATCGACCAGGAGTTCCAGTCGCGCCAGCTGCGCGCGACCTGGGTCATCGTCGGCCTGTCGGTCCTGCTGGCGGCACTGGTCAGCCTGCTGCTCGCCCGGATCCTGCTGGTGCCGGTGCGGCGCCTGGCCCAGGCCACCCACCGGCTGGCCGGCGGCGACTACCGGACGCGGGTGCGCCTGGGGGCGCCGGACGAACTGGGCCGGCTCGCGCGCGACTTCAACCGCCTGGCGCGCAATCTGGAGCGCCACGAGCAGTGGCGGCGCGAGCTGATGGCGGACGTGTCGCACGAGCTGCGCACCCCGCTGTCGGTCCTGCGCGGCGAGATCGAGGCCCTGCAGGACGGCCTGCGGCCGCTTGACCAGGGCGCGCTGGCCTCGCTCGCGCACGAGATCGGCCAGCTCAGCCAGCTGATCGACGACCTGTACGAATTGTCGCTGGCCGATGCCGGCGCCCTCAATTACCGCATGGAAACGGTCGACCTGGGCGGCGTGGTGACGCGGGCCGCCGAGGCCGTGCGCGAGCGTTTCGAGCGCCACGGCCTGGCGCTGGACGTGCGCGCCGCGCCCGGGCTGGTCCTGCAAGGCGACGCCCGCCGCCTGTCGCAGCTGGTCGGCAACCTGCTGGAAAACAGCCTGCGGTATACGGACAGCCCCGGCCGGGTGCGGGTGCGCGCCGGGCGCGAGCCGGACCACCTGTGGCTGGAGGTCGCCGACACGGCCCCCGGGGTCGCGGCCGAGCACCTGCCCAGGCTGTTCGAGCGCCTGTACCGCGCGGAGGCCTCCCGCAGCCGCCAGCACGGCGGGGCGGGGCTGGGGCTGGCGATCTGCCGCCACATCGTGCGGGCGCATGGCGGTACCATCGAGGCGTCCGCGGCGGATCTGGGCGGGCTGGCCATCCGGATCCGCTGGCCCCTGAACGGCCTCGAGGAGGAAACCGCATGAACATCCTGGTCGTGGAAGACGAACCGAAGCTCGCGCAGGTGCTGCGCACCTATCTGGAAGCCGCCGGCTACGCCGTGCGCTGCGTGGACGACGGGCTGCGCGTCATGGACACGGTCCGGGAATGGACGCCCGACCTGGTGCTGCTGGACCTGATGCTGCCGGGGCGCGACGGGCTGGATGTCTGCCGGGACATCCGGGCGCAGACCGCGATTCCCGTCATCATGGTGACCGCCCGGACCGAGGAGATCGACCGCCTGCTGGGGCTGGAGCTCGGCGCGGACGACTACATCTGCAAGCCCTACAGCCCGCGCGAAGTCGTGGCCCGGGTCCGCGCCGTCCTGCGGCGCGCGGGCGCGGATCCAGCCGCCCCGGCCGCGGCCGGGGGGCCCGCCCGGGGGCTGGAGGTGCGGCCCGACGCCTGGCTGGCGCGCCTGGACGGCGTCGACCTGGACCTGACGCCGGTGGAATTCCGGCTGCTGGCCCTGCTGGCGAGCCAGCCCGGGCGCATCTTCACCCGCGACCAGGTGCTCGACGGCCTGTATGACGATCATCGCGTCGTGACCGACCGCACGGTCGACAGCCACGTGAAGAACCTGCGCCGCAAGCTGGCCGAGGTGCGGCCCGGCGAGGACCTGATCCGCTCGGTCTACGGGGTGGGGTACCGGCTGGACGCCGCCGCCGGCCCCGATTGAACCGTTCCATCAAAGCGACATGGAGGTTGCCGTGATCAAGGATCCGCCTCGTCCCGCCAGCCACCGTCGGGGGCCGGGCGGGTGTCTCGCCCGGGCGTGGCGCGCATGCGCGGCGGCCTGCCTGGCGCTGCTGCTGGCCGCCTGCGCCAGCGCTCCGGGCTCGCGCCGGGCGTCCTGGCCGCCCGTCCAGCCGGTCGATCCGGCCCAGCGCACCGAGGTCGTGATGACCGCGCTCAGCCTGCTGGACACGCAGTACCGCTATGGCGGCGCGAGGCCTCTGCGGGGCTTTGACTGCAGCGGGCTGGTCCAGTATGTGTTTGCCGCCGCCACGCGTACGTCCCTGCCGCACAATACCGACCAGATCGCGCGCCTGAGCCGCGCCGTGCCGCGCGGCGACCTGCAGCCCGGCGATCTGGTGTTCTTCAATACCCTGGGCACGCCGAATTCGCACATGGGCATCTATCTGGGGAACGGCCGCTTCATCAATGCCCCGTCCAGCGGCGGACAGGTCCGCATCGACTCGCTGGACAGTCCCTATTACCGCAAGCACTTCCAGTCCGTCGGGACGCTGTTCGCGCGATAGCGCGCCCGCCTGGCGCCAGGCCGGAAACGGCACGGGCCCCCGCAGGGGCCCGTGCGCGCGGCGGGTGGCGGCTCAGGACTTGGCCGCGGGCCGGGGCGCCTGCGAATGCATGCCGTCCTTGCGGGCATGGCGTTGTGCCAGTTTCTGGCGTTGTTCGGGCGTCAGCACGGCGCGGATCTTGGCCATGGCCTGCGTGCGCAAGAGGGCGAGCTGGCCTTGGGCCTGGCCCAGGGCGTCGGCGGCCTGCCTGGCCTTGGCCTCGTCGAACGTATCGGCCTGGCCGGATTCTCGCAGCGCGCCGGCGGCGGCCCTGAGGGCCTTTTTCTGGTCGTAGACGGCCTGTTCCTGGTCGTGGCGGATCTTGAAGATCTGGTCGCGCTGGTCCTGGCTGAGATCCAGGCCGTGCAGCCAGCGGTCGCCGTGCCGCCAGCCCGAATGCCCCGCCTGCTGATGGGCGTGCATGCCGCCGGCGTGGGGGCCGGAGGCGGCGCTGGCCGCCAGCGGGGCGGCGATCAGGGCGGCCGCCAGGGCCAGGGCGGGGAAAGTGCGGGTCGTGTGCGTCGTCATGGTTCGTGTCCTCTGGATTGGGCCGCATCGTGCGGCGATGGAGACAGATTACGGACCGACTGAGGCGCAAGCGTGAACGGAATGTGGAAAAAATAAGGAACCGGCCGTCTCCCGCCGCGGGCGGCGCCTAGGCGCGCGCCCCGCTGCCTTCGGGCCAGTAGTGGCTGTCGGGCAGCGCGCGGGACCCGAAGATCGCCTGGCCCACGCGCACCGTGGTGGCGCCTTCCTCGATGGCCCATTCGAAGTCTCCCGACATGCCCATGGACAGTTCGGCGAAGGCCTCGCCCTGCGGGGCGTCCTGGCGCAGCCGGTCGCGCAGGTCGCGCAGCATCGCAAAGCACGGCCGTACGTGGTTCTCGTCGGAGGAGAACAGCGCCAGCGTCATCAGCCCGCGCACCCGCAGGGCGCCGTAGGCGGGCAGGGCGCGGGCGAATTCCAGCACCTCGCCGGGCGCCAGGCCGAACTTGCTCGCCTCGCCCGAGGTGTTGACCTGCACGAACACGTCCAGGCCACGGCCTTCGTCCTGCAGGCGGCGGTCGAGGGCCTCGGCCACGCGCAGATTGTCCAGCGCCTGGAATTCGCGCGCGAAACGGGCGACGAACTTGGCCTTGTTGGTCTGCAGATGGCCGATCACAGCCCACTCCAGGTCCGCGAGGTCCCGCATGGACTCCCACTTGCCGTAGGCCTCCTGGACCTTGTTCTCGCCCAGCAGCCGGCAGCCCGCGTCATAGGCCATGCGGATGCGGGGTTCGTCCACGGTCTTGCTGACCGGCAGCAGGCGGACCTCGGCCGGGTCGCGGCCCGCCCGCCCGCAGGCGGCGGCGATCCGCTGGCGGATGTCGGCCAGATTGGCCTGGATCTCGGCCGGGGACGAGGCCGTCTGGTAGGCGGGGCGGGTCGGGGATACAGCGCTCATGGTCGATCTCGGTGCATGCGGTGTCAGAACCCGTCAAGGATACCGCTAATACCGGAACGGCGAATCCCGTATCATGCTGCTGTTGAAAACAGGGGGTGCGGATGCGGGATCCGGCGACGGAACTGATGCCCGGCCTGGTGCTGGTGCATGGCAACCGGGCGGAACAATTGCGCGAGGTGCTGGCCGGCTGGATGCGGCACAGCCCGCTTGCGCCCCTGGAAAGCGAGTGCCTGCTGGTCCACAGCAACGGGATTGCGCAGTGGCTGCGCCTGGCCCTGGCGCAGGACGAGGCCAGCGGGATTGCGGCGGCGCTGGATTTCCTGCTGCCGTCGCGCTTCATGTGGCAGGCCTACCGCAGCGTGCTGGGCGCGGGCGCCGTGCCGGAACAATCGCCGCTGGACAAGGACGCGCTCACCTGGCGCCTGATGCGGCTGTTGCCGCAACTGCTCGACCGGCCGGAATACGCGGTGCTGCAGCGTTTCCTGGCCGACGACGCGGACGTGCGCAAGCGCTACCAGCTGGCCGGCCGGCTGGCCGACCTGTTCGACCAGTACCAGGCCTACCGGGCCGACTGGCTGCAGGCCTGGGCGCAGGGGCGCCTGGCGCTGCCCGGCGAGCGCGGCCCGGCGGAGCTGCCGCCCACGCAGGCCTGGCAGGCGCACCTGTGGCGCGCATTGCTCGATGACCTGGCGGAAGGCGCGCCGGCCCCGTCCGGCGGCCCGGCCGCCCCGATCGGCCGGGCGGCCATCCACGAGGCCTTCATGGCGCGGGTGCTGGCGCCCGACGCCGGCGACCGGCCCGCCGGCCTGCCGCGCCGCATCCTGGTCTTCGGCATTTCGGCCATGCCGCGCCAGACCTTCGAGGCGCTGGCCGGCCTGGCGCGCTGGACGCAGATCCTGGTCTGCGTCCACAATCCCTGCGCGCACTACTGGGCCGACATCCTGGGAGACCGCGATCTGCTGCGCGCGCGCTTCCGGCGCCAGGCGCGGCGGCCTGGGATGCCCGACGTCCTGGACGAGGCCGCCCTGCACCAGCAGACGCATCCGCTGCTGGCCTCGTGGGGGCGCCAGGGCCGCGACTACATCGGCATGCTCGACGACTTCGACGACCCGGCCCAGCGCGCGCGCTGGGACCCGCTGTTCGCCGCCCTGCATCGCCGCATCGACGCTTTCGAGGCGCTGCCGGGGACCACGCTGCTGGAGCAGCTCCAGGACGACATCCGCGATCTGCGGCCGGTGTCCGAGACGCAGGCCCTCTGGCCCCCCGTCGACCCGCTGCGGGACGCATCGATCCGCTTCCAGGTGGCGCACAGCGCCCAGCGCGAGGTCGAGATCCTGCAAGACCATCTGCTCGACGCCTTCCAGGCCGACCCCGGCCTGCGGGCGCGCGACGTCATCGTCATGGTGCCCGACATCGAGGCCTACGCGCCGCACATCCAGGCGGTATTCGGCCTCTATGGTCCGCAGGACTGGCGCCACATCCCCTATGCCCTGGCCGACCGCAGCGCGCGCCGCGCCGATCCGCTGGTCATCGTGCTGGAACAATTGCTGTCGCTGCCGGCCTTGCGCCTCGGGATCCACGAGGTCCTGGAGTGGCTGGAGGTGCCCGCCCTGCGACAGCGGTTCGGAATCGAGGCCGAGGATCTCCCCCTGCTGCAGGCCTGGGCCCGGGAATCGCAGGTGCGCTGGGGCCTGCATGCCGCGCATCGGGCCTCCTTCGGCCTGGACCAGGCCCCCGGGGCCGCGCATCGCCACACCTGGCATTTCGGCTTGCAGCGCATGCTGCTGGGCCACGCGGCCGGGTCCGACGCCCCGGCCTGGCGGGACATCGAACCCTATGGCGAGCCGGCCGGGCTGCAAGCCGCCGCGCTGGGCGGGCTGGCGCGCTTCCTGGACACGCTCGACCGCTACTGGCGGCTGCTGGACATGCCGGCGGCGCCCGCCGAATGGGCCGGCCGGTTCCAGTCGCTGCTGGACGACTGTTTCGCGCCGGACAGCGACGCGGACACGCTCGTCCTCAGCCGTTTTCGCGAAAGCCTGCAGGACTGGCTGCAGCAATGCGACGATGCGGGCCTGCGCGAGCCGCTGCCCTCGGCCATCGCGGCCGAGCATTGCCTGAGCCGGCTGGACCAGGGCGGCCTGTCGCAGCGATTCTTTGCCGGCGCGGTGACCTTCGCCACGCTGATGCCGATGCGCGCCATCCCGTTCCGGCGTGTCTGCCTGCTGGGCATGCAGGACGGGGCCTTTCCCCGGACCCGGCCGCCTTCCGACATGGACCTGATGGCCGGCCATCCGCGCCCGGGCGACCGCTCGCGCCGGGAGGACGACCGCTACCTGTTCCTGGAGGCCCTGCTGTCGGCGCGGGAGCAGTTGTACGTCTCCTGGGTCGGGCACAGCATCCAGGACAATGCCGGGCAGCCGCCCTCGGTCCTGGTGGCGCAGTTGCGCGATCACCTGGACCGCGGATGGCGCTGCGCGGGCGATGCGGATCGTCCGCTGTCCGAGGCCCTGACCTGCCACCATCCCCTGCAGCCCTTCAGCCGCCGCTACTTCCCCCGCCAGCCGGCGGCGGGGCCGCAGGGCCTGTTCACCTACGCGGTGGAATGGCGCAGCGCCCAGGCGGCGGCCGGCCGGGTGACGGACAAGGATCCGACGGCCGGGCCACTGCCGCCCCTTTCCGCGTCCGAGACGCCGCTGAATCTTGCCCGGCTGGTCTCCTTCCTGGCGCATCCGGTCCGCGAGTTCTTCCAGCAGCGGCTGCAGGTCGGCTTTCGTGAGGTCCGTGAAGCGCTGGACGAGGACGAGCCCTACGTGCTGGACGGCCTGGAGCGGTGGCAACTGAGCCAGGCGCTGCTGGAGGCGGCCGCGCGGGCGCAGGATGCGGCGTGCGCCGGCGGGGCGGGGCCGGACGCCGTCGCGCAGCGGGTCGGCCAGGCGGTCGACGACGCGCTGGAGCGCCTGCGGCGCAGCGGCGCGCTGGTCGACGGGGCGCTCGGCCGCGCCGCCGCGGCCGCCTTGCGCGAGGCGCTGGACAAACCCGTGGCCCGTTATCTCCAGGCCTGCGCGGACTGGCCGCTGGCGGCGGCCGAGCCCTTGCGCCTGGACCTCGCGCTGCCGGGCGCCGGCGATGATGCCGGAGGCGAGGGCTGGCTGTTCGAGGACTCCCTGGCCGGATGGCGCCGCAATGCGCAGGGCGACTGGTGCCGCGTGCTGCTGCAGGCCAGCCATCTGGTCGACGAGCAGGGCCATTACCGCTTCAAGGCCCTGGCCGGCGCCTGGGCGGAACACGTGGCGGCCCACGTCCAGGGCCGCGCGGCGACGACGGTGCTCGTCAGCACCAAGGGCGATGCCGTCTTTGCGCCGCTGGCGCCCGATGAGGCCGGCGCCATCTGGCAGGGCTGGTGGGCCGCCTGGGGCCGCGGCATGCGCGACGCATTGCCGGTCGACATCAAGGCGGCGGGCGCGTGGCTGCGCTCCGGCGCGGACCGGACGCCGGGCGGCGGCGCCTGGCAGGCGGCCAGGGACGCCTACGACGGCGCGGCGCAAAGAGACCTGTACCTGCGGCGCTGTTATCCGGACTTCGACAGCCTGGTGCGCGATGGACGGTTCTTCGATCTGGCCATCGGCCTGTATGGCGCCCTGGCCCAGGTCCTGCCCCGCAAGGCCGGCCGGCGCCCTGCGCAAGGAGTCTCGGCATGACGGCGGACCCCGGCATGATCCCGGCCGGCATCCCGCGCGTGGATCCGCTGGCCTTCGAATTGCAGGGCAGCCACCTGATCGAGGCCAGCGCCGGCACGGGAAAGACCTGGACGATCGCCGCCTTGTACGCGCGCCTGGTGCTGGGCCATGGCGGGCAGCCCGCCCGCCTGCCCGGACAGATCCTGGTCCTGACCTTTACCGACGCGGCCGCCCAGGAACTGCGCGGCCGCATCCGCGAGCGCCTGTCGCAGGCCTCGGCCGGCTTTGGCGGCGGTGCCGACGGCGCGGATCGCGCCGGGACGCTGGACGATCCGTTCCTGCGGGCCTTGCGGGCCGACTACCCCCGGGACCGCTGGCCCGCCTGCGCCCGCATCCTCGACCTGGCGGCCCAGTCCATGGACGAGGCCGCCATTTCCACCATCCATGCCTGGTGCGCGCGGGTGCTGCGCGAGCATGCCTTCGACAGCGCCAGCCTGTTCGACCAGGAGCTGCTGACGGACCTGAGCGAGGCCAAGCGGCAGGTCGCCTGGGACTACTGGCGCGCCTGCGTGGCGGACCTGGACGACGGCGCGCTGGACGATATCCTGGCGGTCTGGCCGGGCCCTGATGCGCTGGCGCGGTCCTTGTCGAACCTGCTCACGCAGGAAGGCCTGCCCCTGCCGGACGAGGACTCCCTGGCGCAGGTCTGCGCCCGGGCGCGGGCGGACCGGCAGGCGGCCCTGCGGACGCTGAAAGCGCCCTGGCCGCAGCACGCGGACGCGCTGGAGGCCTGGCTGGATGCCCAGGGCAAGCAGGTCCGGATCCAGGCCCGCTTCTACCGGGACTGGCTGGGCAGGCTGCGGGACTGGGCCGCCCGGCCCGACCAGGACGAGCCCCTGTTGACCGCGACCGCCTGGGAAGCGCTCGCGCCCCGGGGCCTGATCGACCGCTGGCAGGGAGAAGACCCCGCGCCCTGCCCGCCGGCGGCCAGCGAGGCGCTGGACCGCTTGCGGCAGGACCTGCGCGCACTGCCCGGCCCAGAGCAGCCCGCCCGCCGGCATGCGCTGGCCTGGATGGCCGGGCGGCTGCGGCAAGTCCTGGCGCGCCGTGCCGCCATGGGCTTCGACGGCCTGCTGACCGGCCTGGACCGTGCGCTCCAGGGCGCGCGCGGCGAACCCCTGGCACGCACGCTCAGGCAGCAGTTCCCGGTGGTGCTGATCGACGAATTCCAGGATACCGATCCCGTCCAGTACCGGATCTTCGACCGCATCTACGACGTGGCGGCGCCGCAGCCGGCCACCACGCTGATCTTCATCGGCGATCCCAAGCAGGCGATCTACGGTTTTCGCGGCGCCGACGTGCAGACCTACCTGCGGGCGGCCGACGCCTGCGCCGGCCGGGTAGGGACCCTGGACCGCAATTACCGGTCCGCCAGCGACCTGGTCGAGGCAGTCAACCATTGTTTCGACCGGCGCGGCGGCGAGCCGGTATTTCCCACCGGCGTGCCTGGCCGGGGCATCGAATTCCATCCGGTGGCCGCGCAGGGGCGCGACGAGGCCTGGGAGGTGCGCGGGCGCGCGCCGGCGGCGCTGCAGGCCTGCTGGATCGGCGACCCCGGGACGGACGCCGCGATGACGTTGGGGGCGTATCGCGAGCAGGCCGCGCAGGCCTGCGCCCGCCAGGTGGCGGAATGGATCCGGCTGGGCCGGGACGACCGGGCCGGTTTCCGTTCCGGCCAGGCGTGGCGGCCCGCGCGTCCGTCGGACATGGCCATCCTGGTCGGCAACCGCGGCGAGGCCGGCCTGGTCCGGGAGGCCCTGGCCGCCCAGGGCGTGCGCAGCGTCTATCTGTCGGACCGCCGCTCGGTGTATGAGTCGCCCGTGGCGCAGGAACTGGGCTTCGTCCTGGCGGGCTGCGCCCATCCCGAAGACGAGCAGGCCATCCGCGCGGCGCTGGCCACGCCCCTGTTGGGGCAGGACATCGCGTGGCTGGCCCGGCTGGCGGACGACGAGTGGCTGTGGGACGAGCAGGTCGAGCGCTTCCAGCTCTACCATGCGCGCTGGCGCCGTCGCGGCGTGCTGCCCATGCTGCGCCAGCTGCTGCACGACTTCTCCGTACCGTCCCGGCTGCTGGCCCGGGGCCCGGAGGGCGAGCGCCTGCTGACCGACTGCCTGCACCTGGCCGAACTGCTGCAGCAGGCCAGCGTGCAGCTGGACGGGGAAGAGGCCTTGCTGCACTACCTGGCGCGCCAGCGCGAATTCCTGGATGCCGACGCGGACGCCGAAGGCGCCCGGCGCCTGCGGCTGGAGAGCGACGAGGCCCTGGTGCGCGTCGTGACGGTCCACAAGTCCAAGGGCCTGGAGTATCCGCTGGTCTTCCTGCCTTTCGTCTGCGTCGGCATGTCGGGCAAGCTCAAGCCAGGCCCCCATGCCTTGCACTGGGAGGGCCGGCGCCAGTGGATCCTGCAGCCCGACGAGGCCCAGGCCCGCCAGCTGCTGGACGAGCAGCTGGGCGAGGAGACGCGCAAGTTCTACGTGGCGATGACCCGTGCCCGGCACGCGGTCTGGCTGGCCCTGGCCGATGTGGGACGCGCCAGCGGCATCGGCCACGTGCTGGGTGGTGCGTTGCGCGCCGCCTGGGACCAGCGCTGCGAGGCCTATCCGGCGCAGTTCGCCTGGGCGCGGCCCGCCGACGCGGAACCGGCCGCGGGCGGGACGCCCGACGACGGCGGCCCCGCCGCGGCGGCGCAGGTGCCCGGGCCCGCGCGCCGCCTGGCGGGGCCGGCCGTGGGCGAGTCCTGGTGGGTTGCCAGCTACTCGGCCCTGCGCCTGGCCAACCGCCCGGACCATCCGGACGCCTCCGGAGCGCCGCCGGAGACGGCGGCCGAGGACGTGGTGCGGGAAGACCGCCTGACGCGTGGCGCGGAGGGCGGGGGCGGTGCGGCGGGCGCCGGCCTGCCCGATTTTCCCCGCGGCGCGGAGGCCGGCACCTTCCTGCACGGGCTGTTGGAATGGGCGGGGCGGCGCGATTTCCGGCGCCTCGACGGCCTGCGCGACCTGATCGCGCGCCGCTGCGCCGTGCGTGGTTGGGAAGCCCACATCGACCCGCTGCATGACTGGCTGCTCGAGTTCATCCGCACGGACTGGCGGCCGCAGCTGGCCGAAAGCCCCGTCCTGCGGCTGGACCGGCTGCCAGCCTGCCTGCCGGAAATGGAATTCTGGCTGCCCGCGGCGCATGTGCCGGTGGCCGAGCTGGACCGCCGGATCACGGCCGGCGTCTTCGCGGGGGCGGCGCGCCCGGCGCTGGCGCCCCAGGGGCTCAACGGCCTGTTCAAGGGCTTCATCGACCTGGCGCTGCAGCTGGACGGACGCTATTACCTGGTCGACTACAAGTCCAACGATCTGGGGCCGCGGCTGGAGGACTACGCCCCGCAGGCCTTGCGCGAGGCCCTGTGCGCCGCCCGCTACGACGTCCAGATGGTGATGTACGTGCTGGCGCTGCACCGGCAGCTGCGGGCCCGGCTGCCGGACTACGACTATGCACGCCACATGGGCGGTGCCGTCTACATGTTCCTGCGCGGCAAGGACGCCCCGGGGCAGGGCCTGCTGTCCCTGTGCCCGTCCCGGACACTGATCGAATCGCTGGATGCCCTGTTCTCCGGGGCGGAGTACGCACATGACTGAAGCCGGTCCGTCTTCCTGGCCGGACTGGCTGCGCTACGGGCAGCCCGAACCGGTGCGCGACCTGGACGTCGCTTTCGCGCGGATGCTGGCCGAACAGGCGCCGGACGCTCCCGAAGCCGCCGTGCGCCTGGCCTTGTGGTGCTGTGCGCAACTGGCCCAGGGGCATCCCTGCCTCGACCTGGAGGCGCCGCCCGTCGCCTTGCCCCTGCCACTGCCCGCATGCCTGGATGCGCTGGCGTCGGCCGCTTTCGTGGGCGACGGTTCGGGGGGCGAGCCGCTCGTCCTGCATGAGACGCGCCTGTATCTGGCCCGCTATTGGCGGGCCGGCGAGCGCATCCGGCAGGCGATCGGCAGCCGCCTGGCAATGCCGACCGCGGCCCTGGAGGATCCGGTGCTGGCCCGTCGCTGGCTGGACCGGCTGTTTCCGCCGGAAGGCGCCGCGCTGGACTGGCAGAAGCTTGCCTGCGCGGTCGCCTTGCGGCAGCGCTTCAGCGTCATCACCGGCGGGCCGGGAACCGGCAAGACCACGACCGTGGTGCGCCTGCTGGCGGTGCTGCAGGGCCTGGCACGCGCGCGCGGGATGACGCGCGGCCTGCGCATCCGCCTGGCGGCCCCGACCGGCAAGGCGGCCGCCCGCCTGAACGAATCCATCGCCGCCCGGCTGCAGGACCTGGCCGGGCAGGGCGACGAGGAACTGCGGGCGGCGCTGGCCTGCGTGCCGGACCGCGTGACGACCCTGCACCGCCTGCTGGGCAGCCGTCCGGGCACACGACGGATGGCCTACCATGCCGGCCGTCCGCTGGACCTGGACGTGCTGGTGGTCGACGAGGCGTCCATGATGGACATCGAGATGGCCGACGCCGTCCTGGCGGCCCTGCCGGCCGGCGCGCAACTGGTGCTGCTGGGCGACAAGGACCAGCTCGCCTCGGTCGAGGCCGGCGCCGTCCTGGGGGAACTGTGCGCCGGCGCCGAAGGCGGCCACTATACGGAATCCACCTGCCGGCAGCTGGCCGGACTGAGCGGCCAGGACCTGCTGGCGGCCGTCGGCGATCCCGCGCTCTCGGGGGTCGAGGCGGGCGTCCTGCAGTGCCCGGATCCCGGCGGCCCGGCGCTGTCCCAGTCCGTGGTCATGCTGCGTCGCAGCATGCGCTTCGGGCCCGACAGCGGCATCGGGCGCTTCGCGGCCGCCGTGAACCGCGGCCGGGCGGGCGAGGTGCGGGATCTGCTGCATGCCGGCCTGGATGATCTGCACTGCATTGCGGCGGGGCAAGGCGGCCCGGATCCGCAGGCCCGCGCCGCGGATCCCGACGGCGCCTGGCTGCATGCCGCCGGCGTGCTGTCGGGCACCGGCTATCCGGCGGTCTTCGCGCAACTGCGTGCGCATCGGCCGGCGCCGGAGGCGCCGCCGGCCGAATGGGACCGCTGGGCGCTGGACCTGCTCGATGTCCAGGCGCGGTTCCAGCTCCTTTGCGCCGCGCGCCAGGGGGCGTGGGGCGTGCGCGGCCTGAACCAGCGGATCGAGTCCCGCCTGAGGTCGGAGGGCTGGATCGCACCCGACGCGGGCGCCTGGTATGCCGGACAGCCGGTGCTGGTGCGCCGCAACCTGCCAGCCCTCGGTCTGTCCAACGGCGACATGGGGCTGGTCCTGCCGGTCCCGGCCCCCGGACGGCCCGAGGGGCGGTTGCGCGTGGCGTTCCCCGGGGCCCGGCGCGGGGCGGTGCGCTGGGTATCCCCGGCGCGTCTGCCGGACGTCGAGACGGCCTATGCCTTGACCGTGCACAAATCGCAGGGCTCGGAATTCGACCGGGTGGTGCTCGTCATGCCGCAGCGGCCGGGGCCGCTGGTGACGCGCGAGATGCTCTACACCGGCGCGACCCGCGCGCGCCGCACCCTGACCCTGGTGCTGCCGGGCGATGAAGCCGTGGTCGGACATGCCGTGCGGCATCCCACGCGGCGGGCGGGCGGCATCTGGAATCCCTGAGGGTGCGCAGGCGCGCCCCACGTGCCCGCGACGGCTAAAATGACCTGCAACCGTGGATCGGAATTCACCAGGAGACGCCATGCCCTCGATTTTTGATCAGGAGCCGCCCCAGACGGACCCCAACTCCGGCAAGATCCAGAAATTCGAGCTGCGCCAGCGCGCGGCCGAGGCCCGATGAACGCAGGGCCCGCCGATGCGCTGGCGCTGCTGACGCCCGACCAGATGGCGGCCGCCGACCGGGCCGCCATGGCGGGGGGCGTCCCCGGGGCGCGGCTGATGGCCGCCGCCGGCGCGGCCGTCGCGCAGGCCATCCAGGACCGCTGGGCGCCCGCGCCCGTCGTCGTGCTGTGCGGTCCGGGCAACAACGGCGGCGACGGCTTCGTGGCGGCCCGCCTTCTCAAGGCCGCGGGCTGGCCGGTGCGTGTCGCGCTGCTGGGGGACCGCGGCGCCCTGCGCGGGGATGCCGCCGGGGCCGCCGGCGCCTGGGACGGACCGGTCGAGCCCGCCGCCCCCGGCGCCCTGCGGGGCGCTGCGCTGATCGTCGACGCCTTGCTGGGCGCGGGCCTGAACCGTGCGCCGGACGGTGCCCTGGAACCGCTGATCCATGCCGTCAACGCCGCCGGCGTACCCGTCTGCGCCATCGACGTGCCCACCGGCCTGGATGGCGCCACCGGCCAGAATCCCGGCGCGGCCATCCAGGCCGACCTGACGGTGACCTTCTTTCGCCGCAAGCCCGGGCACCTGCTGCTGCCCGGCCGGCAGCTGTGCGGCGAGCTGCGCTGCGCCGACATCGGCATTGCGGCGCGGGCGCTGGAGGCGATCGCGGGGCCGCGCACGTACGCGAACGGCCCGGATCTCTGGCTGCCGCTGTTTCCCTGGCCGCGCGCAGGCGACCACAAATACCGGCGCGGCCACGTGCTGGTCGTGGGTGGCGCGCTCATGCTGGGCGCCAGCCGGCTGGCTTGCCTGGCGGCGGCCCGCATCGGGGCGGGCCTGGTGACGCTGGCCGTGCCCCCGTCCGCCTGGGAGGTCCAGGCGGCGGCGCTCACCTCCGTGATGGTGGAGCCCCTGCCGGCCGTCGGCCGGCTGGATGCGGCGCTGTCCGATCCCCGCCGCGCCACGCTGCTGATCGGCCCGGGGCTGGGGCGCGCGCCGGGCGCGCGGGCCCAGGTGCTGGCCATGCTGGCCACCGGGCGGCCCTGCGTGCTGGATGCCGATGCGCTCAGCGTCTTCGCCGACCAGCCCGAGGTCCTGCTGGGGGCGCTGCACGCGCGCTGCGTGCTGACCCCGCACGAAGGCGAGTTCGCCCGCCTGTTCCGGGTCGTCGGCGACAAGCCGGGCCGTGCGCGCGCCGCGGCGGGCCGCAGCGGCGCGGTGGTGGTCCTGAAAGGGGCCGACACGGTGATCGCCGTCCCCGACGGGCGCTGCGTCATCAATGACAATGCGCCGCCCACGCTGGCCACCGCAGGGGCGGGCGACGTGCTGGCGGGATGCATCGCCGGCCTGCTGGCAGCGGGCATGCCCGCCTTCGAGGCGGCCTGCGCCGCGGTCTGGCTGCACGGCCTGGCCGCCGACGGGCTGGGCTGGGGGCTGCTGGCCGAGGACCTGCCCGGCGCCATTCCCGCCGCCCTCGAATCCCTGGCCCGGCTCGACGACTCCGGCACGAGGTCCCGCCATGGCTGACGTGGTCGCGCTGGTCTTCGACTTCGACGACACCCTGGCTCCCGACAGCACGTCCGGTTTCCTGCAGGACATGGGCGTGGACCCGGCCGCGTTCTGGCGCGACGAGGTCAATCCCCTGCTGGACCACGAGGACTGGGACCCGGTCCCGGCCTATCTCTACCGCATGCTGGAACTGTCCCGGTCCGGGTGCCATGGCCCGATCACCCGCGACCGCCTGCGGGACTGGGGCGCGCGCCTGCCGCTGCACGAGGGCGTCGGAACGCTGTTCGAGCGCCTGCGGGCGCGGCTGCGCCAGGCCCATCCGACCGTGCAGCTGGAGTGCTACCTGATCTCCAGCGGTATCGGCGACGTGCTGCGCGCAACGCCCATCGCCGGACAGTTCACCGACATCTGGGCGTCCGAATTCCACTATGACGCGCAAGGCGCCATCGCCTTTCCGCGCCGCATCGTCAGTTTCACCGACAAGACCCGCTACCTGTTTCATATCCAGAAAGGCATCATCGGCCCTGGATCGCGCAACAAGCCCTTCGAGGTCAACCGCAAGGTCGATGCCGACAAGCTGCGCGTGCCCCTGGACCAGATGATCTTCGTGGGCGACGGCTACACCGACATTCCCTGCTTTTCCCTCGTGCGCCGGTCGGGCGGCGTGGCCTTCGGCGTCTGGGATCCGCGCCACAAGGAAAAACGCAGCCGCGCCTGGGGCTTCATCGAGGACGGGCGGGTGTCCAACCTGAACCAGGCCCGCTTCGGCGAGGACGCCGAGCTCTACCAGTGGCTGGAGGCCGCGGTCGAGAGCCTGGCCTCCAAGATCGTGCTGCGCGCGCGGACCTATCGTGGCTAGGCGCCTGTCGCCACCCCCGCCGCGCCCGGACGGCGCCGCGCCGGATGCCGGCGCCGGCCCGGTGCTGGACGATGCCACCGCCATGGCCCTGGCCCTGGAACAGGCCCGCCTGGCCGCCGGCCTGGGCGAAGTCCCCGTCGGCGCCGTGGTCCTCGATCCGGAAGGCCGCCTGCTGGCGGCCGGTCACAACCGTACCATCCTGGACCGCGATCCCACGGCCCACGCCGAGATCGTCGCCTTGCGGGCCGCGGCGCGGCGGCTGGACAACTACCGCCTGGGCGGCGCGCGCCTCTACGTCACGCTGGAGCCCTGCGCCATGTGCCTGGGCGCCATGTTCCACGCGCGCCTGGCCGAGATCGTCTACGGCGCGGCCGACCCCAAGACCGGCGCCTGCGGCGGCGTCGTCGACCTCAGCCTGCAGCCGCGACTGAATCACCACGCCAGCGTCCGCGGCGGCGTGCTCGCCCAGGAGGGCGGTGAACTGCTGCGGGACTTCTTCCGGGCGCGCCGCGCCGCCGGCAAGCGGCCCGATGCCCTAAAATCCGGGGCAGCGCCGTCCGCGGCCCTTCCAGCAAAGGCAGTCACCATGAGAAAAAGCCCCTCCCTCCCCAGCGCCCCGGCAGCCGGCGCGCCGTCGCAGGATACTGCCGGGGAGCACGCCGCGCACACCCGCTGGACCTGCCCCGGTGGCGAAAGCCATGCCCATCACCATGACCACGAATCCCCCTCGGGCATCTACCTGATCTCGCCCTCCGGGGCCGTGCGCGATCCCGCCGTCCTCGACCTGTCGGTCGAGCGCCTCAAGGCCATGGGCTACAAGGTCACGGTCGACCGCACCGCGCGCGCCGTGCACGAACGGTTCGCCGGCACCGACAAACAGCGCCTGGCCGGCATCCAGCGCGCCCTCAAGCAAAAGCACCCGGTCGTCATGGCCACGCGCGGCGGCTACGGCCTGAGCCGGCTGCTGCCCTTCATCGACTGGCAGGCGGTCGCCGACAGCGGCAAGACCTTCATCGGACAAAGCGACTTCACCGCCTTCAACCTCGCCCTGCTGGCCCGCACCGGCGCCGTCAGCCTGGCCGGCCCCACCGCGCTCTACGACTTCGGCGCGAAAAAGGTCGACGACCTGACCCAGGCGCTGTTCCAGGAGACCCTCTCCGGCGAACTCGAGATCCTCAGCTTCGAATCGCCCGACGCCGATCCCGTCGACGCGCGTGGCATCCTGTGGGGCGGCAATCTCGCCATGGTCGCCTCCCTGGTCGGCACCCCCTACCTGCCACGGATCGAGGGCGGCATCCTGTTCCTGGAGGACATCGCCGAGCATCCCTTCCGCATCGAGCGCATGCTGACCCAGCTCTGGCATGCCGGCGTCCTGGAGAAACAGCGCGCCATCGTGCTGGGCCGCTTCACCGACTACCGCCTGGCGCCGCACGACAACGGCTACGACCTCGACTCCGTGGTGCGCTGGCTGCGCGCCGCCGTCAAGATCCCGGTCGTCACCGGCCTGCCCTACGGCCACGTGCGGGTCAAGGCCACCCTCCCGGTGGGCGCCCCGGTGGGCATCGCCACCGAGGACGGCATGGCGCACCTGGTGCTGCAGGAACATACGCACTGAGCCGCCCCGCTGGACGAGGAAGGGCTGGGCAGTCCGACCGCAGGGAGGACCGCCGAACTGGGCGCCCGGCGGCACGCCCTCCATCCAGGGCGTCAAAAGAACAAACAACCCACCTGTTAAACTGATAGGTTGTTTTGACCCCATCTTCCCCCACCGCCACCGTGATCTCCACCAATAACCTCACCATCCAGTTCGGCAGCAAACCGCTTTTCGAGAACGTCAGCGTCAAATTCGGCGACGGCAACCGCTACGGCCTGATCGGCGCCAACGGCTCGGGCAAGTCCACCCTGATGAAGATCATCGGCGGCGACCTGGAGCCCACCTCCGGCAACGTCGCGCTGGAGCCCGGCCTGCGCCTGGGCAAACTGCGCCAGGACCAGTTCGCCTTCGAGGACCTGCGCGTGCTGGACGTCGTCATGATGGGACACGCGGAAATGTGGCAGGCCATGACCGAGCGCGACGCCATCTACGCCAATCCGGACGCCACCGAAGACGACTACATGCGCGCCGCCGAACTCGAAGGCAAGTTCGCCGAATACGACGGCTACACCGCCGAAGCGCGCGCCGGCGAACTGCTGCTGGGCCTGGAGATCCCCGTCGAGCAGCACCAGCTGGCCATGCGCGAGATCGCCCCCGGCTGGAAACTGCGCGTACTGCTGGCCCAGGCCCTGTTCTCCAATCCCGACGTGCTCCTGCTCGACGAGCCCACCAACAACCTGGACATCAACACCATCCGCTGGCTGGAAAACGTGCTGAACAGCTATGACAGCACCATGATCATCATCAGCCACGACCGCCATTTCCTGAACGAAGTCTGCACGCACATGGCGGACCTCGATTATGGCGAACTGCGCGTCTACCCCGGCAACTACGACGACTACATGCTGGCCTCCACCCAGGCCCGCGAGCGCCAGGTCGCGGCCAACGCCCGCGCCAAGGAACGCGTCAGCGAGCTGCAGGACTTCGTGCGCCGCTTCGCGGCCAACAAGTCCAAGTCGCGCCAGGCCACCTCGCGCCTGAAGCAGATCGACCGCATCAAGGCCGAGACCGTGCAGGTCAAGCCGTCCTCGCGCCAGAACCCGTACATCCGCTTCGAGGTCAGCAAGGTCCTGCACCGCCAGGCCGCCCACATCGAGGAACTGTCCAAGTCCTACGACCGGCCCATCATCCAGGGCCTGGACACCATGATCGAGGCCGGGCAGAAAGTCGCCATCATCGGCGCCAACGGCGTGGGCAAGACCACGCTGCTGCGCCTGCTGGCCGGCAAGCTCGCGCCCGACCACGGCCAGGTGCGCTGGTCGGAGAACGCCGACATCGGCTACATGGCGCAGGACGTCTCGGACCAGTTCGATTCCGACCGCGACCTGTTCGACTGGATGACCGACTACCGCCAGCCCGGCGACGAGGACCAGTCCATCCGCTCGGTGCTGGGCCGCCTGCTGTTTTCCGGCGACGAGATCGGCAAGGCCGTGCGCGTGCTGTCCGGCGGCGAGAAGAACCGCATGAGCTTCGGGCGCCTGATGCTCGGGCGGCACAACGTCATGTTGATGGACGAGCCCACCAACCACCTGGACATGGAGTCCATCGAATCCCTGCAGTATGCCCTGGAGCAGTACCAGGGCACGCTGGTGTTCGTGTCGCACGACCGGCAGTTCGTGTCCGGCGTGGCGACCCGCGTGATCGAGATCCTGCCGGACGGCCGCCTGAACGACTACCCCGGCACCTACGAGGAATACCTTGCCTCGCAGGGTATCGAGGCCTGAGGCCCGCCCGCACTGCTTCCCATGCCGCAGACCCTGAGCGCCCCGGCCCGTCACGAGGCCGAGATCAGGAAGAGCCGCTTCCTCGCGCTGGCCGCGCCCATCGCCTCGCCCCAGGCGGCCCAGGCTTTCCTGGACGCCCATCGCCACCCCCAGGCCACCCACAACTGCTGGGCCTGGCGGCATGGCGACCAGTATCGCTTCAGCGACGACGGCGAGCCGGGCGGCACGGCCGGCCGGCCCATCCTGCAGGCCATCCAGTCGCAGGACTGTGACCGTGTCGCGGTCCTCGTCGTGCGCTGGTTCGGCGGCATCAAGCTGGGCACCGGCGGCCTGGCGCGCGCCTACGGCGGCACGGCCGCCGAGTGCCTGCGCCTGGCGGACAAGATCGTGCTGCGCGAGGAATGCCGGGCGTGCTGCGCCTGTCCCTATGCCGACGCCGACCGGATCCAGGCGCGGCTGCTGGCGGCCGGCGCGCGCATCGAGGCCACCCGTTTCGAGCCCGGCGGCGTGGCCTGGGACCTGGCGATGCCCCGGGCCGACGCGGCGGCCATCCAGGCCCTGTACGTCGACCTGACCCGCGGGCGGGGCGACTGGCGGGCCCTGGAGGCCGACGGCGAGGACTGATCCCGGGCGCACCGCGCGAGGCGGCCGTTCACCAGGCCGCCAGCAGCCGCATCCAGCCGACCAGGGCCATCAAGGCCGCCAGCAGGACGGGCGGGGTGATCAGCAGCCCGATCCGCATGTATTGCCCCCAGCCGATCCGGTAGCCCTTGCGCGCCAGCACGTGCAGCCACAGCAGCGTGGCCAGGCTGCCGATCGGCGTGAATTTCGGCCCCAGGTCGTTGCCGATCACGTTGGCGTAGACCATCAGCTCCCGCGTGCCGGCGGGCACGTGGGCCTGTTCGATCGACAGCGCGCCCAGCAGAGTCGAGGGCAGGTTGTTCGTGATCGAGGACACCACGGCGGACAGGAAACCCGTGCCCACGGTGGCGGCCAGGTCGCCCTGGCGCGACAGCCATTGCAGGGCCTGGGCGCCCGCCGCCGTCAGGCCCGCCTTGCCCAGGCCGTAGACCACCAGGTACATGCCGATCGAGAACAGCACGATCTGCCATGGCGCGTGGCGCAGCGTGGCCGCCACCGGAATGACCGCGCCGCGCCCCAGGCGCCGCCAGCGCCCCGCGATGGCGGTCAGCAGCAGCGCGGCCGATCCGGTCACCAGCGACACCGGCACGCCCAGCGGCGCCGTGACGAAATAGGCCAGCAGCAGGACCGCCAGCAACGGGAAGGCGGCGCGGAACACCTCGGGATCCCGGATGGCCGTGGCCGGCGCCTGCAGGCCGGCCACGGGATACTGCGCCGGGATCTCGCGGCGGAATGCCAGCCACAGGACCGCGAGGGTCGCCGCCAGCGAGGCCAGGTTCACCGGCGCCATCACCAGCGCATAGCGGTCGAAGCCGATGCCGAAATAGTTGGCGCTGACGATGTTGACCAGGTTGGAGATCACCAGCGGCAGGCTGGTCGTGTCGGCCACGAAGCCGCTGGCCACGATGAAAGCCAGCGTCGTGCGGGCCGGAAAATCCAGCCGGACCAGGATGGCGATCATGATCGGCGTCAGCAGCAGCGCCGCGCCGTCGTTGGCGAAGAAGGCCGCCATCGCCGCGCCCAGCACCACGATCAGCGCGAACAGCCGCGGCCCGCGCCCGGCGCCCCAGCGCGCCACGTGCAGCGCCGCCCAGGAAAAGAAACCGGCCTCGTCGAGGATCAGGGAGATGATGATCAGGCCGACGAAGGTGAAGGTCGCATCCCAGACGATGTGCCAGACGATCCCGATGTCGGCCCACTGGACGACGCCGCTCGCCAGGGCGGCCAGCGCGCCGGCCAGGGCGCTCCAGCCGATCCCCAGCCCGCGGGGCTGCCAGATCACGAGGAGCAGGGTGACGATGAAAATGACCGATGCCAGCATGGAGCGACCTTCCGGATTCCCGCGTCCCGCGGGCAAAGGCGTCCATATTACGGCAATCGGCCACCGGATTTCACGGCATGCCGCAGGCGCCCCTCAGCCGCCCGCCGGCGCCACGGCCGCGCCCTGGATCCCGTGGCGCGCCAGCGCGTGCGCCACGAAGCCGCTGGCCTTGGCATCCTCGACGAAGTCCGTCAGGAAGGCGTCCAGGCCATGGCCGTCGCGGCTGCGCGAGACGCCCATGGCCTGCCGGATCAGCATGAAATGCCCGTCCAGCAGGCGCAGGCCGCCGAACTCCAGGGCGCCCGCCTCCAGCTGCTGGCGCACGCCGGCGGCCACGTCGGCGCCGGTCTCCAGGAACGTGCCCACCACGGCGGGCGAGGTGGGCGCCCGCACGATCGTCGCCTGCCGCAGCGCGCGCGACAGGAACAGGTCGTAGGCGCTGGCCCGGCCCACGACCACCGTGCGGTCCGGCCGGTCCACCTGCGCGTTGTCCGTCAGCGGCGAATCCTGGCGCACCAGGTAGCTGCCCTCGATCAGCACGTAGGGCGTCGTGAAGGCGATCTGTTCGCCCCTTTCGGGATCGATGGCGAAAAAGCCGAAATCCGCCTCGCCGCCGGCGACGCCTTGCACCGACTTGCCCGCTGTCTCGTAGACGACGAGCCGCAATTCCAGGCCGAGCCGCCCGGCCAGGCGCCGGGCGAGGTCGACGGACACCCCGCGCGCCTTGCCCGAGGCGGGATCCAGGCCCGCCAGGATCGGGTTGCCCACGTTGATGGCGGCCCGCAGGACGCCCGTGGGGGCGAGGGCCTGAAGGTTGATGTCGGCAGCGTCCATGGGAAGTCTCGGTCGTCTTGGTGATTCACTGTAAGAGAGGTCGGGGCCGGTCCGCAAGGCGGCGTTCTGGATCCGCTCCGCGGCGAATAGCGGGCAGGCCGGCCCGGAATTGCCCCGATTGCCCGGCCCGCTTTCCTTTACACTTTCCTTTTCGGCCTATTGATAGGAACAGGTTCCCATGAGCCCCAGCCAGAATGTCGTGGACGATCGTGCCAGCCTGACCGGTACCAACCGGTTCGAGCTCCTGCTTTTCCGCCTGGGCACCAACGCCGAGTCCGGTCAGTCGGAACTCTATGGCATCAATGTGCTGAAGGTCCGCGAGATCGTGACCATGCCCACCGTCACGGCCGTGGCCGGCGCCCCCAAGTACTCCCTGGGGGTCGTGCAGCTGCGCGACCAGGTGATTCCCGTCTTCGACCTGCCGGCCATCGTCGGCAGCAAGCTCTCGGCGCCACCCACGCTGATGCTGGTGACCGAATTCGGCCGCACCACGCAGGCATTCACGGTCGAGTCCGTGGACGACATCGTCCGCCTGGACTGGAACCAGGTGATTTCGGCCGAGTCCAGCGGGACCTCGCAAAGCCTGGTCAGCAGCATGGCCCGGCTGGACGACACGGGCGACAATACGCGCCTGGCCCAGGTGCTGGACGTCGAGGCGATCTTGCAGATGGTCACGCCCGAAAAGGACCGGCACCAGGTCGACCCGAAAGAGGTCGGCAGCCGGATCTCCCTCAAGCCCGGCTCGATCGTGCTGGCGGCCGACGATTCCTTCGTCGCCCGGTCCCTGCTCGAGCAGGCCCTGAAGGCCATGCAACTGCCCTACGAGATGGTCAAGTCGGGCCGCGAGGCCTGGGATCGTCTCAATGTGCTCAAGGCCGCCGCCGAGGCCGAGGGCAAGACCATCCTCGACAAGGTCAGCCTGATGCTGACCGACCTGGAAATGCCCGAGATGGACGGCTTCACCCTGACCCGCAACATCAAGCAGGATCCCCGCCTCCGGGGGCTGCCGGTGGTGATCCATTCCTCGCTGTCGGGCTCGGCCAACGAAGACCACGTGCGCAGCGTCGGCGCCGACGGCTACGTCGCCAAGTTCTCGGCCGAGGAACTGGCCGGCGCGCTGCGCAAGGCCTTGTCCAGGCAGCAATAGCCGGCGGCCGGGCCGGCCCCGGCTTTCCGCCCGCGGGCCGTTCCGATGCGCTACCATGTCTCTTCGTTGCTGCAATGCAGCACCCAACACGGAGACAAACCATGCAGGATATCGTAGTCGTACAGGCATGCCGCACGGCGGTGGGGGATTTCGGCGGAGCGCTCAAGGACGTGGCGCCCTGCGAGCTCGGCGAACTGGTGGTGCGCCAGGTGCTGGAGCGCGCCGGGGTGGCCGCGCAGGACGTCGGCCACGTCGTCTTCGGCCACGTGATCAACACCGAGCCGCGCGACATGTACCTGTCGCGCGTGGCCGCCCTGAATGCGGGGATCGCCCAGGGCACGCCGGCGTTCAACGTCAACCGCCTTTGCGGATCCGGGCTGCAGGCCATCGTGTCGGCCGCGCAGGTGCTGATGCTGGGCGATGCCGAGGTCGCCATCGGCGCCGGGGCCGAGAGCATGAGCCGCGCGCCCTACGTGGCCGTCGGCCAGCGCTGGGGCTCGCGCATGGGCGACTCGCGCCTGGTGGACATGATGACCGGCGCCCTGTCATGCCCCTTTGAAAAATATCACATGGGCGTGACCGCCGAGAACGTCGCCCGGAAATACGGCATCAGCCGCGAGGACCAGGACGCCCTGGCGCTGGAATCCCACCGCCGCGCCGCGCGCGCCATCGAGGAAGGGCGCTTTGCCTCGCAGATCGTGCCCGTCGTGCAAAAGACCCGCAAGGGCGAGGTCGTCTTCGATCGGGACGAGCACGTGCGCTTCGACGCCAGTGCCGAGAGCTTCAGCAAGCTCAAGCCCGTTTTCGCAAAGGAGGACGGCACGGTCACGGCCGGCAATGCCTCGGGGCTGAACGACGGGGCCGCCGCCGTGCTGCTGATGACGGCCGCCGCCGCCAAGGCGCGCGGGCTCAAGCCCATGGCGCGCCTGGTGTCCTACGGCCATGCCGGCGTGGATCCGCAGTACATGGGCATCGGTCCGGTGCCCGCCACGCGCAGCGCCCTGCAGCGCGCCGGCCTGAGCCTGGACCAGATCGACGTCATCGAGGCCAACGAGGCCTTCGCCGCCCAGGCCTGCGCCGTGTCGCGCGAACTGGGCTTCGATCCCGACAAGGTCAATCCCAACGGCAGCGGCATCAGCCTGGGCCACCCCATCGGCGCGACCGGCGCGCTGATCACGGTCAAGGCCCTGCACGAGCTCGAGCGCGTCCAGGGACGCCATGCCCTGGTCACCATGTGCATCGGCGGCGGGCAGGGCATCGCCGCGATATTCGAGCGCCTGTAGCCGCATGTCCCGGACCCGCCGCGACGAGACCGCCCGCCGGGCCGCGATCGAAGCCGACCAGCCCACCCTGTCCGAGGAGGACGGGGTGCGCTACCTGCACTTCAATTCCGAGTGGATCCAGGGCGCCATGCGCCTCGCGCGGCCGTCCGAGCTGGTGCTGGCCTATACGCAGCAGATGATGGCCTGGCTGCTGTTCGTGCAGCCGGGCGGCCGCGACACGCTGGGGATCCTGGGCCTGGGGGCCGGGTCGCTGCTGCGCTTCACCCTGCGGCATACCCGGTCGCGGGTGGAGACCGTCGAGCGCAACCCGGCGGTCACCGCCATGTGCCAGGCTTTTTTCCGGCTGCCCGGCAGCGCGCGCTCCGTCGTGGACCACGCGGACGCCCGGGACTGGGTCGCCGAGCCGCGGCGGGCAGGGCGCTACCGAGCCCTCATGGTGGACCTGTACGACAGCGACGCCCAGGGGCCGGTCTGCGACGAGCCGTCCTTCTACCGGGATTGCTACCGGATCCTGGACGAGCCGGGGGTCATGTCGGTCAATCTGTTCGGGCGGCACGACAGCTTCGGACACAATCTGCAAGGCATCCGGGACGCCTTCAACGGACGGGTGCTGAGCCTGCCGGAGATCGACGAAGGCAATACCGTGGTCCTGGCGTTCAAGGGCCATGTCCTGGATGTGCGCGCCCAGGACCTGCTGGACCGCGCCGCCGCCCTGGAATCGCGCACCGGCCTGCCGGCCCGGCGCTGGGCGCGCGCCTTATTGTCCGCCCTGGCGTAAGGCCGCCCCCCCGGGCGCGTCCGCGGCGCCGGAAAAGGGGCCTGGCGGGCATTTGACAGCCTCGGAAAACACCCATACAATCTCGTTCTTTCTTCAGGCGGTTAGCTCAGTTGGTTAGAGCGCTACGTTGACATCGTAGAGGTCGCTGGTTCGAATCCAGTACTGCCTACCAGAATTCCGGCAACGGTTGCCCAACCGTGCCAAGAAAGCCGCTTAACCTATTGGTTCAGCGGCTTTTTCTTTGCAAGGGTTGCCAAGGGCTGCCAAGCCCAGCCCAGGGGCGGTGGGGTATGAATGGGGTATGGATTGGAGGCAATCGCCCCCGATGGGGTATGGCCCGTCGCCCACGGGTTCCGCCGCCCGCGCGTCCAGATAATCCGACCACCACTGCATCAGCCGGCAGCGCTCAATCCAATATTCCGCGTGGTTATATGCGCTGCGGACCTTGTTCTGGTCCTTGTGCGCCAGTTGGTGCTCGATGGCTTTGGGGCGGACGCCGCTGTATTCGTTCATGATGGTACTAGCCAGGCCCCGGAAGCCATGTCCGGTCTGCTCGCCCTTGAACCCCATGATCTTGAGCGCCTTGTTGAGGGTGTCCGCGCTGATCACCCCCCTGGGGTTGCGCATGCCGGGGAACAGGTGCTCGTAGTGTCCGGTCAGCTGCTGGAGCTCTTTGAGTAGGGCGATGGTCTGGCGCGAAAGCGGGATCAAGTGGCTGGATCCCCATTCCTTCTGCATGAGCCGGCCTTTCATTCGAACGGCGGGGATCTCCCAGACCGCTGCCTCGAAGTGGAACTCTGGCCAGCGCGCCCACCGTAGTTCGTTCGTGCGCGGGAAGGTCCGCATCATCAGCTTCAAGGCGTACCGGGTTTCCGGCCGGCCTTGGTAGGCATCGATGCGTTGCAGCAGTGCGGGGATAGCAGCCTCACCAACGTGCGGGAAGTGCTGCACGGGCGGGCGGTCGGCCAGGAACTGGCGCAGGCTCTGGGTTACATCGGCGTGGACCTCGCCGATGCCGACCCCGTAGCTGAACACCATGCCGATGGCATCCAGCACGCGTGACGCCATATCAAGCGCCCCACGGGCCTCGACGACCCTGACCGCATCTAGAACCGCCTTTCCCGATATCTGGTCCATGGGGGCTTTGCCGAATCTCGGATATGCGTTCGCCTTCAGAGCGTTTGTCATCCGCGAGTGGTAGCCCGCGCTCCAGGATTTTTCCTTGATGGTCAGCCATTCTTGTGCAACCGCCTGGAACGATCGCCTTGTCGAGGCCTGGGCCTCCTGCTCAGCAGGCGCTTGATCAGGATCCATGCCGGCCGCGATGCGCCTCTTGGCCTGCGCGCGCAGGGACCGGGCTTCCCCCAGTGTGATGTCCGGGTACTGGCCGAAGGTGATAGAGGTGTCGGCCCCGTCAAGGGGGCGTTTGTACTTCAGCCGCCAGCGCTTGCCGCCGCTGACCAGGACCTCCAGGAACAGGCCACCACCATCGAACAGCTTATTTTTCCCACCGGCGCGGTACTTTGCGCCACGACATTGAGCATCAGTCAGGGGTGGGATTATTTTTGCCATGGGGTTGTCCGTAGCCGTCCGGGTTTTCGAGCCATGCCAGGATCTCTGAGCCGCGCCAGGCGGTGCATGCGCCACCGATCCTGATTGGAGCCGGTGCCCGGTGGCTCAGGACCCGTTTGCGCCAGGTCTCCCGGCTGAATGGAATGCGATCTGCAAATTCCCCCCAGCGGTACAGGCCCTCCGGGTGGATGGTCGTGGAACCATATCGCGCGTTGATGCGCTGCTGCATCGGATGATGATCGGATAGGTTCATGCGTGGGCCCCATCACCGATGAACGGATAGTCCTCCGGCGCGCCCCAGAGCTCGACCGTGACGGGACCGGCTCGCATGTCGCCCGTCATAAGGCCGTCGAGCCCCGCCCGCTCATGAGGGTGCAGGTTGTGCCATTTGGCGATTACGCAGTCTTCGTGCAGCAGGCCGCGCGGCTGATCGCGCTCCATCATGCCGACGGATATGCCGCGCTCCCGGCACCACGTCTCGGCTGCCTGGCAGGCCTCGAAGCTGCATCCAGGGGTGTCGAAAACGACGCGGAATTTTGGCTGGTCCTTGGCCAATGCATGGATCTGGATGTCAGCCACGGTCGACCTCCCAGGCGCCGCGAGAACACCGGATCTTCCCGGCCCGGCGCAGGGCCTGCAGGCGGCGGTCGAAAATGCGAGACGGCGGGACCCGATACCCCAGGTAGTCCCTGAGGTTGAGATCGTACGCCAGCCGGGCCAGCGGCTGATGGTACATGAGCGCGCCCAGCTTCTGGCGCGGCGCGCGGGTGATCTCGGCCAGCAGGGCCGCATCGAATTTGCTGTAGTCGGTCATGATCAATCCTCGCTCGTTGTGTTGCGGACCAGCGCAGCGCCTGGCTGTCGCCGATCTGTCATAGGGTTTTCCAGAGGGTTATCCACGGTGGATGTGGGTAAGTCGGGCGCCGGCGGCAAGGGCATCCAGTGGCTCGGATCGCGGACGCGGTCTTTTGCATCCAGCCAATCGCCATGCGGCCCCCGGTACATTTCAAACGGGCGCTGACGGCCGTGGACGCCCAGCACCACGCGGCCATCTTGCGGCGCCGTCTCGATCGGCTGCCATTGCTGCCGCTGGTACGCCTTGATGGCGGCGCGTGCGTATGCGTCCATCGTGGATGCACGGAAGGTGTCGATTTCTGCCGCGCAGCCTGCCACGATGATCGTCATACTGCTGTCGGCTTCGGGCAGCGGCGGCAGTTTGATGTCGTTGCTCATTGCGTGTTCCTCCCGATTTCTGCGGCTGCGCGGGTGACGGCGCGGCGATTCCACGCATCCTCCGGCGCTTCACAATGGCACCACACGCAGCGGACACGCATTTTCCCGTCAGCGTTCAGATAGTCGTTGTGATCCAGGTCAGTTTTGCCGCACATCGGGCACGGCAGCAATTCGCGGTCTGTTTCTTGGGTCATGATTGCTCCTGTGTCGCACCGCCCGGCAACTCAATACGAGCAGTTACGATCAAACGGGTTCCTTCGGGAAAGTCGTCAACGAACATCTTGAAGCCAGGACCGGACACCATCCCGCTGTGATTGATGAAGCGGCGTCCGTGGCTGTCATAGCTAACGGCCTCGAAACGTGTCTCTGGGTTCGATGCGGACAGGACTTCATCCGGGTTTCTGTGTCGCGAGCAGAGCCAGCCGTCTTTTCCGTATGCGCAGCCGCTTCGAATTGCGCCGCGCCTTCTCGGCTGTCATCTTCGAGTGTTGCAAGCAGATCGCGCAGTGTCTTTGTATCTATGGTCATTGCCTTGTCTCCGCAGCGTGTGCAGCTTCCATCGCGTAGATGGACTGCGACCAGATGATGTAGGTTTCCGGTAATCCGGCATTGATCGCAGGCCGCGAATCGATGATTCGTTGCAGCCGCTCGATTTCATCCGCAGCGGCCTGCGCCCGCGCTTCAGCAGATTCCGCGACTCGCTGCCAGCGTGTGACCTGGGCCGCCTGGGCGTCGATTCTGGCCTCGGATTCTGCACGGGTCCGCTCGGCAATTCGGGCGTATTCCGCGACCTGCCCATTTGCGGCATCGATGATGTCGAGCAACTCCGGAAGGGCATTGATGCCCTCGATCAGCAGGCGTGCCGTGGGGCCTTCGGGGCCAGCCGGAAAGCACAGATCAGGATGGCCGTCGCGCTGGTTGCAGGGCGAGACCACCGGCACATGGTAGGGGTCCACGATTCGCCGCCAGGAATTGCTGGTTGCCAGCGTCCAGGGCAGCGGGCAGGCCTGGCGGATCAGGTCGCGCAGGTGTTGTGTGTCGATCGTCATTTCAAAGCCTCGTCAATTTGGGCCAGCACGGCATCCAGGTCGGCCAGGCCGGACAGCCCCTCGCGGTCGGTGTCCGGGATCACGCCGTCAATGCCATGAGTCAGGATCAGCGCGTCACGCTCGGCGGCGATCTGCGCCCGGGCGAGACGCAAGCCGGTGCGCAGGCTGCTGATCGTGAGTGCGGAGTCGCGCAGCAATTTGGATGTGGCGATGTCGCCGCGCTCGCCGTGCGTTTGGGCGGCCAGCAGGAGGGTGTGGGCGTCGATCATGCGACTTTCCTATGCACGGCCAGCTGCGGGGCATTCAGCAGCAGGAAGCCGACGGCCATCATCGGATCGACGCTGTTTCCCACCATGCGGACCTGGGTGGATTTTGAGAATGTGCGCCCGTCGTGGCCCCGGTCGATGATGTAGCTGTCCGGGAAGTCCTGGGCGCGGAAAAGCTCGCGGGGTTCCAGCATGCGCAGGCCGATATCCACGATGACGTAGGGCGTGCCCTTGATCGTGACCGTGACAAGGGCCATGCGGTCCTTGGTCGTGATCGTGGTCATGGGTCGCGCAGATCAGACCACTGGCCGCCTTCGCCGTAGTAGCGCAGAAGAAAGGCCGCGACACGCTCCGCGCCCTCTGCCTGATCTGCAGACAGCGTGCATGCCACGATGCCGTGGTGCTCACCGCCGGCGGATATGGTGCGCAGGGGCTCCTGAACATCCCGCGCATCACAGTTGCCGCGCAGGTGGGCCAGATGGGCCGTCACCAGCTGCTGCTGGCTGCCGGTGTTCGTCACGGTGGACATGGGATTTCCCATGTCGTGACCTGGCGTGGCGTTGAATCCTCCGTTGGCCTGCATCAGATAGGCGCATGACAGGGCGTGCTTGATGCCGCCAGCGACCACTACGCCCAGCGGCTGACCGATATCCAGGCATCGCGGATCCTGGCCCTGGCGCTCTCCATAGCCAGCCTGAATCAGCGTCGGCGCGACCAGGGCATGCTTTCCGCCACGCGGCCATGCCGTGATCGTGCTGAGCGGATCCGATACAGGCTTCGATCCATCGCGGGACCAGTCGGAGATCGGCACGATGAACGGGTCGCCCGTCTCCAGCACGTACCGCTGGATGCCTCGCGCAATCCGCCGCAGGGTGGCATCGGCCAGAGGCCGCTTGCGCTCGAAAATGGACGGGCAGGGAATGGACCAGTCGATGCAGTCAGCAGCCGGCTTCCATTTGTGCTGCCCGCGCACGGGCTTCTTGTGGTGCGTAGGCTCCGGCCAGCGGATGGTCTCCCCGATGCAATTGCCGACCTCGAAATGCCGTTCGCGCGTAGTGTGCCCGCCCATGTCGGCAGCGATGATGTTGCGGCTCTCCAGGACATAGCCCATGCTGCGCAGGATTGCGCACCAGCGGCGGTAGGTCTGTCCTTCGCGCTTGGGGTCCGGCACCAGGAATTGCTGTTCGACCGGCACGCGCTCGCCCGGGGCGGCAACGCTGCCGTCCAGTTTCACGACGCGGCGGGTCTTGGGGTCGCGCTTGGCGATCAGCGGGCCCCACTTCGTGAACTGCTTGACATTCTCCAGGCTGATCCAGTCGGGCCGCACTTGGCCGGCCCAGCGGATGCCGACCCAGGCCAGCGCCCGGATCTTCGAGCTGCGCGGCTGGCCGCCTTTGGCCTGGCTGAAATGGGTGCAGTCTGGCGATAGGTGCAGCCAGCCGACCGGGCGGCCATGGGTTGCTGTGCGGGGATCAACCTCGAACACGTCCGTGACGTAATGCTCGGTTTGCGGATGATTGGCCTGGTGCAGGCTCAGCGCGTCCTCATTGTGGTTGATGGCGATGTCGGGGCTGCGGCCCCAGGCCATCTCCATGGCGACGGACATGCCACCACCGCCGGCGAACAGATCCACGATGATCTTCTTGTCCAGGCCGGTGAGCCGTAGTTGCGGTGTCAGCATGCGAATAACTCCATTTGTCCTGCCTCTGCATGTGGCGCCATAGCATCCCAGGTCTTGTCCCAGTGAGTCGTCTCACTGTCCGTGTCATGCAGTCCAAAAATGGCACCGTCGTTCCACGTCGCCATGCGCGCCTGATCCCAGCTCGAAAATTCGATGCGGGTGAACAGGCGGCTGTCCGGATGCCCGGTATATGCGACGATTGCCATCATTCCTCCCACGGCCCCGGAAAATCCCTTCCAGGGCGCTGGCGCTTTTGCTTGCTGCGCTTGCTCATCACGCCTCCCTGGCTGCAAGCATGGCGTCGGCCAGGCGATAGGCCCGCGCAGCGACATCGTGAATCGACGAGGCGTTCGGCAGCGGATTTGCCGACCACCCCTGCACCGCCTGACCGGCGAAGTAATCGCGCAAGCTCATGCCGAAGCACGTCATTTCGGGCTGGCCGCTGCCGTTCAATTCCCATACCGGATATGCCGGGCCGCCGTCGTTTCGTTCGCTCATGTCAGCCTCCAAGATGGATTGCCAGCATCCCGCGATCCATGATCGGAAGGGCGTCGCTGCTGTTCATGATTCGACGCAGTCCGGTTTCTCCGCCAGGAAATCCGGTGACCGCCGCCACCACGTCGAGTTTTCCTTGTTTGTCCGCATTGCGCAGGGCTGCGCGGATGCGATCGTCTTGCTGTTGGTCGGTGATGTCCATGTCTTGCTCCAAATAGGTGGGCGGGCGCGACAGCGAGTTGGGAGGAGGAGACCGGTGCCGCCGCGCCTTTTTCGCCCATTGATCTATGCCGCTGCCGCCTCGACAGCCGTGGTTTCAGTGATCCGGCCGCCCTCGACCCACCAACCCGTCACGTGGTGGAAAGACGTAAAGTTCGGCAGCTTCTTGAACGTCCCGAACACCAGGGCCGTGTCGATCTTTCCGGCCTCGGCCAGGGCATCCAGCCCGGCAATGCAATCGGTGCGGCTGGCCAGATCCAGGATCCCGAACTCGTCGAGCGCCACCAGCTTCAGGCCCGACAGCAGCGCATAGGGGCCGCCGCCGGCGAAGTTGTCGATGATCAGTTCATCAGGGAAGCCGAGGTCGAGGGTTTGCAGATCGCGCTTCATGCCAGGGCCTCCAGCTCGTCCTTGATCCGGGCCTGCATGATCAAATCGTCGGCCTCGTCGTGCGACAGCGTGCACGCCACCCGCTGCATATAGGGCAGCAGGGCCCGCACGGCGGCGGTGTCCTGCTCGGCCACCGGCATGCCGTATTCCAGCTTGTGCGCCAGCCGCTCCAAGGCGGACAGGTCGAACGCCTTACCGTGACGCGTGGCCCACATGCTGAACAGATCCACCACGCCCAGCAGAGCGGGCACCATGGCGAACCAGGAATTCCGTGGGCCGGCCGGAAAGATCGGGGTGCCGCGCTCGTCGACGTGGACGGTGCCGTCGCGGTCCAGTTGGTCCAGGATGGCCTCCACAGGCGACAGGACCGTGTTCATCTTCAAGATCATCGGCATGGGACGGGGCTTCCGTACGATCTGCCGTTGATGGCGCTGGCGGGCCTGCATGCGTTCGGCCGCGCGTCGTTGCTGGCGGTTCACTGGTCGTCTCCGGGGTAGGGGTAGTCGCGGCCGGGCTTGCGTCGGCGTTCTTTTGCGCGCTTGCTCATGCCGGCACCTTGTGCGTGCAGATGTCGATGACGCGTTGGCACTGCGCCAGATCGAACCACCCGATATGGCACTGGTCCACGCTGATGCCCAGCTCCTGTGCCAGCCAGGCGTAGCCTTCGCTGCGGGCCTGCCTGGCTTTGAAGTTGCCTTTGATGGCAACCTGCCAGAGCGGGTCGAACACGGCATGGGCGAGTTTCTTGGCGGCGCGCAGATCGTTGTCGGCCAGCCGGCCCAGCGGGATGGTGGTCCGAGGATGGCAGCCGACGTACGCGCCGCATTGGCAAGCCCACAGCGGGCCGAAGTCGCGACGGTAGGGGTACAGGTCGTCGCCATGCTGCGCCAGGCTCGCTGGCGCGTTGCAGTAGGTGCAGATGGCGCGCTCGCCATCCCAGAATTCAGCCGGCGGCGCCACGGCACGGGTTTTTTTCGTGCGCCTCATGCCAGCTCCTTGATTTCGCCCAGCGTGGCGAACAGGCTTTCTTCGTGCGCCTGTCCGTTGTTCAGCAGGTCGTACACCAGCTCCGTCCTGCGCGTCTTCTCACGGCCGTTCACGCTGCCAAATGTCACGGTGAACCTGACTTGTTCGATCATGACGCGCCGCACGCTGTTGACCCGCCGGTTGTTGTCACGCACCACCTGGTACACCATGTCCCTCGGCTCGAATTTCGGCTTCACCAGATCCGCGATTTCAATTTTGCTGTCCATCTTCATCCCCATGAATTGTTCGGATGGGGCTATCACCATGTCCCCCCATGGACCTGTGCGCGCTCAGGCTGGCGGCCATACGCAGGCGGCGGCCGAGTGCCCATCGGCGTAGGTTCCGGGTTACCCTCGTCCCGGAGGCTGCGTCATGGCCCTGCGGCGGGCCACTTTTGCAGCGGGTGCGGTCGGATCGGCCGACCGTCAAGACCGGCGCCGGAGACTCGGCGCGGATCCTCTCAGTGCGGGCCTACCGCGCGCCGCCCAGTCCTCGACCGGCGCATGGATTGCCGCGATGCTCTGCGGCGCGGCCCTTCCGGGGTGCGTTCTTTCAGGCGGTGGCTGCCTCCGGGACCTTCTGGTCCTGGATGGCGAAGTAGACCCGCATGCAGCCCAGCACATCGGCCATGGCGCTGTGGGCGTTCTCCAGCGGACAGCCCAGGAAATGCTGGTGGGCTTCGGCCAGGGTCGGCGTCTTGTAGTGGAAGCGCCCGGCGGCCTTCATCTTGGCCGTGGGGGGGCACTTCACGATGGGTGTGGAGAGCTTGGCTGTGCATTCGGCCGAGCCTCCCTTCCAAGCTGCCAGCTCCGAAATCCCATAGCACCGGGTACGCATCTGGGCGATGCGGATGACGCGAGCGTCGAACGCCTCGTTGTGACCAATTCGAGTGCGTTCATTCCATAAGGACGTGAACAGTGCCACTGCCTGGCCTTCCGCGATCCCAAACTCCAATGCGGTTTCTGTCGTGATACCGTGAATCGCAGCGACTTCCTGCGGGATTTCCCAGCCGTCAGGGCGCACGATCACATCCATGCTGCTGACGATCTCGCGCGTGTCCAGGTCCACCAGCACGGCTGCGAGCTGGACGATGTGCGGCTGGCGCGGATCCTCGGACGGCTCGGAAAAGAGGGGGAGGCCGGTGGTCTCGGTGTCGTAGAAGAGAGCGGTGTTCATCCCAGCCTCACTTGACGATTTCGCCGTACAGAATCGAGGATTCTGTGCCCGTGCCAACCGCCTGCAGGATCTGCTCCACGGCGTCGTCGACCACCACATCGGTGCGCACCAGGTCGTACCAGAGGGTGAGGGCACCCTCGCGCACGCGGTAGCGCAACTTGGCTTCCACCGCGTAGGCCTGGCCGCGCCAGAAGACGGGAATGCCCAGCATGAACTTATCGAAGGCCTGCATGCGCGCGACGGTGGCGGCATCATCGTCTTCGACGTACTCGATGTTGGTGCCGCCGCTCTGGATGCGGATTGCCGACTTGATGCGCTTGTCCTGCGACAATTCGAAGGCAAGAGCCATCTGCAGCATCTCGGTGCCGGTCGGGTAACCCTCCTGACTGCTGCTAATGTCCTTGATGTTGTCGTCGATGAACTGGGCGAACTCGAACTGGCTCATCGCCTTGCCGGAGCTGGCTGTCCAGGTGCGCCACTCGTGAGATGCCTCGGGCGCGAGGATGGCGCGGAAGTCCTGCCAACCGGCGTTGACCGGGCTATCTGCCGGTGGACGTCGTTCTTCATCGTGATCGTTGAACACGGCAGTAACCTTCAGCGGTGCATCTCGTTCGCCCTTATTGACGGTCGCGTAGATCACGCTTTCGGGCAGCTTGTGCTTGTTGACGTATTCAACGAAGGATTCCTGTACCTTGAAGCGAACCGTGCCCTTTTTGCGGTACGGATGATCGGCCAGGGCTTCCAGGCTGGAGTCGGTTTTCAGGGCCCAGCCCTCGGGCAGCGCTATCACCGCGCCACGGCCTCCCAGGCTTCCCATCTGCACGGGTCGACGCGCTTCCTTGGCGATCGTCTGCGCGTAGTTTTCTTGTTGCTCAAGCATGTTGTGCTACTCCTTTGTTTTTGATCAGCAGGGAGTCGGCACCGTCCGAGAGCTTCACGCTCTTCAACGTGACATCGTTGGCGCCGGCGATTTTCGGAACCTCCAGGTCCAGTTTCTGCTGGCGGGGGTCTTCGGTGATGAGGTTCCCTTCTGGGGTCGGGTACATCATCGTGGTGATCGGGGTTTCCTCGGGCACCTTCCCGGTCACCTTGTCGATGACCTCAAGGGCGCCGGAGCGGCTGAGCTTTTTCACCTGCAACTTGATGGTGATTTCGCCCGCTTTGCCGGTGGTATCGACACCCTGGACGACCTTGGCCAGCAGCTCGCTGGCTTCGTCCAGCATCTGGCCGCCGCGTAGGCGCTCCAGCGTTTCGGTAATGCGTTTCACTGCCATGACAACCTCTTGTGGTTGGTGTGGAAAAGGTGGGCAGGCACGGCGACGGTGTGAGGAAGAAGGGGGGGGGAGCCGCCGCCGGCCCTTCGTGCCCGTTGATCGTTACAGCGAGAGCTTGGTGACCGAAATGTCCAGCCCGGCACCGCGCAGGATCTTCATCAACTCGGCCACCTCCTGCGGCATTTCTTCGATGTCCGGCGCCGGCTCGAGCCGAGGCGCATCCCAGCCGAACTGCGCGGCGAGGCGTTCCAGCATCTTCTTCAGGTTGATCAGATCCACGCCCTTGATGCCGGCCTGGGACTTGAGCGGCGTGCCGTGCGTGGTCCTCACCGGGCTGCGCTGGAGCTGGCGCACCGCCAGGGACACAAGGGTCTTGAAGGTGTCGATCTCTGCTTGGCCGTTGAGGGTGATGTCCACGCGGCTGTATTGGCTGTATTCCATGTTCATTTTCCGGTTTGATGGATCAGGCGGCTGCCGTCTCCAGGGTTTCGACGATGCCGTTTTCGATCCAGTGGGCGGCGATGGATTCGGGCAGTCCGACAGGTGCAGACTTGAGGGTGGCGAACACCAGGGCGGTGTCCAGTTCGCCAACCCTGGCCAGACCATCGAGCCACATCAGCAGGGTCCCGCGGGCAGGCACTTCCAGGATCTCCATTGCATCCAGCATCAGGAAACGCGAGCCGGACAGGTGCGAGATTGCCTCGGCCAGCATCGCGTCCGTGCGCCACTGCTCCGACGCCGACAGCAGGGGGTAAGGGCGCCCGGCTGCGGTGATGTTGATGTCTGCCCCGATGGCGACCTGCATCCAGCCGGTTTTCGTGGCCGTCTGGCGCAGGCGGTCATTGATGGGCGTCAGGGCGCGCGCCAGCAACTCGCTGGGGATGCCATCGGGCGCCAGGGCGTCGGCGATCTGCAGCCATGCCAGCACGCTCCGGTGGTGTGTCGCAGCCTTCTCCGTCGTTTGGGCTGCGACCTTCGACGCGTGCGACGCGGTACCCAGGCGCTGGCGCTCGGCGTCCAGGTCCTGGCGGCTGGCGCGCAGGCGCGACAGTTCCTGTTCGGCCCGGCTGATCGCTTCGTCGGAAACGTGCTCGGGTTCCTGCTCGGCTTGGCCGATCGCTTCGATCCGGGCGATGTCGCGCCGCGTGTTCTCGACGGCACGCGCCATCAGGTCGCGGGCCTCAATGGCTTTGGGCAACTGCGCGGCCGCGTCCGGGTCGGCCTGGGCGTCCAGGGCGCCGTATTGCGCTTCGTACGCGGCCAGCACGGCGCGTTGATCGCCGTAGTAGGGATCGCCATCTGCAACGGTTGCCAATACTGCGTGCAGAGCCTGTGCCAGGTCATGCACCAGTCCTACGCGCGGGCCTGTGCCAGCCGCGCCCTGCAAGCGCTGGACCTCGGCTTCCCACTTTGCCAGTTCGCTGCTGTCAAATTCCAGCTTCGTGCGCAGGCTGGGCAGGCGGCCCGCGTCGTTCTGGCGCGCCGCTGCCGCTGCGCTCCAGTTCGCGTGCGTCTGGGCTTTTTCGCGCAGGGAGCCACAGTGCTGGGCGGCCGCCTCGATCTGCTGCTGGACGGCGGTCAGTTCAATGCCCACTGCCTCCAGGCGGCGGGCGTCGAATTCAGGCACGTTCGCGCGCCAATCCTCGGCCTTCTTCTCGCCGTAGGTCTCGCCGGTGACAGCCTTCCACGCGGCCTTCTCGTCGCGCGCCAATCCCTTGGCGAAATCGCACGCCTCAGGGAACCCCGACTTGATGATGGGCAGAACCTTTTCGGTCAGGCCCTCGTCGCAGCCACGCTTGAGCATCAGGGTGCGCACCTTTGAGGTCGAGACCTCGCATCCCATCAGCGCGAACAGGAAGTTCCGGCGGTCATCGGCCGACAGCGCCGCGAACCGGCCGGGATCCAGCAGGAACGGCATGGCGAGATCCTGTTCGCCACTCCAGTTGCGTTTGCCGTCCGGCAGCGTGATGGCGTATTCCGTAGCGTCGGTGGTCACGATGACGCGGCCCTTTTTATGGCCGTCGGCGACCAGGGCGCTGTAGTCCTTTTTCAGCGCTACCCGGACCGGATCGTCGCCAAGCGCCATGCGCACGGCCTCGGCCGTGCTCGACTTGCCGGCGCCGTTCTTGCCTGCGAACAGCGTGACGGCGTACGGCAGATCGAGTTGCACGCGGCGCGCGCCCAGGACGTTCTGGATGTCGATGCTTTGGATCTTCATGGTTACTCCAGGCTCAGAGAGTTGCCGGCGGCGGCGCTGTCGGCGAGTTCGTTCATGCGCTTGCGGTAGGCCTCGCCCAGCATGGCTTGCGATACCGGCGGGCAGTCCTGAATGCCCATACCGGCGCTTTCCAGCGCGCCCTGGTCCTTGGCTGTCCGGATCGCCGTCAGGACGATGGACGGGTCCAAGGCTACGTCCTGCTGGGCGGCCTCCTTCCGGGCCTGGCGGCCGGTATTGACCACCAGCGGCTCGGCTTCCCGCTGCGGAATGTCCATGGCCGGGATCGTGGGGCTGGGGTCGTCTTCCAAGACGGGCGGTTCGTAGCCGTCTTGCACGACGCCGCGAGCGACATCCGGATCGGCCATGGCGGCCATGTCGATCACGTTGGCCTCGGCCTGGTTGTCGATGACCGCAGCTGCCGACAGTGCATCCCCGGGGTTCAGGGGCAGTTGCTTGGAATGGCGCTTGATCGCCGACTTCGAGGACATTTCATCGGGCCACCGCACCCACGGGGTTTCGTCCAGTTTGCGCTGTGCTTTGGCGCGCTCTTGATCGTTCTCCGCCTGCTCGACGTTGCGGACGAGCGTGTTGTAGGTTTCGGACTTGGAGCGGATGTTCAGGATGTCATCCAGCGTCAGCACCACGGACGTTTCCGTGTTGCTTTCAAGTTTGACGTAGGAAAACGCGCCGATCAGTTCGCCGCGATCACGCAGAGTCTTCTGGTATTTCAGGAAGGAATCTGACCCGATCATGTGCTCGAACTTATCGCTCTCATGGATCGCTTCGGCCTGGATGCTCTTGATGTGCGGGCTGCGGTGTGCGAGGGTGATGAAACCCCGATAGCCAATCTGAAATTGGCAGTCGTAGGCGTCGATCCATTCCCATTTGTCGGTGTCGTTGTTGTAGACCCTGGCCCGCTTTTTGTAGGGGATCAAGAACGCCTGCTGCTGCACGGTGTTCGGCTCCAGGCCCAGGGCAGCGGATGACATGAAGGCGCCCAGCACCGATTGCGGATCGCACTGCGCCAGCAACGGGGCTTTCCGCACAGCATTCACGGCCAGGTGCAGGAAGCGTTCCGCCGTGAAATATTTTCCGGCGACCGCAGCGATGCCTTTATTGACGCGGGAATCGTCTTTCAGGTACTGCATGATCGTCCTGGCCGCCGGCTTTTCGGCGTCGGCGTCTTGCCGCAGGCTGGCGAGGTTGGTTGCCATGGTGATTCTCCTCAGTATTTTTCTGTGGTTCAGCGTTCGCGGAACAGGCAGGTTTCCCAGCGCGGGCAGTACTTCGGGCTGCACAGCGGGCTGGATGGATTCGGGGGGAACAGGCCGGACTTGAACATCGCGGCCGCGTGTTCGATCAGACCGGGCTGGCCTTCGGCGCCCACCATCACGCGGCGGGCGTCGAATACCGGGCTGACGGCCGCGGCCGGCGTGCTGGTGGTGGACAGCGCAAGGATCTGGCTGCCGGCGGTGCTGACGCGCTCGGTGTGCTCGTACATAAGCTGGTAGGTGCCGGTCTGGGCGGCGCGGCCACGCGTGCTTGCGCGGCCTTGCTCGATCACGCGAGTGCCGGTCTTCACGTCGGCGATGACCGGCCCGGCCTCGGTCTGCGCGGCCCGCGCCCGGTCCATCGTGCCGGTCAGCCGGATCGTCACGCCATTGCCGCAATCGATGTCCAGCGGGTCCAGCGTGTTCTCCACCCCGACGAACTGGAACTGTGGGCTGACCTCGGCGCAGTACAGGCTGTGGGCGGTCAGCGCGATGCGCTCGGTCTCGCGCAAGCTCAGGTCGTCTTGGCTGCGGTCCACCTCGAATTGCGGGTCATGCAGCGTATCCACGACCACGCCGGCCGCCTCGTCGGCCGTGACACCGGAGCCGTACATGCGGCCGCGGTCGTACGCCGCAGTCCCGGCGTGGACTGCCGTGCCCAGCAGCGCCCGCATGCCGGCCGGCTTGCGGATGCCTAGCAGATGTTCGCCCTCCCAGCGGTGGGCGCAGTCGAACAGGCTGGCCCAGCTGGAGGCGCGGACTTTGACGATGTCGCTCATGCCTCGAGCCCCCTTGACCGCAGCCAGATGTCCTCGGCGGCATCGGCGAGTTCATCCCGGCACGCCCGCGTTTCAAAGTACGCATCCTCGGCCGCATCTTCCTCGTGCTGACGTTTTTGGATGTCGTCGAGCTCGTCGTCTGGCGGCTCCACGCAGGGGCCGCCGATATAGGGCCAGGAACTCATGACACGCTCCCGTCGAAGCTGATCGCCAGCAGGTTCTGGATCCGTTCTTCGATTTGCATGGCCTCGCGTTGGGCTTTCGCCAGTACGGACCTCTTCTGCTCCTGCAGGGCGCTGACCATGTTCTGACGGATCTGGCTGTCTTCCGCGACTTCGAGCGTGACAGTCGCTTCCCCAATGCGCGTCCAGCCACAGTCGGTCATGTCTTGGTGGTTGAGGGCAATTGCGGCCAGCGTGCGGGCGGGGTCTCCGCTCTGTCGGCCCTCAACGAACCGTTGTTGGGCGTAATCGCTGCTCAGCCAGGCGCCCACTGTTGCTTTGATCGTGGCCATATCAGAACCCCGCCGCGTTGCCGATGACCGGCACCGCGATGAACAGGATCGCAATGACGGCCAGCGCGCCGATCCAGGCTTGTGCCGGGATCAGCTCGTCGGGATCCAGATCCGGCCAGCCATATTTCCGCGCCAGAATCGGCCGGATGTGACTGACCCAAATGCTGTCGCACGTCGCCGCGATCGCCAGCAGGTTGATCCACAAGATCGAGTATTCAAAGACACCCATGACTTCCTCCTTTCATCCCCATGAAAGCTTTCAAAACCGGGGATTCAGGGGAGGGGGAGTAGTGCTATGCTTTTCCAGCCGAGGCCGTGAACCTCGGTTGCGGCCTCACGAGCCGCTAACAGGTGCGCGTCGCCAAGGCAAAACGACAGTCGCACTGTTCGCATTCCGACCAAGTGACCGGCGAAACGCGACAGACGGCGGCTGCGACGAAAGCCTTAGGTGACGCAAGCCGCTCCCAGCGAGCTAAGCAATCCTTGGCTTGGCACTGGGGGGCGGGGAGCATCCTAGGTACGCGACCCGCAACCGCCGAGCAGGGGCGGTATACAAATACACCAGGCTTAACGCCTGTGGCCACAGGCTTTCTTGGACATGCAAATGAGCCGGAAAGTGTCTGTGAAGGTGGACGTGATTGTTGATGTGGCCGCAGTCTTACGGGCTGTTGCCGCCATCATCCTGATCGCCGTGACCTAGGAAGCGCGGGGCAGTTGACGCTGCCCTGCGTAATCCTGACCGAAAGGCGCGCATTCCTGCGCCTCTCCTCTGAATCCCAAGTTGTGAAAGAACGCGCCCGTGAGGGCTTGGGATGAATTCTACACATGTAGATTTATTTCTGTCAACAAGTGTAGAATTCTAGGAAAAGCGCCGCCATCGAGATGGCTAAAAAAGAACCATCAAGTGAAGGAGGGCAGAGCGTCTTGGCGTGGCGGCGGCAGCGATGTGGCCGCATCCGGATGCGGGGTTGAAGGATGCCTTATTTGGCTAATGTGAGGCGGTGTTATTCACATTCGAGGCTGTTTGAGTTTATGAATTCCTCAAGACGTCGAGCGTCGTCAGTCGCACCGGTAGATTTAGCGTTTTTCAGTGCTAGACAAAGGTCATCGCGTTTTTCCGCGTATTTATTCCACGGGCCATGCTTTGCGACAGGCTCAGCGGTGCTTTCCAGCCCTGATGGCGGTGAGAACCTAGTCCGGCACAACTCGAATGCCGCTCTTACCCCGTTATTGGTCGGCCTGCGGGATGCGTCATCCACGCATCGCTGATAAGGCGTCATGTCCGCCACATCAAACAAGCCAGAACCATAATAGCCAAGCACAGCACCAATTGCGAGGGCTGGCACGGCGAGCAAGAATTTACCCTCCATCACTCTACGCACCGAAACCGAAGCGTCAGATCTCGATTGCCAAAGCCCCGATGATCCAGGTCTGACCCGATAGCGGACATTGAGCGACCCCGCTTGCCACAAAACTCAGTTGCCTTGACGGAAGCCTTGCTCAGCAAGTCGCCGGTGGTGAATTGTTGGTTTCCGGTATCTACGGTGAGGAAGTATGTGTTTTTGTCCAACTGAGAGACCTCACTGACCGATGCGCATCCAGACAGAGCGGCGCAAATGATCAAAGCCGAGGTAATGAGGGATGGCTTCATGATTTTCTCTCCATGAGCTGAATAGTCCGATTCAGCAGGAAACCTGCCATCAATGGCCGCCACGTGATTTTCACTATGGTCACCACAGAAAAACCGATAGAAACAAGCGAAGACAGCAATAACTCGGGCCGCTTGGCAGTTGTCCAAGACGACAGGCCGCCAACAGCCAGTAGTATGGAGATGCTGGCGAGTCCGTAGACTATGTACCTGAAAAATATATTCAGTTGTCATTTTTTCATTTTGAAATGTCAGGATCAAAAATTTTAGGAAACAGCAGAACTTTCCCGCTTTTTGGCGGATTTCGTGTGTTTTTCTTTTGGAAAAGAGGCGGCTGCGACCGATATCGCTGCCTGTACTGAATGCTTTAGTGCTTCATCCTGGGGTTGGACCCGGCGGCCAAGCGCGAGATCAACCACCAATTGTGCCGCACGGTTGGCGCGCTGATAGCGTGTCCATAGTTCAACAGCAGCCAGATCCGAAAGCGCGGCAACCTTCTTGCCGCTACCAGTTGTCGATTGTTGGTGTGCCGCTTCGGAGAGCCAATCACGTGACTCATCCAGAAGTTGCTCAACAGATAGCCTGAAGGCAGCGGCAAGAGCGGGCGCAAACTTGGAGCGCACGCTATCCCTCACTTCCAGGGCGTTGATCGTGCCTGTGCCTACACCCGATATCTCCTCCAGTTGCTCCAGAGTGAGATTCAGCTTTTCGCGATAGAACTTAATTTGCTTGCCTAGTGCCATGGCCCACACTTTAAACAGGTGTAGAAGTGCCATCAAATACAGTTGTTGATGATAAATATCTACAAGTGTAGAATTGCGACGTATGAACCCTATCCAAACCGCCATCCGGAAGATGGGCAGCGCATCAGCGCTGGCCCGAGCCATCCACGTCACCCCACAGGCGGTGTGCTTCTGGAGGGATGGACGAAGGAAAATTCCTGCCGATCGTTGCGCCGCCATCGAGGTCGCCACCGATGGTGCCGTAACCCGCCGCGACCTGCGGCCGGACGACTGGCACCTGATCTGGCCTGAATTGGCGACCAATGGGAAAGCCGCTGCGAATCTCCCGCGGGAGGCTGAGCATGCGTGATCCGCGGCGGCTGGTTTCTACAGAGGATCGTCGCCGGGCGTGGGAGGCTCTTGCCGGGCCTGAATCGCGTGGCGTACGACCCTCAAGTGCGCTTGCGCGTAGGCGTCGTAGGCGTCGATTGTCCGATCCGGACAGGGCTGCGTCAGCAGAAAGCCGCGTCCGTATTCCGAGTCGTCCGTCAATTCTTGCTCCAGTTCGCGCAGCTGTTCGATGGGCAGCACGCGCACTAGGGAATTCACTAGGGAGGCGCATGCGATGAGGCGTCCATGCAGTGCTTCGACAGAAATGGTGGGGACGGTCATCGGCGCCTTCCTCTGTGGGGGTTTGGGTGCTGTCGATCATACGGGTGACAGTCCGGACCGCAGCCCGGAACGGGACAAAAAAATCCCCATCGGGCCTACCGACATCTGACAGGAGAAAACCGTGATCAACCAGGAATTGACGCAATACCCGGCGTGGCGGCTGTGGCCGGTCCACCTCGTGGCCAAGCTGTTCGGCGTGCCGGTGAAGGTGGACGGATACCCGTTCGGATCTAGCGCTACCGGGGGAGTCAGCGGTGCCGCCGAGGGCGGAACGACCGGCGCGGGCGATGGCGCGATGGTGCGGAAGTTGGCTCTCAGCGCCGTCATCCGTGCCGCACAAGATCGGCAACGCGCTTTCGATGCGGCACTCGCTGCTGCCGCCGACGTCGCAAGGCGAACCGCATGCTCCCCGAAGAGCGCCGCCGAAGAAGTGATAGCGGCTGCGTTGGCTGCTAACAAGGCGCTGGAACAGGGCGAGAAAAAGGACTGATTTTCCATACTGCCAGTCTGCCGCAGGGCGGGCCGGTGGTGAACCAGATCATTATCGGATAACCCATGTTCTTCAATTCTCGTCAGCAGCGCGCCGAGGGTGCGCGCCACACACTACGGCTCGATGTGCCGGTGTCGGAGCAGGTCTACGACCAGATCACGATGCTGGCCAGCCTGTGCGATGTCACGAAGACAGCGTACGCCCGCCGCGTCCTGGAAATCCACGCGCTGGGCGCGCTGGCGGTCAGCCAGTCGGGGGGGGGCGCTGACGACCATGATGCGTCCGAATCGCGCATGGGCGGGCAGGGCGGCGGCGACAAATGCACGCATCGCCTGGACCTGCCTGTCACCGAGGAACTGTACGACGCGGTGGTGGCGCTGGCCGGGCTGGCGGGCCGGCCCAAGGCCGACTACATCCGCTGGGTGCTGGATCAGCACCTGATGGGGGCTCTGGCCTACAGCCGGGCGCGCCTGGGGCAGTAACCATGGCCGAGATCACCCTGGTCCGCCGACACGACATCAGCCTGACCGACCAGGAGCTGGCGGTTGCGCGCAAGGCCGTTTTCGAGATGGTCGACGGTCTGGGCGAACGCAACCAGAAGGCATGGCGCCGCCTGTGGAACCGGATATGGAAGCTGGAGCCCGGCGAGGCGATGGACATCAGTACCAATCAGGAGCGCCTGGGCTGGTACCACCGCAAGCACATGGCGTTGGAGCAGGCGATTTTCCAGGCCCAGGATCGGTTTGAGGCGTTCCGGCCGTTCCGTGACTGGCTCAAGACCGGAGCCGGCCTGGTGGACTGGTACCCAGGCCCCAAGGGCGGCGTGATCCCGGTCGTGAAGTCGATCCGGTACAGCAGCATGGAACAGGGCGCGATGGAGGCCTTTCACGCCGATGCCGTGCAGTTCCTGCGCACCGAGCATGCCCAGAAGATCCTGTGGCCGCACCTGTCGCCCATGGCGGCGGCCGAAATGATCGAAACCATCCTGGCCGATTTCGGCGAATAAAGCGGAGACATCACTGTGGCAAAAAATTCCATCGAGGCGTACGGCGCGGCCGGCAAGACCAATCTGCTGTTCTTCGACCCCGAGCAGTTGACCCTGGTGACGGACCCGGCCCATCCGCTGTACGACGAGCGCGTGCACCTGCCGATCGACGAGGCAATGGTCGACAGCATCATGATGTCCGGCGTGGCCGAGCCGATCATGGTTCTCAAGGACACGGAAACCGGCGAGGTGCAGGTGGTTTTCGGCCGGCAGCGCGTGAAGAATGCCCGGGAGGCCAACCGCAGGCTGGCAGCCAAGGGGCGCAAGCCGATCACGGTGCCCGGGTTCACTCGCAAGGGGCTGGATCGCCGGACCGCCGCCGCGTTGATGGCCAGCGAGAACGCCATCCGCAAAGACGACACGCCCATGGGGCGCGCCCGGATGATGCAGCAGCTGGTCGGCTTGGGATACACGGAAGCCGATCTGGCCATCATCTTCGGCTGCTCGCCGGCTACCGTCGGCGGGACCCTCTCCCTGCTCGAGTGCACGCAATCCGTGCAGCAGGCGGTGGAGGCCGGACAGATCAACGCCACGCAGGCCAAGGCACTGGGGCGCATGCCTCCGGCCGAGCAGCGCGCGAAGGTTGACGCTTTGGTGCAGGCCGGTGCTGGCGTCAAACCGCATGAACGCGCCCGGCGCCAGCGCGCCGTCCTGGGCGAGGACAAGCCCCGCATGCGGACTCGCAAGCAGATCGAGACGGCCCTGGCGGATGCGTCTGGGCCCTATGCCGACGCCCTGCGCTGGGTGCTTGGCCAGGAGTCGGCATGAAGGGCAGGACACCGACGGCCGAGCAGCGCCGCTTCTGGGATCTGCTGGCGCGCGAGATCGGCTGCATCGCCAGCCGCAAGGACGGTTTCTGGGAGCCGCGCGTCAGCATCCATCACATCGACGGGCGCACGAAGCCGGACGCGCATTGGCTGGTGCTGCCGCTGTCGGCCGGCAACCACCAGGACGGCACCGGCGCGCCGGGCCGCGTTGCTGTGCATCCGTGGAAGGCGCGGTTCGAGGCCCGGTATGGGACCCAGCTCGAGCTGCTGCGCGAATGCATTCAGATTCTGCTGGACCGCGGCCACGACGTGCCCGACGGGGCGTTGCTCGCGGCCGGAATGGAAAAGCCCGAGGCGACTGTGGAGGTCGGCTCGGGCGGTGTTCAACATATTCATGGGGATGAATTGATGAGGAACGTGGAAATTGTAAGCGAGAAGGCGCGGGCGCGCCAGGGTGGTGTTGCATGAGGCCCTATGAGGACTTTTTGCTGCACAAGGGGCAGGCCGACGACGCAACAGGGTTCACGCCTGTTTGGATGCCAGACATTCTGTTCGATTTCCAGGCACACCTGACCGACTGGGCGGTGCGCATGGGGCGGTCGGCCTTGTTCGAGGATTGCGGCATGGGCAAGACCGTGCAGGAGCTTGTCTGGGCGCAGAACGTCGTACAGCACACCAATGGCAACGTACTGATCAACACGCCACTGGCGGTAAGCCAACAGATGGCCCGCGAGGCTGAAAAATTCGGCGTCGAGGTCCATGTTGCCCGCGACGGCAAGGTACGGCGCGGCATCAACGTCGTGAATTACGAGCGCCTGCACCTGTTCGACCCGAACGATTTTGTTGGGCACGTAGGCGATGAGTCCAGCATCCTGAAGAATTTCAACGGAAAGACCCGGGCCTTGGTGACTGACTTTTCGCGCGGCATGCGGTATCGCCTGCTGGCCACCGCGACGGCCGCGCCCAACGATTACATCGAACTGGGCACGTCGTCGGAGGCGCTGGGCTATCTGGGCTACGTGGACATGCTCAATCGGTTCTTCAAGAACGATTTGGGCAACAGCAGCGTAGGCCGTGGGTTCATGGGCAAGCAAAACCAATGGCGTTTCAAGGGGCATGCCGAACAGCCGTTCTGGCGCTGGGTTTGCTCCTGGGCGCGAGCCGTGCGCAGACCGTCCGATATCGGCTTCCGGGACGATGGGTTCGCGCTTCCGCCTCTTGAGGAAGTCGAGCACCTGGTGAGCGCGAACACGCGCGCCGCCGGGATGCTATTCGACCTCCCGGCTGCCGGTCTACAGGAGCAGCGTGAAGAGCAACACCGGACGATTGAGGAACGCTGCCAGGCCGTGGCCAACCTGGTCAATGAAACTGGTCAGCCCGCGCTGGTCTGGTGTCACTTGAACGCCGAGGGCGATCTTCTGGAACGAATGATTCCGGATGCCATTCAGGTCAGCGGAAAACAGTCAGACGACGAAAAGGAAGACCGCTTGTTGTCCTTTGCGGAAGGAAAATCCCGCGTCCTGGTGACCAAGCCGAAGATCGGCGCCTGGGGGCTGAACTTCCAGCATTGCAATCACATTGTCACCTTCCCGTCGCACTCGTTTGAGCAGCACTACCAAGGCATCCGCCGCTGCTGGCGCTTCGGTCAGCGCCGGCCCGTGCGCGTGGACATCGTGACCACCGAGGGCGGCCAGGGGGTGCTCAAGAACCTGCAAAGCAAAGCGCAGGCGGCGGATCGCATGTTCACCAACTTGGTGGCGGAAATGAATACGGCCATGACGATTGATCGCGTCCGCGCCATGAGCAAAGAAATGGAGGTCCCGGCATGGGTGTGATTGATCAAGTCATTGCCGATCAGTACGCCATTTATAACGGGGACTGCATCGAGGTCATGTGCGGCCTGCCGGCGGAAAGCATTCACCTGTCGGTCTACTCGCCGCCCTTTAGTGGCCTGTACCACTACAGCAGCTCAGAGCGGGATCTGTCCAACTGCCGCAGCTACGAAGATTTTTTCGAGCACTACGGGTATGTGGTGCAGGAATTGCATCGCCTGACGGTGCCGGGCCGCATGACTGCGGTGCATTGCATGGAGGTGCCGCGCAGCAACAGCGGCACGGACTCGCTGATCGACTTTCCGGGCGACATCATCCGCCTGCATGAGCGCCTGGGCTGGGAATATGCCGGCCGCCATGTGATCTGGAAGGAGCCGCTTGCTGTGCGCCTGCGCACGATGCAAAAGAACTTGGCGCACGCCACGGTGGTTGCGGATTCCATCGATTGCGGCGTGGCCTCTGCCGACAACCTGCTGATGTTTCGGCGCAGCGGCAAGAATCCGATTCCGGTGCAGCACCCGGCAGGTTTGATGGAGTATGCCGGGGAGCGCCGTCCGCCGGCCGAGGTGATGAAGTACCGGGGCTGGACCAAGAAACAGACCGAGAACCGATTCTCGCACTGGATTTGGCGCCAGTATGCCGACTGTATGTGGGATGACATCCGACTCAATCGCGTGTTGCCCTACAAGGAGGCGCGCGATCCAGACGACGAGAAGCACGTTCATCCTCTGCAACTTGACGTGATCGATCGTGCCATCGTTCTGCGCAGCAACCCGGGTGAAACAGTTTTGACCCCGTTCGCGGGCGTCGGCTCTGAGGTTTATGGCGCCGTCACCGCAGGTCGGCGTGCCATTGGGATCGAACTGAAGCCCAGTTACTACCGCCAGATGGTGCGCAACACCGAAGCGGCCGCCAAAGGGCTCCGGTTTGATGTTGGGAGCGAAGAACTCCCTTTCGAGGGGGATGCGGTATGAGCTTCCGCGTTCCGAACCAGTACCGCGTCCGATCAGGGTTCTTCGCCTCTGATGACGCCTCGGGCAACAACGGCGCGTTTCTCGTGCGACTGAAGCATGGCCAGCGCGTCCAGGTCGTCGCGTCGGATGATGGCGGCTGGGAGCACGTCAGCGTTTCGCGCCAGGACCGGTGCCCGACTTGGGAAGAGATGTGCCAGGTGAAGGCGTTGTTCTGGGAGCCCGAGGACTGCGTGGTGCAGTTCCACCCGCGCGAGTCCGAATACGTGAACCTGCACCCGTACTGCCTGCACATGTGGCGGCCGACGGACGAGGTGCTGGTGATGCCGCCGAAGGGGATGGTTGCATGAAGTGGTCCGAACGCACCATCGCCCGCGCCCTGGCGCAGCAGACCTTCAACCGGAAATACCTGGTGGTGGTCCCCAACTGCAACTGGACGGGCTACGAAGCCGACATCCTGGCGGTCACCGAAAACCTGCGGCTGATCGACGTCGAGATCAAGATCAGCAGGTCCGACCTGAAGGCCGACGCCCGCAAGGACAAATGGTGGCATCGGGAGCGCGTTGGTCAGTGGCCCATGGTGCATGAATGGGACCGCAGCCGAATCTCCGGCAATTTGATCATGAAGCGCGCCTATCAGAGGGGCCGCTTCAAGAGCACGCATCTGGAATGGCCGCGCCGGGTCTGGAAGCATTACTACGCACTGCCCGCTGAAATCTGGACGGACGACCTGCTGCCCAGCCTGGGTTCTGAGGCGTCCGGCGTGTTGCTGCTGTCTGGCGACGACAAGACCCTGAAGATCACGTGCAGACGCCCCGCGAAGCCATGTCGTGACGCCGACAATCTGTCGCCAGCCGCCGCCATCCATATCGCCCGTCTGGCCAGCCTGCGCATGTGGGACGCCTACAAGACGGTCGATGCGCTGCGCGCGCGACAGGAGGCCAGCTATGGCTGACCAGGCCGCTCCGTATCCACCGGACACCGACGCCAAGGGCTGGCGCTTCGAACTCGATTATGAGCAAGTCGAGCGGTCAGACACGTGGGCGCTGGCGGCACCGGAGATTCGGCCTTGGTTGCTGATGTTGTGGATGACGGCCTGGAAGCAGGTTCCGTGCGGCAGCCTGCCAGATGACGACGAGTTGATCGCCGTTCGCATTGGCATGCCGTTGGAGATGTTTCAGGCCAGCAAGCACCGGCTGCTGCGCGGGTGGTGGCGTGCCGACGACGGCCGGCTGTACCACCGCGTCTTGACCGAGCGCGTTCAGGACATGCTGGCGAAGAAGGAAAAGGAGCGCGTCCGGAAGGCCGGATACCGGGCGCGGAATGCCTCTGGAAAGGCAAAGCCGTCCCAAGGATATCCAGATCAGTCCCACGGAAGTCCTGATATGTCCCATGGGACAGGCGCGGGACTGCCAGGGGACTCCGGCGGGAGAGACGACACCAGAACCGGAACCAGTATTAATTCCGTACCTACTGGCGTAGGTACGGGCACTGACGTGCCGTCAGCTGGTCCTGCTGATGACCCGCCGAAAGCCGCCCCGCCGCCTGGGCTGGAGCCGCAGGAGGCGATTTTTCAAGTTGCCGTGCCCTGGCTTGTCGCCAGAGGTGTGCCGGACCGCAGCGCCCGGTCTCTGCTGGGCGGCGCGGTGAAGCAACTCGGGGCGGCCGGCGCCTGGGAACTTGCGTCGGAGTGCATCCGCCAGGGCGCGATAGAGCCGGCCGCGTGGCTGTCGAAGGCCTTGAACGAGCGGATCGCCGCGCGGGCCGGGCCTGTGCGTCGGAAAGGGTCGCGTGCCGACGATCGTGCCGCATGGAACGCGGAGTTGAACGAGGTGCTGGCTGAGCCTGCAGGCGGCCGGGCCGAAAAGGACATGGGGGTGATCGATGTCTCAGGCAGTTGATAGGCCGGCGCCGGCCTCGTCGCTGGGCGCCATGGTGGTGGCGGAAATGCGGCTGATGTACGGCTCGAAATTCGCCCAGCAGTGGGAGGGGGTGTCGCCGCGGCAGTTGCGCGATGCCTGGGACCAGAAGCTGGCTGGCTTGACCGAGCCGGAGGTACGCCAAGCCCTGGTGGCCTGCTTGACGCGGGAATGGCCGCCAACGCTGCCGGAATTCCTGCGGCTGTGCCGGCCGTGGCTGGATCCGGAGATCGCCTACCAGGCGGCCGTGGCCGGCCTGGCCGCGCGCCGCAAGGGGAACATGGGCGCCTGGCCGC
>Ga0222426_100111_pt1 | contig 132257 bp, 124 predicted proteins | sample 2B50Ametagenome_FD_180087 | JGI IMG/M metagenome (GOLD analysis project Ga0222426, IMG submission 180087) | Enriched microbial communities from leaf-cutter ant dump, University of Wisconsin, Madison, United States - 2B50A (version 2) | ecosystem: Environmental > Terrestrial > Nest > Insects...
CTGTAGGTTCCAGGAGGCGCGGTTCGATGTGCGGATTGATCCTTTACTTGTTCTCGAACGCGGGAAGTAAACCGCCCACTGTTCGCCATCCGGGCGCGTTGCGACGCGTTACGGCACGCGGGCGCTGTAGGTTCCAGGAGGCGCGGTTCGATGTGCGGATTGATCCTTTACTTGTTCTCGAACGCGGGAAGTAAACCGCCCACTGTTCGCCATCCGGGCGCGTTGCGACGCGTTACGGCACGCGGGCGCTGCAGGTTCCAGGAGGCGCGGTTCGACGTGCGGATTGACCCCTTGTTGGTACTCGAACGCGGGAAGTAAACGCCCGTCGTTCGCCATCCGGGCGCGTTGCGACGCGTTCCGGCGCGCGGGCGCTGCAGGTTCCAGGAGGCGCGGTTCGACGTGCGGATTGATCCCTTGTTGGTACTCGAACGCGGGAAGTAAACGCCCGTCGTTCGCCATCCGGGCGCGTTGCGACGCGTTATGAGTTACGGGCACTCCTGGTTTCAGTGGGCGCGGTTCGATGTGCGCATCGGCCCGCTGCTGGTGCTCGAATGCGGGCAGTAGTTCCTTCCCGTGGAAGCGACGTCGATCGCGATCGAACGAAGGAATTGGCCCCGGATCAACGCGGATAGTCGCGGACAAAGCTTTCTTGGGCTTTGATCCGCGTTGATCCGGGGCTGGAGTTTCCGGGCTGGCCGGTCGCGACTGACGTCGCTCCCACAAGGGCGACCTAGCTAGTCGTTGGAACCGCCGACGCGGGCCACGGCGTCGTGCGGGTGCAGGCTTTCGTAGTGGGCCACGGTGGCGTCGTAGCGGGCGATGCGCGGGTCCGCGGCCAGCACCGCGGCGACGCGGCGCGCGGCGTCCTCGCAGAACATCAGGTTCTCGGCGTTGAGGCGGGCGAAGGCCTGCTCGTCCACGCGCTTGACCGCCGTCTGCACCGGCGTGGCGAGCGCGGCTTCGAGGGCGTCGACCAGCGCGACCAGCGGCAGCTCGTCGAACTGCGGGCGCAGTTCCACCCGCACGCTGGCGCGGCTGCGCTGCGCGTGCGGGGTGGCGGCTAGGCCGCGCTCGGACGCCAGCCAGTCGTGCACCACGTTGACCGACAGCGGGTGCGCGGCGGCGAAGTCCTCCGCGAACCGCTCCGCGTTGGCCTGCCGCGACAGCGCGGCCGACGCCGGGCACGTGCTGGAGTATTCGACGGCGAAGGACAGCGCCAGGTCCAGATGGCCGTCGGCCAGCGTGGCCTCGATCTCCACCGGGTAGCGCTTCCAGCCGGCGTAGTCGCTCTCCAGCGCCTTGCGCTGCAGCAGCGCCTCGTAGCGGATGCGCAGGCGGGCGCGGGTGGCGAGGCCGGACTGCGAGGCGACGCTGTCCTGCAGCAGGTGGCGCAGGCCGGCGGGGGTGATCGCTTCGCGCGCCAACCCGTCCTGTAGCTGCAGGTACAGCCGCGACATGTGGATGCCGCGCGCGTCGGCGTCGGCCAGGTTCACCGACAGGTCGATACTGGCGGCCACCTGCAGCTGCCCGCCCTGCCCGTCGGCGATGCGGACCGGCAGCACGATGTTCTCCATCCCCACCCAGTCGAGCGGGCGCGCCAGCGGCACGCGCTGGTGGGCGACATCGGGAAGGTCGGCGCGGGGCGCCAGCGGACGGGAGGACGACATCGGGATCACGCGGGGGAACGGAACGTGCGGCATTGTACCCCCTGCCCCACAAGCCCCGATGAAACAGAGCGTTACGTCGATTTCCGGCGTCCATCGCGGCGATGGGCCGCGCCTCTCGCCAAGCCCCGTTGCCAGTGTAGGAGGGGCTTCAGCCCCGACCGATTTTTTTGCCCGTTCGAAACGGACAGGAAAAGCCTCGGGGCTGAAGCCCCTCCTACAGGGGCGGGCCAAGGGCGGGCCGGTGCTACTCGCCGCGCGCGGCGCGCCAGGCGGTGAACAGCAGCCGCGGCGGCGACGGCAGCGGCGCGGGACCGCCCGCCCTGGCATGGCGCGCGAGGCGGCCGAAGGTGAAGGCCGACAGGATGCGCCGTTCGCGCGCGCCCTGGCGCGGATCGCCGCCGCGGTCGCGCAACCGGTCCGCCCATGCGCGCAGGCGCGCCGGGTCGTCATGGCCGGGGGCACCGGCGTCGTGGGGTGCGGCCGCCGCGCCGATCTCCATCAGGCGGATCGCCAGCACATGCGCGGCCACCGCATCCGGTGCCGGCGCCCGGCCGAGCACGCCGGCTTCCACCGCCGCGACCGCGTCCCCGAACGCGCGCAGCGACGCGAACGCCGCATCGCCGTCGCGGGCCGGCAGGCGCGCCGGCGGCAGCGTGGGCAGCGCATCGGCCAGCCGTTCCCACGGCGCGTCCACCGGCTCCAGCCGGCGGCCGAGCGGATGGCGCGAACGCCGCGCGGCCCAGCCCCGCAGTTCCTCGCTCCACCAGGCCAGCTTGGCGTCGGCCGGCAGCGGGTCGCCGGCGATGTTCAGCGCGTCGTCGAATTCCTGCAGCAGCGCGAACCACGCCACCGCGCGCTCGCGCCGCCCGGCGGCCACGAAGATCTCCGCCACCGGCCATTCCGGCCAGCGAGCGCGCCATTTTTCCAGGAAGCTGTCGAGGGCGGCGGAGTCGGACATTCGTAGGGAGTGGTGTGGGAGCGACGTGAGTCGCGACGGTTGCGGCGGCATCGCGCGATACCGGGGACAACGGACGCGTCGTCGCAAAAACCAAGGGTAAGCCTGCGCGCGGCGGATGTGGGGGCGTGCGGTCGCGACTTACGTCGCTCCTACAGGGAGCGATCCGGTTGGCCACGCGGCGGCCTCGGCCAGGTCGCGCGGCCATTCGCACAGCGTGTCGGCGCCCCAGTCCGCCGGCTGTTCGTGCGCCTGCCGGTAGCCCCACAGCGCGGCGATGGACGGCATGCCGGCGGCGCGCGCGGCGACGATGTCGCGTTCGTCGTCGCCCACGTACACGCAGTCGGCGACCGCGATGCCGATGCGCTCGGCGGCCACCTTCAGCGGCAGCGGGTGCGGCTTCTTCTCGGCCAGGGTGTCGCCGCCGATCAGCACCGCGCAGCGCGTCTCCCACCCCAGCTGCGGCAGGATGTCGCGCGCCAGGTATTCCGGCTTGTTGGTCACGATGCCCCAGGTGCTGCCGGCGGCCTCCAGCGCCGCAAGCATCGCGTCCACGCCGTCGAACAGCACGCTGTGGCGGCCGAGTTCCTCGCGGTAGACCGCCAGGAATTCCGGGGCCATCGCCTCGCGCGCCTCCTGTGCGATCCCCGGGAACGCGGCGGCCAGCATCGCGCGCGCGCCCTTGGACACGTGCGGACGCAGGTCGGCCAGCGCCATCGGCGCGACGCCGCGCGCGGCGCGCAGCCGGTTGGCGGTGGCCAGCATGTCCGGCGCGCTGTCCAGCAGCGTGCCGTCCAGGTCGAACAGGGCCGCGCGCGGGAACCCCGAGGCATGCAGGGGGGACGCTGATCCCGCCGGAACCGGAGCGTGCGTTTCCGGTTCCCCGTTCCCCGTTTCCGATGCCTCGCGGCTCATGCCTTCACCGCGCAGGCCAGGTAGTTCACGTCGGTGCGCGAGGTCAGGCGCGCGCGCCGCCGCCACGGTTCGTAGGCCAGGCCGGTGACGTCCTGCAGCTGGAACCCGGCCTCACGCAGCCAGGCCGCCAGTTCGGACGGACGGATGAATTCCTGATAGTGGTGCGTGCCCCTGGGCAGCAGCCGCGCGATGTACTCGGCGCCGACGATGGCCAGCGCGAACGCGGCCGGCGTGCGGTTGAGCGTGGACAGGAACAGCTGTCCGCCCGGCTTCAGCAGCGCGTGGCAGGCGCGGATGATCGAGGCCGGGTCCGGCACGTGCTCCAGCATCTCCATGCAGGTGATGGCGTCGAAGCCGCCGGGCCGTTCTTCGGCCAGCGCCTCGACCGAGCGCAGCTGGTAGTCCACCTGCAGGCCGGATTCCAGCCGGTGCAGGCGCGCCACCTTCACCAGTTCCGGCGCCAGGTCGATCGCGGTGACGTGGGCGCCCTCGCGCGCCAGCGCCTCGCTCAGCAGGCCGCCGCCGCAGCCCACGTCCAGCACGGCGGCGCCGGACAGGCGCACGCGGTCGCGGACGTATTGCAGGCGCACGGGATTGAGCACGTGCAGCGCCTTCTGCGGGCCGTCCGGGTCCCACCAGCGGTTGGCCAGCGCGCCGAACTTGTCGAGTTCGGCCTGGCTGAAGTTGTCGGGCGGGGGCGAGGTCGTGGTCGTCATGGCGGCATTGTCTCACGCCCGCATCGTCATTCCCGCGAAGGCGGGAACCCAGTGCCTTCCGCGGAGATGCAGAGATCCGAACGAAAGTCGCTGGGTTCCCGCCTTCGCGGGAATGGCGGACCCGGCATCACGACAGGCGGATAGCGGCGATCCGCTCCCGCCACTGCCGCGCGTTGGCGACGACGCCGTCGATGTCGATCTCGACCAGTTCGCGCCGCAGCAGCTTGGGCTTGCCGGCGATCCACACGTCGCTGACCTGCTGGCGGCCGGTGGCGTAGACCAGCTGCGACACCACGTGGTGCAGCGGCTGCGTCTCCAGCGCCGACAGGTCCACGCAGGCGAGGTCGGCCTGCTTGCCCGGCTCGATGGAACCGATGCGGTCGTCGAAGCCGATCGCCTTCGCGCCGCCCAGGGTGGCCGCCCGCAGCGCGCTGAAGGCGTCGAACGCGGCGGCGTCCTGTGCCACCGCCTTGGCCAGCAGCGCGGCGGTGCGCGTCTCGCTGAACATGTCCAGGTCGTTGTTGCTGGCGCAGCCGTCGGTGCCGACGGCCAGGTTCACGCCGGCGCGTTCCAGCGCGCAGGCCGGGCAGAAGCCGGAGGCCAGCTTCAGGTTCGATTCCGGGCAGTGCACCACGCTGACGCCGCGCTCGGCGCACAGGTGGATCTCGCCCTCGGTCAGCTGGGTCATGTGGATGGCGATCAGGCGGTCGTTGACCAGGCCCAGCCGGTCCAGCCGCGCGATCGGGCGCTGGCCGTGCTTCTCCAGCGACTGCTCGACCTCCTGCGCGGTCTCGTGCAGGTGCAGGTGCACCGGCACGTCCAGCTGGTCGGACAGCATGCGCACGCGCTCGAAGTTGGCGTCGTTCACCGTGTACGGCGCGTGCGGGGCGAAGGCGGTGGCGATCAGCGCGTCGTCGCGCCACTGGTCGTGCACCTCGCCGGCCTTCTCGAAGTACTCGTCGTCGGACGCGGCCCACGCGGTGGGGAAGTCGATCACCGGCAGGCCGACCCGCGCGCGGAAGCCGTGGCGCTTGTAGGTGGCCGCCTGCACGTCGGGGAAGAAGTAGTTCTCGTTGACGCAGGTGGTGCCGCCGCGGAGCATCTCGGCGATGGCCAGGGTGATGCCGTCGGCGACGAAGTCCGGCCCGATCACCGCGCCCTCGATGGGCCAGATGTGCTGCTGCAGCCACACCTTCAGCGGCAGGTCGTCGGCGACGCCGCGCAGCAGCGTCATCGGGTTGTGGGTGTGCGCGTTGACCAGGCCGGGGATCAGCGCGGCGTCGGGGCGCGAGACGGTCTCGCGCGGGGCGAAGCGCGCGCGCGCCTGCGCGACCGGCAGCACGGCGACGATGCGGCCGCCGTCGACGGCGACCGCGTGGTCCTCCAGCACCACCGCGTGCGGGACGACCGGCACCACGAAACCGGCTTCGATCAACAGGTCGCAGGCTTCGGGGATGCGGTCGCTCATGGGGCCTCGGCTCAGAATCCCAGCGTGTAGGTCAGGCCGATGGCGCCGGCGCCGAACAGCAGCCAGCACAGCAGCATCAGCGCCAGGGCGCGCCCGTAGCCCAGCCGCGGCACGCTGGGGAACAGCCGCGGCAGGGTCGCGTTCCAGCACAGCATCACGCCCAGCCCCGCGAGCAGCACGCCGGCCGCCCAGATGCCCAGGTAAAGCGCGAGCTGTTCCATCACTTCACGCGGCTGACGTATTCGCCGGAACGGGTGTCGACCTTGATGATCTCTTCCTGGCCCACGAACAGCGGCACGCGCACGACGGCGCCGGTTTCCAGCGTGGCCGGCTTGCCGCCGCCGCCGGAGGTGTCGCCGCGCACGCCCGGGTCGGTCTCGGTGATCTTCAGCTCGACGAAGTTCGGCGGGGTGACCATGATCGGCGTGCCGTTCCACAGCGTCACCACGCACTCCTCCTCGCCCTTCAGCCACTTCTCGGCGCCGCCCATGCCGGCCTTGTCGGCCTGCACCTGCTCGAAGGTCTCCTGCTGCATGAAGTGCCAGTACTCGCCGTCGGAGTACAGGTACTGCATGTCGGTGTCCACCACGTCCGCCGCCTCGACCGAGTCGGTCGACTTCATGGTGATTTCCTGCACGCGGCCGGTGCGGATCTGGCGGTACTTCACGCGGGTGAACGCCTGGCCCTTGCCCGGCTTGACGTACTCGGTGTCGCTGATGATCGCCGGTTCGTTGTTGACCAGGATCTTCATCCCGTTCTTGACGTCGTTCATGCCGTAACTGGCCATGCGTGTGCTCCTGAGGGTAAGACGGACCCGCCGCGCGGGGCGGCCGGCCGGATAGAATGGGGGGACCCGCCGGACCCGGCGGGTGCTTGTTTCCAGACCCGACATGATAACCGCAGCCCCCGACCCCCGACAGCCCGCCCCGTGGCCGGCGCCCCGCTGGCAGCAGGCCTGGCGCGACGCCGTGCGCGACCCGCGCGAGCTGCTGGCGTCGCTGGGGCTGGCGTCGCTGGCCGGGCGGGTGTCCGACGAGGCCGCCGCGCAGTTCCCGCTGCGCGTGCCGCGCGGCTTCGTGGCCCGCATGCGCCCCGGCGACCCGCACGACCCGCTGCTGCGGCAGGTGCTGCCGCTGGACGACGAGATGCGGCCCGTCCCCGGCTACGGCCTGGACGCCGTCGGCGACGGCGCGGCCCGGACCGGCACCGGCGTGATCCAGAAGTACCGCGGCCGCGCCCTGCTGGTGGCCACCGGCAGCTGCGCGGTCAACTGCCGGTACTGCTTCCGCCGCCACTTCCCCTACTCGGACGAGACCGCCGCGCGCGACGGCTGGCGCGACGCCATCGCGCTGATCCGCGCCGACGACGGCATCGAGGAAGTGCTGCTGTCCGGCGGCGACCCGCTGTCGCTGTCGAACGCCAAGCTGGCCGAGCTGACCGACGCGCTGGCCGGCATCCCCCATCTGCGCCGCCTGCGCATCCACAGCCGCCTGCCGGTGGTGCTGCCCGAGCGCGTCGACGACGGCCTGCTGGCCTGGCTCGCCGCCCTGCCCTGGCCGGTGGCGCTGGTGATCCACGCCAACCACGCCAACGAGTTCGACGGCACCGTCGATGCCGCCCTGCGCCGGCTCCGCGACGCCGGTGTGCAGCTGCTCAACCAGGCGGTGCTGTTGCGCGGCGTGAACGACGACGTCGATGCGCTGGCCGCGCTGGGCGAGCGCAGCTTCGCCGCCGGCGTGCTGCCCTACTACCTACACCAGTTGGACCGCGTCGCCGGCGCCGCCCACTTCGCCGTCGACGACGCCCGGGCCAAGGCCCTGCACGCGGCGCTGGCAGCGCGCCTGTCCGGCTACCTGGTCCCGCGGCTGGTGCGGGAAGTGGCGGGCGATACCGGCAAGCGGCCGCTGTAAGGGCGGGAAGCCACGCCGGCGGCGCGGCGCAGGGGCGAGTCGGCCGACGCGCGACCTGCCGGTCGGAGACGCGCTCCCCCGCAGGCCGCGCCGCGGCCGGCTTTCCCCCACCCATGCGCGCGGCACGCGACTTCCCTGCTCTTCTGCGACGGCTGCATTGGACTCCCCTGCCGCGTTCATGTATTAAACGCGCTCCCCTGGCGGACACGCTGCATGCAGATCGGCAAAGACACCACGCTACGACTGACCCTGGTGGACGACAGCGGGGAGGATGCGGAGGCCGTCGTCTCGGCGCTGCGCAACGGCGGCATCGCCGTGCGCCCCCTGCGACCGCTGGACGCGGCCGAACTGGAGCAGATGGTGGCCGCCCAGCCGATGGACCTGCTGCTGGCCTCCCGCTCGGCCAAGGGCATCCCGCTGGCGACGGTGCTGGCGCAGGTGGACGCCAGCGGCAAGGACATCCCCGTCGTGGTGCTGGCCGACGGCCTGAACGAGGCCGACCTGCTGGCCGACCAGGCCGCCGGCGCGCGCGCCACCGCGCTGCGCGGCCGCTTCGACCACGTGCTGACGGTGCTGCGCCGCGAATGGGCCGACCTGGACGCGCGCCGCTCGCAGCGCCGGCTGGAAGGCCAGATGCGCGAGACCGAGCGCCGCTGCGACGCGCTGATCTCGTCCTCGCGCGACCCGATCGCCTACATCCACGAAGGCATGCACATCCGGGCCAACGACGCCTACCTGGAGATGTTCGGCTTCGAGTCCTTCGAGGACGTGGAAGGGCTCTCGCTGCTCGACCTGGTCGCGCCGCAGTACGTCAACGACTTCAAGGCCCTGCTGAAGAAGCTCAGCAAGGGCGAGCCGCCGCCGGCGCGCTTCGAGCTGGAGGCGCGCAGCATCGACGGCGACAGCTTCCCGGCCACGCTGGAGTTCGCCACCGCCACCTACGAGGGCGAGCCCTGCGTGCAGGTGGTGTTCCGCCGCCGCGAGGAATTCGATCCCGAGCTGGCGCGCGAGGTCGAGGACCTGCGCCAGCGCGACCTGGCCACCGGCCTGCTCAACCGCCCCACCTTCCTGCGCGAACTGGAGAACGCCGTGGCCCAGGTGGCCCGCGGCGAGGACCAGTACGCGCTGCTGCTGGTCGAACCGGACCACTACCAGCGCCTGCTGCAGGACATCGGCATCGACTCGGCCGACGACCTGGCGGCCGCGCTGGCCGCGCGCCTGTCGGAGAAGCTCGACGACCAGTGCACGGCCGCCCGCTTCGGCGAGCGCACCTTCGCCGTGCTGCTGCGCGGCAACCACGCCCACACCGCGGCGCTGGCCGACAGGCTGCGCGCCGCGTATGCCTCCCACGTCTTCAACGTGGGCGAGCGCTCGGCCTCGGTCACCGCCAGCATCGGCGGCGTGCAGATCGGCGAGAAGATCGCCAGCGTCCCGCAGGTGCTGACGCGCGCCACCCACTGCCTGCAGGCCGCCACCAACCTGGGCGGCAACCGCATCGAGATCTTCGACCCCGGCGCGGTGGACCGCGCCGAGGAAGAGCGGGTGCAGAACTGGATCAAGCGCCTGCAGGAAGCCCTGCAGGACGGCAGCTTCCACCTGTACTACCAGCCCGTGGTCAGCCTGCAGGGCGAGCCCGGCGAGGTCTACGAGGCGCTGCTGCGGCTGGAATCCAACGGCGAGGTCGTGCTGCCGCAGTCGTTCATCGGCATCGCCGAGGACAACGGCCTGCTCGACGCCATCGACCGCTGGGTGGTGAACCGCGCCATCGAGGTGCTGGCCGAGCGCCGGCGCGCCGGCCACGACACCCGGCTGGTGGTGAAGGTCAGCCCGGCCTCGTTCGCCGACACCCGCCTGCTGGACCTGATCGCGAAGCAACTGGCCGCGCTCGACGTGCCCGGCGACCGCCTGTGGCTGCAGACGCCCGAGGCCAAGGTCTTCACCCACCTGCGCCAGGCTCAGGCGTTCCAGGCGGCGGCGGCCAAGCTGGGCTGCCACGTCGGCCTGGAGCATTTCGGCGCGGGCCTGGATTCGTTCCAACTGCTGTCGCACTTCCAGCCTACCTTCCTCAAGATCGACCGCGTCTTCAGCGAGGACCTGGGCAAGACCCCGGAGCACCAGCAGAAGATCCGCGAGATCGCCGAGCGCGCGCAGGCGCTGGGCATCCTGACGGTGGCCGAGCACGTGCAGGACGCGGCGACGATGGCGTTCCTGTTCACCGCCAGCGTCGACTACGTGGAAGGCAACTTCCTGGCCGCGCCCGGCCCGGCGATGAACTACGACTTCAACTGAGCGCCGGCCCCGCCCCCTGTAGGAGCGGCTTCCGGCCACGGATCACGCGGATCAGATCGGATCAGAGCAAAAGGCCTTATCCGCATTCATCCGCGTGATCCGCGGCGGACGCGTTGCTTGCGGGTCCGCGGTCGCGGCTGAAGCCGCTCCTACATCCAGAAGCGGAGAACCCGCCTTGCGGCGGGTTCTTCAGTTTGCGGGTCCTACGCGGCGCGCCGGGGCGCACGTTGTTACGCGGCGCGCAGGGCGGCGATGCGCTCTTCCAGCGGCGGGTGGCTCAGGAACAGCCGCTTCAGGCCCTGGCCGATGCCGCCGGCGATGCCGAACGCCTCGACCTGCGCCGGCAACGTGCTCGGGCGGTGCTGCTGCGACAGGCGCTCCAGCGCGGCGATCATCTTCTGCCGGCCGGCCAGCGTCGCGCCGCCATGGTCGGCGCGGAACTCGCGGCGGCGCGAGAACCACATCGCGATCATCGTGGCGAACAGGCCGAACACCACCTCCAGCGCCATCACGATCAGGTAGTAGGCGAAACCGCGGCCGCCGTTCTCGCGGTTGCCGGACAGGAAGCTGTCGACGATGCCGCCCACCACCCGCGCCAGCACGATGACGAAGGTGTTCAGCACGCCCTGCAGCAGCGCCATGGTGACCATGTCGCCGTTGGCGACGTGGCTGACCTCGTGGCCCAGCACCGCCTCGGCCTCGTCCTGGTTCATCGAGCGCAGCAGGCCGGTGGACACCGCCACCAGCGCGTTGTTGCGGTTGGCGCCGGTGGCGAAGGCGTTGATCTCGGGCGCGTCGTAGACGGCCACTTCCGGCATGCCGATGCCGGCGGCCTGAGCCTGGCGCCGCACGGTGGCCACCAGCCAGCGCTCGGCATCGTTGCGCGGCTGCTCGATGACCTGGGCGCCGGTGGCGCGCTTGGCCATCCACTTGGAGGCCAGCAGCGAGACCAGCGAACCGCCGAAGCCGAACACCGCCGCCATCACCAGCAGGCCGCCCATCTGGCGGGGATCGACGCCCAGCACGGACATGACGATGCCGGCCAGGACCAGCACCGCGAGGTTGGTGGCAAGGAACAACGCAACGCGCGTAAACACCGATCGGATCTCCGGGAATGACTGCACAAACAGGGGCCAACGCCGCAGAATTGCGGCTGCGGCGCCGGGAATTCAAGCGACTTCCTGACCGCACGGTTCAGCTTGGCCTTCCCTATCCGACGAATGACCGCTCCCGATCCCTCTCGCGCCTACCGCGGCCGCTTCGCGCCCTCGCCCACCGGCCCGCTCCATTTCGGCTCGCTGGTCGCGGCGCTGGGCAGCTGGCTGCTGGCCCGGCACCACGGCGGCGCGTGGCTGGTGCGGGTGGAGGACCTGGACCCGCCGCGCGAGGTGCCGGGCGCGGCGCAGGCGCAGCTGGCCACGCTGGCGGCGTTCGGCATGGCGTCCGACGAGCCCGTCGCCTGGCAGAGCCGCCGCCACGCGCTGTACGCGCAGGCGCTGGCGCGGCTGCTGGACGAAGGCGCGGCGTTCGAGTGCCGCTGCAGCCGCAGCGACCTGGCCGCCGTCGGCGGCATCCACCGCGCCTGCGCGGCCAGCGACGGCGCGCGCGCGCCGGCCATCCGCCTGCGCGTGGCCGACGGCGCCCGGGTCGTCTTCCACGACGCGCTGCAGGGACGCGTGGAGCAGGCGGTCGACCGCGAGGCCGGCGACGTCGTGCTGCGCCGCGCCGACGGTTTCTGGGCGTACCAGTTGGCGGTCGTCGTCGACGACGCCGACCAGGGCATCACCGACGTCGTGCGCGGCGCCGACCTGCTCGACTCCACGCCGCGGCAGATCCTGCTGCAACGCGCGCTGGGCGTACCGACGCCGGACTACCTGCACCTGCCCCTGGTCGTCGATGCGCAGGGCAACAAGCTGTCGAAGTCGATGGCCGCCCTGCCCGTCGACGACGACGCGCCGCTGCCCGCGCTGCGCGCGGCCTGGCAGGCGCTGGGGCAGCCGCCGGAACCCCTCGCGGGCGCGCCCACGGTCGCCGTTGCGATGCGGTCCGCCCTGCGCGAATTCCGGCCCGAACGCCTGCCCAAAGTGACTTCAATGAGGTTCGCTGCGCCGCACAACGCGACTGCCGCGGGGGCTGTCTAGAATCGGGTGGCCGTCGGCTTGCGGCGGTAATACGGAGATTCCCCTCATGACATCGCGCGTCGCCCTGGTCACCGGCGGCACCGGAGGTATCGGTACCGCCATCTGCAAGAAGCTGGCCGACATGGGCCACAAGGTCGCCACCAACTACCGCAACGAAGAGAAGGCGCGCGCGTGGCAGGCGCAGATGAAGGCCGACGGCTACGACTTCGCGCTGGTGAAGGGCGACGTGACCTCGCCCGACGAGGCGCAGGCGATGGTGAAGGAAGTCGAGCAGACGCTCGGCCCGGTCGAGATCCTGGTCAACAACGCCGGCATCACCCGCGACGGCACCTTCCACAAGATGAGCGCCGCGCAGTGGGCCGACGTCATCAACACCAACCTCAACTCGGTGTTCAACGTCACCCGCCCGGTGATCGAGGGCATGCGCGACCGCAAGTGGGGCCGCGTCATCCAGATCAGCTCGATCAACGGCCTGAAGGGCCAGTACGGCCAGGCCAACTACGCCGCTGCCAAGGCCGGCATGCACGGCTTCACCATTTCGCTGGCGCGCGAGAACGCCAAGCTCGGCATCACCGTCAACACCGTCTCGCCCGGCTACGTGGCCACCGACATGGTGATGGCCGTGCCGGAGGAAGTCCGCGCCAAGATCGCCGCCGACATCCCCACCGGCCGCCTCGGCAAGCCGGAGGAGATCGCCTACGCCGTGGCCTTCCTGGTCGACGAACAGGCCGCCTGGATCACCGGCTCCAACCTGGACATCAACGGCGGCCACCACATGGGGTGGTGACGGGAAGGCGAGGAGTGAGTGGGGAGGAACGAGGAGTGAGTGGGGGGAGCCGCGGAGCCGCTTCTCCTCACTCCTCGTTCCTCTCCGCTCGTTCCTCGCTCTCCAACCTGAACAGGGCACCCCTGTCTTGCGGCCTGTTGCAAGGGCTGTTGCGCTGCGTCATGCTGCCGGTATACGCGTTTAGAGCGAAGACTCAATGGCTGCGATCCGCATCATCAAGAAGTACCCCAACCGCCGTCTGTACGACACCGAGATCTCCAGCTACATCACCATCGAGGACGTGCGCCAGCTGATCGTCGACGGCGAGGACTTCGAGGTCCGCGACGCCAAGACCGGCGACGACCTGACCCGCACCGTGCTGCTGCAGATCATCAGTGAGCAGGAGCAGGACGGCGAACCGGTGCTGTCCACGCAGCTGCTCAGCCAGATCATCCGTTTCTACGGCGATTCGCTACAGGGCTTCATGGGCAACTACCTGGAGCGCAGCATGCAGCTGTTCATGGAGCAGCAGCAGCAGTTCCGCAGCCAGATGGGCAACCTGCTCGGGCAGACGCCGTGGACCATGATGAACCAGCTGACCGAGCGCAACATGGAGCTGTGGCAGGAGTTCCAGCGCAACCTCACCGGCGGCATGGGCCGCCCGACGACGGTCAAGCCCAAGGACGCCCCGCGCGAGACGCCGAAGACGCGCGCGCGCTGACCCCCTTCGTAGTGAAACCCGGCCCGCGCCCCGTTGCGCGGGCCTTTTTTTGATCCCGTCGCACAGGGGAATCCGCATGACGCAACGCATCGCCGTGGTGACCGGCGGCCTGGGGGGACTGGGCCTGGCGATCTGCCGGGCGCTGGCCGCCGCCGGCCGCAAGGTGGTCGCCGCCGACCTGCCCGCCTCCGCCGAACAGCTGGACCGCTTCCACGCCCGCACCGCCGGCCTGGACGTCGAAACCGCCGCCGTCGACGTGGCCGACTTCGACGCCTGCGCCGCGCTGGTGCGCGAGGTCGAGGACCGCCACGGCGCGCTCGACATCCTGGTCAACAACGCCGGCATCACCCGCGACGCGACCCTGCGCAATATGGACAGGGCGCAGTGGGACGCGGTGATCGGGGTGAACCTGGACAGCGTGTTCAACCTCTGCCGCCACGCCGTCGAGGGCATGCAGGCGCGCGGCTTCGGCCGCATCGTCAACATTAGCTCGGTCAGCGGCCAGACCGGCAACTTCGGCCAGGTGAACTACGCCGCGGCCAAGGCCGGCCTGCACGGCTTCTCGATGTCGCTGGCGCGCGAAGTCGCGCGCAAGGGCGTCACCGTCAACAGCGTCTCGCCCGGCTACGTGGAAACGCCGATGACGAACGCGATGCCCGCCGAGGTGCGCGAACGCACGGTCGCGTCCGTGCCGGTGGGCCGCATCGGCCAGCCGGACGACATCGCGCGCGCGGTGGCCTTCCTCGCCGCGGACGATGCCGGCTACATCACCGGCGCCAACCTGCCGGTCAACGGCGGGCTGTTCATGAGCTTCTGACCGCCGCTACGGCCGCGGCGCATACGACCTTCCGAACCACGACGAGGACCTCCGATGAAACTGACTCCCCCGACCTTCGGCGTCTGGCTGATCGCGCTGCTGCTGGGCGCCGGCGGCATCGCCGCGAAGTTCGGCTATGTGCCGGTGCTGGCGCCGCACGCGTTCTGGCTGGTCGTGGCCGGCTTCGGCCTGCTGGTGCTGGCGACGCTCTTCAGCAAGCTCTGAGCCGCGCGGCCGGCGCGACGGTGCCCAGGCTGCCGCGCCTAGTAGCCCTCCGCATGGACCCGCCGGAAGGCGTAGGTCGGCCCTACGGGGCCGACACCCGAATCCATCTGCCAGCGTCGGGGACGTAGCCCCGACCTACGGCTGCCGCGCTTGGCAACCTCCGCGCGGACCTGCCGGAAAGCGTAGGTCGGCCCTACCGGGCCGACGCTTGGACCTCATCCGCCGATGTCGGGGGCGTAGCCCCGACCTACGAGCCTGCATCCCTTCCCGCGAAAGCGCAGGTCGGCCCTACCGCACCGATGCCTCGACCCATCTTTCGGCGTCGGAGCGCAGCCGCGACCTGCGCAGCTGACGATACTCTCCCGCACGCGCGGCGCCCCGGCTATGCTCCCGGCGAACCCGGCCGGGAGTCGCCATGGACCTGATCGCCACGCTGCTGAACGGCCTCTGGGATGCGCCACGCCTGGTCGTGTCGACCTTGCTGGGTATCGCGGCCGGCCTCGGCCTCTACTACCTGACCGGCCAGGAACCCGCCTCCGCCGCGCTCGCCGCCGGCTGCGCGCTGTTCGGCTTCCTGCTGGGCGTGCTGCTGCACGCCACGCGCCGGCGCGTCCCGCGCCGCGACGCGGACTAGGCGCTATTCCATTTCGAACCGGTCGAACGCGACCTCCAGCGTCTCGAACAGCGTGCCGGCCGCCGCCGCGTCCATCGGCGACGCGAGGTAGGCCGCCGGCCGCGCGCGCAGGAACCGCCAGCGCAGCACGCTCTCGCGCTGCTCGTCCAGCAGGTGGACGGTGACGGTGCGCCGCGCGTCGCCGCCGTTGCGCGCCTCGTTCCACCACTGATACCACGACAGCGAGCCGACCACGCCACGGCGCAGGACGAGGTTGCCGTAGTGGGTCAGCGTGGCCAGCCGGGTCGCTTCGTGGCCCTTGTCGTTGCCGTTGCGGTACTCGTTGAGCTGCAGCCGCGCCTCGGGGAACACCACCGCGGCGACGCCGGCAACGGGACCGTCGTCCCCGTTGCCCAGGTCGACGAGGAAGTTCATGCCGGGATACGGCCGGTCGCGCTGGACGGACATGGCAAGGGCTCCTTTGGCGGGGCCGGACCGGCGCGGTCCGGCCGGCCGCTTTCCTCCACCAACGCGCGGATGCGCCGCCAGCGGTCAGCCGGCGGCCGTCTCCGCGGCCTGCCCGATCCACAGCCGGTTGCCGTCCGGATCGTCCAGGCGGAACTCGCGCATGCCGTAGAACGTGGTGTCCAGCGCCGGCACGTCCAGCCCGCGGGCGCGCGCCTGCGCGTGGAAGGCGTCGATGTCGTCCGGATACAGGTACAGCACGGCGCCGCGCGGCGCGCCCGGGCTCACGTTGATCGACTGGTCCAGCATCACCCGGCACTCGCCCCAGCGCAGCTTCGCCCAGCCCCAGTCGTCGCGCCGGTCCTCGACGGCGAAGCCGAGCTTCTCGTAGAAATCGATCGCCAACGGCAGGTGGCGGACGGGCTGCATGGGAACGATGCGTGGGGACATGGGAGACGCTCCGGAGGGGGCGACGAAGCCCGTCCGGTCATGCCTGCACGAGGCGGGTACGGGCAAGCTGTCGGGGTTCGAGGCATTGAGGCGGCCAGCACCATGATGACCACACCCTACCCACCGCTCAATCCCTCGACGCACATCCCGTCGCGATCGAGGCACCGCCCGGCGCATGAACGAAGCGGCCGCATGCGTAGCGCGCGGGAGGCAGGCAGGACGCGCCGGAAGGGCGGCTATTTCCCGCGCCTTCCGGAAGCCGCCAGGGAACGAGCGCCGACCCAAAGCGAAGCAAGGCCGCAAGCCAGCAGGATGCCTCCGGGCGCCATGCTTGCCAGCACCCCCTCTTCCTTGCGCCAGAACAACCATTCCCGCTTCCAACGGAGCGCAGCAAGCGTTCCTGCAGCCGAGGGATTCCCGGAAAGCAGCTTGCGAAGCGCCTCGTACTCCCGGGTCAACCCATTGCCCAGGAACGGAGGATCGGCGAACAAGGGCAACGCCCAGGCGAGGGCCGCAACCCCCACCATGACCTGGAACAGGCCGGCTACGGTCAGGGAGAAGGAGAGCGTCCTGTCTGCCCGCACGGGACTATCCAGCGACCGCCATGCTCATGTCCCTGGACATCGCGGGGAATGTCAGGGGCGCACTTCGCCCGGCACCGCCTGCGACCGCAGGAACACCGCCAACCCGCCCAGTTGCACGCCCTGCACCTTGTCCACCACCGGCGCGAACTTGCCCAGGTCGTCCGGCGAGTAACCGCCGACGCGGTACCACAGGGTGATGCGGGTGCCGTCGTTCTCCTCGGCGAAGCGCCATTCCAGCGCGCCGTGCAGGCCCATGCCCTGCAACGGGCCCAGGCCGCCGGTCATGCGCAGCAGCGTGCCGGGATCGACGAAGGCCACCGTCATGTGCCGGGCCTGCCGGGCGCCGTCGATCTCGCAGAAGCAGCCGCCGGCCACGTCGTTGATCGAGAGTTTGGACGCATCGCCCCACCAGGTGTGGTCGGCCGGCCACCAGCGGCCCACGTCCTTCACCAGCGCGGCGTAGGCCGCCTGCGGCGCGACCGGCACCCATTGCGTGTTCTCGACGGTGAAGCCGCCGGGCTGCGCGTCCTTGACCTCGGCGCAGGCGGGCGCGGCCGCGGCCGCCAGCAACGCCGCGGCGAGCAGGCGCTTCATCGCGCGGCCGCCGTGGAGCAGAAGCGCTGGCGGTATTCCATCGCCTTGGGCATCAGCGCGGTGAGGTTCTGGATGCGCGTGCCCGGATTGGGGTGGGTGGAGGAGAATTCCGGCGGCGCCTGCCCGCCGCTGGCCTCGCTCATGCGCTGCCACAGCGGCACCGCCTCCTGCGGGTTGAAGCAGGCGGCGGCGGCCAGCATCAGGCCCACTTCGTCGGCCTGGGTCTCGTGCTCGCGCGCGTACGGCAGCAGGTAGCCGTAGCCCATCGCGGCCATCACCATCTGCTGCTGTTGCGGGTCCATGCCGCTCATCGCGCCGGCCATCTGCCCGATCTGGGTGAGCTTCTGCTGCGACATGCGCTGCGCGCCGTGGCGCAGCAGCGCGTGCGCGATCTCGTGGCCCATCACCACCGCCACCGCGTCGGCGTTCTGCGCCACCGGGATCAGGCCGGTATAGACGGCCATCTTGCCGCCCGGCAGGCAGAAGGCGTTGGCCTGGTCGGACTGGATGACGTTGACGTCCCAGTCGAAGGTCTTCCAGTTGCCGCTGGGCTGGGTGCCGCGCTCGGCCGCGATCGCCGCCTCCACTTCCGGCACCTTGGCGATCAGGCGCTGCGCGATGGCGCGCACCTGCTGGGCGACCTGCGAATTGGGATCGACCGGCCGCTCCTGCGACAGGATCTCCTCGTAGGCCTGCAGGCCCAGCGCCTTCTCCTCCTCCACGCCGATGGAGTTGTCGATCAGCACCTTCTCGCCGGTGTAGGGATCGACCACGCGGTTGTTGAGGTAGTAGCAGCCGCCGTACACCAGGAAGCCGAGCAGGATCAGCCAGCGGATGTTGCCCAGCCCGCCGCCGCGCCGGCCGCCGCCCTGCCCGTACTGCGAGCGCCCGTATGGATCTTGCCTCATCACCCTCTCCCTGGCGGCTAGATGCCGCGAACGACGCGGAAACCCACCCGCGCATTAGTCATATCCGAATCCGAGGACGAACGCCACGCGGCGCGCGCCTGCGCCGGCGAGCTGGCCCAGGAGCCGCCCCGCACCACCCGCGACCGGCAGCCGGGATTGAACCACGCCGCCCCGTCGGCCGGCGCGCGCCGGTAGCTGGCGTGCCAGCAGTCGGCGACCCATTCGCTGGTGTTGCCGTCCAAGTCCTTCAGGCCGAAGGCGTTGGCGCGGAAGCGTCCCACCGGCGCCGGCCCCCAGTAGCCGTCGCCGTAGCCGACGAAGGCGTTGTTCCAGCTGCGCCCGCTGGGCGAACGGTCGTTGCCGCCGGTCAGGTTGGCGGTGCCGCGCGGAGGCTGGCCGTTGCCCCACGGGTAGCGGCCCTGCCGGCCGGCGCGCAGGGCGTATTCGTACTCGGCCTCGCTGGGCAGCCGGTAGCCGTGCCCGGTCTGGCCGGCCAGCCATTCGGCGTAGGCTTCGGCGTCGTACACGCTGACGTGCAGCACCGGCATGTCGTCGGCCGCCGGGTCGCCGGCGTAGTCCGAGCGCCAGTCCACGCCGCTGCGCCGCACGAAGTTGCCGCTGCGCTCGTCGTAGACGATGGAATGGCCGCGGCGGGTGGCGCGCGGGCGGTACTGGGTGGCCTCGACGAAGCGGCGGAACTCGCCCACCGTCACTGCGTGCCGCGCCATCGCGAAGCCGCGGTCGAAGCGCACGTAGTGCGCCGGCTTCTCGGCGTCGGCCGCCTCCGCCTCGTCGTCGGTCGCGCCCATGCTGAAGCCGCCGTGCGGCACCACCACCATCTCCGGCCCGCGGCCGCCGTTGTGCAGCGCGTCGGTGAAGGCCTGGCCGGGGCGGAACAGGCCGTAGTGCGTGGCCAGGTCGATGCGCTCGCGGAATTCGGCCGCCACGCGGTTGCCGGGCTCGGCGATGCGCAGCACCTCGGCCAGCTTGCCGCGCGCGTCCTTCAGGCCCAGCGGCGTGGCCAGGTCGCGCACGCCGGCGTCGCGCAGCTCGACGATGCGCGCCATGCGGATGGCCTCCACGCGCACGCGCGCGTCCGCCACCGTCTGCGCGTCCTCGCGCACGCCGGCGGCGTGGTCGAGCCATACGCGCGCGGTGGCGAAGTCGCCGGCGTGCGCCGCCGCCTCGGCACGGCGGATCATGGCGCTCTCCACCGCCGCGACGCCCTGCATCGCGCGCGGCTGCCCCGGCTTCCACTTCAGCACCTCGCGGAACCCCGCCAGCGCGCCGCCGCCGCCCTCGCCCAGCCGGCCCTCGCGCAGGGCGCGCTCGCTGGCCAGGTTCAGCCGGGTCAGCTGGTCGGCCTCGTCCACCCGCGCCAGGTAGGCGGCCACGGCCGGATCGGCCGGCGCCACGGTGCGCGCGACGGCGGCGATCTGGCGCGCGCGGCGGAGGGATTCGGTGCGGTCCTCGGCATGCCGCAGCGCCTGCGCGCCCTGGTCGAGCAGGCGGTCGAGGCTGCGGCCCAGGCCGGTCTTCGCGCGGGCGTCGGCGGGGTCCAGGCGCTGCAGCGCCAGGTACAGCGGGATCGCGTCGTCGGGCCCGTCGAACAGCCGCCCCTCGGCCAGCGCCGCCGCCGCGCGCCGGTGCGTTTCCGCGACGGCATCGGGCGCCAGCGCGACCGCCGGCGGCCGCCAGTTCAACTCGTCCACGCCGCTGTCGTCGCCGGACACCGTCACGCTCGGCATGCGCACCGCGTCGGCGGCACCGGCCGCGTCCGGCGCCGGCGCATCGCGCGAGCAGGCGGCGAGCCACGGCAGCGAGAACAGCAAGGCGGCGAGGAACGCGCGCAAACACCCTCCGTGATGGGAGCAACCGGCGCCCGTGAGAGAATGCCGGCGGAGACGGGACCTTAGGTTATTGTCCCCCGACTGAGCAAACGACGCACCACACGCGGAGAATTCGTGCCCCACTGGATCGACACCCCTGCCGCGCTGGACGCGCAGCGCCAACGCCGGCCCGCGCGGATCGGCCTGGATACCGAGTTCGTCCGCGAACGCACCTTCTGGCCCCAGCTCGCGCTGGTCCAGATCGCCATCGACGACGACGTGCTGCTGGTCGACCCGCTGGCACCCGGCATGACCGACGCCCTGCGGCCCTGGCTGCTCGATACGGCGATCACCAAGGTCATGCACAGCGCCAGCGAGGACCTGGTCGCCTTCAAGGTCGCCTGCAACGCCCTGCCCACGCCGCTGTTCGACACCCAGATCGCCGCGGCGCTCGCCGGCGTGGCCGCGGGCATCGGCTACCAGAAGCTGGTGGAACGCGTCACCGGCGTCGTGCTGTCCAAGGGCGAGACGCGCTCGGACTGGCTGCGCCGCCCGCTGAGCGAGGCGCAGCTGCACTACGCCGCCGACGACGTGCGCTACCTGTTCGCCGTGCACGACGCGCTGCAGGCCGGCCTGGCCGCCACCGGCCGCTCGGCCTGGCTGGAGGAGGACTGCGCCCGCTTCGTCGAGAACGCGGCGCAGGACGAAGGCGAGCGCTGGCCGCACCTGTCCATGCGCAGCGCACAGTTCCTCGACGCCGACGCACAGCGGCGGCTGGTGCGCCTGCTGCGCTGGCGCGAGGCCCAGGCCCGCGCCAGCGACAAGCCGCGCAGTTGGATCCTGGACAACGAACTGGCGGTGGCGCTGGCGCGCACGCCGCCGGCCGACAAGGCCGCCCTGCTGCGTCTGTTCGACACCCAGCCCAAGGCCCCCCGCAAGCTGGCCGACGCCGTCTGGCAGGCACTGGCCACCCCGCTGGACGACGAAGCCGGCATGCCGCTGGCGCGCAACGCCACCGACGGCGACAAGGCCCGGCTCAAGCGCCTGCAGGACGCCGTGTCCGCGCACAGCGCCGCGCTCGGCCTGCCCGACGGCGTGCTGGCCTCGCGCCGCTACCTGGAGGCGCTGCTGGAACCCGGCCCCTGGCCCGCCGCCCTCTCGGGCTGGCGACGGCGCGAACTGGCGCCGGTGCTGGACCCGATCCTCGACAATCCAGGCTTGGCACAGGCGGCCCCCACCGGCTAGAATGGCGCCGCTCTTGTGGGGCCATAGCTCAGCTGGGAGAGCGCGTCGTTCGCAATGACGAGGTCGGGAGTTCGATCCTCCCTGGCTCCACCACCTACACGAAGCCCCGCTCGCGCGGGGCTTTCTGTTTCAAGGACTTCGCCGATCCGACAGTGGAGACGGATGATTCCTGTCCAGACCGATGCGCAAGCCTTCGTAGCGGCAGGGTCGGAAGTCCATGCCCGACGCGGACGATCCTCGTTCACGACGATGGACGTCTTGGAATCAGGTCCGGAACGCTGTTTCGTGCCCGCCGAAGTGGAGCAAGCGGCAGTCACTCCATGCAGGGCACTGTTCACCCTCGACCCCAAGTGGAATTTACCGGCGAACGGGGCCATGGCTACGTCGATACGATCCCTCCTCGCTTCTCGACGAGAAAGTCGAGCAGTGCCCGGACCTTTGCCGGCATCTGCTCGCGCGTCGGCGTGTAAAGGTAGAAACCGGCCTGCGTGTGGTTCCAGTCGCGCAGCACACGGATCAATCGTCCGTCAGCCAAGTACGGGTGAACCGCGATGTCGATGTGCTGGATCAGGCCCAAGCCCTGCAGTGCGGCTCTGGTCATGCCTTCATCGTCGTTGGTGATGAGGTTTCCGGTGACTGCCTGCGTGAAGTGCTGGCCCTTCTTGCCGGGCTCGTTGAAATCCCAGTCGTGGAGCGCGCCGCTGCCGGAGTAGCGGTAGTTGATGCAGTTGTGGCGGGTCAGATCCGCAGGCGTCCTGGGGATGCCATGCCGCTCAAAGTACGCGGGCGACCCCACCACCGCCATCGACAGCGTTGGCGTCACCGGCATCGCGACCACGTGATCGGCCAAGCTGCGCCCAAGGCGGATGCCGGCATCGCACCCGTCGGCGATGATGTTCGACAGCGGCTCGGCCATGACCAGTTCGAGCCGCACCATCGGGTAGCGCGCATAGAACTCCACCAAGTGCGGCTCGATCAACGCTTTGGCCGCCATCCGCGAGGTGTTGACCTTGACCAGGCCGGACGGCTCGCCGCTGGCGTCGCCCAGATGGCGGACGGCGTGCTCGATCTCGGCGAGCTTCGGCTGCAGGGTGTTGAACAGTTGCTGGCCCGCTTCGGTCAGCGACATGTCCCGCGTTGTGCGGTAGAGCAGCTTCACGCCCAACTTTTTTTCCAGCGCCTTGAGATTCTGCGAGAGCGCCGCCCGCGATACGCCCATCTCGTCCGCCGCCCGCGTGAAGCTGCGGTGGTGGACGATGTGGGCGAACCACGCCAACGAAGGGAGGAGCGAGGGGTCCATGCCCAATTGTAAATACATACTTACCAGTTATGTGTCAATTACAGTCTTCCGAATGCCAAATAGTGGGCATACCGTGCATGCATGGGCCTGCCTCGGACCCAACCACGACAGGAGACCGGCAATGGAAACCATCACCTTCCGCAATGGCGACATGTACTGGGACATTGCCGCGACGCTGCAGTTTCCGCCTGGCTTCGACAAGGCAAAGAAGTACCCGGCCATCATCAGTGCCCATCCCATCGGGAGCTGCAAGGAGCAGACCTCGGGGAACATCTATGGCAAGGCGTTGGCAGAAGCGGGCTTCGTCGTCATCGCATTCGACAGGAGCACTCAAGGCGCAAGCGGCGGCGAGCCGCGCTATATCGAAGACCCCACTCTGGCCGTGGAGGACTTCCGCCACGTCGTGGACTACCTGGTCACCCTGCCGTATGTGGATGAGGACCGCATTGGAGTACTCGGAATCTGCGGTGGTGGCGGCTACGCCATCAACATCACCATGACCGAGCGCCGTATCAAAGCCCTGGCGAGCATCACCGGCGTGAACTTCGGGCGCCTTTGCCGGGAAGGCTTCAGCAGCTACGACCCCATTGGTGCGCTCGAGGCCATGGCGAAGCAGCGCACTGCCGAGGCGCGCGGCACCAACCCCCAGGTCGACTTGTTCGTTCCGCCGTCGCTGGAGGCCGCTTCGCAGGCCGGCATCAGCGATATCGACGTACTGGGCGCGACCGACTACTACCGCAACCGCTGCCCGAACGATGGCGCCGGCACCCGGGCATTGTTCTCGCACCGGGGCGCGGCCATTGGCTGGGATGCCTTCCACCTGGCGGAAACGCTGCTGACCGCGCCGATGATCGTGGTGATGGGTGACAAGCCTGGCGGCTTCGGCGCCTATCGCGACGGCCAGGAAATCTATGGACGCGCGGCTTCGAAGGACAAAGAACTGGTGATGGTGGAAAACACCTCTCACTACGAGCTCTACGACCAGCCCGGCCCCGTCGGCAAGGCGCTGGAGCGCGTAGTGCCGTTCTTCAAGCAGCATCTGGCTGCCTAGTCCGCGATCGAGGATGCCGAGATGCTTGAGCACGTCCTGATCCTGGGCGCCGGCGGCCAGATCGCCCGCCATGTGATCGACCTGTTGAGCGGCCAAGGCGGGGTCCGGTTGACGCTGTTCGCGAGGAGCTCCAGCAAGCTGCACCGGGTGCCTACCACTGCCCGTGTCGTGGAGGGTGACGTACTTGACCAGACCGTGTTGGCCAGTGCGATGGCCGGACAGGATCTTGTCTACGCCAACCTCACCGGAGACGACATCGACGAGCAGGCGAAAGCCGTCATCGCGACAATGAAGTCTGCGGGCATCGGGCGCCTCATCTTTGTCACCTCGCTCGGCATCTACGACGAGCTGCCGGGCAAGTTCCAGACCTGGAACAAGGCGATGATCGGCGAGGAACTCAAGCCCTTCCGCCGCGCGTCGGATGCCATCGAGGCGTCGGGCCTGGGCTATACGATCCTGCGTCCCGCCTGGCTGACCGACGAGGGCGCCATCGACTACGAGATCACGGCCAAGGACGAAACGTTCAGGGGCACCGAAGTCTCGCGCCGCAGCGTCGCCGACCTGATCGCCAAGACCATCGTCACGCCGACGCTCCACGTGCGCGCCAATCTCGGCGTCAACAAACCCGGCACCGACGGCGACAAACCGTCGTTCTACTGATATCCCCCGGAGACACCGCAATGAAGACCAACAAGATCGGCATCCCGAACCGCAATGGCCAAGGCATCACGCTGTCGGCCGTGATCAACTATCCCGATGGCTTCGATGCATCGAAGCAGTACGCCGCCGTCATCGTGTCGCACCCCGGCGGTGGCGTGAAGGAGCAGACCGCAGGCACCTACGCGCGCAAGCTGGCCGAAAGCGGCCTCGTCACGGTGGCCTTCGACCGCTCGTACCAGGGCGAGAGCACGGGCGAACCGCGCCAGTTGGAGAACCCCTATATCAGCACCGAGGACGTCAGCGCCGTGGTGGACCACCTGACCACGCTGCCTTACATCGATGCAGGCCGGATCGGCGCGATGGGCATCTGCGCGGGCGCGGGCTACACCGCCAATGCGGCCATCAACGACCGTCGCCTGAAGGCGATCGGCACCGTCAGCGCGGTCAACATCGGACAGATGTTCCGCAACGGCTGGGCGAACAACGTCAAGGACGCCGACGCGCTCCCGTACATCCAGGCCGGATCCGACGCGCGCACGGCCGATGCGGCCGGCAAGGGTTTTGCCACCATGCCGCTGGCGCCGCTCAAGAAGGAAGATGCGCCGAATGCCGAGTTGGCCGAGGCATGGGAGTACTACCACACACCGCGGGCGGAAAACCCGAATGCGCCGGGCTATGCCACCGCCCGCAGCCTGGCCCAGATCATCACCTACGACGCGTACAACAAGGCCGAAGCCTTCCTGACCCAGCCGATACAGATCGTCGCGGGCAGCCTGGCCGGCAGCAAGTGGATGAGCGATGACCTGTATTCGCGCGCGGCGAGTACCGACAAGCAGTTCCATGTGGTCGAGGGCGCCAACCACATGTCGCTGTACGACGTGCCGCAGTACGTGGACGAAGCGGTATCGGTGCTGGCGCCGTTCTTCCAGTCCCGGCTCTGAGGTACAGGGGTGGACTGCCGGCGGCGTCGAATGCGCGGCAAGTGATCGCGCTTTCCCGCTACGGCAGCGCCGCGGGCGTGGCCCGTTCCCGCAACGGCGTTCACCCGCCCATCGGCCGGCGCCGGCGCAAAAGAAAAGCCCACCGGCGGGTGGCCGGTGGGCTTGGGGAACGAACGCGTGCGGGTCAGAACTTGTAGTTGACGCCCAGCAGGTAGCTGCGGCCCCACTCGACGTATTCCAGCGGGCGATCCTTGGTGCCGGCGTAGGTCCGGTAGGCTTCGTCGGTCACGTTGCTGACCTGGAACAGGAAGCTCAGGCCGCCCAGGGCGTGGCCTTCGGGAAACGAGTAGCTGACCTGCGCGTCGGTGATGTTCTCGCCGACCACGTAGCGCAGCGTGCGGTTGCCGTTGAAGTTGCCGATCTCGCCAATGAAGTCCGAACGCCGGCGCTGGTTGACGCGCGCCTCGAACCCGTTCTTCTCGTAGTACGCCGTCAGGTTGTAGACGCGCCTGGACAGGCCCGGCAGGTCGATGTCGCCGCTGCCCACGCTGGACGCGCTTTCCGGGTCGCGGATCTTGATGTTGCTGTCGTTGAAGGTGGCGCTGGCCACTATGCCGAAGCCCTGCAGCGCGTCGCTGATCATCTCAAGCGGCAGCGAGGCGGTGAGTTCCAGGCCCTGCAGGGTGCCGCCCTTGCCGTTCTCCGGCTTGGAGAAGCTGCCGGTCGGATTGACGCCGACGCCCGGGAAATTCGGGTGCGGCGGGATGTCGGCGGTGTACTCGGACAGGTCGTAGAACGGATCGGTCTGGGTGTAGATGTACGACTTCAGGTCCTTGTAGAAGTAGGCCGCGGCGACGTAGGCCCGGGTGCCGAAGTACTTCTCGTAGGAGATGTCGAACGCGTTGGCGCGCCACGGATCGAGCGTGGGGTCGCCGCCGCTGGCGTAGCTGTTGCGCAGGCCGGTGCCGTTCTCCGGGTCGGGACCGTCGGACGCGGTCACTTCCAGCGACGCGCGCAGCTGGTCGACGCGCGGGCGCGCCACCTGCCGGGCCAGCGCGACGCGCAGGGTCTGGTCGTTCTCGAAGCCGAAGGCCAGGTTCATGCTCGGCAGCACGTCGGTGAACGTCTTGCCGAGGTGGATCGGCTGGGGATCGCTGCCGCCCGTGAGGCGGATCGCGTCGGAGGACTGGTCGACGTGCTGGACCTGCACGCCGGCGTTGCCGCGCACGCTGACGTTGCCCCACTCGGTGTCGATGTTGCCGCGCAGGTAGGCGGTGGTGGTCTTCTCCTTGACGTCCCAGGCCTTGGCGACGAGGTACGGGAACGCGGTGGCGCTCGGCTCGAAGACCATGTAGCGCGCCACGGCGCCGGGGACGTTCCAGGAGGGGATGTAGCCGACGCCGGCGAAACCGAGGTCGACCGGCCGGTACTGCAGGTCCGAGGCGATCGTGGTGATGCCCTGGGCGCCGAGGTTGATGTTGCCCTCGGGCTGGCGCTTGTTCTTCTCGCGGTCGGCGAAGTTCAGGCCGACATCGATGTCCGAGAACCCCTTCAGGAACGCCGGCGCCGGCAGCGAGGCGGCCAGCTTGGCCGTCCGCAGCTCGTCGACGACGTTCGGCACCTTGCCGTAGCCCGACCCGTAGATGGTGCCGGTCAGGTACAGCGAGTCCGGATCTGAGTAGTCGCGCCCCGGGTTCAACTGCGAGAAGCCGTTGTTCCTGATCTGCAGCTGCAGCGTGTCCAGCTGGGGCGCCGGCAGCATCTGGGTGTTGTTCTCGAGGTTGAGCTCGTCGCGCTTGGCGCGCGACCAGCCGATGTCGGCGACGATGCGCGCCTGGCCCACCGTGAACTCGTTGTTCCACCCGAAGGCGTTGATCTCGTCTTCCCGGTGGTTGTACATGCCGCGCACCAGCGGGTACACGTTGCCGACCGTGCCGCCGGTGAAGGTGTTGTTGCCGTTGATGACGGGGTTGGTGACGTCCAGCCGGCCGTAGCCGCCGTTGTAGTCGCCGATGTGGACTTCGAGCTGGTTGGCCGTGTCGACCTGCTCGGCCTCCGAATGGAACAGGTCCAGCGTACTGGTCCAGGCGTTCGACGGACGGAACTGCAGGGTGGCCATCACGCCGTCGCGCTTGGTTTCGCCGGTGCGGCGCAGCGCCTTGATGCCGTCGGAGTAGAACGTGCCCTCCGCCACGCCGGGGCGCCAGCCGTCGCCGATCGCCTGCCACGGCTCGTACAGGCCGACCTGGTTCTCCTGGATCGGCGTGGTGGTGTGCGAGTAGCCGATCGAGAAGCCGAAGGTGCGCGCCTCGTTCTGGGTGATGTAGCTGGCGTTGATGCGTTCGCCGTAGGCGGAGGCGTTGGCCGCGGCGCCCAGCGAGTTGCGCTGGCCGCGCACGCCGAAGGTGCCGACCGGCGCGTCGAAGCTCAACGGGCGCACCGTCTGCATGTCGATCGTGCCCGACAGGCCCTGGCCGATCAGGCCGGCGTCGGGCGTCTTGTACACGGTCACGCCGCTGACCAGTTCCGACGGGTACTGGTCGAACTCGACGCTGCGGTTGTCGCCAGTGCTGACCATCTCGCGGCCGTTGAGCAGCGTGGTGGAGAAGTCAGGCGACAGGCCGCGCACGCTGATCACCTGCGCACGGCCGGCGACGCGCTGCGCGGCCAGGCCCGGCAGGCGGCCGATGGATTCGCCGATGCTGACGTCCGGCAGCTTGCCGATGTCCTCGGCGGAAACCGCTTCGACGATGGAGGTGGAATCGCGCTTGACCGAGATCGCGCTCTCGATGCCGCGGCGGATGCCGGTCACCACCACGGTTTCCAGTTCGGTGGCGTCGGTGGACGGCGCCTGGTCGTCGGCGGTTTCGGCGGTCTGGGCCTGTACGCCCGTCGCGGTGAGCGCGATGGCGGACGCCAACGCCGCGCTCAGCAGGTTGCGCTTGAAATGCATGTTCCCCTCTCCAAGGACGTTGTATGCGATGAACCGGGTGCGTCGCAGGCTGCGATCGCCCGGGTCTGCCACGCCGGGGCATGCGCCCCGGAACGTGCGGCAATGGTAGTGGCGCGCGCAGCCGCACAAATCGCCCTGCATACGTATTCATGCATATCGGACGCGGCGCTGTAACGTCGATTTCCCGCGCATGGACGGCCGCGCGCGTGCACGACGCGCATCGGATCGGCGGTGCGGCGACTCACACTCGCGCGAACGCATGCATGCGCGTTCATGCGCCCGCGCATGCGCGAACGCCGATGCCTTTCACGGATCATGGACGCGGGAAACCCGGACCTGTCGGAAACGGGCCCGTCACGCAGCGCCGCCGTGAAGCGCCGAAAGCCGCCGCCGAGGAACGACCCGTTCAGCCGACCCGCGCGAAGTACGCCCCCCGGGGCGGCAGCGCCAACCGGTCCGCGTCCACCGTGCCGGCCACCAGGCCATGCCCTTCCAGCGCGGTCGGCACGATGCCGTCGGGAAGGCGCCACGCCACGGCCTGCGCCGAGAGGTTGAACACCGCCAGCACGCGCTCGGCGCCGGTTTCGCGCACGAAGGCGAGCACCGGCTCGGGCGCATCGAGGAAACGGATGCCGCCGGTGCACAGCGCCGGCTGTGACCTGCGCCATGCCAGGAAGCGCCGCACGGTGTTGAGCACGGAATGCGGATCCGCCTCCTGTTCCGCCACGTTGATCGCGCGGTGCTCTGCGGGGATCGGCAGCCAGGGCTGGCCGTCGCTGAAGCCCACCTGCGCGCTGCCGTCCCACGGCATCGGCGTGCGGCAGCCGTCGCGGCCCTTGAAGTTCGGCCAGAAGGTCTTGCCGTACGGGTCCTGCAGGGCTTCGTAGGGCACGTCGGCCTCAGGCAGACCGAGTTCCTCGCCCTGGTACAGGCAGACCGAGCCGCGCAGCGAGCACACCAGCGCGACCAGTTGCGCGGCCAGAGCCGGCGACGCATCGCCGTTGCCCCAGCGCGTGACCGCGCGCTGCACGTCGTGGTTGGACACGGCCCAGCACGGCCAGCCTTCGGCCATCGCCGCCTCCAGGCGCTCGACCGTGCCGCGGATGTAGCCGGCGCTGCCGTCCTCGGTCAGCAGCTCGAAGCTGTAGCCCATGTGCAGGCGCTGGTCGCTGACGTATTCGGCGGTGGTCGCCAGCGAATCCTCCGAGGAGATCTCGCCCAGCGCCGCCGCGTCGGGATAGCGGTCGAGCAGCCCGCGCAGCCGTTCGAGGAAGGCCACGTTCTCCGGCTGCGTGTTGTTGTGGTAGTGGTACTGGTAGGCGTAGGGATTGTCGGGGCTAAAGCCGCGCCCCACCCGCTTCTCCTTCGGCTTGGGCGGGTTGTCGCGCAGCCGCGCGTCGTGGAAGCAGAAGTTGATCGCGTCCAGGCGCAGGCCGTCCACGCCCTTGTCCAGCCAGAACTTCACGTTGTCCAGCGTGGCTTCCTGCACCTGCGGGTTGTGGAAGTTCAGGTCGGGCTGGCTGGCGAGGAAGTTGTGCAGGTAGTACTGCTCGCGCCGCGGTTCCCAGCGCCAGGCCACGCCGCCGAACAGCGACATCCAGTTGTTGGGCGGGGTGCCGTCCTCCTTGGGATCGGCCCATACGTACCAGTCGGCCTTCGGGTTGTCGCGGCTCTCGCGACTCTCGCGGAACCACGCGTGCTCCACCGAGCAGTGGCTCAGCACCTGGTCGATCATCACCTTGACGCCCAGCGCGTGCGCCTTCGCCAGCAGGCGGTCGAAGTCGTCCAGGGTGCCGAACAGCGGGTCGACGTCGCGGTGGTCGGCGATGTCGTAGCCGAAGTCGGCCATCGGCGACTTGAAGAACGGCGAGATCCAGATGGCGTCCACGCCCAGCCCGGCGATGTAGTCGAGCTTCTCGACGATGCCCGGCAGGTCGCCCACGCCGTCCCCGTTCGTGTCCAGGAAGCTGCGGGGGTAGATCTGGTAGATCACCGCGCCGCGCCACCAGTTGTTGTTCGTCATCGATGCACCAGTCGGCCATGCGTGGCGCACCCCTCCGGCGCGCTCGGCGGGCGCCACTATTCCACGACGCGTCCGCATGCGTGAGCGCAGGGGGGCGTGGGCGCGCATGAATACGTATGCAGATGACGGCGCGGCTTCGACGCGCGTCCACGCGAGGACCTCCGTGCCACGCCACGGGCGGACCGCGGAAAGCCAGGCGCAGCAAGGGTTTCCGGTGCATCGCCGCGCCGCGCCGACGGTTGCGCCGTCGTCTGCGCGACCGCGCGCATTGTTTGCGGTGCAGCATGGAATCGTGCGCGCTTGCCTTCAAGATGCCGCCACGCTCGCCGCCGCGCGTGCGTCCTTCCGCCACGAACGCCCGCCAGGAACCCGAATGACCGCCAAGCCCCGCCTGTCCTTCTGGCAGATCTGGAACATGTGCTTCGGCTTCCTCGGCATCCAGTTCGGGTTCGCGCTGCAGAACGCCAACGTCAGCCGCATCTTCCAGACGCTCGGCGCGGACATGGACGAGGTGCCCGGCCTGTGGATCGCGGCGCCGCTGACGGGCCTGATCGTGCAGCCCATCATCGGGCACCTGTCCGACCGCACCTGGACCCGCCTGGGCCGGCGCCGTCCGTACTTCCTCTGGGGCGCGATCTTCTCGACCGCGGCCCTGTTCGTCATGCCCAACTCGCCGGCGCTGTGGATCGCCGCCGGCACGCTGTGGATCCTCGATGCGTCGCTGAACGTGTCGATGGAACCCTTCCGCGCCTTCGTCGGCGACCAGTTGCCGCCGAAGCAGCGCCCCAGCGGCTACGCCATGCAGAGCTTCTTCATCGGCGTGGGTTCGGTGGTGGCCAGCCTGCTGCCGTGGCTGCTGGCCAAGGCCGGGGTGTCGAACACGGCCGCGCCGGGCCACGTGCCTGACACGGTGACCTACGCGTTCTACTTCGGCGGCGCGGTGCTGTTCCTCGCCGTCGCCTGGACGGTGCTGCGCACGCGCGAATACCCGCCGGCGCAACTGGCCGCGTTCGACGACGCGTCGCCGGCCGGAGCGGCGACGGACGCCGACGTGGACCGCAACCGCGCGCGCGCGCAGTCGGTGGCCTGGCTGGCGGCCAGCCTGGCCGGCGTCGCCGCCATCGCCTGGTGGAACCTGGACCGCCTGCTCTACGTGCTCGCCGGCGGCGTCGCCGCCTACGGGCTGGCGCTGCTGCTGGCCAGCGCGTGGCGCGCGCGCAACATGTTCACCTCCATCATGGCCGACCTGCAGACGATGCCGGACACCATGCGGCGGCTGGCAGTCGTGCAGTTCTTCTCGTGGTTCGCGCTGTTCGCCATGTGGATCTACACCACCGCCGCGGTGACCGGCGTGCACTACGGCGCCACCGACACCGCTTCGGCCGCCTACAACGAAGGCGCCAACTGGGTGGGCGTGCTGTTCGCCGCCTACAACGGCTTCGCCGCGCTGGCGGCGGTCCTGATCCCGTGGATGGTGCGCGCCCTCGGCCTGCGCCTGAGCCACCTGGTCAACGTGTGGCTGGGCGGCCTCGGGCTGCTGTCGCTGCTGGTGATCCGCGACCCGCAATGGCTGCTGCTGTCGATGGTCGGGGTGGGCTTCGCCTGGGCCTCCATCCTGTCGCTGCCCTACGCGATGCTCTCCGACAGCCTGCCGGCGCAGAAGATGGGCGTGTACATGGGCATCTTCAATTTCTTCATCGTCATCCCGCAACTGGTCGCGGCCAGCATCCTGGGCTTCCTGCTGAAGACCTTCGCCGGCGGCCAGCCGATCTACGCGCTGGCCATCGGCGGCGCCAGCCTGCTGGTGGCCGGCCTGTGCGTGCTGCGCGTGAAGGAACCGCACCCTGCTCCGGAGGCCGCCTGATGCGCCGCATTCCCCTCGCCGCCACGCTGGCGCTGCTGCTGCCCTGCACGCCCGCGCTGGCCGCCGACGATTTCTACGGCACCACCGAGCCGTTCGCGAAGGACGCCGTGTACTTCGTGCTGACCGACCGCTTCGTCAACGGCGACCCGTCGAACGACCACCGCGACCAGGGCGGCGCGCACCCGACCTTCGACCGCCCCACCCCGGGCGCGCCGGAAGGCCGGACCGACAACGTCGGCTACCTGGGCGGCGACTTCAAGGGCATCCTCGACAACGCCGGCTACATCCGCGGCCTGGGCTTCACCTCGGTGTGGATCACGCCCGTCGTCGACAATCCGGACGAGGCCTTCACCGGCGGCGACGCGGTCGCCTGGGGCGGCGCCTTCACCGACCGCGGCAAGACCGGCTACCACGGCTACTGGGGCATCAACTTCTACAAATTGGACGAACACCTGCCCAGCGAGGGCCTGGACTTCGCCGGCTTCACCCGCGCGATGAAGGAACAGAAACTGGACGTGGTGCTGGACATCGTCGCCAACCACGGCTCGCCGGCATATTCGATGCCGAAGATGCAGCCGCAGTACGGCAAGCTGTGGGACCGCGACGGCAAACTGGTCGCCGACCATCAGAACCTCGACCCCGGCAAGCTGGACCCGCGCCGCAAGCCGCTGCACGCGTTCTACAACACCGGCGGCGGGCTGGCGCAGCTGTCGGACTTCGACGAGGACAATCCCGCGGTGCTGGAGTACCTGGTCGGCGCTTACGAACAATGGATCGACCAGGGCGCGGCCGCGTTCCGCGTGGACACCATCGCCTGGATGCCGCACGCGTTCTGGAAGCAGTTCGCCGACCGGATGCGGGCGAAGAAGCCGGGCTTCTTCATGTTCGGCGAGAATTTCGACTACGACGCCGCCCGCATCGCCGGCCACACCTGGGCGCGCAACGGCGGCTACAGCGTGCTGGACTTCCCGCTGAAGGCGAAGCTGGCGGAGGTGTTCGAGAAACCCGGCACCGGCTACGAGGAAATCGGCAAGGCGCTGTACCTGGAGGACGGCCCCTACGCCAACCCGTACGACCTGATGACCTTCTACGACAACCACGACATGGCGCGCATGGACGCCAGCGACGCCGGCTTCATCGACGCGCACAACTGGCTGTTCACCGCGCGCGGCATCCCGGTGGTCTACTACGGTTCGGAGACCGGCTTCGAGCGCGGCCATGCGGAACACGCGGGCAACCGCAACTACTTCGGGCAGGCGCGCATCGACGCCGCGCCGCAAAGCCCCATCTTCAGCCCATTGAAGCGGATCGCGACGCTGCGCCGCGACACCCCGGCCCTGCAGCGCGGCCTGCAGCTCAACGTGCGCCTGCAGGGCGACCAGGCGATCTTCTACCGCGTGCTGCAGCACGGGGGCGTCGCCCAGACCGCGCTGGTGCTGCTCAACAAGGGCGATGCGCCGGCGAAGCTGGCGGTGTCCGACCACCTGCAGCCGGGCACCTGGCGCGACGCCTTCACCGGCCGCACGCAGCGCGTGCGCGACCGCCTGCAGGCGGAAGTGCCGGCGCACGGCGTGCGCATGTTCCTGCTGGACGCCCCGATCACCCGCGCCGACACCCGGGCGCGCCTGGCGGAGCTGATGGAGCGCAAGTCGCCGAAGGCGGATTGAGCGGGGGCGCTTCGTGTTGGGGGTGGTGTTGGTCTTGGTGGGAGCGACGTGAGTCGCGATTGCTGTCCATGGCCCTTGATGCCAACCGGAAAGAGGCGGGCCGCGCAGCGCGCCAGCGAAGATGCGCGATGCGTGCGTTCATGGTTGTCGTAGCTTCCGGTCGCGACTTACGTCGCTCCTACAGCGGCTGCGATCACGAATGCGCACTTGTAGGAGCGACGTAAGTCGCGACCGCACGCCATCACATACTGGGCACCCCGGCAGATAATCCCACGCCTTGCTTGCGAAGCGCCGCGCATGAGATGGATGCCCGGGCCCGGACCCTCCGCGGATCGCGACTCACGTCGCTCCCACAAATCCCCCGCGAACAAAGGGGCGGCTCACCCGGCGGCGGCCGTCGATCCCCGCAGCGCCAGCTTCACCGGGATGGTCTGGCTTTCCGCTGGCTCGCCGTTGATCAGGGCCAGCAGGGTTTCCACCAGCAGGGCGCCGGCGCGCTTGGTGTCCTGCTGCACCGTCGACAAGCCCGGGTTCACGAAGCTGGCCAGGGGGATGTCGTCGAAGCCGGCCACGGCCACGTCCTCCGGCACCCGCCGCCCGCGTTCCAGCAGCGCCTTCATCGCGCCGACCGCGATCAGGTCGCTGGCCGCGAAGACGGCGTCGAAGGCGGTGCCCCGCGCCAGCAGGTCGCAGGCGGCTTCGTGGCCGGACTGCTCGGTGGTAATGGCGTCGACCTGCAGCGCGGGGTCGGCGGCCAGCCCCGCGGCCTCGAGCGCCCGGCGGTGACCGAGGTAGCGCTCGAAGAACTCCGGGTAGTGGTTGGACGCGTGCCCCAGGAACGCGATGCGGCGGCGCCCCTGCACGAGCAGGTGCGCGGTGATGTCGTGCCCGCCCTGGGCGTTGTCGCAGCCGATCGACACGCCCGGCGTCCCCGGCTGCACCGCGCCCCAGCGCACGAAGTGGGTGCCCTGCTCCACCAGCCGCTCCAGCCGGCCGCGCGATTCCAGGTAGTCGCCATAGCCCAGCAGGATGATGCCGTCGGCCTTCTTGCTGTCCTCGTAGTCGGCCTGCCAGTCGTTGGACAGTTGCTGGAACGAGATCAGCAGGTCGTAGCCGCGCAGCGCGCAGGCGCGGGTGATGCTGCCCAGCATGGACAGGAAGAACGGGTTGATCGCCGATTCGTCCGGGGTGGGATCCTCGAAGAACAGCAGCGCCAGCGTGCCGGAATGCTGCCGGCGCAGGTTGGAGGCGTTCTTGTCGACCTTGTAGTTCAGCTGCTCGGCGATGGCCAGGATGCGCTTGCGCGTCTCCTCGTTGACCATGGGGCTGCCGCGCAGCGCGCGCGACACGGTGGGCTGGGACACGCCGGCCAAGTGGGCGATGTCCAGCGAGGTGGCCTTTCCCTTGATGGGCGCGATCACGGACGGCTTCGGCGGCGGACTGCGGAAGATGGGATCATGCCACGCCTGGCGGCCGGCGGCGATCCGCGGGGCCGGCGCTTGCGGTCTGCCCCGCGCGGCTCCCCCACCTTTCTTCGTGGGAGCGACGTTAGTCGCGAAAGGCCACCGGTAAAGCGTCATCGCGACTCACGTCGCTCCCACAGCCGATCTCTCCCTGCGCACAGGGTCCGGCCTACTCCGTCCGCGCCGCGCCGTGCAGTCGCACGCCGTCGGCGTCGGTCACGCTGACCGAGACGTCGATGCCGTGCCGCACGCTTTCCGTCACCACGCAGAAGTTCTCGAACTGGGCCAGGATGCGCTCCAGCGAGGCGTGCGCCTCGCCGGCCTCGGCCAGTTGGATGTCGGCGTGGATGTGCCCGACCCGCAGCCGGCCCTGCTCGTTGCGCACCAGGTCGGCGGTCGCGTGCGTGACCAGCTTGCCGGGCGCGTTCCTGAACTTGCGCAGCGCGAACAGCAGGCTGGCCGACAGGCAGTTGGCCACCGCCGACAGCAGCAGGCGCGTCGGGTTGGGCCCTTCCCCCTTGCCCAGCGGCACCGGTTCGTCGGTCATCAGGTCGGCGATGGCGGTCTCGTCGAAGCGGATGCGGAAGGCGTAGTCGTCTTCCTGTTCCAGGGTGATGCGGATCGGGGCCTCGGTGCTCATGGTGCGTCCTCGGGCGGGAAGGAAGGTGCGGGCGCGGTGGGCACTTCGACCCACAGCGCGCCGCGCAGGTCGCCCACGGCGAAACCCGTGGCGGCGTCGTCAGGATAATGCGCGGCGATGGCCCGGCGGACCGCCGGCGCCACCTGCCCGCCGTGGCAGGCCAGGCAGGCCGGTTCGGTGGCGATGCCGCGCACCATCCGCAGCGCGACGCCGTCGGGCAGGTCCGTGCGCAGCACCGCGACCTGTTCCCCCGCCGGTGCGCCATCCTCGACCGCCCGCTGGAAGGCGTCGAGCGCGGCGAGCTGCCAGCCCCCGGCCGCCTGCCCGGGATTGCGATGGCGTCCCGGCAGCGCGACGCGGCCCAGGCGCACGCCGTGCGTGGCCATCACGGCGGTGGCGATGGCCGGCGCCTCGGCCTGGCAGACCTCGACCGCCGCGGTCGGGCCGCCGGCCTGCATCGCCGCCTGCAACGCCGCGCGCAACCGGCCGCCGAACGCCGTGGCGGCGGCCTGGGCACGGGCCAGGTCGGGATCGGCGGGCCTGGGTGCGGGCGAAGCGCCGGATTCGCCGTGCGCCTGCGCGGACGGGACCGGTGGCGACGCCAGACGGTCGTGCCCCGGCACGGGCGCGCAGGCCGTCAGCACCGGGCCAAGGCTCGCGGCGAGTGCTGCGCGGAGGAACAGGGTCCGGTTCATGCGGCGACCTCCTTGCGGGAACGGGCCAGCAGCCCGTAGTACAGCAGCGGGATCACCACCAGCGTCAGCACGGTGGAGACCAGGATGCCGGAGATCAGCGAGATCGCCAGGCCGTTGAAGATCGGGTCGTCGAGGATGAAGAACGCGCCCGCCATCGCCGCCAGCGCGGTCAGCGCGATCGGCTGCGCGCGCACGGCGCAGGCGTCCACCACCGCGCTTTCCAACGACTGCCCGCGCTCGACCAGGTGGTTGATGAAGTCCACCAGCAGGATCGAGTTGCGCACGATGATGCCGGCCAGCGCGATCATGCCGATCATGCTGGTGGCGGTGAACTGCGCGCCCAGCAGGGCGTGGCCCGGCATCACCCCGATCACCGTCAGCGGGATCGGCGCCATGATCACCAGCGGCACTACGTAGTGGCGGAAGTACGCCACCACCAGCAGGTAGATCAGCACCATGCCGGCGGCGTAGGCGATGCCCATGTCGCGGAAGGTCTCGTAGGTGATCTGCCACTCGCCGTCCCACTTGATGCCGAAGCCGGCCGTGTCCGGCGGCGGGCGGATGAAGGACTGCGCCACGGCCTGGCCGTCGATAGCGTTGGCGGCCACCTGCCCGACCAAGTCGAACATGCCGTACAGCGGGCTGTCGACGCTGCAGCTCTCGTCGCCCATCACGTAGACGACCGGCAGCAGGTCCTTGTGGTGGATCGCGCCGTCCCATCGTGCGGGCCGGACCTCCACCAGTTCCGACAGCGGCACCAGCTGGCCGTCGCCGCCGCGCACGCGCAGCTGCATCAGGCCTTGCAGCGACGCCTGGCCGGCGGGCGGCAGGCGCAGGCGGATCGGGCGCGGGTAGCGGCTGCCGGCGTCGACCACGTAGGTCGCGTCCAGCCCGGACAAGCCGGCGGCGAGGGTCCCGGCGATCGCCGCCTGCGACACGCCCAGGCGCGCGGCGCGCACGCGGTCGACGGCGAGAACCTCGCGCGCGGCGTCGGCCTCGACGGAGGTGTCGACGTCGACGATGCCCTCCGTGGACAGGAAGCGCTGCGCCAGCGCGCGGCCGACGGTACGCTGGCGCGCGTAGTCCGGTCCGTACACCTCGGCCACGATCGGCGACAGCACCGGCGGGCCCGGCGGCACTTCCACCACCTTCACCGAGGCGCCGTGGCGGCGGCCGACCGCGTCCACCTGCGGCCGCAGCGCCACCGCGATGTCGTGGCTCTTGCGGTCGCGGTCGTGGCGATCCACCAGGTTCACCTGCAGGTCGCCGACGTTGGCGCCCTGCCGCAGGTAGTACTGGCGCACCAGCCCGTTGAAGTTGATCGGCGCGGCGGTGCCGGCATAGCCCTGGTAGTGGCGGACCTCGGGCGTGCGGTCGAGCACCGCCGCCAGTTCGACCAGCAGCGCGTCGGTATCCTCCAGCGTGCGGCCCTCGGGCAAGTCCACCACCAGTTGCAGTTCGGACTTGTTGTCGAACGGCAGCATCTTCAGCACCACCAGCCTGAACACCGCCAGGCTCGCCGCGAGCGCCACCAAGGCGGCCATCGCCGCGAACAGCAGGCGCCTGCGCCGTGCGCCGCCGTCGGCGGCGAGGAACGGCGCCATCACGCGCCCGAACAGGCGGTTCAGGCCCTTCTGCCTCCGGGAGAGGGATTGGGGTGACGGCGAGGCGGAAGCCGCGGAGGCGCCGGCCGCGGTATCGGCCGCCGCATCCTCTCCCCCGGCCCCGGGAGGCGAGCGGAAAACGGCATGGCGCCCGAGCAGCTTCAGCGACAGCCACGGCGTGACCACCAGCGCGATCGCCAGCGACAGCAGCATGCCGACCGAGGCGTTGATCGGGATCGGCCGCATGTACGGCCCCATCAGCCCGCTGACGAAGGCCATCGGCATCAGCGCCGCGATCACCGTGAACGTGGCCAGGATGGTCGGGCCGCCGACCTCGTCCACCGCCGGCGGGATCGCCTCGCGCAGCGATTTCCCGCCGTGCGCCATGTGGCGGTGGATGTTCTCCACCACCACGATGGCGTCGTCGACCAGGATGCCGATGGAGAAGATCAGCGCGAACAGCGACACGCGGTTGAGGGTGAAGCCCATCGCCCACGAGGCGAACAGCGTGACCGCCAGCGTCAGCACCACCGCGCTGCCGATCACGACGGCCTCGCGCCGGCCCAGCGCGAACAGCACCAGCACCACCACCGAGCCGGTCGCGAACACCAGCTTCTTGATCAGCGTGCGCGCCTTGTCGCTGGCGGTGAGGCCGTAGTCGCGCGTGGTCTCCACGCGGACGCCGTCGGGGATGACCGTGCCGCGCAGCGCGTCGATCCGCCGCAGCACGGCCGAGGTGATGTCGGCCGCGTTGCTGCCCGGCTTCTTGGCGATGGCCAGCGTCACCGCCGGCGCGATGCCGGTCGCCGGCCCGCCGCGGCCGGCGGGCGCGCCGTGCCAGACGTAGTGCGACGGCGTGTCGGCGGCGTCGGCCACGGTCGCCACGTCCTCCAGCCGCACCGGCTGCCCGCCGGCGACCCCCAGCACCAGGCCGGCGACGTCGGCGCGGTCGGCCAGGAACCGGCCGGAGGTCACCTGCGACACGCCGTCGGCGCCGACGCGCTCGCCCGCCTGGCGCGCGAGGTTGGCCGCCTGCAAGGCGCCGGCCAGGTCGTCCACGGTCAGGCCGTGACTGGCCAGCCGCGCCGCGTCCAGCCGCACCATCACCGCGCGCTCGGGCGTGCCGAGCGTGGAGACGTCGCGCGTGCCGGGAATGCGCTTGAGTTCGGCCTCCAGCGTGTGCGCGACCTCGGCCAGGTCCCGCGCGCCGCGCTGCGGATCGTCCGTCCACAGCGTCAGCGCCATCACCGGCACGTCGTCGATGCCCTTGGGCTTGACGATGGGCTGGCCGACGCCGAGGTGCGCGGGCATCCAGTCCTGGTTCGAGAACACCTTGTCGTACAGGCGCACCAGCGCCGGCTGGCGCTTCACGCCGACCTCGAACTCCACCGTCAGCACCGCCATGCCCGGGCGGCTGACCGAATACGTGTGCCTGACCTCCTCGATCCCGGACAGCTGCTGTTCGAGCGGGTACGCCACCAGCTGTTCGACCTGGCGCGCGTCGGCGCCGGGGAACGGCACGATGACGTTGGCCATGGTGACGTCGATCTGCGGTTCTTCCTCGCGCGGCGTGACGATCACCGCGACCAGGCCCAGCAGCAGGCCGAGCAGCGCCAGGATCGGCGTCAGCGGGTTGGCCTGGAACGTGCGCGCCAGGCGGCCGGAGATGCCCAGCCGCGGCGCGGGCGCGTGCGGCGCCACCTCAGTCTTCCCCGCGCGCGGCGAGCAGCGCCTGCGCCGCCGCCACCGGATCGGCGGCGATGGCCTCGCCGGGCCGGAGTCCCGCGATCACCTCGACGCGGTCGCCCGCGTGTTCGCCGAGCCGCAGCTGGCGCAGCGACAGGCGGCCGTCGGCGAGCACGTACACTGCCGCCAGTTCGCCGCGGCGCACCAGCGCGGTGGCGGGAATCCATGGGAACGCGGCGCCCTTCACCGCCGGGAACGCCACCTTGGCGGTGGCGCCGGGCGCGGGGGCGGCCTCGAGCGCGGGCAGCCGCACGCGCACGCGCACGACATGCGTGGCGGGATCGGCGGCCGGGAACACGGTGACGTCGCCGGCCTCGATCCGGCGGCCGCCGTCGAGCGCGACCACGGCGACTGGCCGCATGCGGATCGCCTCCGCCTGCGATTGCGGCACGGCGACGTCGATGCGCAGCGCGTCCGGGGCGAACACCGTCATCAGCGCCTGGCCGACGCCGACGCTCTCGCCCGGCTCGACGTCGCGCGTGGCGACGATCCCGGCGTAGGGCGCGCGGACGGTGGTGTAGCCGCTCTGCTGGCCGGCGCTGGCCAGCTGCGCGCGGGCGGCGTCGCGCGCCGCCACGGCCGCGTCGCGCGCCATCCGCGCCTGGTCCAGTTGCGAACGGGAGACGAACCGGTCCTTCTCCAGGTCCGCGAAGCGCCGGAAGTTGGCCTCCGCCTCGGTCGCGGCCGCGTCCGCCGCCCGCACCTGCGCGCGCGCCGCGTCGACGCCGGACTGCTGCTCCACCGCGCTCAGCCGCACCAGCACCTCGCCGGCGGCGACGCGATCGCCGACGTCGCGCGGCACGGCGACCACGCGCCCGCCGGTCTGCGCCGTCAGCGTGGCCTGGCGCACGGCGTCGACCACGCCGTCCCACGCGCGCCCGCCGGCCGCATCGGCCGACGGCACCGCCACGGTGCGCAGGCCTTCGACGCGGGCCGGCGGCGCGACGGGCGCGTCGTGCCCGCAGGCCGCCAGCGCGATCGCCAGCAGCAGCGGCGCCGCGCGGCGCCCGGTCTTCACGGGATTCGTCACGGCGCGGAACTCACTTGAAGGCGCAGCCGCCGGGCACGCCCAGCTTGCGGAACACGCGGGCCGCCGGGCAGAAGCCGGTGACGCTGGCCTGCAGCAGGTTGGCGCCGACGAAGGCGGTGAACCACAGCCACCGCGGCGAGACGTAGTGCGCCAGCGCCAGGCTGGCGAGGACCATCAGGCCGGCGAAGGCGAGGACGGCACGGTCGAGGTTCATGGGGATCTCCTGGGTCGTTCGTGGTCGGGGCGGGCTCAGCGCGTGCGCATGATCCCGAGCAGCTTCAGCACGTATTTCTCGTAGACCGGCTCGGTGTTGCCGGACTTCATCTTCATCAGGAAGTACTTCTCGAACGCGATCTTGGCCAGGTGCACCCACTTGCCGACCCGGGCCCAGGTGACGTTGCGCGGCGGGATCTGCGGCAGCGCGACGAACGCGGCGCCGGTATCGCCCATGTCGGCCAGGCAGATCGCGTTCCAGGTCGCCTCGGCGGTGGCCGGCCGGCCGGCGAGGTCGGCCTGGATGTTGCGCGCGACGGTGGTGACCATCGACTCGATCATGAAGCCGGTCTTCGGCGCGCCCGTCGGCACCGGCGTGGCCTCCACCGGCGGGATCGCCACGCACACGCCCAGCGCGAAGATGCCGGGATAGGCGGGATTGCGCTGGTGCCTGTCGATCAGGACGAAGCCGCGCGGGTTGCACAGCCCGTCGCCCTGGCGCACCGCCGCCACGCCGGTGAACGCGGGCAGCACCATCGAATACCGGAACGGCAGCGCGTGCGCCTTGCGGGGATGGCCGGCGTCGTCCATCTCGGACACGTCCATCTCGCCGTCGCGCACCGCGGCGATCCGCGCGTTGACGATCCAGCGGATGTGGCGCTGGCGGAACTCCGATTCCATCATGCCCTTCGAGTCGCCCACCCCGCCCAGGCCCATGTGGCCGATGTAGGGCTCGGGCGTGACGTAGGTGATCGGCACGCGGTCGCGCAGCCGGCGCTTGCGCAGGTCGCGGTCGAGGATCATCGCGAATTCGTAGGCCGGGCCGAAGCAGCTCGCGCCCGGCGCGGCGCCGACCACGACCGGGCCGGGCGCCTCGATGAAGGCCCGGTAGGCCTCCCACGCGGCGGCGGCGTGCGCCGTGGTGCAGACGGACTGGGTGAAGCCGCCTTCGGGACCGAGGCCGGGAATCTCGTCGAACGCCAGCCGCGGCCCGGTCGCGATCACCAGGTAGTCGTAGTCCACGTAGCGGCCGTCGCGCAGCAGCACGCGGCGGCTTCCGGGCTCGACCCTGTCCGCGCCCGCGCCTTCGAAGGCGATCCGCTTCTTCGCCAGGTGGACCGCCACCGGCATCTCGACCTCGGCCGGCGTGCGCCAGCCCACGGCGACCCAGGGGTTCGACGGCGTGAAGGAGAAGCGGTCGCCCTCCCCGATCACGGTGATCGCCGGGTCCGGGCCCAGCGTGCCGCGCAGTTCGTAGGCGGCGCTCATGCCGCCGATGCCCGCGCCCAGTACGACGATGTGCGCCATGTCCACCCCTCCAGGCCGATGGCGCCGTCCGCCCACCGGACGGCTTGCGCACAATATTAGATATGACTAATATTAGCGTCAACTAATATTTTGGAGGCGGCGATGGCACGCACCGTTCACGAACTGGTCGCCGAGGCGCAGGGCCGGATCACGGAACTGGCGCCGGCCGCGCTCGCCGCGCTCGACGACGGCCACGTGCTGATCGACGTCCGCGAGCCGGACGAGTACGCGCAAGGCCACCTGCCCGGTGCGGTCAACCTGCCCCGCGGCGTCCTGGAATTCCGGATCCACGCGCATCCGGCGCTGGCCTGCGCGCCGCACGGCGCACAGGCGGCGCCCGACCGCGCGCTGGTGCTGTACTGCCTCGGCGGCGGCCGCTCCGCGCTGGCCGCGGCCAGCCTGCAGTCGCTCGGCTTCGGCCGGGTCCGTTCGCTTGCGGGTGGGCTGGAAGCATGGCGCAATGCGGGCTTCCCCCTGACCGTGGACGACCCATGAGCCGCCGTTCCCCCGCCCCCGTCTTCGACATCGCCGCGATGCAGGCGCACGCGGGCGACGCGGCGCAGCTGCTCAAGGCGCTGGCCAACGAGAAGCGCCTGCAGATCCTGTGCCTGCTGGCGTCCGGCGAGCGCTCGGTGGGCGAGCTCAACGCCCTGCTCGACCTCAGCCAGTCCGCGCTCTCGCAGCACCTGGCGGTGCTGCGGGAAGAAGGCCTGGTGCAGACGCGGCGCGAGGCGCAGACCATCCTCTACGCGCTCATGCCCGGGCCGGCCGCGCAGGTCATGCACACGCTGCACGGCATCTACTGCGCGCCGGCCAGGCCCGCCGCGCGCACCCCGAAACCGAAAACCCGATGACCGAGGCCCCGATGTCCAGCGCCGACCGCTACCAGGAACTCACCACCCGCATCAACCGCCACCTGGCGCCGTTCCGCGCGGCCGCGCCCGACGTCATGCAGGGTTTCGGCGCGATGGCGCGCGGGGCGATGGCGGCCGGCGCGCTGGACGAGAAGACCAAGGAACTGATCGCCATGGCCATCGGCGTGGCGGCCCGCTGCGACGGCTGCCTGGGCTTCCATGCCAAGGCGCTGGTGCGGCTGGGCGCGACCGCGGAGGAATTCCGCGAGATGCTCGGCATCGCCGTCTACATGGGCGGCGGACCGTCGCTGATGTACGCCGCGCACGCGCTGGAAGCGTTCGAAGAGTTCTCGCCGCGGGCCTGACCATCGCTTGGCCGCGGGCGCGCGGCCTGCGATCATGCGCGCACCGCGGCCCGCCGACCGCGCGAACCGAGGAACCGCACCATGTCCGGACCGCGCGTGCACGCCCAGTTCGACGAGGCGACCAACACCATCAGCTACGTGGCCTGGGATCCGGCCACGCGCCAGGCGGCGATCATCGACCCGGTGCTGGACTACGACCACCGCGCCGGCCGCGCCTCGCACCGTTCCGCCGAGGCCCTGCTCGGCTTCGTCGCGGACCAGGGCCTGGCCGTCGCCTGGATCCTGGAGACCCACGCCCACGCCGACCACCTGAGCGCCGCGCCCTGGCTGAAGGAGAAGACCGGCGCGCCGATCGGCATCGGCGCGCGCATCACCGAGGTGCAGCGCACGTTCGCGCCGGTGTTCGGGCTGGACGACGTCAGCGGCGACGGCCGCGAGTTCGACCGGCTGTTCGCCGACGGCGAGACCTTCCCGCTGGGCGGGCTGGCCGTCGGCGTGCTGCACACGCCCGGGCATACGCCGGCCTGCGTGTCGTACCGGATCGGCGACGCGGTGTTCGTCGGCGACACGCTGTTCATGCCCGACTACGGCACCGCGCGCGCGGACTTCCCCGGCGGCGACGCGCGCACGCTGTACCGCTCGATCCAGAAGCTGCTGGCGCTGCCGGGCGACACCCGCGTCTACCTGTGCCACGACTACAAGGCGCCGGGCCGCGACCACTACGCTTGGGAAACCACCATCGCCGAGGAGAAGGCGCGCAACGTGCACGTCGGCGGCGGCGTGGACGAGGCGAGCTTCGTCGCCATGCGCGAGGCCCGCGACGCCACCCTGTCCGCGCCGGTCCTGCTGCTGCCGTCGCTGCAGGTCAACATCCGCGCCGGCCGCCTGCCCGCGCCGGAAGCGAACGGGCGCCGCTACCTGAAGATCCCGCTGAAGCTCTGAGGCGCGCTCAACCGCCCGCGGCGGACGCCGCGGGGCCGCCGGCCACGCCGGCGCCGCAGTCCGCACCCAGCAGGCGCGACTGCTTCAGCCAGGCGGGGTCCGGGTAGTAGGCGAACACGAACGAGCCGCCGCGGATGCTGTCGATCAGCGGCCGCGCCACCGTCGTGCGCACCGCCGGACAGCCCAGGCTGCGGCCCAGCCGCCCCTGCGCGCGGATCAGCGCGTCGCTGACGTAGGGCGCGCCGTGGATGACGATCGCGCGCTCGCGGGCGTTGTCGTTGAAGCCCGGTTCCAGCCCCTGCAGGCGCAGCGAATAGCCGTTGGCGCCGCTGTAGGATTCCTGCGTCACGAACGCGCCCAGGCTGGACATGTAGCTGCCGTTGGCGTTGGAGAAGCGCGTGGCCAGGTTCTCGCCGGTGTTGCGGCCGTGCGCCACCCATTCCTCGAACAGCAGCCTCTGCCGCTGCAGGTCGAACACCCACAGCCGCGGCTGGGTGGACGGGCGCGAGTAGTCGATCACGCTCAGCCGCCGCGCGGGCACCGGCTCGCCGCGGCGGATCGAGCACGTCATCGCGCGCGCCGCCATCGCCAGCACCTCGCGGTCCAGCGCGGGCGCGGCGCGGTGGAGGGCGTCGACCATGCGCTCGGGCGTGGCGCCGTCCGCGGCTTCCGGCGCGGCGGAGGCGACGGTGGCCGCGGAACACGACGCGGCCAGCACCAGGCAGCGCGACAGGAGGAGGCGGGAAGGCTTCATGGCGGACAGGTCACGGGACGGGGGGAACGCCGGCATCCCGATTCCGTCCGCAAAGGCTCAGCGCAAGGCCGTTGTGGGGACGGCCTCGTCGGATTCCAAGACCGGCACGGGCGCCGGTTCGGCGGGCGTGGCGCGCACGCCCGGCAGGTCCGACAGCAGCACGGTCGCGCCGGGCGCCAGGGTGGCGTAGAGGCGGCGGGCGAAATCCTGCGGGATCCAGAACGACTCGGCCAGCGCGCGCAGCGGCGGCATCGGCGTGTCCGCCTCGCCCAGCACGCGGTGGGCGACCCAGCGGTATTCCTTCTGCTGCGGGTCCAGCAGGCTCGGAATGTCTTCCACCTCGGTGGTCATCACCAGCAGCACAGTGCCGTGCAGGGCGACGTCGCGCACGATCTGCAGCGGCGCCGAGCCGATCAGCACGCCGTTGCGCAGCACCGACACGCGCTGGTCGTGCAGGCTGACCAGCACGCTCACCGGCCCCTCGGGCGAGGCGGCGTCGTTCCAGTACACCTCGTAGGGCGACAGCGCCGGCTGCGCGGCCTCGCCACCGGTGGTCACCGGCGCCAGCACCGCCGGGTGCACCACGCTGGCCGGCGACGCCTTGGCGTTGGCCACCACCACCGAATCGCCGTGGCGGGTGATGCCGAACAGCTTCTCCGCGAACGCCTGCGGCAGCCGCACGCAGCCGTGCGAGGCCGGATAGCCCGGCAGGTGCCCGCCGTGCAGTGCGATGCCGTCCCAGGTCAGCCGCTGCATGTACGGCATCGGCGCGTTGTTGTAGAGGTTGGAGCGGTGGTCCTTGTTCTTCTGCAGGATGGTGAACACGCCCGTCGGCGTGTCCTTGCCGGCCTTGCCGGAACTGATCGTCGACACGCCGATGGCGATGCCGTTGCGGTAGACGTAGGCGCGCTGCTCGTCCAGGCTGACCACCAGCACTACCGGCCCCTCCGGCGCGACCTGCGGGTACCACAGGTACTCGCCGGGCTTCAGCGCGCGGACGTCGGGCGGCGCCACGGCGGCGGATTGCGCCCGCACGGGCGGCGCGGCAATGCCCGCGAGCACGGCGGCGAGCAGGAAGGTCGGCAGGAGGGTGCGCTTCATGGCCGCGAGCTTAGCGCAGGTCGGCGTGCCGGGCCGGCAAGGAGGTGGCGGATCCCCCGTTGGGGACGCAGCCTCCCTCCTGTGGGAGCGACGCAAGTCGCGATCGTCGATCCGGTTCGGCGGGCAGCGCCGCCCCCATGCCCGCGCCGCCTGCGCTCGTCGTCGGGGTGCCGGGTGGCCATCGGGTTGCGGTCGCGACTGACGTCGCTCCTACAGCGCCGGCAACAATGAACAGTCCGCTGCGAAGCCGCGCACGACTCGGCAGGCAGCGACGGCCTGGTCTGACCTTGTAGGAGCGACGTCAGTCGCGACCGCGGATCCGGAACGGCCGCCGGCAACACTCCGGCCATTCCACCATCGCCGTGCATTCGTCGCCGCGCTCGATGGACAGCCGGAGGGAAGCCATCGCGACTCACGTCGCTCCCACACCATGGGCCGGGCGTCGCTACTGCAGCAGCCGGTCGCGCAACGCGTCGTAGTCGGCGGGGATCGGATCGGCATGCGCGGGGCGGGCCAGCAGGTCGGCCAGGGCGGGCGGCACCTCGACCGGGCGGCCGATCAGCGGTTCCACCACGCTCTCGAACTTGGCCGGGTGCGCGGTGGACGCCACCGCCCAGTCGCCGCCCTCGCCCTGCGCGCGCAGGTCCTCCAGCACCTTCACCGCGGTCGCGGTGTGCGGGCAATGCACTTCGCCGTGGTCGCGGTAGCGCCGCGCGATCACCTCGCGGATGGTCGCGTCGTCGACGCTGGCCGCGGTGAACGCCGCGCGCAGGGCCGCGTCGTCGCCGGCGTACAGCCAGCGCAGGCGCTCGAAGTTGCTGGGCGCGCCGACGTCCATCGCGTTGGCCAGCGTGGCCACGCTGGCGGCCGGCGCGTAGCCGTTGCCGGCGAAGAAGTCCGGCAGCACGCGGTTCGCGTTGGTCGCCAGCGCGATGCGGCCCAGCGGCACGCCCAGCGCGCGCGCGAGGATGGCGGCCAGCGCGTTGCCCAGGTTGCCGGTGGGGACGACGAGGTTCAGCGCCCGCCCGGTCGCGGCGCGGTGCGCGAGCGCCGCGTGCGCGTAGTAGCTGGTCTGCGGCAGCAGGCGGCCCAGGCTGATGCTGTTGGCCGAACTGAGCGGGGCCTGCGCCTGCAGGCCGGCGTCGTTGAGCGCGCGCTTGACCAGCGCCTGGCAGTCGTCGAACGAACCGTCGACGCGCAGCGCGGCGATGTTGTCGCCGAAGCAGCCCAGCTGGTGCGCCTGCCGCGGCGACACCCGGCCGTCGGGGTACAGCACCACCACCCGCAGGCCCGGCTGGCGGTGGAACGCCGCCGCCACCGCGGCGCCGGTGTCGCCGGAGGTGGCGACGAGGATCGTCAGCGGCTTCGCCGCGCCGCGCCGCAGCCGCGCCATCGCGGCCGCGAGGAAGCGCGCGCCGAAGTCCTTGAACGCCGCCGTCGGGCCATGGAACAGCTCCAGCACGTGGTCGCCCGGCGTGCCCAGCGGCTTGAGCGGGGCGGGAAAGTCGAACGCTTCGCGGCAGATCGCCGGCAGTTCGCCTTCCAGCGCATCGCCGGCGAAGAACGGCGCCAGCAGCGCCGCCGCGGTGTCCGCGATGTCGCGGCCGGGGGCGAGGTCGCGCGGCGCGGGCAGCGCCTCGGGGACGTACAGGCCGCCGTCCGGCGCCAGTCCGGCCGCGATGGCCTGGCTGAGCGTGGCGGCGGGGGCGGCGTTGCGGGTGGAGATGAAGTTCATGGAGGAATCCGTGGGGAAGGAAGCGCCCCTGCGGGACGCATCGGCCGGAAGTGGCGAGGTCAGTTCGTGGACAGCAGCTCGGCGCCGGTTGCGTTGATCGGCGACACCCAGGCCTGGCTGTCGAAGCCGGCCGCCGCGAACGCCGCCTGCACCGCGGGTGCGGCCGCTTCGGCTTCGGCGCGCGACTCGAACCAGGCGAACACGCTGGGACCGGCGCCGGAGATGCTGGCGCCCATCGCACCGGCGTCCAGCGCGGCGCGCTTGGCGGCGTCGAAGCCGGCGATCAGCGGCGCGCGGCGCGGTTCGACCAGCACGTCGCTCAGGCCGGCGCGCACCAGCGACGCGTCGCCGGCGTGGCAGCCCGCCAGCACCAGCGCCAGGTTCGCGCTCTGCGCGACGAACTCCTTCAGTTCGTAGGAGCCCTGCAGCGCGGCGCGCGCGCGGCGCGTCTCCAGGATCGCGTCCGGATGCACCAGCACGCTGTGCCAGTGGTCCGGCACAGGGATGCGCGCCAGGTGCCCGGCGGTCGCCAGCACCAGGCCGCCGAGCAGCATCGGGCCCAGGTTGTCGCCGTGCTTGCCGCCGCTGGCCACGGCCTCGCCCACCAGCGCGTGCGGATACAGCTGCGCATGGGCCAGCGGCGTGTCCAGCAGCGCGTTCGCGGCCACCAGCGCGGCCACGCACGACGCCGCGGAACCGCCCATGCCGGAGCCCAGCGGGATGCCCTTCTCGATCTCGACCTCGAAGCCGAACGGCAGCGCCAGCGCCTCGCGCAGCGAGATCAGCGCGGCGCCCGCCGTGTTGCCCGGCGCCTCCAGCGGCAGGTCCACGATGGCGCCGCGGATGGCGGCGATGCGCACCTCCGGCGCCTCGATGCGGCGCACGGCGACGATGTCGCCCACGCCTTCGATGGCGTGGCCGAGGATGTCGAAACCGACGCCGACATTGCCCACCGATGCCGGCGAAAACGCCGTCGCCTGCGTCCTCATGCGTCGAGCCTCCTCGCCTGCCCGGCTTCGCGCCGAAGAGAGGGTTGACACGGATCGAAGCGGATCAAGGCGGATGAAATGGACGCCGGGAGACCGGGATCCATGCGGCCTTTCCGCCCACGAAGGACGGCCCGCAGGAACGGCTTCGCGACCGTTGTCGCCGCCCTGCCGTTCTTGTCCGCTCTTATCTGCGTTGATCCGTGTCGCAAAACGCTTCTCCCCTGACTCACAGCTTCGCCCCCTGCCCCGCCGCCACGCGCAGCACGTCGGCGAACACGCCGGCGGCGGTGACTTCCGGGCCGGCGCCCGGGCCCTGCACGATCAGCGGATTGTCGCAGTAACGGCGCGTGGTGAATTGCACGATGTTGTCGGTCAGGCGCAGGTTGGCGAACGCGTGCGCGGCCGGCAGTTCCACCAGCCCCACGCTGGCGCGGCCCTCGGCGTCGAGCCGGGCCACGTAGCGCAGCACGTTGCCGGCGGTGCGCGCCTTCGCCAGCCGGGCGTCGAAGGCGGCGTCCACTTCGCCCAGCCGGGCCATGAAATCGTCCACGCTGGCCTGCCGCAGTGCTTCCGGCACCAGGCTTTCGACCTGCACGTCCTCCAGCGCCAGTTCGCGGCCGGCCTCGCGCGCCAGGATCACCAGCTTGCGCGCCACGTCGGTGCCGGACAGGTCGTCGCGCGGGTCCGGCTCGGTGTAGCCCAGCCCGCGCGCCTCGGTCACCAGCTTCGAGAACGGCACGCTGCCGTCGAACTTGTTGAACAGCCAGGCCAGCGTGCCGGAGAAGATGCCTTCCACCGACACCACCGCGTCGCCGGTGTCCAGCAGGTCGCGCAGGGTGGAGATCACCGGCAGGCCGGCGCCCACGGTGGCCTCGTAGCGGAAGCGCGCGCCGCTGGCCGAGGCGGCCTCGCGGATGGCGCGGAAGCGTTCCAGCGGGCCGGCGCCGGCCTGCTTGTTCGGCGTGACCACGTGGATGCCCGCCGCCAGCCATTCGGCATAGCGGTCGGCCACCGCGGGGCTGGCGCTGCAGTCCACGATCACCGCGTGCGGCATGTGCGCCGACAGCAGGTGCTGGGTGAAGCGGTCCAGGTCCGGCGCCTGTCCGCTGGCCTCGAAGCGCTCGCGCCAGTCGGCGCCCAGGCCGCGTTCCTCCAGCAGCATCCTGCGGCTGGAGGCGACCGCGCGCAGGCGCAGGTCGAGGTTGGCCCTGGCCAGCAGCTGCGGCTGCTCGGCGCGCAACTGCTCGATCAGCGCCGCGCCGACGTTGCCCGGCCCGATCACGCCGATGGCGAAGGTCTGCGGCGACAGCCAGAAGCCGGCGTGCGCGGCGCGCAGGGCCTTGGTCGCGTCGGCGCTGTCGATGGCCACCGAGATGTTGCGCTCGGACGAGCCCTGCGCGATCGCCAGGATGTTCACCTGCGCGCGGCCGAGCGCGCCGAACAGGCGCGCCGACACGCCCGGGGTGCCGGCCATGCCGTCGCCGACCGCGGCCAGCACGCTGACGCCGTCGCGGCGCTGCACGCGCTGGATCTGGCGGGTGTCCAGCTCGTGCGCGAACGCGTCCAGCAGCGCCGCGCGGCCCTTGCCCGCCTCGCTGGCCCTGACCACGCAGCAGATCGAATGCTCCGACGAGCCCTGCGAGATCATCACCACCGACACGTGCGCGTTGCGCAGCGCGGCGAACACGCGCTCGGCGGTGCCGGGCACGCCGATCAGACCGGTGCCCTCCAGGTTCAGCAGCGCCAGGTCGGCGGCGAGCGTCAGGCCCTTCACCGGGCCCACCGCGTCGCGCTCGGCGGTGATGCGGGTGCCCGGGTGCTCGGGATGGAAGGTGTTGCGGATGATGATCGGCAGGCCGCGCTCCATCGCCGGCGACATGGTCTGCGGATGCACGACCTTGGCGCCGAAGTAGGCCAGTTCGCAGGCCTCGTCGTAGCTCAGCGCACCCAGCTGCACGGCCTCCGGGACCACCCGCGGGTCGGCCGACAGCACGCCGTCCACGTCGGTCCAGATGTGCAGTTCGGCGGCGTCGTACAGCGCGGCGAAGATGGCGCCGGAATAGTCGCTGCCGTTGCGGCCCAGCGTGGTGAAGCGGCCTTCGCGGTCGCGGGCGACGAAGCCGGTGGCGACCACGCGGCGCTGCGGGTGCGCGGCGCGCCACGCCGCCAGGTTGCGCGCGCTGGTCTCCCAGTCGACCACCACCCCGAGGTCGCCGTGGTCGACCCGCAGCACCTCGCGCGCGTCCAGCACCGCGCAGTCCTCGCCCTGCAGCTTCAGGTACTCGCCCAGCAGCCGCGCCGAGCACACTTCGCCCAGCCCCTGCACGCGCTGCAGCACCAGTTCCGGCAGGCCGCCGATCACGATCAGCGCGTTGAGGATCTCGTCGAGCTTGCCGAAGCGCTCGTCCACCCATTCGATCACCGGGCCGGCCGCCTCGCCCAGCAGCGCCACCGCCGCGCCGCGGTGGCGCGCGCGCAGCGCATGCCAGCTTTCGCGCCATTCCGGGCGGTTGGCGGCGGCCAGTTCGCACAGCTCGATCAGCGCGTCGGTGACGCCCTTCATCGCCGACACGACGGTGACCTGCACGTCCTCGTCGCGCGCCAGCAGCAGGCTGGCCACGTGGCGGTAGCGTTCGGCGTCGGCGACTGAGGTGCCGCCGAACTTGTGGACGACGGTGCGGGGTTTGGCTTGTTCGACTTCGGCGCTGCGGGACGACATGGGGCGGGAACCTCGAGGAGTGAGAGGCCCGGCACGCATCAGGATTGGGGGTGGCCCTGCATCCTGATCCGGGTGCGGGGCCGTGGTTTGCGGATTACGCGAACACGACCAACCGCACCCGGCGAGTCAGGGTGGTAATGGTCGTAATGATCGTGCGCCCGCCGCATGCGCGCGACGGCGCCGGCACCGGGGCCGTCGTCGGATTCGCGGGGGCATGGGCAAGAGAGCGCATGCCGGAAGAAAAGCACGGCACCCCCGGGGGCTGTCAAGCGCTGCGTCGCAGCAAAGCCAATGATTTCAATTGGATGCAACTGAAACCAATGATGGGACAACGACGATGGCGACGGCGGAACACCGCATCCATCGCCCCGCGCGCCGCCGCGGCGACACCGCATCGCGGCGCGCACGCGGACCTTCGCGATGCGGCGTCCGCGCGTGCGGTCGGCATGCGCGCGCGTTCAACGCCTCGGTCGTTCGTGCGAGAATCGCCGCCGTTGGCCCCGTAGCTCAGCTGGATAGAGCGGTCCCCTCCTAAGGGACAGGTCGCACGTTCGAATCGTGTCGGGGCCGCCATCCCCACCTCTTCCCCGTCCCTGCGCCGCACGTCCCTCCCGGCGCCGCTCCGCCGCGCCTCGCGTGTCGGCGAATCGACGAACGCCCCGCTGCGCAGCCGGCGATCCGAACAAACCGCCGCGGCGAATCAACGGCCTCGCGCGCAAGTCGTTGTCGCGCCGGAAACGCTGGAAAAACACGGGGTTACGCGCGGAATCGGAGACCGGCTCTGATAGAATCGTGCCCCCTGCGATGCCGCCCCCGCGCGCCATCCCCGCATTCGATCCCGGAGCACTTCATGCCTGCAGACCTCCTCAAGGCCCTCGGCCTCGCCCGCACCAATTCCGGCACCTACCTCGGCAGCGGCGAATGGTCCACGACCACCGATGCCGGCGTGCTGCAGTCGGTCAACCCGACCACCAACGAGGTGATCGCCGAGGTCCACGCCAGCAGCCAGGCCGACTACGAGAAGGTCGTCGCGCGTGCGCAGGCCGCGTTCAAGGTGTGGCGCACCACCCCGGCGCCGCGCCGCGGCGAGGCGATCCGCCTGTGCGGCGAGGCGCTGCGCAAGCACAAGGACGCGCTGGGCTCGCTGGTCGCGCTGGAGATGGGCAAGAGCAAGCCCGAGGGCGACGGCGAAGTGCAGGAGATGATCGACATCGCCGACTTCGCGGTCGGCCAGAGCCGCATGCTGTACGGCTACACCATGCACTCCGAGCGCCCCGGCCACCGCATGTACGAGCAGTACCACCCGCTGGGCTTGGTCGGCATCATCAGCGCGTTCAACTTCCCGGTCGCGGTGTGGGCGTGGAACTCGTTCCTGGCCGGCATCTGCGGCGACATCTGCATCTGGAAGCCGTCCAACAAGACCCCGCTGACCGCCATCGCCAGCATGAAGATCTGCAACGAGGCGCTGAAGGAAGGCGGCTTCCCCGACATCTTCTTCCTGATCAACGACGCCGGCATCGAGCTGGCGCAGCAGTTCGTCGACGACAAGCGCATCCCGCTGATCAGCTTCACCGGCTCCACCCAGGTCGGCCGCACCGTCGGCGAGCGCGTCGCCCGCCGCATGGGCCGCAGCCTGCTGGAGCTGGGCGGCAACAACGCCATCATCCTGGACGAGAGCGCCGACCTGAAGCTGGCGATCCCGGGCATCGTGTTCGGCGCGGTCGGCACCGCCGGCCAGCGCTGCACCACCACCCGCCGGCTGATCGTGCACGAATCCATCTACGACACCGTGCTGGCCACGCTGATCAAGGCGTACAAGCAGGTGGAAGGCAAGATCGGCGACCCGACCGACCCGGCCAACCTGATGGGCCCGCTCAACAGCCAGGGCGCCGTGCAGCAGTTCCTGGACTCGATCGCCAGGGCCAAGGCCAGCGGCGGCACCGTCGAGACCGGCGGCACCGCGCTCGACCGCCCGGGCAACTTCGTGCTGCCGGCCATCGTCACCGGCCTGAAGAACTCCGACGAGGTGGTGCAGCACGAGACCTTCGCGCCGATCCTGTACGTGATGAAGTACAAGACCCTGGACGAGGCCATCGACATGCAGAACGCCGTGCCGCAGGGCCTGTCGTCGTCGATCTTCACCCAGAACCTGAAGGCGGCCGAGTTGTTCCTGTCGGCGGCCGGCAGCGACTGCGGCATCGCCAACGTCAACATCGGCACCAGCGGCGCCGAGATCGGCGGCGCCTTCGGCGGCGAGAAGGAGACCGGCGGCGGCCGCGAGTCCGGCTCGGACGCGTGGAAGGTCTACATGCGCCGGCAGACCAACACCATCAACTACTCCGACTCGCTGCCGCTGGCCCAGGGCATCAAGTTCGACCTCTGAGTCCGCACCGGGGCCGGCGCCTTCGCGCGTCGGCCGCCCGGCGGGGGCCGCCTTCTGGGATAATCGCGCCACCCCGCCGGGTGGCGCGCCTGTTTCCGGCGTCCGTTCCGCCCGTCCGTTCCAGCGCCATCGCGCCTCCCTGACCCCTGCACGGAGCCCCTGATGAACCACGTCCGCCCCACCAGCAGCCTTGCCATCGCCAGCCTCGTGTCCGGCATCCTCGGCTGGACCCTGCTGCCCTTCGTCGGCACCCTCGTGGCCATCGTCACCGGCCACATGGCGCGTGCGGAGATCCGCCGCAGCCAGGGCATGGTCGCCGGCGACGGCCTGGCCGTGGGCGGGCTGGTGCTGGGCTGGCTGTCGGCGGCGCTGTGGGTGGTCGGCATCGTGGTGATCTTCGTGTTCCTGGGCGGCATGGCCTGGCTGGCGACGCTGAACTGAGCCCGCCCGCGTCCATGTACTCGATCGCCCGACCCTTCCTCTTCGGCCTGGATGCCGAGACCGCCCATGGCATGGGCCTGAAGGCGCTGGACCTGGCCTACCGCACCGGCACCACGCCGCTGGTCGCGCGCCCGATCACGCCGATGCCCACCAAGGCGATGGGCCTGACCTTCCCCAACCCGGTCGGCCTGGCCGCCGGGCTGGACAAGAACGGCGCCCACATCGACGCGCTGTTCGCGCTGGGCTTCGGCTTCGTCGAGATCGGCACGGTCACGCCCAAGCCGCAGCCCGGCAACCCGAAGCCGCGGATGTTCCGGCTGCCGCAGCACCAGGCCGTGATCAACCGGCTCGGCTTCAACAACGACGGCGTGGACGCGCTGGTGCGCAACGTGCAGGCGGCGCGCCGCGACCGCGGCCTGCTCGGCATCAACATCGGCAAGAACAAGGACACCGCCAACGAGCGCGCGGCGGCGGACTACCTCTACTGCCTGGAGCGGGTCTACCCGCTGGCCGACTACGTCACCGTCAACATCTCCTCGCCCAACACCGCCGGCCTGCGCGAACTGCAGGAGGAGCAGGCGCTGCGCCAGCTGATCGGCACCCTGCGCGAGGCGCAGGAGGACCTGGCCGCGCAGCACGGCAAGCGCGTGCCGATGCTGGTGAAGATCGCGCCCGACCTGTCCGACAGCGACATCGACGCGGTCGCGCGCGTGCTCGGCGACATGCGGGTGGACGGCGTCATCGCCACCAACACCACCGTATCCCGCCTGAGCGTGCAGGACCACAGGTACGCGCGCGAGACCGGCGGCCTGTCCGGCGCGCCGCTGATGGGCCAGGCCACGCTGGTGCTGCGCCGGCTGCGCACGCGCCTGCCGCACAGCATCCCGCTGATCGGCGTGGGCGGCATCCTGTCCGGCGCCGACGCGGTGGCGAAGATGTCGGCCGGGGCGTCGCTGGTGCAGTGCTACACCGGCCTGGTGTACCGCGGGCCCGAGCTGGTCCGCGAATGCGTGGAAGCGATCCGCCGCCGCCGCGAGGCCCCCAGCCGCGGCCCGGTGGCGCCGGAATGACGGCCGGCTACCGCCTCGCCGCGAACGCCCCGCTGCGGGCGCGCAACACTTTCGGCGTGGCGGCCTCGGCCCCCTGGCTGGTCGAGGTGGACGACGCGGCCGCGCTCGACGACGTCTTCGCCCTGCCCCAGGTCGCCGGCGCCGAGGCGCTGGTGATCGGCGGCGGCAGCAACCTGCTGTTCGCCGGCGACCCGCCGGGCGCGGTGGTCGCGCTGGCCACCCGCTCCATCGCGGTGACCGAGGACGACGGCGCGCACGCGGTGGTGCGCGCCGATGCCGGCGTGCCCTGGCACCCGCTGGTGATGTGGACACTGGAACAGGGCCTGTGCGGGCTGGAGAACCTGGCGCTGATCCCCGGCACCGCCGGCGCGTCGCCGATCCAGAACATCGGCGCCTACGGCACCGAGGTCGGCGAGTTCATCCATGTCGTCGAAGCCTTGGACCGCCGCACGGGCGCACGGGTGCGGCTGCCGCGCGAGGCCTGCGCGTTCGCCTACCGCGACAGCGTGTTCAAGCGCGAGGCGGACCGCTACCTGGTGACGGCGGTGGAATTCCTGCTGCCGCGCGCGCCGCGGCTGCGGCTGGACTACGCCGGCCTGCGCGAGGAACTGGGCGCGATGGGCATCGCCGCGCCGACCGCGCGCGACGTGGGCGAGGCCGTCGTCCGCATCCGCCGGCGCAAGCTGCCGGACCCGGCGGTGGTCGGCAACGCCGGCAGCTTCTTCAAGAATCCCATCGTCTCGCAGGCGCAGGCCGACGCGCTGCTGGCCGACTACCCCACCCTGCCGGTGTTCCGCGGCGACGCCGCCCACAACCGCAAGCTGTCGGCGGCGTGGATGATCGAGGCCTGCGGCTGGAAGGGCCACCGCGACGGCGATGCCGGCGTGTCGGCCGCGCACGCGCTGGTGCTGGTCAACCACGGCCAGGCCAGCGGCGCGCAGCTGCTGGCGCTGGCGCGGCGCATCGCCGCCTCGGTGCGCGAGCGCTTCGGCGTGGGCATCGAGCCGGAACCGAAGATCATCGGGGCGGCCTGGTAGCCATCCCGTGAGGCGCACTCCCGCCCCGCACGCCGCACCCTCCCCCGTCCGCGGGGAAGGCCGGAGTGGGGGCAAGGCCCAAGCCGGCCGCCAACGCCACACCTGCACGATCACCCGAACCCAGGCCCCCGGCGCCGACCCACCCTCCGCTGCCGCCCCCATCCCCCCGCTTTTCCTCACTCCTCACTCCTCCCCCCACTCGTTCCTCGCCCCCCCATGCCCGCCATCCCCACCCACTACCGCGCCGCCGCCCTCATGCTGGGCAGCACGGTGTTCTTCGCGATGATGGTGGTGTCGATCCGGCTGGCCTCGGCCACGCTGCACACCTTCGAGATCGCGTTCTTCCGCAACTTCTTCGGCCTGCTGGCGGCGGCGCCGCTGATCCTGCGCCACGGCCCCGGCTTCCTGAAGACCACGCAGTTCCCGCGCTACCTGTTCCGCTGCGTGATCGGCATCTGCTCGATGCTGGCCGGCTTCTGGGCCATCGGCCACCTGCCGCTGGCACAGGCGGTGTCGCTGTCGTACTCCACCCCGCTGTTCGTCACCATCGCCGCCGCGGCGATGCTCAACGAGCAGGTGCGCGCGCGCCGCTGGACCGCGGTGGTGCTGGGCTTCGTCGGCGTGCTGGTGATCGTGCGGCCGGGCACGGCGCAGTTCACCGTCGATGCGCTGGTCGCCGTGCTGGCGGCGGTGATGAGCGCGCTGGTGGCGATCCAGATCAAGCAACTCTCGCAGACCGAGCCAGCCGACCGCATCGTCATCTACACCACCCTGCTGTGGGTGCCGATGTCGCTGCTGCCGGCGCTGGCGGTGTGGGAATGGCCGCGCGGCGTCACCTGGGTCTGGGTGGTCGCCGCGGGCGTGCTGGGCACCGGCGGGCACATGCTATGGACGCGGGCGCTGAAGCTGGGCGAGGTCTCGGCGCTGACGCCGATCAGCTTCATGCAGTTGCCGGTCGTCGCCGTATTCGGATGGCTGCTGTTCGACGAGACCCTGGATACGTGGATCCTGGTCGGCGCGGGCATCATCTTCGGCGCCAACGCCTACATCGCGCACCGCGAGGCGGTGCTGGCGCGGCGGGCCGCGTCCGAGGCGCCCAGCGCCGGCGCCAAGCCGGGCGAATGAATCCGTCCGCGCTCAGATCTGCTGCTTGCCCGGGCGCTTGCCGTCGCGGTAGCGGCTGACGAACTCGGCGTCGGCGTCGTCCAGCGTCGCCGGGTCGGCCGCCAGCAGCGGCGCGACGTACTGCCGGTACAGCGGCTCGGCCTCCGCCGGCCGCCCCAGTTCGCGGTAGGTGTCGATCAGGTTCCAGGCCGCGGTGCGGGTCTCGACGTGGGCGTCGCCGTACACGGCGCGGCGCAGCTCGAACAGCCGGCGGAACTCGTCCAGCGCCTGCGCCGTGCGGCCGGTCACGCGCAGCGCCTCGGCGCGGATCACCAGCGTGGCCTGCGCCTGCGGATGCCTGTCGCCCAGCACCCGCCGCGCCAGCGGCTGGATGTCGCCGAGCAGGCGCAGCGCGGCCTCGGGCTGCTTCGCGTTGAGCAGGGTGCCGGCGTGGTTGACCAGGATCGACAGGGTGTCGGGATGGGCCGGCCCCAGCACGCGGGAGCGCACCGTGACGACCTGCTCCTCCAGCGGCAGCGCGGCGGCGTAGTCGTGCAGCCGCGCGTGGGCCGTCGCCAGGTTCAGGCGCGTGCGCACGGTCTGCGGGTGGTCGCGGCCGAGCACGCGCTCGCGCGCGGCCAGCACCTCCTTCAGCAGGGGCAGCGCGGTGCGGGCGTCGCCGGCGTCCACCATCATCGTGGCCAGCGTGCTGCGCGCCTGCAGGGTGACCGGATGCTCGCTGCCCAGCTTGCGCGCGTAGCGCTGCGCCAGGTCGCGCTGCATCGCCACCGCGGCGTCCTTCTCGCGGTTCATGATGCGCAGCACCGCCAGGTTGCCCATCGCCGCCAGCGTCTCGTCGTCGTCCGGGCCCAGCGCGGCGGTGCGCAGGGCGACCACGCGCTCCATGTTGGCGCGCGCCTCGGGCAGTTCGCCCAGGCTGCGCTGCAGGGCCGCGAGGTTGTTGGTGGCCTCCACGGTCGCGAGGTCGCCCTCGCCGGCGCTCGCCAGCAGGCGCTCGCGCACCGCCTCCACCATGCCCTTGGCGCGCGGGCGGTCGCCGCGCGCGGAGATCACCTGCGCCTGCGCCAGTTCCAGCTTCACCCGCGTGCGGTCGTTGGCCGGCAGCGCCAGCGCGCGCGGCAGTGCCTTCTGCAGGGCGGCGTCGGCCTGGTCGACGTGCGCGCCCTCCAGCAGCGCCTGCACCTGCTCGTTGCGCGCGCGCAGCGTTTCCGCCGCGCCCTCGCCCAGGCTGCCGCCGCGGTAGTCCGCCACCTGCGCGAACTGCGCGGCCGCCTTGTCGTACTGGCCGATGGCCATGTGCACGCGCGCGACCGATTCGCGCAGGCTGGCCGCCACCGCGGGCTGGCCGGCGAAATCGCGCGCGATCGCCGCCTCCGCGCCGGCCAGCAGCTGGCGGTCGACCAGGTCGCGCGCCAGGTCGCCGGTGCTCGCCTTCGCCAGCGCGGCGTCGAAGGCGGCCGAAGCGGGGGCGTCGGCGGCGGCGACCTGCCGGCTGAGGCCTTCGGACAGGCCGATGCCCATGGTCTCGATGTCGATGTCCTCCAGCATCGATTGCTGGAAGGCGGCCACCTTCTCCAGTTCCGCGCTGCGCGCCTCGGCGAAGCCGCGCTGCACGCGCGCCTGCTGCAGGCCGTACAGCGACAGCCCCAGCCCGCCCAGCAGCGCGACCGCGACCGCCGCCGCGGCCGCCGCCGCCGCCCGGTGGCGGCGCACGAACTTGCGCCACACGTATCCGCGGCTGGCCGGGGCGGCGAGCACCGGGCGGCCGTCGCGGTGGCGCTGCAGGTCGTCCGCCAGCGCCGCGACCGAGGCGTAGCGCGCCTCGCGGTCGTGCTGCATGGCCTTGCGCACGATCCACTCCAGGTCGCCGCGCAGGCCGCGCCGCATCGCCGGCGCGCTGAGGCCGCGTTCCTGCGCGAGTTCCTGCGCCCGCGCCTGGTCCAGCTGCGCCAGCCGCGACGACGGCGACGCCGGCGCCAGCGTGTCCGCCGACCAGGTCTCGCCGACCGCGTCGGGGCGCACGCCGGCCAGCAGTTCGTACAGCACCACGCCCAGCGAATAGACGTCGCTGCGCGTGTCGACCTGGCGCGCGTCGCCGTGGGCCTGCTCCGGGCTCATGTATTCCGGCGTGCCGGCGCGCTCCAGGGCGGCGTCCAGCGCCAGCGAGGCGGTGGTGGCGATGCCGAAGTCGATGATCTTCGGCATCGGCTTGCCGTCGAGCGTGTCCACCAGCAGGTTGCCGGGCTTCAGGTCGCGGTGCACCACGCCCTTGTGGTGCGCGTGCTGCACGCCTTCGCAGACGCGGATGAACAGCGCCACGCGCGCGTCCAGCGACAGGCGCCGGTCGCGGCAGTAGCGGGTGATCGGGCTGCCTTCGATCAGCTCCATCGCGAAGAACGGGAAGCCTTCGGCGGTGGTGCCGGCGTCGTAGATCTGCGCGATCGCCGGGTGGCGCATCTGCGCCAGCACCTGCCGCTCCACTTCGAACCAGGCCAGGTGGCGCGCCTGCAGGCGCTGGGCGCGCATCAGCTTCAGCGCCACCTCGCGGCGCACCGGCTCCAGCTGCGCGGCGCGGTAGACCTCGCCCATGCCGCCGCGGCCCAGCAGGCCCTCGATGCGGTAGCGGCCCAGCCGCGCGCCCGGCGCCAGCGTGCCGTCGGGCGCGGTCGGGGCGTCCTGCAGGCGCGTGGCCAGGCTCTCGGTGGGTGCGAGCTCGTCGTACGGGTGCGAAGTCATGCCACTGTCCCCGGTGGGCCCGGCCATGGTAGCGGAAGCGTGAGTCGACCGACCGATCCCGCTACACTCCGCCCTGCACCTGCCAGCCACGCACGCATGCCCCGGGACTCCCACGATCCGCCGACCACGCAGAGGACCGTCCTGAGCGACGGCCCCCGCGCCCAGTCGCCGCGCTCGGCGTGCGTGGTGGTGATCCACGGTGAGGGCCTGGGCCGGCGCGCCGACATCGACGCCGCGCCGGTGCGCGTGGGCCGCTCGCAGGAGGCCGACCTGCACATCCCGCACAACAGCGTCTCGCGCCTGCACTGCGAGATCTGGCGCGACGGCGACACCTGCCGGGTGCGCGACCTGGGCGCCACCAACCCCACCCGCGTCAACGACGTGCCGGTGACCGAGGCCGTGCTGGTCGACGGCGACCACCTCACGCTGGGCGAGAGCATCCTCAAGTTCATCAGCCACAGCAGCGTGGAAGCGCGCTACCACGAGGAGATCTACCAGCTCGCCACCCACGACGCGCTGACCGAGATGTACAACCGCCGGCACTTCATCGAGACGGTGGAGCGCGAGATCGCGCGCGCCATGCGCCACCAGCGCGCGCTGGCGATGTGCATCATCGACGTGGACCTGTTCAAGCCGATCAACGACCGCTACGGCCACATCTCCGGCGACCACGTGCTCAAGCAGATCGCCTCGCTGGTGCGCCGGCACGTGCGCAACGACGATGCCGCCGCGCGGATCGGCGGCGAGGAATTCGCCGTGCTGCTGCCGGAATGCGGCGCCGGCGCCGCCTACGGCTTCGCCGAGCGCCTGCGCGAAGCGGTGGAGGCGGTGGTGTTCCGCCCCGGCGGCGAGGCGCAGCGCATCACCGTCAGCATCGGCATCGCCACCCTGACCCCGGAACGCGACACCTGCAGCCGCATGATGGCCGCGGCCGACGCCGCGCTGTACCGCGCCAAGAGCGAAGGCCGCAACCGGGTGTGCATCGAGCACTGATGGATACGCAGGCCGCCCCCCTGCCCGACGACGCCTGCTCGATCGACGCGCTGGCGGCCGCGCTGGCGGAGCGCTGCGAGCAGACCGCCCTGCATTGCGACCGGGTGGAGGCGCTGGCGGTCGCGCTGGGACAGGCCTGCGGCCTGCCCGCGGCCGACCTGGACCACCTGCGCATCGCCGCGCGCTACCACGACATCGGCAAGATCGGCATCCCCGACCACGTCCTCCACAAGCCCGGTGCGCTGGACGCCGGGGAAATGGCGCTGATGCGCAGCCACCCGGCGCGCGGGGAGCGCATCTTCCTGGCGACCCGGCGCGACGACGCCGCGCAGGTGGCCCGGATCATCCGCCACCACCACGAATGCCACGACGGCAGCGGCTATCCCGACGGCCTCGGCGCCGGCCGCATCCCCGTGCCGGCGCAGATCCTGATGCTGGCCGACCACTACGACGCGATGGCCTCCCACCGCCCGTACAACGGCGCCCGCCCGCACCGCGCCATCATGCGGATCATGGACGGCGAACAGGGCACGAAGACCGACCCGGCGCTGTTCCGCACCTTCGCCGACCTGATCGAACGCAGCCCCCTGCGGATCGACTGAGCGCCGCGGCCAGGCGGGCCAGCGCGCATCGGCGCGGAACGGCCGGCGTACGCCATGACGGAGTGGATGTAGGAGCGACGTGAGTCGCGACCGCGGAAGGGAAGTGCCCGCGATTCCGCCTGCTGGCGCAGAGGCGAACGGGCCTTGGCTGCCGGCCCGGCATTTCCGCGGGCGATGCGGCTTCCAGTGTGGCTTGGCTTTTCCGGTCGCGACTTACGTCGCTCCTACATCCGCTTCGCGATCATGGCCCACGACCGGGTACCCCTGTAGGAGCGACGCAAGTCGCGACCGCATGCACGAAACCACCCGCACCCTTGCCCATGCATGCGAAGCCGAACGAAGCGCTGCCCGCCGGCCGGACCTTCCACAGGCGATGCGCCGCCACGGCGGTCCGGCTGTTCCGATCGCGACTCACGTCGCTCCCACGGGGAACCATGAAGCGGCCGCGGCCCGGCTACTTCACCGTCCACGGCCGCTCGCGGATGCGGAACAGCACCAGGTAGACGCCCGAGACCCAGGCGATGCCGGCGGCCCAGCCGCCGAGGATGTCGGAGGGGTAATGCACGCCCAGGTAGATGCGCGAGGCGCCGACCGTCAGCGCGAACAGGGCCGCCAGCGCCGCCACCGGCCAGCGCCAGCGGGTGTGCCAGCACAGCAGCGCCACCACCATCGCCAGCGTGGCCGAGCCCATCGCGTGGCCGCTGGGGAAGCTGAAGGTGTGCTCCGGCGCGATGGACTCCCACAGCGCGGGCCGTTCGCGCTGAAAGAACTGCTTGGTGGCCAGGTTCAGCAGCGCCGAGCCGGCGAACGACGCGCCGGCGAAGGTCGCCTCGCGCCAGCGCCGCAGGGCCAGCAGCACGAGGGTCAGCGCGATGTCGGCCGGCACCACGCCCCACTGGTAGCCGACCGCGGACATGAAGACGAAGAACCGGTCCAGCGCCGGACCCGCGAGGGCGTGCGCGCCCAGCAGCAACGGCGCGTCGAAGTAGAAGTCCTCCAGCTCGTGGACTTCGTCCGCCAGCTCGACGAACAGCCACAGCGGCGCCAGCAGGCAGAGGAACAGCAGGACCAGGCGCCCGCCGTGCGCGCGGAACAGGCCGGCGACGGCCCGCCAACCGCCCGCCAGCGCGTCAGCCGGGGACACGCGCGTACTTGGCCTCGACGTAGTCGTCGATCAGCGCGACGAACTCGTGGGCGATGTTGTCGCCGCGCAGCGTGACCTTCTTCTCGCCGTCGACGAACACCGGCGCCGCCGGCGCCTCGCCGGTGCCCGGCAGCGAGATGCCGATGTTGGCGTGGCGCGATTCGCCGGGCCCGTTGACCACGCAGCCCATCACCGCCAGCGTCATGTTCTCGGCGCCGGGATGGGTGACCTTCCACTCCGGCATCCGGCCACGCACGTGCTCCTGCACGACCTTGGCCAGTTCCTGGAAGAACTCGGAGGTGGTGCGCCCGCAGCCCGGGCAGGCGGTGACCATCGGCGTGAACGCGCGCAGGCCGGTGGTCTGCAGCAGTTCCTGCGCCACGATCACTTCCTGGGTGCGCGACTGGCCCGGTTCCGGCGTCAGCGAGATGCGGATGGTGTCGCCGATGCCTTCCTGCAGCAGCACCGCCAGCGCCGCGCTGGACGCGACGATGCCCTTGCTGCCGATGCCGGCCTCGGTCAGGCCCAGGTGCAGGGCGAAGTCGGAGCGGCTGGCCATGTCGCGGTAGACCGCGATCAGTTCCTGCACGCCGCTGACCTTGGCCGACAGCACGATGCGGTCGCGCGGCAGGCCCAGTTCGACCGCACGCTCGGCCGAGTCCACCGCCGAGCGGATCAGCGCCTCGCGCAGCACGCGGCCGGCGTCCCACGGCGTTTCGCGCGCGTGGTTCTCGTCCATCAGCTGCGCCGCCAGCGCCTGGTCCAGCGAGCCCCAGTTGGCGCCGATCCGCACCGGCTTGCCGTGGCGGATGGCGAACTCGATCAGCAGGGCGAACTGGGTGTCCTTCTTCTTGCCGAAGCCGACGTTGCCGGGGTTGATGCGGTACTTGGCCAGCGCCTCGGCGCAGGCCGGCTCGCCGGCCAGCAGCTGATGGCCGTTGTAGTGGAAGTCGCCGATCAGCGGCACCGGCACGCCCATCATGTCCAGCTTCTCGCGGATGCGCGGGATGGCGGCGGCGGACTCGGGGTTGTTGACGGTCAGGCGCACCAGCTCGGACCCGGCGCGCCACAGCTCGGCCACCTGTTTCACGCTGGCGGCGACGTCGGCGGTGTCGGTGTTGGTCATCGACTGCACCACCACCGGATGGCCGCCGCCGACGACGGCGTTGCCGATGCGGACGGCCTGGGTGGCGCGCCGCGGCCAGGGCGCGGCGTCGGTGGGGGGCGTGGGGCGGGTGACGGCGTCGTGCATGGCCGCCATTGTAGCGTGGCGGCCCCTCCGGCCCGCCGGCGGGCTGCGACGCCATGCCGCAGGACCGGCCCGGACGCATGCACTAGCATGTAGCGATGCCCGGCACCCTCCTGACCGCCTCGCCCTCCTACCTGCGCACGCTGTGCAACCTGCGCTGGGTGGCCATCGTCGGCCAGGCGGTGACCGTGCTGGTGGCGCTGGGGCCGCTGGGCATCCCGCTGCCGCGCTGGCCGCTGTGGGCCGGCATCGGCGCGCTGGCGCTGTTCAACGCCTACGCCACCTGGCGCAGCCGCCGGTCCGGCGAGGAGGCCCCGGCCGAAGCCTTCGCCCACACCCTGGTGGACGTGGCCGTGCTGGCCTGGCTGGTGGCGTGGAGCGGCGGCATCGGCAATCCGTTCAGCTCGATGTTCCTGCTGCTGATCGCGGTGTCTGCGCTGGCGCTGCCGCTGCGCTGGGTGCTGGCCACCGGCGTGGCCTGCCTGCTGGGCTACGTGCTGACCGCGGTGTTCGGCCGGCCGCTGCCGCACCTGCACGGCGACGGCTTCAACGTCCACCTGTGGGGCATGGCGGTGAACTTCGTGCTGTCGGCCGCGGTGGTGCTGTTCTTCTCCACCCGCCTGGTGGCCGCGCTGCGCCAGCGCGAGCAGGAACTGGCGCGCCTGCGCGAGCGCTTCGCGCGCAACGAGGGCATCGTCGCGCTGGCCACCCACGCGGCGGCGGTGGCGCACGAACTGAACACCCCGCTGGCGACGATGACCCTGCTGACCGAGGACATCCGCGAGCAGGCGTCCGAGCCGGACATCCGCGAGGACGCCGCCACCATGCGCCAGCTGATCGACCTGTGCCGCGACCGCGTGCGCGCGCTCGCCGCCTCGGCCGACATGGGCGCCTACCAGCGCGTCGACCTGGACGAGGTGGTGCAGCGCTGGCAGCTGGTCCGCCCCACGGTGGAACTGCAGCGCACCGGCGCGCTGCCGCCGTGGCTGGCGACCGACGCCTCCACCGGCCACCTGTTGCAGGCGCTGCTGAACAACGCCGCCGACGCCAGCCGCCAGGCCGGTTCGCAGCGCGTGGACCTGGACCTGCGCTGCGAGGGCGACGAACTGGTGGGCACCGTGCGCGACTACGGCAACGGCTTCCACGAAGCGCTGCCGTTCCAGCACGAGCAGCTGTTCCGCACCAGCAAGCCCGAGGGCATGGGCGTGGGCCTGGCCCTGTCGCACGCCACGGTGGAGCGCCTGGGCGGGCGCATGACCATGCGCACCGTGCCGCCGAAGGGCGTGCAGGTGCAGTTCCGCCTGCCGGTGGCGGGCAACGACGAGGCATCCTGATGGGAGGCAACCGATGAAAGGCCTGCTGGTCGACGACGACGAACTCTACGCGCGCACGCTGCAGCGCAGCCTGGCGCGCAAGGGCATCGAGACCGAGATCGCGCTGGACGCCGCCAGCGCGCTGGCGCAGGCGCGCGAGTCGCGGCCGGACTTCGCGCTGGTGGACCTGAAGCTGGGGAGCGACTCCGGGCTGGGCCTGATCGAGCCGCTGCGCGCGCTGCGCGCCGACATGCGCATCCTGCTGGTGACCGGCTACGCCAGCGTGGCCACCGCGGTGGAATCGATCAAGCGCGGCGCCGACGACTACCTGCCCAAGCCGGCGACCGTGCCGACCATCCTGCGCGCACTGGGGCTGGAGGCGCCGGCGACCGTGGCCGACGACGACGACGGCGTCGAGGACACGATGACCCCGCTCAGCCGGCTGGAGTGGGAACACATCCAGCAGGCGCTGGCCGAAACCGAAGGCAACATCTCCGCCGCCGCGCGCCTGCTGGGCATGCACCGGCGCTCGCTGCAGCGCAAGCTGGCCAAGCGGCCGGGGCCGGAGCGGCGCTGGATCGACGAATAGCGGACGCCGCGGCCGCGCCGCGCGTTCAGGGCGACGGATCGCGGTCCGGATCCATCGCCATGCCCGCGCCCATGCCGGCGGCGCCCATGCCGCCCGCACCGGCGCCGCCACGCCCGCCGCCCTGGCGGTCGTCGCCCTTGCCGCCCTCGCCCTTGCCCTTCGCCGCCACCGGCCGCGCGGGTCCCTGGCGGGGGATCGCCAGCCCGGCCGGGACGGGCTCCAGGTCCAGCACGCTGCGGATGAAGTCGCGCAGCGACACCACCAGCGCATCGGTGCGGATGGGCCGCCCCGCCGCCAGGTCGGCCGCGGCCTGCGCCGCCAGCCGCACCTGTTCGTCGGTCCCCAGCAGGATCACGTCCGACAGCGCCGCCTCGACCGCATCGCGGATGCGCCGCGCACGGTCGCCACCGCCGTCCTCCTCCCCGCCCTCTTCCCGCGCGCGCTGGCGCAGCTCGCGCAGGTGGGTGGGGTCCACGTCCAGGTCGCCGGTGAACGACCCGCCCAGCGTCTTGTAGGCGGCGATCAGCGTGCGCAGGCGCTCGTTGATCTGGCGGTTCTCGCGGGCGCGCCGCTCCTGCACCGTCTGCATCACCAGCAGGCGGATGCCGACGCCGATCACGGTGATCAGCGCCAGCCCCGCCAGGGTGGTCAGCAGGCCTTGCCAGGAACTGAAATCGAGACCGCGCATGCCTGCGCCTCCAAGGATATCCGGACGCTACCTTACCGAAACGGCCGTGCGTCCACCGTCGACACCCGTGCGTTCGTCCAGTGGCGGAATGCGGCGCCGGCCATCACCGCGCCTCGATCCGCGCGCCGCGCAGCACGGGCGCGCCGTCCGCCACGTCGGTCCACGCCAGCCACGCAGCACCCGCGGACCATTGCAACCGGGGCAGGCCGCTGGCGCGCCCGCGCGCGCCGAGCGTCGCCACGTCGATGCGCTTGGCCTCGCCCCAGTGCGGGTCGTAGCCGGTGAACACGAGGCGCTGCGCGCCGTCTTCTCCCTGTTCCAGCCAGGCCGCCCACAGCCGGCCGCCGCCCGCCGCCAGCGCGAGCCGGCCCAGTACCTGCGGCCCGCGCGCCAGCGTGACGGGCGCAGCGAAGGTATCGCCGGCATCGTCCGAGCGCGCGGCGCGCAGCTCGGGCTCGCCGCCGGCCTCCGTGTACCAGGCCACCCAGACCGTGCCGCCCTGCGCCGCGACCACCGGGCCGTTGACCGGGCAGCCGGCGATCCGCCAGCCGTCGGCATGCACGTCGCGCGGCGCGGTCCAGACGGTGCCGTCGAAGCGGACGAGGCGGGTATCGCGGATTTCGCCATCGCCGCGGCCGCGGTACACCACCACGACGCCGCGGTCGGTCACCGCCGACGCGGTGGTGCAGCAGTCGCAGGTGGAGGCATCCAGCGGCCATTCGGCCTGCTGCGCGGCTTGCGAGTCGTACAGCGCGGCACGCAGCATCATCGGCGCGCCGCCGGCGTGATCGTGCCCGCCGGCGGCGTGGCCGGCATGCCCCGCGGCCGCCTTCTGCCGGCTGTCCAGCCACGCGACGCCCACCCGGTCGCGCGCTTGCGGCCAGAACGTCACGAACCCGTGGTCGCCGCGCGTGGCCGGATGCACGGGTTGCGATGCGCTCCAGGTGCGGCCGTCGTCGTCGGAGCGCACCAGCGCGATGCCGTAGTCCATCGGGTCGGGACCGGTGCTGCGCAGCCAGTGCGCCCACAGCGCGCCGTCCTCCAGCGCGAAGACGTGCGGCGTGTCGGCCCAGTTGCGGAAGAAATCGTCGCCCTCGGCGATCGTCGCCGGCGGCGTCCATCGTCCGGACGCCGAACCCGTTTCCCACCGGCTGAACCGGAAACGCAGGCGACCCTCGCCGGCAGGTTCCAGCCAGCTCAGCAGCAGCGCGCCCGCCGGCGTCACCGCCAGGTCGGGCTGCGCGGAACCGGCAGGCGCCGGCAGTTCCCACGGCGCCACGGCAAACAGGGGCGGCGCTTCGGCCGCACCGTCCGGCGCCTTCGCCGGCGTGCACGCGGCCACCAGCAGCACGAGCGCCACGGCAACGGCGCTCCGCCACGAACGGGCGATGGACGGGCGGGAAAACGGCATGCGGGCGATTCCTTTCGGCGGGATGCCTTCCATTCCATCACGGAATCCGCCGACCCGGGCGCGGCCGCCTGCCGCCTGCCGCCTGCCGCCTGCCGCCAGCATCGCGACGGCGGCGATCGACGCCAGCGTTTATCCTTGCGCCATGACCGACACCGCCCGCGACATCCTGACGCCCAGCCAGTTGAACACGCTGGCGCGCGACCTGCTCGAGGGCACGTTCCCGCTGATCTGGGTGGAAGGCGAGCTGGGCAACGTCACCCGCCCGGCCTCCGGCCACCTGTACTTCACGCTGAAGGACGCGCGCGCGCAGGTGCGCTGCGCCATGTTCAAGCCCAAGAGCCAGTGGCTGAAGTTCGCCCCGCGCGAAGGCCTGCGCGTGCTCGCGCGCGGACGCCTGACGCTGTACGAGGCGCGCGGCGAGTACCAGCTGGTGATCGACCACTTGGAGGAGGCCGGCGAAGGCGCGTTGCGGCGCGCCTTCGAGGCGCTGAAGGCGCGGCTGGCGGCGGAAGGCGTGTTCGACGATGCGCGCAAGCGCCCCCTGCCCGCCCACGTGCGGCGGCTGGGCGTGCTCACTTCGCCCACCGGCGCGGCCGTGCGCGACGTGCTGAGCGTGCTGCAGCGGCGCTTCCCGCTGCTGGAGGTCGACGTGCTGCCGGTGCAGGTGCAGGGCGAGACGGCCGCCGCGCAGATCGTGGACATGCTGCAGCGCGCCGCGCGCAGCGGCCGCTACGACGTGCTGCTGGTCGCCCGCGGCGGCGGCTCGCTGGAGGACCTGTGGGCATTCAACGACGAACGCCTGGCGCGCGCCATCGCCGCCTCGCCGGTGCCGGTGGTGTCGGCCGTCGGCCACGAGACCGACTTCACCCTCGCCGACTTCGCCGCCGACCTGCGCGCGCCCACGCCGTCGGTCGCCGCGGAACTGCTGGTGCCGGACCGCCGCGACCTGCTCGCCCGCGTGCACGCGCTGCAGCGCCGGCTGGCCGGCACCCAGGCGCACCGCCTGCGCGACGCCATGCAGCGCGCCGACCGCGCCGCCCTGCGCCTGAACGCCCAGCGCCCGCAGGCGCGGCTGGAGATGCTGCGGCGCCGGCAGGAAGACGCCGCCCGCCGCCTGCACGCCCTGTGGCGCGACCGGCAGGCGCGCCGCATCGCCCTGCTGCGCCACGCCGACGCGGTGCTGCGCGCGCACGCGCCGCGGCGGCGGCTGGAACAGCTGCGCCTCCGCCTGCTCGCGCTCGCGCCACGGCCGCAGGCCGCCATCGCCCGCACCCTGCAACGCGACGCCCTGCGCCTGCGCGCCCTCGCCCGCTCGCTGGAAGCCGTCAGCCCGCTGGCCACCGTCACCCGCGGCTACGCGCTGGTGACGAAGGAGGACGGCACGCTGGTGCGCTCGGTGGCGCAAGTGCGGCCGGGCGATGCGGTCGAGGCGCGGTTGGCGGACGGGACGTTGAAATTGCGGGCGGAGTGACGCGACGCCATGGGCCGGATCGCATTGTTCGTGGCCACTTGGCTCATGGCCGCGCCCGCATGCGCCGGCGAGCGCGCGGTCGTCGACGCGTTGGCGGAACGAAGCCGGATTCCCGCCGAAGAACTGCGAGTGCTGCTCGCGGACTGCGAAAAGACGCAGCGCAGCATGAACGTGTGCGCGTTCCGGGACCATGTCGCCGCCGATCTCGAGATGATGGCCGCTCTTCGCAAGGCCGCCTCCCTGCTCGATGATCCGCAAAGGCAGGCCTTGACCGCGGCGCAGGACGCCTGGGCCATCGAGACGAGATCCCGGTGCGAGGCCGAAGCCGACGGCGCGGCGGAGGGCGGCTCGATGCGTCCCATGGTTTTCAGCCACTGCATGGAACAGGAAACCCGACGGCGCACGGCCGGACTGGCCCGCTGACGACGGGCATCCCGGACACGCACCCCACAGCCGCGTACCGCCCGCGGTTCTCCCGACGGTGCCCTTAACCCCACTCCCCCACCCCGCGCGTTCGACCTTCCGTCCCACACACGGAGTCGCGCCATGTCGTACCGCCGTCTGACCTTCACCCTGCTGGCCGTCGCCGTCCTGGCCGGCTGCCAGTCCAGTCCCACCGCCCAGCACGTGCGCGCCGAAGAAGAAGCCTTCGCCGCCGCGGCGGAGGCCGCCGCCGATGCCGAAGTGGCGCGGCGCGAGCGGAGCACGCTGGACAGCGTCGTCGTCACCGGCCAGCGCATGCAGGCGCGGCAGGCCAAGGCAGCGCCGGCCCATGCGCCGGCGGCACCGCCGCCCCCGCCGGCGATGATGCAGTACCGCGGCATCGCCGCGCCCGCGCATCCGCAGGCGCCACCGGCCAATACCGAGAAGTACGCCGCGCGCGACGACAACCCGGTGCGCCGCACGCTGGACGAACCGGTCTCGACCTTCTCGGTCGACGTGGACACCGGCAGCTACAGCAACGTGCGGCGCATGCTGCGCGAGGGCGAGCGGCCGCCGGCCGACGCGGTGCGCGCGGAGGAGTTCATCAACTACTTCCGCTACGGCCATGCCGCGCCGGCCGACCGCAGCCGCCCGTTCCAGGTGACCACCGAACTCGCGCCCGCGCCGTGGAACGCCAAGCGCCAGTTGCTGATGATCGGCATCAAGGGCTACGACGTGCCCAAGGCCACGCTGCCGCCGGCCAACCTGGTGTTCCTGCTCGACACCTCCGGCTCGATGGAATCGCCGGACAAGCTGCCGCTGCTCAAGCGGTCCTTCGCCCAGCTGGTGCCGCAGCTGCGCCGCCAGGACCGGGTGAGCATCGTGGTGTACGCCGGCTCGGCCGGGCTGGTGCTGCCGCCCACGCCGGGCGACCGCCACGGCGAGATCCTGGCCGCGCTGGACCGCCTGCAGGCCGGCGGCAGCACCAACGGCGGCGACGGCATCCGCCTGGCCTACGCGATGGCCAGGCAGGCGTTCGTGCCCGAGGGCGTCAACCGGGTGATCCTGGCCACCGACGGCGACTTCAACGTCGGCACGGTCAGCCAGGACGCGCTGGAGACGATGGTGGCCGACCAGCGCAAGTCCGGCATCGCGCTGACCACGCTCGGCTTCGGCACCGGCAACTACAACGACGCGCTGGCCGAGAGGCTGGCCGACGTGGGCGACGGCAACCACGCCTACATCGACACGCTGCAGGAAGGCCGCAAGGTGCTGGTGGACGAGATGCAGTCCACCCTGCTGACCATCGCCCGCGACGTGAAGATCCAGGTGGAGTTCAACCCGGCCGTGGTGTCGGAGTACCGCCTGGTCGGCTACGAGAACCGGGTGCTGGCCAACGAGGATTTCGCCAACGACAAGGTCGACGCCGGCGACATCGGCGCGGGCCACGAGGTGACCGCGCTGTACGAGATCACCCCGGTCGGTTCCGGCGCCGACCGCCTGCCCGCGCTGCGCTACGGCGGCAGGCAGGTGGCGGCGGATGCGGCCACCGACGAAGTCGCGCACGTCCGCCTGCGCTACAAGCTGCCGGGCCAGGACAACAGCCGCCTGATCGAAACGCCGATCGCACGCGGTTCGCTGACCACGCGGCCGAGCGACGCGTTCCGCTTCGCCAGCGCGGTGGCGGCATACGCCGACCTGCTGCGCGGCGGCCAGCGGATCGACGGCTGGAGCTGGAACGACGTGGCACGCACCGCGCGGGCTTCGTCGGGGCCGGATCCCTACGGCCTGAAGGCGGAGTTCGTCGGCCTGGTGGGCCAGGCGCGTGCCCTGGTGGCCGCGCGCACCGACGCGCCGGCGATCGCGGGCGAATAAGACAGCCTGGCCGGGGTCGCGCGCGCGGCCCCGGCCCCCGGTCCATGGCACCGAAGGAGACACGCCAGTGCGATACGCCCTCTGCCTGCTGGTGCTGCTGCCCGGAACGGTCTTCGCCAACAGCTGCGGCACGCGCGTGGTCGTCGTGAACCACCGCGACCACGCCGTGACCGTATCGATGAAGAGCTTCTACGCGGACCACCGGCTTTCCGCGCCGGCACCCGACGACCTCGACGAACCGCCGCGCAGCGACGGCATCCCGCCCTACTTCTCGCACCGGCAACGCGTCGAGGTGCCCGCCGGCGGCTCCGTCGAGGTGCCGTTCCGGCGGCTGTGCACGGGCGATTTCTGGTTGAACTGGCGCGCGGACGGCGCGGATGGCGAAGCCCGCGCCTCCGGGCAGCTGTGGCCCCACTACGGGCAATCGATCGACATCCGTTGACGGCGCGCCATCGCGGCGCGCGCACGACCGGTCAAGCGGCGCCGGCGGCCACTATTTCCATCTGCGCCGCCGGCCTGCCCAGCAGGTAGCCCTGGCCGAGGTGGCAGCCCAGCTCCACCAGGGCGCGGCGCTGCTCCTCGGTTTCCACGCCCTCGGCGATGGTCTCGATGCCCAGCGTGCCGGCCAGCGCCAGGATCGCGCGCACCAGCGCCAGGCTTTCCGGTCGCGCCTCGCTGCCCAGCCCCGACACGAAGCTGCGGTCGATCTTCAGCACCGAGATCGGGAAGCGGTGCAGGTACGACAGCGCCGAGAAACCGGTGCCGAAATCGTCCAGCTGCGCCAGGATGCCGTGCTGCCGCAGCGTCCGCAGGATGCGCAGCGTGCGCGGCGCGTCGTCCAGCAGCGCCACCTCGGTGATCTCCAGGCGCAGCCGCGCCGGATCCGCGCCGTGCGCCTCGAACATCGCCAGCAGGCGGTCGGCGAAGTCCGGCGAGCGGAAGTGCCGCGGCGACACGTTGACCGAGATGTAGCCGTCCACGCCGCGCGCGATCTGCCGCACGACCTGCTCGTACAGCAGCCAGTCGACCTGCTCGATCAGGCCGCTGTCCTCGCCCAGGCCGATGAACTCCGCCGGCAGCAGCAGCCCGCGCCGCTCGTGCTGCCAGCGCAGCAGGGCCTCGTGGCCGATCACGCGGCCGTCGTCCATGCGGCGGATCGGCTGGTAGAACGGCAGGAAGTCGCGGTTGTTGATCGCGCGGCGCAGGTCGGCCTCCAGGTCCAGGCTCTGCATCGCCGCTTCGCGCATGGCCTCGTCGAACAGGGCGCAGCGGTCGCGGCCCTGCTCCTTGGCGCGGTACATCGCGGCGTCGGCATCGCGCAGCAGTTCCTCGCCGTTGCGGTAGCGCGGGTGCCAGATGGCGATGCCGAGACTGGCCGACGGGAACAGTTCGCGCCCGGCCACCCACATCGGCCGCCCCAGCACGGCCAGCAGGCGCTGGGCGAAGTCGCGCACGTGCTCCACGCCGTCGGCGTACTCGACCAGCAGCGCGAACTCGTCGCCGCCCAGCCGCGAGACCACGTCGTCGCCGCGCACGCTCATGGTGATGCGGCGCGCCACCTCCACCAGCAGTTCGTCGCCGGCGGCGTGGCCCATGCTGTCGTTGACCAGCTTGAAGCGGTCCAGGTCGAGGAACAGCACCGCGAACGCCTGGCCGTCGCCGTGGCGCGCGCGCTCGATGGCCGCCGACAGCCGGTCCAGCAGGTGCGGGCGGTTGGGCAGCCCGGTCAGGGCGTCGTGGGTGGCCTGGTAGGTGAGCTGCTGCTCGGCGCGCAGGCGCTCGCCGATCTGCGCGCGCAACTGGTGGTTGGCCTCGGCGAGTTCGCGCGTGCGCTCCTCGACCCGGCGCTCGAGTTCGGCGTGCGCGCTGCGCAGGCGTTCCTGCGTGCGCTGCCGGTCCAGGCCGTTGCCGATGTGGTGGGCCACGAAGGTCAGCAGGTTCTGGTCGTGCACGGTGAACTTCACGTCCTCGGTGTAGCTCTGCACCACGACCGTGCCGACGACGTCCTCGCCGCGGAACAGCGGCACGCCCAGCCAGCTGTGCGCGGGCGGGCCGTGCTGCGCCAGCTTGCCCTGCTCGACCAGCTGGCCGATCACCGCGCGGTCGGCCAGCAGCGGGCGGCCGGTGGCGATGACGTACTCGGTCAGGCCGTTGGTCATGCGCCGCGACTTGCGCATCGGGTCGCGGGCGTCGATCGAGTACGGGAAGTTCAGCTGCTCGCCGTCGTCCGAGACCAGCGCGATGTAGAAGTTGCGCGCGTCGATCAATTCGTCGACCACCACGTGCACGTCGGCGTAGAAGCGCTCCAGGCTCTCGGAGGTGATCGCCAGCTCGGTGATGCGGAACAGTGCACGCTGCAGCTTCTCGGCGCGCTTGCGCTCCATGATCTCGGCCTGCAGCTCGCGGTTGGCGCGCTGCAGCTCGTGGGTGCGCACCGCCACCCGGTGCTCCAGCTCCACGTGCGCGTGCTTGCGGTCCAGCGCAGTGAGGATGTGCTGGGCCACGTAGCCCAGCAGGGCGCGGTCCTCGTCGGCGTAACTGGCTGGCGCGTCGTAGCTCTGCACGACGATGGCGCCGCAGACGCGGTCGTCGCGGCGCATCGGCACGCCCAGCCAGTCCAGGCTGTCCGGGCCGTGCGACGGGTCGCGGATCACCCCCAGCTTCTGCCGGATCACCGCCGACGGGCCGCGCAGCGGCTGGCCGTGGCGCAGCAGCGCGAAGGTCATGCTGTTGGCCATCTCCTCCTCGCCGAACTCGCGCTCGGGTTCGGCGATGTACGGGTCGCGCTGGTCGGCGAAGTAGAGGAAGCGCACCGAGCGCCGCTGGTCGTCGTACAGCACGATGTAGCAGTTCTCGGCGTACATCAGCGAGTTCACCACCGCGTGGATGCGGCGGAGCATCTCCGGCATCTCCAGGTCGGCGCCGGCCAGGTCGGCGATCTCGTAGAGCGCCTGCTGCAGCCGCTTGGACTTCTCCAGCGAGACCACCCGCGCCTGCGCGCGGGACGCGTCCAGCGAAGTCACCAGCAGCGTGCGCGCCAGCAGCAGCCAGGATTCCTCCTCGCCGGGCGCCAGCGGATGCGGCAGGGCCAGCGCCACCGCCACGCGCGCGTTGCCGTCGGCATTGTCCCAGGCGTGCACGCGCAGGTCCGGGCCGTCGTGCTCCACCACCGCCTCGGCCAGCGCATGCTCGGCCCGGCGCTTCAGCGCGGCCGTCGCGCCCGGCGTGGCGCCGCTGCCGCTGCCCAGCGCCCAGTCGCGCCAGCAGACCGCCAGTTCCGCGCCGGCCGGCAGCAGCCCGCGCAGGATCAGCGCGATCCGCTCCGCCGGCGAGGCGTGCGCGCTGGCCGGGTTGTCGGCGCTGGGCGATGGCGTAGGCATGACCGGTTCCCGAACGAGTCGGCGCGTGGTGTCTGGATGTCCCCCCGGCGAGCATACCGCCAGCCGCCCCCTGAACGGAAACTACCAGAGCAACCCCATCCCCGGCCGTGGCGCGTTCGCAAAGCGTGTGCTCCATCCCACTGCCCGCGCCGCCTCCCTCCCCCCGACCGCGCGCCCGTGCGGCGCCGGGCGCCTGAACGCGCCGGCCGCGGCGACGGCCCACCGCTTCACGGGCGTGCGCGGACCGCTTACGCTGGCGGCGGTGAACGACCTCGCAGAACCCGCCGACGAGACCCTGATGCTGGCCTACGCCGCCGGCGACGCGTCGGCCTTCGAGCAGCTCTACGCGCGCCACCGGGGGCCGCTGTACCGGTTCCTGCTGCGGCACCTGCGCGACGCCGCGCTGGCCGACGAGTTCTTCCAGGACACTTGGCAGCGCGTGATCGCCGCGCGCCAAGGCTGGAAGCCGGAGGCCGCCTTCGGCACCTGGCTGTACCGGATCGCGCACAATCGGCTGAACGACCACTGGCGCGCCTCGAAGCACCGGCCCGCCGCGCCCGACGACGCCGACGCGCGCACCGCGCGCGTCCCCGACCCGGACACGCCCGAGCGCCAGCTGTCCGAGTTCGAGCAGCGGCGGCGGCTGCAGCTGGCCATGGACGAACTGCCGCCGGAGCAGCGCGAGGTGCTGCTGCTGCGGCTGGAGCAGGAACTGACCCTGGAGGAGATCGGCGAGATCACCGGCGTGGGCCGGGAAACCGTGAAGTCGCGGTTGCGCTATGCGATGGACCGGTTGCGGACGAGGTTGAACGAATGAAGACGCCCCACGAGCCCCTGACGCCCGAAGAACGCGCGCTGGCGCAGTCGCTGTCGCGGCTGGGACCGCACGGCGGCCCGTCGCCGGAACTGGACGCGCGCATCCTCGGCGCCGCGCGCGCGGCCGTGCGGGAAGCGCCGGCGCCGGGCGGGCAGGTGCCGCCGTCGCGCCGCCGCTGGCCGCTGGGGATGGGCGTGGCGGCCTCGGTGCTGCTGGCCGCGGGCATCGCCTGGCAGCTCCGCCCCGGCTACGACGTCCCGGTGGCGAGCGAGGCGCCGGCCGCCGCGCAGGACGCGGTCGCCGTCGCCTCCGGGAACACGGAGGCTGCGGCGCCCCTGGCCGACGTCGCCCCGGCGACCGTCGCGGCCCCGCCGGTGCAGCAACCTGCCGCCGCCCCCATTCCGCCACCGGCGCCGGCGAAGGCGATCCCGCCCCCGCCGGCCGCGGTCGAACACGAGGCGGCCCCCGCCAGCCCCGCCCGCAAGAACGCGGAGGCCGCGGCGCGCCAGGACACCGCGCCCAAGCGCAGCCCGCTCGCGCTGATCCCGGCCCCGGCCCCGGCTTCGGCGCCCCCTCCCGCGCCCGAGGCGCCGCCGCAGGCCTTCCGCGAGGGGGCTGGAGCGGCACCCGCGCCCTCGGTGACGGCGATCTCGGACGAATACGCGCGCGCGCAGGCACGCCAGCGCGCCGCCCGCGAGCAGCAGGAACAGGAACAGGCGCAACGGCTCCGGCACGAGGACGACCGGCGGGCCGCCGCGGCGAAGGCGGCCGAGGCCGACACCCTCGACTCGATCACCGTGACCGGCGCCCGCGTGCAGACCCGGCGCAGCCCCCGCTACGTCCAGGAAGCCGCCGCGCCCGCACCCGCCCCGGCGGCACCGCCGCCCCCGCCGGCGGCCAGCGCCGGCAGCGTCCAGCCCAGCGCCGCGCGCAACGCGCTCCGCCGCACCGACCTGCAGGTGCCGGTGGACGAGGACGGCCGGCTGCCCCCGGACGAGTGGCTGGACCGCATCCGCCTGCGCCGCGACCTGGGCGACAGCGCCAACGCGCTGCGCAGCCTGCAGCTGTTCGTGCAGGAACACCCGTTCCAGCGCGTCCCGGACGACCTGCGCCCGCTGCTGGGCACGCCATGAGCGACACCCTGGTCGCTCCCGCCTCGCATGTCCTGGAGGTGAAGCACAGCCGTTTCCTCGCCCGGGCCGCACCGGTGGCGACGGCCGACGACGCGCTGGCCTTCCTGCGCGACGTCGGCGACCCGGCCGCGACCCACAACTGCTGGGCCTACCGGATCGGCGGCGCCTACCGCTCCAGCGACGACGGCGAACCGGCGGGCACCGCGGGACGGCCGATCCTGGCCGCCATCGACGGCCAGGGCTACGACCGCGTGATGGTGGTGGTGACCCGCTGGTACGGCGGCATCAAGCTGGGCGCCGGCGGCCTGGTGCGCGCCTACGGCGGCGCGGCGGCCGAGTGCCTGCGCACCGCGCAACGCCACCCGCTGGTGGCGACCACCGTGCTGGCGGTGGCCTGCCCGTTCGAGGACCTGGGCGCCGTGCACGCCGCCCTCGGCCCGCACCAGGCGGCCAAGCAGGGCGAATCCTTCGACGAACACGGCGCGACGCTGGCGCTCGAACTGCCCGCCGACCGCGCCGATGCCTTGAAAACCCACCTGCGCGACGCCACCCGTAACCGGGTGCGCTTCCTTCCCGCGGAATGACCCAGCGTTTGCAGGAGGGGCTTCGGCCGCGCCCCGACAGTCGTACCGTGTGCACGAGGATGGGCGCGCCGCAGCGCGTCCATCCGACGAACCGCCGGGGGTTCGGCGCCTTGCCCGCGGCATGCGGTCGGGGCGGAAGCCCCTCCCACAACCGCTTCGACCTGGAAACCCGATGAACGACAGCACCGCGGGCGCGGACGCGCGCACGCCCCCCAAGACCAAGGCCAAGCTCGGCACGCTGCGCGCGCTGTGGCCGTTCGTGCGCCGGCACGGCGGCCTGTTCGCCGCCTGGCTGGTGGCCCTGGGCGTGGCCTCGGCGGCGACGCTGACCTTCCCGGTCTCGTTCAAGCAGATGATCGACCAGGGCTTCGACAGCGGCGGCAACATCGACCGCGTGTTCCTGGGCGTGTTCGTGGTGGTGGTCGCGCTGGCGATCGCCAGCGCCGCGCGCTTCTACTTCGTCTCGCTGCTGGGCGAGCGCGTGGTGGCCGACCTGCGCAGGCAGTTGTACTCGCACCTGCTGGGCCTGGACGCGGAGTTCCACGACCGCACCCGCAGCGGCGAACTGGTCTCGCGCCTGTCGGCCGACAGCGAACTGCTGCGCAGCGTGGTGGGCAGCAGCATGTCGGTGGCCCTGCGCAGCAGCATCACCGTGATCGGCAGCATCGTGATGCTGTTCGTCACCAGCCCGAAGCTGGCGGCCTACGCGCTGGTCGGCATCCCGCTGGCGGTGGCGCCGATCCTGCTCGGTGCGCGCCGGCTGGAGAAGGCCTCCCGCGCCAGCCAGGACCGGGTGGCCGACGCCAACACCCTGGCCAGCGAGACGCTGGGCGCGGTGCGCACCGTGCAGGCGCACGCGCGCGAGCCGTTCGAGTTCCGGCGCTTCGACGACGCGGTCGGCCTGTCGGTGGAAACCGCCCGCAAGCGCATCCGCGCGCAGTCGCTGGTCACCGCCACCGTCATCACCCTGGTGTTCGGCGCGGTGGTGCTGGTGCTGTGGTCGGGCGCGCACGACGTGATCGCCGGCCGCATGAGCAAGGGCGAGCTGGGCCAGTTCGTGTTCTATGCGCTGATCGGCGGCGGCTCGGTCGGCGCGCTGGCGGAGGTCTGGAACGAACTGCAGCGCGCCGCCGGCGGCATGGGCCGCATCGCCGAACTGCTGGGCGAGCGCCCGGCCATCCGGGCGCCGGCGGCCCCGCTGGCCCTGCCCTCGCCGCTGCGCGGCGAGATCCGCTTCGACGATGTGTCGTTCCACTATCCCTCGCGCCCGGACCTGCCGGCGCTGGACGATTTCACCCTGACCGTGGCGCCCGGCGAGACGGTCGCGCTGGTCGGCCCTTCCGGCGCCGGCAAGAGCACCGTGTTCTCGATGCTGCTGCGCTTCCACGACGCGCAGGCCGGCAGCATCCGCATCGACGGCGTCGACCTGCGAGAGTTGGATCCGGCGCAGCTGCGCGAACGCATCGCGCTGGTGCCGCAGCAGCCGACCATCTTCGCCGCCAGCGCCGCCGACAACATCCGCTACGGCAAGCTCGACGCCACCGATGCCGAGCTGCAGGCCGCGGCCGAGGCGGCCGAGGCCGGCGATTTCATCCGCGAGCTGCCGGAAGGCTTCGCCAGTTCGCTCGGCGAACGCGGCGCGCGCCTGTCCGGCGGCCAGCAGCAGCGCATCGCCATCGCCCGCGCGCTGCTGAAGGACGCGCCGATCCTGTTGCTCGACGAGGCCACCAGCGCGCTCGACGCGCAGAGCGAGCGCGCCGTGCAGCACGCGCTGGAACGGCTGATGCAGGGCCGCACCACGCTGGTCATCGCCCACCGCCTGGCCACCGTGCTGAAGGCCGACCGCATCGTGGTGATGGACAAGGGGCGCATCGTCGCCCAGGGCACGCACGGGCAGTTGCTGGCGCAGGGCGGCCTGTACGCCGACCTGGCGCGGCTGCAGTTCCTGGACTGAACCCGGCAACGCCGGGCATGGCCGGCCACCCTCAAACCGGCGGGTGCCCGTAGGAGCGCCCCATGGGCGCGATGCCTTTTCCCGTCAACGTCCCGCGAAAAGCATCGCGGGCATGGCCCGCTCCTACGCGGCGGCCTCGGCCTGCACCAGCGAAGACGCCGTACGAGGCGGTCGGCTGGGGAAGGCGTGCCGCACGATGCGCCAGCACACCTGGCCGAACTGCGTGAGCAGGGTGCCGGTGTTGTAGTGCTGGCCGTAGCGCGCGCAGATGGCGCGCACTTCCCGCGCCATTTCCGCGTAGCGGTTGGCGGGCACGTCGGGGAAGAAATGGTGCTCGATCTGGTGGCTCAGGTTGCCCGACAGCACGTTCATCAGGAAACCGCCGCGCAGGTTGGACGAACCGCGCAGCTGGCGCAGGTACCAGTGGCCGCGCGACTCGTTCTTGACGCACTCCTTCGGGAACGTCTCCGCGTTCGCGGTGAAGTGCCCGCAGAAGATGATCACGTAGGTCCACACGTTGCGCAGGCCGTTGGCGACCAGGTTGCCCAGCATCACCGGCAGGAAGAACGGGCCCGCCAGCGCCGGGTAGATCACGTAGTCCTTGGCCAGCTGCCGGCCCATCTTGCGCACCACCGGCGCCGACTTGTGGCGCAGCTGCCGGGTGGTCATCTTGCCGTGCCACCAGCGGCCCAGCTTGAGGTTCTGGATCGCCACGCCCCACTGGAAGTACAGCGCGAAGACCACCGCGATGGCCGGCTGCAGCAGGTAGAACGGCCTCCACTTCTGCTCGGGGAAGATGCGCAGCAGCCCGTAGCCGATGTCGTCGTCCAGGCCGCGCACGTTGGTGTAGGTGTGGTGGCGGAAGTTGTGGGTGTGGCGCCAGTTCTCGGCGGTGGCGACGATGTCCCAGTCGTAGGTGCGGCCGTTGAGCTGCGGGTCGCCCAGCCAGTCGTACTGGCCGTGGATGACGTTGTGGCCCAGCTCCATGTTGTCGAGGATCTTGCCCAGGCCCAGCGACAGCGCGCCCAGCGCCCACAGCACCCAGAACAGCCAGCCCACGGCGCTGTCGGCCAGCCACAGGCCGCCGGCGATCGCGGCGGCGAACAGCAGCGCGCGGCCGGCCAGGTTGGCGTAGCGCACGGCCTTGACCACGTTGCGGATGTAGCGCGCGTCGCGCGCGCCCAGCGTGGCCACGGTGCGCGCGCGCAGGGCGTCCAGTTCCGCGCCGAAGCGGTCGAGTTCCTCGGCGGTGAGCTTGCGGTTCTTCATGGAGGAGAGAGAGGCCATCACAGGTCCAGCTCGAGGTCGGTGGCGGCGCTGTGGATGCACAGCTTCAGCGCCTGGGTGGGTTCGTGCGCCAGCGCGCCGCTGGGCAGGTGGCGGACGCTGCCGGCGGACTTGCCGCAGGCGCAGGTGTTGCAGATGCCCATGCGGCAGCCGGAGGCGGGCTTCAGGCCGTGCTGTTCCAGCGCGTCGAGCAGCGATGCGCCGCGCGGCACGCGCAGGGTGCGGCCGCTGCGCAGCAGGCGCAGGTCGACCTCGCCTTCGTCCACCACCGTCACCGGCGGCGCGGTGAAGGCTTCGGCCCGGAACGAGGCGGCGCGCGAGGCGAGCAGGTCGCGCGCGCGCGCGACGAAGCCGCCCGGGCCGCAGGCCATCACCTGCTGCGCCGCCAGGTCGCCGGCATGGGCCGACAGCAGCGCGTCGTCGATGCGGCCTTGCGCTTCGTCCGCGGCCGCGGCGTCTTCGCGCGTCAGCAGCAGGCGGAAGCGGAAGCGCGGATGCGCCGCGGCGAGCGTGCGCAGTTCGTCCACGAAGCAGGCTTCCGCGCGCCGGCGCACCCAGTACAGCAGCGTCAGGTCGACGGGCATGTCCTGCGCGGCGAGTTCGCGCACCAGCGCCACCAGCGGGGTGATGCCGCTGCCGGCGGCGAGCAGCAGCCAGGCGCCCGCGGGCGAGGCGGGCAAGGTCATGTCGCCGAACGCCGGGCCCAGCTCGACGACGTCGCCGATGCGCGCCACCGATTGCAGGTGGCGGCTGACCTTGCCGCCCTCGATGGCCTTCACCGTCACCGGCAGCAGCCCGTCCGCGCGCGGAGGCGCCGTCAGGCTGTAGCTGCGGGTCAGGCGCACGCCGTCGATGTCGACGCCCAGGTTCACGTGCTGGCCGGCGCGGTGGCCGGCCCAGTGGCGGTTGGGCTTGAACAGCAGGGTGACGGCGTCGGCGGAGGCGACTTCGCGCGCGACCAGGCGCGCGAGCGGGCGCTCCCAGGTCCACGTGCGGTGCAGGTGCGAGGCCCAGAAATCGAAGACGTCCGGTTTCACCAGCGGCCGGATCAGGCGTTTCAGGGCGCCGGGCCGGCGGGAAGAGGGACGGAACTGGGCATTCATGGCCGGCACTATACCCCTGTGAAGACGCATGTGTATACACTTGTATATTAATTTACGGGGCTATGATGGCCCTACCCTTCCGTATGCCCGGCCTTTCCCGCGTGATCCCACACCCGCATCCCCTGCCCCAGGACGACCATGGCCCCGGCCGCAAGTCGTCCATCTCGCGCGAGGACCTGCTGGCGGCGGCGCTGAAGCTGGTCGGGCCGCACCGCAGCGTGTCCACGCTGAGCCTGCGCGAAGTGGCCCGCGAGGCCGGCATCGCCCCCAACAGCTTCTACCGCCAGTTCCGCGACATGGACGAACTGGCGGTGGCGCTGATCGACCTCGCCGGCCGCTCGCTGCGCAAGATCATCGGCGAGGCCCGCCACCGCGCCGCCAGCACCGACCGCAGCGTCGTGCGCGGCTCGGTGGAGGCGTTCATCGAGCAGCTGCGCGCCGACGACAAGCTGCTGCACGTGCTGCTGCGCGAGGGCAACGTCGGCTCGGACGCGTTCAAGCACGCGGTGGAGCGCGAGCTGCAGTTCTTCGAGGAGGAACTGCGCATCGACCTGATCCGCCTGGCCGCGCGCGACAACGCGCCGCTGTACCAGCCGGCGCTGGTGTCGCGGGCGATCACCCGGCTGGTGTTCGCGATGGGCGCCACCGCGATGGACCTGCCGCCGGAGAAGGACCCGGAGCTGATCGAGCAGCTGTCGGAAATGGTGCGCCTGATCCTCACCGGCTCGCGCGCGCTGTCCTCCCGCGCCGGCAGCGTGCCCTGACGGGGCGCCGGCGCATGGACGGCCCGACCATCCCGCGCTCGACCTTCGTCACCGTCGTCGGCTGGCTGTTCGTCGCGTTCAGCGGCGTCGGCACGCTGGTCGGCGTGCTGCAGAACCTGATGCTGCACCTGCTGTTCCCGCTGGCGCAGATGCGCCAGGACCTGCCGGCGGACGCCGGCCTGCCGCCGTCGTTCCAGTTCCTGCTCGGCCACGTCGAGTGGTTCTTCGCCCTGGCGCTGGCGAACAACGCCGCCATGCTGGTGGCGTCGATCGGCCTGCTGCGGCGGCGCAACTGGGCGCGCCTGCTGTTCGTCGGCCTGCTCGTGCTGGGCATCGCCTCGAGCGTGGCGGGCGTGGCCGTCCAGCAGGCCTTCATGGCGGAGATGATGGCGATGCCGGGCATGCACGACCTGCCGGCCGAGGCCCGCGCCGACATGCAGGCGCAGATGCAGGGCATGCTGATCTTCATGCGCGTGTTCGGGATCGGCCTGACCGTGGTCATGGCCGCGGTGCTGGGCTGGATCGCGTGGAAGCTGTGCACGCCGCCGATCGCGGCGGAGTTCCGCCGCCCGCGCTGACGCGGGCTCAGGGCGCGATGCGGATCGGCGTGCCGACCGGCACGCGCCGCCAGATCGCTTCCATCTCCTCGTCGGTGACCGCGATGCAGCCCTCGGTCCAGTCCGCGCGCGAGCCCGGCGGGGTGGCGCCGTGGATCATGATGTCGCCGCCCGGGTCCACGCCGCGCGCCGCGGCCTGGCGGCGGTCGGCCTCGTCCGGGTAGGAGATGCGCAGCGACAGGTGGAAGCGGCTGCGGTCGTTGCGGTAGGTGATGCGGTAGTCGCCTTCCGGCGTGCGCTGGTCGCCCTGCTGGCGCTTGTGCCCGACCGGCGCGCCGCCGAGCACGATGCGGTAGGCCGCGATCACGCGCCCCTCGCGCAGCAGGTCCATGCGGCGCTGCGCCTTGTAGACCAGGATCGCATCGGCCTGCTGCGCGGCGGGCAGCAGCGGTGGCGGCCAGCCGGCGCGTTCGCGCGCCTGTGGCGACGCCATGCCGAAGGCCGCCAGCAGCGCGAGCGGCCAGCGCCAGCGGCGGCGCGGTACCGCGCGGAAGCTCATGCCGGCAGCGCCCGCGCCAGCAGCGGCCCGACGTCGGCCTCGGCCGGCAGCGTGCCGAACGCGAGGCCGTGTCCGCCGCCCAGCCGGCTGCGGACGAACAGCGGCGCGGCCGGGCTGTCCGCGCGCAGCAGCACCGCCGCCTGCAAGGCCAGCGCCAGCCGCTCGACCAGCAGGCGCGCGCCGGCTTCGCTCGCATCGGCCAGGTCGGCTTGCAGGCGCGCGACGAAGGCGTCGAACACGGCATCGCGTCCGCCGGCGGCAGCCAGTTCGCCCGCGACGGCCTGCCCGGTCTCCGGTTCGCGCGCCAGCGCGCGCAGCACGTCCAGGCACTGGATGTTGCCGCTGCCCTCCCAGATCGAGTTGAGCGGCGCCTGTCGGTACAGGCGCGGCAGGATCGATTCCTCGACGTAGCCCGCGCCGCCCAGGCACTCCTGCGCTTCGTTGACGAAGGCCGGCGCGCGCTTGCAGATCCAGTACTTGCCGGCGGCGGTGGCGATGCGCGCGAAGGCCGCTTCGCCGGCGTCGCGCGGCGCCGCGTCCACCGCCCGCGCCACGCGCAGGGCGAAGGCGGTGGCCGCCTCGGATTCCAGCGCCAGGTCGGCCAGCACGTTGCGCATCAGCGCCTGCCCGGCGAGCGGCTGGCCGAAGGCGCGGCGATGGCGCGCATGGTGCAGCGCCTGCGCCAGCGCCATGCGCATCTCCGCCGCCGACCCCAGCATGCAGTCCAGCCGCGTCAGCATCACCATCTCGATGATCGTGGCCACGCCGCGCCCCTCCTCGCCCACCCGCCACGCCCGCGCGCCGGTGAACTCGACCTCGCCGGACGCGTTCGCCCAGTCGCCCAGCTTGTCCTTCAGCCGCATCAGGCGGAACGCGTTCTTCGCGCCGTCGTCCAGCCGGCGCGGCATCAGGAAGCAGGTCAGTCCGCCCGGCGCCTGCGCCAGCACCAGGAAGCCGTCGCACATCGGCGCGGAGAAGAACCACTTGTGCCCGACCAGCGCGTAGCCGCCGTCGGCGGCCGGCGTGGCGGTGGTGGCGTTGGCGCGCACGTCCGAACCGCCCTGCTTCTCGGTCATGCCCATACCCAGCGTGATGCCGGCCTTGCCGGCGATCGACAGATCGCGCGGATCGTAGTGCGGCGCGGCGGCCTTGGCGGCCCACGCGCGCAGACCCGGTTCGCGCTGCAGCACCGGCACGGCGGCGTGGGTCATCGTCAGCGGGCAGCTCGTACCGGCTTCCGCCTGGTGATGCAGGTAGCTGAGCGCGGCGCGGGCGACGTGCGCACCCGGCGCCGGTTCGTGCCAGGACAGGCCGGCGACGCCGTGCGCCTTCGCCGCCTCCATCAGCCGGTGGTAGGCGGGGTGGAACTCGACCGTGTCGATGCGGTGCCCGTAGCGGTCGTGGGTCTTCAGCCGCGGGCGGTCGCGGTTGGCGTCGAAGCCGATCCGGTACAGCTCGTCGCCCGCCAGCGCGCCATAGGCCGCCAGCCGCGCGGCGAACGCCTGCGCGCCCTCGCGCGCCACGCCCTCGCGCAGGGCCGCGTCGTCGGCCCACAGGTCGCGCGGCTCGAACGGCGGCGGCTGGTTGTCCACCGGGTGCGTCTCGAAGGAAGGAAGATCGTTCATCGTCGGCTCCGCTGCACATCCCGATTCTCGCCCAATTGCGCTCCCTGCGCTTCCTGCGCTTCCTGTAGGAGCGACGTCAGTCGCGACCGGAAGAACGAAAGCGGCTTGGGACACGGATCAACGCGGATGAACACGGATGGAAAGCTTCTTTGATCCGCGGTTATCCGCGTTGATCCGCGTCCAATGCTTTTCGGGTTATCCGGTCGCGACTGACGTCGCTCCTACAGCGGCGGCGCCAAGCTGCGGAGGGCCTGGAGGAAGGCGGGTTCCAGCGCCAGCGTGCGGAAGAAGCCGTGCTGGGTGCCGCTCAGCACGCGCAGCATGTGGCCGCGGCCGCCCGGCAGCCGGCCCATCGGCAGGAAGGCGGCGTCGCGCGCGTGCGCGATCCAGTCGCGGTCGGACTGGAAGATCGGCGTCAGCCAGCGGCTCCAGAACTGGTAGACGCCCACGTGCGCCCGCCGCCGCCGCTGGTACTCCGCGAGCGCCATGCCGACGTCGGCGTGCGCGCGCAGGCCGTCGCGCAGCGCGAGCGCATCCATCAGCGCCATGTTGACGCCCTGCCCCAGCTGCGGGCTCATGCCGTGCGCGGCGTCGCCCAGCAGCACCAGCCGGTCGCGGTGCCAGCGGCGCAGGGCGACGTCGCGGTAGACCGCGCGCGCCAGCTGGCCGGCATCGCGGGTGTCGGCCAGGCAGGCGTCGGCCTCCGGCCAGATCCGCGCCACTTCCTCGCGCCAGGCCGGCAGGCCGCGCGCGTGCCAGCCATCGAAGTCGGCGACCGGCAGGCTCCAGAAGAAGCTCAGGCGCGGGGTGTCGTCGCCGGGCCGCGTGCCGACCGGCAGCAGGCCGATCATCTTGCGCGCCGCCACGTAGCGCTGGCGCAGTTCGCCGCCCCAGCGCCAGTCGCCCTGCGGCACCAGCCGCCACAGCGCGCCCCAGGGATAGACCGCCTCGCGCTTCACCGCGCCGGTCGCGCCGCGCAGCCGCGAGGCCGAACCGTCGGCCGCCACCACCAGGTCGAACGGGCCGTGCCAGCGGCCATGCCGGTCGCGGACGCGGCGGGTGTCGTCGGCGACCGCCTCGATGGCGTGGCCGCGATGGAGGTCGCCCTGCCCCGCCCAGGCGTCGGCCAGCAGGGTGAACAACGCGCCGCGCTGCATGCCCAGGCCGAACAGGCCCGCGTCCAGGCCGGCGTAGCGCATGTCCATCACCGCGCGGCCGCACGGCGTTTCGCCGTACAGCCGGTCCACGCGCCGGCCGTGCGCCAGCACCCCGGGCAGCAGCCCCAGTTCCCACAGCACCTGCAGGCCGGTCGGCTGCAGCAGGAAACCCGCGCCGACCGGGCCGGGCTCCGGCGCGCGCTCGAACACCTCCACCCGGTGTCCGTCGCGCGACAGCAGCAGCGCCGCGGCCTGGCCGGCGGTGCCGTAGCCGACGATCGCGATGTGCAGGGCCTTCATGGCAGGCGGTCCCGTCGTCCCGTTCCCGTGGCGCACGGGCGCGGCGGGAAACCCGGGCGTTAAAAAACCCCGCCGGAGCGGGGTTCAAGAAAATCGTCGTGGATCAGGCGGCCGGCGTGATGTTGGACGCCTGTGCGCCTTTCGGGCCCTGGGTCAGCTCGTAGCTGACACGCTGGCCTTCCTGCAGGCTGCGGAAGCCCTTGGCATTGATGGCGGTGTGGTGCGCAAAGACGTCGGCGCTGCCATCTTCTGGCGCGATGAATCCGAAGCCCTTGGCATCGTTGAACCATTTCACGGTACCGTACGGCATAGCGCTTGTGTTTCCTTTTCTGGATGCGGGTGGAATGTGCGGCGTGCGCCGCACGCGCCGAGTATGCAAAGGCCGGCGCGCGTTGACAATCACCCGCGCGCGAGCGACGCCACCAGGGCCGGGATGCCGGCCGACGCCGCGGCCACGTTCGCCAGCACCTCGTCCATGGTGATCTCCTCGTCGGTGCCGCACCCGGCTGCCCAGTTGGCGACGATGGCCAGGCAGGCGTATTCCAGGCCCATTTCGCGGGCCAGGCCGGCTTCCGGCATGCCGGTCATGCCGACCAGGTCGCAGCCGTCGCGGCGCAGCCGGCGGATCTCCGCGCGGGTCTCCAGGCGCGGACCCTGCGTCGCCCCGTAGCAGCCCCCGTCCACCAGCGCCACGCCGGTTTCGCGGGCGGCCGCCAGGACCCGTTGCCGAAGTAAATGCGTGTACGGGTCGCCGAAGTCGACGTGCAGCACCTCGCTGCCCGGCTCCTCGCAGATCGTCGAGACGCGGCCCCAGGTGTAGTCGATCAGCTGGTCGGGGCAGGCCAGCACGCGCGGGCCGTAGGCGTCGGTGATGCCGCCGACGGTGTTGAGCGCCAGCACGCGGGTCGCGCCCAGGTCCTTCAGCGCCTGCAGGTTGGCCCGGTAGTTGACCTGGTGCGGCGGCACCGAATGCCCTTCGCCATGCCGCGCGAGGAAGGCCACGCGCCGGCCGTCCAGCGTGCCGATGCGCACCGGGCCGGACGGCGCGCCGAAGCGGGTGTCCAATTCGCGGGTTTCCACGTCCTGGAGGTCGGCGAGCCGGTAGACGCCGGTGCCGCCGATGACGGCGAGGGAGAGGTCGGATGGGGTCATGGGGTGTCTCGGGAGGAAAGCGGGAACACGGGACAGGGAATGAAGGTTTGCAGGCGATGCTCCCTGCAGGAGGGGCTTCAGCCACGACCAGGAGCATCGGCTAGGCGGTCGGGGCTGAAGCCCCTCCTACAGGAGCGCGTCCGCAGGATGCCGGGAATGCGCCATTTCCCGCTTCTGCTTCCTTCTCACCTCAACGCATAGATCCCCGGCAGGTTGCGGCCCTGCTCGTGGTAGTCCATGCCGAAGCCGAACACGTAGCGGTCCGCGACCTCCAGCCCGACGTAGTCGGCGCGGATGCCCGGCACGCAGCGGTCGTGCCGCTTGGTGGTCAGCGCGGCGATGCGCACGTCGGTGGCGCCCTGTTCCAGGCACCACTGCTTCACCGCCAGCAGGGTGTGGCCCTCGTCGAGGATGTCGTCCACCAGCAGCACGCGGCGGCCGTACAGCGCGGTGGCCGGGCGGTGCTTCCATACCAGTTCGCCGCCGCTGGTCTCGCCGCGGTAGCGGGTGGCGTGCAGGTAGTCGAATTCCAGGTCCTGCCCCAGCGCGCCCAGTTCCAGCGCCAGCTGGCCGGCGAACGGCAGCGCGCCGTGCATGATGGTCAGGTAGACCGGTACCTCGCCGGCGTAGTCGCGCGCGATCGGCACGGCCATCGCGGCGATGGCGCGGTCGATGGTGGCGCGGTCGACCAGCAGGTCGGCGTTGGCCAGCGCGTCGGCCAGCTTCGGCCGTGGATTGCCCAGCGATTCCATCATGCGGCTCCCTTGAGGCTGTCGATCACGTGCGCCTGCGCGTCGCCGTAGCGCGCGTCGGCGATCAGGCCGTCCCAGCCCAGCGCGCCGCGGCCCAGCACGCCGAGCACGGCGGCGGTGTTCAGTGCGCGGCCTTCCACCGCCTTCAGCGATTCGTCCACCAGCTTCGGCGAGCACACCAGCACCACGTCGCAGCCGGCGTCCAGGTGGTCGTGGATGCGCTGCTTCACGCCGCCGGCGGAGAACGCCGCGGCCATGCCGATGTCGTCGGAGAACACCACGCCGCGGAAGCCCATCTCCCCGCGCAGGACGTCCTGGATCCAGAACGGCGAGTAGCCGGCCGGCTCCGGCGCCACCGCCGGGTACTTCACGTGGCCCATCATCACCGCGTCGGCCTTGGCCTCGATGCCGGCGACGAACGGCACCAGGTCCTCGGCGCGCAGCACGTCGAGCGGACGCGGGTCGACGGCGTCGTCGAAGTGGGTGTCCTCCAGCACCGTGCCATGGCCGGGGAAGTGCTTCAGCGTCGCGGCCATGCCGGCCGCGTGCATGCCGCGCACGTAGGCGCGGGTGAATTCAGCGACGACCTGCGGATCGGCGTCGAAGGCGCGGTTGCCGATGGCGCGGTTGCCGCGCGCCAGGTCCACCACCGGCGCGAAGCTCAGGTCCACCCCGCTGGCGAGGATCTCGCTGGCCATCAGCCAGGCGTGTTCCTCGGCGCGCTGCAGCGCGGCCTGCGGGTCCTGCGCGTACAGCTTGCCGAAGACCTCCAGCGCCGGCAGGTCGCTGTAGCCGTCGCGGAAGCGCTGCACGCGGCCGCCTTCCTGGTCCACGCAGACCAGCTGCGGGCGCGGCGCCGCGGCGCGGATGGCCTGCGACAGCTCGGCCACCTGCGCGCGCGAGGCGAAGTTGCGGGTGAACAGGATGACGCCGGCCACGGCGTCGTGCTGCAGCCAGTCGCGCTCCTGCGCGGTGAGTTCGGTGCCGGCGATGCCGATGACGAGCATGTCAGGTTCCTTGCGGGAGGTCGGTGGCGGCGCGTTCGTCGCCGGACCACTGCGAATACGGGCGCGACGCCAGGGCCAGATTGTAATAGCGGGCGGCGTCGGTGACCTGCCGGCCGGCCCAGGCCGGTTTCACGAAGGCTTCATCGGCGTGGCCCAGCTCGATCTCGGCCACCACCAGCCCGGCGTTGTCGCCGAGGAATTCGTCCACCTCCCACAGGTGGCCTGCGTGGCGCACGTAGTGCCGCCGCTTGTCGATCACCCCGCCCACGCACAGCGCCAGCAGCGCGCGCGCGTCGGCGACCGGGATCGGGTAGTCGAACTCCTGCCGGGTGTGGCCCAGCTCGCGCGACTTCAGGTTGAGGAAGGCCGCCTCGCCCTGGATGCGCACCCGAACGGAAGCCTTCTGCTCGCCGCGGTCCAGCGCGCCCAGGTCGTTGAGGTAGCCCTGCGCCATTGGCACCACCTCGTGCGCGGCTTCGCGCCAGCCGTCGCCGGTGACCAGGAACTTGCGTTCGATTTCGATGCCCATGAAGGATCCGGAGTCGTTGTAGGAGGGGCTTCAGCCCCGACCGCTTTTCGATTCGACGCGAAAAGCGGTCGGGGCTGAAGCCCCTCCTACAGGAGTTACTGGCGCTCGAACAGGGCGATGCTTTCCACATGCGCGGTGTGCGGGAACATGTCCATCACGCCGGCCGACTTCAGCGCATAGCCCTGTTCGTTGACCAGGTAACCGGCATCGCGCGCCAGCGAGCCGGGATGGCAACTGACGTAGACGATGCGGTCGAATTGTTTCAGCGGCAGCTGCTGCAGCACTTCGATCGCGCCGGAGCGCGGCGGGTCCAGCAGCAGCTTGTCGAAGCCCTGCCGCATCCACGGCGTGCCGCGCTGGTCCTGGGTCAGGTCGGCGGCGTGGAACTGCGCGTTCGGCAGGGCGTTGCGCTGGGCGTTCTCGCGCGCCCGCGCCACCAGCCCCGCGTCGCCTTCCACGCCGACCGCCTCGCCCACTAGGCGCGCCATCGGCAGGGTGAAGTTGCCCAGGCCGCAGAACAGGTCCAGCACGCGGTCCTGCGGCTGCGGGTCGAGCAGCTCGAAGGTGCGCGCGATCATCTTCTCGTTGAGCGCGGCGTTGACCTGGATGAAGTCCAGCGGGCGGAACGCCAGCGACACGTCCCACGGCGCCAGCGCGAACGCCAGCCGCGGCGCCTCGGGCCACAGCGCGTGCACGCTCTCGATCCCGCCGGGCTGCAGGAAGATGGCGAACCGGCTGGCCTGGCCGAACGCGGCCAGCTTCCCGCGGTCGCCGTCGCTCAAGGGCAGCAGATGGCGGAACACCAGGGCGACGCCGCTGAAGTCCCCGGTCGCTTCGCCGGCGATGAACTCGATCTGCGGGATGTGCTCGCGCGCGTCCAGGCACTCGACCAGCTGCGCCAGCGCGGCGACCTGGCTCCCGATCTCCGGGATGACCGTGTGGCACTCGGACAGGTCGGCGACGAAGCGCGGGTCCTGCTCGCGGAAGCCGACCAGGGTCTTGTCCTTCTTGTTGACGCGGCGCACCGAGAAGCGGCCCTTGCGCCGGTAGCCCCAACTGGCGCCGGTCAGCGGCGGCAACACGGACTGCGGCGCGACGTGGCCGATGCGCTCCAGGTTCTCCAGCAGCACGCGCTGCTTGGCTTCGATCTGCCGCGTCTCGTCCAGGTGCTGCAGCACGCAGCCGCCGCAGGTGCCGAAGTGCGGGCAGCGCGGCGCCACGCGGTCGGGCGAGGCCTCCAGCACCTGCAGCGCCCTGGCCTCGTCGAAATGGCGGTTCTTCGCCGTCTGTTCGGCCATCACCCGTTCGCCCGGCAAAGCGCCCGACACGAACACGGCCTTGCCGTCGCGGCGGGCGACGCCGCGGCCGTCGTGGGTCAGGTCGGTGATGGCGGCTTCGAAGGGGGTCTTGTCGATGCGGGGGGAGCGGGAACGTGCCACGTGGCGTCAGGCTGCGTGTGTCGGCGGGGGCGCGCATTGTCGCACGGGCGCCCGTCGCGGCCGGCGGCGCTAAGATGGGCCCAGTCCGCAGGATGCCCGACCATGCCCTTCGCCGACGGCACGATGCCCGCCCTGCTGCTGGTGGAGGACGATCCCACCAGCGCGCACTTCCTGTCCGCCGCCCTCGCGGCGCTGCCCGCGCGCGTCGTCGTCGCGGCCGATTGCGCGCAGGCGCTGGCGGCGCCGGGCGCCTTCGACCTGTGGCTGGTCGACGCCCACCTGCCCGACGGCAGCGGCGGCGAACTGCTATCCCGGCTGCGCGCCGCGTCGCCGGGCACGCCGGCCATCGCGCACACCGCCGACCCCTCGCCCGGGCTGCGCGACCGCCTGCTGCGCGCCGGCTTCGCCGAGGTGCTGGTCAAGCCGCTGACGGCCGCGCAATTGCAGCATGGCGTGCGCGAAGTGCTGGGCCTGGGCCACGGGGACACCTCTTCCGGCGCGGCCGATCCCGGGCCTGCAACGGCCGTGGAGGATTGGGACGACGAAGCCGCATTGAAGGCGCTGGGAGGCCAGCGCGAGCACGTGGCGCAGCTGCGCGGCCTGTTCCTGGCCGAATTGCCCGGCGCCCGCGCCGCCTGCCTGGACGCGTTCGCCCGGCAAGACGCCACGGCGTTGCGGGAGGCCCTGCACAAGCTGCGCGCCGGCTGCGGCTTCGTGGGCGCCGTCGGCCTGGAACGGGCGGTGGCGGCCTGGCAGGCCGATCCGGCGGCACCTCCCCTGCGCGATGCCTTCGACGGCGCGGCGCGGCGCTTGCTCGCCTGAGCGCCCGTCGCCCCTGCAGGAGCGACGTCAGTCGCGACCGTGCACCCGATCGGTCCTGGGGAAGTACGGATCATCCGGAATCGGACAGCACGGACTCCATACGGGACCCTGCGATGGTGGCCGTGCGGTCGCGACTGACGTCGCTCCTACAAGGGACGGGGCGGGGCTATGGCGCGCGGGGCTTCAGGCGGCCCAGGTCGCCGATCATTTCCCAGGACTTGAGGCCGCGCGGGCCCAGGTGGTGCGCCAGCACCGCGCGCATCGGCAGGCGCAGGCTGGCCAGGTCCTCGGGCGGCGGCGGCGCGTCTTCCGCCAGCGCCAGCAGCGCGCGGCCGGTCGCGGCCTGGCTGCGCTCGGCGTGGCCGCGGTCGGTGTGCAGGCGGCGCGGGCCGTGCTCCGGGTCGAGGCGGTAGCGGGCGGCGGGATCGACCGGCGCGCCGTCGCCGTCCATGTCGAAGGCGAAGCCGAACCCGAGCGCTTCCAGCAGGTCGCGCTCGAACCGCCGCAGCGGCCAGGCCAGGCCGTCCCGCCGGCGCAGCTGCGCGCGCGCCTGCGCGTAGGCGTCGAACAGCTCGGGCAGCGGGTCGTGCCGCGGCGCCAGCCGCAGCACCAGTTCGTTGAGATAGAACGCGGCCAGCATCGCGTCGCCGGCCGGCTGCGGCGCCGCATCCAGCGCCTCGGCGGCCACCAGGCGCGCCAGTTCGCCGCGCAGGTCGCAATCCAGCCGGATGTGCTGGAGCGGTTGCAGCGCCGCCCGCAGGACGTGCTTCTTCGGCCCCTGCACGCCGCGCGCGACCAGCCCGATGCGGCCCTGCCCGCGCCCCAGCACCTCCACCAGCAGGCTGGTCTCGCGCCAGGGACGCGCATGCAGGACGAAGGCGGTTTCGCCGGTGATGCGCATGGGGTCAGGCGGGGAACAGGGAACCGGGAACGGGGAGTGTGGCTTTCCCGACGACGCCAACACTCCTGCGCGACGAAGATCCTGGAGCACCGGCCGCACGGGAAAATGCCTTCCCCGTTCCCGGTTCCCCGTTCCCCGCCTCACTCATACCCGAACGCCTTCAGCGCCGTCTCGTCGTCCGACCAGCCTTCGCGCACGCGCACCCAGGTTTCCAGGAAGACCTTGCGGCCGAACAGGTGCTCCATCTGCTGGCGCGACTTGCTGCCGATCTCCTTCAGCCGCGCGCCGCCCTTGCCGATCACGATGGCCTTCTGGCTCTCGCGCTCCACCCAGATCACCGCGCCGATGCGGGCCAGTTCGCCCTTGGGCGAATCCTCGGTGGTGAAGTGCTCGATCTCCACGGTGGTGGCGTACGGCAGTTCGGCGCCGAGCTGGCGCATCAGCTGCTCGCGCACCAGTTCGGCGGCGAGGAAGCGTTCGCTGCGGTCGGTGATCTCGTCCTCGCCGAACATCGGCGGCGCCTCCGGCAGCAGCGCCAGCACGTCCCTGACCAGCGCGTCCAGGCCGTTGCGCTTGAGCGCGGAGACCGGGTGCACGGACGCGAACTCGCGCTCCTGGCCGACCTGCGCCAGGAACGGCAGCAGCGCGGCCTTGTCCTTCAGGCGGTCCACCTTGTTCACCACCAGCACCACCGGGATGCCGGCGTCGCGCAGGACGTTGTAGGCCAGGGTGTCCTCCTCGTCCCAGCGGCCGGCCTCGACCACCATCAGGGCAGCGTCGACTTCTTCCAGCGCGCCGCGCGCGGCCCGGTTCATCACCCGGCTCATCGCCGAGGCGGAAAACTTGCCCTGCTGCCGGTGCAGGCCCGGCGTGTCCACCAGCACGATCTGCCCGGCGGGGCGGTCTTTCGCCGCCGCGAACGTGGCGATGCCGAGCAGGCGGTGCCGGGTGGTCTGCGGACGGTTGGAGGTGATGCTGACCTTGGCGCCCACCAGGGCGTTGGTCAACGTGGACTTGCCCACGTTGGGGCGGCCGATGACGGCGACGCTGCCGCTGCGGTGGGGGGACGGTTCGCTCACCGGGGGATACTCACTTCGAGATGTCGAGCTTGTCGAGCAGCGCCGCCGCGGCGACCTGCTCGGCGTTGCGGCGCGAGGTGCCCTCGCCTTCCGCCGCCAGCGACGGATCGGCGGTGGTGCAGCGCACGAGGAAGAGCTTGGCGTGGTCGTCGCCGCTTTCCGAGACCAGTTCGTAGAGCGGCAACGGACGCTGGCGCGCCTGCAGCCATTCCTGCAGCCGCGTCTTGGCGTCCTTCTCCGGCCGCCCCACCGGCAACGCCGCCAGCGATGCCTCGAACCACGGCAGCACCACCGCGCGGCAGGCCTCGAAGCCGGCGTCGAGGTAGATGGCCGCCACCACGGCCTCCAGCGCATCGGCCAGGATCGAGTCGCGGCGGTGGCCGCCGGATTTCATCTCGCCCGGCCCCATCGTCAGGCGTTCGCCCAGCTGCAACTGGCGCGAGATGGCGGCCAGCGAGGCCTCGCGCACCAGTTCGGCGCGCGCGCGGGTCAATGCGCCCTCGTCGGCCTTGGGCCAGCGCTGGAACAGCGCTTCGGCGACCAGCAGGTTGACCACGCTGTCGCCCAGGAACTCCAGCCGCTCGTTGTGCGGCGCGCCCGCGCTGCGATGCGTCAGGGCCTGCGCGAGCAGGCCCTGGTCGGCGAAGGCATGGCCGATGCGGTCAAGCGCCAAGCCATCAGTCCCCGCCGCGGCGCGTCAGCGCCTGGGCGGTGTCGAACTTGCCGACCACGTCGAGGTTGCCCACCAGCGGGCGACGCACTTCGTAGCTGACCTTCATGTTCCAGCCGCCGTCCATGCGCTCGATCTTCACGTGCGCCGGCTTCACGTTCTCGGAGTAGTTGATGTACAGGCGGCGGAAGAACAGGTCCTGGATGCGGGCCGGATCCATGTCGGAAACGCCGGCCTCGTTCGACAGGCCCTTCAGCGCCGACTTGACCGAATAGTATTCCTGGTACATCGGGAACAGCCGCATCGCGATGAACGCCGCGAACCCGACCACGATCAGCACCACCAGAAAGCTCGTCAGCGTTATGCCGCTTTGATTGCGCTTCATTGTCATTTCCCCCTTGTACTGCCCCGTTGGAGATGGAAGGTCACTCGATGCCGTTGCCGATGCGCGAGGCATCGAAGCCATTCTTGCAGAACCAGCCTTCGCAGTTCAGCCAGATCAGGAAGGCCTTGCCGCGCAGGTTCTGCTCCGGCAGGAAATGGTAGTCCCAGAACCGGCCGTCCAGGCTGTTGTCGCGGTTGTCGCCCATCACGAAATAGTGCCCCGGCGGGACCACCCAGTCCCCTTCGCCGCCGCCCGGCGGGGGCACGCCGACGCTTTCCAGGATGGTGTGCGGCCGGCCCGGCAGGTCCTCGCGCAGCAGGGTGGCGCCGAACGCCTCGGCGCGGTCGCCGGCCCCGGCGTACTCGCCGATGGTCTGGTACTTCAGCGGCTGCCCGTTCAGGTACACCGCGTCGCCGTGGAAGCCGACCTTGTCGCCCGGCAGGCCGATGACGCGCTTGATCCAGTTGTTCTCCGGATCGTGCGGCGGCTTGAACACCACCACGTCGCCGCGCGCCGGTTCGCCCAGGGCCAGGAACTTCTGGTTGGTGATCGGCAGGCGCAGGCCGTAGGAGAACTTGTTGACCAGGATGAAGTCGCCGATCAGCAGGTTCGGCATCATCGAGCTGGACGGGATCTTGTACGGCTCGGCGATGAAGCTGCGCAGCACCAGCACCACGGCCAGCACCGGGAAGAAGGCGCGCGAGTAGTCGACCAGCACCGGCTCCTCGTCCAGCAGGCCGCTGCGGGCCGCCCGGCGCTTGGCCAGGAACAGCTTGTCCGCCAGCCACACCGCGCCGGTCAGCAGGGTCAGCACTACGAGGATCGTTTCAAACCAGACCATCTGTGTTCCTTAGGAATCCGTGAGACGTGATTCGTGAGGCGCGATTCGCAAAGGCACGGGGAGCGCGATTCGAAGCATCAGGGCCACCTCGGCGGCGGCTGGTCGCGAATCACCCATCCCCCCATCACGCATCACGGCTACTTGCTGTCCACCTGCAACACCGCCAGGAAGGCTTCCTGCGGGATCTCCACGCGGCCCACCTGCTTCATCCGCTTCTTGCCCTCTTTCTGCTTCTCGAGGAGCTTCTTCTTGCGGGTGATGTCGCCACCATAGCACTTGGCCAGCACGTTCTTGCGCATCGCCTTGACCGTGCTGCGCGCGATGATCTGCGAGCCGACCGCGGCCTGGATCGCCACGTCGAACATCTGCCGCGGGATCAGGTCCTTCATCTTCTCGCACAGCTCGCGGCCGCGCCGGTCGGCGTGGCTGCGATGCACGATCAGGCTCAGCGCGTCGACCTTGTCGCCGTTGATCAGCGTGTCCAGGCGCACGAACGGGCCGGGCTGGAAGCGCAGGAACGCGTAGTCCAGCGAGGCATAGCCGCGGCTGACCGACTTCAGCTTGTCGAAGAAGTCCAGCACCACCTCGGCCATCGGCAGCTCGTAGCTGATCTGCACCTGGCTGGCCAGGTACTGGATGCCGATCTGCACGCCGCGCTTCTCCTCGCACAGCTTGATGATGGCGCCGATGTAGGCCTCCGGCGTCAGGATGTTGGCGCGGATGATCGGCTCGCGCACCTCGTCGATCAGGTTGGACTGCGGCAGCTTGGCCGGGTTGTCCAGCGACAGCACAGTGCCATCGGTCCTGAGGACTTCGTACACCACCGTCGGCGCGGTGGTGATCAGGTCCAGGTCGTACTCGCGCTCCAGCCGCTCCTGCACGATCTCCATGTGCAGCATGCCGAGGAAGCCGCAGCGGAAGCCGAAGCCCATGGCCTCGGAGCTTTCCGGCTCGAAGCGCAGCGCGGCGTCGTTCAGGCGCAGCTTCTCCAGCGCCTCGCGCAGCGCCGGGTAGTCCTCGGCGTTGACCGGGAACAGGCCGGCGAACACGCGCGGCTGCATCTCCTGGAAGCCGGGCAGCGGGCCCGGGGCCGGGTCGCCGGCTAGCGTGAGGGTGTCGCCGACCGGGGCGCCGTGGACGTCCTTGATGCTGGCGGTGATCCAGCCCACCTCGCCGGCGCCGAGCTTCTTCAGCTCCTTGCGCTTGGGGGTGAACACGCCGACCTTGTCCACTTCGTGGGTGCGGCCGGTGGACATCACCAGGATCTTGCTCTTCGGCCCGATCTCGCCCTGCATCACGCGCACCAGCGAGACCACGCCCAGGTAGTTGTCGAACCAGGAGTCGATGATCAGCGCCTGCAGCTTGTCGGTGTCGCGCGGCCGCGGCGGCGGGATGCGCTGGACGATGGCCTCCAGCACCAGGTCCACGTTCAGGCCGGTCTTGGCGCTGACCGCCACGGCGTCGTCGGCGTCGATGCCGATGACGGCCTCGATCTCGGCCTTGGCGCGCTCGATGTCGGCGGTGGGCAGGTCGATCTTGTTGAGGATCGGCACCACTTCCAGGCCCTGCTCCACCGCGGTGTAGCAGTTGGCCACGGACTGGGCTTCCACGCCCTGCGCGGCGTCCACCACCAGCAGCGCGCCCTCGCAGGCGGCCAGCGAGCGGCTGACCTCGTAGCTGAAGTCGACGTGGCCGGGGGTGTCGATGAAGTTGAGCTGGTAGACCTGCCCGTCCCGGGCCTTGTACGGCAGGGACACGGACTGGGCCTTGATGGTGATGCCGCGCTCGCGCTCGATGGGGTTCGAGTCGAGCACCTGCGCCTCCATCTCGCGGGCCTCGAGGCCGCCGCAGAGCTGGATGATGCGGTCGGCCAGGGTCGATTTGCCGTGGTCGACGTGCGCGATGATGGAGAAATTGCGGATATTCCGCATGGAATCGGAGGACATGGGGGGCGGCGGCCTGTGCCGTCGTCAGGAATAACGGGACATTATCGCACGGTCCCGGCCCGCGCTCCCCGCGGGGCGGGCCGCCGGGCCGGAAACGCCGTCGCCCCGCCGGAGCGGGGCGACGTGGCGGGCGGACCGGGGAAAGGCTCAGCCCTTCTCGACGGTCACCGCCAGGAACCGGGTGACCCCGCCGCGGTTGCGGACCAGCAGCATCACGGTGTCGCCGGGCTTGGCGCCGGCCAGCTCGCGGTCCAGCGCGGCCGGGCTGTTCACCTTGGCGCGCCCCACCTGCAGGATCACGTCACCGCCGCTCAGGCCCGCCTCGCGGGTCGCGGCGCTGTTGACGCGGGTGACCAGCACGCCGTCGCTGCCCTCCAGGCCGAGCTGCTTGCGGGTGTTGGCATCCAGCGCCTGGCCGACGATGCCGAGCGGGTTGCCGCCGGACGCCGCCGGCGGCGCGTCCTGCGAGGAGCCGGGGCGGGACGCGGCCGCCGGGCCTTCGTCCAGTTCGGTCAGCGTAACGGTCACGTCACGGGGCTTGCCGTCCCGGATCAGCGACACCTTCGCCTTCGTTCCCGGCGCCAGCACGCCCACCAGCGGCGGCAGGTCGCTGGACTGGTTGATCGGCGAGCCGTTGAACGAGGTGATGACGTCGCCCACCTCGATGCCGGCCTTGCCCGCCGGGCTGCCGTCGAGCACCTGGTTGACCAGCGCGCCGCGGGCGTCGGGCACGTTCAGGCCGCGCGCCTTGGCGGCGTCCAGCGGCTCGACGATCACGCCGAGCTGGCCGCGGCTGACGCGGCCGGTGGACTTCAGCTGCTCCACCGCGCCCATCGCCAGGTCGATCGGGATCGCGAAGCTGATGCCCATGTAGCCGCCGGACACCGAGAAGATCTGCGAGTTGATGCCGACCACCTCGCCGCGCGTGTTGAGCAGCGGGCCGCCGGAGTTGCCCTGGTTGATCGCCACGTCGGTCTGGATGAAGGGCACGTAGCGCTGCTCGGCCGAGGCGCTGCGGCCGACCGCGCTGACGATGCCGGCGGTCACCGAGTGGTCCAGCCCCAGCGGCGAGCCGATCGCCACCACCCACTGGCCGGGCTTCAGCGTGCCCGAACTGCCGATCCGCACGGTCGGCAAGCCCTTGGCGTCGACCTTCAGCAGGGCGACGTCGTACTGCTGGTCGCTGCCGACCACCTTGGCGGTCAGTTCGCGGCGGTCCGGCAGGGTGACCTTCACCTCGTCGGCGCCGTCGACCACGTGGTGGTTGGTCAGCACGTAGCCGTCGGCCGAAATGATGAAGCCCGAACCCATCGACGTGCCGCGGCGCTGCGGCCCCTGGCCGGGACCGGGGATCTGGAAGCCGGGCGGCAGCATGCGCCGGAAGATCTCCGGGATGTCCTCCTCGTCGGCCTGCGCGGTGCGGCGCGACCCGACGGTCGCCTCCACGTTCACCACGCCCGGGCCCACCTGCTCCACCAGCTGGGTGAAGTCCGGCAGCCCGGTCACCAGTTGCGGCGCCGCCGACTGCGCCACGGCGGGCACCGGCGCCGCGGCCGGCGCGGGCGTGTCGGCCTGTTGCGCGCAGGCGGCGAGCGGCGTGGTCAGCATCAGCAGGGCCAGCAGGCCGGGACGGACGTGGGGAGTCATCGAATGCATGCCTCGATAGTCAAGGAGATAACGGGGATTGTCGTCGTCGCGGCGACCGGCCCGGGCACGGCCGCCGCGGAGGTCACTCGCGCGGGGTCTCGGCCGGCACGGCCACCGGCGGGACGGACGGCAGCCGCGGCTCGAACGGATAGAACGTGCGGGCGGCCGAATCCGTGCTGTATCCCGTGGTCAGGCCGCCGCTCGCCGACGGGTACCCCGACAGCGCCGAACGCGGCCAGGGGCGCGCCGGCACGCTGCCGGCGTCCTGCGCGCGGTGCGAGAAGGGATCGGGGGCCGCATGCAGCGGCGCCACCGCCGCCAGCGTGGCGGCTTCGACCGGCGCGGCCTGCGCCGTGCCGGTGGCCCGGACGGGAGCGTCCGCGCGGGCGACGCGCTGCGCGCTGCGCGCGGCCTGCTGGCTGCGCGTGGCGCTGCGGCGGGCGGCATTGTCCTGGCGCCGGGGCAGGCTGGCCGCGGCGGCGACGGCCGCCACCGCATAGGCCTCGGCATCCGGCGCCGGCGCGGAAGGAACCGGCGGCGCGACCGGGGGAGGCGCCGCCTGCGCGGACGCGACCTGCGTGCCCTCGCCCACCGGCACCTCCTGCGGCGACTGCTGGCGCGCCATGAACAGGGCGACCAGCGCCACCGACGCGGCCAGCGCACCGCCGCCCCAGCGCGCGAGCAGGTGGCGCGGACGCGGCGGCTGGGCCAGCGGCGCGGCGTCCTTCGCGGCGGCATCGGCCGCGATCGCCTGCGCCACCCGCGCGGCGAACCCGGCCGGCGCCGGCGCCCGGCCCTGGCCGCGCAGCACGTCGCCGCACAGCTGCCAGCGCTCCCAGCAGCCTGCCAGGTCCTGGTCGTGCTGCAGGCGCCGCAGCAGGAAGCGGGCTTCGTCCGCCGCCAGGTCGCCGTCCATCAGGGCGGACAGCTGCTGGCGGTGATGGATGTCGAGCTTGTCGATGGTCGGGGTCTCGTTGCGGGTCATGAGCGGTCGCGCTCCCGGGTTGCACTGTCGGTGTCCAGCAGGGGACGCAGTTGTCCGTCGATGGCCTCGCGCGCCCGGAAGATGCGGGAACGCACGGTGCCGATCGGGCAATCCATCCTCTGCGCGATCTCCTCGTAGCTGAGGCCGTCCACCTCGCGCAGGGTGATCGCGGTGCGCAGTTCCTCGGGCAGGCCGTCGACCGCCTTCATCACCGTCGCCTCCAGCTCCTGGCGCATCAGCTCGCGCTCGGGGGTGTCGGTGTCGCGCAGGCGGGCGCCGATGTCGTACTGCTCGGCGTCGGCGGCGTCCACGTCCGCCGTGGGCGGACGGCGGTTGTGCGCGACCAGGTGGTTCTTGGCGGTGTTCACGGCGATACGGTGCAGCCACGTATAGAACTGGGAATCGCCCCGGAAGTTGCCCAGCGCGCGGTATGCGCGCAGGAACGTCTCCTGGGCCACGTCCTGGCACTCGCTCCAGTCGTGGACGTAACGCCCGATCAGCGCCACCACGCGATGCTGGTACTTCCGCACCAGCAGGTCGAAGGCCGCGCCGTCGCCGCGTTGCACGCGCCTGACCAGCTCGAGGTCCAGCTCCTGGGTTGGATCTGTTTCGGCCATGCCGGGCCGCACTCCTGTCGGCTCGGCGGTGGCCGGGCCCTGTGACCGCGCTTGCGGAGGAAAGTTCAACGCCTTGTCCAAACCGTTGCCCTATCAAGAATTTAACCGGCGCAGCGGGAACATCCCCCTGCCGCCGGTCACGCCCGGGACGACGCTCGAACGGATATGTGGATTTGACGCGGGTGAAACAACCTCGGGATGATAGCGGCCTTATCCATACGTGAACGGATGGTCCCTGCATGGCCGCGAACTTCGATGGGCTGCGATTCAGTCACTGGCAGACCGAACTGCGCGCCGACGGCATCGTCGTGCTCGCCTTCGACCGCCAGGGCGCCAGCGTCAACGCGTTCTCGCAGGACGTGTTGATCGAACTGGCCGACATCGTCGAACGCCTGTCGATCGATCCGCCCAAGGGCGTGGTGCTGCGCTCGGCCAAGGCGTCGGGCTTCATCGCCGGCGCCGACCTCAAGGAATTCCAGGAATTCGACCGCAAGGGCACGGTGAACGACGCCATCCGCCGCGGCCAGTCGGTGTTCCAGAAGCTGGCCGAACTGCCCTGCCCCACGGTGTCGGCCATCCACGGCTTCTGCATGGGCGGCGGCACCGAGATCTCGCTGGCCTGCGACTACCGCGTGGCCAGCAGCGATCCGTCCACCCGCATCGGCCTGCCCGAGGTGAAGCTGGGCATCTTCCCCGGCTGGGGCGGCAGCGCGCGCCTGCCGCGGCTGGTCGGCGCGCCCAAGGCGATGGACATGATGCTGACCGGCCGCACGCTGTCGGCCGGCGCCGCCAGGGCGATGGGCCTGGTGGACAAGGTGGTGGAACCGGCCGTGCTGGTCGACGCCGCCGTGGCCCTGGTCGAAGCGCGCCCGCCGCGCGCGTTCAGGCAGCGCTTCGCCGGCTGGATCAGCAACAGCTGGATCGCGCGCCGGATCCTGGCCCCGCAGATGGCCAAGCAGGTCGCGCGCAAGGCGCCGAAGGCGCACTACCCCGCGCCCTACGCGCTGATCAACGTGTGGAAGACCGCCGGCGGCAAGGGCATCCAGGGCCGCCTGGACGCCGAGCGCAAGGCGGTGGTGAAGCTGGCCGGCACGCCGACCGCGCGCAACCTGATCCGCATCTTCTTCCTGACCGAACGCCTGAAGGGGCTGGGCGGCAAGGACCACGGCATCGCGAACGTGCACGTCGTCGGCGCCGGCGTGATGGGCGGCGACATCGCCGCGTGGTCGGCCTACAAGGGCTTCAACGTCACCCTGCAGGACCGCGAGCAGCGCTTCGTCGACGGTGCGCTGTCGCGCGCGCAGGCGCTGTTCGCGAAGAAGGTGAAGGACGATGCCAAGCGCCCCGCCGTCGCCGCGCGCCTGAAAGGCGACCTGGCCGGCGACGGCGTGCCGCAGGCGGACCTGGTGATCGAGGCGATCATCGAGAATCCCGAGGCCAAGCGTGAGCTGTACCAGGCCCTGGAGCCGCGCCTGAAGCCCGACGCGCTGCTGACCACCAACACTTCGTCGATCCCGCTGACCGAACTGCGCGAGCACATCCAGCGCCCGGCGCAGTTCGCCGGCCTGCACTACTTCAACCCGGTGGCGTCGATGCCGCTGGTGGAGATCGTGCAGCACGACGCGCTGGACGAGGCCAACGTCAGGCGTCTCGCCGCGTTCTGCAAGGCGCTGGACAAGTTTCCGGTGCCGGTGGCCGGCACGCCGGGCTTCCTGGTCAACCGCGTGCTGTTCCCGTACATGCTGGAGGCCGCCACCGCCTACGCCGAAGGCATCCCCGGCGCGGTGATCGACAAGGCGGCGGTGAAGTTCGGCATGCCGATGGGGCCGATCGAGCTGATCGACACCGTCGGCCTGGACGTGGCGCAGGGCGTGGGCGCGGAACTGTCGCCGTTCCTCGGCCTGACGCTGCCGGCGGCGCTGGCGACGGTGGAGCCCGGCAAGCGCGGCAAGAAGGACGGCCAGGGCCTGTACAAGTGGGAACAGACCGACAAGGGCAGCAAGCCGGTCAAGCCGCCGGTGCCGGCCGACTACAAGGCGCCGGACGACCTGGAGGACCGCCTGATCCTGCCGCTGCTCAACGAGGCCGTGGCCTGCCTGCACGACGGCGTGGTCGCCGACGCCGACCTGCTGGACGCCGGCGTGATCTTCGGCACCGGCTTCGCCCCGTTCCGCGGCGGCCCCATCGAGCACGTCAAGGCGGTCGGCCCCGATGCGCTGCTGGACAAGCTCAAGGCGCTGCAGGCGCGCCACGGCGACCGCTTCGCACCGCGTCCCGGCTGGGACAACCCGGTGCTGCGCCAGCCCACCGCCTGACCCGGGCCCGCGCCGATGGCCTTCGCCGGTCTCCTGCTCGCGCTGCTGCTGGGCGACACGGCCACGACGCCCGCCGCCCCGGCCGGCCCGGTCCTGCCGGGCCTGCTGGAAGCGCACGAGCGCGGCGGCTGCGGTGGCGGCGATGCCGACACCTCGCTGCGCACCCGCTTCGAGGGCACGCAGGCGGTCTTCGAACAGGACGTATGGCTGTCCGCGCGCGAATCGCTGGAGCCGCTGAACGCGCTGGAGGTCACGCGCGACGGCGACGTGCTCCGCGCCGAGGTCGAGGTGCGTGTGGAACCGATCGAGGAAGGACGCCCGGTGCCGGCCTGCATCCGGCCCGTGCGCGTGGTCCTGCGCGTGGATGGCGTGCCGCCGGGCGAGTACCGGCTGGACCTGCGCAAGGCCGGCCGCTGACGCCCTGCCTTCCCGCGCTATCAGCGGCCGGACGCGCGTCGCACCGTCGCGCGCGTCATCCGACCGGCAGCACCTGGGTCATCACCCAGTCTTCCTTGGGATCGTCGCCGACGTAGAAGACCGAACGGCCGACGATCTGGAAGCCGTGCTTGCGGTAGAAGCGGATCGCCTGCGCGGATTCCTGCCAGACGCTGAGCCAGACCGAGCGCGACTGCCGCAGCCGTGCCGCGGCCAGCAGGTGCGAGACCAGCACGGCGGCGATGCCTTGCCCGTGGAAGGCTTCGTCCAGGTAGATCCGCCCCAGTTCCACCGCCGGCCGCAGGCCGACCTCGGCGGGCGGCACGCTGCCCCAGCACAGCTGCGCGAAGCCGGCCCACACGCCGTCCTGCTCGACGATCAGCGTGAGCGTGTCGGGGTCGCGGATTTCCTGCGCCTGCCGCTCGGGCGTGTACGCCGCATCGGCGAAGGCCGCCACGTTCTCCGGCGTGCTGCAATGGCCGTTGGCGGCCAGGAAGGTGCGTCGCATCATCGCCGACAGCTCGGCGGCTTCGCTGGTTCGTGCGGGTCGGACGATGGTACCGGCCTTCATGCCGTGCTCTGCTTCCCTTTGGCCATGCCCTGCATAACGCATGCACGGCCGCGGAAAGGCCATCGCCTCGCGCGCATGCCCGCCGGTGCGCGCCGCCCGCGCTCAGCGCCGCGCGTGGACCTCGGGCGGTGCCCGCCACGGGCTGCGGTCGGTGGCGAGGTCGCCCATCACGCCCAGCTGCGCGGAGAAATCCGCCAGCCGCGCCCACACGTAGGGCTGCAGGTCGTCGGGCGCGGTGTCGTACACCTGCCGCCACAGCCGGTCCATGAAGATGCGCGGATCCTCGCGCAGCGCCCCGTGTTCGATGCGCTCTCCCGCCTGGGCCAGGACGGCCCGGATGTCGGCCAACGTGTCCATGCCCGCAGCGTAAGCGCCGCGCGTGCCGTTTATGTGACACGGGCGCCGGCGATCCGACGACCGGTCGGCTTCCGTGAACGCGGTTACGGCTCGCCGTGCGCTCAGCGGGCCGGCGGCGGCCCGGTGTTCCCCTCGCGGAACAGCCACAGCATCGCGCGCCGGTAGGTGTCGCCGATGCTGGCGGCGTGCGTGCCGCCGGCAAGCTCGATGAACTCCACCCGCCACGGCGCCCCGGCGCGCGCCTCCCAGAAGGTCGCCCAGTCGCGCGCGATGCGCCGCCGCTCGGCGGTGTCGCGCGTGCCGCTGGCGACCACCACGCGCAGGTCCTGGCGCGCGTGCGCCGAGGCCTGCTCGAACAGCTTTTCGCGCGCCGGCCCGTGCGCCGGATTGCTGGCGATGCGGCCCCAGAACAGGTCCGGGTCCGTCAGTGCCGACCACAGCACGAAATAGCCGCCGCGCGACTGCCCGAGCAGGATGCGCCGCGCCGGATCGGCGGCGTAGCGGCGCTCCACCTCCGGCACCAGCTGCTCGCGCAGGAAGGCCAGGAACTGCGGCGCGCCGCCCTGCTCGGGCGCCGTATCCGCCCCCGCCACGGTGAAGTCGACGCCGCGCTTGTTGATGGCCGGGTCGAAGCCGCCGTAGGCGATGCCCACCACGATCGCCTCGGGCAGTTGCTCGTCGTAGTGCAGGAACAGGTGCGTGGGCGCCAGCAGCGGGAACAGGCTGTCGCCGTCGAGCAGGTACACCACCGGATAGCGGGTGGCCGCCGCCGGGTCGTAGCCCTCGGGATAGCGCACGTAGACGTGGTGGACGCGCCCGGTCGCGGCGGCGACCAGGGGAAAGTAGTCGCCCTTCAGCGCCGGCAGGTGGTCCAGCGGCACGCTGCGGGCCGGTGCCTGGCCCGCGGCGTCCACGGCCGGCGGTGCGGCCAGCGCGGACGGCGCGGCCAGCGCGGACGGCGCCGCCAGCACGGCCAGCCACGCTAGGACGGCGGTCATGCGACGGATCATGCGGCGGACTCCCGGGTTGCACGGGCGTCATTCTGGCAGGGTCGGTCGCCCGGCGGGTCGCCTCGGCCCGTTGCCCTCTTCAACGCCGGTACGCGCCACCGCGCATCGCTGGGCGATGTCGCGGATGACGGCGGCCGCTCCCTTTCACGGGCAAGCCGTCATCGCCCGAAGGCCATGCGCGGCGGGCATGGCGATCGCGGGCAAGGACGCGCCGGGAGACCCGGCGCTTTCCATCCCCGTTATGCCGCCCGCAGGCGGTTGACGGATTGCTGCGCGATCTCCCAGAACAGCGACGCGTCGCCGCCCGCCCGGGCGGCCAGCATGGCGCCGTGGATCGATGCGATGAAGGCCGAGGCCTCCGCCGACGGCGTGCCGGCCAACCGCATCGCGCCCGTCGACGCTCCCGCCGCCATGACCGACGTCGTCCAGGCATGGAGGTCCCGGAAATGGCCTTTCACTTCGTCCGCCACGTCGACCGGGATCGCCGGCAGTTCCGCCGCCAGCAGCGCGCAGATGCAGATCGGCGGATTGGACTGCTCGATGCACTCGGCCCAGTAGCGGCTGTAGGCGATCAGCCGCGCCAGCGGATCGGCGGTGAGCTGGTCGAGCGACTGCAGGCCGCGCCGGGTGGCGTCGCGGTGGAGGACGACCGTCGCCTTCACCAGGTCCGCCTTCGCCGGGAAGTGGTGGTGGATGCTGGCCTTCCTGACGTCGACGAGTTCGGCGATGTCCGCGTAGCTGAAGCCGTTGTAGCCGCCCGACGCCAGCAGTTCGCTGGTCCGCTGGATGATTTCCCGGGCCTTGGGCGAGTACGGCGTCGCGGCCTCCGGACCGGCGGACGTCATCGGCCCGCCCCGTTCCAGGCGGCGCCGCGCACGCGGATCGCGCGCACCTGCCATGCCACCCCGGCCAGCAACGCCAGCAGCAAGGCACCCTGCACGCCGAGCAGCAGCGGGTCCTTCAGGTCCTTCGCGAGCGGATCGCCGACGGGCAGCCTGCGCAGGCTTTCGCTGGCGGTGGGGAGCATCAGCAGGAAGACGCTGAGGCTGAGCGAAACCGTCTCGACGTACTTCCCGGCCCGTCCCGCCCCGGGCCATCGGGAGATCCCGTAGCCCAGCAGCAGCGCCACCAGCGTGGTGGTCGCGACGATGGCGCTGACCGGCTGCTGTGCGATCGGGTAGACGGTCAGCACGCCCAGCAGCATGAACCAGAAGTACGCACGCCCTGCCCGGGTCGCCGGCGTGATCCGCCCATGCCGGACCAGCATGTAGGCCGCGAGAGGGATGGCGGGCAGGCTGCCGAGCGTGTGGAGCCAGCCGAGTGGAGAAATGCCCATGGCGTTGTTCCAGTCGAAGGAGGCTGAAATCTACCTACCAATAGGTAGACTATCAACTCGGATAACTGTCGCCGCCCCGTTCAGGGGAATGGTTGTCTATGGGAAGTCTGGTCGGGCCGTAGAGGGGCGGGCCATGCCCGCGATGCGCTGGCCGTGGTCCGATCGGAAGGCATCGCGCCCAGGGGGCGCTCCTGCGGCCGGTGCTTCGATGCCCCATCGCGGGCGAACGGCATGGCGCTTCCGCGTGCTGCCTGGCGCGCGGGATGCGCCGCCTGGTGAAACCGCGCCGCTCAACACCCCATCGGCGGCCTGAAGGCCACCGTGGTGACGACGGTCCACGCCCCGTCGCGCAGCACCTCCACCCTGACCCGCACGGTGCTGATCGCCACGAACGGCGTCACCGCGCCCTCGGCGTCGCCTTCGCCGGCCCGGGGCATCCATCGCGCCGCCAGCCCGGCGTCGCCCCAGGCGGCGGCGTGGGCACGCACGGCCTGTTCCAGTTCCGCGTCCGTGTAGGCGGGGAAGCACGCCTGCTGCTCGGGCGTCGGCGTCGGCAGCACGAAGGACAACGCGCCGGACGGCGCCGCGGCTTCCCAGTCCGAGACGCAGTGCTTCCAGTCCACCAGGTCCAGGTGCGGGCCTTCGGCGCTCAGGCCGAGGCTGGTCTCGTACTGCACGCGCACGCGGTACGTCCCGCCGGGCGTGGCCGGCTGCAGCTGCAGGGTGGCGCCGTACACCTCGTCGCCGAGGTCGAGCGGCACGGTCAGCGAGGGCGGCAGCGCGCCTTCGCTCTGCCAGCCGGAAAAGGAGGCGTCGGGGCCGGCTTGCGGCAGGACGCGCAGGCCGGACAAGGTCTGCGCCTGCACCAGCAGCGGCATGCACGACAGCGCGACCGACAGCAGCACGCCCCACGGGCGTGGCGACTGGCCTGGGCGTGATGCCTTCATCTCCGCTCCCCCGCCGGGACACCGGCGTCCCCGGGGAGGATGGTAGCGCGGCAGGCGGCCATCGTCCGCGTGCCCGGCCCATGCATTACTCGCGCGGCGTGTACAGCGAGAGCGCGGCGACACCGAGGCCGATCACCACCAGGACCACGCCGTACCCCTGCACCGTCCGCTTGCTCGCGTCCTCCACGTACATCCGGCGCGGAAAGAAGGCGGCGCGGCTGGGCGAATTGGGATGCACCATGACCCGCGGCTCGGCGGTGGCGAAGACCAAGGCGCCGGCGCCGGCCAGCACCGCGGCGAGGAACAGGCCCAGTCCGCTGGGTTTCAGTCGTCTCATGGAAGCCGCCACCGGCGGGAAATCCGGGGACCGGGACGGGTGCATGGCATGGCCGCCCCGCGGATCACATCGTGTGCGTGGGCTTCTCGCCGTTGAGGCTGCCGGCCAGCATGGTCTCGATGCGGTTCTTGATGGCCTCGCCTTCGCTGGTCTCGGCGAACTGCACGCCGATGCCGGCCGCGCGGTTGCCCTGCGCGCCCACCGGCGTCACCCACACCACCTTGCCGGCCACCGGCAGGCGGTCGCTGGATTCGGGCAGGGTGAGCAGCAGGAAGACTTCGTCGCCGAGGAAGTAGCGCTTGGGCGTGGGCACGAAGATGCCGCCGCCCTTCACGAACGGCATGTAGGCGTTGTACAGCGCCGCCTTGTCCTTCACCGCCAGCGACAGGATGCCCTGCCGTCCGCCTGCTGCATTCATTCCCCGTCTCCGTGCGTGTCGGTCATCCGCGCCGCGCGCCGCCGGCGCGGGTGCGGTCGTTGCCGGCCCAGGCCAGCAGCAGCTCCACCATGGCGAGGTCGCCGCGCACCGTGGTCCGCAACAGGTCGCGGGTGCGGTTGGCGGCGTCGAACCACGCGGCCAGCTTGGTCAATCGGGCCGGATCGGTCAAGCCGGCGGTGCCCGCCTGTTCCAGCGCCAGGTCGGCGGCGTGGCGCAGGCGCGCGTCGGCGAGTTCGTCGTTGGCCCAGCGCTGCGCGGTCTCCACCACGCCGGCCTCGCCCTGCTCCAGCCGCGCCAGGTCGCGGGCCACGGCGGCGCGCAGCGCCAGGCCGTCGTTGCGCAGCCATGCGTCGGCCAGGCCGGGATGCCCGCGCGCGGCGTCCAGCGCGCGCGCCGCGTCGGCGGCGGCATGGCCCTGCGCCTGCAGCCAGGCCAGCGCCTCGTCGCGCGGCGGCAGGCGGAACTCGATGCGCTGGCAGCGGCTGCGGATGGTCGCCGGCAGCCGCGCGGGCTGGGCGCTGACCAGCCACAGGTAGCGGCCCGGAGCCGGTTCCTCCAGCGTCTTCAGCAGCGCGTTGCAGGCGGCGCGGTTGACCGCGTCGGCCGGGTCGATGATGGCCACCTGCGCCTGCCCGTACTGCGGCGTGAGCGCCAGCTTCTGCGACACCTCGCGCACCTGGTCGATGACGATCTCGGTGCGCAGCTTGCTGCCGTCCTTGGTGGCGACGAAGGACACCACCTGCAGGTCGGGATGGGTGCCGGCCTCGATCAGGTGCGCGCTGCGGTCGTTCGGCGCCGGCTCGCCGCGCGCGTCGCGCTGCTGCGCCAGCACGCGGCGGGCCAGCCGGTCCACCACCGCGCGCTTGCCCAGCCCCGCCGGGCCGCACACCAGCAGGCCGTGGCCGAGGCGGCCCGCGTCCAGCGCCGCGACCGCATGGTCGTAGGCGCGCTGCTGCCAGGGCGAGAACACGGCGCTCATGCCAGGTCGCTGTCCGTCAGCGTGCGCAGGTAGGCGCCGATGGCATCGCCGACCGCGGCGGCGACGCCGGCCGGCGGCTGTCCGGCATCGATCACGCGGAAGCGCTTCGGTTCGGCCGCCGCACGCGCACGGAAGCCGGCGCGCACGCGCTCGAAGAAATCGTCCTGCTCGCTCTCGATGCGGTCCGGCCACAGGTCGCGGCCGGCGGTGCGCGCACGGCCCTCGCGCACGTCCAGGTCCAGCAGCAGGGTCAGGCCCGGCTTCAGGCCCACCGCGCGGCGCTCCAGCGCGGCGATCCATTCCGGGTCCAGTCCGCGGCCGGCGCCCTGGTAGGCGTAGCTGGAATCGGTGAAGCGGTCGCTGACCACGAACGCGCCGCGCCGCAGCGCCGGGCGCACGACCTCGCGCACGTGCTGCGCGCGCGCGGCGAACATCAGCAGCAGTTCGGTCTCGGCGGCCAGCGCTTCGTCCTGCGGATCGAGCAGCAGTTCGCGGATGCGCTCGGCCAGCGGCGTGCCGCCGGGTTCGCGCGTCAGCACGACCTCGTGGCCGGCGGCCTGCAGGCGGTCGCGGATGGCCGCGATGGCGCTGGTCTTGCCGGCGCCCTCGCCGCCTTCCAGCGTGACCAGCCGCGGTTGCGACAGCACGGCTTCGGTCATGGCGCCTCCGCCTTGCGCAGGGTCTCGCGGCGCGTGACCAGGTACTTCGCCACGGCGGCGTTGTGCTCGGCCAGCGTGGCGGAGAACAGGTGCCGCCCGCTGCCGTCGCCGACGGCGACGAAGTACAGCGCATCGCCGTCGGCGGGATTCACCGCGGCCTTCAGCGCGTCCGTGCCGGGCATGGCGATGGGCGTGGGCGTCAGGCCCCGGCGGGTGTAGGTGTTGTACGGCGTGTCGGTGGTCAGGTCGCGGCGGCGGATGTTGCCGTCGTAGCTGCTGCCGATGCCGTAGATCACGGTGGGGTCGGTCTGCAGCGGCATGCCGAGCTTCAGGCGGCGCGCGAACACGCCGGCGATGGCCGGGCGCTCCTCGGCGATGCCGGTTTCCTTCTCGATGATCGAGGCCAGGATCAGCGCTTCCTCGGCGGACTGCAGCGGGAGGTCGGCGGCGCGCGCGGTCCAGGCGGCGTCCAGGGCCTTTTCCATCGCCGCGTAGGCGCGCTTGAGCACGTCCAGGTCGGACTCGCTGCGGGTGTAGAGATAGGTTTCCGGCAGGAAGCGGCCCTCGGGGTGCTGGCCGGCGTGGCCCAGCGCCTCCATCAGTTCGGCGTCGCTCATCTGCGCGGTCTCCTGCTGCAGCGGCGTGGCGTTGCGCAGCGCGGCGCGCAGCTGGCGGATGTTCCAGCCCTCGACGAGGGTGAAGCGGTACTGCAGGGTGCGCCCCTCGCGCATCCGCCTGAGCAGCTCGCGCGGCGTCAGCGCGGGCTCCAGCGCGTATTCGCCCACCTTGAGCTGGCTGGCGGTGCCGGTCTCGCGCGCCAGCAGGCGCCATTGCAGGTCCGCGCCATGCGTCACGCCCTGCGCGCGCAGCTTGCGCAGCACGGTCGGGAACGCGTCGCCGCGGACCACCTCCACGGTGGCGCCCGCGGCGGGGCCGCCGATGGGCGTGTCGGCGAAGCCGCGATGGCCCTGCCACAGCCAGAACACCGCGCCGGCCGCCAGGACCAGCAGCAGGACGGACACCACGGCGATGAAACGGCAACCGCGCTTGAGAGCTGACGCCACGCGATCCTCGGCGAACGGAACAGGCCGTGCAGGATACCCGGTCGCCGTCTCAGGCTGTAGGCGCGCACCCTGATCTCCCGGTAGAGACGGCCGACCGCGACCCCCGACGAGTCGCCTGCCCCCTGTAGGAGCGGCTTCAGCCGCGACCGCACGCCTGGAGAGCGGGAGACGCGGATCACGCGGATAAAGCTTTTTGTCTTGATCAGCTTTATCCGCTTTATCCGCGTTGATCCGTGTCAATCCGTGGCCAAAGGCTTTTCAGGTCCGCGGTCGCGGCTGAAGCCGCTCCTACAGGGGAAGCGTCAGCGTTCGAGGGCCTTCAGCAGGCCGCGGGCCTTGGCGCGGGTCTCGTCCAGCTCGCGGTCCGGGATCGAGTCGGCGACGATGCCGGCCCCGGTGCGGAACGCGGCCACGCTGCCGGCGCCGTCCGCCGCGATCTCGGCGCTGCGGATCAGGATGTTCAGGTCGAGGTCGCCGTCGCGGTTCAGCCAGCCGAACGCGCCGGTGTAGGCGCCGCGCGGCACCCGCTCCAGCTCGGCGATGATCTGCATGCAGCGCACCTTGGGGCAGCCGGTGATGGTGCCGCCGGGGAAGGTGGCGCGGATCACCTCGCCGGGCGTGGCGTCGGCGCGCAGGTGGCCGCGCACGTTGCTGACGATGTGGTGCACGTGGGCGTAGCTCTCCACCGTCATCAGCTCATCCACCTGCACGCTGCCGGGCGTGCAGACGCGGCCCAGGTCGTTGCGCTCCAGGTCGATCAGCATCACGTGCTCGGCGCGCTCCTTGGGATGGCCGACCAGTTCGCGGATGCGCGCGGCATCGTCGTCGCCCTCGAAGCGCGGGCGCGTGCCGGCGATCGGGCGGGTCTCGACCACCTCGCCGCGCACCGACACCAGCCGCTCCGGCGAGGAACTCACCACGGTCCAGCCCGGCGCGGCGAACAGGCCGGCGAACGGCGCGGGATTGGCGGTGCGCAGGCGCGCGTACAGCGCGGCGGGGTCGAGCGGCGCGTCGAAACGCGCGCGCCAGCCGCGCGACAGGTTGACCTGGAAGATGTCGCCGGCGCGCAGGTAGTCGAGGATCCGTTCCACGCCCTCGGTGAAGCGCCGCGGATCGTCCTCGTCGATGCGGGCCGGCGGCCGCCAGGCCGGCAGCGCCGGCAGGCGCGCGGCGGCGGCGATGTCGTCCGCGACGCGGGCGATCAGTTCGCCCTGCCCCGCCTCGGCCACCACCACGCAGTCGCCGGTGCTGCGGTCGCGCAGCACGGCGGCCGGGCAGCGCAGCGCGAGCGCGACGGGTTGCGGGGCGGACGTCGGCGGCAGCCGCAGGACCGGTTCCACCTGCTGCGCCAGTTCGTAGGCCAGCAGCAGCGCCCAGCCGCCGCGGAACGGCCAGCGCGGCTCTTCGCGCGGCACGCGGTGCGCCTGCCAGTGGCGGTCGAGGACCGCGAGGAAATCGCCCTGCTCGGCATTGCCCCGCAGGTCGCGGGTGACGCCGTCGGCATCCAGCCGCAGCCCGCCGCCGTCGGCGACCAGCAGGAAATCCCAGCGCCCCTGCGCAGTGCCCGAGGCCACCGATTCCAGCAGCACGGGATAGCGCCGCGGCGCCAGCCGGTGCAGGGCCAGCAGGTCGGTGTCGGGCGGGAGCGCGCGGGTTTCGATCATGCCGTTGTCGTTCCAGCGAACGCGGGAACCCAGGTTGCTCTGCTCATGCGGCGAGCCGGAAGCGGACATCGCGATGGATCCCGGCGTGCGCCGGGATGACGATTCCTAACCCGTGGGCGATCAGATCCGCTTGAATACCAGTGTGCCGTTGGTGCCGCCGAAGCCGAAGCCGTTCGACACGGCCACGTCGATCTTCTTCTCGCGCGCGACGTTCGGCACGTAGTCCAGGTCGCAGCCTTCGCCCGGCGCGTCCAGGTTGATGGTCGGCGGGATGATGCCGTGGTGGATGGCCAGCACGGAGAAGATGGCTTCCGCGCCGCCGGCGGCGCCCAGCAGGTGGCCGGTCATCGACTTGGTGGAACTGACCATGATCCGGTACGCGTGGTCGCCCAGCGCGCGCTTCATGGCCAGTGTTTCGGCCAGGTCGCCCAGCGGCGTGGAGGTCCCGTGCGCGTTGAGGTATTCCACCTGGTCCGGGTTCAAACCGGCGTCCTTCAGCGCCGACAGCATGCAGCGCGCGGGGCCTTCGCCGTTCTCGCTGGGCGCGGTCATGTGGAACGCGTCCTGCGACGCGCCGAAGCCGGCCAGCTCGCAATAGATGCGGGCGCCGCGCGCCTTGGCGTGCTCGTACTCCTCCAGCACGAGGATGCCGGCGCCGTCGCCCAGCACGAAGCCGTCGCGGTCCTTGTCCCACGGACGCGAGGCCCGGGCCGGGTCGTCGTTGCGGGTGGACATGGCCTTCATCGCGCAGAACCCGCCCACCGACGTCGGCGACGAGCCGCGCTCGGCGCCGCCGGCGATCATCACGTCGGCGTCGCCGTACTGGATGGTGCGCATGGCGATACCGATCGAATGGTTCGAGGTGGCGCAGGCGGAGACCGCCGAATAGCCCGGCCCCTTCAGCCCCTTCATGATGCTCAGGTGGCCCGGCAGCATGTTGATGATGGTGCTGGGGATGTAGAACGGGGAAATCTTGCGCGGGCCGCCTTCGTGCAGCTTCACCGCGGTCTCCTCGATGCCGAGGATGCCGCCGATGCCGGCGCCGATGATCGCGCCGATGCGCTCGGCGTTGGCCTCGGTGACCTCCAGGCCGGCGTCGTCCATCGCCATCAGCGACGCGGCCAGCCCGTAGTGGATGAACGAGTCCATCTTCTTCACGTCCTTCGGCGGCACGAAGGCGGTGGGATCGAAACCGCGGATCTCGCCCGCGATCTTCGTGCTGTAGCCCTCGGTATCGAAGGTGGTGATCGGACCCAGGCCGGACCGCCCGTTGACGATGCCGTCCCAGCTGCTGGCCATGTCATTGCCCAGGGGGGACACCAGGCCCATGCCGGTGATGACGACGCGACGACGCTGGCTCATATCGGATTCCTCGTGGATCTGGCGGCCGTGCCCGCGGCGGGCGGGCGGATGCGGGCCGGATACGCGCGGGGCCGCATGCGCGGCCCCGACACGGTTTGCTGCAAGTGCGGGACTTACGCCTTGACGTGCGCCTTGACGTAGTCGATGGCCTGCTGCACCGAAGTGATCTTCTCGGCTTCCTCGTCCGGAATCTCGCACTCGAACTCTTCTTCCAGCGCCATCACCAGTTCAACGGTGTCCAGCGAGTCGGCGCCCAGGTCATCGACGAACGATGCGCTGGTGGTGACTTCCTCTTCCTTAACGCCGAGTTGTTCGACGACGATTTTCTTGACGCGTTCTTCGATGCTGCTCATGGATTCGCTCCAGACGGAGATGGGTGACTTGTTGGATTCTGCCGACGCCGGGCGAAGGCAAACCGGGGATAGTGTAGTGGAAACCGGCGGCGGCGGGCAGGTATCGCCAATCGCCGCCGAATCAACCACTTACGACTAATTCTCAGGGCATGTACATGCCGCCGTTGACGTGCAGGGTCTCGCCGGTGATGTAGCCGGCGGCCGGGCCCGCGAGGAAGGCGACCGCGTGCGCGATGTCGGCGGGCTCGCCGAGGCGGCCCAGCGCGATCTGCTCGGCGAGCGCCTTCTTGGTGTCTTCGGGAAGGTCCTTGGTCATGTCGGTGGCGATGAAGCCCGGCGCGACCACGTTGACGGTCACGCCGCGGCTGCCGATCTCCTTGGCCAGCGACTTGGAGAACGCGATGATGCCGGCCTTGGCGGCGGCGTAGTTGGCCTGCCCCGCGTTGCCGGTCACGCCGATCACCGAGGCGATGTTGACGATGCGGCCCTTGCGCGCCTTCATCATGCCGCGCATGACTGCCTTGGACGTGCGGTAGACGCTGGTGAGGTTGGTGTCGAGGATGGCCTGCCAGTCCTCGTCCTTCATCCGCATCAGCAGGTTGTCGCGGGTGATGCCGGCGTTGTTGACCAGGATGGAGATGCCGCCGAACTCCTTGCCGACGGCGTCAACCAGCGCCTCGATCGCGGCGGCGTCGGTGACGTTCAATTCACGGCCGTGGCCGCCCGCGGCGGCCAGGCGCTCGCCGATGGCCTGTGCGCCGGACGCCGTGGTGGCGGTGCCGACGACGGTGGCGCCCTGGGCGGCCAGTTCGTCGGCGATGGCGGCGCCGATGCCGCGGCTGGCGCCGGTGACCAGCGCGATCTCACCTTGCAGGGGTTTGCTCATTGCAGTGTCCTCGAAAGCGGTGTTGGCCGCGGATTGCGCGGATAAGCACGGATAAAGCACATCCGGACAGTGCCAATCGCTTCATCCGCGATCATCCGCGCAATCCGTGGCAAGAATACTTACTTCCAGTCGTCCAGCGCGGACTGGAAGTCGCCGACGCCGCCGATGGCGCGCGCGTCCAGGCCCTTGTCGATGCGCTTGGCGAGGCCGGCCAGCACCTTGCCCGGGCCGCACTCGGCGATGCGGGCGGCGCCGTTCGCCGCCAGCACCTGCACGCACCCGGTCCAGCGCACCGGCAGGTAGAGCTGGCGCACCAGCGCGTCGCGGATCGCGTCGACGCCGTCGTGCACCTTCGCATCGACGTTCTGCACCACCGGCAAGGCGGGCGCGTGCCACGACAGGCCCGCCATCACTTCGGACAGGCGGTTCGCGGCCTCGCGCATCAGCGGCGTGTGCGAAGGCACGCTGACGGCCAGCTTCACCACCTTGCGGATGCCGCGCCCGGTCAGCAGCGCGATGGCGCGATCGACGGCCTCGGCGTCGCCGCCGATGACGATCTGTCCCGGCGAGTTGTAGTTGGCCGGCACGACGACCTTGCTGTCCGAGGCCTGTTCGCAGACCTCGGCGACCAGCGCGTCCTCGGCGCCCAGCACGGCGGCCATCGCGCCGACGCCTTCCGGCGCGGCGTCCTGCATCAGCTGGCCGCGCAGGCGCACCAGGTGCGCGCCGTCCTTCAGCGACAGCGCGCCGGCGGCGACCAGCGCGGTGTATTCGCCCAGGCTGTGGCCGGCCAGTTGCGCCGGCGGCGCGCCGCCCTGCGACTGCCAGGCGCGCCACACCGCGATGCCCGCGGCGAGCAGGGCCGGCTGCGTGTACTCGGTGCGGTTGAGCATTTCCTCGGGGCCGCCCTGCGACAGCGCCCACAGGTCCACGCCGGCGCCGTCGGAGGCTTCGGCGAACGTCTCGCGCACGACCGGATGCAGTTCGGACAGCTCGGCCAGCATGCCGACCGATTGCGAACCCTGGCCCGGGAAGACGAAAGCGAGCTGCGTGGAAGTCACTCGGACACCCTGCGTGAAAACAGGCGGCGATGATACGTGCCAAACAGCGAGTCTGTCTGTACCAGTGCGTATGTGCCGCGCCGTGCGCCAGCGCGCCGCGCGGGGTCAGACCAGCGCGGTCAGCAGGTCCAGGTCGCCGTCGCTTACCCAGTCCAGCAGCAGCACGAAGCCGAGGAGCAGCGAGAAGCTGGTGGCCGCGTGGACGACGAAGATCGCATGCGCCAGCGTGCGCGCCGACCGCCCCAGCCGCCGGCTGACGCGCGCCAGCCCCTGCAGCCTGCCCGCCACGTGGCGCACCTGCGCGTTGACGCCGGCCGCCTCCATCAGCAGTCCTTCGTGCAGGACCTCGGTGAAGCGCAGCGAGCGATCGTCGTAGTAGCGCGCCGTGCCGTAGGCGAACATCAGCCAGTCGCGGGCCTGCGCGTGCGGCAGTTCCATCACTTCGAGCGGATCCTCCTCGAAGTCGATGAAGCCCATGTCGCACCCGTCGAAGGTGATGTTGCGCGGCACCGGCTGGCCGAGATAGGCGCCCTGGGCGTGGACGCGGCGGATGGCGTCGATGGCCGCGCTCGTCAGCTGGTCCACGCGCGGCGCGTCGTCCGCGGCGTCGCGCAGGTGCGAGGCCAGCGACGGCCCCAGGTCCTCGAGGATCAGCGAACGCCGGCCCTGCCCCAGCACCTCGGGCACGCGCACGCGCTGGCGGCGCAGTTCGTCCAGCCGCCGCGCTTCGGTCAGCCGGGCCTGTTCGCCGACGTGGTGCGGCGGCGGCTTCAGCGCGGCCATGTCCAGGCCGGTGGCGACGCGGTCCAGCAGCCGCAACACGGCGCGGCGATCGTGGGCGTCGCCGTACTGCTTGAGCCAGGCGCGGCGGCCGTCGATGAGGAGGGGTTCGACCATTACGAAAAAATAACGCCGCCGCCCCGCCGCATGCGTCATGCGGCGGATCCCGGCCCAGCTGGCGTTCAGGCTGCGGCGCCGCGATGCGCGGCGCGCGCAGGCTCAGTAGCGCAGGAGCACCGAGCCCCAGGTGAAGCCGCCGCCGAAGGCCTCCAGCAGCAGCAGCTGGCCGCGCTCGACGCGGCCCGAGCGCACCGCGGTGTCCAGCGCCAGCGGCACCGAACCCGACGAGGTGTTGCCGTGCTTGTCGACTGTCACGATGACCTGGTCCATCGACATGTCCAGCCGCTTGGCGGTGGCCTCGATGATGCGCAGGTTGGCCTGGTGCGGGATCAGCCAGTCCAGGTCGTGCTTGTCCAGGCCGTTGGCGTCCAGCGTCTCGTCGACGACGCCGTCCAGCGCCTTGACGGCGTACTTGAAGACGTCGTTGCCCTTCATGTGGATGCGGATGCCGTTGTTCGGCTCGTCGGTGTTGAAGCCGGCGGACACGCCCACCGGGTTCCACAGCAGTTCCTTCTTGCTGCCGTCGGCATGCAGGTGGGTGCTGAGGATGCCGGTCTCGCCGTCGGCCTTCAGCACCGCGGCGCCGGCGCCGTCGCCGAACAGCACGCAGGTGGTGCGCTCGGTCCAGTCGACGATGCGGCTGAGCGTCTCGGTGCCGATCACCAGCGCCGTCCTGACGTCGCCGGAGCGGATGAACTTGTCGGCCACGCTGAGCGCGTAGATGAAGCCCGAGCAGGCCGCGTTGACGTCCAGCGCCGCGCAGCCGGCCGCGCCCAGCCGCGCCTGGATCAGGCAGGCGGTGGACGGGAAGATCAGGTCGGGCGTGGTGGTGCCCACCACGATCAGGTCGATCTCGGAGGCGTCGACGCCCGCGGCCTCGAGCGCGCGGACGGCGGCGTGGTAACCCAGGTCGCCGGCGGTCTCGCCTTCGGCGGCGATGTGCCGTTCGCGGATGCCGGTGCGGGACTGGATCCATTCGTCGCTGGTGTCGACCAGCTTCGACAGGTCCTCGTTGGTCAGCACCTTCTCGGGCAGATAGCTGCCCGTCCCGGCGATGCGCGCGTAAATGCGCCCCTTGTTACCCGGCTCGCTCATGCACGCTCCCGTTGGCGGCCCGGCGAAGGGCCCTGGTTGTCATCGATCATGCGGAAGGCGCGCCCTGCGGAAGGGCGCGCTGCACGGATCAATCTTCCTCGACCACCGAGGTCTTGGTGGCGATGACCTTCTTGCCGCGGTAGTAGCCGTCGGCGGTCACGTGGTGGCGCAGGTGGGTCTCGCCCGTGGTCGGGTCGGTGGACAGCTGCTTGGCGGTCAGCGCGTCGTGCGAACGACGCTGGCCACGGCGGGACGGGGTGACGCGGGATTTCTGCACAGCCATGGGATTGCTCCAGCTCTTGTATCTGTTGGTGAACCTTGCGGTTCGTGTTGCCAGACCGCGGTAGCGGCTAGTTCTTCTTCAGCGAGGCCAGCGCCGCGAACGGACTGGTCTTCGCCACCTCTTCTTCGTCCGCGGCCCATTCGCGCTCGACGGCCTCGGACGTTGGATCCACCGGCACCACCGGCACGGCGAGGACCAGTTCGTCCTCCACCAGTTCGGCGGGGCGCAGCATGCCGTCCTCCGGCACCAGCAGGGCCTCGTAGCCGGGCGGCAGCGCGGCTTCCTCGTCCTCGCTGCGCACCAGCCCCAGCCGCTGCTCGACCGTCACCGGCAGCACGAAGCGCTGCAGGCTGCGCTGGCACACCAGCGGCAGGCCCGCCTCGATCCGCAACCCGATGTAGGGCACCTGCAGCGCATCGCGGTCGAACTCGACCGTGTAGCGCACTTCGCCCTCGGTATCGACCAGAAGGCCCTGCAGGCGCGTCATCGCGGACAACGGCAGGCGGCCTTCGAAGCTGCGCCGGGCCGCGACCATGCGCCAAGCATCCACCATCTCGGGCGTGTTCGCGGACATAAGCCGCTGAATGTTAAGGATGGAAGACCGACCTGTCAAACCACCCCGCCGGACGCGGATGGCTTGCCGCCCGCCTCCGCGCCGGGCAGACTCCCCCGCCCCGTCCCCTGCCGGTCCCCCGCCTCCATGCCGCTGATGCTCGCCTCGACCTCCCGCTACCGCCGCGAGCTGCTCGAGCGGCTGCGCGTGCCGTTCCACATCGCGCGCCCGGAGGTGGACGAGGCGCCGCTGGAGGCCGAATCCGTGCCCGCCTTGGCCGCCCGGCTGGCGCGGGCCAAGGCGGCCGCGATCGCCGGCCAGCATCCCGGCGCCTGGGTGATCGGCGCGGACCAGGCGGCGGAGCTGGACGGCCAGCCGCTGGGCAAGCCCGGGCACCGGGAAGCCGCCATCGCCCAGCTGGGCGCCATGTCGGGCCGGCAGGTCCGCTTCCACACGGCCGTCTGCCTGCTGCGGGACGAGCAGGTCCTGCAGGCGCAGGACGTCACCACCGTCCGCTTCCGCGCGCTGGACCCGGCCGAGATCGAGCGCTACGTGGACGCCGAGCAGCCTTTCGACTGCGCCGGCAGCTTCAAGTCCGAGGGGCTGGGCATCGCGCTGTTCGACGCCATCGAATCGTCCGACCCCACCGCCCTGGTCGGCCTGCCGCTGATCGCGGTGGCGCGGATGCTGCGCGAGGCGGGCTTCGACCTGCCCTGAGCCGGGCCCGCTACCGCAGCTCGACCGGCTGCTCCGCCCAGGTTTCCACGCTGCCGTCGCCGCCGGTGACCCGCAGGCCCAGCCAGTGGCGGCCCGCCGGCAACGCGCCGGCGTCGACCTCGGCGCCGAACTGCACCCGCGGCATCCGCGGATCCCGCGAGGCGTGCTTCAGGAATCCGGCCAGCCAATCGTTGGCGCCGGCCTCCCCGGCCACGGCGACCACCCGGCCGTCCAGCGTCACTTCGACCTTGTCCACGCCCGCGACGTCCTTCACCGCCCAGCCGCCGACGCCGAAGCGGCGCCCGACGGTGGCGCCGGCGCGCGGGAAATCGATGTTGGCGACCACCGGCGTGACGCAGGCGCCGTCCGCGCGCCCGGCGGGCAGCGCGAACAGCAGGAAGCGCCGCGCGCCATGGTCGATGTTCACCACCCGGCCGGGCGGCAGCGGCCCGACGACGGTGCACAGCTGCTGGTAGTGCGCCAGCAGCGCGCTGAACTTGACGTCGGTGGCGCCGACGACCAGCAACGCGGGCGCGTCCCGCTGGCCGTCGTGCTGCAGGCCCCACAGCTGCAGCTGCGGCGCGCGCCCGTGCTTGCGGTTCAGCGGATGGTCGAGCACCGGGATGTCGGCCCGGTCCAGGGCGAAGCCCAGTTCGGCGCCGGTCTTGAAGCTGTCCGCCAGCAGCACCGTCCCCGCCGGAAGCGCGTCGTGCGCCTTGCGCACTTCCGCCGCCAGCGTGTCCCAGCCGGCGAAGTTCTCGGGGTAGTACTTGCTGCCGGCCATCTGCGCGCGCAGGCCGGGCTGGGAGACGCCCACGTAGTAGCCCAGCATCAGCACGGTGCCGATCGCCGCCATTCCCCAGGTCGCCCGGCGCCACCCGGGGGACCATGCCTGCAGCAATGGCGGCACGACCACGAGCAGCGCGAGGTAGCCGGGCAACGGCCAGTGGAAGCTGACGCGCTCGTCGTCGGCGAAGAAGCCCAGTACGAAGAAGCCCAGCGTGGATACCGCGCCCAGCAGCGCGAAGTAGCGCCACTCCGTCCCGGCCCGCGCGTCGCCCCGCAGGCCGCGCAGGGACACGACCAGCATCGCCCAGAACAGCAGCGGCGTCGCCATCGCGGCCTGCACCAGCACGAAGCGCAGGCCGTCGCCGTGGAACGCCCACGGGTGGCGGTCCAGCAACTGGAAGCGCAGGCCCGCATCGGCGTACTCGAGGTTCCAGGCCAGCAGCGGCGCCCAGGCGAGGATGCCGGCCGCGAGCGCGACCCAGACGCGGGCGTCGCGCAGCACCTTCCGGCCCTCGGGCAGCCACAGCAGCGCGACCAGGCCCACGCCGATGACGCCGATGAAGCGGTAGTGGCTGAGCGCGCCGAGCATCAGGCCCAGCGCAAGCTCGATCGCCGACATCGCGTCGACCTCGCGCAGCAGGCGCGCGCCGGCGTCCGCGCAGAGCACGGTGGCCACCGCCATCGGCACGTCCGGCAGCGCCAGCACGCCGAGCGTGGCCGAGAGCGGCATCAGGACGGTCAGCAGGCCCGCCTGCCAGCCGGCGGCCGCGCCGAACCAGTGCGCGGCGCTGCGCGCGACCAGCCACGGCAACGCGGCGGCCAGCGCCAGGAACGGCGCGCGCACCGCCAGCACGTGGTGCCCGCCGAGTTCCGTGCCCAGCCGCGTCAACCACGCCGCCAGCCCGGGCAGGTCGGAATACGCGGCGGCCAGGTGCCGGCCTTCCTGCCAGTAGAACGCCTCGTCCACGAACAGCGGCAGGCGCGCGGCGATCGCGATCTTGGTCACGGTCACGACGGCCCACAGGGCCAGGAACCATCGGCGCGCGCGTTGTGCTTCGTCCATCTCGCTACACTCCCCGGACCCACGATCGGCAACCGAGAGCGCGATGTCCGCCATTCCCAGCACCCGCCCTATGCTATCCGAAGGCCTGGTCGACGCCCTCAAGCGCGCGCAGGCGCAGGTCAATTCGCTGGTGCTGGGCAAGACCCACGAAGTGCGGCTGGCCTTCGTCGCCCTGCTGTCCGACGGCCACCTGCTGATCGAGGACCTGCCGGGCCTGGGCAAGACCACGCTGGCGCACGCGCTGGCCGCCACGCTGGGGCTGGGCTTCCAGCGCGTGCAGTTCACCTCCGACCTGCTGCCGGCCGACGTGCTGGGCGTGTCGGTGTACGACGCGCAGGCGCGCGCCTTCACCTTCCATCCCGGCCCGGTCTTCACCCACGTGCTGCTGGCGGACGAGATCAACCGCGCGCCGCCGCGCACGCAGAGCGCGCTGCTGGAGGCGATGGCCGAACACCAGGTGACGCTGGACGGCGTGACCCACGCGCTGCCGGCGCCGTTCTTCGTGATCGCCACGCAGAACCCGGTGGACCTGTCGGGCACGTACCCGCTGCCGGACTCGCAGCTGGACCGCTTCCTGCTGCGCCTGGCGCTGGGCTATCCCAGCGCGGCATCCGAGCGCGAACTGCTGGCCGGCAGCGACCGCCGCAGGCTGATCGCGCAGGCGACGCCGCTGCTGTCGTCCGACGACGTCCTGGCCCTGCGCAGGGCGGTGAACGAGGTCCACGCCAGCGACGCCCTGATCGACTACGTGCAGGCCCTGCTCGCGCGCAGCCGCCAGCACCCGGGGGTGCGCGTGGGCCTGTCCCCGCGCGCCGGCATCGCCCTGCTGCGCGCGGCGCGCGCCTATGCGCTGCTGCTGGGCCGCAGCCACGTGTTGCCGGAGGACGTGCAGGCGCTGTTCGCCGCCGTGGCGGCGCACCGCCTGGTGCCGGAGGCGGAAGCCGCTTCCGCGGGCGCGCTGGCCAAGGCCATCCTGCACGCGGTGCAGGTGGATTGATGGCGCAGGCGCTGCGCGCGACGCTGGCGCGCCTGGCCAGGCCGCGCGCCATCGAGGGCCTGCCGGTGCTGCTGGACCGCCGGCGCGTCTACGTGCTGCCCACGCGCTTCGGGCTGTTCTACGCCGCGCTGGTCTTCACGATGACGCTCGGCGCGCTGAACTACAACAACAACCCGGCCCTGCTGCTGGCGCTGCTGCTCGGCGCCACCGCCATGGCGAGCCTGATCTTCGCGCACCTGCAGTTGTCGGGCCTGCGCGTGGACGCCGTGTCGGCCGACCCGGTGTTCGCGGGCGCAAGGCTGCAGGTCCACGTGGCGCTGTCGGCGCGCGATGGACGCCGCCGGCGCGGCCTGCGCCTGGACGATGGCGACGCGGCCGCCTTCGTCCCGTCGATGTCGTCGGAAGGAACGGCGTTCGCGGAACTGCCGCTGCCCACCCGCCACCGCGGCTGGCACGATGTCGGCCGGCTGCGCCTGTCGACGACGCAGCCGCTGGGACTGGCGCGCGCCTGGTCGTGGGTGTGGCCGTCGCCGCTGCTGGTCTACCCGGCGCCCGAACCCCAGGGACCGCCCCTGCCGGAGAGCGGCCGCACGGGCCCGCGGGCCCGCCTCGATCCGGCGGGCGACGACGTCCACCACCTGCGCGCGTACCGCCCCGGCGACGCGCCGCGCACGATCGCGTGGAAGCCTTCCGCGCGCCGCGACACGCTGCTCGTGCGCGAGTACGAGCGGCCGGTCGGCGCGGAGGTCCTGCTCGCCTGGGACGCCTTGGCCCCGCTGCCGCACGAGCAGCGCATCCAGCGCCTGGCGCACTGGGTCGAACTGGCCGAACGCGAGGACCGCCGCTATCGCCTCGTGCTGCCCGGCCAACCCGCGATCGGGCCCGCGCACGGCGCCGCGCATCGCCACCTCTGCCTGCGCGCGCTGGCGCTGATGCCGCGGGCCGACCATGCACGCTGACGCCGCCCTCGTCCCCGACCGCGACAGCCGCCTGTGGGCGCTGGCCAGCGCGGCGCTCTGCCTGCTGGCGCTGCTGACCCAGCTGCCCGCGCCGCTGGCCCTCGGCCTGGCCGCGACCGGGACCGCGCTGGCGGTCGCATCCTGGCGGCATCCGTTGCCCGCCGTGCTCCGCGTCGTGCTCGCGCTGGCCCTGCTCGCCGCCGTCGTGTCGTTCACCGGCTTCCGTTTCGGACGCGACACCGGCTGCGCGCTGCTGGCCGCCATGCTGGCGATCAAGCCCATCGAGACCCGCAGCCTCCGCGACAACCGCAGCCTGGTCGGGTTCGCGCTCTTCGCCCCCTTCGCCGCGTTCCTGCTCGACCAGGGGCCGCTGACCATGGCGCTCGGATTGCTGGGGATCGGCGGCGGCCTGGTCGCGTTGCAGCGATTGGCCGACGTCGAAGCACGCGCGGCGGCCCTGCCCGCTTCCATGCTGCCCCGCCTGGCGCTCGTCGGCCGGCTGGTGCTGATCGGCCTGCCCTTGGTGCTGGCGGCCTTCTGGCTGTTCCCTCGCTTCGCGTCCCCGCTGTGGGGCGTGCCGGACCGGGCGCTGTCCAAGCCCGGCCTCGGCGACGAGATGGCGCCCGGCGGCTGGCTGGAGTTGATGGCGGACGACGCGCCCGCGCTGCGCGCGCAGTTCTTCGGCGCCACGCCGGCGCCCGACCAGATGTACTGGCGCGGCCCGGTGCTGTGGAACTACGACGGACGCACCTGGACGCAGGCGTCCTGGCTGCGCGGCCTGCCGCCCGCCCGGAGCGAGCGCGCCGCGCTGCAGTGGGACTACCAGCTGGAAATCGAACCGACCGACCGCCGCCAACTGGTGGCGCTCGACCTTCCCGCCGGCGCGCCCGACGGCGCGCAACTGGCCAACGACTACGGCATGACGGTGCGCGACCCGCTCAGCGCGCTGACCCGCTGGCGCATGCGATCCTCGGCGCCCACGGAATTCGAAGCGGAACTGCCGAGGCTGCTGCGGCAGCAGGCCCTGCAGCTGCCGGCGGACTTCAACCCGAGGACGCGCGCGCTGGCCGCGCAATGGCGCCGCGAAGCCGGCACGGACGACGGCGCGCTCGTGCGGCGCGCACTGGCGTGGATCCGCGCCGAGTTCGCCTACACGCTGGACACGCCGCTGCCCGGCCGCCACGCGGTGGACGATTTCCTGTTCGAGCAGAAGCAGGGCTATTGCGAGCACTTCAGTTCGGCCTTCGTCGTGCTGATGCGGTCGGCCGGCGTACCGGCGCGCGTCGTCACCGGCTACGCCGGCGGCGTGTACAACCGGCTCGGCGGCTACTGGGTGGTCAGGCGGATGGACGCCCATGCCTGGGCGGAGGTGTGGCTGCCGGACCGGGGCTGGGTCCGCGTCGACCCCACCGCGGCGGTCGCGCCGGAGCGGATCTACGACACGCTGGAGGACCGGCTCGGCGAGGGCCTCGACGCCGGCCGCCTGACCCTGGACGGCTTCGGCAGCGTCAGCGACTGGCTGCGCCGCGGCTGGAACGACCTGGTCCTGGGCTTCGACGCGCAGCGGCAGGCGCGCCTAATCGAACGCCTGGGCGGGAACGGGCTCGGCAGCCGCGGGCTGGCCGTCGTGTTCGGCCTGTTCGCCACGACGGCGCTGGCCTGGATGGCCTGGCTGCTCGCCCGCGGCGAACGCGAACGCGATCCGCTGCTGCGCGCCTGGCACCGCCTGGGCGCGCGCTATGCCCGGCTGGGCCTGGGCCGTGAGCCGCACGAGGCCGCCGGCGACTGGGCGCGCCGGGTGGCGGCGCGGCGCCCGCAGGGCGCCAACCTGCTGTTCTCGCTCAGCCGGCGTTTCGCTGCCGCGCGTTACGCTCCGGGTGAGGGGGACCACCGCGCACTGATCGAAGACCTGCGCCGGCACCGCCCATAACCCGCTGGAGACTGGCCATGAATCTTCGCTTCGCTGTCCTCGCCGCAGCCGCCGTGCTGCTCTCCGCCTGCGCCTCGGCCCCCGCGCCGCTGCAAGGCAGCTTCACCCAGGTCAACCCGCGCGACTCCGTCGGCACCCCGCAGGTGGGCGCGCCGGTCCGCTGGGGCGGCCGCATCATCAGCACCACGCCGGGCCAGAACGCCACCTGCTTCCAACTGGTGTCGCGTCCCCTCGGCGCCACGGGCCGCCCGCTGTCCACCGCGCCGGACGCCACCGACGGCCGCTTCATCGCCTGCCGCGCCGGCTTCTACGACCCGGCGGTGTTCTCGGAGGGCCGCGAGGTGACCTTCGTGGGCAAGATCGAAGGCTATGAAAGCACCCGCATCGGCGACTACGACTACCAGCTGCCGCGCGTCGCCGCCGACGTGGTGTACCTGTGGCCGGAAGTGCGCGAGGTCGAGGTCGTCCGCCCCTACCCGTACTCGTACTACGACCCCTTCTGGGGCCCGCGCTGGGGCCGCTGGGGCTGGTGGTGACACTCAGCTGGACGCACTTGGAAAAAAGCCGCTCATCGAGCGGCTTTTTTTTCAGTGTCCAATGTGGGAAGCGATACGCCGAACCATCGTTCATGGCATACCTGTGCATGCATCGGACGAACATGACGGGCGGCAACGGCCGAGGTTTGTGGCGAGCGCCATCGGAATCCGGGATGTCCGCATGTGTTCGGCCGCATAGGGCCGACCTGCGGGCCGCGGGTCGCGAGACGCGGCGCGTCGTAGGTCGGGGCTACGCCCCCGACGCTACGCAGGCGGCGATCCCATACCGAAGCCCAAGGACTGTTTTCCCCGGCTCCCGCCCGCCAGGCCTCAGCCCGCGGTGCCGAAGCGCCCCAGCGGCGCGCCCGCGAGCAGGTGCAGGTGGATGTGGAACACCGTCTGCCCCGCGTCCTCGCGGCAGTTCATGACGATGCGGTAGCCGTCCTCCGCGAAGCCCTCGCGGCGTGCGTACTCCGCGGCCGCCAGCGCCAGCTGGCCGATCAGGGACGCCTGCTCCGGCCGCACGTCGTCGAGCGTGGGGATCGCCTCGTGCTTGGGGATGAAGAGGACGTGCACCGGCGCCTGCGGGGCGATGTCCTTGAAGCCCAGCACGTCGTCGTCCTCGTAGACGATGGTGGCGGGGATCTCGCGGCGGATGATCTTGGCGAAGATGGTGTCGGTCATTTGAAGGAACTCGGGACTCGGGACTCGGGACTCGGGAAGCATAGCGCCTGCTATTGCCGCCGATGGCAAGGACGCTTCCCCGGATCCCGGATCGCCCATGCCGAATCCCCGCTTTCAGGGCATCTCGCTGCGGCCGCCGAACGCGTGGGCCAGCGTGCCGCGGTCGACGTATTCCAGTTCGCCGCCCAGCGGCACGCCATGCGCCAGCCGGCTCGGCCGCACGCCCTGCTGGCGCGCCAGCTGCGCCAGGTAGTGGGCCGTGGCCTCGCCCTCGACGGTCGGGTTGGTGGCGATGATCAGCTCGGTCACCTCGCCCTCCGCCAGGCGCGCCGACAGCGCGTCCAGGCCCAGTTCGCGCGGCCCGATGCCGTCCAGCGGCGACAGCCGGCCGTGCAGGACGAAGTAGACGCCGCGGTAGCCCGTCGCCTGTTCGATCGCCAGGCGGTCCGAGGGCGACTCGACCACGCACAGCTGGTGGCGGTCGCGGCTACCGCTCGCGCAGAGCGCGCAGACCGCCCCCTCGGTGAAGTCGCGGCAGTGCGCGCAGTGGCCGATGTGCTCCAGCGCCTCGGCCAGCGCGCCGGCCAGGCGCCGGCCGCCGTCCCGCTCGCGGTCGAGCAGGTGGTAGGCCATGCGCTGCGCGGTCTTCTGCCCGACACCGGGCAGCACGCGCAGCGATTCGATCAGTTGTTCGAGGAGCGAGGACAAGGCGGTGATTCGCGACAGGCGATGCGTGGTCGGGTGGAAGCGGAAACCAGGCTCCTGCGAATCACGATCCGCCCATCACGCATCGCGGCGCTCAGAACGGCAGCTTCATGCCCGGCGGCAGCGGCATGCCGGAGGTGGCCGCACCCATGCGCGCCTTGGACTCGGCGTCGACCTTGTTGGACGCGTCGTTGAACGCGGCGGCAATCAGGTCCTCCAGCATCTCCGCGTCGGACAGCAGCGACGGGTCGATGCGGACCTTGCGGCACTCCTTGGCGCCGGTCAGGGTCACGCTGACCATGCCGCCGCCGGCGTTGCCGGTGACTTCCAGCTTGGCGAGTTCTTCCTGGGCGCGCTGCAGGTTCTCCTGCATCTTCTGCGCCTGCTGCATCAGTTGGGCGATGTTTCCACGCATGTCGTGATCACTCTTCGTAAGTGCGGATGGAATCCGGGACGAGCCTGGCGCCGTGCTGCTGCATCAGCTGGCGCACGTCCGGATGGTTCATGAAGGTTTCCTCGGCCACGCTCTGGCGCTCGTCGCGCTGGCGGTGGCTGCGCTCCTTCAGCGTCTCGCCGTCGTTCGCGGCGGCGGCGAAGGCCAGCCGCGGCGCCACGCCGTAGCGGCTGGCGATCGCGTCGGTGAGTTCGCCGAGGGTGCGCTCGGAACGCAGGTAGTCGAAGCCGCTGTCCAGCGCCAGGGTCAGCGTGCCGTTGGCGTAGCCGGCGAACGCGACGTTCTCGACCAGTTGCTTGCCCACGCCCTTCAGCCCGCAGGTGCCGGCGAAATGCAGCCAGGTCTCGGCATCGACGATGCCGATGTCGGCAGGCATGGACGAGGCCACGGGGGCGGCCGACGCCGGCGGCGCGGTCGCCGCGGAAGGGGCCGAGGCCGGCGCGGGTGCCGGCGAAGGCGCCGGCCGCGCAGGCGGCGCCGCGATGGGAGCCGGCGGCGCCGGGCGCACGGGCATCGGCGCGTCCTCGCGCGCCATCTGCTGCTGCGGCGCCACGGGCACCGACGGCGGCGGTCGCGTGGAGCCGGCCATCTCGGCGGAGGCGGACGCCCCGGCGTTGGACGCCACCGGCGTCGCCGCCGGGCGCCCTTCGCCGCGCATCTCCCCGGCCTGCGCCGGGCGGAACGCCAGCATGCGCAGCACGCTCATCTCGAAGCCCGCGCGCCCGCTGGGCGCCAGGTGCAGGTCGCGGCGGCCGTTGATCGCCATCTGGTACCAGAGCTGGACCACCTCCGGCCGCAGCTGCCCGGCGAACGTCTCCACGTCGACGCCTTCGGCGTCCACGCTGGCCGACGGCACCAGCTGGCGCACCTGGATGCGGTGCAGCGCCTCGGCGAGAGCATCCAGCACGCCCGCCCAGTCGGGGGAGAATTCCGCCAGCCGCGCCACCACCTGCAGCAGGGCTTCGCCGTCGCCGTGCGCCAGCGCGGCGAGCATGGCGTTGACCTGGGTCCGGTCCACCGTGCCCAGCATGGTGCGCACGCCGTCCTCGCGCAGCGCGCCGCCGGCGTAGGCGATGGCCTGGTCGAGCAGCGACAGCCCGTCGCGCAGCGAGCCGTCGGCGGCGCGCGCGAGCTGGGCGATGGCGGACGCGTCGGCCTCGATGGCCTCGGCGCCCAGGATCTTCGTCATCTGGCCGCGGATCTGCTCCTCGTCCAGCCGCTTCAGGTTGAACTGCAGGCAGCGCGACAGCACGGTCACGGGCAGCTTCTGCGGGTCGGTGGTGGCGAGCAGGAACTTCACGTGTTCCGGCGGCTCCTCCAGCGTCTTCAGCAGCGCGTTGAACGCCGCCTTGGACAGCATGTGCACTTCGTCGATCAGGTAGACCTTGAACTTGCCGCGCGAGGGCATGTACTGCGCGTTCTCGATCACCTCGCGCACGTCGTCCACGCCGGTGTTGGAGGCGGCGTCGATCTCCAGCAGGTCGATGTAGCGGCCGGCGTCGATATCCAGGCAGGCCGCGCACTGGCCGCAGGGATCGGCGCTGGTGCCCTTCTCGCAGTTCAGCGACTTGGCGAAGATGCGCGCGATGGTGGTCTTGCCGACGCCGCGCGTGCCGGTGAACAGGAAGGCGTGGTGCACGCGGCCGCTGTCCAGCGCGTTGGTGAGCGCGCGGACCACGTGCTCTTGGCCCACCAGTTCGGCGAAACGCTTGGGGCGCCACTTGCGGGCGAGGACGAGATAGGACATGCCGACATTGTGCCATGGCCCGCCGCCGTCCCCCCGCGCGGCGCGGGCGCGGGTCGCCTTCGCTTGTGGCCGGCCCCGGCGGAGGCTAGAATTCACGACCCCGAAAGCGGCCCCCGGCCGCGTTCAGGTCCCGGAGAGGTGTCCGAGTGGTTGAAGGAGCACGCCTGGAAAGTGTGTAAGCGTCTAAACCGCGCTTCGGGGGTTCGAATCCCCCTCTCTCCGCCAGATTCATCACATCCCGCCATGGCGGGATGATGGCGAACCGCGCTCCGGCGCGGTTTCGTTTCTATGGTGGCCCCGTCGGCCCCTCGCGACGCTAGGTCGAAAACCCCGCCAGGGCCGGAAGGCAGCAACGGTATCGATCGATGCGGGCGCCGAGGTCAGCCGGCGGGGCTACCGCCTTTTCGGGCCCAGCGATTCACTCTCCCCTGCCGTTGCGACGGCCTCATTGTCTTCTCGACGGATCTACAGCGGGGCGCGGTCGAAAACCCCGCCAGGGCCGGAAGGCAGCAACGGTATCGATCGATGCGGGCGCCGAGGTCAGCCGGCGGGGCTACCGCCTTTTCGGGCCCAGCGATTCACTCTCCCCTGCCGTTGCGACGGCCTCATTGTCTTCTCGACGGATCTACAGCG